>Ga0247733_1000045_pt1 | contig 202116 bp, 193 predicted proteins | sample UWRJL043104R2_FD_180932 | JGI IMG/M metagenome (GOLD analysis project Ga0247733, IMG submission 180932) | Plant litter microbial communities from Arlington Agricultural Research Station in Wisconsin, United States - UWRJ-L043-104R-2 | ecosystem: Environmental > Terrestrial > Plant litter >... | reverse complement strand
GAGGGGGTTGGAGATAGGGGGAGGTGAGGTGGGTGGAGTGGAGTGGAGTGGAGTGGAGTGGAGCGGAGTGGAGTGAAGTGAAGTGGAGTGGAGTGAGGTGAGGTGAGGTGGAGTGAGGTGAAGTGAAGTGAAGTGAAGTGAAGTGAAGTGAAGTCAAGTGAAGTGAAGAGCTCGATGGCACGGCACAAAAGGAAAGAATAAGGAAAAGAAGGAGCACCCACCATTGCTCCCAACATTGACCTTAGTAAACACCGTCTTCCCACCCGCATCCTTACTCTCCTGGACAACATTCGTCCCACTCTGCGGCTTCAACGCATTCCCATACAGCGCACACTTGATGTTCGTCACAGCGGGCGGATCGAGGCAGTCCACGCTCTGCGCATACATAGGGTCGCGCGCGAAGTAGATGTTGAAGGCCTGGCAGCCGTCGTGCTGGTCGCACAGCGCGGCGCACTGCTCCGTGTCGTACGTCGCCGTGCGCAGGATGTGGTACGTCAGGTAGCCGGCGTCGTCGATGGCGCCCACGCTGTCGATGAAGGAGATGGCGTAGCCGGCTGGCGTGCTGGCGTGGCGCGCTGTCTCGCGGAGGGGGCCGCCTGCGTTCAGGTAGAGCGGGACGGTGCCGTTTCCGGGGACGAGTGTGCCGCTGGGTGGGTTAGTGGGTTGGTGGAGGGAGGGGCTGAAGGTGCTCGTTTGGAGGGTGGTAGCAGGTACGTTCTCGTGCTGGAATCGAGGTTGTGGTGCTTCTACAGGCGTATTGTATCCTTGAATTGGGAGAGGATCACATACCTATTGAGCGCGTACTTGCTGCAGGCACGCTCCTTGGGCTCACCACCGGCCGGGAGGGCGGTGGCGAGAGCAGCGAGGAAGCTGCTGGAGATGATGACGGAACGCATAGCTGTATGCTGGCTATGATCAGCAAGTGCCGTTGCAGAGTCCAAGATAGAAGACCAACTTACCTGATTTGGGACTGAAGGCTAGAGGAGCTTCGATTGCTTCGATCGAAAGGGGGGCGGAGACGGGCACGTATGCTCGCGGTCTCTTGCGGTGGAAGTTGAAGGAAAGAGTTTCGGGGAGAGGAGAGGGGGACGAGGTAGATATACAATCTGAGATGAGTGGTAGAGGCAATTGTGCTGGCCTCAACGGACTCGCGGGTTGAGTGGTTTCGTGCAGGAAATTACGGGTGGGTTGGTGGCTCCAGGGTAGAGATGGAGGCTGTGGAGTCTGTTGAACTTGGTACGTTGCTGCCGGTGAATAAGATACCGTTCTGGGAGTGACTGCATTTCCCATATATTCTTTTGCTACTGAAATGGTGTGTAAGCAGGTGCTATATAGCGGAGTAGTTGAGAGCAATTGCAGGTCCATATTCAAAAGTATATCATGCAGCTAGACTCGGTGTTTGATCAAAATGGTCAATGAAGGCTTATATTGCGACGAACTTGTACGCTGGCATTTGGTCTCGATAAGCTTGTTATGCGATGGATCTAGTGATATTGCTATACTGGACGGTAAACTCATTCGGATATGGTTGCGTATGTTCATGCATCCGCTAACACACGCATTGGTACGATGTCCCAACTGGATGGCAACCGTAGGAACTAGTGGATGTGAGCTGGAACGCGTTACCAGCGGATTCGGTCTCGGAAGTTGACTTGCACAATTAATCGGGTGCGAGAACGTGCTCCTACACCGAGCGAGTGCAAGATGCTTAAAGCATGTCGCAAGGATGATTTTTATTAGGTAGATTAGACGTTGTGTCTTGAGCTGTATGGTACTAGGAAATATATTGCATGATGTGCTTGGTTCGTTCTCTGTTGGTGGTAGCGAGTACCATCTTCCCACAACTACCAATATTAGACGTGATGAAAAGTACGACTACAGGTCCGTGATGTTGCAACAACGACTGACTTCTTTTCTCCATTCAATAAAGGGTGGACTCAAGCGAGTCCGCCTGATTTCGTAACGGACGTTCTTCAGGGAGGATTCAGGACCGAGCTGCGGGAAACAGAAAAATACACGTCCGAGCAATATAGAGGGAATGCCTGTAACGAGATCTAGCAAAGAGGGTATGTCAATTTGAGGTATGGGGATATAACCAGTCCCACGCCGTCAATGCGCTTGTTTGAGGCCGGTAGAGGACTTCTCTTCGGGGCGTTCGTTTAGGAAATCGTTTGCGTTAGGGTGGATCACTGCTTTCATAGGGGTAACTGCGAACACTTTGAACGTGTTTCACACTCCATACTATTCTTATATGACCTGGCCAAGCATCACCAATTAGACACTACCTAGATAGGAGTGACTACAAGTTTGTCGAGATCCGCCGACACAACCGACCAGCCATCATTCTTCGCGCCCGCACCAGTAAGGAAGTCGGCGGCTGTAGTGTTACCACGCATGTACCACTGCACCCACTTCGCGCCAATGACGCCGAACTTGCCGCCGTTCGCCTGAGTGTACGTACCACCATGCCCGACGTTGAGGTTACCCTTCCACTTGGGAATGCCGGCCGGCATGGCATTGTAGTCGCGCTCACCCTAGGAACTATGTCAGCGACCAAACGTGAAATTCGAACATCCACATGTGTCGACTTACATTGGCATACGCGATATCGCTCGATCCACCCAAGAAGAAAAAAATAGGTTTTTTGAACTGCGCCGCCGCGGTTTGGTTCGTCAACAATCCCGAGCTCCAAATGCCAATGGCCGAAACGCGTGAATCCCAGATCTGATCGTAGGCCTCAACGCCACCACAAGAGAATCCAGCAGCAACGATGCGGCTGGCGTCAACATTTGCATAGGAGCCCTTGCCAGCTTGCACGCTGATCCAGTCGATGGCGTCTTTCATGTACTTGGACGTCGTGGAGCCGCTTCCCTTGGGCGTGCCACTAGCGATAATGAGCACACCGTAAGAAGCCAGCTGCTGGAGGAAGGGCGCTTGGCCAGTTGCGTCGGCGGAGCAGCCACCGTTGCCCCAGAGCATGACGGGGAGCTTGGTGCTGTCTGCGTTGGAGGGCTTGTAAATGGTGTGGGCGCTCAGGGATGAGTCTTGCGAGGGGCTCTGTGTATGTATCAGAAAGCAGTTCACAAGACTGTTGTGTAGCGCGGTTGTTCTTCAACATCAGAGCACTTACGACAGGTGCATAGGGACCAGTGCCGGGGTTGCTTTGGCGCCCTTCAAGTGGTGCCGCCGTCGACAGGGTCGCAAGGGCCAAGGCGGATAGAGAGAACTTCATGATGTAGGTTTCGAGACCCTAAATGCTGTGAAGTATACCGTGAAGTCAATCGAATATGGAGCCTTGATCTCGAAAGTCAAACGTCCACAGACGCTTTATACGTCTTATCCCCAGGTCATTGACCAGCTCATTGATCTTTTCATCCTCCACATAAACAAGCCTAACATACACAAGCAGCACGTTCGCTTGGTTTCGTCGATCTGATTGATTCATGTTGTGTTCCCACATTGACGTTTAATGAGGTTTGTGGGGAAATAGGCGAGTCGTGCTACATTGTGGGGAAGTTCGTTTGAGCACCGACGGAACGAAGGCGTATCTAAGCTCATTGGGAAGAGATTGTTTGCGATCTGCCAACGGTTGTCCGCAATGGTGATATATCGCGCTTGGCACTTAAGCTCGGCAATCTAGGGAAGTGGGGAAGATTGTTTCACGCCGGGCGATGGTGTGCCGAGTGGCGTAGAGGCTTGGTGACGTTTTTGGATTGACAGCGGTGCCTGGAACGACGCGATAAGATAGGACAAGCGAGATCAGCAACGTTGCCGACGGTTTGGGTATTGGGTTGAAGCGGGTGAACGACCGAACGATGTTGGGACTTTCGGATCTGATTCGATACTAGCTCGGATCATGCTCGGATCGATCCTGGCTTTCCGTTCACCTACATCCACGATTATCTGAAGCAGTAGACCCCCTTCAGAAATACGAACAGAGAGCGAATGAGTTTGCTTAATTCGCAGGAATCGTTCCAGCACCGGATTGCATAGGTCATCAGCTATGCATAAACGCTACTGGGATCCGAGATCATCCAATTAGACTCCACCTCGCACAATCTAACCACACCAATAGTAGCATTCCCAATAGACGACCTGGTGGGAAACAGTTTCTCCTTAAGCAAAGTGTGTGGGGAAAGATTATTCCAAAGTGGCTACGACAAGTGTAGGAAGAAATGGACCTGATATTGTGGCTTGAACCACCCAAACGCTTTATATTCGTCTACTGATTTTTGACGTAACCTGAGAGGGAACTGCGGAAAGAGGAGGACGATAGGAGAAGGGTCATACCGAAGAACAGGGTAGAGCTTCTACGATTGAGTGAATTGCATACACGTGACTGCTTAGTCTCGAAGAGGCAGGTGCATGCGCACGATGATGTCTCTTCTCAACCCCACGACATGTACGTTCAAGCAATACGACTCAGACTTCATCGTTTCGAGACATCCATGAAGCGGTTTTCAAAGGTTGCGACTGACATCCGCACGTCTTCCCGAACCTCTTATCTTTCCGCTCCACGTCTCTTTCCCTATCTACCATAGATACACCACAACATCCTTCTGGAACTGGTGCAGCTATAGAGCTAAGCTCCAGCTTTCAAAACAGCATCCTTCCAAGTCTCGTAAATTATCGCAAATAATGGAAGCCCGCGCCCGCATCCCCGTCGGTCCCCCAGTCTCCAACCCCCTCCCCTCCTACTGGCAACACCCCAAATCCCCACTCGCCGCCACAATCGAGCCCTCAACCTCACACCCAACGCAACCCTATGACTACGCCATAATCGGCTCCGGAATCTCCGGCACCATGATCGCCTACAACCTGCTCACCACGCACCCCAATTCCCGCGTCATCCTCCTCGATGCCCGAGAGATGTGCAGCGGCGCTACAGGCCGCAATGGGGGGCACACAAAAGCCGCTAGCTATCGGACGTATTTGCAGCACAAGGAGGAATTGGGAACGGAAGAGGCGATGAGGATTGTCAGATTGGAGTGGGCGAATATCGTCGAGACGCATCGCTTGGCGAGGGAATTGGAGGTGGAGTGTGAGGGGACGATGTGTAATACGGTCGATCTTATCTATGATGAAGAGACTTTTGAGCTGGGCAAGAGGAGTATTGAGCAATTGAGGGAGGATGCGGAGGAGAGCGAGAAGGAGTGGGGAAAGATGGCTTGGTACAGAGTTTATGAGAAAGACGGGGGTTTCAAGCAGAAGTTTTGGGTAGCAGGAGAGAACACGAATGCAGCCGTCAGAGAAGGGGAGAAGGTTGTGGGGGCTTTTGAGTATGTTGCCGGCCGTATACATGCTTATCGCTTCACAACTGGCGTCCTGAAAGAGTGCGTCAAGAAAGGTCTGGAACTCTGTGCTAATACGCCGGTTCACTCCATTCTCCCCTCACCGAATACCACTTCCCCGTCTAAGCCGGTATACGACATCTTCACACAATACACTACCATCTCCACCCACAACGTAATCCTCGCAACAAACGGCTACACACCGTATCTCCTCCCCTCCCTCCTCGGCGCCATCGTCCCCCTCCGCGGCCAAATCACCGTCCAGCGCCCCCCCAAAACAGCAAAACACCCCAGCGTCCTCCCACACACATACTCCTTCATCTACGCCTCAGGCTACGAATACATGATCCCGCGCCAGCTCCCCGACGGCGGCCAACACATTGTTATCGGCGGGGGTCTGGGCCGTTTGCCGCAAGGGGGAGTGACCGAGTATGGGACTGTGGACGACAGCGCGTTGAATAAGGATGTTGGCGAGTATCTGCACGGGACCGTGTCGGGATACTTTGGCGCGCCTTCCCCGGATGCGGCGGTCGCGGAGGAGCCGAAGTATGAGACTGTTGCGGAGTGGACGGGGATTATGGGGGCTACGGCTGATGGGAGGCCGTTTGTTGGAGAGGTACCCGGGCAGAAAGGGGTGTGGATCTCGGCGGGGTTTAATGGGCATGGCATGGTGTTGTGCTTGAAGTCGGCTGAGGCGCTTGTCAAGATGATGGGAGGTGAAGGTGGGCTTGAGTGGTTTCCGGAGAGTTTTTTGATTAGTGAAGAGAGGTTGGAGAAGTGCCACTTTCGTGGGAGGACGGATATGCCGGTTCCGGAGACGGGCGGGGGTCCAGTTGGCGATGGTAAGGGGTGAGAGTGTGACTGGCAATCTGATGTGGTGCCCTGTCGTGATGACTGTGTGTAACGACTAGCGAACCTCTTTCCTGTCAAGCGTTCATGTAGTGATAATGGTATTTAATATTTTGGCCTATCGTCTCGCGCAAGCTACAAATCCGTTGGCATTACATGGTGCGACCGCAAGTCACGTTACAAGTGCACCATGTTGTGAATGTGGTTATTGGAACCCGCCTCGCTATGAAGAATTTAACTGCATAGGAGGTAGATGCCGCGCGAACAGATTTAGTATCGCTCGCGGGCCGACGGGGACGGAAGAGGGGACGGAAGACACTTCCCTGCGCGCCGACTGAAGAGCAGTGGATTGTATCGACTACCGCCGCCGCACTGTTCAATAAAAGCATCTCTAGCTTCCTGGTCTGCCATTAAACACACCCTGTTTGCACCTTGGAGACGAACGAACTCATGCTTAATGTCGACGTTGTAACATCCGGCGTGGTCTCTAAAGCTTGATGTCGGAGAGGCAAACACCGGTCTTGAAGACTCGGTCCTAATGGTCCTGTATTGCTCCGCCCCGGCCCAAGAGGATTTGTTAAGGGTGATACTGGATACACTTGCCTGCTGCGTGGAGCTTGCCATCAGCGATCGGTGCCAGCGAGCAATGGTGCACCACTCGCAGCATCGCCCGGATCCCGCCTTCAGGCAAGTTGGGCGCCACCAGGGCCAGCATTTTATTTCTGCATCGAGACGCCGTGCTGACCGATGGTAGGCGAAACCATAGCAGAGCGCTGGCACTCAAGTCGGTATTTTACAAATAATACAACGCACCAATCGACCAAATCCAGCTCGACCATTAGAATAAGTGCGATCGGAGTCGTACCTCTATCCGTATGGCAGCATGCTTCGCATCGCTACGGCGGCAACGTTCGACTAAAATTTGCACTGTAGTGCTGGGCCAGTTCCGAGCTTCAGACACAGAAAGCGAGCTGGGACACTTCCTCGGAAAGCTACAGCGAGCATGGTGTGAGAAGTGTGGAAGTTACGATGAGGCGGCCGCTGTCTGTAGTGCAAGACCAATCAAGGCGAACCTGGCCGTCGATCGCATGTCGGGTTGACGTATGGGAATAGCCATGAGATGCTACCACAATCGATCACGCTAGTGCTTCCAGCGTAGCGATCGTGCCATCGAGCTTCAATCCGGACATATACAGGCCTCGGATTCCGCCGATGTCGGTGTACAGCCGAGCATGGAACGCGATGTGCCACTTTTTCTCATCTTTCCAGACGGTGGGACTGCCAGGCGCCAGCAGGCCCCAAGATCCGGTCTGCAGCAAGGACTCAGACGCTCGCGTGTAAGGACCGGTGATACTGTTACTTGTCGCATATTTGACATTGTAGGAACGGTCGAATGTGCAGCCAGAGCTGAAGAACAGGAAGTAGACGCCGTCGTCGCTGCGGGCAAGGACTGGTGCCTCTACTAGCGGTCCGTCATCATGGGTTCGGTCGAGTATCGTAACAGGCGGTCCGGAGGGGGTAACACCATCGTCTTCCATCTTTTGCAAAAAGATGGGCGTTGCTCTCTGGGGAAAGATCATGTTCCCACATTCGCCTCCTAAACCTCGCAGATTGCCATCAATCTTGTAAGCCAGATAGATGCTTCCGTCTGAATCAGTAATAACCCCAGGATCAATCGCGCCACCTTCATCAATCGGGCATGCGATAGGGCTCGGTTCCGGTTTGAAAGGTCCTTTCGGATCATCGCTAATGGCGGCGCCGACGCAATGTATAGCGCTGTTCGCGCCCGCCGCAGCAGTTGCTGAATAGTATAGTACGAACTTTCCGTCCGCTCGCTGCAGGATTTCAGGCGCCCATACATCGGCCCTGCGAACCTCCACGTCAGCATCCGCTTCAGCTTGCATCTTATCTTGCGTGACCCATTCTCCCAAATCTTGCAACGGGCCCTTGGCGTCCTTGGTAAAGGTCCAGTCCAGCAGATTTTGCGAAGTCGCAAGCTGCACATTCGCTACGCCAAAATCTTTGACCTGGCCGTGGACCTTGCTTTCGATGATGCCGGCAGCGTTGTTCGTGCCGTAGACATGCCATGTCTTATTGACACGAAACAGTGTCGGGTCGGGAAAATTGGATGACATGACTTCGAGAAACGGTGCGTCTTCAGAATAGGTACCCGTTTGCACTCTTACCGCAGCTCGAGGGAGCGACGTTCCTATTGCGCTGAGAATTATTGCGACGGCTGACGTGAGGAAGCCGATGACGAGAAGCCATCTGACGGGCACGCCGAAGATATGCGAGCGTTCCGGGTCGCCTCTCGAAGGCCATATTCTCCTCCAAAAAGGGCTCGTTTTCTTGCCCGGATCTTCGAGATCGGGCAGGTCGTTGGGCGTCATTGCGCTGTCGCTTGACGTCCGCATTTCTGGATTGTGAGCGGCTATGCCGCGAAGCTCGCAAGCAGGTGAGAGCAGAGTGGTGAGCTGTAGAAACCATGGTTGCGGAAGGACGGCCTATATAACACCCCAACGGTGAGAATTAATCCTTGGAGTGGAATCCTCCGGCTCAGCGGTCTCGGGTGTGCTAGGCGCCGCGCCGTCAGGTCCAGGCGCCGCCAAGTTGACGGCGCGGATGGCCTGGGCCGAGGTCCCGAGAGCTCCTGCCTTCTATGATGCCTTATCGCACGCCGCACGCCGCATGTCTTCACTTCACTCCTAGAACCTTTGCACTACTGGCGGCATGGGCGGTGCATTGCTGTATCAAGCGAGTACCCAGCATGTCGTTACTGAGTCGTGCCAGTACTAGTGGAGCGCTGTCGGAGTGTGTCGCCCCTCTTTGCACGCCAGCCATCTCAACACGCGCCATGGAGGCGTCTGCCGGAACAGCTAATAAACCCGCGACTTGTGGAACCTGAATACCTTCGAGCGCCGTCCGATGGGTCTACAAGATGGACTCTGTGCTTCCACGACCATGCCTCGAGTCTCCGTTATAGGCCAAGGTTGCTCGAAGCATGCAGCTTTCCGTCTGTCTTAGACAGCGCTCGTAGTCGACCGGCGAGGAGAAGGTATTGGTAGTGCGGGTAGCCACAGTGCGGTAGGTATCAGATAATCTCTCAACCATCACTCGTCTTCTTTTTTCGTCTTTCCGAATGTCGACTTGTCAAGTCGGCGGTTGCCTTCGGGCTGCGTACTTCATGGGTCGATATCCATCGTTCATTCAGTGTTTCCTTTGCTCTGCGCATTTGCACTTGTACTGCTCGTGTATTCTTTCTTGTTTGCAACTCTTGCTTATCTTGTCGTGTTTCTGGTGCGATAATGTAGGTGAATTTCCCCACCGTTTGGCCGTTGTACTGCAGCAGGAGCGTTTGCTAGACAACGCTTGTCACGTGCCTTCCCGCCGTAGCGCGTTACTTGCATTCAATCACAATCAAGTGCACATCCGACTTGCGCCAAAGCCTCCCACCTCGCCTTGTACTGGAACTGGAACACAATCCGGAAGCTCGTTATGGGACCGAAACTTTCAAACCGCTTCGCCCTCTTCACCGAGGAAGAGGAAGCTTCGTCGCCACAGCAGGAGCAAGCGCCCTGCGATGAGAACCCATTTGCTAACCACGCAGCCATTGACGATGCACCATGGGAGGAGGTCAAGCGCGGCAATGCTCGTGGCCAGGGCCAGGGCCAGACCCGGAAGCTAACGACGCCCATTATCCGTGACGAGAACAACGCCCCCTTCGTTCGAACGCGCACGAAGCAGCGAGATGTCTCGGGCTCGACCCAAGCAAATGGCAACATCACCGATGACCCTCACGAGAACTGGTGTGGCGTGTGCTCGTACAAGTTCGGCAACAAGGCAGCGCTCCAGAGCCACCTCAAGACTGCGCCAGGCGACCATACCAACTACTGCAACCTATGCAAACGCGTGTTCAAAGACCGCAACGGCCTGAAGAACCATGTCGATAACTCTCTCGGCCACGAGTTCTTCTGCAATCTGTGCTTGAGCGCGTTCAAGGACGACTGGGCTCTCAAGTGCCATTTTGAGAACAACTACGCCGTTGGCCATCAGTGGGTGTGCCTAACATGCCTGCTAGGTTTCCGTACCAAGATAGAGTTGACGAGGCACCTGCATACGGGAAAGAAGCACGTCGTCTGCGACACGTGCCATCGGACGTTCCGCACCCAGGACGAGCGGGACGCGCATTGGAGTGAGACAACAAGTGAGTATTGCGTGACATACGGCGAAGAGGGTGTACTGTGGCTAACCACCTATAAGAGCACAAACACTGCCTAGAGCCTGGCTGCGACTTCGACGCACCGAACGTACACATCTTGGAGAAACATCACGCGGAGGACCACTTCCGATGCGAGGGCTGCAAGCGCATTCTGCCTAGCTCGACCAAATTGACGCAGCATCAAGAGACGTGTAAGTTTGAGGTGCCTTGTCCCGACTGCGGCAAGCGCTGTGCTGGCCAAGTCAGGCTGGCCATGCACATGGAAGAATGCGTCGCGCAGACGGACACCGATGCAATTGTCAGTCAAACCCTCCATATCTACGTGGCAGCCGACTAACTTTTGCAGCACACCACCGGAACAGCTCAGACAGCCAGCGCCTCCGCATCGCTGACATGTTTTACCTGTACCGCCCCTATGCCTACCAGCACTGCTCTCATCAGTCACCTTGAAGGTGGCCGCTGTAACTCTCTGCAAGACCCCGCCCTCCTCACACTCTGCCTTGGCAAGTGGTGGTACTCTCCGCTCTTCATGGATCTCGACCTACACGCCCAGATCCGCCGAAACGAAGTCGATCTTAAGGAGACGACGAATTGGATGGAACAGGGCTTCCTGCGACCCTTTGCATGTCGCAATGGGGTATGTGGAGTTGCGTTCGCACGCTTCAGTGAGCTGGTGGCGCACGTGGAGAGTGGAAACTGCGTCTGGGGTCTTGAGAGGCTGCGTCTGGATCTGCTGAGGGTAGAGTTGGCTGTGATGCTCAAGCGAAGGGACAGCGCGATTGCTGCATAGTCGCAGAGTATTGCCATTTTCCTGTCAACGGGGACAGCAGTCTCTAAGGGTTTCGCAAGCACGCAAATACGGCGTTTGAAGGTGGTCCGCAAATCGAGCAGGACCCCCACGATTTGTACGATAGCAAGGCATTGGATATGCCTTTGCTCAGGCATCATGCTCAGCAGGACAGTATAGGTGCAGACGAAACTACACGCCTCTGAGACCAAATCCTCACCAAGTCATGTTGACGTCGTGTATCCATACCTGACTACGGATGGAGGTAGTGTAGCACGGTTAGTTTCGTCACCTCGCCCCTTACAAAGGCGCTCGTTTTCATTGAGTCAAGTCAATTCGCTTAATTCGGAGGGCAGGGGTTGTGTCAATAAGAACGAACTCTGTACCCTTTCTGCGAGTGGTCTCTCAGTCGGACGTGGCTGACTCACCCGTGGTTTTCAGAGTCATCGCATGTCTCCTCACGGCCCTTCGGCGTTCCTTATTATCCCTTCGTTTGGCTCTTGCTCCCATCCTCATCCTCCCCAATACTGTAACAAATAAAATCGTGACTTGCATCCGTCCAACACCTTTCTTCCGACGGCGCCATCTGCCAGCAACCATCATGCCACCACAAGAGCAGGTCGGCGATAATGCCGAATTCAAGAGCTACCCCGGACTGAAAAAGTCTGACTATGAGCATCGAATGCATAACGCAAGTCTTGCAAGGCTGGATATCTCCCAATTACGCGCTGAGATGGAGTATTACGGCCTAGATACGACGGGAATACGCTTCAAGGTAACGTCACTCGATTAGGCATAACGCAACGAAAGGCCACTCACCCACCCTGTAGTGGGAATGCATCGACAGAATCGAGCGCCACCGCCGAGAACGCGGATTTGGCTTTCTTAGAAAGACTACTGCCAACGAGTCTAGCATAGCCAAAGGCGCAGGCTTTACTTCTTTACCTGCTGAGCTTCGAAACGCGATATATGAGATGGTGCTCGTATCCACAGCACCCTTCACTATCCACTACCTCGAAGACGGAGACAGCATGCATGTCCTGGACCATATACCTCGGTCTCATCGATACCCTTACCGCCTGCATCAGTTACCTCATCCCGGCCTGGAGCAGATCCGCAACTTCGCGGCGCTTAGCCTCGTCAATCCTCAGGTGGGAACCGAAGCACGAACATTCTTCTACGCAAACAACGCGTTCCGGTTCTGCGCTATGCCGTACACGATAACGTGCGCCCGCTATCGTAGAACCGGCAGCGGCAAAGTTCTTTCTCCCCCGTATTTCGCGGCTTACGTGAGGTGGCTGGACAGATTAGGCACGGATGGAAGAGCAGCGGTGCAAGAACTGGTACTCACGGATGAAAGGAAGCGCGGGGAGAACTTCGACTTCATGATCCAGTATGAGCGGTTCTTTACGTTGTTGTGCGAATGCAGAAATCTCACGAGCTTGACCCTGAGCGTTACTGCTGACCACATCACTGCATCCGATCCCCCGGCATACTACCAGTACCTTCTCCACCGCTCCACCCTCCCACGCAAAGCTCTACGGACGTTCGCTTCCCACTTTTCTTCCAAGAATCTCCCGCGCTTGACATCCCTGATATTCATCTACACGATTTCCGCGCGAGAGTACATGGCATACGACGTCATGGCCGTTGGGCGGAAGAAGCGCGGGTTTGGCCTTTGGTTTGCTCGAGATCTTGCTGCGCAGCGCATCGGGGCGCTGATGACTTCGATGAAAAGTCTTGTGGAGAATGTGACGCGAGCCGAAGTGCAGATTAGACGCGTTCCGTTGATACACATGGAAGCGGTGAGGTGGAAAGGGGGGTATTATTCGAGGTATTACTATGTGCAGAGGTATTATGGGTTGCGTCGGGGGGGTATAAAGCAGCCTGGGGATGGGAGGACCCATTGGTGGTTTCAGGATTCGTAGGGATTGCGTGGTATGATGGCGGTGATGTTGAGGAGATGGGTGTTTTGCGGTGAACAGGGGTGTCGTTTGGGTAGATATGGAGCGGGGATGGATAGTAATTCTGTGGCGGGCTGTGGTGGTGGAGCATGAAGAGATGGTATGTTATGTCCAGGTTTATTCTGTTCAATATGCCGGCATATACCGCTTGCAGCCCACTGGGAATGGTATAAGCATGACTTGGTGTTTGCCGATTCTGTACCCGGCCGATCGATCAGTCTAAGACCATGGTCTCGCCATGGTCGCGGGGGTAGTTCTCCTCACCCCCCGCGTTATAGACCAACTTCGTCACTAGATCCCACAACCTTTCTTCGTCCGGTACGTTCCTTGACCAGACACAGGCGTTGATATTATGCGGATGGGAGTTTTGTATCCAGTACTCATTAGAAGCTGTGCCACGTGCATAGCAAAGATTGACAGGGCTGAGGTAGTATAGCAAAGGGCAGTGTAGCAGGAGGTGATCGAAGATCTCGTTCCATGTACCGGATTTGAGCTCGACGGCATGGAGCCAGACTGAACATGCAGGGTTGGGCGGGGTGGTTATGTCCAAATGAGCTACCGACGTTGACAGAAGACGGATCAGCGTGGTATGACTGATGCGGACGCGATTGAGGTACAAGGTTCGCAAGCCCTTCCTGTTAGTAGGCGTCCAATTCAAGAGATCGCAGTCAAGGTGGTGCGTCGCGGCAAGACCTAAAGATTCCAGAAAGGTGCATCGATCGACGATATTGCAGACAGCTTTCATGTGATCTGGGTTCGGATACTGTTGTTGCAAGTTTGAACGAGGCACGAAACCATCGCTCTCCTCCCTGCGATATCGCCACAGGTACTGAGCTGACCCACCAGGGCCCGTAGGATCGACATAGCTGAGATACAAGTGACGCAATTGGGCGCACACGGTGTCGGAGAGCGCAGCGCCCACGGCGACGAAATCGTAGGCGCAAGGTAAAGTAAGGCGCAGATCAGTGAGGTGCTCGAGCGGCGTGTTGCTCAACGTGCTGGCAAGACACGTTCGAAAAGAAGCCACTACCTGCAAGTCGAATGAAGGCGCAGTAGACCCTCTCGTATCGTCTCCGCAATATTCCGGCGTGGTGACGATCAAAGTCTCGATCCTCGGCATTTCCGCTAGTACTAATGGAAACAAAGGTCCGAAGGTTCGGATGAGACCCATACCATTATTATGGGCTTTTTCGTCTTGGGTTTCCTCGCGATCATCGCTTCTCAAGATGACGGCGAAGCACGGAGTGGTCCAGTGGTAAACGGTGAAGTGGAAGCGAATATGCTTCATGCCCGGTGCGATGGCAGAAAGCGCGCCTTTCCCAGCAACCAGTTTTCCCATTTCTTCCAAAGATGATTTTACCAGTGGCCACAGGGTTCGGACGCATTTTCCAAGGAGTGCACGTGTTGCAGCGCGATGCAAGGCGGTACATGTCAGACGCAAGTTTTGCAGATCATCCAGGCTGCCGTGGAAGTCTGTTTGAAAAATCCGGCGGGCGTAGTCATATTGATCAGCACGGGTTATAAAAATCCCTTTATCTGCATCGGTGTAGGGCTCTCGGAGCTGTGATACTATCTGTGGAAGATGAGCATCTGCACCGCGGGGTCGGATGGAGGGCAGCGGTCACCTCGTCGAGTAGCTCTGCGGGAAGCTTCTCGATTGAAGAGAGATGTTGAGAGGGGTTACTTGATGACATCATAAAGCATGTGTCATGCAGATTGCACCATTTAGCTGGGTCGTGGGAGGCGTGGCGGTCGTCCATATTCGGTACGTGGCTGTCCTCATTCCAGATGTGCTGAGCGCTAAACAGATGCGGTAAGCCCAAGGCTCGGTTTTCTAACCAATCGGCCCTGGCCTGAGAGAAGCTGTGGTGAATCATCATCCGCGTTTGACTTATGGTCGTGGCGCAAGACCGACGCCGTCACACCTGTCCGACTGTTGGCAGCATGCAAACCATTCTGAAGGCGCATGCAGCTGTCGTCAACGAAAGCAATGGGATCGCGACCATCTTGGCGTCTTCTTGAAGGACATTTAAGCCAGAGCGTCCCTCTTCCCCATAGCTTGGCCTCTCCCGTAGCGACCGTTGCGGAACATCTTCCTCTTGACGACGCGATAATACAATGGACACCAACATATTTTGCGTACTATGTGGAGGACCTTTTGACCTCGAGCAAGGCGTTCACAATATCGACCCTGAGGAAGCGACTTTCCAGGTGAGCCCATTCGCGTCACCTTGTGCTGTCAAAGTCACAACATGAGGCTGACAAGACATAGTGGTTGTACAAGGTCCGGATGCTTGGCACACTCTCGGCTCTCCGCAATCACAGAATGACCACAGCCGGAGAAGTGCACCTCAACCTCTCCGATGTTCCAGATATCTTTCTCTCCGAGACGGTTCGCTGGACTGCAACCGATGCGGATTGTTTGCGGCTAGGCGATTCATTCTACAACGTCCTCATCTCTGATGCGAACGGTGACGTTGTGTTTCCGTTGCACGATGCGTGCATCCAGATAGGATGCCGGGTTCAACATTTATGCTTTTTCCATCAAGCCCATCAGCATGGCCCTTCCGCTCTAGCCCGTCTGTATCACCTGCTTCGACGTCAATATCTTTATGCCAAGGCAACTGGTCAAGGGATAGAGCGGGGCATGTTCGCCCTCCATACGAGCTCCAAAATGATTGGGCCTCGAAGTACTCTGGCACTCGATGAATTGGGGTGGTGGAGTGGCGCTTACGAGGTATCTTGCATTGACTCTTCTGGTGCCGTTTAGTTTGGCTAACGTAAAGTAGCGATTCTTGACAGATCCGTTGGACATACCGGATCTTACCTCCTCGGCATTCAGCCTACTACAGCCCACCACTTTAGAAGTAGAATCCGCGCCTGCTAACAGCACTCCTAATTATCAACTACAAGGGATGGAGGCACTTCCTTGCGAGATTCTTGAGCGCATCACGGAGCTTTTGTCACCACACGCTGTTATGTCACTACGTCAAGCAAGCCGATCGCTGGCGCTCAAAGTGCCCCTGGATGGTCGTTTCTGGCGTCGGCATCTGTGCAGTGGAAGCCTACTGCCCTACCTCTGGGATTTAGACGAAGAGCAGCTGAAACAACTACTGCAGCATACGCCGACTGAACTGCCTAGAGACTGGCGTGGCCTAGCGCGTTTGTTTCGGACTGAGGAATGCCTGAAGTGGGGCCAAGAGCCACTGTCTGGGGAAATCCCCGGTGGTTTGTGGAATAGGTGTCGGATTTGGAGCATCATTGAAGAAGCGTGCGTACGGCCAAATACGGGAGTGCGGTCGCCTATCGCTACACCATATCGTCGCACTGAGAGTCGAGCCCCAAAGGGTGAATATGTGAGAGCACTCAGCTTCGGCATCCTCGTAATACTAATCACGTTGGTCGTCACGCGGGATTTGCAATCTCTTGGGTTACCATAAGCACTTTGAATGTGCCCTTGAGATCTCGCTGGGCAAGTCGCATGGCCCTTGATTATAATAACGTGCTATCAGGTATCTGATCACGAAAGCACCATTTCGTTACATAAACAACGACTTCGCTATCTAGCACTAGGAATCGCGATCACTATGTTGCTCTTCTGCCGCTACAAATCTTGTACCCTGCGACATCGCCGCAATAAACACTTCCCAGTGGTCACTAAAGCTCTGATAACAACACTCCGCCAGATCCGTTACGAACAAGTATGCCGCTTTCTCCCGCGCTACCAACACAAACTCCTGGATCTTATCCACTGGGGCTGAATAAATCATCCAGCTCGTCTGGCTACGTCCGTATGGTGATGTTGCGAGCCAATCCTGGTATTCGACGGTGTGAAACTGCGAATAGTCTATTTCGGCCACAGTAGTAATCTCTGGGCCCGATTTAGCGAATCGTGGGTCTACTGCTGTTCCTGGATTGTGGATAACCTTGAACAATTAGCTTGAGCAGCACGCCTCTCAAGGACTGGGACTCAGTCAACATACCAAACGATCACCCAACAACCCTTCTGTATTCTTTGTTCTTCTCGTTACGGACTCGAGGTATATCCCATCTTTCTTCGTGTACACGTTCAACGTCTCGTCGAAAAAGATACCGCTCACGCCAAGACCCGGATACCGAGTATCGCTCGACCACGCCGCATATACTGCAATATCTGCTTGTACTTGCTCTATGGGCTTCTTACCGTATGTGGTGCCGATGTATCCGACAGTCCTGACATTGGGGTACGCGTTCAGCTTCGGGATCTCACGGACGTAATCCACATTCGGCCACCAGGGCGCTGAACCTGGTCCGTTGTTTGGATTTACGATAACTATGAAGTTGAGAGTGGGATTTTGTTCGATACTACGAAGGGTTTAGCGTCCATGTCAAACTAGGTGTCATCAAGGCATGCAAGTGGGATGCGTACGCTGCGTAAAGGGGACCCCATCGTCCGAGGGCCGGATATATATACAGCGGGAGAAGGATCACCGATTGTGGTATTTGTGTCATTTTGGGAGTGTTGAAAGCGAAGAGATGGCCATGCGTAAGTGTCCTTTTGACATTTCCCGGCATCCCTGCACTTGCTGACTAACTGTAGCTACGCTGCGATGTATCGGAGCGATATGTAAATGTCGATATGGCACTTTGGGGCTGTCAGAAATACATTAATCCATGTATTGACGTAGTTCACATCCTGTGTGCTCTATTGGTTAGCCGAGATGGCCCTCATGGTAGTCAAGACACCAACTGGATCGCTCTACCAGATCAGACTCAGGAACTCCTCCCATCTCCCACTGCACTTTTCGTATCTCTCATCTCCCCCCTGATCAGTTACGAACAACCACTTTACATCCCGTCTTAGTCCATCTACAATTTTTCTTATCCCACCTCTAGTCACTTCAGCCGGTACCGAATGCACGATGTACGCATAGTCCTCTCTCGTTCCACCCAGCGCCTTCACCTTGCCACGCGTGTCCGCTCTTGCGGGTAGGTCCTCATATTCCCCCTCAAATACCACCACAATATCCGCATCGTAGTTCGTCATGTTCGTATGCGGTACAGCTCCCGCTCCATACACCACCATCTTCGGCTCCAGAAACCCCGCTTCATGGCGCACCGCTGCGCTCATGTTTTTCAGATATGCCTGTCCATCGTCCAAATCCTGAAGAGGGGTTCGATCGAAGTAGATGCCGTGGATTGCAATGCCAGACATGTTCCATCCCGCGTACGTCGCTATGTCCTTGCGAACGCCGACCTTAGAGCGCTTCCCGCCGTCCATATCGATATAACCAATTGTCTGCACGTTGCTTGAGACATGCAGTCGTTTTATCGGCGCGATCCATTCTCCGGGCGGCCATACGGTTCCGCCCGGGCCAGTGTCGATGTTGACGATTACGGTGAAGTTTGTGTCAGGGTTTTTTATCACACTGTCTTTCCTTAGCGCAATCCTTCCGCTGTGTGGAACGATCAAGAGCTACAACTTACGCTTGATACAATCTATCCCAAGCCCCTGGTAGTGGCCGCACGTAAAATGGCACGATAACGTTCACTGGCAACTGCACCACGTATCGCTGGGGTAGTATCGCACCGAGCGGTACGCCGATCAACACCAGTATTGCGAGCGTTATCGTTACGGCAAGAGCAAGGACATGCTCGTCGATCTCACTTAAATCAGGAAGCCGTCGTGGCCACCTTGAGAGCTCTCGCCGCTTCGGTGCATAAGGGCTTGTGGACGGTTGGACGAACGAGATCTTGGAACTTCTATCGTCCTCTAGCTGGAGAAGCTTTGAAGTCGAGTTCGCCGCCGTTGGGAGATCTACAAGCGCTATATTTGAGGTTGTGAAGTTTGCGGACGGGGAGAGCGACTGCCATACTGAGATCCGAGATGTGTTGGCGCTGTGTGGGTGAAGGAGACTGGGAGATGAAGCTGTTGGGCTGTGGATTTGGATTGTTGAGCGGGAAGCGGAAGAATTTAGGCTGCACGTGTGCAAACTCGCTCGCGATGCGGTCGGGCTGTATATTTGGAGGGTGGAGCGTGAGGCGCTAGGGTGGAGAGTCGAGCGCGAAGCGGACGCGAGCGGAACGCGTGTTTGCGACTTTGATCGTGTCGGCGACGCTGTTGGGCTGTAAATTTGTAGCGTAGAGCATGAGGCGCTGAGACGAAGGGGTTTCGCAGAGGACTTTCGGTGGTCCGACTGCGTGTGGGTAGACGTTTTAGAGGATGATGCATACAGGGATGGGAGTCTAGGGACAGGTGGCACCTGCGATGAAATGCCGGACATGGTGTTGATGTGTATTCGAGAGGAGATGGGATTGCTTTGAGGTGTCGTGAGGTCTTAGTGGTGACGCGTTGTTTTGAAAAGCATGCATTCCTCAGTACCGCGGTGATGAGAGGTGCATTCCTCTGCGCACATATCCTCGTCTCAACCCCGAGAGGATAGTTACCTAGTTCTCATAAAGTTTTATTTTATAGAGTTAATACTCCAGCTTTCTTAGCTGCGAGAGGAAGAACACCCGAATCCTCATCTCAACTCGGATTAGATGGTAAGAAAGTTTGGACACGTAGTGTGGGATCTTTTCCGTGCGCCGACTTGACTATCTTGTCATCGTCGTCAGATTTGTCGACAACCGCATTGGGGCTTCCTCGACTAAAGCTGTTATAACCAGTATACTGCAAATTGGCAAAGTCTCCGCCATCTACATCAGCCCGAAAGATAACTAATTATATCTACCGTGGATAGTGACAGGCACCAACTCGGTGCATGGCCATACTCTTCTGTAAGTTTGCTAATAAGCAGCCCCATATCCCAATTTGTTAGTCTCGATACTATGCCTTCTTATAGCCATCGTGAGTCTCATCCTCCAATCTGTTTAGACGCGTATAGCCAGAAAGCTTTCTGTTCCAGATCGTCGACCTTCTTCGTGCTTCAGACACGCCTCCTTCCCGGTTCCCATCCGACCATATTGGCCAACTTTGCCCTCAGGATCCACAAATCCTTGCGCTCCTTCTCTAGTGTATTTTTCGGTGTATCGGTGTTCTGATGCGCCCAATACATCAACAGAGTGAATTTAGGTTATGCATGAAACCTGGGCCCAATTTTTGATGGCTGAACTCTCTTCTCCACCAAGTAGTTTGAAGACGAGATGTTTTGGTCGTTGAGTGGGATTGGCGACTTTGCTGTACAAAAGTCTTGCTCTATCGTCCGTTTTGGTGGTCGCGCACTGACCGATAGTTGCTATAGGGATTTGCGTACTTCTTTGACAGAAGCACCCGTTATTCGGTGTGGAAATATTGAGCGTTTCCAATGTGGATGATTGATGTGAAATCAGGATCTGCAAGCAGATTAACGAGTGCTTGCAAGGTTCACCAATCTGGGCTTGCAGTGACTGCCTTGCTTAGCTACGGATGAAGCTGCGACTCACACGAAGAAGGAGCAGCAACAAACAATTAAATGTCCCTATGACTCGAATTTTGTCTTGGTTTAAGATTTCCTATGTGAAGTATTCCAAGGCGCAACTGGGTAGCCAGGAACTGAGAGCCCCATGCAGCATTAGGTAGCCATCGAATCCAGCTGTTCCTAAAGAATATCCTGCAACATATGGACAATTTGCTCTCTCCTATAATCTTCCTCGCCCGGGAGCTGCATCTGGAGGCTTTCCACTAAGAAGTCCCAACCATTATCCCTCCGTTGAATCGCCACGTCTGATTCCCATTTCCAGCTCTTAGTCTTTTTCTCCTCTGCACTAGCATTCTCCAAGTTGTGAATGATGCTGTTTTCGTACAGGTAATTACGAAGAACGTCTTGTACCTGGAAAGAGATGGGCATAGGCTGCTTGGGGTCGGCGAGAAGCATGGCAACTGGGTTCTCGGCGGTCTTCTTCCTCCTCAGAACGTGCTTTTCGGTCTCGGTGTCGTTTTGTTTGATCTCTTCAGTGGCGGCATTACGGACTAGCAGAAGCTTTTCTTTGAAGATGTCGAACAGTCTGTATTGGATCGCATTGTCGGTTGGGAAGTCGGGGCGCTTCCAGGCTTTGAGATGACCAGGTTCGAGAGTAGGTTTGGCGGGTGTGCGATCGATGTTCTTAAAGCCGGTGTCAACTGCATTGGCTATGGCATCTTCTTGCTCCTCGGTCTTTTCGGTGCGGTTGCGCGGCTGGCTGTTGGGAGCATTTTTCGACCTAGTGTGCTTCTTTTTCTTTGCCATAGTAGTCCTCCGGAATTCCTTTCACAGTTCGGTTTAGTCGCAGCGTTTGTGGGAGTAAAGATTGAAGTTACGCGTTCGAGTCAAGTCAACTTAGGTTCGCGCACGAGAGCGAGGATGTGGGCAATGAACTTGCTTGTTGGGAGTATATACCGTAGTTAGTGAGTTAATTTGCTACTTGTTTCCAAGCTGCTTGGCACTCAAACTGCAACTCGCGAAGTCACTCACTCACGGGATGTTTCCAATTCAGAAAACGACATGCGTCGCGATCGTGACCCTATTGGGCTTCTATTCACAAAGAGAGCGCCAAACTTATCGTTCTAGACGCTCTTCGCCAGGTAAGTATCTATACCCCAGGAGTTTAGTCTCTGATCTTGGCATCGTGCTTTATGCTCAAGTTTAGCCCATGAATAGGGTATGAAGTCAGTAAACGAACGTTATGAAAGCTTCCTTTCCTCTGAGATTGCTTGGTTCCCGCCTACATCTACCACCTCCACATGGATTCAACATGCACCTTTATTACTAGTCCTATTTCACCGTGTTTTCGCAGGATGTTCTCTAGTGTGGCATTGAACAATCCGTATTAATAGCCGCGAAGATGAGGTTTATCGACTTCAAATTCGCCCGTCTGTACCATTTCCGGACACAGGTTCGTTGTGAAACCCGCCAAATAAGAAGCCTGGATCTTCATTAAAAGAAAAAGTAACTACACAAGTGTAATCTCTTTGAGTCGACTGCGTTCACGTCTCGTTTTGCTAGTTTCCCACAGGCACCCAGTACACTCGAACAGGTATACTCTACACATGTACCTGTGAACATCTCCATCAGCACGGAGCGTTAGACCGCTCCTACACTCTGGTACTAAATAGACTTCCTCTTGATGGTTCCCAACCGACGGTATGAAGTCCTCCCAAACCAACCCGAAAAACTCAGGCCCAATAATGAGCGACCGAACTTGTCCAAAGAAGGCTCCAATGCGCGGAATGGTAATTTCGTCGGACAATGCTGGCATACCAGAAGTCGGTGAAGGCGCGACTATGCGCGAGTCGAGCGATGAGTGCAAATTTCGCAATCGCTGAGCAAATTTGGACGCAAATAAATTTCCGTCCTTGTGTTTGGCACCCGTCATGTAATCAAGCAGTGTCTGAAAATCAAAGCGCTTGCTGTGAACGAATGTCCTACGTGTCTTTCCACCTCCGAAGTGTTCCCTGAGGCTGTCAATATATAAGAGAAGTCGCTCGAGCGAAGCGTTGGACCGGACGTCATGCGCTTCGGTCTGTGTGATTGATTTGACTGTTCCAAGACACAAAGCGCGGAAGTTCAAACGCATACCACAGAGAGAAATTTCGAATTCTGTTCGGTCGAGCAATGTGTGGGTGTTCTTGAAAACAGGCGTCCTCGATTCCCAGCTCGGCACCCACGTTGGCTGCCCAGAACGATCACTAGGTCCATGGTCCAGAAGGCTCAAAGGCTTTGGACCTGACGACATATCCTCGAGCATCCATATGGCAGTCTTTCGGTAGACCTCTTCGACACTGTCTTTGTATCCGTGGGCCACAACTTCAGTAAGCCCAGGCGATCGACGCACATTTTTCACAAGTCCAAGCAAGCCAAAGATCCTATCTCGAGGATTGGTCGCTTGCATATGTCCGCTTGTAATTCCTAAGTAAAGCAAGAGTTGCTGTTGAGGTGACATGTCTGATGAGACAGATTTCCGGTCGTATGAGTCGTTGACGAGCTTATGCGTATGAAGAACGTCGGCATTACCAGATACATCGTGGACGGCGGACTTGAGAAATTTGCGGTATTTAAAAGTAACGTTTCCGCACTGCATGATGGGATCTTTGGATGCGAGTGTGACTTCTTGAATGATCCAAACGCGCCTCCACCATGGGAACGAGGCGATCAGACGGAGCCCAGCTTCGTGGGCTTCGCGCGTATGTCGACGTTGTAAACCGACTGTGCTTCCAACCGCTGCCTGAAGTGCGTGCGCGGAGGACTTCGTGAACCTCGAGCCCGGGGTTGAGGGAATAGGACCTAGCCATACGTGTACATTGAACGCCATTCCATATATGAACTCCATGAGCAGCACCTGAGATGCGCGCTCCTGCGGGTCAGACTGGTTGATACAGATCGCATCAACCCAGAGGAAGCGGGGCTGATGTCTATATCGCAGATGCCTCAATGCAGCTTCAAGATTCGAAGTCACCTGAAACTCCTCGTAACTGTCTGTTCGCAAGAAGAACTCGCAGAGCCAAGCGTGGAATGCAAAACCCGGAAGCCGTTGAAGAAGCATCTTGATGCCGAACCCATAGATACAGCTTACGGTCAGCTGGTGCACCCAAGATTCTCTAGCCCAAGACATCGTATAGAGACTGAAGAGCGTGGGTATATACCAGTGAAACCACTTCACCAGCACCTCTTCAAGGCCGAGCAGGAGCTCAATGTCGAGAAATGTGTAACGCGGTAGAAGGTAGCCAAGAACAATAGGTTTTTTTGCTTCGGGATTCCCCCAGACGTACGACAAGGCCGTGAATTCGGTCATCGGCGCGTTCTCGTAGTTGTAGTATTCTGTATAGGCACCGGGTCTCTCGTTATACCGAACATGATGGAGACCGCACTGGATTCTGTCATTGAAACCTCCGGGATGGAGGCGTAAAAGCCTGATTTCGAGGTCTTGTCCACTGCGAAGGGGTTTGTAGATAAAGGTCTGCTTTGACTGCTCCATGATACTCGCATCGGGTACGCAAGTAAGTATGGAACAATGCTGAAGGGAAAGACTAGAAGCTGGCAAAGTGAACAAAGTAAGAGGAAAATGTGAGCAGCATGCTTGAACCAATGAAATACTTGGCACCGGTGAACAGGGTGGCAAAGCGGGGCTGGACAGCTGCACTGAGCCGGGTGGGGCTGTGAGGTGGTCATGGTCAGGATTGGTGCTGTAGGCGAATACGGCGACCTTGCAGCAAACGCGTAAGAACTCGAGTAACAATACTCAATTTTGCCGCAAGGCTCCGCTTCCATGAATGCACTGACGCATAGCACTCATTCCCGATAAAAATACCGACTTTTTCCCAACTCTCTCGATACAGCTCATTATTGCGGACCGCTCAGTGCGCAAACCTGAAATCCAAACGTCTACTGGCGGTGTCCGTAGTGGTTTTCGTATAGTGAATTCGTTCCTGGTGGTGAATCAATTATTGTAACAAAGAAGAAGGGAAGGTGCAGCTAACCTCAGGTGTCATCGCGTTCCATTTCCGGTCGCGAACCTTGTTCTTGGTAACATAGTACACTTTCGCAAAGAGAAAGAGAACTATCGCAAGCAAATTGATGATGATGATGTTGCGATTGCCGCGTTTGTAGAGTGGTTTATCGTCGGCACGATAAAGGTTAGCGCCAATGATGTTACCACACTGAACCGTCACTTTACTTGTAAGCATATGGAGCCGGGCCTGTGCAAAGCATCTGACTTACTGTTATACAGAGCCGCAGACACACTTCGAGATCCAACATTGTTCGAATTCTTCGACGTCCAAGCGACGTTGATGGCGTGGCAGTATGGGTAGCTCAGCAGCACCGTCAGAAGTGCATACGTGCCCCACTTATTTACTACCAGACCGGGCCAGAGGTACAATGCTATGCAACACGGCAGTGTCCAAATCGACTGCCATATCGCGACCATTGCTCGCTGATTGAACCTCTCACTAATCCAGGTGATGCTAAGCAATGTAATGATATGGGCGACCGCGGAGGGAATAACCAGTAGCTGAACATCGAAAGTGCTGAAGCCGAGTTGTCTTAAACTGAGCGTGAGGTAATAATTGACCGGGACCTGGGGGATGAAGCAGATTATTCCGATGGCGTAGATGGGCCAGAGGTCGTAGTCTTTCATGGCCGCCCAGAGCCGTTTCGGGGTGATGGCTTGTCTATTGTGCATGTCACCTTTGCGAGGGTCATCCCTGAGTACGCGGTTGACTACGATGGTAAGTTCGCGATCGGTGAACCATCCATTTGGTCTGAACCAGGTTTTTGTTTGTGCAGCGGACGCCGGCATCAGAAAAAATGATGCGACACCGATGAGGAAGGTTATAAGACCTTCCAAGAGGAAAAGCCAGCGCCATCCTGCCATGCCGCCAACGCCATGCATATGGAAGATGCCGAAGGCGAGAAGTGAGGTAACAATGGTAGTAACGCTCAAGGCTGTCCAGAAAAAGCTCAATCGAATGGGCAACTCGCGGCTAGTGTAGAAGTACGACAGCCAGAGCACGAGATCGGGGATGAATCCGCCCTGCCCAAAAGTCAGTACTGTGCATCGTCCATCAGTGAATGTTTTACCTCTAGTACCGCGAGAAGGGACCGCGTCACGAGAAAGCTAGTTCTACCAGAGAGTGCTGCCTGGCTCATCGCAACAATAGACCAAAGACACTAATCACTGGTTGTTAGTGTTAATGCTCACTATCTCCATGTCGAGCGGATAATTACTATTTGCATAGGAATCCATCGATCGGGACCCAGCTTCTTGGATATCAGCTGCGATGGCAGCTCGGCCAGCAGGAAAGACACGGTAAACACTGTGTTGCCCCGATTGTAATCTAGATGTACGTCAGCAATGTTCTAATTGAGTGAGAGTTTTGTGGTTACCGTTGGTGGTAAGATTTAGATCTTGAAGTAGGGTCCCAGAGACAGCTTGCTGCAGATTGCCACGGTCGATTTGTAAACTAAAGAACATGACACAAGCCCAAAGGCAGACTACAACCATTAGCATCGTTTCTATATAGCGGCACAGCAACCTACCATGCCAATCCAACCGCCGGATCACCTTTTTCTCCTCTTCCTTTGTCCATGTCGCGTCTGCATCAAATACATGTCTTGATTCGTACTTGGCGTCTTCGTACAGTTTGATGTAGTAGTCACGGACCTCTGGGTCGGCAAAGACATTCGTAGATAAGCTGGCATCTGAGTCCACTGTGGATATGAGGGTGTGATCTTTTGATATCACATTCCCTTTGGCGGTCACGAGGTCGGCATTCTCGGTCAAAGCTCTCGGGATGATACCATCAGGCTTTTCGATCGAGTGAATGGAGACGGAATCCGCTTGGTCAGATGTAGAGATGAGAACGTCATGAGAACCCATGGTGCTTTCGATATTCAAAGGCCGAGGTTTAGAGAATGTGAGAAAAGTTGTGCCTGAAAAATATTATGGCAGGCATGGGCCGGCATATATGATGCTCGAGATTAACAGCGTCAGTACGGGTAGGTACGTTAAGATGTATGCGTCGAGGTGGTATCAAATGCGCGAGCATGTCGTGCTCGTCTGGACCCCACATGGCTGTCACAACCCGGAATCTGGGTGCCATTCGAGCGGTTCGAGCATCGTCTTCGAACCCATCCTCCTTATCTCTTCAAACCACATGCACTGCTTAGGAAATACGACCGACGCCACGATTATAGAGTGATGTTGTCAGTGTAAGAAGGGTTGCTGAAACCTGCCTAGATGATCTTTTTCGACGAGTATCCCACCCTCATGTGACAATTTAGAACTCCATTCTCTTCTCACATCTGGTCGCCCGTGTCCTAGGCGTAAAGAGAACGTTTGCTGTCAGCGCGAGAGCTTGGTGCTCGATAAGCACTCGGGCACATCTTCTCCAAGCAGCCATGGATGCGGAAAGGCTGGGCGTGATTGAAGCTCGCTGAGACGCTATGAGGTGGGCCAAGCGCTCTTTAGGCCCGACTTATTTATGACAAGCACTATGCCGGCAACGCGCCGGGGCAATGCATACTCGAAATTGCGATGGTTGCAAAGAGCTGCAAGCCATCCTCGTAGCTACGTCGGGTTCTCCTCGGTGACTACTGGGATGTGAGTACATCCTTGAATGGTCGAACATGCGTGGAGCACGCTGGCTTAGAGACTATTGTGCGATCGCAAGGTCCGGCAGACTAACGCGGGAATGTACTGTAGGTGCGGAGCCTCGAAGTCGATAGATCCACACCTATGCACATCGCTAATCCCTTGCGCTGCAAGAGCGGTTGACGTGGTCACCAGGGTCGATGTCGTTCACGGTGACGAAGCTTTTTCCGACGCGCGCTCCAACAATTCGCGTCATCGGCCCTTGCAAAGGCGTGATATTCGATGCGCATAATGCGAATTCAAGGTCGATCACGCTCCGCTGCCCGAGTGGCGGCATGCCTCAAGCATTATGTGTCGGAGCAATGTTATGGTGGGGTCCGGGGTGTCCAGGAAGCGAAGTTGATGAGAGTTGTGGCGGCGGAAGCAAGGCGGTTCCTGGCGTGCTTACATCTTCGCAGTCAATTCTGGGTAAAGCGAGACCGCGCGGGAAGCGGCAAGCAAAAGGAGCCACAAAGTAGTTCATGCAGACTATGAGTACCGAATTGACTTTTCGGACAGTTCGAGACATCTCGTATGTGCGAATACAGGCGGCCTGGGTCGGGTCACGTGACATTTCCGTCCACACATCTGGTCATCGTCCACCTCACCTACATCAACATACTGTACGTCCCTTGACATAACATCTCCATGCATATTGACCGTGAGCGATGGCGAATCGGGTTATGGATTTTCAAAACTGAGCTGAACTCTTTCCCGAACGCTGGTATGTCGCCATTCCTCGGATAAGCATGTCATTGTCCAAGATAAACAACACTGCAAGCAGAAAGCCTTCCGGCGATAAAGACTTGCAGTAGCTTCGCTTGGAGATAAAGGAGATAAGGTGTGTTTTGGTATCATAATCGTGTCCAAGTGCATCACGCAATACGAGCCCCTCGTTGATTGATGCATCTCGGGATTCCCTCCACAGCCGTTTTACTAAGCTGTTACGTTGAGGGGTTTCCCGTTTGGGCACCAATTTTTATTATATGTAGCATATTAGTTGCACTCAATCCCTATCTCATTCTACTACTTGACCGCTAAGCAGCTTCCTCTTACGCCTTCTTCGACAACTCAAAAGGGTACTCACTCATGGCCACTCAGACCGAATCTGTGCAGACGGAGGCTACTCCAGCCACGATTATCATCTCAGCACAAGATATTGCAGAAAGATTGGGCTCACAACCTAGAGTTCCATTGGACCCAGTGAAGCAGTTGTCCGACGAAGACGTGCAAGGTGCTTCGGCAGAAACGCCGAAGATTCGTCGCGTCGTCGACGAAGAACCGAACACAACCGCATCAGTAAGCGATTTTCCAATCTATGAGTGTTTCACTCGAGCTGATTTTCGTCTAGTATCCTAACTACCTTCCGACCTGGAACCACGGTGAAAAGTACCCCCCCTGGGAGAAATTTACACACGTCGAGCACGGAAAAGATGCGGACCCAACCTTCAAGGACCTGCTCGTCGAAGGCGCCAAGCTGCAGCATCTCACTCCCACGACCGGCTCTGAAGTGAGCGGAGTGCAACTCAGCAAGCTCAACAATGCAGGTAAAGATCAATTGGCACTTTTGGTTGCGCAGCGCAAGGTCGTCGCTTTCCGCGACCAAGATTTTGCGGATCTACCCATCCAGGAGGCCCTAGACTTTGGAGGCTACTTTGGGAGACATCACATCCATCCAGTAAGCCATTGTTCTTGCCACTCATCTTTATCATGACAGCTAGATGCTCATGTTCATGTTTGCAGACCAGCGGTGCGCCGGAGGGATATCCCGAGGTCCATTTAGTTTATCGCTACAGCAACGGTAGCGAATTCGAGTCCTTCCTCGCCAATCGGAACAGTAGTGTAGCATGGCACTCTGATGTGACATATGAAGAACAGCCACCAGGCACGACGTTCTTGATTGCCCTCGACACACCCGAGGTTGGCGGTGACACAGCTTTTGTGAATCACGTGGAGGCATACAATCGTCTATCTCCAGCTATCAAAGAACGGTTGCACGGACTTACGGCGTTGCATTCTGGGTACGAACAAGCTGAGTTCAGTAAATCTCGTGGTGGCGTCGTGAGACGCGAGCCCGTGAAACACTCTCATCCGCTGGTCCGGACACACCCTGCGACGGGAGAAAAAGCTCTTTTCGTTAATGGTGGATGTAAGTACTCGTTTTACTTACAGAGTCCACACACACTGACTCGAGTTCAGTCACACGAAGCATTGATGGCCTCAAGAAGGAAGAAAGCGACGCACTGCTTGCATTCTTGGTGAGTCACATTGGGCGCGGAATCGATTATCAAGCTCGTGTTCGATGGGCACCGAAGACAGTTGTCGTTTGGGATAACAGGGTCACCTCTCACTCGGCTATTGTTGATTGGACGACGGGTGAGCGCAGACATTTGGCGAGGATCACGCCTCAGGCGGAGCGCCCTTTTGAGACTCCATATATACCTGAAGTTGCGACCAAGACTACTTGAGCGCCGTAGTTTGATACTGTTTGACAGCAGATTTTTACATTTCAACCCGCTCTCATGTCTGGCCATGATCAGCCAAATAGCTTGTCGCTTGTACAGGTTATCACTCCTACATATTTGCATGTATTTAGCACCCAGAAGTAAGGACATTAAAACACTGATCCCGAAACTTCCAAAACCACTTCCAGCCACATCAAGCCCCGAAATTATAGTGACCTAATTTCCAGCCAGTACCCAGTGACACGCACTCTAGCCAGAGGAGATACCCTTCTAGGAAGCAGAAAGTCAACTCTAGTCCACTCCCAACGCTTCCTTACAATCGCCTGTATTAGATCTCACCACCAGGAATACCTTGAGTAAACAGCTCATTGACCAGATCCTTCGATACGTTCTTGTAGTCAAGCTCATCATCCTTGAGTGCCTTACCAACCCGATTGTTGACAAAGCGACAATTGCTCTTGAACTCCTTGAGTGCCATTTTGAACGGCGAATCACGCTTCAACGAGCTCCCCACCTGCATCTTAGCAAGCACATCATTGCGGCCCTTCAGTATCCTTCTGACGGTGATCTGGGTTTCGTAGTCGAAAATGGGCTTGCCGTCATCGCCTTGTAGGATCAGCTGGGGTTTGCGATCCGCGTACTGGGAGTAGTAGTCCGGCAAATGGGCCTTTGGAAAGCTCATGTTTTGGGTGCGGCTGTTGTTACTCTTCCGGAGCTGCAGGCTATCGAGTGCAGCTTTCTTCACGTCTTCAAGGTCCTGACGAATAGTAGCGACCCGGATCCTAGCAGCCTCGGCTCCAGTAGACAGGAAGGTCTGCACCTCGTCATCCATGTCGTTCTCGGCGTTGGCGAAAGATCCTTGCGTCTCACATAATATTCCAGCCTCGGTATGATGGTGCACCTCATCATCGGATTCAAAATCGGTGGGATACTCCACCTCTGATGAGTTAGTGGAAGGACAATTTGCGACCCTAAGCTTCTTCGACAGTGCTTCGGGATCCGTCTCATTGTCGCCATCCGAGCGCTTGCGCTTGTCCCTAACTGGAGCTTGTTCCGTCTCCGAAGGAAAAGCCATAATTGGAACTTGGAGAAGAGTGATCTTTGTTTGCTTCGCCTCCACGAGTTGCTTCGCTTTGGCGATTTTGGCCTGCTTCGCTGCCTTCCGCTGCTTCTTATCCTCCACCATGTGTTTGTTGACCTCCACGTAGAGCTCTTCGACTGTACCTCGATATTGAGGCAGGCTCGAGTCACGACCAGTCAGCTCAAGCCACTCCCAGAGCCGTGGTCGGCTGCTCTTCGCTGCCATTGTTCCGCGAGACCACACGGCCTCGCGTGGTGGAACAACACCCTTTTTCCCGCCGTCGTCCGTGACTTGATCTGGCCGTAAGCGGGGTGTTATGGGAGCAGCACCGAGGATATTGTTTGTGACAGGGTGAAGCTTGGTCAAGGGTACATCCTCTTCAGAGTTCGTTTCCTCCCAAGGGTCCGAACCGCCGACCGCTGGATTTTTCGATTGCGAGTCGTCTTCGGGCGCAGTTTCAATGGGCGTGGTAGCAGGAAGCGCAACACCAGCGGTGGATAGAGCCAACAAGGCATTTGCAGCCCCCATTTTCTCATAAACGGCTTCTACACATGAGTGCTCTATGTTTCCAGAAGAATCGATCGACACTTGATGCTCATTTTGCGTCTCGGGAAGAACTTCCTCCACAGTCTTGTATTGTGCAACAATCGAATGGCGGGGTATAATTTGGACCGCATGGTTTCCCATCGCGTGCTCCTTAGGCGGCGGTGACTGGAAAGTAGGATCCTCCTCGTTCATGCCGTGAGAAAGATCGGCAGGGGCTGTCGATAGTTGCCAGTTGTGATTGGGTATCATGCGTTTAAGCTCGGTCTCTGTGACCACAACTACCTGGGAAGAAGACTCAGTAATGGTAACGAGAGCGGCTTCGGTCCTGATGGTGTTCTGTTTCGGCTCGCCATTTACTCCAGGAGCGACCGCAGGAGTCGTAACCGAGTTCCCAAAGAGAGTTGTGGGCTTGTTCTCTGCAGGAAGGGTAATCTTATCCTTTGCGGCAGGTTTGTGCTTCTCCTCTGCGGCAGATGCAGGCGTCTCTTCTGCAAGAGGTTCACGGCGTGTTTTCATAACAAATTGGTGATCGAACTCCTTGATAACAGAGCCGCCTGCCATGGTTGAATGAGGAGGGTTGAGTACGTAGTTGAGTGCGAGTTCAGACATTCGCTCGAGTGTGCAGTCGAATATATGAGTTGCGCGTGCACGGATGCGGGGAGGAATCAGCGTTCATCTTGTCGTTGGGGGGAATATATAGAGTCGAGGAATCAACATTGATTCCGTTGGTGAAGACATCAACGTTGGTCGTCTGGATTGATGATTCACCTCGCCCGGCGACCTTCACTAAACGCGGGAAAGAGTCGATGCTACTAATCTAGGTGGAGAGTCGTGAGGCTACACAATGTAGAGAGTAGATTATTAAATGTGACAGAAGGACAGAATGCATCTTGTGTCCCACAGTGATGAAGAAAGACAGATCGTTGTGCCCAAAGGTATGCCTAGCGTGCTCAGATGCTCACATCACCCTCCAGTCACGCGCTCAAATTGCACCCTGCTCCAACGCATGTGCAAAGCACCCAGTCACCATCCTCGTTACTTCGTTCTCGACATGTATCTCCCTCACCATGAGTTCTTCCGCCACAAAATCCCGCAGCGTCCGAAGATCCTACCGAAACAGTGTTTGAGCACAGAGTTGCTTTTCAGCTACGAGAGGGAGAACCCCGGGATCCTGCCGAAACCTATCCATGACTGTTGCAAGACTTCACTCCTGCCTCCAGTGTTGCGAGACTCCATCTGCATCAATATACTTACATCGGTAGAACGTCATACTATGCATGCTACGAGACACAGGATCTCGATGTTGAGCAACACTTCGCCTGGCTTCATCGAAAGGATGACCTGTGGAAATCAGTGGTGATATCTTGACGATCGCATGAGGAGAAGTTAACCTTCTTTGAAATCTACTTGACACTTTCTCTGGGAGAAAATGCAGTAGGAGTCTTGAAATTTATGGTTTACTTCTCGTTCAATGATACGAAACAGTCAGAGGCGCTTTATCCTAATTTTTCTTGTATCAAGACCAGCCAGATTGGGTACTGATATTATTTGAGAGTGTTTGAGACGTTTATCTGAGTTCTCGTTGTCATGTTGCTTCATTAAAGTATGAACGCATAGCGACGATATAGGGTGGATGGGAAAAGTGTTTGAACTATTATTCAACGCGACGTAGAGTCGACCAGGGACCATAGCTCATGCTGTCATCTGATGACAGCGCGACTTAGATCCGATGAAGGACCACAGCTCGAGCTGTTTTCAGCCGACGACAGCGAGACATAGATCCGAAAGAGGACCATATTCGCCTCGTATCCTCTTCAAGGAGGCCATTGCAGAATGAAAATGAAATTGCAATACACCCTGGTATGGTGTCCAATGCTGATCAAGTATAATGTCCTTTTTGTGACCTCTGTAATAGAGAGATGACAAGCAAAGGCCATACTATGATGAACCTCAACCACCATTTCATCAACCGAGAGCCATGGCACTTCGGTAGTCTCCACAAAGAGACTTATGCAAGCAAGAAGCACTCGTGATCAACTCCTAACCCAGCAGCCCGTTCCAGCACCCAGGAGTGATTGTGACGTTCAGATGACCCATAAGCGGGAATGCGTCTTCGACCACAGCCGTAGCAGCCTCATAGCTGTAGTCCTCCAGTCCACCATCCCAAATCATTTCGTCTTCCATTTGATCAACAAGAGTATCCCGAAGTTCGAGATACTTCTCTTGAAGTTGCTTGAATTTCTGCGTGTTTGCTTCGTCCGTCTTGACATACCGATACTCGTAGGTTGGGTAAGGTCCATACGCGCAGCAGTACAGCATGTCGTGCACAAGGCGCATCATACGCAGCACACTCAGCTGGATGTCCTGCCGGAGGATGAGCTCGCCTTCCGCATTCTCCAAGAAGCCCTCGTGGATGTGACACTCCGCCAGCTCCTCCGCAAGCTTTGCCCTATCGTCGACACCATCGCACGACAAGTCGCGCGCCGGGCTAAAGATGAAAGTATCGTCGTTACTCTCAATATTCTGCTCCGCGTACTTTGACAGGAGTGCCAACCACCTGGTAGCGTCATAACAAGCCAAAGACTGGTAAACGGCCGTCGCGAACCAATTGTGGTGATCCACATGATCTGACCACCCCTCTAATTTGTCGTTGTGCTCTGAAATGGTGCTAAGGCTGCAGCTGGCTGCAGTGGGTGTGGAGCGATAGTTCGACGACGCGGTAGCGATGGTAGTCTCTCCCTGAACTTGGGGTTGATTCGGAGGTGTCACTTGCTCGGAGTCGCAGTCAGCGCCTGAATTGGGGCCAAAGCCAGAGTCAGAGTCTGTGTCGGAGCCGGAGCCGGAGCCGTCTTCTTCATCTATCGGCCACTGCGATTTTATAAGCAACATACCGCCCCAAAGTGGCGTCCTCGTAATTTTACGGGGCTGCTGCTGCTCAATCTTTAGCATCTGGGTATGCTCTTGGCCGCCATCGCACTCCGGTACCTTGGTGACTTCGAGAAATGCCTGATACTTCTCATTTTGCGCGCGAGTCTGTTCTTGGGCGACATAGCTGTCTGGCTTCTTTGTGGCCTCAAGGAAGAGCTGGCGCTTCTTCTTGGCTGGAGGTGCTTCCTCCTCGCTGTCATCTCCATTGAGATCTTTATCTCGGCTTCGCTTCATACTTGGTCCTTGGGTGGATGGTGGTGCCTGGGTAATTAGCCCTTCGGTAGCGGTATCGTTGGTCTCCTTGTTTTGCTCTTCTCTCTTTAACTTCTCCTCGTTTTCGACCTGGCGACGATGGATTTCCTTCGCCATCGCCTTGCCTCGTCTCCTACCAACGATATCCCTATGAAACTGCGCGATATCATCACCTTGCGATATAAAGAACGCCTCCATAGCCACAATGCCCTCTTTGCTCCTCAATGTCGATTCGGAAAGCACATTGCCTAGGGTGATCGGCTTCTTGGGCTTCTTTTCCGAAGCGTCCGTTTGTGGCTGAGCATCAGCGGCATTGGTCGGTGTGAGCGCGGTCGCGAGATTGACTAAATCGGTGTCCTCTTTTGGTCGGCCGCGAGATACCTTCGGTGAGGCAGCTGCAGCGCTAGCGCTTGTCGTAACTGGATTGATGACAGTCCCAACATTGGAGGGTAGAGGCAGAGTCGAGATGCCAGACGCTCCCAATTTTCGCGGCTTCAAGAACTCTAGTTTTGATCCAGATTCGCCATCCCCAAATGAGTCATCCAGGTCTTGGTCTTCTGTGTCTTAGTCCTGGTTAGCCCTAATCTTGAATGCAACTCTAAAGACGAATCAGCTTACCCCCGAAGCCTGTGAACGGCTTTTTCGTAAGAAGCCTCTCCAACTTCGGCTTCGGCTCCGGCTTCTTCACAGTGGCGCCCATAACTGTGTCGTTGTCAGTTGGGAGTGGCATGCTTTTAGAATCCCGGCGGTCTGTACCTTGCAGCTTCTGCTTCTTCTTGCCCCTACTCTCTACCTGCGAGGCAATTGTCGAGTTGCTGATGAACACGGACTCGAGGTTTCCCAAGGCTTGCGTAGAAGCCTGCTTATCGATCATGTCACTGTTCGAATAACCGGAGGCTATTCTGCTCGTTTCAGTTTCCTAGGATTTGCAGCACTAGATAATCAGTTGCACGTTAACGTTAACATCTGCTCCGGCAAACTTACGACCTGAACTCAAGATCTCGATGCTTGATTTGGGGTACAACGCAAGTCTACTACAGTGAGTAGATATGCGTTCGCGGTGGGGGTGTGGCTGCGTACGACGAAGCAGCGAAAAATGCCCGCCGATGCTTTGATAAAAAGGGCTTGTGCGAGTCACTTAGTTTGTTTACACGGCGGCCGCATGGTGAAATATGGCCCGAGGCGCAACTGCATATGACGTATGTCATGATTTTAAACAAGTCGGTCCCGGCAGACATTGGTGAAGTCAAAAGATTGCTACAAGACATTGTTTGGCACCTTTGCACATTGTGAAACATCTAAGATCTACAAATGAGTCTCAGTGAGTGAAGAAAAAACGTTGAGACACTAAAGAGATGTAAGCATCACGATGATTACTTGCTTAAGTATCTGATACATCCATTGCCATAGATATCTTGGAAACTTAGGCTACGTATCTTCGAGTGAGCCTAGATCATGGTTCGAAGCCGTTATGCATGCTTTACAAAAGAAGGTCAATTTACACGCCAAATGCATAGTCAGCTCGCCATCTACGTTGTAAGACCCAACCGACCCTCAATACCTCAAAACCTGATCTACCAACCTCCTTGCTTCATCCTCCACCCTCATCCCCACATCCCAAAGCACAACATTCACTAAAGTCCGTGCCAATCTTTTCTTCCCCGCCTCATATTCCTGTGCAACCTTCTTCAGATCCTCCCCGCGATATCCTGCCTTCATGATCGCCTCATTTTTCGCTATTCCGTCTATAATTTCCTTTGCATCCGACGCATTTAGCGGATGTAGTCGCAAACCAAGCAAAATTGCAGAATCTTCTGCGGTGTATGTTTCGGTATTGGTGCCATCGCTGGAGTAACCGTCGCTTTCGTCAGAATCAGAGCGGGATTGGTCGGAGCGAGAATTACGGACAAGGACTTCGAGATAGCTTCGCGCGTGGGCGATGCACTTTCGGTCGCGGTTTATAAAGACGGGACGTTTTTTCGGTTGACACTGGTGAAGCGGTGCGTTGGGAGCAAAAACCGGTGGCGAAGGTACGCGAGAGTTGGTGATCGATGGCGAGGGCAAGAAACGCAGCGGTGAACGCATTGGATGCTCTTCAACGCTATCATCCTCCACTCGCACAGTAGTTGACGAGATCATCTTCGCAGCCAATGCTTCAGCGGTTTCCATGCGCTGGCGCTTGAGCTCGCGCTCGTCTTCAAGAACTTTCAAGATTCGCTTCCGTTTCTTCTGCTTGCTCTCAACCTCACTCTTGAGCTTCGAGAAACTGGGGTTCTTGCCAGTGGTCTGGTCTTGACCAGTGTTTGCATACAGTGTAGCAATCTGGCCATCTCGTAGACCAAACTCGCCAGCAGCAGCGCTGATATCGCCCCCAGACTTCTCCCACTCCTCCCAGAACCTGTTCTGAACCAAAATGACGGCTTCCGCTCTATCCTGGTTTCTTCCCAGCAAGTGTTTGTATTCCGAGTTGTAGAGGTCGTGAACATAGTATTCGAGAAAGCGCATCATGGGGGTCGAACCGATGTTGGTTGCGAGCGTTGTCTTCTTGTGAATCGTGTTCATGGTTAGGATGTAATTGCTGCCGTAGGGGTTCGAGTTTCCCATCTTGTTACGCTTGTATGTAGATGACATCGGTGGTGCCATAGTGAGCTGGAGAATTTTGGTAGCGGTTTCGAGGGTGTAGATGTAGTGAAGTCGAATTCCCAACGGGTATTGATGACGAGAAGAAGGTATGCCGTCGTAGTATTTCTAGGAGAAGTAAGCTCTCGAGGTCTGCTTATCGACTTGCGAGGTCAATGAGGTGAAGTCTGCGGATTTGGAGTGCGTGATTGCACAATAGGAATACCTGAGAAGGGTGTGAATATCGTTCAATTCTTTTGCCAGGAATGGATACTGGAAAGTATGCTTGGTGAGAGAGTTGGATACAGTGTGGCATCGTGGGCGAGGCTTCATACCGGAAACTTTTGAAGTCTCACGCTCGCCAATTTTGAGTGAAAGCCGAAAGCTCCCAACACTCACATTGTCGCGCTGGGTGAACGGCCCGAATCTGTAGTGAAAGGGGCTCTGAACGCGCAAGTGGTATCACTGACCGCAGAGCACTGACATAGAAATCACGCTGGGTGGTAATTGCTGTGACTGAGAGGGCTGATGTTGTAGTCCTCTATAGCGTAACCTGTCTGTTTTACGACGGAACTCTGCGCAAAGTCACGACCTCAACGAATCCGTTATTATACTTGTACGATAAGACGACAACATTGTTCACCGAAGTGGCCATTGTATACGTCGAAATAACAACAGGGTCCACGGAGTTGAGCACTGCTTGCGAAAGGTCGATTTTATATCCTTAGATTGACACGCTGTTTAACAATATCATTTCGAGCGATTCTCAGGCACTATTTTCATTGTCAATTATAGTTTTGCTCAGCATATCCGTCCCTACATATCAACCCTTGCATCGGCGTAATTCGTTTCTTTCGAATCGGTCTTTCGACATTGGTGGTGCTAGATGTTGCGAATAATTTTGAGTAGGTGACGTGGTAAACTGATCCTTACAACGCCCCTACATGCTTTAAGTGACCATAACTTCGTACAGGGAAGATATTTTTAGACGGGGAGCATGAAAGGTATGTCCAAAGAGCGGGCACGATGAAGTCCAAGCTAGGTCATCCGAGTAGTTTCAGAATAGTCCGCGCGTGATTTGAAACAAAGAACTCAAGCGATCACGGGGTTTAATTAGCAGCTTGATGGAGTAGAACCTGAGGTATCGCAGATCCAGCAGTCGTATCAATAAGCAGATACACTGAGCTCAAACGAGTGCATTGTACAATCCAAGATCCTAACAGCACTGCCAACGTCTAATCCCTAACCAATTTCATCAATCCAACCACCGATCCCATATCCCCCTTTCATCCTCTACAAAGCGCCACCAGGAAGTGACTTGAGCCCTACACAAACGCATTAGCCCTACCCAACACCGCAAGCAACCAAAGAAAACAAGAACTTACATCCATCATGGTTTTCTTGCACAACGTCCTTGGCCTTGCAAGCATTCATTGCCGCCACATTCTGACTCTTAAGCGGCTTGCCGTTCTCGCACGCATTGAACATGCAGCTGCTGTTCATCGCGCGTTGCAAGCTGTCGCCCTTCCAGCCAAACATGTAATCAGCGTGCGTGCCCCACGCATGACCCTCCTGATCGCCGTAGCTGAACACGAACGGGTTGCTGCCATCCTTGGGCCACATGTCCTTGAACATGGCGGTGTCCCAGAGCGTCTCGTAGGCGAGCTGCGGCATGCGGACGGGGTGGGATTTCGGGCATGCGGCGCCGGCGGCAAAACCGGTGGGTTGCGTATCGTACATGTGAGCTTGGTGGTCGGGGGAGTCGAGGTTAACGCCGTCCCAGCAGCTAGGGCTTGTTAGTATCATGGTGTTCGTGGTTGGTTTGGCCGGATGGAGGGATCCACGAGGAAAGTGTGCCATGTAACATAGAGACACGATAGTGGTGCAATAAAGAAAGAGACTTTAGAAGCTTACGCGGGGAAATGGTGCTCGGTCATGATGCCGCCCTTGCAAGGCTTCTTGGGGAAATCATCGATTTCGGGGAAACGCGTGGACTTGTTGTCCAAGCAGGTGAAGCGGAGACCCTTGTGCCTGGTGATTCCGTCTTTGCCCTGGGTGGGGCTGCCGACTGTCATGCGGAAACCCTATGAAATGGTATATCAGTACATGTATCGCACCGCAATATGCCAGTGAGGGTGTGTATATTCCACATGCATCGCTCGCAAGACCAGTCCGTGCAAAGGGAATGGACGCAGATCATATTGGAGAGGGGAGAACTCACTGGTGGGAAAGTTCGAATGAATTGCTTTCCATTGGTGTTGAAGTCCTGCTGGGTGTAGTAGATGGTCATACCACCATTGATACCAGCAGGCAGGGCATCGTTAGACATGATAGGAACACGCTTGTAGGTGCCGTTCTGGTGCTTGAAGAAGAGCACAGCAGTCCAGTAGTTGGAAAAGTCCTCGGAGAAGGTGCAGGTTGTGCAGGTTCCCTGCTCGCCAATGTCGCCGGTCATGTTGGGTGCAAAGGCATTTCCGCCGACGACCTTTGGAAACGTTAGTTGGTAGAGGCGAGAGAAAGGAGTTCAATGCGGAGGCGGACCTGGTGCAAATGGGCGGACGGCGAGTTTCCAGGCTCAACGACAGGGTCGAGACGCTGGATAGTCACCGTGCTGCATCCGAAACGGAGCGCAGCCTGAGCGGAGGCGACGAGCGCTAGGGTGTTCAACGCGTACTTCATCTTTGCGAGAGAAATCGATCGAAGTGAGTGAGTGTTTGGATGGTTGCCAAGTGACGACAAAAGCGGGCGAGACACTGCACTGTTGTACTCGTGCTATGGCCTGTGATTTCCAACCATCCCGATCCATCTCCAGCGTCTGGACCAGTAGCTTTTCATCGTTACTCCATCCGTGCGGTAACTTTGGGCGAGTGTACTTCGATTTCATTTATTCATCTGCGCGGTAGATGGGGCCCCGCAGTCTGGATATGAGGTTGCGGGCGCGTGTGGGACGGGGGATAGTCCATCGTTCTGGCTGTGCGACCTGGGTCACTATCAAAATCAAGTTTGCTGGCCTATAGCAAGGGGTGTGGGTACGATGAACATGAGCATTGACTAAATAGGTTGATTGCGCATCATCTACTTGCCAAATCCAACAGCCTCATATGCAGCGTGCCGTTGAAAAAGGCAGTCTGGGATCCAATCAGAAGAACACTGCGCAGCGAAGAAGCCGAACATTCCTGAACTGCCGAAGGCTCCTTTGTCTATGCATAGTGCAAAGGTTGTGTGCTCTTTCTTTCCAGTGGCCGTTGGACACTTTCTACCCACGAGATGGGTAGACAACGATTTGATCATCGGACAGATTCCAGATATACGGATACTGTCCGTGTCTCATGCGCAACGATAGCCGATGTTCATCTTTGGGCTCCAACACGTTCTGCGATGCGGGGTGGAGATGGAAGCGGCGTGCCTTTATGCGGAAGGCACGGTGAGAGATGGAGTAGAATGGTGTGGGTCCTTCAAGTGGATCATGCTCGTATATTTACCCTGCAAGTCTGGGGTCGGCAAAAAGCTTTTCAGCCATTGGCAGATGCTTTTCTCTTTCGGCAAAAGTTATTGAGACGCCGGCAAAGGCTTAGCCAGCCGCCTTTCGAGAAGGTGTGAAAGATCGTTCACGAATTACCCGCTTTGGATGATCATGTGCGCGGGTCGGTGGTTTTACTCATACGCCATTCGCTACGTGCGACTTCTCGAAGCCGACTCTTCGAATATGTTGTGATTACAATAGTGAGCCGTATCAGATGGCATATCTCGAGGGGATTAACCATGCTTGAGCTCGAGCGGTTTCATACGGTTTGCTATTCGCGCGATCTTCTGGCGGGCAAGTATGCGACCGTACATAAACCACGTCGTGCCCTTGATGTAACGGTCACGCCCCTTACATATACCCGAACCCTAAGGCCGACGAAAACCAAAGAAAATAGCGTGCCAATGCAGTTTTTTCGTATAAACATGTTTCTACATATATACATTCGGTCTCCAGACTATCGTGCTGTGTCGCGAAAACGTCCCACACTCCCCGGCGATTATTCCATTGAACTAACATCCAACACGAGTGGAGCTGACAGAAATATCGTCGTACCAGAATGTATTCGCATCACCACCGTACGACTCCCAGCCGAAATAGATACCGGTAACCTTGGGCTTAATCGAACTCCTCTGCCACTGCGCGCCGTTCGGGTTGCTGACGCCAGGCTTCACGGTAAGCCCAGCGACAGCCGTGCCGTTGAGCCAAGTCTCAATGCTTCCATCGGTGCCCAAGTGATACTCGAAGCAGCGCCATTGGTTGGCCGGCAGCGCGGTCGAACTCGCGATGCCCTGCGGTGAGAGATCGGGCAGCGTGGCATCGTCGGTTTCCCGGTTGTACATGAGGATTTTGGATTGGCCGCCGATGCGGAGGTGCTTCTTTGCGCCTTGGGCTGAGTCGGGCATTGTGATGAAGGTGACGTGGGAGTCGGTGAAGGCTTTGGATGCTTTCCTGCATGGCGTGTGAGTATTGCATATCACAGCAGAGATCTTTGGAAGTGGGAGGTAGACGTACAGCCAAACCTTGACAAAGACATCGCCGCTGGGCACCTTCGTGGTGCCGAAGAAGATGTGGCCGCAGTATCCGCCCGCACCATCGACTCGGACTGAATTCTTCCCACTATGCGCAGTCGAGGTATCAAGCGTAACCTTCCCGCCCTGGCTACAATCAGGTGCATACGTTGGCCACGCGGCGGTATCCAGTCCATTCTCGAAGGTCTCGTTGACCTGCGCAAAAGCAGCGGGAGCCAGCGCCGCAAGAGCGAGCACAGAAATCTTGCCGAACATGATTGCGGATTATCGTCGAGTGAGCGTAGATGGCCTTCAAGTGCGAAGACTTTTAGTATTTATGTTCGTCCCTAACTTACACCACGAAAACTCGTCTGCTCCGTGTCCGTTGCGGAGTAATTGTAGGGTTGTATATTGGAGGGTCCCGGCCCACGATCCATATTGGATAGATTAAGAGGCGTCAAATTGCCGGTGATCATCCCAATATCGCGCGCTGAATATAGGAACAGATGTCGCACATGACTGGAATCCGCACTTCTAGTCCCAGCAATGTTGTGTCGTGATTCAGTCCGAACGGACGAGTATGGCACGATGAACGGCATGGGGCAGTTGATTGATCGAAACCGCTGCTCGATGTGGCTTTGCGATCGGTAGCATGGACATCGTATCGCATACACGACAGGTGGAAATCAAGACGCAGCCACGATGCTTAGGATGGACGACCGGTCCCGATCAATTGTTTCGTCCAAAGGATGATGGCCGTCACCCAGACCAGGTCTTTGCCTGAAGCTATTGCAAATAGGGCGTAGCGCGAAACATAGCGCGAAAGTCGAGCGAATCCACGGTCCTTCTGCACGACGACTGCAACACCACTTCATGTCCACCTGATTCAGCTAGGGGCCTTCATTTCAAACGAATCTGGGACTAGCTCATTGTAATTATCTCTTCTTGCTAGAGAAATGGGCTCTGTTCCTCCTCACGACACTGCGCACTGTATCCAGGTAGTACCGCGACAACACGGCGTCACACTTGGTCTTGTAAACAGCTGTGCAACAAACGCTGCGCAGCATCCTAATATCAATCACGACTAAGCATAACCATCATCAAGCGTTGAAGCTGTGCAAAGTCATATGACAAACAAGTCTGCTTTTGACCATACTGTACAGTCCCACCATGTTAAGCTACTTCTACACATCATGAACATCGTAAACTTCATCAACTTCCGTCACATTCCGTCCCTCTACAACTCCGACTTGACATCACCACCACACGGGGCACCATGTGCATGCGTGTGCGCCTTAACGAAGCGCTCCGCATACCGGTGCAGATCCGCGCTCCTCCTCCTCAGGGTTCCGTTACCCTGGGGAATGCCCTCGAAAGCCAGCGCGTACTTGGCGACCGAGTTCGCAATGGCCTGCGAGTTGGCCAAGAAGGCCTCCTGGTTGAGGTTTTCGATGGTGTCACCAGCCGCGTGGTAGTTCGCGTCGAGGGCAACGCCCGCCTCGCCGCCGAAGAGAGCAGCTTCCTCTTCCGTCTTGAGTTCCTCGGCGCCGGTGAAGAGACCGCCGGAGGGGATGCCGTTCTCGAGGAAGGCGGCGTAGTCGGAGCGGCCGCTGAAGATGGAGGGAATGTGGTTGAGCTCCTTGCTGTCGAAGAAGTCTTCGAAGTCCTTCTCGATGGTGTCGGACCCGGGAGGGCCAGAGAAGTTGAAGCCGCTGCCGTCACCGTCGTAGATGCCCAAGACGTAGTTTGGTGATGCGATCCTGAGATGAAGTCAGTACTATGGACAAGGGGCATGGTAATCTGTGGCAAACTTACATGTCAAAGTTGAGATAAGCTCGGATCTTGCCAACTTCCTCGGGCGAGCCGGAGAGGGTGCCGTTGATCGTCTTAAGGTAGTGCTTTGATCCCAGCAGGCCAAACTCCTCAGCGGACCAGAAACCAAAGCGGACAGCGTTCTTGACCGAGTACTTGGTGAGCGCCTGGGCGACAGTGAGAACACCGACAGTGCCAGAGCCATCATCGTTGATACCCGGGCCTGCGAAGACGGAATCGGTGTGGCCACCGAGCACCAGGACGTTGTTGTGGTCGCCACCCTTGGTCTCGGCGATAACGTTCCACGTAGTGCGGTTCTCCTCGGTTGCGTCAACGTCCAGAGTCACTTCGACGCCACCAGCAGTGATCTGAGCGAGGAGCGAGGTGCCAACTTCGTTGGTGACGCCGACGGTGGGCGCGTAGTCACCAACAGCACCGAGTGTGCCTGCCAAGGCACCATCCACGTTGTTGTAGATGACTGCTCCAGTGGCACCGGCAGCCTTTGCTAAGGTAGCCTTTTGTCCGAAAGGACATGTCCCGCGCGAGATGAGGGCAATGTTCCCGGACACTTCAGCCGGGTAGTCGGCGGCGGTGCAGCCAATGTCATTGACAGCGATCAAGCTTGCAGTGACATTTCCGGAAGGGCCGTATGTCTTTCAGAAGTCAGCATTGGTTCCCATGAATTCACTATCCGCTCTGGGACGAAGAACATACCATATATACCGCGTCAAATTCCTCATCAGCCGCGAACGCTTTCACCACGGCACTCGAAAACAAGTCCACGAACTCGTCCTTGTACACATCGTAGTACCCCGTCTCGGTCAAGGTATCGAACAGCCAATCCACGGTCGCATTGTGGCCGGCACCACCGAATGCGCGGTTGCCACCAGCCGCATCCGCGAAGTCCTGCAGTTTCTGCGATCCGGCGAGGAGATCCTCCAGCTTGACGTCCTTAATCAGGGCCTCGGGAGACACGAGCTTCTTGCCATAGCCGTACTGGGCAGCAGCAGAGGCCACCAAGCCCGCGAGGGCTACCGTTGTTGTCGACCTCATTTTGTGCTGTGGTAAAGTTGAATGCCAATTGCAGTCGCACGTTTGATCGCAAGAGGGCAATTAAGTGGCAGAAGGTTGAAGACGAAGATGACAGGAACGCCGTGAGACGACAGAAGGTACAGACCCACGGCTCTATATACCCATCCACACAAATGTTCTCGTACTTCTCGTACCAGCGGTAGCACAAGCTCGATTAGGCAGCTGGGAAAACCCCAGCTCCATTGCATCATCCAGGCACAAAGCACAAAGTCCCCAGCCCATGCTAACCGGTTGCCAGGCGATAGGAAATGGAACATCTTGGCGGACGACGACATTGCCAGCGAGCATCAGCGTGCATCAGGAAGGAGGGTCGGATTACCGCTCGGCGCGCCGATAGCTTCCTTTTCCACGCAAGGGTAGCTTTTCGTAGCTTGGAGCTTGATTGGGAAGCTCATGATTGCGCCAAGGACATGATCGCGGTGTGGGACGCTTAACCTAGATGAAACATGTTCCTGCTATGATGCACAGGTACAATGAGATGCGTCAGTGGAAACAAACCAGCTATTTGGCACAATTTTTGGAGTTGTTCTTTGCAATGCGCCCGGTGTGATTCAATCCCGCCACCCACCCCCCTCTCCATCCCCACCACATCCCCCACCCACTATCCAGTTTCCTTCCCACGCAGGGGTAGCTCTGACCTCTCTACAATCCTCCCGCAGCTCACAGCTTGATTGGGAAGCTCACTAAATTAAGCCAAGATCGTAATCGCGGGGATGGGACGCTTGGCGGCGAGCGCCACAATCTAAATGTCCGTCTGGCTGATAGCATGGAAACCGCCACCGTGCCTGGGCAGCGCCATGTCCGGAGCCGAGGTGCGTTGTGCTGGGTGGCGTGCCGGTGGCGGTTGATGGGAGGTCGTTGAGGTGGAGGAATGGCACCTGAAAGGCGATCGGCGGGAGGCGCACGGAAGGCGGAAAGCGTTGGGTGCGCTAGCCGGGTTGGGGTAGTTTGATATCGCGTGCACACTGCGTGGATGTCGATGTCGATGGTGATAGTGTGTACCGGGCGCAGCAATGGAAAGGCGTTATTAAAAACACGACACGAAGTGATAATGCGAGTGGTCCATATAGATTGATCGCGACAGATTTTTGATTTATTGCGCTTCTAAGCTCCACCATCAACGTATCACATCATCAAGCGTCACACATTAATCGCTAATCAAATCAAAGCCGACGTATGCAGCTTGACGACGAACCCACCCCTCTCCATCGTGTTGATGAAGATGTATCCCGACTTGAACAGCGCATAGCTGCTCCACGTGCCCACGAACTCAACCGACCCACCGCCCGCTACGTTATCATCTTCAGGGTAAACGTCAATAAAGCCGACTTCCTTGACACCCGCACCCGTCGGATCAGTGGGAATCGATCGCACATCCAATACGCGGAATCCGGTGCCGTAGTTGGACTGGTACGCGAAGCCGTTGGCAACGTACTGGTTGTGGTCGATACCCTTTGCGCCAGACTTGTACAGACCGGTCTGCTTGGGCTTCTTGAGCGACGAGATGTCCCAGATGTAGGTGATGGGGTTTCCAGGGATTCCGGGACCGACCTTGTCGTATTCGTCGTATTCGTCATCGAGGAGAAGGTAACGCTGGTCTTCTACGTCGAGGAGAGAACCTTGGTGCGTGTACGCCGCACCTTCGTAAGAGGTGATGGAGAGAATCTCGGGCTTGGTTTTGTTGGTGACGTCGTAGATAGTGAGCGTGTCCTCGTTGTAGCCGTAGCAGATCTCGCGCCCGTTGTACTGGGTATCAGGTCCCTTGTAGAAGACGCACTGCGCATCGTGGACATATCCATCCGCTGAAGCACATCCGGCATTAGTCGGTTTCGCGGGGTTGGAGATGTCGATGAAGATGATGCCAGATTTGCACTTGTCGGTTCTCGGCGCGGCACCCACCGAGTAGATGTACTTGCCCGCGGGGTTGGTGACAACGTTGTGCGTGCGGCCAGTTGGGAGTTGGTTGTAGTGGCCGACCAAGTCCTTGAGCTTATCAAAGGTCTTTGGCTTAGCAGGATCCAGGGTGAGAAGCTTCTTCATGTCAAAGATCTGAATGCCGTGGTCGACAGCCTCACTCCCAATAATCATGAGGTCACCCTGTGCCCGGATCTCACGCCATTTGCTAGGAGTGGAGACCTGCGGCAGGCGTCCGAGGTAGGAGAGCTTTCCTGCCTTGGTGATCTCGGCAAAGGCGGTGCCGTCTTGCTGACCTATGGCTATGAACTCGCGGCCGTCCGCGCTCGTCCAGCCCCATGATGATGAGCCGAATCCCAGCGTGCTGCCCAGTGCCGAGTGGGAGAGGAAGTGATAGAGGTCAATCTGATTTAACATTAGCAAGTCTCGTCAACTTTTGATTTTCTACACTCACGTTCTTGCACTTGAACGTCTCGGTACCGGTCTTAACAGTGCCATTGGCGCACTCCGAGAAGTCGGCAATCTCAGCGTACTGCGACGACTCGTAGGCGCCATTCTCTTCCAGTCCGGCCCAAATTTCCTGAGTTGTCCGTCAGTATCCAGCTCCGAAGATGTGTGACCAATCCGTACCTCTTTAAGAGCGATGTTGTTCATGTGCTTGATGCCCGAGTCATACAGTTTTGCGGCCTTGACTGTATCCTTTGACATCTCGCGGGCCGCCGCGAGGGCGGAGAGCGAAAGGAGAGCAGTTCGGACAAACATGTTGGCGATGGTTCCTGAGACGGGGAGCTCCAGGCGTGCAGCATCATGGCGTACGGAGTGGTCTTTTTATATTCAACCACCATCATGCTAGGGTCGGACCCAGCGCTCGAAGAGATGTGTTTGCAATGGCTAAGCCGGCAGGTAGATGCACTTGCCTTGCACATCCCGGCGGTGTCGCCATCTCAGACCCATGGCCACGAGGACATGAGTGGCAACTAAATCGGACGTTGATGAGCTCGCTGGGTGTGTAGAGTGCTGCATTGGTCCGCATAAATTACACCAAAGCTTGACAAGCGTCCAAAGCGGAAGGAGCCAGGGAGCACAATTTCCACGTCTTGGCGACTGCGATCAAACTACGGACCGCCAAGTGCCGAGAACGCCCAGAGCGCAGATCCGTTAGGCTTAACTGCGGATAGCCGTTAATTGCTCCGCGATAAGGCGTTTCTGATGCCGGGGCCGTCCATGTAGCCTCCAAACATGGCCCTCTCCGGATGGCGTGGCCAGCGCGTCCGCGTTCCACCTTCCACTCGCAACCAGCCGTGTCGCCCGTCGCACGCCAGACCACGTGTCCAGCACTGCGGGCCAACCTCATGTTTGTGGAAGGTCTGGTGTGCCCTGCTTATCAGCCTGCAGACGCACCATTGCATGCGTAAATGAATTCGCTTGATAGCGCCATAACAGGGGCGCAACGAGCGGAGAGGAAGACGCAACCAGCATTCGCAGGTTACCGCGGACAGAGTTGGGCAGGTGGATGGCTGGGAACGCGGGAAGGGCAGTGATCGGAGCTAGAACAGTTCGGCGGGAGGGATTCGCTGCATGGACGGGTATGTCCTGTTGGCGATCGGCCCAAAGACAGGGTTTGGTGCACCCTGGAGGATATGGGAGTAGTTTGTTGAGCTTGGGATCAAAAGTTGGCTGGCCGAAGTGGTGGTGGTGTAGCCTACCGTAGTCCTTAGCCAGTTGTTGTGTCCTACAGCAGTTGTGAAGCACGTCGAAATTACCAACCAAAAAGGTAGGCGATTCAGGACCTAGATAGTCGTCAACTGTGGTCAGTATCACCACGGGTCGGGACGTCAGGCGTCGCTCAAATACCTCGACTGGTATTGGAGCAGGCCGGAGCAGCTGGCCCATGCACTACGACCGCGTGCAGTGTTGGCGTCGCGGAGACGCTGAAGGAAGTTATGAACAGCGCCGTTGGGCCTGTCTGTACTGCACGTCGACATGAGGCAAAGGTTAAGGTGTTAAATAAATATAACTTGGTATCTATACTCGACTAGAACTAATTGCAAAAAGCGCTATCGCACTCCCACCGATCGTAACCCACCAAGCGGAGATACTAAAAGCGCTCTGAACATCCTTCCTAAACGCAGCCCACAACACCCCAAAAAGAAAGCTTCCTAGAAACATAACCAAGAAGACTAACCAAGCTATCTTTGACTGATCCCACCCTTCCTCGTAAAATATTCCCCAGCCTTTCGCACGCTGGCTTCGCGTCCCTGCTATTTCGCCCTTCGTACGCTTCGGTAGGCGCTCGAAAACTTCTTCCTCGTTTTCGTCGATACAGGAGGGCGAGTTGAAAAGGTGGAGAAGGTAGTCTGGCACATATGGTGGCAATGTGGCTGGTGGTACTGGCGCGTATTGATATTGTGGATCTGTGCCTGTCGGATCGACAAGATCTAGAGGTGGGAGGCATTCGCATGCTTGGCTCGTACAGCATTTGGCGTGGTATCTGACCTCCACGTTCTTGCTTACTGAGAGTAGGAACTGAGACGTCAGTTTCGATGCCTCTATCGTAATCCGAGATGCTTACCTGTGTGAAGTGTATGCCGATTACCTTTCGCATTGAAATTGCTGATCTGAATTTGCCTCTTCGCATTCTGTAACGCTCCTTCAGGAAGTACATGAGGCTCCTGTCATTGCTTAGCATGCCGATGTTATCTTGATAGAGGTCCTTCGCTGTCTCCCCCCTATGAAGACAGGACATAAGGATAAGGTTCCGACCCTGTACGTTTATGGCGTCTGGTAAACTTTGAGATGTTGTTTGAGGTTGATTCGGGCGATTTGAGGTCGGTAAAGTCGGATCGGAATGAGTCATACTGCGAATTGCCTCCCGGAAACTCTGCCAAATATCTCGAAAACTGAGAGCTGATTGTGAACCGCTGTGTGAATTATCGTGAGAGCGGAATGTTGTTCCTGTGGCGCGCTTCATATGTGCCTTGAGTTTGGAAACGCCTCCAGGTCGAGTCTCTCGCACCTCGCCAAAGCCTCTTACCCCACATTTCTTTGTAAATGGTCAGATACTTTTCGCCTTTAAAGTCTAAAGAGGATATACATACGCACTGCCATTCTATCTGCTCTATTCCTGGTGGACAGGGGCTCTTCTGACCCCTATGTAGGAGTGGAAAATGGTAGAGTCTTAATAGTGCTGCAAAGAACCATTGAGCGCGTTCAGGAGTCTGTGACTTCTGAGTTATATCAGCCTGACCTAGCAGTACGGGTTGAGATTCTGCGGTGGACTTTTCCGTGTTACCCACGAATCTTGTTAGCTCTGCGCGCAGCGTTAGAAAAGCGTCGCTTCCACTCCAAAATTTTCGCACTTTAGCAAGGTCTTCTAGAACACCCTCATAGCTTGTCACATCTTCCTCATCTTCCGAGAGTTCTTCTGGTTGACGGACCGTATCTTTCATCACACTGTCTTTACCAGCATCCTGTGGGCTGGGTTGATTTCTGTACTTCTCAACAATTGCTTCGGCGAGAGTCCTTGCTTTGGAAAGAACCAGCCCAGCCGCTAGATACTCTAGACTATCATGGGCCTCTTCCTTGAGCCTTCCGGCATATAATTTCAGCAATCGACGGAAATTGTTCTCGAAGCGCTGTGGGCCAATGGATGCGTCTTGGATAGCCGCCACGTACAACGGAGTGAGAACCTCATCGACTTCTAACATTGATAAGAGATTTGAGGTAGCATTCTCAATGTGAGCTGCGGAATACCCAGTGTCTCTAGATAGATCGGTGATAGCAGAAGTAAGTGAAGTCCAAGATGCGATCGAAAAGACGGATCCAAGGCCATTGGATGATATTTCTGAACGCGTATCGTCCACCTCCACCTCCCCCTGTCTTGTTTTAATTTCTTGAGAGTTCTCCTGAGTTGTTTCACCATCTGTTTCTCGGTTGAGGGCGGGATCAGCGGGTATAAGTCCCACGTGGTCTGACTCGTGCTCTGGGGCATTTGGAGAGGTAGAAGAGGTATATGATCCTGGTGAGTAAGGCGGCAGAAGGTTTTGAAATTTTGGGCTTGGAGATCGGGCGAAGTAATGTTGTTGTGGAGTGAATTGAATTACATTGGGGGTTGGGCTGGCCGGTGGCGCAGCTTGGGCGATGGAGACGAGCCGTGTGCTGTTTGACCGTCCCCGGCTGCCAGCGGGCGGTGAGTCCTCCGAAACGCTTATTCGGCGGCGTGACAAAGGTCCAAAAACAACGGCACCAGTGCTGGTATTCGGGCTTGTATTCGGAAAGGGATACTGCTCGCCTCGGCGAGGGTCCCAGTAATCGCTCGTTTGTTGACGCTGCCGCAATGCCATTGCTTGTTCGTCACGTTCCCTTTGCTCAACAAATTCACGCTCACGAGCTATATGCGCTTTCGTTTCGAGACGAAGACGATTGAGCTCGTCGATGTCTGCTTGAGGCAAAGACGGCCAGCGAGAACGGCGCCTTGTGGGCTCACGTGTTGGCGGCTTCGTCTTTTCGTGCTCGGGCGCCTTCGTCGGCAGCCGCTTATCTTGCTCCTTCTTGCGCTGTCTAGCATAGTCCCTCTCTTCTGCCCTTCTCTTTTCGCTCTCAGCGAGTCTCTGCTCGGCGCGCTGTTTCGCCCTATCCGCCGCCGCGCTTCCGAGTTCGAATCGCACCCCTTTGGGTTCTATCTTCTCCCATTCTTCTGCAGATCGACGATCAGCCTCCTCTTGGCGCTTCTTCCAGTCCTCTTTTTGTAAGCGCCGCGATTCGCGGTCAGCAGCGCGTTCAGTAATTTCCGGGGCTGCCGCGCGGCTCAAACCGGTATCAGATGAAGCGGACTTGTCGGCAAAATAAAAATGGTCAAGAGGTGTTGGAGGACTGGCACCAGTGTTGTCTTGCAATGCTGTTCTCGGTGAGATCGGGGTGGTTCGGTAGCTTGGTGAGGCAGGGGCAGTCGCACGTGACGCATTTGGCGATGAAGGCGCTGCATTAGGAGAAGGATTGTGAAGAACAGTGCGAGGGTAGCGAGGTAGTTGTTTCAACGAGTTTGAGGGGAGTTTTGGTTCGACAGGGGCGTAAAGGGAGGGAGGTTGGCTCGATCTCGTGTCAGATGACGACGAGGGGACACGGCGGTGATGGCTTTTTGGTAAATCGTGTCTGTGCCAGGACCCTTGAGATTCATCCTGGTGATTGGGAGGAGGGACGGCAATTTCGGGAAAGCCGGTACGAATGGTATACGATGCATCTGAACCAGAGGATTCAATAGCCACTTCATCAGAAGTTGCAAATGTTGCGCCAGGAGACGATCTCTTTTTAGCAATGTTGGGTGGGGCGATAAGAGAGTAACTTTTGCTTTTGCCGTCCTTCTTGCTTGCGCCGAACTCGATTACGATCTTAGAGTCCTTTGCTGAAGGACGCGCCCTAGCCTTAGAGGGTCGGCGCTCCTCTACAAGGTAGCTGCCAGTTCCAGCCGGAGGCGTTGGTGGGTTGTTGGAAGACAAAGACGACGACGCATCGTCCCGCGAGATGGCGGGTTGTGGTTGCTTTGAAAAGTATTCCGTGGTCTTCTTCTTGACTTTTGAACAAAGCTTACCTCTGTGAGCGTTTTCACAGAGAAAATTGTCCTCGAAGATCCGCCGCCGTCCGTCTGAGTCAATGTAGATACGTTCCTCGATCCGACACATGCCGGCGACGGTCGATATTTGCTAAAGACGTCGGGATCATCCCAGGATGAGCGCGCCCGAGTGAAGTAGTCCTCCCGTCGGCTTCTAGCGGGTGATGGGGCGTTTGGAAGTGGTAAGTAAGCTGAATGCGTCTATCCCGAAGAAGTTTTCGAAGCCCGTGCGATAACGTACTCAATCTATCTTACTCATCAGTCAGCGTAAGCCAGCCACTCTGCGCCTAGCCAATAGATGCTTACAGGGAAGGCCTTTCCCGCAGCTCAGTTAGGCATGGCTGAATGCCATGGATTGTTTCGTTAACGGAGATAATCGCGGCTTTAGCTTTACGAAATTGTTTTCGATACAAGTGCTATAGAGGAACAAAAGTGTAAGCAATGTGCTAAGTGAAATACCTAGAAGGTCACTTTCAGATTATCGAATTTCAACATCTGCTAAGAGTGTGTAATCGAAGCAGCAGAAAGGTACCCACCGCAGATACCTTTAATACCTACAGTTGACTCACATAGAAATGACACACGTCTACGAGGAAGACTTAACTAGGCTTTGAATCAGAGAGTTAACTCCAGCGCGTTGTGTAACACTTGGACGGTATAGATTAAATTATGGATTTAGAATTGTAATGCAGTACACTCCGTGGGGTTGTACATACTTGGCGATGATAAGATGTCAAATCCTACTGCAGCGAGTTCAATGCGCAGCAACCCTAAAGACCTCCAGACGCGGCAAGGCAGTCCGCACTCGCTGCACATGTGAGTCAACCATGGACAGGCACGGGGACAAAGAATGGGAAGACATCAGATTGTTCATTCCCGAGAGAGAAGACGTTATCTATTTTGCTCAGCAAGCCATGATGTTCGTTAGCCATATATGAAGCTCTCTATCGACAAGTGGAGTGTCCAACGCCACGAGCCCTATGTGTTTTCGCGGTCGTGTGCAGATATGCAGCTGTTGGAGTGCAAGCCGCTTTACATCTGGTCCTCGACCTCCTTGAGGCACTTCTGGAAGTCCTTCCAGTCGTACATGATGGACAGGCACTTGGTCTGCTCCTTCAGGATCTTGGCCATCTCCTCCATCTTCTCCTTGCCCTCCTCGATACCGTAGATGCCGACGTAGCCGATGCAGGGGATGTTGGCACGCATGGCGGCCGTGGCGCCCGACTTGCTGTCCTCGACGGTGATGGCCTCGGCGTTCTTGACGCCAAGCTGCTCACATGCGTAGTTGTAGATGGCCGGGTCGGGCTTGGAGCTCGGGGGGGTCAGCGAAGTGGCGGCCGAGTAGACGTGCTCCGGGGGGAAGAAGCGGTCAAGGTTGGTCTTCTCGAGCGAGGCGACGACGCGGCTCTTGGCCGAGGTGCTGACGACGGACATGGGGTAGCCCTGCTTCTTGAGCAACTCGAGCTGCTCGGTCACGCCGGGGCACTCGACCGCCTTCTCGGCCAGCTTCTTGGTGACACGGCCGAGCTCCTGCTCGACGTAGTCGTTGAGCTCGGCGTCGTCCATGGTGAAGTCCTCCTTGGTCTGGAGGGCCTTGAGCATGCCGCGGAAGTTGTGTCCGACAAAGTCCTCGAGCAGCTGCTCGGTCGTGTAGCGCTTCGACTTGCCCTTCTTCTCGAGGACCTCATTGGTGAGCTCGGCGCAGGCCTCGAAGGCGAAACGCTCCGACTGGCAGAGTGTGTTGTCGCAGTCGAGCAGGATGTACTTGGCCTGGCGCTGTTAGTGCGGGCAGGCGGCCGGCGGGGCGGCGGCGTACCTTGACCATGATGGCGGTATTGAGGATTGTTGTTTGGGGTGTGGTGGTGGAGTGAGTGGGAGATTGAGGAATTGGAATTGGAGATGTGAAGAGCGGAGAGATGTAGGTACGGGCAGCGAAGTATTTGTTGAGGCGTTGAAAAGTAAGTGGGGTGAAGTGAGCTGGCAACGGCAGGCTACGTCATTGGGCGGGTACGCGAGGCGTGGGCGCGTCGGCGGCATTGAGTGGTGAGTGGGCGCGTCTCTCCAGCGGCGACCCCCATCTCCCCCACCTCTCTCACCCGGACGCCTACCCGGACGCCTACCTACCCGCAAGCCTCACGATAGTCTGCGCGCCGTCTGGGAGCACACTTGCGCTCTAGCCTTCCCCTCGCCGTGTGCTATCACCAGTGCACACCGTCTTTTCTTCGCATGCACCTCCCACGCTACCCCGCTCTTCATGCTTTTTCCGAATCATGTCCAGCGTCACGAGAACGAAGAAGCCTGCACGCACAGATTGTAGGGCTGTTCGTGTGCTGGACATGAGCTGATGTCGACGCATCCCGCATCTTCGGCCCCGGACTGCCCTGGGCACTCACCCAACCCTCTCGCCTGCGCGCATTGCTCGTCGGGCTGCCTGCGCCGTCGCAATCTGCAGCTTCATCTCCGCGCCCAATGCGGACTCACAGTGCTGTGGGTATTTGCGCCTGACGGGTGTTCCTGCCTCGTAGACAGACGTTCGTGCCTGAGTTCGCTAGCCGACGCGGAAGCTGCCATCACCTCAAACGCGCCCGAGACACCGCAGACGGCATATGCACCGCAGCCTGGGGTGAAACGCCGAGCCCATGTCAAGACGGCACAAGCATTCAGCACCAAACGCGGTTTATCGTGAGCTCGCGAACGTCTCTTCCACCACTCCCTCGTCCCCAGACATGCCCTGCGCCTGACAGACCGATTCTTGATGAAAGGTTAAGCTTCACAGACTCACACCACGCTCTCCGTAGATATCGGTACCCAGCAGTGGAATGGACCAAAATAGCCACCGGAGCACAAGCGCTACCATGGGAAACGGAAGGCTTGGGACATCAAACACCAGGCATGGCAGAATGGCGTTTCATGGATGCCCGTTCCCTCCGCTCGCAACTGCAACCGCATCGTAGCCTCCGGAAGCGCCTGACCCATGAGGTACACATGCTAACCGGGGCAATGCGTTCCGGCTGGAATACCATATGAAGCCGTCTCGCGCATTTTCTTTCCTCTTCATCCAATCTTTCATTCTCTTGCTGTGCTGGTCACTCGTTCAACACTCCTTTCCCTTCACTTTTTGGTTTTTACTCGCAAGATACCCCACGATTCCAGCTTAATAACCTCAAAATGCGCACTTCTACACTTTTCGCCTCGACCTTGTGGGCCGCTACGGTACTCGCCCACGGCGAGGTCACCAGCCCTCCCACTCGTCAACCCGGCCCGGTCATGCAGCAAGTTTGCGGTGCTGCTGCCGTCAATGCAATTCTCGCCGACACCACCGGTCCCCTGGAGAGCATCAAGAGCAACGGCGCCGCCGACTGCAACATCTTCATGTGCAAGGGCGCCCAGTTCGAGGACAACCAGGCGAACGTTCAGGCCTTCGCTCCCGGCGAGGTGGTCCCCCTCACAGCTACACTCCCTATCCCCCACGAAGGGCCCTGCAACGTCTCCATCATCGACACGGCCACCAACACAGCCGTCGGAGCGCCCCTGCTTGTGTTTGACTCCTATGCCGACGAGAACCTGGCCCAGCTACCCGCCAACAATACCGCCTTCAGCGTCACCATGCCCGCCAACCTCGGAACACAATGTCAGGTCCCCGGCGAATGCACCATGCAGTGGTTTTGGTTCGGCACGTCGGCGGTGCAGACCTACGAAAGCTGCGTCGACTTCGTCATGACGGCATAAATGGATCTTACACATGATGACGGCGCGTACCTCTGATACACAAGTCAATCTACGCCGCTACCAATCTCAACAACTTCACAACCTTTTGGCACGTGGCTGCTGAGCCCGTTAGACTTCTCGTACATAGCACATACCCTTCTACACGTTAATACACATTACATCTTTACCCACTAGTTTAATGTCTATCAAAAGCAATGTTCACATTCCAGCACATCGATTTCGATGATGTGCGACATCCTTTCGCAAGCTAATCATAGCAGAGACTTTAACTCTTCGGATTTCCCAGCTCCCACCGTTCGTCAACATTCATAACGCCCCATCAAGCCCTAATATCCCTCGCCTTGACATTAACAATGCTCTTCTCCCAAACCATAAAAGCCTTCTTGAACTTCATCTCCCCCGCGGGATTCCAAAGCGGCGCCCCATCCGTCGAAACGATATCAAAGTTCCACAGCATTCTGACAACCATGATGCGCATTTCCATGTAAGCCAAGCTATCCCATCATTAGCACTGCACTCCATTTTCAACAAACAACTTGGAACGCGGAAACTCACTTCTTCCCAATGCAATTCCTCGGCCCCAAACTAAATGGCTGCATACCCTTCCTCACATCCCCCTCAAACCCCTCCACTCCCTCCAACCACCGCTCGGGCACAAACGCATCACAGTCCCGAAACTGCGCAGGATTGTGCGCACTCGCCCACGCGCCGACGCTCACCGTAACGCCGCCCGGGACCCATTGCCCGTCTACAAAGTCGCCTTCGGCCGGGACTACGCGCGGCGGGCCGGCAGGAACAGGGGGATGCACGCGCATGACTTCCTCGATACAGGCGTTGAGGTAGGGCAGCTTTTCGATGGCGGAAAAGCTTATGGAGGCTTCGGTCGGGAATGTGCTGCGGATTTCGTTCGCGAGGAGCGTGTAGCATTTGGGGTTCCAGATCAGGCGGGCCATGAGGCCTGAGAGGGCGGTTGCGGTTGTCTCGCTGCCGGCTATGCTGGGGGCGTATTAGCTTGTATTTGGACGGTGATCGTGGGGGAAAGAGGTACATGAAGAGTCCTGAATTGGCAATGATCTCGTTGTGCTTGAGGTCGAACTTCTCCGCTTGCTTGAGGATGTACCAGATGAAATCGCGGTGCTCGATATCCGTGGATTTCAGGCGTCTGCAAGCGTCAGTTTTATTGCGAAATGAACGACCACGAAACTCACTTTTCCACCCTCTCCCTCGTATGCGTCAGATGATAACTCAACGCATTCCCCATGCCCTGAAAGCTGTTCTGCAGCAGACGCTGCGCCCAAGTCCCAATCCCAGCGATCCTCCGCGTCCCCTGAATCAACGCCCCATCCTTAATGGTATGAAAAAGATACTCAACCCACTCCTGATACTCGCCCCTCTCCAGACAGCCAAACCCCTCGCCAAAGCTAAGATCCCCCATCGTATCAAACGTAAAGTAGCAGAACCAATCGCCGATGTTGAATTCCTTGTCTTCCCGGGCCATGCGTCGGAACGAACTAACGACCTTGTCCATGTACGATTGGATAATGGGTTCCTGCTCCATGAGCGCGTGGGTCGAGAAGCTGTGGCTCAGCGCCCGGCGTTGGCGCGCGTGCTCCGAGTCTTCGGTTGCGTATTGCACGGTGGTGGTGCTGCCGACTTGGACGGGGCCCGTGTGGATGGGCGACTTGAGCATGTTCTTGCGGCCTTGGCGGAAGCCGTAGATGTCTTGGTAGGCGGATGCGGTGTTGTAGGTGAGTTCGTTGGGGGAGAGGCGGAATACGGAGCCTGGGGGATGTCAGTGGTCTGTTTGGAGAAGATGGGGGTGGTCGGACCATATTTCTCGTGGTAGAGCTTGTTTTCGAAGGCGAAGCGGCCGTGGAGGAGGGAGAGGCCCGCGGGGATGTCTGAGATGGAGTTTAGGAATGGTCCTGGGTATTTGGCGAGGGGGTGGAAGAAGCGACGATAGACTACTAGGCCGACGATGTAGAGAGCCCACTGTGCGCCCTGTCAGTATATAGGAAACTTTGAGACTATCTTGAGCTTACCAGCGCCAACACAGCACCGAAAAGCCCCCCGCCGCTTTCTTGTATCGGCTTCAGCAACGCCATCCTGCAGATAAGTATGGGCAACCGATTTCAGCAGCAAGAGGTACAGTCGACTCGAAGTCACAGGGCGAATGAAGTCGTCGGAGATGTCATCGTGGCATCAGAACGGCATACGTCCCTTTGTACAGCACTTTCGGAAAACTATCGTCCCTCGTTGACGCCTCTTAACCGCATCGAGACGCCCCTAGGGTGCTAAAAGCGGGCGCTAATCACGCACAAATGCGGGGGAGCCAACCACGGGGGAGTGAACGCTAGTGGGAAAACCACACCCGCGCCATTGGACAGGTGCACCGCTGTATCGGATATTCAACTACCTGAGGGAAGGAGTCTTTGTGTGATGTTTTAACGATGGTCAGAGTGTCATTTCGACTATTAGAACCCTTCTCAAGCGGGTTCATTTTCCTTTGTACCGGTCATGATTGTAGATTCTCAAGTTGGGGCACTTAATCTCTCAATTTCGTACGGTTTCCCGACGATTCTTTTCGACCTTTGGAGAGCGCTGTCGTACTCGGTTTTGGTGTTTGTTTCTTGCGATGAAGACTCAACTGCTTCTCTGGTTTGCGTCGGCTGGATATGAACCGTGCATCTCCGCCTCTATATCATTCTCGCTCCTAGAGCTGCAACTCTTTCGCGAATTGACCCCGAATACTTCCACGTGCGATAGCCTAATCCTACCACTGACGCCTCGTCTTTGTTACTCAGGACACTCTCCACCTTCCTAGCTCTTGGCAACTACTCTCACCAAACGAAACTGGCTCGTCTCTGGCATCGAGTATAATACCATTCTTGTTTGCGAGCCCTGGCTATACACCATGTCCATCGTCAGCATTCTCGTGTCTCTGCTCGTCTAGCTCTATATCTGCCGCCAATTTTCTATTTGTTCATGAACGGGACCAAAGGAGGACGGTCTCTCTTCACCGCGATGCATTGGCCTAGAGCAGGTTCCCGTACGCTTGCGTTCGTCGTTGTGGGTTGAAGCAACATGCGATTGCAATGCTCTGAACAATAGCGGGCAGACTCTGGTACTGCTTCAGCGATAATAATAGAACGTTTCACATTTCGGGAGAGCATGAAGTTGGGCTGTGAGGCGGGCACGGCTCGCTAATAAAGTCGAGCGGATGACGTCATCCTCTTTGTTCTCGCGCAATACGACGGAAGAGTGTACGAGAACGGGGCCAAGGGCTTTATGTGGATAGAGCATAACATCAACACACATGATGAAGGGGTGTAGCTAAGGGTGATGATTCCATGCTTTTGTGGTGAACATTGGTGTGAGGAGGAGCGATGTGACTATGGCGTTGAGAAGGAAATGAAAAACTTAACATCAAATATATTATGTACCGCCGACGGGTACGAGTCCGTAAGACTTCCCACATCGATCGCGTTATTGAAGCACCAAATTAAGACACGCGGTGGACGTCACGTGCGCGATATCTGAACAACACTTAGCGCATTGGCTTCTCCGCCTCCTATTCCGTCGGACTGTCCCTCGTTTTCCTTATTGTTCCACGACCAAGCTACCACAACAGCTCATGCATCGCGTTATCGCGCCCGTACTGCCCCTGTCCCTCGCAGCATCTTCCTCGATGCCTTCCTCAATGGCTCGTTTTATCCGGGTCGGCGGGCTCTTGGTCTGCTTGGCGGTGATGCCGTTTTCTCGTCCTATTTAACCTCCTGCCGAATAGGGTAACTCGTTTGCGGGTACCAATCTAAACAACATGGTCATCACCACTACTTAATGGGCTAGATGATCCTCTTGAACACCCCAGGAGTCTCCGTCTTCACGTTGCTCTTCCTGTGTTACCTCCATTTTTGTTAGGCGTCGCATTTGAGGGGTTCAACTGCGCAGCATTTGGAGAGTGTTCTCAAAGCGTTACTTATCATTACGAGCGCATTACCTGGAACCGGAAAATCGGTCGCGTCATCCGAGTAAAGATTCTCTGCTTCTGTTCCCCGGTCCACTCTCACAATGTTGGCATTCGCGCTTCTAGCGGCGGCGCTTCCGCTCGTCTCGGCAATCGACCCACCACGTTTCCCGCACCAGCCTCTTGGAAACGGGACGAAACGACTCACTTTCAACGTCACGACCGATGCACCAGGCTCTCTCTCCCCGTCCACCAGGACGCTCAATTGGGTCAGCACTGGTAGCGATGGAGATTACATTTTCGTCGGCGACGACGGTTCATTTCTCTTCGAGAACATCGCCAGTGGAGAATCTACCACCTTCCTCTCTGCGGACAAGGTTCCGGCCGACTACTTTGACTATTTCATTTCATCCGACGCCAGCCGAGTGCTTTGGGCCGTGAACTACACGAAGCAATACCGACATTCGTACTTTGCCGACTATCTGGTCCAGGATGTTGAATCGGGCGAGCTGCAGCCTCTTACCTCGAACGCGACTGGTGATATCCAGTACGCCGAATGGAGCCCCGCTTCTTCTTCGCAGATTGCTTTCGTGCAGGGCAACAACCTCTTCATCTGGAACGATGGCGAGGTTTCACAAGTCACCACGAACGGCGGCCCTGATTGGTTCAATGCGGTTCCGGATTGGGTCTATGAGGAAGAGGTCTTTGGTGACCGTTACTCACTCTGGTGGTCCCCCGACGGGAAATACATTGCCTATTTGACCTTCAACGAGACCGGAGTGGAAACCTTCCGCATTCCATACTACATGGACGGTGAAGACGTTGCACCATCGTACCCGCGCGAACTTGAGCTGCGTTACCCGAAGGTGGGAACGAAGAACCCTACCGTTGGATTCGAGTTGCTCGACGTTGAGGCGCTCAAGACGACCAGCATCCCAATCGAGGCATATCCGGAAGATGACCTGGTCATTGGTGAGGTCAAGTGGGTCACCGAGGAGCATGGCAAGGTCTTGTACCGTGCATACAACAGGGTGCAAGATCACGAGAAGATTGTCGTGGTCGAAGTCCCTTCCGGCTCGTCTTCTGTCATCCGCGAACGAGACGGAACTGACGGTTGGCTCGAGAACTATCTCTACATTTCTTACTTGGGATCTGTGTCCGATTCCAACGCCACGTATGGCAACTCGAGCGGTGAATACTACCTGGACGTCTCCGATGAAAGTGGATGGAACCATATTTACCTCTTTCCCGTGAACGGTGGGGAGAAGATTGCTCTCACTTCGGGCGAATGGGAAATCCGTAGCATTCTCAAGATCGATGCCAAGCGAGGCCTTGTTTATTACACCTCGACCGAGCACCACAGCACCGAGAGCCACGTCTATTCGGTTTCTTTCAAGACCGGAAAGAAGACGGCGCTTGTCGATGACACCGTAGAGGCCTATTGGACTGCTTCCTTTTCTTCTGGTGGCTCCTACTACGTTCTACGGTATGGTGGGCCCGACGTCCCTTATCAAGAATTGTATTCCATCAACTCCACGAAGCCCATCCGCACCATTCTGGATAACAAGGCCGTATACGACAGGATCAACTCGTACAACCTCCCCAACATCACCTACCATGAGCTTCAACATCCGTCTGGATACTCGTTCAACGCGATGCTTCGCCTTCCACCCAACTTCGACCCATCCAAGAAGTACCCCGTTCTCCTGTTGCCGTATGGTGGCCCCAACAACCAGCAGGTCAGCAAGGCTTTCAACGCCCTCAACTTCAAGGCATACGTAGCCTCGGATGCTGAACTTGAGTACATCACATATACGGTCGACAACCGCGGCACTGGTTTCAAGGGACGCAAGTTCCGTTCGCTGGTCACTTCCAATCTCGGCGATCTTGAGGCGCAAGATCAGGTCTGGGCAGCTAAAGAGCTTGCGAAGAATCCTTGGGTCGACAGTGAACACATTGGCATCTGGGGCTGGTCCTATGGCGGCTACCTCTCCGCGAAGGTTGTCGAGCTCGCCGATCCCATCATCTCCTACGCTTTGATTACGGCTCCCGTGAGCGACTGGCGCTTCTACGACTCCATCTACACCGAGCGATACATGAAGACGACGCAGCTCAACCCGGAAGGCTACAACAAGTCGCGTGTGCACGACTCTGCAGGCTTCAAGAGCATTACTGGTGGTGTTGTCGTCCAGCACGGCACCGGAGATGACAATGTGCACTTCCAGAACTCTGCTGCCCTGATCGACTTGCTGATCGGGACGAAAGTAAGCCCAGAGAAGTTGCAGCACACGTTCTTCACGGACAGCGATCACTCCATCAATTATAACGGTGCAACAACGTTCTTGTACAAGCAGTTGGGGAAGAAGCTGTTCGAGGAGAAGAAGAGGGTTGGAGACCTCAAGGGTGGCCACCAGTGGAGTAAGAGGGACGTGGAAGTCCACTCTAGGTGATCGCCTCCTTGTTGCTCGTCATCTGAGCGGAGGGAGCCTACGCCCCATTTCACGCGAATACTTTTTACGACCTTATTCCGATCATCCGCATTAGCAGCTCCTCCCATCGTGAGGAGGTGGAATGCTTGAGGATAATGCTTGTTTCTCAAACACCTTTTCATTTGTCGAACATAATCTTCTCTGTATATATGTTTCACAATATAACTTCTTACCATACTGATATCTCGACCTTCGTAAACCGTGCATCCCGAAGATGGTATCTTGGCAAGCTTCAAGCATTGGACCATCGAGTCTTCACCCACGGTCCAGTCGGCCGGTCTTGGCGACAGCTGCATCAAGTAGTAGTGCTATGACTGCGATACTGCCGACCCAGCGAGGAGAGGTCTTTGGAAGCTAATGATGGTTTGAGTTGAGGGAGTAAAAGATACACAACTTAAGTGCTGTGTTCGGGTGAAGTAGCTAAATAGTTGCAACTACACAGTCACTTCGTTCGCAAGAAAGTCAGTGCTCGCCCACGTGGGGATGCGAGCGAGCGTAGGGAAGAGATGCACGTTCGATTTCGGATTTTGCTTGACCGCGCCGTAAGACGCAAACAACAAGTAACTAGTTCAATACCAAATCAACAATGAACTTTAATTTTGATACCCCTTTCACATGTGCAAGGTACTAATTTGAAGGGACGATGAAATCGTAGAATTGGGGAAAGAGCGTTGGATGGCGAAGTACGAAGTCAGCAAAGCTTGTCAAGAGGGAATTAGTACCTGCGGTTTTAGAGTTTTCGCGAGCCCAAAGAGATAAGTACACGTAGTGTGTTGAGGTTAGACCTTCCACATGAATCTGTTGACCTTGAACTGTCAATGTACAGACCGATGAACGACTGTGCGGCTTGAAGCTTCTATTAGATTTCTATTACTTACAAGCTAGCGCACGTTGACTTGCATTGACTAATACACAAGAACCGACATAACCTTCACTATGTCAAACGCGACCATCGCTGAAGAACCGTCCGCGGCAAGTTGCGCATCGATACCGACTAGGATGATGCGTTCTTAGTTGAGCAGCCAGACACTCATCACAGAATACATGCGAACAAACAACAATCCGGCGCATGGTGTCGTGACTGTCGAAACAAATGCCACATTCAGAATCCGGCAAGGCCGGAAACAGAGTGCTCACATCTCCGAGAGTGACTGTCTGTGCTGTTGATAAGACATCTTCAAGCTCGGATCCTTCAAGTTCCTGCAAAGTCTGATGTTGATCGTTGAGTTGAAATCGCCAAGCATCGAAGGACTCTGTTTCTAAACTGAGATGTTGCACAAGCGGGCTGCAGAATGAAAAGAACCGTGCCAGCCTGCGAATAAACACTTTGCAGTATCCGAGGGGGTCGTTCGAGTTTTCATCGGGTTCAAGTAGGCCCATGTGGACCCCCAAGTTCTGGAGTAACTCACTGAGTTCTTCCCGCACATATTCTTTTAGCGGCTCCTGAAAGATTCTGATTAGGTTCGACACACGTTCAGCATTCTGTTCAGAGTCATCAATGGCTGATATGTTAGCCAATGTCTCAACGTAAGCCTGAACCAAATTGCAGACACGCGTAACATAGGATTCGAGAAGTCGTGCTGTGGCTAGCGTGTGTTCTTCTTGAGCAATGTCGCCGCTAGATAGCTCACGTATGTCTCGAAGAAGATCTGGAAATACAACGTCGCCTACCACTTTTTGAAACACCTCGGCGATAGCGAGGATCATGCCATATCCTTGCGTCGGACTGTTTTCGGGCAGACCGAAGCTCACTTCGTCTTCTGTGCTCAAATCGCGAGGAAGATCAGGAACCTGAGATAAAGCTTGCCGCAGGAAGATCATCAAACTAGTGCATAAGTACACATACTCATCGCCAAGCCTCCTCCCATGGTCTATCAACGCTCTTCTATATGCCTCGTTCAGGCGGAGCAGGTGTGAGCTTACAATAGGCAGCGACCCGAAACTGTTATAGCGATCTCCACACCAATCCATGAGCAAGATCCAACCGAGAGTATTCATTTCGATACGAAGTTGGCGGTCGATGGAATGATCCATGGCAACTTCCATTTCCGAAGGTATGATCTGATCAAGTCGGACGAGGGCAAGGACAGCCTGTATGGCCATATCCCCGTAGCTCATATCATGATTCGTCGTCATCTGATGTGGCAGATCTGCTGCAAGTAGCGTGACGTGTTCCATTTCAAAAGCTGTAGTTTCTTCAGGAGAAACGGAAGAGATCTTGTGCATTATCCTTTAATACGTTTTTCCTTCGATAGCTGGAACATGCATACAATGTGTAGGTTGAAGTGTTGTTTTAATAGTGTTCGAACAATGGCAAATTACCAAGAGGGCATAATATTGTGTTCCAGAAATGACAGACAAAGACCTTGAACACAAGACGAGGCTGAGGTATCATGAACGAAACACGGACCGTCGCTGAAAGTTGCGAGTTCTACAGCAAAACGGTTGTACTGTTATACAAAGAAAGCTACCTACCGAGAACTGAACCTGTGCTCGTGCACCAAGAGAGACGGATAGTTGTGAGGGCATGGGTGCGAGTGACAAAAACCCTCCTGCAAACTCCATAACGCTCCTGCCCTCCCTACCAAGCCTAGGTCTCGTTGAACCTCGCATGCAGGGTCAAATCCTACGAAACGCCCTCGTAATTACATCTCAATGTGTAGGGCGCTCAGACAGGGCCAATATACAAGATGCCCCAAGTCCGATCTTACAGAACGCCGGTCTTTTCAAACGTGGTCACTATCACCCACCCTGCTCCTACCACCATCCCCCCTCCTCCTGTGATCTCTTCTGCGAGTGTGCTCCTCTCTCCTGTAGCCTTCAGATCTCCGGCCACTTTCCTCACCTCGGCGACTTGCTCCTCTCCCACTACTTCCCCGTCTTCCGCGACTCTCATCTCTCCCACGACTACCATGAGTATCCGGTCTCCTACTCCGCCTAGTATCCCTCTCCTCTCTCTCGGCCACGAAACTCCCTGAACGCCCATGCACTCGTGGAGTCCATCCCTCTACAAGGTACTGATCATACACCTTCTTACTCTTGCCACGAAGTAAGCCCACGATCTCCTTCTCCGTCTCCTTCTCGAGCTGGTCCAGTTTGTCTAACTCTGCTTCCACTCTCACCCTATACCGATTCCTTTTGTTCTGCTTGTAACGGAGATGCACCACTTCGTCCATGTCCTCCAAAAGATCGGAAGTGTGTTTGCGCTTGTGCTTGCGCTCACGCTCCCTGGAAGCTCGAGGGTTGTCGGGGCGCTCGAAGGTGGGCTCCATGGAGAGACGGCCTAGGTCTTCCGAGAGACTTCGGGCTGAGGCGGCGATATCTTCGATGGGATGGGAATGCTTTGAGCGCGGGCGTGGGGCTGAATAGGAGACGCGACTGCGTGGGTAGGCTATGGGACGCCTGGATACGTGGAAGTTGCTCCTCTCGCTGGACGGGGACTGCGGACCTTGAGCAGCTGCTTCTTGGGATGGGTCGGCCACTGACGGGGACTTGAAATCTAGATCAGTTGGTCCTGTCATCTGAGGAATGGCTTCTGCGCCTGGATGGCCGGTCAGCGAGGCGAGGGTTGCACACAGACTTGGTTTGGAACCTTACCTCCACGTCTATCGTACTCCTGCTTGATCGCGTCCAGACCTTCACGCAGAACCGTGACCGTATGGGCCATGAGGTCGTCGAGAAAGACATCTTCAACAAGCCTCGCTTCCAAATACACATATCTGATAAAGGTCTTCAGATCCACCGGCGTTTTCGTCAACCTGAAGACCTCAAACGGATACTGCAGCGGCATCTCGCGCATTTTCTCTTTGCCGACGACAACCCGTTCATCAGCTGTCGCCTTATTCTGCATGATGAGATCCACCTCGCTCTCTTTTCCGACCACATTCGGAAAGTTCTTGAGCCGGGCCCACGATCGGTACTCGGCGTCCTCGCCCATGAACAGCTGCTTCTCATGCGTGGCTAGTGCCAAGGCTGACTCGGAGTCTGCAAAGCGAATATTCATGAAAATGTAGTCCTCGGTAGGGGGCATAGTGTAGTAGACTGGATGATTCTGTATGCCTTTGTTGATGGCATCGAGTTGGGACTTGGCGGATCCTTCTAGGCCTTCGTTAATGGTCTCGAGTTGGGGTCTGGTGGACTTGAGGGCCCTGGACTGGGAGCGGGTGCTTCTGCTACCACCTGCCATGGCTGGCCTCGGTCGGATGCTCGAGAGCTAGGTCGAGGCGTGGGTTGGCGTAGTTGAGGCTGCGGGCGAGGTCAAACCAGAAGGCGAGAACTTGCCTTGCGGGCAATTTTACTTTTCTTTAGTCGCAAGCGAGTACTGAACATTTCCAAGTATAACCAATATGGTTCGTGTCTAAGCAACGGTCGAGCTGAAGAAGTGACAATATATTCCTAATCCCCCCGACACGTCACTTAGGAATTTCACATACGAGAGTAACAGACAAGAAAAAACAATTCGTCAAATTAGTTCGTTAATGCCAAACTCCTGTCATATGCATATGCAATGCAACGCTAAACCGCATCGTTCCCATGGCTGGTGGCGCTCGGCGCGCATGTTCTCCAATCCTCGTCCCTCTTTTTCGCATCCCGCACTGCGGCATCCACAGCATCCACGAGGTCTACATGGAAAAATGGTCGATCGACGCCGTATATCGGCACCGTCCGTCTCTTCCCCTCCATGGTTACACCATTCGTTGGATCCTTCGCATCCGTCGTGTATCGTCTCTCCCCATCCTCCTCTGTTACGTATTTGCGCCTCAAATTAGGCTCGTACTCTTGATTAAGTGTAGCTCCCGCAAACGAAGTGGAAACGGAGTACGCTGGACACCAGTTTCCCAACGCATCCAAATTGCTCGTTGATGGACGTCCGAAACCTGCAAAAACTAGAGACTGTCTTGTCCATCTGCTTTGTACGCCTGAAAAATGCCACTCCACGGCCGCTGGTGCGGCATGACGATCTAATCTGTTCCTGAGATCCACAAGACCCTGTAAACTCGTCATATCAATGACATTGACATTTGAAAAGTCCAGTATGACGGCTCGAAGCAACGGTTTCGTGTGAATATCTTCTCCACCGAGTCCCGGTGCTTTGCGTGGTGCATCACTCCATAAGCGGTCTTGGGCACGGAGGCCATCGTCAAGTTGGGTAGGACGGGTGTGGTCGAGGATATGGGTGAGAAGGTGGTCCGTATGGTTAGCTTGGTTGATGTAATTGAAGGTTTCGGCAAACCGGTATATGAAGACGCCCGGGTAGGCGGGCTCAACAGATACGTCGGGGTTGTGGGCGGTTTTGCTGGCGTGCATCGGGAGATACAAATCACGCGATAGCTCAAGTGTCTCGTGCGCGTCATGCGCGTCAACTGTCTCGGTCACAGAGCTCGTAGAAGAGCGCGCATCCTCGTTGATATGTGTGCTCTGGTTTGTGGCGACGCGAGTGACCCTGGCCCGGCCAGTGAACTTTCCAGGCTTGCGAGCCATGCGTATGAGAACAAGGGCGAACGAAAGCCCTATCCCAGCGTATATCGCGATCTCCAGGTCGGTGAACATGGCAAGGATAACGCCAATAACCCAGATGCAAAATTCGAAAGGAGAAAACTTCCAAAACTTGTACAGTTTGTGGGGTGGCGCAATGAGGTTTATGGTCGCATGTATGATCAATCCAGACAGAGCTGCGTTGGGAATGTAATAGAAGACCGCGGTGAGCGCGTAGAGTGCTAATAGGAGCACCGCGGCACTAAATAGCCCTGCGAGAGGTGTGCGTACTCCAGCTTTGGTCAATACCGCGGAAGCGCCGAACGAGCCAGTGCAAACATAGCCTCCAACAAATGGGCTGAACACGTTGGCGGCACCTTGTGCAAGGATTTCTTGCGATGGGATGACTTTGTAGCCATACACCCGTCCAAATTCTTTAGCGATGGCAATGTGCTCGACGATGAGAATGATGACAATAGCGGGGAGTTCAGTGGCTACCAGGCCAAACAGCTCGGTATCCATCTTAGGCACCCCGGCATGGGAGAAACCTTTTTCGATGGGGCCTACGATCCGGAATTTCCTAGAATCTCCCGGAGTATTGCGATGGACCAGCCAGCTGATGAGAGTGAACAGGAGAATCGTAAATGTCAGACGGAGAGAGCATATCATAGACCACATTCGCTTCTTCGATGGTTGTCGGACCTCCATCTTCTCACAAACGTGCTGAATAGCGAAGAGTAAGATGATTGAGGAGATGCCAATCGATGCATCCAGACCGCTATCCGGAAGATGTTTCATCGTGTTGAGGAGAACCTTGTATGGCGATTCGCGAGTGTTGATCCCAGTGATGCCGAGACATATCGGTATTTGGGTTGATATGATGGTGATGCTAGCCGAAGTGACGAATGCGCTGATCGGTGGGTAGGGAATGAACTCGATAAGCCAACCTAAGCGGAAGAAGCCGAGGAAGAGCAGAATCATCCCGGAAAGGAAAGACAGAGTGTGAGCAATCTGTTGTGGTGGATATACACCAGGTTTGGCGGCTTCTACAGAAGCGATGACCTGCCCAACGAGAAGCGAACCCACTGCAGTAGTCTAGGTGAAACTATTAGCAGTGTGTCATACAGCGGCCAGCTTCGATCTTACGTACGCCGATGACAATGTCTTTCGAAGTGCCGAAGATCCAGTAGAGGCATGCGCCGGTGAATGTTGTGTAGAGGCCGTACGCCGGACTCAGTCGAGCAAGAAGTGCGTACGCCATTGCTTGAGGAACGACGACAAGGCCAACAGTAATACCTTGACGGTATTAGCAGCTGTCTTGTTTCCCTAGTGTATCACCTACCAGCTATAGCATCCCCGAGGAGCCAGTGTAGGTTGTACCGTGGTATCCAGCCAGCGGAGGGAAATAGATTGCGCACATATTGAGCAGCATGGGCCTTGGTGGGAACCAGGCTCGCGAACCATTCAGCAACTGAGGGATCATCTTCTAGATACGTCTCTCCGATCGTATCTCTCGCGATATCCAATAATGTTTCCTTCTCTTTTTCGCGTCCTGCAAGATCAACATGTAGGACCTCGGTGCGTACCCAACTCCCCATGTTTCGGACAGGCATTTCGAGTTACCCACAGGTGCGAATCTGCTTTCTTATAATTCCAGCGGTTATAAGGTTTGTCGGCAAGGTCTGCCTGCAAAGTGTTTGGGTCGTGAGCGATCTAATGTGTGATCGCAATCGCAGCAAGAATGTCCACCTAATGGAGAATCAAAGTTTGAGGTACACGACAGCAGAGAGCGAGGTATTCTCACACTCTTGACCGAAAATCCAAATTTCGGGACCTTTCCCTTGGAATGTGACGTGCAGCGGTGCTGGTAGCCGGTCGCCCGACGACCCGAACCATGGTCGGCCGAGAGAACCCTTGGCCACCATTTGAGGTCATGGCACAGCTGCACGCACTCAATACTGCCGTTTCGCGCCTAGGACATGAGCGAAAGAGTAAACAGCGGCTCTGGGCGAGGCGCTACGGCAATTGGCGGTCGGAGAGGGATGGCGATCCTGCCATCGATGTGTGGGCCTTTCTTCTCCATCTTTCGGTGCGTCGGTCGCGAATCCCAACAATGCCTGGAGCCGTTGACTACGATGAGACGAGCTAATGTAGTGGGGAACGTTCGCAAATTCGGTCGGCAGCATCAAGACGATGGCGTGGGTCGCAGGCAGTGGGAGAGTATTGGCCGAAGCGGCAATCACAGCGACTGGGATGCCAAGACGACTCTCACGTGTCATGAGACCCTTTACCAGCATTGTGGTAGTGGACTAAACAGTTGTGTAGTAGCCAATCGTGTCTTCGCTATCGTTCATTGATACTCACACCCAAGAATATACACCAAAGATTATAGTGTGATTCAAGGGTTTGTCTGAACGTGTGCAGCTATAAATTGCGATGTTAACTGTGATTATGTTGTTCAGTGTCCTCGTATAGTGGTAAAGGGCGAGTCAGGTTTCGACAGTACAACGAACTATGGTACACCCGCAAACAGTTGATCTAAGGTACTTAGCAAGGAAGTGCAGAATGAGGATGTTCTGCTCAGTAATCAACCTAGTTCTCCCTATAAAAACATGCCATCCTCCTAATAGTCTTCGTTAGCAGGCATTGAGTAACGGAATGAGGTCTTTGCACGTACCATTGTGTTGAGGTTGATGAACGTATGTATTTCTCCATCGATTACCAAAGTACCCTTAAGCCTTTTTAATTCAACTCCTGCAATCGTTGGGTGCGGGTGGGCGTTTACCAGGTTTTGCTATCCATTATTACGCGAACATTGTCAATGCTTAGCTCTGATTGATTGAAGAGGACAAGGAGTTCCAGCCGGTATGTTAGATGCTCATTATCGCGATCGTAAGAGCAACGATAGCGGTGTTTTGTTAAAGTAGCCTGCACGCCTGTCAAGCATCTCTTTGATATGCGGGAGATTGATTCGATGTCGGATGTCGTCGGGATACCTCTAGAGCACATAAGTAAAGACTCAACTATCTTATACAGTATCTACAAGCGCGGGTCGAAAGGAGGGTAGAAGTATACGAAGATGCAATTACGGATAATGCCTGACTTAGAGTCAAACTTTCCTCTCTTACGTGCTCTGGTAATCTTTCGCTTAACATTGCTCGATCGATTAATCATGTACTTACTACCAATTTAGGAGCTCGTTGGAGCACACCTTCTCTCTTCTCGACTCTCCCTTCGATCTTCCTCTCCATGGCATCGTCAGACTCGCTAGAAAAGTCGAGATTTCTAAAAAACTTGGCGACTTCAGGAAATGCATCAAGGCATAAGAGTTGTTCGTTGCGAAAGTACCCTAAGCCTATGATGATGGCTCTTGGTGCCGATGGGATATGGTGTTTTGATAATTCTCTCGAGCTGGCTTAACAATTCTCTCGAGCGGGCTAAACAATTCTCTCGAGCTGGCTAAACAATGCTGTCAAGCTCAAATTAGCTAAACAATGCTCTAGAAGCCGATACATACTGTTCGGCTCCAGATATGAAGTGCGCGTATTCTATAGCAACTCGTCTCATGGGAGCTACAAATAGCTTCAGTCCAAATGAAGATGTAGATATCTACACGTCACGAGACGCCACGAGATTCTGCATATTCGGTTCGCGAGCATTTCTCGAGGATGCCAAGCGTGATAAAGAAGTAGAGGAATGATACAGTCATGCTGGAACTCGAGATGTGAAGTTCTGGTGTCGGGTCCTTCGTTTCGAGATACCACAGCTTGAAACGCGACAGCATCTGCCCCGATTCCGCACTCCAGTGAAGTACACTACCTTCCGAAGCGCGCCCAACCACTGCCGCCACCGACCTCAATGCCAACTAGACATCGAAGCGTGTAAAAAGTTGCGTACCATAAAGCTCCACCTCATGGTGTCAATACGGACCACCACCGACAAAGCCCCCTATACCTCCCCTTTCACGACATATCTAGCCTCCAAACGGAACGCTCCTTCACCGCCACACTTACCACCGCTTCTTGACCTCCCAATCTCAATATGACGCATTTCCAATCTCCCAAAGCTATTTCACCTCCGTTACCCAGGCAGCCCTTCCTCAAAACTCTTCTTCACCACACCTCCCCAACAGGACAGCCACGCCCACTGCCCACCTATATAAAGGTATCTGCCCCCCACAATTGATTTTGTTCTCCAAAGCGCCGTCTTTCGCTCTCCAGAGCACTTACTTCCCCTCCGAAGTAAGAATGTCTCTAACAGCGCACACAGATCTGGCATCCAAGGCCACAGCCGTCGACCCCCTCTTCCCGGCGATTCTGCTTGGTAAACTCTCCGACGACGAATCCCTAAGCTCCCTCATCGAGCGCAAAGAACGCTTCCTCGCCGACCCAGCGCTCACTATCAACCAGCGTGTCCGCGGACAACGACTCTTCAACCGCGCTATCAATACCGAGTTCCCTGCCGCGAGTCAGAATGGCACGCCAGGTGTTGCGGTGCTCAAGAGGGTTCTGATTGGGGTGGGTAGGATTATACGGGAGCCTGATCGAGAAGAGTCGGATGAGCAGCAGGTGACTTACGACCTGGGAGAGACTAGAGGCGAAGGTAGCAACGGCGAAGGTCCCAGTGGTACCACGACTAATAAACCAACCGGGAGTTACCCCAACGGAGAAGATGGCGATGAAGATGGCGGAAAGAACGGCGCAACTGGCAGCGGCGAAGATGGTGGGAAGAACAACGAAGACGGCAACAGCGATACTTCTTCCGACGCGTTCGACCCAGCTCCGCATCCAACGAAGCCAGGAAGCAGAAAGCACAAGCAGCAGCGCGATGCAGAGGGAATGCGTTACCCAAAGCGCGCAAAGACTGATTCCGGTCCGAACATTCACGATCTCCAGGCATGGGGGGGCCGCGATCTCAACGATGACGACGACGCTGTATGCCCCTGACCCCACCTACACTGACCTCTCTTGACTAACACGCTACAGTTACCTACATCAGCGCAAATCCATCCCACCGGCACCACACATCCGCTCATCAACTACAAAACAGTCCACGTCTCCCTCACGACAGGCAAAGTACGCAAAGAACGCTCAGGCTTCACGCGCCCGTCGCTGCTGCTCAAACTGCCCTTTGATTCGTCGAAGTTGATGGGTAAATACCTGGACCTGAAGCACAACGTCGTCAAGAAGAAAAAGAACAAGGGCAAGGACAAAGCCAGAGTCGAGTCCGAGATCGAAGATGCGCAGTATGGCCAACACGACCAGGATACCTCCAAGGGAAAACGAAAGGCCAACGTCCAGGAGCAGAACGACCAAGACGGCCGAGAGACGCCTACACTCCCTTCCTCCGCTGGCCTTCCCATCTCTAACGCCCGAGACATCATACGGGCCCGCACGCAAATGTACGAGAGCGAATCCACGGTCCCAGACTCCATCACCCACAGCCAGGCCACAGACCCCATGCTGGCACCCAGTATCCCGCACACCTTCGCCTTCCCCCCGTTCCCGCCTCTCCCAGAGCGCGAACTCGACTTCTTCACGCGGGGCATCAGCCACGCCATCGAGAACATCGCCGAAGGCCACGCAGAGCAGCCGCTGCTCACTCTCCTCGAGCTGGTCGAGGACTTGGAGAGCGAGCGGCCGGAGGTGTCGGACTGGCAGCGCCTGGCGATCATGAAGGGCGCGGAGTATGTCTATGAGGCTGTGAGGGCGGTCTGTGAGGGCAGTGAGGATGGGGAGAGCGAGGCTGGGTTGGACGGCGTGGGTCATGGCGGGTTGGAGGGTGAGGCGATTGCGCGGCTGGTGGAGCAGATTACTGAGCATGTTGAGCTGGAGCAGGCTCAGGTGGAGCGGAGGTTGGGCTTGTAGTTTTGTTGTGGGGGGTTTGGCGTTGTTTGACGTGGAATTTGGGGAAGGGGGTGGCTTGGAAAGGAGCTGGCACGGTAGTCCCTTTGCTCTCATGTGCTGATAGATTAATGAGAATGAATTGCATGGTCTGAAACATCAATCTGAAACTTCTTCACTTGTATAACGCTGCTTCGAAGGCAAACTCACTTATCGACATTGCCATAGGCATATGGCCACACGCCCTTCTCAGAGTAATGTACGTTCGCCTCGTGTCCCGAGACCATTGTATATAGCCCCATTACTCTCCGTGAGCCTCGCCATCCCGCCAAGACGCGTGCTTTCATTCGATGCAATACGCACTGAGGATCCCCGGGACTAGCTTTACCATCAACACTCACGGAGCGGTCATGCTATGACCTTTCTCACCAGGTTGTATACCCGCATCATTGACCATGGTCTTGATCCTACCATGGCCTTGATCCTACCATGGCCTTGATCCTACCATGGCCTTGATCCTACCATGGCCTTGATCCTACCATGGCCTTGATCCTACCATGGCATGTGCTCCAAGCAATCCATTGTGCACCGAGAACCCTCTGGATGAGCGTTCCCGAAACCCAAAAGCATCAGGCGACCGGGGCACGAAGACCTCCTCGCACGAGGTAACTCTGCTTTCATCCAAAACACCAGGGGTCAACACGCGTCGTGATATTGAAATGGTATTTTCTTCATCCAATGCTGCAGTCACTAAGACCCCTCTGGACAGGCCGTACCGACGCCGCAGTCCCATCTCAGGCCATCACCCGTCCGTTCCCTTTCTATACGTCCCCAGTCGTCAAGGATATGGTATATCGTATGCGCCGTAGAACTCCGACCAACACCTGTGCTTGCATCGTTCAAACGACCGACCGATATCAAACTCCGGCCAATATGCTGCAAAAGAAAAAATAAAAGTACATGCCAGCAATCATGTCCATGTGCGAAGACCAAACAGTCAATCACGTGTACTGCGCATACGGCCGGAACAACTGGTGACTTTGCTGAATGATCTCCTTGATGTGGCCGGTCTCGTTGGCTTCAAAGTCCTGCATCAATTGGATCTGTTGCTCGTGGTTCAATCCGTTGCCTCGGCCTTCTTGGCTCCATTGCGGGTAGAGATAGTCAGTCATCGGGAAACCCTGGTTGGCAGCGTAGTGTTCGTTGTAGATGGGCGACGTCAACGGTTGGCTAGCAGTCGAGAAGCCATAAGGATCTTGGGGCGGCATCGTAAAGGTTGGATTCCATTGGGGAAGCTCTGCAAAGGTTGTGGGCAGCGGGGTGTACTGTGTGGTCGGCGGGTATTGAAAAGTGGGCACGTTATCGATGGAAGACTTTGGACTTGTGTCCAGGTAGGGCTGCAGTGCGAATTGCTGTGGGGAGGTCTGAAGCGACTCGGGCTGAGATGATGAGGGCATGTTCGGTTGCGGCGTGTTGAAGTTGTTGTAGAGTGGCTGGCTCTGGGCAGAAGGTAGATAGCCAAAGGGTGGCTGTGTATTTTCCGAAGGTGTGTTCACGGACGATGTCGACGCTGTCGCTGGGCTTGTTGTGCGCGATCGGTTGATGCCCTCTACTAAGCTGTTGGAAACGACGGAAGCACTATCAGAGGGTGAGCCTGCTGATATGGGAATGTCGCCGTCCTTGTCGTATATCCTCATACAGGAGCCGATGAGATTCTGATACAGCTCCAAGGCAGATGCGACACCCGGCCACCGCTCTGATGCTAGTTCGATAGACTCCAGTGCGACAAGGAGGTGACGCTCGACTTCCTCACGGCTGTGCTTTTGGCGAACTTCGGAATACGACAAGGTCCACAGCATAACGTTCACCACCATAAAGATGGCTTGCGTGAAAATCCAGGTCATGTCTACGCTCTTCGTTTCGATCTGCTTCCGGGTCATGTAAATGTTAAATTCGCAGGCATCATAACAGAGCACAGCAGCGTGTGCTGACGGACGTGGAATTTGCGGACTCGGCCGATACAAGAAGCAGACCATGGTGTTGTATCTGCCAACGAACCTGTGTTTGTTAGACATATGCTGGTGGTGGTAGGGCTGATGCACTCACCAGACCTTGTTCAGGCCAGAGCCACCGTCCACCTCAGGGCTCGTGTCTCTCCACGCCTCAATTTTGGCCTGCATCTCCACGAACCAGGGGTCTTGATCGGTCTTGGGCTCGGATCGCTTTTTCTGGTACAGCTTCCGTCGTATCTCCAGTTGGAGCATGCGCATCTTGAAAAAGTGGATCGCAATCCATTTCTTGAGCGAAGGCTGGGCGGCGGGTTCTATTCTTTCCTTGGTGATGTATGCATCGTCGACGAGCTCGCAGTAGCCCACGTCAATGTGCTCGCGTCTTGTCGCAAAGTGGCTCGGCCGGCCAAGGCTGTGCGACAAACCATACTCCATGGTCAGGATACTCCAGAAAAGACGCCGTCGCATGTCCACCTCGAGGGGGTCGGCGGGTCTGCCGCCTTGGCCCATGGTGATGGTGTTTTCTTCGTGCAGGCCTAATGCTTGACATAGCCGCACGCCAAGACCAATGATATAGTAGACAGCAGTCCTTGTCGGGGTGAGTAGCGAGTAGCCTGCGACCAGCGCAAAGCATTGCAGGGTTTTGAGGTTCATGGGCTTGACGGCGCCTTCGAAGAACTTGAGCGCAGCCAGATAATAGCTATCGGCAAGGCCAGCGTATTGCGTGTCCATGCGCTGCAGACTGATGGCAATCACCATGCGCACGCAGTAGTTCTGGTATGGGTCCTTGGACCCGTTGTACACATCCTCGACATCCTGGGTAAAGGTGGGCTCGTGGAACATGGGATACATGGCATGCACTGGCCAACGTTAGCTCGACGATCGAGGAAGGGTCCATGCGACGCACCCTTGCAATAGAAGAGCTCCACCAACAGGTTGGTAAGGTCCCTGTTGGGCAGCTCTTCGGCGGCCACATCGCTTACGAGGGGGTAGGCTTTGGAGGTTGGGCGCTCGTCCTCCTGGTCAAAGGTGGCCTTGATGTGCTTTGCGCGGGCGTCTGGGACAATCTCGGAGATGCTCTTCGAGTCGGTGAACTGCTTGGCCAGCTGCATGACAAGCCGTGTTATGGTGATGCCGCTCGAGGGGCCGAGGAACTTGGACTCGTCGCTGTCCTGCACGCGCACCGTGGCGGCGCCGCGCATCACGTCTTCGGCATCGGGCTCTACGTCGTCGCGCTCGAGGTCGGCCAGCTGGCGCTCGAGGTCGCGGACCTTGTGCTGCAGGTGGACGACGTAGTTGCGGGGGATCTTGCGGCCCTTGGTGGGGTCAAAGTACTCGCAGTGGGAATTGGTGCGCTCGCAGGGCCCGCAGCGGGGGAGCCCGGGGTCGCATCGTGTCTTGCGCTGGATGGCTTCTCAGTACGGGGGGCAATCAGGGTGTAGGGCATGGCTCTGCCGGAGCGCTTACCGTGCGACAGCGACAGCAGGCCGTCAGCGTGTGGGCAATGCGGCCCGTGTTGGCCTCCTCCTTGGACTGCACCACGGCGCTCGCACTGTGGTGGCCCGTCCCGTCCATGGTGGGGGCAAGGGGGGAGTTCGCGAGGTCAAGAGGCCGCGCGCGCGAGAGGTGCGGTGGGGAGAGGGCGATGTAGAGACGGCGTGCGCGTGTCCATCACCAGCGGCCGCCCGGAGAGGATAAGAGACAAGCCAAGGGTTCGCGGTTTGCGAGGGAGCTGCGAACTGCGAACTGCGGTGGCACAGCCAAGCGCAATGCGAAGCGACAATGCGGCGTCCACGACGACGACGACGACGGCGACGGCGACGGCGAGGTTTGGTGGTTTGGCAGGTCGCGGCCTGGTTGATGTGCCATGCCATGTTACGGCGCTGCCATAATAACCACGGCCGGCCAATCAGGTGGTGCGCTCCGCCTGTATCTGGATGACAAAGGGCTGTGGCGGGGCGCGTCGCGACGGCAGACGGCGTCTTCTGGCTGCTGGTGCCCGGACGGCCGACGGCGGGAGCGGCCGACGATGGGACGGACAGACCAGACGTCCTGCTCCTGGACCTGGAGAGGCGTCAGGCACATCTGCAGCCCTCACCGCTCGCAGCCAGCCCTCGATCCACCGGCCCCTACCGCGCTGGCGTCTGACGTCTTCTCGCACCGCACTGCACCGCACTGCACATCTGCGGGGACCCCTCGGGACGCCGCCAGGGCCAGAGGCGCAAGTCCTCCCGTGGCTGAGCCCGCATTGGCGGTGCTGCTGGCGCTGCGCCTTCCGCCGACCCTGGCTCCACCTCAACACCACACCACGCCGACACGATAGGGCGTTGCGGAAGAGCCCCGCCAGAGCCCCGCCAGAGCTGAAAGGCCCGTATTCTCCGCTGCCTGCCCTCCACCTCCCTTGTTGCTGCCCGCCGCACTAAACCCGCATTGCGCTCTTGTCCGACGCTGGTGAGTGCCCTCTGTCCCACACACCGGGCCATCTTAGCCATGTCCGGGTGGAGCCCCTCGTGTTCGCCCTTTTCTTTATTCCTCGCTCTTGTCCGCGTCTTGGTCTATCCACTTTTCCTTGCAGCACTAGACTTCCTACAAGCTTCCCAATCGGGCTCTCACGTGTGCATGGGTCCATCTCATCATGATCCCAGATATCGATACAGACCCCTTCGCGGGCAACGACCTCATGGTGCTCGAAACGCCCCTGCTGCGTGTCAGTCGGCCTGTCGCCGCCTGTCAAAGATGCAGAGCCGCCAAAATCAAGTGTGACGGGAAACTGCCCGCCTGCACCGCCTGCGAGAAGTCGAACCGTGCCTCCGAATGCTCCAGCACCAACGACCAGTTCGCCCGCGGCAAGGAGAGAAGCTATGTCGCTACCCTCGAATCCAAAGTCGAGAAGTTGGAGAAGAAGATTGCCGACGCAAGAGCGAGGAGAAAGTCGTCGACCACGTTGATGCACGATTTCGAGAACGCCACTCCGCGTCGAACGTCTGTAGAGACGGTCAAGGGGGTCAAGTCGATCACCAAGCGCGCCGCCCGGCGGAAAGAAGCATTTGACATTGATGAGCTGGTTTCTGACTTTGGTCTTCTGTATGTGTACTGGGCAGGGTTCTCGAGTGTCACTGACGAATTCCAGCGCCGTCAATGCTACCGCCAGAGACTTCTATGGTTTTACGACCGAGATGTCGTATGCCCGTCTCATACTCTCTGCGAGCGCAAAAGAGGCGATGCCGGCTGGTCTGACCAAAGCCCTCCCGCCTAGGTTCGCAGCAACGCCTCTGATCCAGCAATACGTAAACAACATCTTCACCCTCTTGCCCATCTTCGAAGAGGCCACGCTGTACTCATGCGTCGACGCCGTCTACCACTTAGATAGCATAGCCAAGCCTCTTGACTACTGGGTCGTCCGGATGGTACTTGCCATCGCTTGTTTGTCACAGTCCGAACAGCGTGGAGACACCGCGTACTCGGATGCTGTGGGCCATGCCAACGCCGCTTTGGAACACGCTGAGCAGGTACTCCACCCGGGTTTCATAAGTAGTGTCCAGGCACTTGTACTGCTCATGATCTACGCTACCATGGACCCACACCATTTTGACAGCTGGACCTTAATCGGCGCCGCCTCCAGAGCTATGGTAGATCTCGGAATTCACCAAGATCCGTCAAGAAGCACACCAGTATCGCGGACGAAACTCGAGCTGCGCAGGAGAGTGTACTGGTGTGTGTATTCGCTGGACAGGTATGATGCCCCTTTCTTGTACGAAGTCTCGTCTCACATCGACTAGGTCAACATCCCTCGTCCAGACCCGCGCCTTCTCCTTTTCGGATGACTCCGCGCACGTGCACCTTCCCTTCCACAACCAGTCTCTATCAAGGCATTCGTCGCCGCAAAGCCAAGTCTTTCTCCAGTCATTTGACGCAGCGCTAGATCTGTTCCGAATCCGGCAGATACAGTCTGAATGGTACATGGACCTTTTCCAATCGGGCCGTGATCCCTGGCAAGATCCATATCCATACATCTGGAACAAGTACAATCGAATGACGGAATGGTTCCAAGAGATGCCCCAGAGCACGCTTCCCGCTCTCAAGTCCTTCGCCGAGCTGGAGCTCCTCTACAGCTATGTCTATATATTGTCACCGAGTCCAAGGATACCACACATCCAAGAATATGCTCAGCGACTCATCTTCGAGCACTGCATAGCCTACGCGACGAACCTGCTCGAGCTACTCTCCAAACCCCCCAACACCACAAAACCAATTGTCACATTCTACGACGCAATGCGCGCATACATGACTGGCCGCCAGTTTGTCGACGTCCTCTCCCGTAACATCGACGTCATGCTCAACCCTATCCCTCCAACACTTTTACCCCCGTCAACACCTTCAACCACCTCCGAAGATCCTCTTGCACCACCCGCTACGATCTCCGCACCCCCGTTCCCCGCGCCCCTGATACCAGACGGCCAATCTGCACCACTGGACCCTACGAACCGTGCCATCAACGCCATCAACGACTTCACGACTATCCTCTCCCGCTTCGGCCTCCGCTTCGGCTTCACCCACTGGCGCGACCGCTTCCAACGCGAATCCGGCTCCGTCCTCGCACAACTCTACCACCGCTCCTCTGTCTCCCCGCAGACCTCCCCAGCGCCACAGGACCTCCCATACCAAAATCCAGTGCAACCAGCATACCACATGCCGCAGTGGACTCCGGTCTCGGCTACATCGCCAGACCAGCACTCATATACGCATGGGCTACCCACCACGCCGCCAACCGCGTATCCTCCCCAGACTAACCCCTTCTCGTCGAGCCCATATAGCGGAAGTCAGTTCGCCACCCCTTTGACGCAGGCACCGGATTGGACGACGCCGTCGCCGCAGCCTATGCCGGACATGCCGCAGCCAAGTGGAGGCAGGGTCAGACAGGCTATGGTGTACGGGCCGGGGATACCGGGACAGACGCAGGCGGTTTCGCCGGGTGCTGGGACGGGGACTGGTGGACCGGTGCAATTTTCAGAACCAGCATACCCGGAGCCAGGTCAAGGGCAGGGGCAGGAGAACTGGAACTGAGCGCAAGAAAAGCTCATACGACACGACTGATGAAGCTATACGGAACGAGAATGACTTGATGAACAAGCGCGGTGCAAGGGGTACGTTGTATTCTTTTTGGGCGGTCGGAGAATAGGCTTCGTTATGAATACCATTGCAAAACTCATGTGAACAACGATAGCATGAGCCACGAGCCCAATCTACGAAGAGACGCTGATGCTTCATTCGTGAAATGTCCACTCGCCCTAAACGGTGCTGCGTCGCGGCTAGCTTTGTACATACGCAAGGCCACCCAGCACCAGCAGGACGCAATGCAAGCCCTCCGTAATGCCATCGCGCTAACTCTACACCTACTTGCTGTACATGCTGCATATCCATCGCCAAAGAAAAAAGGGGTACTAGGGGTTAGCGAGTGCCAAACAAGCGTCTACGGCGAGACCGACACTACGAAATCCGTTAGCACCTAAACTCATGACTCTACTGCGCAGTGGCAGCATGGATTGGAGCAGTAACGTACCGGCCCTCCTTCATCCTCACAACATCATCAATGACATCCCGATCCAGCTGCGGAAACATACCTGCCAGCGTCTCCACGACCACATTGTGCTCCTGTCTCTGAATCTTGCGCGCCTCCTCCGCTTCGGCAGACGCTTGTCGAGCTGCTGCGTCCTCGGCCGATAGTCGCTGGCGGTGGCGTTCCTGGTCTCCTGACCGCCGTGGTTTCTCGCTGAGTTCGGCTTGGCCGTAGTCTGAGGAGCGGCGACCTTGTTGGGGTGGTTGAGGCGTGAGGCGCGGTGTGTTTCCCGGTTGCGGCGTACTGGCGGGTTGTGAAGACGATGGTGTGGCTGTAGTATCGTTGTCGGAGAAGATGCGTCCGATAGTGCTGAGAGGTTTCTGTATTGTGCGGAGGAGACCAGCAACGGCGGCGTTTTCTTCCTCGGGCGGAGCTACCTCGGGCTTGCTGTCGGTGTTGCGCAAGCTCGTCGAGCGTCGCGGGCCGGCCTGCTCGGCTTCGAGGGAGTGCCGTTGTGTGACTTCTGGGCGGGCTAGAGATGACTTTTCCGAGAGGTGGATGGAGTGTGGGGAGGGCATGCGGCGGTGTCCTGGGGTGGTCGGAGGTTGTGTCTGTAGGTGGAGTTGGGGTGTTGCGCCGGTGGGGTCGGGCGTTGTTGGTTCCTCTGGGGCGTGGCGTTCTGCGATGGCGGAAACAGCGGCTTCGACGTTCTTTTCGAACTCTTCGTCGGTTACGGTGAGGGATGTGCGGTCGAGTCCTTCGATGAACTGAACGGCGCCCATTAGGGATGATATGTAGTATCCCGCTTCGCCGCCTAGTTTGTCCTGGTTGCGGAAGCGGAGGATGTACTGCACGTTGGATACAAGATGGTCCGGGTTTGCTTGGAGCACCGTGTAGATGAGGAGCGGGACGAAGGCATCGGCGGATTGATCCGAAGATGATGTTCGTAGGTACCCGAAGATGACTTTGCAGCAGTTGAGGATGCAAATGACCTTGTCTCTTGGTGCGCGGTAACTCTTGATTTTGAGCAGCTCCTGCTGGGCTAGTTGCAGGAATTTCTTGCCCTTGTCCCCTACAGACTTGATGTCCAAGTGTTCTTCGCGGATCCATTTGTAAATCCGGACCTTTTGTGCGAGGATTTCATCTCGCTCAACGTCCTCTTGGTGTTGCCCTCTACGACCGGGGCCTGGTGGTTCTGGTCTCCGTCTACCTTTTGTATGCGGACTAGGCTCCGGAGATGGGATCGCGGGGGAAAAGGTTTGCGAGTATAGTCGGTTCATTACCAACTTCTCCATGCCCTCTCTTGCGTTGTCGAACTCGGCATCCGATACTGTCCGCCACACATCGCACTGGCCCATCTTCTTGCTTATGAACTCGAGGAAGTCACCTATTATTTTCACCTGCTCGTGTACCATCCACTGCTTCTTTCCAAACTCAAGTAGGAACGACCGAAGGAACTTGGCCACAGGATCGGCTGTGCGGTGGCGTAGCTGTTCGAGAAAGCGATGGAAATCAAAGGGTAGATCTGGCTCAGGGTCAGGCGGAGGGGCGGGCTTCTGATAATGCGGCGCATGTGCGCTGGGTGACATGGTGCTAGGCGACATGGCATCGTGAAGAGATGTGTTCGTATTTACGCGATATAGGGAGGATGTCCGTATGGGTGGTGATCGCAGCGGTTGCTCGGGGGAGCTCTCCTCAGTCGGCGTAGGCAAGGGCTTATCGAGGGGTATCAGGCTCGACCTCCTTGGGGGATGTGTAGTTGGCGATTCCAGCAAGGGCTGTGCCATCTCTAGACGCGGCGACATGATCTCCTCGGCGCCTAGCCCGCCATCGTCATGCTCGAACTGTTCCATGATGCTCTGGATCTCCGACTGCGAGTCGTTGTGCATGTCCTCTCCACCGTCATATTTAGCAGCGTACGCGACAGCGTCCGCGTCCTCTGAGTTTCTCCCGCTCGATTTGCCCTGCGACACGGGCGACGTGGTGCGGCTAGGCACATTGCTGGTGGACAGGTACTTGTCGTCTTTCGGCGGTGGCGGCGGAGGAGCAGGCGAGCGGACAGGTGCTTTGCCGGAAGCTTTCACTGTAGGCTCGGGCGTCGGTGTCGAAGATCTCGCAGGCGCTTCATCCTGTTTTGTTGCTTCGTTGGCCACCGGGATGGGTTCCACTACAGCACTAGGCAAATGTTTCTGCGTTTCTTGTACTGCATCCGCTGTCTGCGCCTCTACAGACTCCAGATGCGTATTCACTTCCACATGGTCTTCTATCACCCCCTTTTCACCAGTCTGCTGTGTCTTCCCCGCACCATCTCGTAGCTCTGGGGCCTGCCCCGCTTCACCAGTATTGTCGCCCTCGTGTTCTTCGGGTCGATTCGTCGCGACTCGGTCTTCCACTACTATACCAGGCGCTTCTGATAGTACACCTGCCACCTTAAGCTCTCCATCGGTCAGCTTCTGCCCCCGCTCGCTGTCCGGCGCGTCATCGGGTTGCGGAGACTGGTTCGGGGGAGACATGTGCCGTCGTGCGGCAGTGGTATTAGGAAGGGGTGATATCGATTCAGGAAATGTCCATGAGCTGCATAGGAGACGGGAGGAAGAGATATGCAGCGTCGTTAAGGGTGGATGGTCAACTGCGGTCCCCGCGTTGCGGTGCCAGTGTTTGGAGATGCATCGCATCGCGCCAAGGCACTCCATGTCGGCGTTCCAAGTCACCGGGCTCACTAGCGCCGACTCGGCTAGCGCAGCAGATACTCGATGCGCCTCAACACCATCTTTGCATCGTTCCTTTTCACTGCCGCTGTCATGTGTGGCATCTTCTTCTCGCTCAGCCGCCACGACTTCACAACGCCCGACTCGCACACGGAACAGCTCTTACGGAAACGTGGCCCCGACAGCCTCGGCATTAACCGCGTAGTGGTCCCAGCCAATCCCAGCACTCCAGAGGCGCCTTCATCTGATCTCCAAGCCACATTTATCGCGACTGTACTTTCACTGAGAGGTACATCTCTCACTAAACAGCCGCTTAGAGATGAGGATACTGGATCCATTCTGTGCTGGAATGGCGAAGCATGGAGCATCACCAATCAACCCGTGTCTGGCAGCGACTCCCGCGCTGTCTTCGACGCTCTGATCGCTCCTCTTCCCGAAGATATCTCGGTATCTGAGACCTCTGCTATAGAACATGCCGTCCAGGTCTTTTCATCAATCCGTGGACCCTATGCCTTCGTCTTCTACGACGCGAGAAACCAGCTCGTCTTTTACGGGAGAGACTGTCTCGGTAGACGTTCGTTGTTGAACAAGATCGATGATGCTTTCGTTCTGTCCAGCGTATGCGACAATACTACGGGCGATAATTGGACCGAGGTTGAAGCTGATGGCATATATGTACTGGATTTGAAGCGTACACCTACCTCATCCCTACCAGTCACCACTCACATCCCGCATCGACGCCGGAGAGACGATTCATTAGGTGGTTTGCACTTCGTAGGTAAGTCTCAAACCCAGAGAAGTCCGCTAAATTGGTCAGGACATTCCGTTCCCGATGATGAACCATTCCACCGACGTGAATTTTTCAATCCCACACATGGACACTATTGCCAGAATTGGAGCCTCCCTACGCAGCTCACTTGAGCTACGTGTCCAACATGTCCGCGAAGCCGTAGACGTACCAAATCCACACCAAACAGGCCAAGAAGCTCGAATCGCCGTGCTGTTTTCCGGCGGTTTGGATTGCACCATGCTTGCACGGCTAGCGCACGATCTTCTTCCAACCCATCAAAGCATCGATCTTTTGAATGTCGCCTTCGAGAACCCGCGCATTCACACAAATCTTAGTCCAGATCAGTCACCTTTCGAGCTTTGTCCGGACCGCATCACAGGACGATCCTCTCATGCCGAGCTATCGAGAATATGTCCAGAGCGGACATGGCGCTTTGTAGAAATCGATGTGCCGTATAAGAAGACGATTGCCAGCCGTCCCGCTGTCATGTCGCTAATGCATCCCCACAATACCGAGATGGATCTCTCCATATCGTACGCGCTCTATTTTGCGTCAAGAGGAGCTGGTGTTACTCGCGATGCGGCGGGCAAGGTGGAGCCCTATGTTAGCTCTGCCCCTGTACTACTGTCTGGTTTAGGTGCGGACGAACTTTTCGGTGGCTACCAACGACACAATGTAGCCTTTGCTCGTAAAGGGTACCCAGGACTGATCGAAGAGCTGGAGCTGGACTTTAACCGACTAGGAAAGCGAAACCTTGGCCGCGACGATCGTGTCATCAGCGATACCGGCAAAGAAGTTCGATTTCCTTATCTCGACGAAGATTTCATCGCTCTTGCGTTGGAGCTGCCAGTGTTTGCGAAATGCGACTTTGGCAGTGCGCAAGTGGACACATCTGACGATCCTGCACTACTTCTGGAACCCGGAAAGAGAATACTACGGCTACTCGCGTGGGAGCTCGGCATGAAGGGCGTTGCGATGGAGAAAAAGCGCGCGATCCAGTTCGGTGCTCGCACAGCTAAGATGGAGACGGGCAAGACAAAAGGTCATCAAGCCCTGTCATGAATCGACGTAAGTCTTCTTTCGTTCTCTACTTTAGCGTATGGCGATGATTAGGGCGATCCCCAAACCTGGGCCAAACGGGGTAGACACCAGATCCTCCTTCGTACCTCTGCCGTTGGCCCCGTGCCGCCGGTAAGTGCGTTGTAAGCCTTGGAGTCTATGACCTCAAATTGTGTAAAAGGCAAGTCTGAGCCAAGGATGTTACTGTCATAATACCCAAAAGGCCTTAGAACCAAAAGCTGACGAGATAACGAAGTAGATTACTTTCCAGTGAACATCTCAAGCAGTACATTTGCTTTATCATATGGCATCGATACCTTGACGATTTTCACCAACAGACTAGTGGACCAGCCTCTCCTCAGCTCAAGACGTACACAGAAAGTGAGCCACCGCATGCATAGAGCCATTCCCACGATCACCAGTCACGGCTTTTAGCCAGCCTGCAAAGTGGTTAGCTGTAAGGCTGCGGCAGGCAGAGCGGCGAGGAAATCAGCCGAACCGAATCCGCAGCTAACATAGGAGGGAGAAGGGTAAGGAAGAGACAAGGAAGCAGGATAGGTACGGGACTGTCATATTAGCTGACTGCGCAGGCTCTTCGGCTTACGGGTTCGCAAGGTCCAGGAACAGTAACAGAAGTATGACCTGACGCGCAGGTCTTTCGCACGTACGAATGTAGCCGATCACATGACAGAAGCTTCCAGCCACATTTGCACCGCCACAATGACGTACAGATTTCCCCACGTATATAGCAGCGTCCGCTCTTGCTAAAGGTCGAACAATCACGCCACCCTTTCAGCTCCCAATCCAGCAAACTTTCAACACCCAATATACATCCCAAACCTCTCCCTCGAATCCCAGCTTTGACAATGCCCGTCCCAATGCCCGCCACCACCGAGAAGTCGACCTCATCAAACACCAGCAGCTCCTCGTCTGCACAAACAGCCCGCGATGTCGAGAATCCTTCTACGCAATCCGTAGCGTCAGCTACGCACTCTGAGAAGACCGAGGAGGAGCGTGCGGCAGAGAGGCTGTACGAGGAGCGGATGGAGGAGGAGTATGCGAAGAGGGAAGGGGGTGCGTAGGGTATCCGCAAATCGGACACTATCGTCAACGACCGAGACGCCTTGTCTCATCTCCAAAGAAACCCAGATGCCCCCTTCCTCAGCTCTCCACTTTATATAGCCAGTCTCAACCCATTAATCAATGAATGAATGCGAACCATCATCCCTTCAATCATCCCTTCAAAGCCTTTTCAACCAGCTCTTTCGGCCGCCCGCTCATCTCCATTTCCAAGGCCAACTCATGCCCCCTCTCTGTCATCTTCCCCCAGGTCTTCCTTAAGATCCCCAATATCTTCTCCTCATCATGCTCGCTCTGAAACTTCTCAAACTGATCGTCCAAGAAAACCAGACAAGCCACATCCTCAAGCACCTGCGTCTCTTCATCCGTCTTCAAGCCTTCCTTCCGTATCAGACTTGCAACCCGCTCGGAGTCTTCTTCCGAGTAGCCAGCATCCTTGCAGATCGCTGCGACGAGTTCGGCTTGGCGTTTCTTGAGGTAGGTCCGCCAGGCGTGGTAGCCGGGTTTTGTCATGGGGTATGAGGAGCGAGGGACTTCCCAGCGGCGAAAGTGCTGGGCGCGGATTGCTAGACGCAGAGGCTCGGAGGCTGAAGGGTCACGTTTGGTAAGGTAGGAGGTGGATTTCTGCGCGTAGTGTAGTTCGTAAGGGAGTTCGCTGCCGTTGATTGTGATTTTGGTGGGGTCGAGGGCGTGGGCCGCGTCGATGGCGGCAAGGGCGGTTTCGTAGGAGGTGGACATCTTGACCGAAGGTATGGAGATGTTGTGGCGATTTAATTGGAGGAGTGTGTGGAATCGTTGTTGAACAATTGCTGGGTTGTTTTGCTGCTGAGAGGAAGTGGTGCTTTGCGCCCCGCGCAAACGCGCGGGGTTTTGATGACTAAGATCAGCTACTCTGGTCAGACCTTTATGCTTCGCCGCGCATCGACAGGGAATCACAAAACTAGAAAGCGAAAGAGAAGAACGGGACTCATTGCTGTAGATGTATTAAGGTGTCATATCGGAACAAACTACTTTGAGCGATGTACATTGTCTTCTTCGTGCAGGTTACCTCCAGCTCTCTACTTCTCTAGGCTTGTTCTTGACCGATTCCTCCAACGACCTCTTATGCCTGCTCTTCGGCTCCTCTTCACTAAGCGCCTCATGTATCTAGCCTTATCTAAGACTCCTCGCGCTCTCTCTTACGCATCCCTTCATCCTTATCTCGATCCGCTTCCATGACAGGTAAAACATCTCTCTAGTCCGCGTGGTGCCTTTCAATGAATTCCTTCTGGACGTGTCCTGGAATCTGTATAGTATGTGCAGCGTATCTGCCGCCCCAACAACATTCCGTTTGCGAAAAATTATCTGTCACTGTCGACTACGGCATGAACCAAAAGATTAGCGATTTCGTACTAAGAAATCATCGCATCGAAACCAGTTTCTAGATGGGAGTCAAGTAGATGATCGATTTGTTGATGGCGCGGGATGATATGCTGAAGGAGGTGAAGGGCCAGGACTTTTACTAGTGCTTAGAGGTGTTTGAGCAGAAGATGACAGAGAATCGAAAAAGCTTGATGAGGTGGCATGTTTCGGCTGCCGAAGTACCTAGTATGTTATCAGAAGACTTGTGACAATGTTATTCAGTTCGTGCCTCTGGTCGTTGATACCTACACGAAGATATGGTGCTGTAAGTACATGCTCTAAAATCTGAAATCTTTGCTAGTCATTGTTAGCATGGTCGCATCAAGCACTTCGTAGTTGTACTCGCAGGTCCTCCGCTGCCTCGTGTGCTCTGTCTGGGGCTTTATTGACCATGCTTCTCAGAGTCAGTTGCTCCAAGATACTTGAAAGTGACAAAATCCAGTGACCCATCCACAGACTGCATCATCCCCTTCTGCCCAGAAGCTGGGTTTGCCATCGATATGCTTCCCTAAAATGACACTATGAACCTCAACTCACCAGAAGCGGTCCTTCACTCAGCATCCTCCATCCCACCGCTCATTAAGTCCATGCGGCCTGAGTCACTCACCAAGACAAACACCGATAACACGCATCTGAGACAGTTTCATGACGGCACGAGACAGTTCATCAATACTATCTAGAGCTTGTACGACTTATTGTATTGTGAGCCCCTTTTCAACACAGAAGAGTTTCTATACGCTTCATGGTTCAGCTTGTCGACAAGCGCGTAATGGAATGGACGCGTGGGAACAGATAATACATAACGAGCTTCTGGATGGGCACACAATGAATGATCAAGATGCTGAGGAGGTCCTACCTCCTAGACCCGGTAAGAACAGAAGGCATGGTAATGTGGTTGGAGCCGATTGGGGCGACCCTATGGGTGAGATCTATCTCTCTGATGGATGAAGTTGGCTTGAAGCCTGGAAGTGTAAGAGGAGCGGATGCCGGAATAGAAAGCGATGGGGCGACAAGCGCATGCCATTTGCGACACAAACCCAAGTATGAACAGAGGTTGATAGTTTGTAGAAGTTTTTTATTTGTGCTTCTCACTTGTTAGCATCGCCAGCGACAAAGGCAATCCCTCAAACTCACCTGCATTCAAATCACTTGACATAAGTGAAGGTATGCCGTACAAACATCTGCCGCTTGTACGTTCTCTGTGCGTAAAACTGCTGTCAGCCTCACCGCATTAGGGTACTTAAAGTGGTCCCGCTCTTCCACCGCTGCTTCAACACCGCACCAAGCCTTGAAACCACGATCAATCCACACTGGTCACGGGAAGCTCCAATATTCAAAAACTTCCCCCCCCCCCATCAACCACCAGCTCAATCACCATGGCCGACCTTGACCCTCTCCTCGACGCCTTCCCGCATGTCCAGACCTCCCGCTTCGCGTCCATCGAATGGCCCAACTGGCCCCACCTCGTTTACGACCCCGAATTTGCCCGGGACCCCGTCAAAGTCTTCAAGCACGCCCTCATCTACATCATTCAGTGTTTGGAAGCCGAGCCCGTCGCGGAGAAGCTCGGGCCTGACACAAATGTCTTCATCGCTAATTGGAACCCGGAGTTCGATGAAGCCTTGTTTGAGGAAATTGTGAAAGGCGATCGGTTGATGACCGCAGCATTCCACTCGGGCGCGATGCACGGGATTGACAAGCTGCGGGAGGATATGACGCAAGAGCTCGAACAGGATGGACTGGGAGAGTGCATAAATGCGCTAGAGGTTGAGATGCATCAGCAGTTCTTGAAGAGGATTGCAGGCGTTATGGAGTTGGCGGAAGTCCTTGAGCTCGGAGGTATGATGGATGAGATTGAGAAAATGTTGAAGCCTGAGAGCGGAGAGAAAGAGGAAGATGACAACATCGCAGAGACGGAGGAAGATGGTTCCGGAAGTCAGACAAATGGTGGCGAGACAGAGATCGAAGAGAGTGGAAAGAAGGAGGTGGTGATGGAGAACGATTTCGTAGAATCTGGCGAGAAGCCGGGCCGTGAGAGGAAACAGGCCAAGAGCAAGAAGGCGAAGAAGGCGAAGAAGGCGAAGAAGACGTCGAAGAAAGGAAAGGAGACGACGTTCAATTGAGACAAGGCTATTGGATCTATATCTTGATATGATGCGGACTCTGGTGTCTGATGCGGGCTTGGTTCAATCCTGCGTAATACTGGGTTTTCGGACAAAGTAAGGATGTGAGATGTTGAGAACTCTTCTGAAGGTGCACTGGCTGGCTCTTGATAGTTTCTTCGTCATTCGAGCTCGGTGGCTGGAAGATCAGATGTAAGTAGCTTCTAATTTTACGTATCGTGTCAGCATGGGGATTATTAGGGTAGCGCATATATACTCATTAACTGTGACCCCATAAACCACGAACGACAGATTTGCAAGTCTTTGAGTCGATTATCACCCTCGGCTCCCTTCAGTCCCCACGATTGTATCTCTGCGTCGATCTTGGAAGCTATGTAGGTCTTATATCAGGCTTGCCCCGTCACACTAGAAAACATGCATGAAACGTCCTTGTGATACACTGGAATTGAATTCGGATAGTGGTTTCGAAACGCCGTGCTCATCTAATGAACACCCAGATCAAGGGCAGCGCTGCGGGATGTGCGCCAAACCATACGTCGTGGAAGGAGTGTCAATGATGAATGTAGTCTTGCACAGCGCAAGAATGTAGTCCTTGCTTTACAATACAAACGTACGTCGGACGAGAAGGATTCCGTATGCGAGCTTTGATGCTGCCACAGATTGGTCCGGCTAGGAAGCGGATGTTCTTAGCTAGGCTGTACATTTCTGGGTTAGAGACGGCCGTGGAGTAAAGTCGGCATGTTTCTTGTTCGCTCGTTGCGGGGATCATGTTGCGCAAGGCTCGTCGCGCTGGGGTCGGACGTGTAGCCGACGTCGGATGCAAGTTGCCGAGAGCTACAATTGAAAACTGCCGTTTCGGGTCGAACATGTTGTCAATCCTGCGGCCGAGACGGACCCTCGCATTCGCACCAATCTCTACACTTCCGTTCTTATCCAGTGCCGAGCATCGAGCGCTGTTGCTGGAGGCAGTTGAAGCTTAGATCGATCGTATAAAATCATACAATCGGTGCGTAAGACAGCACTCCACGTATTGGCGAGGTGTAGGCGCTACACGATGTTTGGACTGAAGGAGCAACCAAGTCGATCATTTTTGTCATGCCCTTCCCCGTGTGATGCACGTGGAGATAGATTTAGTCGCTTGGTTGAGGTGAACTCGAACACGCTATTGGTGATAACGTCACAGCAAGCTTCAGGAAAGGCATCCATCACTGGCGTAACAAGACTCGGGCAGCTCTGCGACGTCCTGATTCTTTTGCGTCTCGTGGACACGCAGCAGATGTATAGTTTTATTGGACTCTTGCGCTACATACGACGGGTTGGGAAAGACATGCGCAACACAACAACGGCCCAGCGAAAGAGGACGGTGGTCCCCGCAATCTGATTCACACATTTGCAAGATCAAACTATTCTATCAACGCGCCGAGCTGCTCCGAAGACTTTTTGTCGCCTCTCGGCAGTGTGACCTCCCCCTTAGGGCATCTACACCTTGCTAGCATCCGCCAGCCACCAATATTGTCAATGTACGACTAGCCAATAACTAATTGAGTAGTAGGCGGGTGTCGCCGTACGCTCCAATACGCTCGTACAACGTAGTGTAAAAAGGAAGCATATCAACATCGTACCGTTGGCGATCCCGAAGACTTTGACCGAACTTCTCCAAGCGCTGTTCCGGTATACCAATCTAGCTGCGCAAGGGATAGATACGGGTCGTTCCAGGTTTCTTGCATCACAATGCATCCTGAACGCATGCAGTCATCAGTGTGCTTTTCGATTCTGGTATAGCTGCCCAGCATAAGTATGGGCATCTCAACCCTTTTCTTGCACACGTTCATGATCGCTTTATCAAACCACGTCGCTGCCACACGCAATGCATTCAACCATCGCCATACTTGCTCTGCTTATCTCGTTGGTCGTCACTGACACGAACGTTACAGCAACCGTAAGTAGTTCAACCTTCTATTCAGAGAATTTCAGACTGTAGAGTTCTTACCAGGGACTAGTTCAAGGAGACGACATTCAAGCTTCAAGCATCAAAAGTCTGACCGCGGGACGAACTGGCAATAAATTTGGCGACTTCGCATTCACTCACCAAGGTCCTTTCTTCACACACACCTTCGTGGCAAAGGCCGACCCACCTATAACGCCAATTATCAACCTGATCAATAATCTCATCTCGATAAGCGGCTACCGAATCAAGGCTGTTTCGCCAGAAAGGGTAGCCGTGAACAATCCCAACATGAACCCGTATCAGCCAGGCCTCAAAATCCAACCGAACAGGCCACAAAACAACAGACTTGACATCTTGAGGGTGTGCTTCGTTTGTGCCAAACTTTCGCAACGTTCTCAAGATGACGGATCTTTGATCGATCGCGAGGTTCCGTGCACTGTAGGATTATCGCTAAGTTATCCACACGACGAAAAGAAGATTGAAATGGAGACATTCAATGTGAAGCCGAAGCAGCGTGGTGGGATGGTCTGTAAAACGTTTGAAGGAGAGAAGTACCAGAATTTAACATCGGTATCAATGTCTGCCTTCAAACCGTTCAAGGGTCCACCTACGAGCGAAATAAAAAGGATTGCATTGATATTCGACGAAGTGAAAGCCGTCGTACGCAATTTTGACGAAGATGTATAACCCGGAGATTGAGCCCGATGGAAGTGACTGGAGAAGGGGTGGTCTTGTCTGCTAGAGGAGTTTTTAAGTAGTCTCCTCCAGATTTGCTCCTGGAGCTACTGGATATATTATATTGTATTGTTGCTCCGGTAATTTGCTTCTCTTGGTCTCTGGGAATGGTCTAAGCTGTCCTCGGAGGCTTTGCTTTTCTTATCAGATATCGTGTCATCGAATGAACGAGCTTTTGCGCTCGCTGAATAGCAATTTGGGGCCTGATGAGGACTGATTGCAGGTAATACTAAACTCTTTGTTTGTCACCAATTTGCCCTAGATCCCAGTGATCTGCATCTCGCCATACGTCGCTTCAAAACATTGTTAAAGAAGCGGCCATTCTCGGTTACCTGGCAAGTCGTTCGCGAATCCATTACCCTTTGTTCGATAGACCACATCATGCGACAAGAAGCGCGCAGCTTCTTCTTCACAAATATCAAGTTCTTCGTTATGGCAGACCAACACAGCATCAAAAGTATGTATCACATGTGGGTCTGTACATTCGGTTCCTGGAGGACATCGGTCCTGGGAGGAAAAGAATTTGAAGTCGCTGAGGCTCCGATACCGTGGAGAAAGTGTATAGCACAAACCCGAGGGTAGGTGGGTCATGAGGCTTCTAGAAAATTTAGATGAGTGCATAAGGCCAGATGATCGCGAGCTTGATCTCGGCGTCGAGTATCTCTGGGCGCACGACATCAATGCACTAAGAAGGTTCATATGCAGCGAAGGTCCCGTCTTTCTCTTTCAACGACAAGCTCATGGGTTGCTTCCAATCGGCGCGCAAGATCATGCACCTCATATCTGGCTATATAATCAGCTCACGATGGCGACACTTCATCCTCAACATATGGAACACCGCGGAATACCAGATAGCTTCTATGGACCAGTATGGCCAGAACGCGAGATCGTCTTTAGCGAATATAGCCCGCGGAGTGAGGCTGTGATTCTGTTCTCGCACCCGAGATCAAGTTTGAGGGATGTGTTCGCAGATACGTTGGATGTGCAGGTTCATGGGGTGACGAAACGGAACGGACATATTCGAGTCAACATTTACGGTATTTCAAGCGAAGCGACGGTGTTTCGCACGAATTGTTAGACGAAATGGGTCGCGCATGATGGAATACCCAGCCCAGAACAGACCAAATGTGGAGCAGCTTATAGCGTCAACTGCTATAACATGTGCGATCTTCTAGCTTGTTGCGTACAATTGTCGGGTACATGCTAGCAATCATGAAAGTGCCAACAGAGTTAGTACCGACACAGTGTGAGCGAATGATTCCAGCCTAAGTTCTTTTTTGGGGCGCTTACCTTGAAGCCCGAAAGGTGTAATGCCGTCGGAATACGTCATAGGTAGCAACCTAAGTCAATTAGTGGCTATCCTAGGCACGGGGGATATCTGCAGTTAACCGCACACCTCAACAACTTCATCAGAGCACGAGCTTCGACCGAAACGCAATAAGTCGATATACAGCGACATTCATGTATCTTGAAGGCTCTGGATGCATCGGGTTCATATGGACTGCCCAACGAAGGCATCAAGTAGTCACACGCGAGCCCATCAGCAGCAATACGGAACCTTAGACTTCATGAACTCACCACCCCCGGGCCTGATCCTTTAGATAAGCGCGAATATAGTAGAAAGATTGTAGAGCAGGGACGAGAGAGTATTCTTATCGGCGATCCTTCGGCTATCTCTCGGGTCTTCACACCCCGCGCCTACTCATCTTGATCCGAGGTAACTTTGTACGTGTCGTGTTCTCTCCGATCGACGACTTCCAGTGTGCCATTCCGCTACTATTCCTTACTCCCAGGCTTTATTATAATCTGCCATGGCTCCACGGCCGTACTTTGACGCGCAGCGTCGCGTGCTTCCCTTTGACCAGCTCATGCAACTGGAGAAGATTGACGATATGACGTTTAGATCCGTCACAAAAGCATATTCGCCAACCGGAGGTGAGAACGGAACGTATGGAGGACATGTATATGCGCAAGCGGCGTGGGCTGCGGCTCAGACAGTCAATGAAGGCTTCTTGATCCATGTGAGGAGATGCCGTTTCGTCGGCCGAACGCTTCGTCATGACTAATGTACAAGTAGAACATCACTGGTTGGTTTACTTTGGGAGGCCAGCCTTCTGAGCATTTTGTCTACTCTGTCCACAAAGTTCGCGATGGTTATAACTACTGCACACGCAGCGTCACCGTCACTCAGGCTGAGGAGCATAGCACCATGTTTACGTGCACCTGCTCTTTCAAGCGAGAAGAAGGCTCACCATTTGACTATCAAGAACAGGTGAATCTCAAGGAGAAATATAGACAGGTGCTTCGAGGAAAAGAAGACGAGCCGATGGAGCACCCTGCTTCACCCGATAAAGACTCTGAGGAGTTCCGAGAGACATTTGTGGTAGAGCATCCCGACCACTTCAACCCTGTAGCCGGACTACATCTTCGCAAGGTAGATATGAAGAACTACAACGACACCCGGATTCCAAGCGATCGAAGGCAGCTCATCTTCTACACGTTGCGAGGCTCGTTGCCCTTGCCGACTGCACCCTATCCCGCGTCGACATCCTTTTTGGTAACGCGCGAAGCCAACCTTCACGCCTGCACTCATCTCTATGCATCAGACCGCAACTCCCTGTTTCTCATACCCAACCATCTTGATCGCGGACGTGATTTCACCCGCATGGCGTCGCTTTCACATACCGTCATCTTTCACGTTGGGATCAAGGACCTTCTCATGCCGCCGGAGCCACGAATCAATCACGCGGATGCAGATCCAACAGCATTTGAAGATGGATCAATGCCACTTTGCAATATCGATGGTTACAGTGGAGGTGACAAGGATGGGCGCAAATGGTTCGTGCAAGAGTCGTGGTTTACAAGGGCGGCAAGTGGGCGGGGCTTGCATCAAAGTCGGTTATTCGATTACACCACTGGAACGCATATCGCGACAACGATGCAAGACGGGCTCATTCGATTCAAGTCGGACACAAGACTCTAGAGTCGCATTTCCAAGCTTCCGTAGGTGAGAGTCGCGTACGCCAAGGCTTGTGTGGTACGTACCACTGTCGGGAGTGCAGCTGCAGTGTCCCGGCTCTTCGCCTTCATCGCGCTATGCCTGCCATCCATCTCCACCTCCGCCAACATCAAGCGCGGCGACAGCGTGCGCAATCCGCAGGTCTCCTTTAGGAAGTACCTCACCGACAAGCGCCTGCAGGCATTTAAAACCACGCAACTTCCCAAGGAGGCACGTGATCATGGTCTTGAATTCAGCCGTCTGACGCAGAAGTGGGAGGTATTAGCGCTTGTTTTCTTCCTCAGTGGAGAATCACGAAAATCGGTTGTACACGCTCTTGTTGAAGCGACAAAGCACCCCGAGCGCGATCTTGTCCATGTCGAGAACTACTCGAACATGGCGCGCCGGAGATTCTTCGACTTGCTAGGTGAGATATATTACAATAGTACGTACCCCCTTCCCACATGCGCTTCGCAGTAATGTAACAGCTTCGCCCAGTCTACCGCTTCACACTCGTTGTAGAGTCACCAATCGCTGTGCGACGTGACAAGCCCCAGCAAACCTACGTCCCATCATCTTCATTCCACAAGATTGTCAGCCGGCCTTTTTCAAGGGATACATTGCTAGACCAGAAGAGCCAGTCATCGATCAGATACAAGCACTGAACGCTTTCAGTTGGATTTGTGGAAGAGTTTGCGACGAGGCAAGGGCCTTCTTCGAGAACAACAAGTTGGAGGTTTACGGCATCGCCCCGAAGTGTCACATTAAATTCTTAGAGGGCATCTCCAGGATCGGCGTTCTCAACCTGACCTCTCCTCACTTACGTGAACACGGTCACTTCTCCAACGACGACGAGAGGGTTCTCCAACTCCTTCGGACTGACGACTACAAAAGGTTATCCCAGCTCCTTCGGACATGTACCCACTTCGTCAATCTTAGCATAACGTTGCCGATCGGTATCTTGCTCTCGAGACTTCTCTGACATTGAGTACTTGATTTTACAGCTGCTTGAGGAGGATATGACACCAGAAAACAATGCCGTACGTGAAGTCTTTCCTATGGATGATGTTGTTTGTCTCGTCGAGCCGATGCCTTACTTGAAACGATTGGTTGTCTCTTGTATCCTCCCATAGCTTCCTCTCTGCCTGCGAGAGCCGTCACACTTCCCTCTATCGGCAAGATGACAGGATCGCTCTATTACTAAGGGGAGTGTTACAGAATGTGCTCAAAGACAAAGCCATCAAGACCAGCTTGCAGATATACAATCCACTGCGAAGCTGGAAGTGTACGCAAGTATGGATAAATGTATCGGTTGTGTGAGCACCATAACAGAACCTTACTTCCAGCCGCGGGTCACACGGTAACGGTGGCTTAAATTAAAGTCGTCATTGTGCAATGCCATATATCACGACAGTACCGGAAAAGCATGTTGGTTAGTTTTTGTAGCGCGAGAGACAAGCCATCCTTGTAGGGGAATATCATAGAGTTCTTCGCCTTTCTAGACCCTCCACCAATCTTCCAGAACTTCTGAATGGACGCTTTGCTTGTGGCCAAGCTTACCGATGACGCTCGGCGAAGCGACCCATCCATAGCTCGGCTGATATCTCGGACCCCAAATACCAGAACAGTCCTTCGTCTGCGAAAGACGATATCTGTGCATAGTTAGGGTCACGTCCAGCGCTCGTTCTAGTATGCTTATTGAGCAAGTTATCATAGTATCAGCAGGACTCCGACTCGCGGAGAAAGGAGTCCGATAGTCCTTAATTCCACCTGAGACACAACGGAGCATGCTACTTGACATGCGCAATTGGGGATGAAGACTGGCTTTCGTGATTTCCACAGATACGGCGATCATACCTCGCCCTATGCCTACGCCTACTTCCAGCACACCGAATCATCTGGACTATCTACTCATTCACGCCCACAAACAATTATGGTATACGCACAATCCTCGAAATCTCATACAGGGTAGTTCGAAGAAGAGTCTCGTTGCGCACGCGTCTGCCAGGCTAAACAAGCTTCTGCGACCTTCGCGTCGTTGGCCGAAAACAAACGCAAACTTGCTCGTTTGGGAGAAATGCGACCGTCGCCCGGTCTTACGCCGCGTTCCGTGCAGGATTCAAGCCACTAACAAACATTACTTATGCACGCAAAGAAGCTCGCGGTTGTTTATAATCCAGCATTACGATTGATTGTCTCGCGCGCCGCGAACCATTGTAGCGATCCTGTCGCGAACATTACACACTCGTTTCTCCCGCTGCACGTCATCGCGCCCGTTAACCGGCAACCGTCACTCGATCAGCTACTTCTTTAGAGAGCTGACAGTCCCTATTGATCTGTACCGCAGGCATGGATCACGACTCTATGTCGGAGATGCCAACCACTCCGGCGGGTGATCATCATGGGATGTCAGGCATGGCTTCGACCTTCTCAATCAACACGAAAGTGACGCTGCTGTTTGCCGACTGGGTTACCAAGACACCTGCGCAATATGCATTCACTTTGATTTTCCTCTTTGTTCTTGGTCTCTTTAATCGCTTCCTCGCTGCCTTTCGGTCACAGCTGGAGCGGAAATGGAACGAAGATTCAGATGCGGAGCGACATTGGTCATTACACAACACCACAGCGCGTCGGCTCCACACTTCTTACTCGGTACGTCAAGATAATGCGACCGAGGAACTCGAACCGCTTAGTCCTGCGCCACCGGGAGTAAACCTGGATGCGACTGAGAAGCCGTCGCCGCACAGAAGGAAGGGCTTTTGGGTGGCGTATTCGGCGTGGAGTGGGAAGAGGGATGCAGTTCGCGCTGCGTTCGAGTTCATACGTGCTATCATCGGATACGTACTGTGAGTTTCATGAGCTACTGCATCCCGATGGTGACTGACGCGGACGATAGGATGCTTGCAGTCATGACCTACAACGTGGGGTTCTTTTTCGCGGTCACTGGGAGCGTACTTTTGGGCGAACTGGCTTTCGGACGTTATACACATAGCGGCAATGGGGGTTCCTGGCAGGAAGGTGGATGTCATGAGTGAATTGATGATTCTCAATCTACGTCAACAGCGTCTTCTTGCTCGCCACCGGAATTGTGTGAAGGAAAGCATGTATTCAGATCCGGTGTGACTGAACGATAGTGTGCAAATCTATCGCTTTCCTGGCTTTGAGTAATTTCTTATGAGAAGTGGCCCTGCTATTCTGAGAGCGCATTTGCTTTGCTTTGGCTGCGCAGCCCCTGTGACTAAATTGTGTAACGCTTCACTCGCAATCGTAACTACCCGTTCGCCGCCTTCTCTTCTTCGCCTTTGCAAGTCATCTAGCCGGCTGACTCAAAGCTAATTTGGCCAAGGCATCCAACCGCTTGAGTTATCTGTGCACCCGTACGGTCATTTCCACTAGCTAGTTATTCTGTTTCTCCATCGCAAGTCGTCGCTACTCATCGGAGTTGTCAATGTTCTCATAATGGCGGAGAGATTGGCAAGCACTCCTTTGAGACTTACTTCGTTGGCTTCGGAGGCCTGGAGACGATTCTCGGTAACGTTGTGTACAAACAGTTCTCTGTGAAGCCCATGGAAGCCATCTCGCTGAAATGTCAGTTCATTGGTCGTGGCTTGCTTCATCCTGCTGGAGTGCTTTGCGACCTTCGTACTCTTAAACAGCGTACAGATCTAAGATCTTTGCGCTCGCAATAGTCGAGCATCCAATTAGTCTTAGCCTGAGAATCAGCAAACAAGTGCGATATCAAAGGAGTGTATTGAGTACTTTAGGGCTCAAAGGCTGTATTGTGAGGAAAATATTCCCCGGTCCTTTAACAACGGACTCTCTTCAAGCTGCCGAAATCGTGGAATCATCAAAATCATTCAAAACCATGTTCGCGGACTGGTAGCAGTTTGCTAGTTGGTCTAGGGACTGTACCACGTGACATTAAGGTCTTTATGGCTATATTGTCGAAGTCCGGAACTGGGCTCGTGTTAGGACATTTAACTCACTTGTTAACCTTTCGGACTCTGTGCCTGCATAGCGCTTCGCCTCAGAGAGTGATAGGAGGCTCGTCTCTTTGCCGCTTGCGAGTCGAGCAACCGCAGATCGTTCAGTTTGCAAAGTCGTTATGGGACAGAGCTCTTTCATCCAGTGAGCTGAACGTACGGACTGCGGTAATAGGCCTGAAAATTACTACAAGAAGCATTCAGTGGATGATAAACTCTTACGAAGTGGGACTCGGTATCGTGCCAAGACGCCATTGATATGGCTAGTGGCAACCCTATCCGGCGCGCAACCGCTGCATTTCAATCTGTCACCTTACAACTTTGAGTGAACACCTCCTCCCACAAAAGAATCATGGTAGCCCAGGTGTATAAGATGTGGGTGGGTGGGCAAGAGAAGGAGGGCAATGCGGAGCAGTCAGTCAGCTCACCCCACATCATTCACTCCTGCACCGTGCACTCGTCTCATAGCATACAGCATCCCAATCGAAGACCCTGCCACCGGAGAGATATTCGCACACAGTCATGCGGCCTCCGCTGAAGACGTGGATGAAGTCGTCCGAAACGCGCACGACGTCTTCAAATCTGGAGTCTGGTCGAAAGCACCCCGCCATGTTCGCGCAGACACCCTGGAGCGGGTCGCGGACCTATTGACGAAGAACCTCCCGTGTCTCATTGAGCTCGAAGTTCGCCAGACTGGTCGCGCGATTCGCGAGATGAATGCTCAGGTGCCGACGCTCGTGAAGTGGTTCAAGTACTACGCCAGTTTGATCCGCACCGAAGAGCGCAGCGTGCTTCCTACGATGGGAAAATTGCACAACTGGGTTGATCGCGTACCCCTTGGCGTAGTGGCGCAGATCACTCCGTTCAATCACCCGATGCTTATCGCGGTAAAGAAGATTGCTCCAGCGCTTGCGGCTGGCAACTGTGTGGTGCTAAAACCGAGCGAGCTAACGCCGCTCACGAGTTTGGAATTGGGGAAGTTGCTGAAAGAGGCGGGTGTACCGGATGGCGTGTTCAATGTCGTTACTGGCGATGGGATCACTACTGGCAAAGCACTGGTTTCTCATCCTCTGATCAAGAAGGTGGATGTCACGGGCGGCACGCCGGCGGGACGCGCGATTGGTGCCATTGCTGGAGGTAACCTCGCGCACTACACGGCAGAACTCGGTGGCAAGGCCCCACTGATCGTCTTCGATAAAGCAAACGTCGATGCAGCGGTCAACGGTATTGTCTTTGGAAGCTTCATCGCTAGTGGGCAAACTTGCGTCGCTGCTACACGTATTATCGTGCAGAATACCATTCTGGAAGATGTCCTAGAAAAGCTCGGGAGTAAGGCTGGCAGTATCGAGCGTCGGATGGGCAGTCCTAAGAACGCTGATTCTATGATGGGACCCCTCATCTCCGCGAAACAACTCTCAAATGTTACTACGCTCGTCGACGACGCCAGTAATTCGGGTGTACAAACTGTCATCGGAGGAAAGCGAATGACTGGTGCATCATCATTGGACGGCTCGGACTTCTCCAAAGGCTATTTCTACCCACCGACAATCTTGGCCGACAGCGCTACGAAGAAAATTGTGGACACGCGTATCTGGAAGGAAGAAGCGTTTGGCCCTGTTATTGTCGTGGTCGGATTTGATACCGAAGCCGAAGCTCTGAAGCTTGCTAACGACAGCGAATTTGGGTTGGGAGCCGCTATATGGACACAAGATCTGGCGCAAGCGTATCGGGTATCGGAAGCTATTGAGGCTGGCATCTGCTGGGTAAATACGCATCATCGCAACGACCCGAGCAGCCCGTGGGGTGGCATCAAGAGCTCAGGTGTAGGAAGCGAGAACGGAATCGGTGAGTGACCCGCGCATCGGCGAAATCAGCAAACAATCGAGCATATGCGCTAGTTGTGCTTGTATCGATCAGATTTGGAGACCAATTCTAACAGTACCCGCAGACGCGTATCACGCCTATACGACCACGAAGAGCACGATCATTAACTACGCTTCGGCGGACGAAATGATTGCGAGCGATGATTGGTTTAGAGAAGGCACAGGTGAAGTCCGATATGGTTAGGTACACATTTGCCAGTCTCATATAGGTTAAAATCTATGGTAGCACACTTCAATGTCAATAATTGCTAGAGATGCGGGTTCGAGATAGAAAGTAACAAATGATAGCAATTCGGTCCGATTATTACTAGAAGCAGAGCTGGCCATTCAACATCTCATTTCTCAAGCAAAGGTACATTACTCGGGCTTTATATCTTAGTTCTGCGAGAGCCCAAGGTAAACTGCACCGCTGAAAACATTCAACCAGACGCTTCCTCTATTCCTATACATAACGTCAAGGAAAGTGATTTGTGAGTACCGAAGTGATTGTACAATTGCAAGCCAATATCCTTCACCAAAGGCCTCACCATACCGTGCGCACATGCTATATCCTCCTTCCTCCTCTACACCCGTACGAATTCTTGACGAGCGCCGGTGTGGAGCCTGCCATTTACGCTAACACCCATCCTCAGAACCCACAATGTTTTTGAGCGCGGTCAGCTTCTTCTCAGCAGCACCGGCCCGTGTCTTTACGTCTACAACCTCCTTTTCTAACTTCTCGATCTTTGCTTCCAGGGCGGTGATATATTCGAAGATACTATCAGCGTTGATGTTCGATGACTTCGTGGCATGTCTGGAAAACGTTCGATGCTTGGTCGTGTCGGTCGGAGCCTCTAGAGTTCTCTCAGGCGCCACAGAGTTCGGTGTCTTGAACCTCTTAGACGGTGTGGTGGCTCCCGAGCCAGGTTCAAATGTTTCGTCTCGATTCGTTGCGGCGGGCTTGTTCGATTTATAGTCCCTAAGATTCGGGAATCTATAGGCAGCGGGGACTTGCATTCGGTTCGTGCGCTTTTTCGGACCTATGATTACAACATCAGCATATAGCTCTGTATATTAGGCAGCATGAGCAACTTGCGTGAAACTGGCGTAACAGGTTCATCGTCCTCCCCGATGGACCTTTGGCGTTTCCGTGAATTGACCTTCTCGACAACCCTTTTGGACTTCCGCCCTTCTCCATTCGATACTACCGAAGCTTCCAGCCCTTGTTGCTCTTCATGGTTCTTCTCCTTCTTCTCCTCTTCAATTGCGTTGGCCGCACGGATACCTAGAGTTCGGGACACGATGTTAGCCATGCCTGATCAGAGATGTCTCAGCAACTAATGTCCAAGACAGTGCACGTCTTCGGAATCGCGACGCGGCTGATTCAAGATTACGTACAAGCTTCCTTGAAGATTTCCAAAGTCTTCTTTCCCTCGATCCTATCCATGCCATCGCTCTCGCCCTTCAACATGAAAACGTATTCGACGAAGACGCTGAGACGTTTGCGACCAACAGCGCGAACCGGAGCCGTGTTGTTCTTCTTGATACCTGCGATCTGGTGGTACGGGAACATGTAACGAAATTGAGCCAGTGCATTTGGATCGTCCATGTTTATTTCCTTGAGGCGACTGTCTTGTTTTCCCTGATAGCATGCCAGACGCACTTCGGTTCCTTCACGGTTGTCGCGCTCTTCGTTCGCATTCGCGTTCTGTGTATTGTTGGTCTCCGTATCGTCCAGGGCGGGAGTGGAAGAGGTGGCAGCGCCAGCAACACTGGCGTTTTGCATTCCAGTTTTGACTGCGATGCTCTCCTCAACATCTTCTTCGTCGGTGTCTTCATCGGTGTCCTCGTAGATGGGCGCGCGAATGTTGCAAGCCCACAAGCCAATGTCGCCATTCACCTTGCTGTAGTGACCGACATGGAGAACATGCGCATCATTCTGCTCCTTATCTAGGTCCTGGAGCTTACGTAATTCCAAAGTATAGGCGTTTGGGTTGGAGACGGCCTCGAAAGCTTTGGGGAAGTGCTTCTTCGCGTACCTCTGCAGCTCATCGAGAGTGTAGGGGCCGGAGCCTGGATTGTCGGACATATTTTCGTGCGATCGATGGTTGTTACAGATGTTGAAATCTGCGGTTTTGGTTTGGGCGGCCGTAGTGCGGAAGCTGTGGATATAGTCGGTTGTTTGTCGCGTTGATTGCGTAACCGCAAATTGTGGCGGGTGCGCGGCGGCTGTGGCCGGTTCTGGAAGAAGATAACTTTGTGACCTTGAGCATCTGTTGAGCATCGACGAAGACTTCTGACACAAATTTTAGCTAGTCGCGTTGCTCAGGAGACCTCGCACCGCAAGTCAGTGTATTGGCGGATATCGCGAAAAGGCCTACTAGGGCCTGGTGAAGAAGTGAATAGTACCGGACGAGATCGGCAGATTGTTGCAGACGCCGTAGATAGTTTCCTTCCAAAGTATTTGCAATAGCGAAGTCAACAACAGGTTGTCACCTAAGAAGTAGTACACCAATTTCGGGACTTGATAGGCCCCATGTACGTCCACCCGTGCAGTATGCTGCTATCATTAATACTTTATATATTGTCAACCAGAAGGTAGGTACTTGAAGGGCTCGACAAGCGAACCTGACATAGCGCCATATCGATATAGCTTAATGGCTGAGACTCTAACTTTTCGATAGGCTGTAGATGGCTACTCAGCGACTTCATCCAAAACCAGTTTTCTCGTTTCGAAGAACATTCTCGTGCTTCAAGTTTCCTGTGGATTCGATATTACGAGATCACGAAAGCTTCGAATAGAAAAACCCAGAGTGGGACATGCCTAAGTTGACCTTGCCGGCTTCGAATGGGCTATTGAATAGCATGGCGGCAGTGAATTACGAAAAGGTTCGGCAGAAGAATGAACAATAGTTGGGCACCAATGACACAGAGAAGCCGTTATAATTAATGCATTCTGCTCCAAGTGGTACCAACATAGCAAGAAGAGAGGTCTTGCTGTTATTTCTTCGAGTGCATCGCTACACCTCCAAACTCGAAAGTAGATCTGCATCATTAGCTCCAAGTCTTTCATCTCAAGAAATCCACGTGCTCATTCATCCCTTAACGACCTTGCTGACCTTATATTCAACAAACGTTTTCCCATCCTCCTTCACGAAGTGCCCGGCTGCAACATACGTTCCGTTCTCCAGCTCTTTGTACTTCTCGCTGCCCGTCTCAAAATTGAACGTAACAAATGAATCGCCATAGTCGGTAGTCTTCGCATCTGCGCCACCGCCCAAAATCGCTTTCACGCTGTCACTAAGGGCGACAGTACCTTTGTAGTACATGGCCAAGACAGTTCCATCGTTGGTCTTGACTTGGGAGCGGACATCAAGGCGCATATTGCTGCCACTGGCGTCGTTGTGGATGTAGTCGTAGCCGACGCCGTTTCTAAATTTTAGTCAATATGGTGTTTCGTATTAGATATATATCAGATATATATAGGGATGTATGGCGCACGTACAGCTCAGCGTCTAACGCCGGCTCGAAACCAGGCTCGCTCTTGACCGTTCCAGAAACCATTGGCTATCGAACCATTAGCTATAGGTGGTTTATGAGGAGTTCAAAGTCAAAACAGCTTACAACAATGACCAACGAGGTTCCGGCCTGCCCACCAACGGCCATCGGCGCATCGATGACCACTCGCACCGTAAACGCCGGTTGCAATTTCGGGAATCCGGACATGATGCTTCTTTGACTGATCTGAAACTGCTGATGGAGGGTAGTGGTAACTGATATTAGTGAGGTTGAGGAGGATTGCCAAGTTCTTATATCTTCGTAAACGGGACGAGTGAGGTTGAGCTGCGGATCGGAAAGAAGGAGCTCCATTTACCCCGCTGACCCCACTTTGCTGAATGCCGTCAGCAACCACAGCATATGGGAACCACGAGCCGACGAAGTAATGAGCATACATTCGGCTATCTCACCTCCGAACTCATCGCAACCTCCTCCGCGTGGTGCTCTCCGGGTGTGTAGCATCCCGTCGACATTAGGCTAGCCGTCGCATCACAATTTGTTACCTCGAAAGCCTATGCCACTCCACGTAAGGCCACTTTCCCATTCTGCACTTCCTTCTGATTCCATATCGGGCCTCAGAAGTAATCCTTTGAGAGGAAGGGAGGGTATTGGGCACATAGTGTGCAATGGCGCCGAAAATTCCGCGCCTCCGTTCCAGTCTCTAAGTTCACCCCGTTCTGCGTCGGTTCGAAGCCCCTATCTCGTTCCTATCTTCTTGATATGTAGGCCGTGCGGGCTGAAAGCGCGATCGAAGCCCTCGGCAGACGGACGATGGTGGGAAGGCATTGTTCAAGAGAGAAAGTCGAGATGCAGTACTCGGCTTTCATTCGAATCTCGGAGATTAGATCCAAAGATTAGATACACTCTTGGCACAGAGGCCTCATCATCTCTAGCTCCCACCCTCGCTCGCACTCATCACAGCTGGAAAAGTCCTCGTGTTTTCTTTTTCTCCTGTCGCTTTCGCGTACAACGTTGACCATGAAGGAGTGAGTGAGTCTGTAGTGTTGCAGGTTTCGCGCATTGTAACCGTGTTTTTGGCGGACTGCACGCAGGCTCGCTCCAGGAGCTCTCGCTGTTGATTCCGACGCAATACCGCTCGCAAGGCCGGACCCCTCTGACCAGTCGTACACACAGGTCACCGTACGCAAAGGCGGCAAAGCGAAACGACCCAGGAACATGACGACAATACCATCAAAGCAAAACGCTGAATGTTGGAAAAATGCCGCGCAGTTCCACTCAATCCGCCCACATGCAGTCGCAACTGCGATGCTGCCAATGCCAAGATTCCGCGCTCCGCTGCCCAGTATCCCAAGCACGACCAGTCGGATACACGGCATTGTGCCACGTACCTGAATATCAGCCACGTCGCCACGCACCCGTTCCTCTCCTCGCCGAGAACCTTGGGAATGTGCATTGTTCAGCGGAAAGACTTGGCTGTGGATCACGACTTGTCCTGTGCCCAGCAACTGAGCTTCGGTATGGTGACCCGTCGAAGGCATTTTGCGGGTTCCAATCCGTTCTGTCTGCTGCTAAGTTCAAATGAATGTGTTCACAATTCACTGTAGGATTATATTGCAAGACCATGTATAACAAGAAATACAGACTCATGACTACCGACCTAACACATCTCAATTCGAGGACCTGCAATTGGGCACTGGACGCGACTGTCCGCCTCTAACAAACTAGAGAACCCATTGCCAATATCATCGCCGCGACTGACTCCTGGCTCTCACAGCTAAGACTTGGCCGTCTTGAAATGATGCCTAACCCGCCAAGGCATCCTAAGATCTTGCCTCCAAACCAAGACCTCATTGCCTTCCGATATCCGGCCAGGCACGCGCGGGATTACGGCTTCTCGCACTCCAAGGAAAGTTAACCTCTCTTCGATAGCTTGTGTCGTTCGGAAAAGATGATAAGTACAGCTTTCAAGTCACAGTGCTCAAAAAACACACTCGTTCATACATAGGGACACGAAAAGAGAGTTTCGAGCAACGACAATAGTCTCATTGGTCCAGAGATCGCCGTCGGATCTACCACATCCCTTCACAGTATGAACCCAATATGGTTAAGTGACGGGCACTGTGTCAGGATACCTTCTACTTCGTTTCATCTGACTATCAAGTTCTCCTAAAAGTCCATCGTATCTCGAGTCCGAAGCAACTCACCTCTCGTCGCTGTTTCTGTCTTCAAGGGCGCCATCCCGCTCACTACTGCAGTCTCCTCTTTCTGTTCTTCTTTTCCATTCTCTTCTTTTTCGGTTATGCTTTTTGAGTGATCGGCCGGTCCGATTTGCGTGGTTTATCTCGCTCTTCCGCTAGCTCCTAGTACGACGACCCCGGAGGTCGCTGCGTCTACTCTTAATCTCTGGAAGCCTCGCTCGCCTACCTGTACGCAAAGGAATCACGAGCCCTCGGGACTTTCGACGTAGCCATCATGCCTACCTTAGATGTCAGCGAGCTGAACATCGTCATATCGGTTCTCGGTAGGCTTTCATGGAGGACAATCGCCTGTGATGACAGTGCTAACACCTAGCTTACAGGAGCATTCACAGTGCTCTATGGCCTTATATCGGTCAAGGTCAAGCAAAAATGGTATCTCGGCGAGGCTCTACCTGCGATGCTCTTCGGGATCATCTTGGGCCCTATAGCTGGAAGGTTGATTGATTCCGAACGGTGGGGCTCTGCTGTGAAGGACCAGACAAGTGATATCACCTTGGTAAGGCGTACAAATTCCATGCCTCCCAAGTTTCAAGCTAATGTCGCTTTCACAGGGCCTCACTCGCGTCGTCATCGGCATCCAACTGGTCATGGCTGGCTACCAACTTCCAGCAAAGTACCCATGGGCCCGGTGGAGAGACATGGGGCTGCTTTTGATCCCCGTCATGACCATCATGTGGCTATGCACGACAGGATGTATCAAGCTGATGATCCCGAAACTTACAACACTCACTGCAATGGTCATCGGCTCGCTTGTTACATCGACGGATCCCGTGTTATCGCAAGCCATTGCCAAAGGTCCGTTTGCAGACAAGTACGTCCCTCGGGCGTTACGAGAAATCATATCCGCGGAAGCTGGCTCCAACGACGGCTTCGGGTTTCCATTCCTACTGCTTGCGACTTACCTCATCCGACACGCCCCGGAAGAAGATATCACTTTCAAGCCGGACGTTCAGCGACTAGCTGAAATTGGCAGCGAGGGTGCTAGTCGAATGATGTCCAGGGCAGCCGATGTAGGCCGCCTAGGAGGTGGTGCCGGTCAAGCCGTTGAAATCTGGATTGTCGAGGGCTGGCTGTACTTTATTTTCACGGGCGCTATCGTTGGGGCGGTTCTGGGTGTCATCAGCATGTACGCTGTTAAGTTCTCGTTGAAGAAGTAAGTCACCGATACTCAACCTTCGCGAGGCGATACTGACCTGCTTCTTCCAGGAAATGGATCGACAGTGAAAGCCTCCTCCTTTTTCCGACAGCACTTGGTCTCTTCGTCATCGGAGTTACCGGCTGCGCAGGCTTGGACGATCTACTAGCGTGCTTCTGTGCGGGCGCGGCGCTCAACTGGAACGGAAAATATCTCGAGGAAACACTTCAGCGGCACGACGAGGTCAATGGCTCCATTGATATCCTTCTCAACTTTGGCGGCTTCATGTACATCGGCGCCATCATGCCATGGGAAGAATTCAACCAGCCCGACATCACAGGGATCACATATGGGCGACTCCTAGCACTGGGTCTCCTCGTACTGCTGCTTCGACGCATACCCGCGATGATGGTCATGTACAAGCTGATGCCCAACACTGTGAAGAGCTGGCAAGAGGCACTCTTCATGGGCTACTTTGGGCCCATCGGGATCGGAGCCGTTTTCTACGTCGAACATGCACGCCATCTATTCCCAAAAGTCGATGTCGCCGAGACTCACGAAGAGGAGGATCTGCTCCGCGCCATGGGGCCGGTCGTTTATTTCCTAGTCCTATTCAGCATCATCGTCCACGGCCTCTCCATCCCTGGCCTCGAGCTGATCTACCGCTGGCAGGGTGTCCAGCCGATCGTCGAGATGGAACCCGTCACGTCGCGTAGGCTCAGCGTGAGCATCCCGCTTCCCAACAACGCGCATGTCGACCCCCGGCATGGTAGTGTCGTGCGCCACAACCGATTCTCGCGCGCGGTCAGTGTCTCAGATCGTCCTGGGTTTAGTTTCGATGAGCTGGAGCGACGACTAGCATCTGCCAAGGGTGAGCAGCGTTCTGCGAGCGAGAGGCCAATGCCTGTAACTCCGACTTGGAGACTTACTTCCGCGACCGATGATAGGCCCGACTCGATGGAGACAATCACAGTACCAGACAACGGCATACAAGAGCAGAAGGAGAAGGATGAGATGGCGCTTGGGAACTCACGTCGGGTGACTTACCTGAATGAGACCAACCGGGTTTAGGCGGTAGCAGGGTAGAAACGGTGACCGATTGGAGTTGTGGGGCATTTAATATGTGTTGGCCCTTCCATATCTGGCGGTTCCGCATATCTAAACGCATTCACTCGCTTTACAGGTTGGGGTCTGAAGTTGTCGGCGGGAATCCCTGTACTTCATTCTTTGATGGCTTCGTCTCCTTCCGATGTATCACCACACAATAATAACAACTTAGAACTAGAATATAGAGCCTCTACAATCATTCGCTCATGTCGAGACTCTAGATCAGAAGTCGCCGTAAAAGATCGGCCAGCAAGACAACACACTTTACAGATTCGAAATAAGGGCAGACATTGCTCGGCTTGCTGAGATCGGGAGAGAGTGCATGAGCTAACACGATGATTGGTAATTCAGAGCGCTAGTCTCTTTTTGGAAGTGATCGTGAAAGGAGACGCCTATAGACCCCCCTAAGTCACAACTAGCGGGAGTCTATAACGGTTTTAAGAGATTGTTTGCTTTCTCTCTGCATCATGTACGTCGTGTGTGCATTTTTGGGTCTTCCTAGATCTCAAAGATTGGTTCAAAATATCAGTGTCTTATCAATACCGCGGAATCCGTTCCGCAACCCGATTTGTAATTGCAGCTTTTCACTGACGTCTTTAGAGCCAAAAGACTAGAACTGCATTTTCAAAGAGCACCTAATCCCAGAATGTCAAAAGGGCTGCTCTCGTGCGGGATCTTATAGGATCGTTGGCGCAGGGTCTAACCATGTGCTGACAAACTCCCAATCATCGTGCACGACCTCTTTTGCTTTGTAACTCGCATGTTGATTAATACCAATACTACTATATAATGTTGCTTATCGTATTAACAGCACAGTGCAAGCACCTGACTTCCAACGCCTCTAGCCATGGCCCCTAAACTTCATTTCTTCTTCTCTCCAGGCTCTTGCGCCTTAGGCCCACACATTCTCCTTCACGAAGCCAATCTCGCCTTTGCGTTTACCAAGATCGACGTCATCGCCGGCTTCCCAGATGAATACAGACATCTCAACCCGAAGGGCAGAGTCCCCATCCTCCACCTCGACGACGAAACCGTCACCGAAGTCCCGGCGATCACGACCGTTATCGCACAACTCTCCCCCTCCAACAAGCTCCTTGGAAGTACTCCATTTGAAACAGTCCGCTGCTATGAATGGATGAATTGGATGTCGTCCTCGTTGCATGGAGTGGCGTACGGGGGTGTATTTCGGCCGCATTGGTTTGTGGATGGTGAGGAGTTGTATGGGATGGTGCAGAAGAAGTCATTGAAGAGGGTAGAGGAGTCTTATGAATATATTGAAGAAAAATTGGAGGGGAGGAAGTGGGCAGTGGGAGAGGACTTTACGGCTGTGGATGCGAATTTGTTCGTGTTTTATCGGTGGGGTACAGCGAATGGTTTTAAGATGGAGGAGAAGTTTCCGAACTATGCGAGAATAGCGAAGGAGGTGGCCACGAGGCCATCGGTGATCAAAGCGGCGGAGGAAGAGGGGATTGAGTTATAACCTGATCAAAAGATGAACAGGTTTCAGCCGTAGGATGAGATGGACTCAATAAGTATGCATTGCATCTCCTGCGCGAAACCCATCGACGATCTTATGAGTACTGCATTTCTGTTGCTTCTGATGACATCATGTGTTGAAGCTGTTGCGTCTTTCTTGCACACCCAGTGGCTCCTTAGCCCACTGGTTTGACCGTGTTCGAATGTGTTAGCATCTCTCTCGGTGCTAAATTACACTGTCGTGTTTCGTTTGCAGAATTTGGAGCGCGAGCAGTAAACCGCAGCCAAGCGCGACTCAGCGCTTCTTGCCGTCGATCCTGTGTCTGCCGGCTCTTCTCATACGACCTTACTGACGGAGTTCCCAGAGTTCCTTCTCAAATGCATCGAGGAACACGTTCTGCACACCATATTCGCTCTACCTATCGTTATGAAAGAAGATAACGATTCCTTTGGGTCAAATAGACTTTCTCAGCTTTGCCTCTTGTTTTTCATGGTACGACCTAAAGCTTTGTCATGGTACTGCCTTAATACTGCGGCAGATTACGCAGTGTATCGGTCTTCGTCCTCGTTGCCTGACCAAGCTCAACTCGTGCCCGCGCAAGTTCCTTGTCCAAATCAAATCTATGGATATCTTCAGCCTCATATCAAGCTTCAGCTTCCTCGGTCCACTGCCTACTTGTTGAGCAAGGCTGTCAACATTTTCCCGGAAATCTCCGTATTGAGAGCGCGATGATCCCCAGTTGCGTGGACCTGAATTAGCCAAGAGGGCTGATATGAGCTCTCTGCCATTATGCAATCTAGGAATCCGATCAGATGACGACGATTTCTCCAAGAGGAACTCCGTCGTGTCTTACGTCTCACACGGGCGGCGATATCGCCTGCCGCTTAGAGATTGTTACATAGTCTTAGCAACGGTACCGTACCATGGTGCCAGAAATGGAATCAAACGTACAGCGAGTGATAAACAACCTCGATTGTTTGACCTTTCACACGGCGTCATCGCGGATGCTCGCCTCCTGGACCCGCGTCCAGACCATGGTAGTGAGCTTGGAAGTAAGACCATTTCGAACTCTCACAGAACAGCGACGTGGAGCAGATTGACATTTTGCCGAAGATCGTAGCTAAAGCTGGACTGGGGTGCAGTAAGAGACGGAGGACTGGGGGTGGTATATTCTTATACTGTGATTTGGAATTGTTAGTCTTCGCCACATGGTCAAGGCGAAATGAGGGCAGATACGCCCAAGACTAGCAGAGGTTGCCCAGTTTCTCTCACTTACGCGTCTAGAAACAGTTACAGGCTCGCATTTATACGTAAATCCATCATGTTTCGTCTCCCTGTTGCACACTTGACCTTTTCGCCGCCAGCAGGGCGACGTTTCCTGGCCTTAACACCTTCGCAACGAGCGTAATCAACTGCAACACGCAGATTGGTATGAGTGGAAGCGTTCTCCAGTCGCATTTCCAAGCCATCCGGTAATTTTCTTGCTCTGAATACCCTTTTACACCTCGAAATCGCTCTTCTAGGAAGGGAACTGGGCCAAAGGCACCATGTTAACCCTCAAGAAACCTTCCATAGTCGACAAGTCGGAGCAGGCGATTATCGAGCAGATCAAGAAGATTACAAATCGAATGAAGCGACCAAGTCCGACCGTACTGATGCTTCCTGGTGGCGATGTATTCGAGCTCCGCAACTGTGCTCTCGAGCGGTTTGCTAAAGGAGCAGATTTCAGGCTAGACGATTGGCATATGCTTGGAGGGTCCCTAGTTCACAGGCGAGACACAGACTTTAATCTTGTTCTCAGTGGTTTCGAAAACCTACAAGGAGTTTTCAGGTTACAAGCAGGCCAAAAACTCTTCCATATCTCAAGTGGATGCAACTCCAGGAACCCGAAGGCTGGGGAGTCGTCTTGGTACTTACAGATGTTCGAAGGCTCAAGTACTAAGGTCAAGACGTTTGCTACTAGACAACTGTACAGCAATTTGCATGAAGACATTGGAGGTCTGGGATGGGTGATTAGATACGACGTATGGAAGCTCTCCGTAGAGAGCCATCAAGTATGGTTTGATCTCGGATTGAGCTTCCGCAATCAGCCGCTTACATTACACTAGGAGACATCACTCGCGAGAAGCGAACACGAGCCGTTCCAAGACGCTATCCTCTTTGACATGCTCCTCGACCTTGCCATCGGCGAGTTCAAACCCCACACCCGGACAATCGAAGACGGACCCCCATCATGCTCGAGATCTTGGAATCACTAGAGAAGGTGCAGAAGGAAGCAGAAGCCGCCGCAAGCTCCAGCACTAATGAGTAATTGTTCTCGAATCATGTCGTCCATGGGACTAATGCCGAGACAGAGAAGCAAAAGTTAACGATCCAGGAGCGACTGAACGCGAAGAGGGTGAAGAAGGGATGAGCAAAACTTGTCACGAGAGGGATCCCATGTGTCTACGTTGATCTCGCTTGGAAACATGCATGGTGAAGCACGGAACGAGGAGATGACGTGGACAACACCTTAACGTCTAAAAGACACTTCAATAAGCCAAATATCCCTAGGGCTAGCGCTGTCATGTTAGAAGTAATCAGGCCCATGAAAGACATCTATAAAACCCGACTTAAACCTGTAACCAGTCTTCGTTTGGGAGGTGCAATGTTGGATATGCTAGTATATCAGAGCTAGATAATCATTGGGGCAGTCTTGCGGCGGTGTACTCTGTCAACTTTCCCCCTACAAAAGCAATCATTTTACGTCCCCGTTTGTCTCTCGTGAGTTCGTGATCACACATACACTACAGCCCATCGAGATGTCGTTGTGTAAAATTAGACGGTATCAGCAATGAGGCTAGGTGGGGGTGCTGGTGACCTTGTGTAAGGTGCTGGGATTTGTTGAAGGGATGCTCATGCTGATACGTTGATGAGGTGCTCAGGGCAAAGGATGAAGAGATCGTCGTAGATCATTATGATATGCGTTAGCGAAAGTCTAGTACGAACTTAGCTAGCGCGTTATACTAGCGCCTTTATCGAGAGATCTCGAACCTCGACCCACCACATTGCTCAACGACCGCGACACCCATCAGCCATCATGGCAGAAGAAGAGGAGCTCAATACGCCTCTGATTGCCGATCTCTACAAACCTCCCGCGCTACTACCAATCGCGCAGCTCAAAGACCCTCTCCTCTACGCAATCGAAACTTACCCTGTCACTATCATCGTAAGTTGCTTCTACCTACTTCTTCTAATTCTACTACTAATCACATCCATCCGAAGGTCGGAGAAACAGGAAGCGGAAAGACAACTCAGGTTCCTCAATTTCTCTACAAAGCAGGCTGGACGTCCAACGGTACTCAAATTGCCGTCACACAGGTAAGTCCCCAACACCTAACGCCGTCAGGAAAGGTGTGCTAGTTTTCTGAACAGCCGCGCAGAATAGCTGCAACCAGCGTAAGCGCTCGCGTCGCCGAAGAACTAGGATGCAATCTCGGTCAAGAAGTCGGGTACTCGATCCGCTTTGAGGATGTCACGTCCGCCAAGACGAAGATCAAGTTCCTCACCGATGGGCTCTTGTTACGGGAGATGCTTGTCGATCCGCTGTTAAAGCGATACTCAGTCGTCATGGTTGATGAGGCGCATGAGAGATCGTTGAGCTCGGATGTACTGCTAAGTTTGTTGAAGAAAGTCTTGCGGGCGCGGAAGGATTTGAGGGTCGTGGTGTCGAGTGCTACGCTTGATGCGGATAAGTTTCTGGATTTCTTTGCGCCGGATGAAGGCGAGATAGTGCATGGAATGACGAAGGCAGAGTACGGAAGGATTGTCAGTATTGAGGGGAGGACGCATCCGGTGGATACTTTCTACCTCGCCGAAGCAACGAACAACTACATCGAGCGCGCTGTGGATACGGTCATGGATATCCACGAGAACGAACCAGACGGTGATATCCTTGTCTTTCTTACCGGCCGAGAGGAAATCGACGACGCTATCGACATGATTGCAGACCGCATCGCGGACTTCGACCATGGCTCGAAGATCCTACAACCTCTACCGCTATACGCCGGTCTCCCCACAGACCAGCAAATGTACGTGTTTCAACCCGCCGCCCAAAACACACGAAAAGTCATCATCGCAACCAACATCGCCGAAGCCTCCGTAACAATCGACGGCATCATCTTCGTCGTAGACTGCGGCTACGTTAAGCTCCGCGCCTACGACCCCATTCTCGGCATCGAACGCCTAAATGTAACGCCTGTTTCCAAAGCCTCAGCCACCCAACGAGCTGGCCGAGCTGGACGCACGAAGCCTGGGAAATGCTATCGTCTATATACTGAGACCGCCTTCGATCGCCTCGAAGAAGCTACGTTCCCCGAAATACAACGCAGCAATCTCGCCCCAGTACTCCTCCAACTGCTCAATCTCGGCATTACAAATCTAGTTCGCTTCGACTTCCTCTCTGCCCCACCCTCCAAGCTTATCGTCCGCGCCTTGGATCTCCTCTACTCCCTCGGCGCGCTTGATACAAATGGCCGCTTAACGAAACCCCTCGGAACCCGCATGGCCGAACTCCCGCTCGAACCCATGCTCGCCAAAGCCCTCCTAAACGCACCGACGTTCAGCTGCATATCCGAAATGCTGACCATATCCGCAATGATGACACTGCAAGGCACAGCTTTCGTCACGCACTCGGGCAACCAGAAACTCATGGAAAAAGCGCGTCGAAAATTCGCCGTCAAAGAAGGCGATCACATCACGCTATTCAACGTATATCAGTCATTCACGACGATCGGACAGCAGTCGTCACAGTGGTGTCAGCAAAATAGTTTGAATTTCAAGGCTATGCAGAAAGCAGTCAGTGTGCGGAAACAACTCCGCAATTATCTCGAACGCATGGGGATACAAGAATCTGCACTCAGTGGCCCAGATACAATGCGCGCTGGGGGCATGGAGATGACAGAGCGGGTGCAACGGTGTCTAGCGACGGGGTTCTTTGCGCAGGTGGCAAGGATGCAAAGTGATGGGAGTTTCAAGACGGTAGGGGGCGAGACGATACTGTGGGCGCATCCGAGTTCTATGTTCTTTGTAAGTTCGATCTCGAAAGTATGGAGGGGACTGGGATAGATAATGCTAACATGGTGCAGCATCGGAAAACGGATTGGGTCATTTACCATGAAATTCTGGAGACGAAGGGGAAGATTTATATCCGGAATTTGACGGAGATTGAGATGGATTGGTTGACGGAGTATGCGCCAGAGTACTACAAGGTGAAGCAGAAGCAGGGCGCATAGGACATACGTGAGGAAGAGCATATGGCATGTGGCAAGCAGATGTCAGAAGTGTCTAGGTCGTTGGGCAAGTCATGTGTTGGATATTAAGCCTCAAAAGCCTGCCGCAGATCCTACTAACCAGAACAAAGCAAGCAAAAATCTTCGCCGAATCATGTCGTCGTGCGTTCTCCAGCTCTTACTTGAGCGCTTCCACAAACAGCTCTCGCATTCCTTTTAAGAAGGCCGCAAGATCTCTCGTCTCGTTCAGTCTCTCCAAAACCCTATCAACTTCTTCACTCTCAACCTTTGGCCGGAACTCGGAGACCTTGTATTCCCTCTCACTAGTATCCAGCTCGAACGAAGCTTCTCGATCCCACTCCCTCTCACACACGTTCGTATACACAAACTTCAGTCTATCCGCTTTGCCCAGCCCCTCAATTCGCAGCCCCAGGTAGCTTTCCCAGAACTCGAGCTCGGGCTCATTGTAGCGGCTCTGTCCATCGAGGTACCGGCGGTGCTTGAGCTGGGCTTCGCGGCGCGCGGAGATGGCCTTTTGGACCTCGGCGATTTGAGAGCGTAGGGCATCGCGGTGAGTGAGGCGTTCGTCGCGCTGCACGGTGAGGGTGCCGATTGCCTCTTGCATCTCCGTCTTTTCGTGTGTCTCCTTGCTGAGGGTTTGCGTGTGTTGGGTCTGCTTGAGCGACAGGATTTCGATGTCGCGTTTCTTCATGCGCTGGTCCTCTGCACCTCGTTAGTATGCGCCAAACGTCGACGCGATCTGCAACATACCCTGAACCTCTGCAACGTTCATGCGAAACTGGTTGCGCTCTTCCAGAACCCGCCTCCGCCCTTTCTCAATAAAGTCATCAAAGCGTGCGGTGAATTGGTTCATTCGACTGCGCAGGTCGTCGAATCCGAAGTTAATGCTGGGCAATTGGTCGGCCATGGATGGCGCATCGTGGGAGGAGGCGCGCATGCTGGCGCTCAGGATGGGCTCGAAGGTGGTCATGTTTGCAAATGTGCGCGCAGCAAGATATATGCAGCCAGCAGTCAGATGGGAGGTTGTCTCTGTCAGAAGCGCGTGTGACGTGGTGGGCAATAAGGCGGGCGGTTGTTTGGGACGGTTGCGTGGTAAACACCGGCGCGGGATATCGTAGTGCCGATGAAGGCACGTGATATGGCGTTTCGGGACTAGCTCGGCAGGCTTCGGCTGGAAGCTTTTCACGCGCCCCGCCGCTTTCTCATCCACGGCACGCGTTCAAAGTGAATGTTGATTTCAGCAAAGCCTGGGAACGTCGCTTGCTTCAATAATGATTCTTTTGAGTTGTCCTATCGATCGCTTACCACCCCTTGGCCCCAATGACTGACCCATCACCGAACCACCTCAATTTTGGACACTTTGGGACAGCAAACTACGACCTGGACAACAGCGAATGGGCGTTCAGCAGGGACCCTTTCCGCAAGAAACTGAATTTGCTGGGGCCATGGCGAATCACAAGCTCTGTGGCCACCCAATGCCTCACGCCCAGCCTTTTGCGACCCGCCCGCAACGTCCAGCAAGCTGCCAGAGAACTCGCACGCGACTACGCTCATATCGCACCAGCCGTCGAGCAGCTCCCCGAGCTTGAAACCATTTCGGCTGCTGCTACGTCTGCCACAGCTAGCTACGACGCCACTAGTGGCTGCCTGCTTTCTTTCGGCTCCATCACTTGTAGGGGCCACTCCGACCACCGCCCGAAATTTATCGTTGCAACACCAGTGGGCGAGGTGGGGAACATACTGCAGCTGCAAGTGGTAGAAAAGGAGCGTCATGGGTGGGACGACCTGCAGGCCTCGGATAGGGGCGTGTGTCTCGAAGGTCCATCGTTGACAAGCGGTGACCCTGGTTATTGGAACGAAGATGCAGCACCCATCCGGCAGATATGTTTTGCAGAAGGGGATGAGCGCAGCACCTTCCTGGCCGTTCGATTTCCGAACCGCACCGTTGTCTTCCATCCAACCTACGTTCATAAGGCCAAAGTCGCGAACCATTCCAAGTACTTCGATCTACCTCCCTCGCGTATCGACCCCTCTCCGATACACAGTATATCAGTGGAAGACACCGGTGGAATTCCTCATGCCGATGTATCGTTCAACGCTGAGTATCAGCGCCAGCTTGGGGTTGTGAACGAGCAGGGGCACTGGTTTATCTGGGATATCGACGATGGCTACAGGGCGGACAACTACAAACTGACTTGCTCAGTCGTCGGAAGTATATCTCAAACGGACGTTGAGTCAGAGCCATCGGCGCAGTCTAGTCAAACTAAGGAAGATGGCTGGGCGCGTATTTTGTGGTGTGGCGATGCGAACACTGTGGTAGTTGCCAACCGCAGGCGCGTCTGTGTATTCAACGTTAAAGGCGGCCTAACAACGTTGAAGTCGCCACGCGTCATCCCAGAGCGCTCGGCTGACTGGATCTTGGACGTGAGGAGACATCCCAGCAATAAGAATCATTTCTTCCTCCTAACCTCGACCCGACTGTTCCTGGTAGCGGTGACCTGTCCAAGCGATGACCCCGAATTCGCCCATGTTGAGCCAGCGGCGGCTGTCCTTCTTTCATGGACTCACTATCGTGGTATAGACGACATTACACTTCAGCTTTGTGTCCATATCGCATCTGAGCAAGGTATGTAAAGCCTTTGCCAAGAAGCGCAATGTTAGCTAACTCTTGCAGACTGTATCGTGCTTCTCCACTCGCACTTGAATGCCCTCGTCACAGTGTATCACTTCGAGAACCAGAAATCGGGAAATTCACCACGATGGTCTAGTTCTGACCCAACAATGCTGAGCATAGAGGGCTTTAACAATTTGGACGAATCAAATCGTGTCCTTCAGCTGCACCTAGACAATTTTGACTACAAGGAACGCGGTTATCAGGAATCTAGGCAAGGCCGCACCTACCGGGACCACGATGTTCGCTTCTACAATCTCACCGCGGTATCGTCCGATCTCAGCATACGCCAGGTCATTCTTTACAATTTGCCAAAAACCAGTACTCGAAGTATCTCGCTGGTGGCACCCACCTCCTGGGTCAGGACCATCAAACGTTCACAATGTCAATGGAAGGGTCTTGTGGACGATTCGGAAGCGGACGTCGACTTCGTCAGGGCCGACGGCGTGGTCAACGCAATAGAGCCCCATTTGAAGCGTCTATATCAGCCACCGACGCTGATCAGGCGCCAGGCTCTCCGGTCTTCCCGACACTCGTTTGACTTCGGCTCACTCTATGAAGCGTTGCATGAGATAGGGGCGCCATTGACTGGTGGTGAGACTGTGAAAACGGAGACCGTGGATGTTGCTGTGGTCGCCCAAGAGGCAGAGAGATTACTTTTGGGGGAGATCACACTGGCAGAACCGCCCTTGGGTACTTTGTAAGTTTTCTCAGGCTCTCACGTGTTGCACTATCGCTGACGGATTCAGATTGGAATTTGCAGGCATGAGAATTATGGTGTCCGATGTCGATGAAGCCTCGACCAAGATGCTGGAACTGTATCCGAACGCAGCCCGCCAACTCAGCCTGAAATTGCACAATATTGCATCCGGCCATGTGCTGAGGCTGACCGATAGCGCTGCAGCAGATTCCCCTGTCATTGCATCTCTCTACGACGTCATACTCCAGAACTGGATCGCTCCTCTGACGTCAGATATCCCCGTTCCTGTTCGCCAAAGCAAAGAACGCCTTGCACGCCAGATGGCAGCCGAGATCATACTGGCTTCCACTCGGATACGCCGAATCGAAGAGCCTCACCAGCAGCTAAACTCACAGCCCAGCCAAAACCAAATCAGCGGAGTCGCGCTTTCCAACCCATCTTCCCAATTACCGTTCTCCGACCCACCATCTCAGCTCCCATCGTCTTTGCTGAGTTCCCTCCAGAGAACCACAGGGCAACCTGCCTCCGCTACCGTTACTAGCGACCCTCTAAGTCGACTTAGTATACACCTCCACATCGAAAGCCCCTTGGCCAAACCCGTCCCTGCCAGTATAAGTCAGATCCTCTCGCACTGGCAACCTGATACAGATCCCAAAACCTACAGTTGGGAAGCCACCGAGGAGGCTCTACAGGAAGAGGCTGAAGTCGACCCAGCAAGACAAGACAAGAAGCGCGAAAGTACCAAGAGGAAAAAAGAGAGAAAGGAGAAGCGGCAGAAGAGGGAGGATGATATTTTCATGACGACGTTTGACCAGCCGCAGATGATGAGGACTTCACCCGGGCCGTTTTTGGGTACAGGCATCGGGCTGGGAATGAGTAGTCAGATACCAGGGACGAGTCAATATCAGAGTCAGAGTCAGGTTTTTGGGGGATTAGGTGGTATGGGAGTACAGAGCCAGGTCGAGCCTGGGAGACATGGTGGGAGGCTTAGATTAAAGAAGAAGAAGGGCAAGAAGAGAGTTGGTGGGTTCTAAAGGCACATGGAGTCAGACTTATGCTGTCGGGAACTACATTATCAGATCACACATTTGATTAATATCTTGGCTCACTCGATGCCGCAAACGACTCACTGGATGCGCTACTTCTCCCACGTCAACATTATTTCCCCTCAACTTCTCTCGCCCCCTTTAAGGCTATCGCACCTGTCCTTGGGTTCTTCCTGGTGTTCAACGTCTCGCTTTCCTTGTGCCCCATCGATAAGCAAAGCGCTAAATCACTGAAGGAGAGGAAGCGGCCGGCGAGGCAGATTATGGGGATGTTGGCGAAAACGGTTGACTCCTTGATCGAGTATGCATCTCACCCGACCCCACTCCAGTGTTACACGTTACCGAGCCACTATTGTGCCTATCATGAGTCCAGGAGCCCAAGATGTTGGTGTGTGTATCACTACCCTACTGCTAAAAGTCAGACCCAAGTGATGGATACCCAATCGAGCGAATTTCAGGACCTTGGTCAGATGTTGCATAACATGCAACCCCGATCTAAAAAAAACCCCGCTTCTATTCGCACAGAAACCACAGATCACCGCAGAGTTTCGGTGAAGTTCGGTCAATTTAGGTCGTGAGATCAACAAGGAATACATTATTTCCTCCTCGCCCGTATACCGTTCATGGAATGGGCTAAAAGTAAAGAAGGAATGAAGACCACTAATGATGTGTGCATGACCTTTGGGGAGATCTTGAGTAAGGCAGGTGAAATCCACTAGCAGTCTGACCAACCGGCTGGTTGGTCGATCTTGCATAAATCACGATCGCAGCTGATCTGAGTCTAGCGTCGACTAGGTAGTCTTCACAATCAGTCTCGCCATCTGACCTTGCTTGCTTGTGGAATTTCGACGGGGCGCGACGCCAAGATTTTCTGGCAGCAGACGAGACCACCTCAAGTCGTGGGTGAGAGCTTGCTGACCATACATGTGATCGACGAGAAAGCGACCGCATTAATCATTCCAGCTTCATCGATTATTACAGCCTTGACGACGGATGCAAATCCAAGAAAAAAGCTCGAGCCGTACGTGATAATCGCCAAGCCTGTTCAACGGAATACCAAGTCATTGAACCGATGGAGCTAAGCAGCACTTCCAACCTCACTCCTCAATCCTTAACCACCACCAAGTAGACCGCTCCATCACACCTTTCCGACCTCCTTCCAAGATGAAGCTCGCCTTTTTCTCCGCGCGTCCATATGACGTACAATCTTTCGAATCAGTCTACGCCAAAAGCTTCTCTTCAAAGTTCGAAGTAACCTTCCATGCCTTCCGCCTATCAACAGAAACCGCAATGCTAGCGAGAGACACCGACGCCGTCTGCGTCTTCGTGAATGACCCCCTTGGTCCGGACCTATTGAAGCAACTCCATGGATACGGCGTCCGAGCCGTGCTGCTCCGCTGCAGCGGCTACAACGCCGTTGATCTGAAGGCAGCCGAAGAACTGGGAATCATGGTTGCTAATGTCCCCGGATACTCTCCCGAGTCTATTGCCGAGTTTGCAGTTGCACAGATCCAGACGCTGAATCGGAAGACGCACCGCACATATAACCGCGTTCGCGAGGGTAACTTCACCTTGGACGGGCTTTTGGGCTTCACCTTGTGCGGCAGGACCGTTGGTATCATTGGGACTGGTCGTATCGGAGTCGCGTGTGCGCGGATCCTCCACGGCTTTGGATGCAACGTTCTTGGTTACGATCTTTACCCCAACGCAGCCTTCAAGGAATACGGCACCTTCGCCGATTTGGACACGCTCCTCACACAGAGCGATATTGTCAGCCTGCATTGTCCTTTGACGGAGAGTACGCGCCACTTAGTCGACTCCTCTTTTCTCACCAAGATGAAGAAAGGCGCCATGCTCGTCAACACGTCCCGCGGGGCGCTCATCGATACGTCAGCGGTCATTACATCGCTCAAGTCTGGTCATCTCGGGGGTCTCGCTCTGGATGTATATGAGGGCGAAGAATTAGTCTTCTACCATGACCACTCTGGGAAGATCATCGCAGATGATGTGCTGATGAGGCTGATGACGTTCCCGAATGCGCTGGTCAGTGGACATCAGGCGTTCTTTACTGAGGAGTCGCTTGCGCAGATTGCGGAGACGACGTTGGGGAATATGGAGGCTTTTGTACAGGGGACTGTGTGTAAGAATGCCCTCACGAAGGCGACGAAGTAAGGACGATGTTCCCTCGAGGTGGTGGGGTGGTAGGAGGAGTTAATCTTGGGACTCACTCTTTTCCAGAAGGCTCTTTAGCTCGCTGTTTCTTCTGGATTTGCTCTTTCCATGCTAGATCCACATATGGATTGATACATATCAATCGTGGATGAAAATTGAACAGTTCTCTTGGAGAGATGCTCCTGGGAATTTTTCATAGATCCTCAGATACGTCCCGGTCAGTGTTGTCATTAATACATACAGCAAACGTACAGCTATTGGAATAGTACAGACGGACCACACTACATACCGGTTCCGACGCTGATTCCAAATCATAACTACTAGTCACTTTGGATATCGCGTAAAGACATCATATATTTGCACACAGGTGTACGCACCAGAAGCGCGATGACCGTCCTAGGATAGAGTTGAACCCAGAAAAGAGAAACGAGGGCTGTGGAGGTTTAGCTCTCGGTTGTAGAAACCCTTCCCATTGAAGTGAAAATAGTTCCCTAAATTAAGCTATACGATAGTAGTCGACAGAGCCAGAACGCCGCAAAGATTTGATAACATCAGGACGAAATCCATAACAGCCTACCACACCCAGACTAGAACAACGACCTAATCCCCTCCTCAACCACAACACCCGCAACCCCCGCCCCCAGAACAGTCCAAAGCCATTGATTCCCAAATTCCTTGGTCGCCGGCCAAAACGCGTTCTTCTCGTCTCTAAACTTTTCCAACTCCGCAAACTTCTCGGGATGGGAGGCAGAATAGCGTCGCGTCTGTGACTTCTCTTTCTGCGCGTCGCCGCCAAAGAAGCGAAGGAAGAGGTAGTTGGCTAGCGGACCGAGAAGCTCAATGGGCGCGAGCATGTCAGAGCCATATAGGAGGACGATGAAGGATGTGTGGATGAAGGCGTCGCCTAGGTAGCTAGGAAATTTAGTCGATGTGATGACAAGAGGGGAGAGCTAGGGAAAGGCTTACTTGGGATGGCGGACAATGCTCCACACGCCCTCTTTGAGGATACCAATTCCTCCCTCAGCCTTGTACTGATCCAGCTGATAGTCCGCCAACGTCTCGAGTGCAAAACCAGTCGAGAACAAGCCGACAGCAGCCATCTGCACCCACGGGTGGTATCCCATCAACACCGCACCCTCGTGTCTGAATGGCGCAGTGAAGGGCAAGCTAATCAACATCTGGAAAAAGGCCTCAGGGAAGAACGTCGTAAAGAGAGATTTGTTCCAGAAATCTTCTTCTTTTTTAACTTCATCGTACCGCGGGTCATCCTTGCCACGCTCAATCGAGCGACGCGCGATGCGGTAGAAGAGGCGACCGCCCCAGAGCGTCACACCAGTGAGAACAAGCCGCTCGTGCCATGACAGGCGGCCAAGAGCTTGCGTGAGGGTGAGGCCCTGGTAGAGTCGTCGACCGATGGCTGACCACCACGCGTTCACGACCTGCCCACTCGGCCACAACCAATCCTTCGCTTCAACGCGGCCGGTGTAGCGAGCAGCACCCCATGCGATCACTGCAAGCCCCGAGTGCAGTCCCAAGCTCGGGGCAAGCGTATCCTTCAAGATACCCACATCGAAAAGCGACGCAGTCTGTACGTGCAGTTTGGAATGCGTCGCATCCGTAGGCTGGCTATGCGGGACATTCGACTTGTTCGAGCCTGGGAGGTAGAAGTTGTTCGGTTCGCGATCAGCAATTTGAATCTTGACATCTGGCGGCCTTGCCGGTGCGTCATTTGACTTTCCGAACCATCCGGACGCCATGTTGACGGGTTACTGAGGAGATGTAGAGGCAGCTGGAGCGGGGCTGTGAGGGTTATACATAGCTGCGGAGCTGGACTTCCCCGCATTCTGCATGATGGTGCTGATCGCTGCCCCACCCCCGGACGTTCTTTGATTGAGATTGGCCTGTCAGGTACGATCAGCATGAGGTTAGACTAAAGGTTCGGCCTGATTCGTCAAGTGGATGTCACTGGTTTCGCGTGGGTTTGGAGGTATTGGAATGCTTGCTGTGGTGCAATCGGCGCGTCGCGTGACGTCATCGACGCCTTAGCCCCTTCACATGTCTGTGGACTCGCCTTGTGGGAGCTCATTCTTAAGTTGCAAAAAGTTCTGTGTAAAAAAGAGCAGTTTTAAGAGCAGAATTTATGCAAAATTAAGCTGCTATGCCATACCATATATCAAAAGTCTACATCGTACCTTGCATGTGATAAAATGAATTGACATTGCGTGATTAGTACAATACACCCCTCCACGATTCTGATTTTAGGGAGAAGGTACTGGGCTTACGTCTGATCAGATCGAAGTAGTCCACCGCTACCTTCAAAGAACCCAAATGCAACTGTACAGTAGTTCACTCGTGTTTCAAAGCTTATCTGTATTAGTACTCGTGGGAAAGGGCGTAGATTATGTAGGATTTGCGTTCCTACAGCCACTCCCCATATTGCCGCTAGAAAGCTTACATGCCCTTCTCTAGTTCTATGAGTTGCGTACTGAGATCTTGCATGGTTTTGGTGGAGAGTGTAGCCTGTCACCATCCGCGAACATCTGCTAGAGAACACTCGCTTATATTCCCGCTTTAGGGCAGCTTCGACATTAAGGCGCGATGAAGGCAAGGCGCTCCACTAGACGTGCTTAACAATTGGTCCAGAGTGTTCCATATCCATGCGCTAGGTTTAACAACAAGGCGCAAACAGCAATATAAATACTAGACTCATGTCTTGCCCCAGAGAAAGCTTCATCAAATCGCTCAAGCTCATCCTCCAAAAGCACAAATCGAGATCAACTCAACACCAACCATGTGCCCCCCCTCATCAATCCCAGTGCACTCTTCCACCCCCGATCCTGCAACGTTCGTCCCACCTAGCTCCACCAGCAAATCAGCCTTCGAGCTTGCATCCTCCCTCCTCCACCCCGCCATTCTCAACCACAGCATACGCACGTACCTCTACGCAAGCACCATCGCCAAGTCCAGAGACTCCATCTACCACACCAACCCAGCCAAGAAAGATCTCCTCTTCACAGCATGCATTATGCATGACATCGGCACCACTGATACCTACAATGGCCCGAACCGCTTCGAAGTCGACGGTGCCGATGCCGCTGTCGAATTGCTTGGGAACTTTGGCGTGAACGAGGAGGACAGACACGAGGTCTGGAAAGCGATTGCGTTGCATACTTGTGATGGGATTGTGCAGAGGATGGGGGAGTTGAGTGCGGTTGTGAGGAAGGCCATCGAGATTGATTTTGGGAGGACGGAGGAAGCAGAGACCGAGGACTTGGCTGGTTTGAAGGCGAAATTCGAAAGCGAGTATCCGAGGAAGGATATTGAAAAGATCCTGGGCGATGCGGTTGTGGAGCAGGTGATCAAGAACCCTTCGAAGGCACCATCAGCTTCGTGGCCAGGTGTGATGTACAAGTCTCATCTGGAGAATCCGAACTGGCGGGGTGTGAATAAGGGATTCGGTCCGGTCCCCGGGGTGCAGTAGGAGGCTAGTTTACAATTCCCATATCAAGCAGCCGTAGCCTCTTCTCCTTGTTGTCCGATCCGTCCAAGCATTCAACCCCCATCACTCCTCTCCAAAAATCCCGGATCCCTCTCAATCTTCCCTTCGAACTTAGTCCACCAAGCCTGGAAAGCCTTTAGCGGAACCGTATCCCCGCTTCCCCAGCTCGTCAAAAAGTCGTAGCAATTCTTGATAATCCGTTGCGCAAGCACCTTGGTTGTCACCGCGTTCGGTCCCCTCAACACCATCTGGGTCCCAGCCGCCGAGGGCGTCGCGACTGCAGCGTCTTGTGCCTTCTTCTGTTCCAAATTCGCAGCGACCTGAGCCACGGGCTCGACCGAAATACCCAGCGCCAGCGCAGGGACAGCTCCGTTCAACGACGTCGACATATCTTCATCAACCATGGCATCGTCGTCGCCCACACCACCGCCAGCGGGACCGCCAGCCTTGCTGTTGACTTTGAAGATTGCGCTGGGTTTCTCGTTGGCGATGGCGCCTAGCAGCTTGAACTCGGTCGTGTTTGGTAGCTGTGCATACACAGCTGCAGCCGTGCCATCGGGTAGCGTCGTTCCCGGGAGCAAGAAGACTACGATGTGCGAGAATGAGGGTACCGACGGGATTTGGAATGCGAACTGTGTCTCGGAAATCGCTTGGGCGTCGGTGAGGACAGGTCGGCCGGATACTATGACGCCGAACATTTCAGGTGCTGTCTTTAGTGGACTATGGTAAGTGGGAAGGACTGGAATGGCATGGTGTGCACCCGCATGGACAGTGTTGACATTTGTATGTGAAGATCACTGAGCGCAATTGCCAGGCGGAGATGATTCGAGATATTTCGCGAACGATCGTCTTAGCTCGTACCCCGCCGAAAGGTTACACGTGACTACGCGTATTCTTCGCTTCACCACCTGGATGCGGCACAAAGGATCTCTGTGATATCACAAAGTCTTTAGGTGCTAAGGTATTGTATGATTCAGCTAGTATACTCATGCTGCCGTTGCCATGGTGAAAACCCCCAAAGCTGCCGCGTTACGCCAGTTATACAAGACCAGTCGCAAACAGAGGTAAGCAAGTCCCTCTACGCCGCCTCCAACATCTTCTCATCCTCCCTCTCTGCGTTCACAGAAAGCTGCGAAAGTTCCATGGACGTCGCAGTAACGTTATTATCCTCCATCGCAACCTCAATCTGCTCCTTCTCCTTTCGTATCTTCTCCGCTTCTGCCAGCTCTGCGAGACGTGCCGCCGTGATCGCCGCCTCTTCTTGCTCCTTGAGTTCCCTCTCCGCCTTCTCCATGGCCTCAAATTCGTCCTCGACTTCGCCTTCGTCGACCGGGGTTGCAGAGTCGTTGATAATGTTCGTAATCTCGTCCACTGTGGTCATCTGTTCGTTGACAGAGTCCATGACGTCCTGCACGCCCTCAACGCCACCGACTTTGTCGTTCAACACGCTCATGGCGTCAGCGCCAGCCTTCATGGCTTCGACGATGTCGACCTGGTCTGCAGCTTGTTGAAGTTTTGTGTATGCTTCCTCCAGTTGGTGGGCTACCGCGGATCGGTGGGCGAGGGCCGACTCGGCTAGCTTCTTGGACCGCAAAGCAGTCTTTGCGCGGGCCATGTTCTTCTCTTGTACTGCTTCGCGAGCTGCTTCGTTCAAGGTGACAATTTTGGCGTGCAGAATGGGAAGTTGCGCGTTGACCTTATCCATGGCGCCTCGGAGTTCGGCGAGTGCCATGTCCTCGTTCGTGATTGGCATAGGCGCATCCTCCATGTCGGCCTTGAACTTGACGACCCGGTCGTTGAAGGAGAGCTCCTGCCTGTCACGAGCAAGGTGTATGAGGAGAAGATCGACATCGTTGGCAGTGAGTGGGTGGGTCGGGTTGAGCACCTTAGCAAAGCGCTCCAGAAAGGCCGGTCGCGAAAGGACGCGGTCAGCAGTCGACGTCTGCGGCTGCTCGTGAAACAGGTTCAGAACCTCTTCGGCAGCCGCCTCTACGTTCTGCACCACGACAAAGGTGCCCTGGGGAAGCTTATCTGAGTTTTCAGGACCCGTGAGCATCCGAACCCCCCAATATAGCACGTCCTTGACAGAGGGCACCCACGACCTCGTGTATATCGACGTGGTGGTGTTCTTGAATTCGCTGTCTAGTATGAAAGTCTTCTTGCGGGTCGCATCCTGGAAGACTGCGGGTAGACATGTCGGCATGCCATGGTCCTTGTGCTGCAGCGCCCGCGCGAAGTCTCTGCCCGTGTGTATGGTCAAGAGGTTACGTGTGGCGCCGGGGGCGGGGACGACGCCTGCGCGCGACGCATTGGCGAGGGCCTTCTGCCAAATAGCAAGGTTGGTCTGGTAACCTTCGGGGTTGGTACTTTGCTGCGAACGGAAGTCGGCGTAAAGCGAATCAATACGGGCACGGCTACATGTCAGTTAGCTGCACGCGGGGACGCTGGCCGCGTCTTTCATGATATGTGGTGGATGCAAGGGGCGACTAACCTTTGGAACGCTTCTTCGTGGTCTAGTATAAAGTGGACTAGCTCGCTCATTTCGTCCTCGGGCGTGGAGACGACGGCTGGGGTTGATGCCGTCGTCTTGGATCTCTTGTACCCTCCGAAGAGTCGCTTGTCGATGTTGTTTGTGAGTGAGGGACGGGCAGGGGCACCCCTGTCGCTGACGTCGTCGCCAAGCCCGCGCTTTCGCTTGCGCCAGTGCGTCGTCTGTATGTGCATCTCTGAACAGAACACCCTCCAGTATCCAGACTTTCAGCTGTAGATTCGTTCAGTGCGAGTTGGGTGAGTGATGGAGATGGATGCCACTGTGGTGTGCGCTCTCCATAGACGCTATGATGTCTACTTGACTTGCACAAGGCACACGCCGGGTGGTCCCAGTGAAACATCTCTACTACTTCTACTTTCACTTTCACGGAAACCTGCCATTGCCAAAGCTGCGCGTGACTAGACTGCCCATAAACAGCAGCGAGGAGATGCAAGCGCTTTGTATTTCCTACAGATGTGACCAGATTCGCCAAACACCGCCCAATGCACCGGAAAACCCAACTATTTTCTCACCACATTGACCCCGCTGCCCTTGTTGTCATCCATGAACTTCCTCATCTCGTCTATATCGTCCATATCATCCTCACCATTGCCCGCAGGCATCTCCCTTTCCTGAGACGCCGAACCTGGGTGGGAGAGTTTGGCATTTCCAGTCGACGCGTCCCCCATCTCCTTGCCTTCCGCTTCCCAAGCCCGCCGCTCCTCCTCGTCCAGTTCATCTCGTCGGTCGAGCCATCTCTCTTGAACGTCCCTCGCGTCCATGGTCACCGCATCTTGTCGCATTGCCAACTGCCACACCGTGTCGTTTGCACCTTCGATACCGCCAAATGCGTAGCCACCTGCCCGGTCGATGGCACGCAGAAGGCCCATCATACTCTTCTTGTCCTCTACAGCTAGTGTCTCAAAGCCAACTAGCGCAAAGTCTTCTACCAGCTCGACGATGGCTTTGTTTAGAGCGGAGAACTTGGACGTTGGTTCGTCCTCGTCCTCCCCGTCGACGTCCATGTCGCTCGTATCGCGTGTGGGAACTGGTGCTGGCCCAGGGATTCCCGAGTTTTGCTCTCGGTCGAGATGCGGAAGTAGGTAATTCAGGTCCTGCACTTCTGTATAATAGTCGAGATTGAATGGAAGGTCCCCGTAGTTGCGCATGTTGTCGATTTTGGTCAGGACGTTCAGATGCGGTAGGTCCATTTGCAGCATGCTTCGCAGCGCGAGGAGCAGCGACGAAACATAGAGAGAGGGTCTTGATAGCACGATAGAATCCGTCAAGTGTATAACGACGAGCTGCTAAGGTTAGCTGGTGCCGAAAATCACGAGGGGCAAGAGAGTACTCGGTACCCCAGTTTTTGAAGGCGGAGGAAGATGTTCCGCAGTGACGAGTGGTGCGTGAAGAGCTCGACCTGGCCAGGACAGTCGAATAGGACGTAGTCATCTGCCATGCTTCAGCTTGCGCCCTTCTAGCTTGTGCATTCTACAAATGATTACGGACCGCCCAGCTCCTTCAATCCTGTCTCCAGCCAGTCGAAGTGCTGCTCAAGCTCCTCGAGCGCGTACAATACGCCCCCGTTTGGACCCAGATTTTCCTGCTCCATGATGTCGTCTATGGTGACTAGGTCTCTCACGTCCACGGCGGGTTCGTACGATGTGTGATCGTTGGCCGGATCCAGATTTACAACGGAGCACTTGCGCTCGATGGCCGTCATGAACTGCTGCATGCCGTCGCAATACGTCGACTTGCCGGAGCCTGGCGGCCCGATCACGAGCTGCGCGAACGGCATGGCGGACGCGGATGGGTGGTGTTGGCGGAACCGGATCGCGACGGGGAGAGCTTTCGCGGTGGAGTGGAGGGGTAGCTTCTGCCGGAGAAACTATTAACCGAGAGATTGTTTGCGGAGCTGCGGGCGGAGGTTCTTCCCAGGGTAGTGAGCAGCACCACTCCACCAATTCAACACAACCATGTCCAGTAGGTACACCTTTGTCCAGCTTATGGGTGCGAAATGCTGACTTCTTCAGGCCAGTTCGAGCTCGCGCAGAACCCGACCGACCCCATCTCGGCCGTCACATTTGCGCCCCAGACGCCGACGCGGCTGCTTGTCTCGTCGTGGGACCGCAATGTCTACCTATACGACACCCACGCCGAGCCCGGCGGCAAGCTGCTGGACAAATTCGAGCACCGTGCGCCAGTCTTAGACGTGTGCTTCGGACGCGACGACAATGAGGCCTTTAGCGCAGGTCTGGACTGGGAGGTGCGCAGGATCGACCTCTCCAACGGCGCCCAAACGGTCCTCTCCACACACTCGGCTGGCGTGCGCAACATACTCTTTTCCGTGCCGCATGGCCTGTTGATATCCGCGTCATGGGACTCGACGCTCCACCTCCACGACCTGTCGCGTCCCGGCGAGTTCTCAACCATCACGCTGCCATCGAAACCCTTCTCACTCACGGCCACGCCCACCAAGCTCGTCGTCGCAATGGCGAACCGCGCAGTCAACATCTACGAACTCGATGCGCTAGCGAAGGCTGCACAGCAGGGCGAGAACGTGAACGTGGAGCCATGGCAGCGGAGAGAAAGCAGCATGAAGTACATGACTCGCGCGGTAGCGTGCATGCCGAATGATGCGGGCTACGCAAGCTCAAGCATCGAGGGGAGAGTGGCGGTGGAATGGTTTGACCCGAGCGAAGAGTCGCAGTCGCGCAAGTACGCATTCAAATGCCACCGACAGACCGTCGATGGGCAGGACGTCGTGTATCCCGTGCATGCGCTTTCCTTCCACCCTGTTCACGGCACGTTTGCCTCAGGAGGTGGCGATGGTGTGGTTGCGCTGTGGGACGCTGTGGCCAAGAGGAGGATCAGGCAGTACCAGCGATTCCCAGCGAGCGTGCAGACAATTGCCTTCAGCGGAGACGGCAAATTCATGGCAGTCGGTGTCAGCCCTGGGTTTGAAGACGGCGTAGATGATGTGCCAGAGGGTGTCATCAAGGTCTTCATCCGCGAGCTGACGGACACCGAAGCCCAGCCGAAGAAGAAGTGAAGAACTGGTTGTTATTTACAGAGGCGTCAGGAGTTAGGAAAAGGCGGTACATTGCCGACTGGAGCTTCCTATGCAAGAACAATACCCGAAACATCACGGCACGCGTCGCTCCATTGTGAAGTTCTGACCATTGACATCGCAGTAGGCTCCCTTCACTCCTGATCCCTCCATCCTTGCCCTCTTCCTACTATCGAGCTTCGCGCGTATTCTTCAACGAGTGCTTGCTCGTTATTTTATTTTCGTACCAGTCAACGAAGCATATTCATATTCTATCTCTATCTCCGTTGCCCGTTCAAAGCTACACCTCACCATCTACGCTACAACCACTAAATGCGTTACCGTAACTACATCCAGTATTCCTGCCCAAAACTCCACACACTCCTCGATAACGTCGAGCTTTTTACATTATGTGACCGCGCCTAAAGTTGTCCCATCCAAAGACCCTGTGAGGATATTTATTTCAGACCTCCAAAGCAGAGTAATGAGCTTTGTATCGATTGTTCGATGACAGAGCATGGAAAGGTAGGGCTGAAGGAGAAGGCCGTGTGGAAGAGCGGTGGCCTAGGGGTAGTCGATGGTCGGGTTATGGCGGTGGGGAAGGATGGGATGTATGGGGGGACGATGTGCCTCGGTCGGTGTGATGTTTTTGGTGGTGGTTTTGTTGCAGTGGCGTGGAAAATTGGGGAGTGATACTTGGTTCTAAGGTACAATCTGGATTTACAGCTGAGTTGGTCTTGCTCGGGCGGCCTCTCACTTTGATTGGGGGGAGCACGGCTGACCTAAACAGACAAACCTCTAAGCGTTGTAAGAAAAATCTACACAAACCAAACCTAGCCCCATGCCAGAGTGCTGCCTGCCTCGTCCTCTTGGATGCCTCTTCAAGTTTTCAATCAAAGTTGGGGCTGCGCTCCCATGACCGCAGCTCAAGCGCGTTCCACCCGCAAATTCGGCAGATAAAGTGCAAAAGGGCTCAAATGAGCCTGCGGAGAGGGCAACCGGGTTTCCGATGTTCCAGGAGAAGGCATTCGGGTCGGTACGTCGAACGCGAGAAAAGAGGCAGCAAGGCAGCCTAACGTATGATCATCACACCTGCGAAGTGATGGAATTAATGTTCTCGTTGCATCCCCACGTTCTCTTACTTTATCCGCGATTGGCTGCATTCGAAGACGGCACGATGAATGGATGCCACATGCTAAGCCTAATAGATGTTGAACAGTGAGGGGAATGTAACATGCATCGATTAATAGTTTCATCGTGGCGGTGGCGGAGCAGGTGCGCCACCGTCAACCTCCCACCACTCCAAGCAAATACAACGAGCTTTTCTGCCGGCATAACAGGGCGAGCGGGCCGGGACAACAATTTGTACTGATACCGTCGCGCGATACGGTTCTGCCTCCTCTCAAGCATGCCACAATCTGTTGAGTACGAGGTAGGCGTCCGTGAAAGGCTGGGCGAATTGCGAACACGACACAGCCTCGTAAACTATGTATATGTACTCGGATGGAAAGCACTATCTCCCGCGGTGACGACTACCATTGCGACCAACCACGCATTCTAAACACGCGACATTTCTATCTAATATTAGTCTGCCATGGCGACCGATCGAACATCATCGGATTATACTGCGGGAAACTTACACGTTCCGCACGATGCGAAGAACGACTCCATTGTTTGTAACACTGTTAGCAGCGCCGCTTCATCGGATATTGCACCCAACGAGGCTGGCCCAGAATGCCCCTGCGAGCCTGAGGAATATACAGCTCCCGTGCAGACAGGCTGGACGAAACGGCGCATACATCGTTGGAAGTCTCCGCTTCTTATGGTTATGTTCTTCATCACAGGTTTGGCCATGAGTCTCGCACACTGTATCTTCTATGCACGACTGTCTGGGAGGATCGTCGGCAATTCGGATGCGCAGGAGGAGAAAATACGGTCTGTAGCCATATCTATTGATGCAGCGGTAATGTTGACACTTTGTAGGTTCGGAACAGCTTTTGCCTTCTTGTGTCAAACGACCTTGGGCGCATGTGTATGGGTTTCCTATACCCAATGGTAAGTGGCTCAGGGTGCGACCAACTCGTTGGAAACACTTACTGATCGTACCTCGCTGTTGTGTAGGTTATGGCGCACAGTGAAGAATGAGGAGGCCGGCTTCACCGTGAGGGCTCTCAATGCCGCATTTGGCGTTGATCTTCGGGTTTGGTCCCTACTGAATCTAGAAATGCTGCGGAAGTTGCGGATCGGATCCATCATGGCAGCATTCGCATGGGGCTTACTGCTTCCGCCGTTCTTTACACCCGCAACACTATTCGTATACCAGAGCACGAATATGGAGACGCTAGATGTCCCGATGCCGCACCCTAACATCGCAAATGGTAGCGTTGGTCACAAGTACGCATACTCACCCCCGTCCCAATTCAATAGGACGCAATATCTGGACGACGTCAGTCGGACTTTCACGGGACCGCGCACCATGCTTAGTATGATTGCAGCAGCTACAGCATCTCTTGGGGAAATACTTCCGCTGAAATCACCATACAATTCGTCAGCTTATTCACTCGAGTTCTTCGCACCAATAGTTCAGTGCTCGGACGCCAATAGGTCCGCCATTGAGCTGATCACCAGGCTGCGAGAGGAAGAGATGAACCGTAGCAACGGGGTCGTGGTCGAAACGGAGAATGTATACTTCAGCTTTGTTCCTTCCTTCAACACTTCAGGAGGTCTGTTACCCGTTCTTGCACCTCGGCAACAGTCTCCCTCCAATGCCACGAATGAACTTTGGATGACCTTTCTTCGACCCTCCATCGACGCATCCGGAGCAAGGATCAAACATCGACACTTTCAAGTCTGTAGTCTTCACAATGCCACCTACAATCTCAATATCGAGCACAATCATGGCATTCAGAACATCACTGGCTCGTACACCGCCAACGAAGTGGTGTCCTACCCACACGATAACTCCTCTTCGATCTCGAACATGTCGCAGCACGCATATTCAGCCCCCATGTGGGCTCTATGCGATCAACTCGTCGGCAAGTTCTCCTGGTATGTCAACACTGCCTTCAACCGGTCTTCTCCTCTCTCGACACCTCCGGGTGCGCCGCAATTCGGAGCACTGGAGTCACAGATCCAGCGGACGAGTCTACTGGGTAGCATCGACCTGGATGCCTTCTTTGATCTGGATGAAGAGAAGGGACTGTACAGCAGACCCGAAGGTAACGGGACGCTGAGTGACCAGAGGTTGATGGACAAAGCTATGGCGCAAAACAGAACGTTGAACGTTCTCATCGAGGAACTAAGTTTCAACATGAGCGTCGGCCTAATGTGGAATGATCTACTCACGTAAGCCAACTTCTCCTCCCATATTTCATGCGCAACATGAATAACATCTTCTAGCAACACGAAACCCGTGGCCGTTCGGATTATCAACCCTGTCAACCGCTATGACTACCAACGCCCCGCCCTCTTTATACCCTATGCTCTCGCCAACGTGTTTGCCCTCCTCGTCGTAATCTTCGGGTTCTACTCCTACATCGTGGACGGGGTCCTGGCCGACAAAAAGTTTCAGGATATTGTGACTGCGGCAGAAGACCCGGAAATGGTGCACGTTATAATGAGTAGGAAGCAGAGCATTACGGCGGTTCTGGTGGATGGAAAGATGGTATTGAAAGTTGGTAGAACACCGGACGAGGTACAAAAAGAGGTTTTGAGGAAAGTGAGATTGTTTCTGCGAGATCTAACGAGGAGACAGCGGAAAGATTAGGTAAGGTGTGATTGCGGATGATATTTTGCGCATTCGAGTCCTTGACGTCTCTGTTCAAGACAATGGGCAGGGAGGTATCTTAGGATGAGCTTTACCAACTGTGTACCCCGATTTATGGCACATTAGCAAGCTGTTTGCACACGAAGGCAATAAAGTACGGTATGTTTAGTCTCGAATTTCGCTTATCCGTACTGTAAAGGAATGCAAGCATTTGGCAGATTTTCGAATATTTCCAAGATTACATTATACTTCTACGTGTAAAGAAAGTACCGTAGATAAATTCTGCTTTTTGCGCTTTCATAGATCTACAAGTATTGATCTCGAAGATTAGCTTAACTACAGTATTGCCCAAATCCAAACGAGACGCAAGCACGTAAAGCTTGTGTCGCTGTCTTTATTACCTCTGGATCCTTCATGGCTGCACGTAGGGGCACTTGCACTTTCGGCCAAGAACTTACAGTAGCACGCTAGACGGTTCCGAGCACATCCGCGGACACCCAGGGAAGACCCCACGATTATTCCTTCCCTTAATAGTCTTCCATCCGGATCATTAGGGATACCTAGACGGACTTAAGATATCGCCGAATTCTAAAAGGAATAGATTACCATCAAAGCTATACCTCACGCCAATCTTCCATCCCCTTGAATTAGTCCGCCGGAGCTTTCTTCTGTTAACGCCGCATGATCCATGCGGTAGTAGTATAACAGTCCTCCGTACCTCATACTAAACCAGCAGCTTATGCAAAGCCATTACCCAGTGACCCCTTCAATACACCAGCCTCAACCCACCCCCCTTGAAAAGTCCGACCCTGACTGTCCGTCCATACCTCGCCATGTCATCAACTCCCTTACCGCACCACCCATCCCCCTTCCCAGACCCCACCTCCGAAGCCACAGCGCGCACCCTCATCACCGCCCTAATACACCGCTACGCCAGCCTCGCGCGCGAAACCCTCAACATGCCCGAAATCACCCCACTCTTCCATCGCTCAGCTAAGATTTATTCTCCAGACGGTCGCGTGCTGGATCCTAGTCAACTGGCGGAAATCATGGGCCCAGAGCCGCCGAAATTGCTCAGACATAATATCACGACGGTGGATATTCAATTCGTGAGTGAGGTGGAGGCGAAGTGCTTGAGTTATGTGGTGGCGGCAACGGAGAAGAAGTGTCCGGATCATTGGGGGGTTTGGGAGGATGTTGTTCAGAGGGGCGAGGGGGGTAGGTGGTTGTTTGTGAGGAAGGATGTTAAGGTTGAAGGATTGGGGGAAGAGGGGTGGTTGGCTGGGGTTATGGAGAGTATGGGTGGAGGGGTGAAACCGTGAAGGAGAAGACGAATTGAGAGTAGGGCAAGGGAGGGACGACGAACACCAGGATAATTAAGAATGCAGAAGAGGAGGGAAATGAAACTGGGGAGGACTGAAAAAGTGACAAACGCCAATTTTACTCACAATTGATCTGGTGTTTTCCATTGATTCATGTCCGCCGGAGGAGAACGCGGCACGCGAAGATTGCATACGGCTGGAAGAGGCGCGGGGAGCTGGACATCATCTCAGAGACCTTCACGAGGATGGAGCGGATTGAGTGAGTGGGAGAAGAAAGGGTATTGTCAGGCTGGGTCTTTACCAGCAAGGAGTTATGCACTAGATGTTATGACAGTGTGTAGAGCGTGCTACTATACAATTATTGATAGTACATTATCCGAGTATACTCAAAGAGCACTCTCATACCCTCCATGTGGATAGCCAAGCGCATATTTCAACTCCGCTTTTTCGTTCTGCAACTTGATCATCTCTCTCCACAGCTCCCTGTTTCCCCTTTCCTTCCATACTCGACCGAACTTGAACACCCAGTGCTCTAAATGTCGCTCGACCTCCAGCCATGCAGCCACCCACAACATTCTCCTCATCATATTGATGTCTTCAGTCACCGCCCCAGAGTGATTTTCATTAGTGGCGGTGTCTTTGGGTGATGTGTACGACTCTGGTTCGTCCTGGGCGCCGTCTGGAATCTCGTCCGAGGAAATGTTGTTGAATGCAACACTGTCTGGCTTTCGCCGTGCCACTGTTCCGATCGGGATAGAGCCCTTCCGCGGTCCAAAAGTAGGGCTGAGCGGCGAGAGCTGTTCGGGCAGTCGGAACCCGCCGTCTCCATTGTTTGGTATTTTAGTTTCTAGCCTGTCGGCGTTACGGTTCCGTCGAGAGGCGGAGAAAGATCCGTTTGCTCGATCAAAGTCTGTGACTAGGTTCGTCGTTGCTTGCCATGTTGTCAAGTGACACGGACTAGGAGTCGCCACGTGATCGTCGTGCATCTGAATACCGGAGTCTTTCCGCGAGGGTAAATATGGGCGAATTCCCTCAGAGCGAAGGAGATCGAGCTCCGAGCGCAGCTTCGCTAGGAGTGTCAGGAGCACGGGTTTCTCGATGCTATTGAGCCAGCTAGGAGTCGTCGCGCCGGACGAAAAGGGTGTTGCTTCAAGATGCGAATTGAGTAGGTCCCACTGGCATTTGATGGACAGAGACGCGGGTGCTAGACTCAGGGTCATAGGGCTTGGAGGCGCCGAGTGCGTGCTGTTGGACGGAGCAGTGAACATGGCGAGGAGAACGTGTTTGGCCGGTATGGAGCAGGAGGGGTGGAATCGCAGCCATCGCCGATGAAGGGTAATGAGGCTTTAAAGTAGCGATGCATCGGCATCGGCATAGCTCATGGCGTTGTTGGGAAGCATTCCTTTGTTGTACCGACCAAGTGGAACAGCAACAGCACCTCTTTATTCGCTCTCGCTCTCGCTACCGCGATCGACCTGAGCTAGCACGGCATTCTCCGTATCCCTCCTCTTATCCACGGCTTTACCGACACCGTCCATCATGTGATTTCCGGACGCAGAATCAGCGGCTTTTGCTCTCCGTACGATCAGCTTGGCACGCCGGATAACGTCCTCTTCCGCCTTCCTAATGGTCCCGCTCACTCTGACAATCTTCACAACGACGGGAGTGCCCACAGGCCTCGGCAGTTTAGTGATGAAGGTAAGAGCAGCCCAGACCATGCGGTAGTGTTCACGAGGACATCGTAAGATGGCCGTGGAGGTTGCTGGGGACCAGTAGTTGACTGTGGGGCATGAGCTTTATTTAGTGCTTTGTAAATGGATGCTTGCGGCGTACCTTTTAACGAGTTGCTCACCATGCCCATGCCATAGTCGCCAAACAACTCGGCGATGCCATCCTTGACCATGCGCACGAACTGGCCGGGCTGCACGGCATCAGGCGTGGGGGCATGGAACTGCACGACAGCAGGGAGTGCCTCGCCCGACCTCGTGGATGTGTTGGAAGCTGGGTAGAGGAAGTTGACGACCAGATAGCGATTCTTCACGCGCACCATGTTTACAGGCAGATTGATGTCGAACGGTGCGGAAAGTTGGAGTTCGTAGTCCACCAAAAAGTGGACAGAACCGAGGCCTGCGCTAAGACCATGCCGCATTCGGCTAGACGCTGGGCTGCGCAAGATGACGCGCCGACCAGCGGCGCTGCATAGGCAACACATTCACTTTGCGATTCATACCACTACAACACCACACACCACCACACGCTGCATACCCGCTTGAGCCTGAACCTCCCTTTGAGCTGTTGGATCCAATCAAAGCTTTTCCTACCACCATACCCGCCACCATGGCATCCTCGGTCGGCTCAACCCAGCTGCTCTAGTACGTCCTCACCTGCAACACCTCTCCCCATCCCTCCGCTCCACAAGATCACGCCAGCTAAAACACTCCCAGTGCCGGCATAGCGCACAACACCAAAGTCCTCGCCGAGCACACGGCCGCCCCCTCAAGCAACACCTCCTCGCTCCTCTCCGTGATCCTCCCCAAGCTCCAACACAACACCCCCGAACACAAAACGCTCGACGTAGACCCCTACTTCGCGCACTACCACACCCTCGCCCCGTCCTCCTTCCCCGCCAGCCAATCCAGCGCCGGCGGTCTCACCTTCCTCGTTGTCGCCGAAAAGGCGCTCGGCCAACGCATCCCCTTCGGCTTCCTCGCCAATCTGCAGAAGAAGTTCCTCGAGGACTTTGACCCCGAGACGACTGATTTCGCGAGCTTGCCGAGTTACGGCTGTGCGAGCTTCAATGGCGCTATGCGGAGGCTTATGGAGGAGCAGGGTGGCACCGAGAGTGGACAGAAGGATGCGCTGAGGACGGCGCAGAGGGAGATCGAGGGCGTGCGGGAGATTATGACGGAGAATATTGAGCGGGTGCTTGAGAGGGGGGAGAGGATTGACTTGCTGGTTGATCAGACGGATCGTTTGGGGACTACGGCGCGGGATTTCAGGGTCAGGAGTAGAGGGTTGAGGAGGCGCATGTGGTGGAAGAACATCAAGTTGATGGTCTTGCTGGTGCTGGTCGTCATCTTCCTGCTATATTTGTTCGTTGGTTTTGGTTGCGGCCTACCCGGTAAGTGTCTGTCCCATTCAAATATGGTCTGGCAGCGGCTAACTTTGCACAGCATGGGGACGATGCCTCCACCATTAGATTCGACCGAGATACGACAAAGCATAAGCGTAAGGCCATTTCATTCCCATCAGCGGCCTGCATCCAGTAAGCGAGCGTCGATACAAGTAAATATACTCTGTGGACCTTTCTTTTGAAAGCATACCACTTAGGCATTATGGAGTTGAATACATGTATATTCTTTCAACTAGTAAATGCTCGTCTACGAAACCATACCTACGCCATTCCACTTGTATGCAAAGCCCCAATAACCCTTCCCAAACGGCCCGAAATCCCAGATCGATCCACATAACGCAAAAACCGACTCAAGAAAATTTGAAATAGCTTCCCCCCAACCAGCAAATGCGCTATTTTACATAATCATACAACTTTGCTTCGGGAAAAGCAGGTAACTCCGGTCTAATGCCTTGAAGCCTACGGATGAGCCTAGAATGTGGTGTCGTCTATGTACGAATGACTGTAAGAATGATGACTGTAAGAATGAAGTACTTTTTGTGGCTTTTCTGTTTCCGTCACCGCCGAAACGCCAGGACCCAACTAACTAGTGAGCCAGTAAAATGTCGTCTACTAAAGACGTGAAGGAGAATGCTACGCAGTAACAAAACGCCCTCAAGGGGCCATGACCATCGCAAGCAAGGCCATGCGTGTGTACAATCCGTACTTCATCTGCATGTGGTCAGTTATATACTTCTAGCCGTTGCTTGAGTACTTACCTGTCTGAAATATGCCGCCCTGGGATCAAAGTCCACTTCCTCGTGAATCTCGTTGTTCCTCGGCAGAGGATGCATGACTATCATGCTCTTCTTCGCACTCTTCAGCAGCTTATTATCAACCACAAAGCTATCTTTGACACGCTCGTAGCTAGCGACGTCCGCAAAGCGCTCCTTCTGCACGCGAGTGCAGTACAGAACGTCCGATTGGGCAACAATCTCTGGACTGAGATCACTGGAGACAGTCCCAAGCTGGCCGCGAGACTTCAGGGCTGCAAGTACAGTTGCCGGAATTGGAAGCGACGTGGGCGAGACGAGGTTGACGGTAACGTCGTAGTGAGAGAGGAGTTCGCAGAGGGAGTGAACCGTGCGGCCGTATTTGAGATCGCCAACGAACGTGATGACGAGTCCGTTCACTGTCCCAAGCTCCTCGCGGATCGTGAAGATGTCCAAAATGGCCTGAGTAGGATGTTCGCGACTTCCATTACCAGCATTAATGATGGGAACGTCGGAGAACTTGGTAGCAATGTCAATCGAATCCTCCGAAGGATGGCGGAGGACTATAGCATCGCCATAACAGCCCAGCGTGCGGATGCTATCGGCAATTGTCTCGCCCTTGCGTGTGGATGACACAAGCTCATTTACGACAACGACTTGGCCTCCAAGACGCTTCATGGCAGCATCAAAAGACCCGGATGTGCGCGTGGATGGCTCGAAAAACATGGTGCAAAGAACACGACCCTTGAGAATTTCAAGGCAGCCTTGCCGCTGGGCGCCGAGGCGCATCTCCTGAGCAATTGTGAAGAGAAGATGAAGGTCGCTGCGGCTGAATTGCTGCACAGAGGTGATGTGCTTGCCTTTGAACGGCGACTTCGACAATAGTTGCGTGAGCGACATAGACCCATTAAGCCCTCTTGACAATTCCATGGATGAATCCTCCTGGGCATCACGCGCAGGGAAGAACTCTTGGAAATCGACCTTGCTGATCTCGAGGTCGTAGTGGCGGGCGATGGCTTCAATCAACAACTTTGCGTTTTTGACGTTAGTGACTAGGGGTGTCTGGTAGTCAACCGCCATACGGCGAGTCCTATATCCTCTGCTCATGTAGTTTGCTGGGCGCCGGAAGCGATTGCTGGATGGCAAATTGATGTACAGGTCGATAAGGTTGTTGGACAGATGCTGGGTCAGCGAATACTCCGGTTTTTGCTCGTCCTGCTCGCCACTAGAAAGAACTTCCAGGAACTTGACAGGGATGTTGTGCTCCGTGATGTAGTCAGCGGTACCGGCAGTAGCGAATAGATTGAAACCCATCTTGTGAAGGCTTTGGATGGAAGGTATCATCTCCTGTTTGTCCTTGTAGGAACCAATCGAGAGCAGTATGTTCTTGTTTGGCAATTTGAAGCCAGTAGCAATCAGACCCTTGATGTAGGCCTCGTATTTGGTGCGACCGAAACATGCTACTTCTCCCGTGGAAGCCATTTCCACACCCAGGACGGGATCGGCGCCGGACAGCCGAGAGAAGGAGAACTGGGGTACCTTAACTGCAACAAAATCAGGCCTGGGAAGCGCGTGCTCCTTGACGTCTATTCCGACCATGGCTTTGGTGGCCATTTCAATCAGATCGACACCGGTCACCTTGGAAACAAAGGGGAATGACCGAGAGGCGCGGACGTTGCACTCAATGACTTTAATCTCGTTGTCCTTGGCGATGAACTGAATGTTGAAAGGCCCGGTGACGTTCAGAGCGTTTCCAATTTTCCGCGTGGCGTCCGTTATGCGATGGACGGTTTCCGGATCCAGATCTTGCGGTGGCAGGATGAGGGTCGCATCTCCTGAGTGGACACCAGCGTTCTCCACGTGCTCGGAGATGAAGTGTCCAACCATGTTACCGTTGAGCGCGACGGCGTCCATCTCAATCTCCTTTGCGTTCTCGATGTATTTCGTGATAACAACCGGATGATCGCGAGACACATCGACGGCCTGCCTGAGGTAAGCGGCGAGATCATCCCTCGAGTAGACCGTGTTCATGGCAGCACCGGACAAAACGTATGAAGGTCGGACGAGCACGGGATAGGAAACCTTTTCGCAAAATTCGGTAGCCTCCTCGATGCTGGTGAGTTCCTTCCAAGCCGGCTGATCGACGGAGATACGGTCCAGCATTCGAGAGAATTTGTAGCGGTTCTCAGCCGTATCAATCATCTCCGGAGAGGTTCCGAGAATCTTGACATGTTGACGGTGCAGCTTCAAAGCAATGTTATTCGGAGTCTGGCCACCCATGGAAATGACGACACCACCGGAGTTCTCCATGCCATAAATGTCGAGCACCGATTCGAGGCTGATGTTTTCGAAATACAGCCGGTCCGCTTCATCGTAATCTGTAGACACAGTCTCTGGATTGTAGCTGGTTGTGGAGTCAGTAAAGCTTATCCAAAGGGGGGTCAGGGACTAGTGTATCAGATATGGGCAGCCAGATTCTGCAAGAATCCGACGTGCCATATCCTGCAACGCCTAATTTGGTACCATAGAGTTACGTACTTTACCATGACCGTCTTGAAGCCTTGCTCGCGCAGAGTGCGGATAGCTCTCACTGAGCACCAGTCGAACTCAACGGACGAGCCAATTCGGTACACCCCAGACCCGAGCACCATGATGCCTCGGTCCTCAAACGTGACATCGTGCTCAGTACCGTTGTAAGTCAAGTAAAGGTAGTTCGTCATCGCGGGGAACTCCGCAGCGACTGTATCAATCTGCTTGACAAAGGGGTAGATGCCGGCACGGAGGCGAGCATGGCGCACGGCGCCCTCGGCGGAACCCCAGAATCCGGCTAATTGGCTGTCCGAGTATCCAAGTTCTTTGGCGCGCCTCATTAGAGGTATCGTAATGCTTGCCGTGTTGTATGTCGACATGCGCTGCTCAAAGTTGCTCAAGTTCTTGAGGCGGCTCAAGAACCACTTGTCGATTTGGGTCATCTCCCAAATCTTGTCTACGCTATAGCCGGCCTTCATGGCGTTAGCAATGGCGAATAAGCGTTGGTCTGACGGCGTCTGCAGCTCTTCATCGATTTGCATCAGAGCGGTCGTCGCGCTGAACCCAGGGTTCTGTGGGTCAATGGCACGGATCGCCTTCTGGATGGCTTCCTCAAAGGTCCGGCCAATGCTCATAACCTCGCCGACACTCTTCATGGACGATCCGAGAAGGGTAGAGACGCGCAAGAACTTCTTCAAGTCCCAACGCGGGATCTTAACCACCACATAGTCGAGCGACGGCTCGAAGCAAGCGGTCGTCTTTTGCGTGACTGAGTTCTGAATCTCGTTGAGGGGAATGTTCAAGCCAAGCTTGGCTGCGACGAAGGCGAGGGGGTAACCAGTGGCCTTGGAAGCGAGCGCAGATGAGCGAGACAAGCGAGCATTCACTTCGATGATGCAGTATTCGCGGGAGAAGGGATTCAGGGCGTATTGGATGTTGCATTCGCCAATCACTCCAAGGTGGCGGATCACGTTGACGGCAGTCGTTCGAAGCATGTTGTAGTCTTCGTCGGAGAGTGTTTGGGACGGAGCCACAACAATGGAGTCTCCCGTGTGAATACCAAGGGGGTCGAAGTTCTCCATGTTGCAAACGGTGATGCAGTTGTCTCGAGCATCGCGGACGACTTCGTACTCAATCTCTTTCCAGCCCTTCATGCTTCGCTCGATCAGAACTTGGGGACTCGCGGCGAATGCTTTGTTGCAAAGGTCTAGCAATTGCGCGTCATCTTCGGCGAAACCGCTGCCTAGTCCACCCAGCGCGTAAGCCGCTCGAACGATGACAGGGAAGCCAATGTCCTTTACGACGCGCATGGCTTCCTCAACCGAGCTGGCCGACGCCGACTTGGCACATTTCTCGCCGATGGATTCCATGCTGCGGGCGAAAAGCTCTCGATCTTCGGTTGTGATGATGGTCTCGATAGGAGTACCGAGCACCTTGACACCAAGGCCCTCGAATTCGTCCTTCAGTTGGATACCAACTTGCAGCGCGGTCTGTCCACCGAATGTAACGTAAATGCCGTCAGGCCTCTCTTTCTCGATAACTTTGCGGACAAAGTCGGCGTTGACTGGTAGAAAGTAAACCTTGTCTGCGAGGCCTTTTGACGTCTGAATGGTGGCAATATTGGGGTTGATCAGAATGGTGTAGATGCCCTCCTGCTTCAGAGCCTTGATGGCTTGGCTTCCAGAATAGTCAAATTCTCCTGCTTGACCAATGCTGAGACCACCGCTACCCAGTACAAGCACTTTCTTGACTTCTACACGGGGCGCCAACTTTCTGTTCTCTTCGTCGGTACCTCCCGGGAACTCGACTGGCAGTGAAAGCACTTTAGGGTCGTCGATGGCTTTCATGATGGTGCTAATGAAGACATCGAACAGGTACTCGGTGTCCCGCGGACCGGGGGTATGCTCGGGGTGAAACTGGACGCTGAAGTAGGGTCTCCGGACGTGGCGGATGCCCTCGTTACTCCCGTCATTGGCATTGACAAACAGCTCGTCCCAGCCATGCGGTAGCGTCTTCGAGTCCACGGCGAAACCGTGGTTCTGCGATGTGATGTGGCATCTTCCAGAGAGCATGCTCGTGCATGGAATGTTGTGTCCGCGGTTACCGAACTTCATCTTCAGCGTGTCGGCACCGGCAGCTCGGGCAAGCAATTGATGGCCCAAGCATATGCCAAATATGGGGGTTCTTGCCTCGTCCATAGCGGCTTTGATGTGGCGTACTGTTGGCTCCATGATGGCGGGATCACCGGGACCGTTGGAGACGAACAGACCGTCGTACTCTTTCCCGGCAAGTTTGGGAAAGTCGTAGTCCCAGGGGACGACCAGCACCTCGACACCTCGCCGTACGAGACATCTCAACTGGTTGAATTTGAGGCCAACATCGACGCAGACTACACGGACAGGGCGCCCTGAGGGGTGTTTGAGGGCAGTGGAGGGGTCGGGGGTGTAGAGCTTGGGCTCCTTGGTGGACACTACAGGGGTGTTAGAGGGGTTTCGTACACAAAGGCAAATGTTGTATCACCTTCAGCCACGAGGTTCTTCGTGTTTGGATCCACCCATTCGATCTGCTCAAAGTCGGGGCGCCAGTCGATATCGACTGATGGTGTATCAGTCAGGGCCTGCGTGTTGACAGCGCCATTGGTGAGTTCGATTGCAATGGGTGAGGGTGCTGTTCTCCGCAGCAGGCGGCCCAGCATGCTCCCCTCGGTCCGGATGCGCTTGGTGAGGGCTCGCGTGTCCACGCCCGTTATGGCAGGCACACCCTGCTCCTTGAGCCACGCGCCCAGCGAAGAGGTGGCCAGATGATGCGAGAACTCATCCCCAGCATACGAGGCGACAACGAGACCAGCGATGTGGATTTCCTTGGCCTCGAAGTGAGCCGGTAGGTCTTTGAGCAGGCTGTCCGCTTCGTCGCGGGAGGGCACGCCGTAGTTGCCCACGAGCGGAAAGGTCATGATGAGGATCTGGCCGCGGTACGAGGGGTCGGTGATGGACTCGGGGTAGCCCACCATGCCCGTCTGGAAGACCAATTCACCGGCCATGCTCTTGTCGGCGCCGAAGCTCTGGCCGAAGCAGACATGGCCGTCCTTGAGCTCCAGGGCCATGTTCTGGTCCTCGTCGCGGTGGTAGGCCATGGTGGAGGTAAGTGCACAGCGCGAGGGCTTCGATAGCCTTCCGCTTCGAATGTGTCGGGCAATTGCAGGAGGAGGGATATGTGTTGAGCTGAGACGGAAACTTTTTTTTTTCAGCTGCAGTCGGTCGCGCTGCCAGAAATTTTAGTGTCGGCGGGATGGTGGGGTCGGCAGCCGCATGTGTCATTGGCCGTGGTGGGATGCACCCCTGCCACCCGATCGCCTTCACATTCCAGCGAGGGGGCGTGCATGGAGCGGTGAACGCGAGCGAAGAATATACGACAGAAATATCGATCCATCAGCCACGGCACTCTGGCGAAGAGCAGAGGACAGGCTGAGAGGCAGAGGATGCTCGACTAGCTGGTGCTCCACACATACACATGCGAGTGCAAGCATGGTGGCCGCGCCAATGGCGAGGCGGAACACTGGCCAATCGTGGACGGGACGGAGCGGAATGAACACCCCCCATGCCATGCTCCTCGCTCAGGTGTATCTTGGGTAGAGACGCCCTGCAGCGATACACTCTTGACGGCAGCATCTTGATCTATGACAGAAAGTGACGTCTGAAGTGCACACAGGCAGGTGGCCCGTGACGGGCATGGGAAGGTCGGGCAGTGGGAACATTCCAAGGGCAGTGGGGGGCGCTCGTGATGCTCTGCGAGACGGGGAGGCATGAGTCCAAGGGCAGCAGCAGAGTGTAGAGACTACGGCCATGGACGAACAGTACGAAGTAGACGCTGACATGCGGCCAGGCAATCGCGCCAGAGGAGTGCGTCGGCGGTGCAGTAGCGCTCGCCAGAGACGCGGGCCAGGATGCGGCCGTGGGCGTGTTGCTGCCATTGGCCCAGGCCCATCGACAACGATCGCGAGAGGGTGGGGAAGCCATCGCTAGAAGGCGTCGTTATCTCTACAATGCCGCAACGGGCGCACCCCATGATCTCCTCAGCATACCCGACGCGAGCGGTGAAGGGGCTCGGGGTGCATGCTGCATGTTGCACGGCCGGGGAAGCAGCGCTATACATGCATGGGGCGCTATCATTTCCTGCCCGCGCTCGTGAAACTTCCTCGACTGCCCGTTTCTTCGGTCGACCGCCGTCCTCTACCATCGCGCGTCTAGGGGGAGAGAGAGAGTCTACGGCACACCTCACAGGCCAGACGGATGTTCAACTCACTGCTGGGCTCCCGAAAAGACGGCCAGCCCTCGGAAACCACGCCCTTGCTTGAGGCTCTCGCACGCTACCGCTCCCGCAACGACGAGCACAGCGGCTCCGAGGCCGAGGACTACGTGGCCGCCCAGTACCATGGCGGCGAGGACGACGAGGATGAGGATGAGGATGATGGCAACAACCAGCGCGACGGACCCCTGCTGCCCGTCTTCTCCGCCGAGTTTCTAGGTACGTACCTGCAGCCCCCCCATACCTGCTGCTCACCACCGTGCTTGCACGGTACTCACCACCCGCAGACCGTCTCCCCATCTACAACACGACCCATGCCATCCGCATCATCGTCCTCCAACAATGCGAGACCACCCTCTCCTGGGACCAGCTGCGATCCCCGCAGGTCTCGCAGTTTCTGGTCAAGCCCATCCAGCAGCGCATCCTCGCCGACCACTTTTCGCGTGGCGCCATATACTGTCTGCTGGCCAACTGCCTGCAGTTCCGCAGGGAGGGCGAGGTGCACCCGGGAAATGTGGGCGTCAACAACACGAGGGCCCTCATCTGCGAGCTGCTGGCAATGCGCTTGTTGAAGGAGTTCTCCACCCGCGAACTCATCGATGCGCTGAGCTACGACTTCAACCCGCTGCAGGGTCTCACCACGCCCGGCACCATGACCCCCGGCGGCAATTGGTCTCTCCAGGCTCCGCGTTCTGCCCGCGTGTCCACCGTCGAGGTGGCCATCCGCGCCCAAGCAAAGAAATTCCTGGCCCATCCTCTAGTCGTGCAGCAGCTTGAGGCCATCTGGGCCGGTACCATCGTGTTCCACTCCATCGCCGACAGTCTCCACAGGAAGCCCGAGCCCCTCGTCCGCCCGTACCGCGCCTTCAACCCCAATCTCTCGCCCGGCAGGGGACCGTCGCGCCGTCTATCTCCAACAAAGCAGCCACGTGCACCGCCGCAACTTGCAGCCGCGGTCCTCATGCGACGTTCTGTGACGCTGTACGATCCGCACGACGCTTCCTTGTTCAAACTATCGCGCCTGCGAGTACCGCGCTACCGCAACCTGTATTCGACCCTCTCCTACGGTGTCATGCTGGGTCTCTTCCTTGCTGTGCTCGCTGAGAAGTCCGACGATATCACCGGTCTCGAGGTCCTGTTCTGGTTTTGGAGCGCTGGGTACATGCTGGACGAGTTGGTCGGCTTCTCCGAGCAGGGCTTTGGACTGTACATTATGAGTGTATGGAACGCCTTTGACCTGGGCATCCTGCTCTTGTTCCTCATCTACTACGTTTTACGCCTCTACGGGATCCTGATGCTCGACGTGCATGGCGGACACGCAATGTCGAGCATGGCATATGATGTCCTGGGCTCCGCCGCCGTCCTATTGTTTCCCCGTCTGTTCTCTGCCCTGGACCACTACAAATACTTTTCGCAGCTGCTCATCGCTTTCCGCATGATGGCCATGGACTTGGTCGCTATTCTGGTGCTCATAGTAATCACATGCTCGGGTTTCTTCGTCGCCTTCACGTTTGCCTTCAAGAAAGAACTCGGCGCGGGAAATACAGCATATGCCCTATTTCAGCTGGTCATGGGATTTACGCCTGCGGCATGGGATATCTGGGCTGACTACAACCCTCTTGGAAAGATGCTGCTAGCGCTTTTCCTCTTCATCTGTCACTTCCTCATCGTGTAAGTAATCTTGAGGTACCCCCTTTCTCATAATTGCGAAGTAGCACGGCCCCTACCCTAAGAAATAGGGTACTGCGACCTTTACGGACGAGCATTGCTGACTTTGTACCCCAACAGAACCATCCTGGTAACTGTGCTTACGAATTCCTTCATGGCCGTGGTGCAAAACGCCAACGAGGAACATCAGTTCTTGTTCGCTGTCAACACGATTTCCATGGTCAAGTCGGACGCGCTCTTCTCCTACATTCCACCAACCAACATCATTGGCTGGCTGCTCATTCCGATCAAGTACTGTATGCCGTTCAAGCGTTTCGTACGGCTGAACCGTCTCATTATCAAGATCACTCACATACCCGTCTTGTTCAGTATATTCTTCTACGAGCGCTTGCTTCTGTCCAACCTCTCTTACGGGCCGACCGACCTGGTGGAACAACGTGGACGCTCCCATTCCAAAGCTCCCGCTCCCGCGTTTAGTATTCGTGGCCCTATGGACGTCTTTAGCCCCGGCACTCGTTTGCGTGAACCCTCCATTACAACCTTCCGGAAAGACCGTGCTCTCGAGGAGGTATTCCGCCGACCATTCCGAGATCCTAGCATCCAAGCACCGTCCAACCAGATGGGACGGCGGAATTCGGGCAACGTAGTATCCGATTGGATGAATAGAATGGGTAGCGAAGGTGGCGATCCTGCTCCACCTCAAGAGGATGCTCGATCCACTCTTGACCGCTTGGAGTTGCGGAAAAGGCCGGCGTTGCGACGTACCAAGACCGCTGGACAAGCTCAGCAGAAACGAAAACCTCTGCTCACGACAACGAGAGTTGTTGCGTCGGACCCAGAGGACAATCCGAGCCCTTTCACTCGTCCAATACTTGAAGAAGATGAGCCCGATATCAACGACGACGGGCCTCAGCAAACTGAAGACGATGGGGACGATGAGCTTCCAAGCAATGATGAGGAAGACCATGCCACTTCCGACCGCACAACAAAGGAGACATCTCGACCAAACAACATTCCCAATCATGCCGCTGACGAGACTTCTGAGGATGAATTTTTTCGAACGCCAATGACAATTCAACCGCGAAATCTAAAGACTCGAACTCCTACGCACTCTGCTTCGTCGCTAGGCTCTCAGCCCAGCCACCAGATGTCACCGAGCAAACGAGCCGGCAAATTCAAGCCTGGCCACAATCGAAATCTCTCGACGAACACGGTTCTCTTTAGCCCAACGAAAGAGGCTGGTGATGACTCGTCTCGCTCACGCTCGCGCTCACCTGAGAGACCCCCTCCTCGCACAGCAACCCGAAGCGGAGCAACTACTCCCGGACGCCTTGATGGTTTGAGGGCCCCAAAACGTCCCGCGATGACCGGCGCCCAAGCAACCCGTCCTCGGGCCATTATGCCTCCGGCTCAATCCGGCCGCCAGACACCGAACATGGCCAACTTCGTCGCGCTCAACCAGCGTCGGCGCGACCCGTCATTCAACGCCATGGCACTGGACCTTGCCTCCGATCTCGGCGACAACCGCCCACAAAATTTTGGTGCTTTCAGCGGACTCCCCGCCTCGTTCAGCACACAGATCGAGATGGCGGCACGAGCAAGAGCCCGGGACAATAACGGCAGCGGCGATGACGAGTCGAAGCGCATGAGTAGAATCATGTTGGCTCGAATGACGACGTTGGAAGAGGGCTTCAGAGATGTACTGAAGGAGGTCAAGGGCCTGAAGATCGACGGTGTACCCAGCACGAGTCCACCATCTGAACCCGCGAGAAGGAGAGGCAAGGGAAAGAAGAAGAGTAGTGACAGAAAGAGCGATGCGGAAGTGAGGATTGGATCAAGCGTTTAGCAGCGTATAAGCGGCACTTGCAGTTGGGCATAGGTTCCGATTTGGGCATTTTAGCGACATTGCATCGCGTGTGGTGTCTCTTTTGATACCACTTCGCGCACGATATTCCCTCGACTTGTTGCGTTTGACATTGGCGTTCTCGGGAGGCTGGCACTGTATTTGTATTTGCATATTTTGTCATTCTAGAAGAGCGTAATTTCTATTGGCAACCTTGCCACTGTTTCGATCAATCTCGCATTAGTACCTGCACGCTAGCCACAGGCAATTGTTTTACGTTTCACTACTGTACAGAGGTCATCGTGTACCATTGCATTTACCATTATAACATGTCTCATTAATTCCATAGATGTCAAGCTACGACCCATCCCGCAAGCACGCTTACGGCGCCGGATATCCCAGCGCAAACGTCTCCTTGATCTCATCATACCCGTACCCAGCGGTAAGCGCCAACTGCAACACAATGCGGGCCTTCTGCGGATTCAAGAAGCCACTCGCAATGGCAAAGTCCTCGTCGGCACTCGGCACGAACCCGTCGGCACTGCGGTGACTCGCCACCATCGGCAGCCCCGTCGCATTGAACAGCTCTTCGGCGGCCAGACTGGCTGGGCCGGACAGTCCGCCTGCGCCCATGCCGGCGAACACGATGCCTTGCGCGCCTGCGGCGTAGGTCGCGTTGAAGAGGCTGGGCTCCATGTCCTGGTGCGCGTACAGGATGTCTACTTGGGCGAGGTCGGTCGTGTTGGTTAGCGGGAAGTGCGTGAGGCCAATCGGGGTGCTGGGTGCGTAGTAGAAGTAGGGGACTTGGTTGATGAAGAAACCTAGCTGGCCGGCTTCGGTGCTGAAGAAGGTGTCGAGGGAGTTTGCGTTGTTCTTGGTGGTGAAGAATGCGGAACCGATTCGACTGGGGGAGTGTTAGTAAATCGTTTCTTGGACACGGAAAAGGACCGGCTTGGGACGTACTCATTCAACGTGATCATGGTGCCCCTGTCCTTCGCATTGGGCGACGTCGCAAGCGTAACCGCCTGCAGCAGATTGAGCGGCCCGTCAGCGCTCAATGCCGTCGCCGGCCTCATGGCGCCAACGCATACAACCGGCTTGCTCGAATTCACCACCAAGTCCAAGAAGAAAGCCGTCTCCTCCAGCGAGTCCGTCCCATGCGTAACCACCACGCCGGCCACATCCTCCTTCTCCAGCTCCGCATTGATCATGCTCGCCAACCGCACCAGAATTGTCTCATTGATCGACGGGCTGCCCACATTGGAGATTTGGTATCCCGCAATGTTGGAGATGTTGAGGATCTCGGGGACGGCATCGACGAGTTGTTGGACGCCTAGGCCGACTTGGTAGCCGACGGTTTGCGTGTTGGAGGAGCCTTGGGACGCGATGGTACCGCCGGTTGCGAAGATGGTGACATTGGGGAGGGAGGCATTGATGGGGGATTGGATGTCTTGTCGGGTGAAGAGATGGTGAACCGGTACGTCTTGTGGGTAGACGGCGATGGGCGACGCCAAGGCGAGGGCCGTGAAAGCGGGTAGCACGTGAGCGGAGGAGATCTTCATGGCTTACGATAGAGAACTTGAACAACACACGAGAATCATCTCACAGCCAGAACATCACCTCTTTATACCTTTGTGCAGCCTTCGTACGCGGCAGATACTCCGACCCATTCTCTTCCATTCCTGGAAGCAATCGCGGTCCTTCTCTTATCTCTACATAGCCGTCAGCACGGGCAGCAACCAAAGGGCGCCGCCTCGTCATGGTCGCGCCGAAAGAAGTCTCGGGTAGCTATTGACACCGCTTCCCTTGCTTTTTATGTAAGGAATAGTGCACGTTTTGGTTACGGCCGTTGTTATCAGTAAATTTCTGTTGTAAGCATGCACCCGTCCGCGCCGCCAAGACGCTACAGCGCCGTTGATAAGTGTAGTAGGACGTTCGCCAAGGAGATGCTAACCCGGCGCGCGGGCTCGCTACAGAATGCTTTGCAAGCGTTGCCGGTATCTCCTAGAGTACGTCGGTAAGTACGTTTGCCCGCGTGTACCTGTTTGATAAGATGTAGGTGTAAGCGCTTGAGCACCGCCTCGGCAACGATCCCAAGCTTGGGTTATCCAGTTGCACACTTCAAAGCTTGTCAGAAAGGCTCACCATATGGCGTAATACAGTAGAGTTACTACTATCTTGTTTTACAACGCACCCGGTATTTCCTAAGCTGGATTGATGGGGTTAAAGGAAAGACTCGCACATGTAGTAAGAGCAAAGTCGCACTCGGCCCTTCTTCTTCTTCATGCGCGGTTGTATTGAAAGAACTATGCTGGGGGTCAGTAAAGCATAGGGCACTTACCGGTATTCTTAGAATTTCACTCCAACGTGGCATGGTGTCTGTGTCAGAGGAAATGATTCCATTGTAAACATCGTCAACTTCGGCGTCGCGGCCGCTCGCGACACGACTCTATGAGTGTTGCACTAAAAGGAAAAGACATCTGCTGCGCACGCATATGTACAGTGCATTGCTGTCTCGGCCAAACATCCAATGCCGTCCGCCCAATTCCATCGCCACGGATTGCCCTCTATTGCTTCTTCGTATCGGGGTCCTCTAGGATACCCTCCGCTTCGAGTCTTCGGCGTGCCTCCTCAAGGGCCCATGTCTGAATGCTGTGCAACAGTTAGCATGTTTCCAAATCAATCAATCCCAACCATAGTCCTCATCCGATGTCCTCGGCTCAATCAACTGCCCCACTCCAACTATGCCCATTGTACGTACCTCGTATCCGGCTTGAACGCATAAGCTACAGTCGCCAGCGCGAAGCTACCATAAAAACCCCAATACCAGATCCCTTCCCATCCCTCCTTCTGGTACTTCTCGCCCGGCTTCACGCCAAACAGCCATCCCGAGGGTGGGTCGTAGTGCGACTCGTGGCCACCTCCGCTCTGCCGAGCTTTCGATTGCGAGAAGGTTCGTGACGGCGCGGTCCGGAAGCTGAGGGGAAACTTGAGGTTGGGCTGGCCGTGGATGAGGGCGGTGCTGCGCGCGGTGGCGCGGAGGGGGGCGAGCGGCGGCATTGGGCAGGCGCAAGGTGTGGGTTGCGAGGAATTGGTCCGGATGTGTGTATAGGCGTACTGCTCGCCGCGGGAGAGGTGGAGTGGGGTGGGTGCACGTTGAAGAGGTGTGGTGGATCAGCGGATGCGAGTGAGGTCGAAAGTCTTGGCGGCTTGGACTGTAAAGGGGTTAGCGCGGACGATCTCGGATGTGGTGATTGAACGCGCCATACGCATCTTTCTGAGTAAGTTGATGGCAATCATGACACCTGAATTCGCATGGTATTAAGGCCTAGCACTATATGCCCAGTCTGTGTCGTGGTCTTCCCTTCTCACGTCTCGCAATTAAGGACTCAACCTTTCGACCTTCCACTCGTGCTCTCCCTCCCCACCTTCAGTCTTTGTATATCGGAACCGATCGTGCAGCCTTGACTCTCGTCCCTGCCAAAACTCGACAAGCTCGGGTACCACTCTGATTCCCCCCCAGAAATCTGGCACCGGAATCTCATCCTTGCCCTCAAACTTCTTCTCCACTTCGTTCACAAATCCCTCCAGCTCCTCCCTTCCCTTAAGCACCTGACTCTGCGGGCTCGCCCACGCACCAATCCGGCTCCCCCGGATCCGCGTATCGTAATACACTTGGCTCTCCTCCGATGTCAGGCGTTCAACTCTTCCTTCAACGCGGACCTGACGCTCGAGCTCGCGCCACCAAAACGTAAGGGCCGCCTGCGGGTTACTCTTCACATCCTTACTCTTCCGACTTGTTTCCCAATTCGAGTAGATAACGAAGCCTTTGTCGTCTAGCTCTTTCATATACACCATCCTCGCACTTGGCTTGCCATCAGGTAGGGACGCTGTAGCTAGTGTGACGGTCTCAGGTTGATACACGCCAGCCGAAATAGCCTCTTTGAACCAAGCGTGGAACTGTTCGGTTGGGGACTGGAGAAGGTCGGATCTTTCGAGAGAGCCGCGCTTATATTGAGTGGCGTGGCCGGGCTCTTCAGAGCCGCCTGTGGGCGCAAAGATGCGCTTTGCAGGCGAAGATTCCGCAGGTTTTGCTGAGTGCAGCATCTTGAACGGTGCACGATTCGGTGTGCTGAATAGAGAGGAGTGATGTAGCAGTGGCAGTTGATAGCCAGGGATGAGTGTAGTTGTACAAAATGATTCCAATAGTCTTGTGTAGCGGCGTGCCAGCATGGAGGGAGATATATACACAAGGAGTCGTGATACAATCCGCCACGCCGTCAAAGGTGTCTGTGCTCACACAGAACTTTCTGCAGATCAGGAGGGTGATGATGTGGTACTGGGCTTAGGGCGCGCAGTTGGACGCTCGTCACAGATGCAAAGGTGGGGTGATGTCATGTTCTTAGCGTGCTCGGAATACTACCAGGCGACCGAACGGCCTAACGATTGGGAGAGAATCAACGTTCGAGAGCTGAAAGCTGGGATACACAGAGATGAAGATGGTGCTAGATGCAATGATCACGCCACATCCTACTGCAAGTCTGTACATCACCTTCAAGCTCAGCATGCGGCACACAGTGAGCTCTCAAGTATTTCCCTTCAAACCTTACATTCGCTACCTAAAATGCGTTGATCTGAATAGGCGAACATTACCCTTTGGGCATCTAGAAAGTAAGTACCAGGCAGCCGTGTCGACGTGTTACTCCAGTACATTATCCAACATCTTTCAGAAAGACCAGGATTCGAGATCACTGATTCCATACTTCATCATTGAAGCAGGCTGAGCCAGCCCTAGTAAGAGTCATGACGAATTGAAGCTTGTGTTTCTGGGGCCTCGAAGAGTCCTCGTTTACAGTTTTGTCTCGTACGTAAGGCGTCAGAGACAAAGTGTTATTGATGGGGAGGATTCGTAGATTGGACATGATTGGTGCAAAGAAGAGGTATGTGTAGTTGTACCCAGCGATAATGCCAGCCGGTTCAGTGCTCATATGAGACTGAACATCGTTGAAATATGGAGGTGGGGGTTTGCACACATCGAAGAGGCCGAAGAGTGCGCTAGGCGCTATGCAGCTAGCCTCAGCGGGGATGAAATGACGCCGGCTCGCCCAAAGATTTGCGCCCGCAGATAGCTACCCCAAGCTCTTTCAAAGCACTCAGCGCGACGCGTCATTACCCAGGCAGATCACACTCACGCATTCGTACCTTTCCCGCCCCTTGGGTAAATCCAACACAAATTGTCTCGATACTACAGCTCTCCTATTCATTCTGCGAGAACCCTACAACACGAGTGGCACCCACAGCCATGGCCGACGAACCCTTCGCGCAAACCCTCCTCGCCCGCGCACATTCGCCCACCACAGCAGCATCACACTACACCGAGCGTGTGACAAAACGACCCCTCTACGTGCGCGCCACAAGTCCTACGCCATCAGCGCGCGCCCTTCGTCGCCGTACCCTCAACGATGCCAAAGAGAAGTCCCGCAAACGCTCCAAACTGAAGCCTCGTCCCCTCTCCGCCGCCAAGAAGCGCGCCCTCGGCCTTCTCGAGATACCAAAGGAACAGCAGAAGTACGCCATCTACGAAGGCCTTCACGGACTATGGGTTGGCTACATGAGGGAGATTCTAGCGCTAGACGAGGAGAGGGTGTCCGTAACGGCGCAGAGCTGTGGTCAGATGCTAGCAAGTGCAGATATGCACGGTGCCATCTTCGAAGTCGTGCGGAGTCGGTGCGTTAGCCGGGTTGGACTGAAGGGTATCGTAGTTCGGGATACGAGATTCACGTTCGATATCATCACCGAGAAGAATACAACGAAGTCGGTCCCGAAAGAGCACACTGTGTTCAGATTCGAGATTCCTCTACCATCCAAACAAGGCGAGGACGCGCCAAAGCCGCTTGTTTTCGATATCTTGGGAGAGCAATTCCAAGCAAGAGCACCGGACAGGGCGAACAAGAAGTTCAGGATGCACTACCAACCCGAGCTATGAAAGACACCAGAACGTAGACAACGTTGCATGTAATCATCATCACTGCTACCAAGGACTACCCTTCTGGCTTAGATCTTCGGTCTTGGAGTCAAGAGGTAAGGCTCACTTCCCATAAGAGGCCTCTATATCGAGTATACCCCACGCGCTTATTGACCCATCGGCTACCGGAAGCCGCTCCACAGACTGACCAATATATGGTCTTGAAAGTAAACACTTTGATCACAATCATTGGCGCATGGCAGAACGACTTCGAGCCATGTGACGAGCAGCTCCACGTACTGTAACATCAAGGTTTGGATGTTTTGACTGGGCGCACACGGATGAAGGGGTGGGCACGCAAGGCCATGTGCACACGATACGATGGAAAACAAGCAAGGCGAAATAGGCTAGTATAGCAAGCTATACCAAACAGTGACCACACAACCGACGTACAACTCTGCAACAATACCTGGGCACCCAGCTCTATTGCCGTGTGCCCCTTCTTGCTTGTTCACATCCTCATCTTGGTCCTACTCAAATACATACGGCTCCGCCCCTTTGCCAAACAGTAAATGTGGTTTTCTCGCCGCCAGGTCAAGTACAGTCTGCGCAAAGACTGAATTCGCCCAAGCGAACCAACTCCCTAGAGTGATCTGTTAGCAAACATGCCTCATGCACCACGTCAAATGGAGAACTAAGCAGACTTACGCGTATAATCCCTATACATCTCCACGTTGATACTCTCATGCACCAACCCATTCCCGCTCACATTCTTAACCGCGCCCAAACACCTCATTATCTCAGCATCATCTTCACTAGTCATCGCCTGCACAAGCACGCTCATAGGCCACGCATGTCGATATCCAACGTGCGGCCCGCCGATGCCGTTGAAGTCGTCGCCAACGAGGTAGTACGGGTTACCTTGTTTCTGGAGGATCATCTTGCGTGTATTCTTGTATACATCGTTGTCTGCGTTCACGAAGCCCAGAAGCGGGAGTGCAAGAAGCGAGGGCAAATTGGCGTCGTCCATCATGATGCTGGATCCGTAACCATCAACTTCGTATGCGAAGACTTTGCCATACTTCTTGTGCTGCACCACACCGTGCTCCCAGACACCGTCTTCGATAGTCTGACCCCATTTCTCTACTGTCGCAGCGAGCGACTTCTTGCCGGTTTTGCGGAGAAGGGCAGCCGTTCGCTTGAGCTCAACGCTGATCATGGCGTTGGCGGGGACTAAGAAGCCTAAAATGGTCGCGTCGTCACTAGGACGGAAGGCACTTCGGACGAGCCCTGTGCCGCCATTGAGCGGGTTACCCACACCGCCCAGACCGAGTGTCTCCGTGCCTGCGTTGGTTTGTCGCTGAAACGTATACTCATTGCGCTGGTAAGCGCCGGTCTCCTCACTGAAGGTGGGCCTGGACTGAGCTTCTAGGACCTCAAGCAACGTATCGAGAGCTAAGAGCCATCGATCGGTGATGAACTCAATGGAGCCTGTGTGGTTGTGGAATTGGTTGGTGAGCGAGAGAAAGGCCGCCAAAGAATCGAGTTCGTACTTGCACTCGAAGACGAAGTTGTTCTCGTATGCAGGATGCACTGAATCGCCGTCACCCTGGTGTGTAGGATTCAGTCCGCTTGGGGGTGGAGGCTGAAATGCGTTGCAGTATGGCGAGCCAATGACGTACTCGGACTGGGTGTTGATGGCACCGAGAATGAGGTTGTGAATTTGCTTGTCCTTCTTTGCTAGCGGCTGGTACTGCTGGAGCTGGTTCGTGGAATCGCGCAGCCATTCCGCATTGATATCTCCCGTGACAATGAAGCTCTGTGGCCCTTTCCAAGCCTTGGGATTCCACGTCTTCTTGCCCATCTTGTGCTTCACGGTACCGTCTACATGCCACCGGACCGTGGTATCGAGCGTGTTCGGAAAGGCGTTTTCGAAGATGCGAGCGAGGTCCTTGTCCTTCAAATTCGCGTTCATGTGGTCAATAACCGTTTCAACGAGGGGGGATTCGAAGGTGCGGCAGTATTTCGAGGGTCGTTGGGAGGGCAATTGGAGTGGACCTTCGCTGTGGGGCGGACTGCGTACGAATCAGCGCGCAGAACGGCAATAGGTGAGCGCATCCACATACTGCTGGCGCATCGAGTACGATTTGTAGTCCGGGCATGCTGCTCTAAATTTGAGAGGGTCGATTGGAGTTCGCAGAGGCTCTTGATCCGCGCCCGCATATTCGCTGGCGGATACCGATACGAAAAGAGCACAAAGACCCAGCGAAAGTGAGGCGCCGATCGTCTTCATATTGGACCGGTAGTGTCGCACTGGCCGTTGCGTGGTAATCTACACACGGTACCAGGAGCGTATATGGAGGTGAGAACGACAGCGGCGCGGGGGACGAGCAATAACGATAGTGATGGGTCAGCGCTCAGCGAGGGGGGAGGTTTAGCATGACGTTCGCTTTTGGGGGGTCGTGAAGCTGACGCAAGGGATAACAAGATTCAGCACGTTGTCACTCCAAATCGCTGAAGACAGACTGTTTCGCGGTTGTCGTTGATCGGCAAGCTGTCCTAAGCATGCCGAACTAAGCGCGCGGCAAGCGGCAATTTTCACGCTAGCGAAGCTCTCCCGCGGGCCTTGTCTCTCACGTTCCTTTCACTCGTTCTCTCAAGCTACGGTACAACCAAAGCAAAGCTTCAAGACTGGACCACGTGAGAGGTCACACAATGCTGCTAAAAGAGCTTCTTCTCCCTCGTTCATGAGACGCAGACCTGACTATTGATCCTCCACACACCGACATAGGCTCGCCATTCTAGCACCAAGCACACTCGTTCCACCACCGCCAACCAAACCCTCGCTATGATATCCCTACCCGGCCTGAACCTCGGCGCGCAGCCCGCAGAACCCCTCAATGTGCCTACCGTGAGTGCGACACGAACACAGGACCTCCCCGCCAATACGGAATACCGCTTCGAGGTCAACTTCTCGAGAAACCTCACCATCAGGCTCCTCTCCGGCACCGCAGAGTTCTTCGGCACAGAGCTCGCGCCTGCCAGCTCCTACACATTCCAGGGGACGAAGGGTGCCGTCTTCACATGGCATGGCTGCCGGCTCGAAATCAGCGGCGAGGCCGACTCGGAATACGTCGCTGAAGAGACGCAGATGATGAGCTATGCCAACGCACATTTCGCGCTCGAAGCGCTCCGAGAGCGAAGTACACACACTGGGGAGTTGGGACCAAGAGTGTTGGTCGTGGGCCCAGAGAATGCAGGCAAGACCGCAGTGGTCAGAACGCTGACCGCTTACGCCGTCAAGACCGGAAGGCAGCCCACGGTCGTCAACCTGGACCCACGACAAGGCATGCTCTCGGTGCCCGGCTCCTTCACAGCCGCAACCTTCTCCTCGATCATGGACATCGAGGAGGGCTGGGGAAGCAGTCCGATCTCAGGGCCCAGCCCAGTGCCGGTGAAGATGCCATTGGTCTACCACTACGGGTTGAAAGATGCAGAAGAAGGCAAGGTGTTCAGGCCTCTAGTGACGCGGATGGCGTTGGCCGTGACGAGCAGGCTGGAGGAGGACAAGGCGAGCAAGCAGGCTGGCTTCATAATCGATAGCCCCGGGGCAATCAGCCAGGGCAAGGCAGGCGTCTACGAGAACATAGAGCATATCATTTCCGAGTTTTCTGGTGCGTGTGATGTCTTCGTTCCACCGAGCCTCCCATCGGCAGCCCTTTCCCTACAACCACCTAGCAACGACCCCCAAAGATACGTGAGGACGAGCTGACATTCAAGCAGTCAACATCCTCTTCGTCCTCGGCTCCGAGCGCCTATATTCGGACCTCTCCCGCAAATACGCAAACCGTCCCGCCGACGAAGCCGTCAACGTCATCCGACTCGACAAATCCGGTGGCTGTGTGGATCGATCAGAAGAGTACTTGAAGGCGCTTCGACACGCGCAGATTCGCGCATACTTCTTTGGACACGGCGAGAACGCCCTTGCGCCACACAGCCAATCAGCCAACTACGATGACCTGACTATCTTCAAGATCAGTGAGAGTAGGTACCCTCCTCATCCTGCTAAGCTCACCAGACTAACGCGGCTGTACAGGCTCAGATAGCTCAGCATACCGGCCTGACGACGACGACAATGTCTACGCCCCACCGGCATCGCTCTACGAACGCATAAAACCGTCCTCGTTCATTATCAATTCGCTGATCGCCATCACATCCGCCTCCGCGAATGACAGGCAGGAAGTGATCCGTGATTCGAGCGTCAGGGGCTACATGTATGTTGCTGATGTCGAAGAAGGAAAGAAGAAGGTGAAGCTATTAAGCCCGCAACCGGGACAGGTGCCAACCAGCGCGCTTGTATTGGGGACCTTCCCGGAGGACGTGGCGGCGCTTGTTAGTTAGGATGCTGATTGCTGAACATTGCTATCTTCGGGGGGCATGAACAGATTAGATACTGTTTGGACAGATAAGGGTATCTAGCGCTCTATGAATATGGTCACAGATGCAATCCATGTTACAGCCTGGCTAAAATATGCAGTACACCGATGCACACATTCCACCTAATCATCCTCGGCAGCATCGAGTTCCTTTTCCGTCTTGTCCAGCAAGTTCTTGAGAATCGTCGCTGTGCTCCTCATGCCCTTCAAGGCATTCTCGTCTGCACCTCCACCCTTTGTCCAGGTCGCGTGCGCAAAGTCGATCATCTTGACTGCCGCCAATTGGGGCAGATCCTCATCCTCGTCTCCCTCTTCTCTATCCGGTGCCGCAGATCTGAGTATCTGCTTCGTCTTCGCGTACTCGTCCACATCGCCCTCGTAAACAATCAGGATGCTCGCCGAGTACATGCGTGATTCTTTCTTCTCAAACGCAGCAATGATATCTTTGACTTCGCCCAGGGAGAATGCCAGAACCTCTCGGGCGCGCTCTAGCTCCGGGTGTGATTTGCCGGAGCCAGTGGGCAGGACGTAGGACGTGAAACCCTCCTCGATGTCTGATGCGCTGAATTTACGGCCGTACATTTTGTTGTAGACCCAGTACCCGTCCTCGCTACTCGCATACTCTTTCAAGTCGGCGGGTACCTCAGGCGCAGGAACACCTCTCCACGTCCGCATACCCGCGATCCGAAAGCCCAGACTGCCACTCGTCGTCTCAGCACTGACGGCATCCAGTCGTGCTCGCTTCTCCGGCTTTGCTGCGTCGTCCCATAGCTGTGCGCCTAGTTTCAGATCCAGGACATTGGGCTTCTTGAAGCCGTATGTGATGTTCTCCATCACGATATGTAGTTCTGTCTCCAGCTTCTTTCCGTGCAAACGCTCGACTTTCCCGTCGGCAGTGGTAATGGTGCCGGATTCTGAATCTTCTACGACGGGGGCCTTGTCGCCGGACAGACTAAGCGTGCCCATGTAGGCGGGTAGGTGCGGGGCGAGATCGGGGTGCGATGCGGCGACGGATTCATAGAAAGTGATCTCGGCTTGGGTACATGGTTTGACTACGACGGCGCCAGATGGATCAGAGAGTACGCCGTCGCTGTTGCGTAGTTAGTATGTGCATGTTGGTGGCATGAGGATGCTGCTTACTGCCCCGCGGCTGCGTTGCCAAACGACACCAGGCTGGTGGGGTCGAAGGTCTTCTTGGACATGGTGGAGATTATTCTGGAAGCTGGGAGGGGTAGTATACACGAGTGTAGGGTAGTCAGGCGGTGCACAGGTGAAGTCGGTGGTGTATGGTTGTAAGCTGGAGCTGGAGGGGAACTGGACCCTGTAACATGAGGGTCTCGAGCTAGGTCACTCCAGGGCTAGTTCACCATACAGCTACTCCGCGTTGTCTTACATACAACGACATCCATCTTGACGCACACGACGGTGAAGTTCAAATCATGAGCATCCGATGGTCCAGGAGCGCTATCGTTCTTCGGGAGGGGCAACTACAATGCATCTTTGCTAGACGTGCCGACTCGACGGACCTTCCATTTGCTTCGCGTCTACCTCCGTCTTCCGCCGTCCCATGTTAGCTTCCCTGTGTGATGGCCTCCATGACTCCAATGTATATCTACTGGGTCTCTAAGTTGCTGTCCACATGTACTTGCCTTCCATGTTTGGGTTTGCCGCACCAGACGGCAATGGCTTAGCGCTCTTGCTTCACTCGTCGCCCCCACTCACTGCGAGATCGTTTGCTCACCTGCTGTTGAGCTGCAAACACAAGCCGCTCACCTCCTCAAAGTGTTGACTACAAGACTGGATTTCAACCCCCTGCTTCTCTTCAGATCCTCGATTGGCTACCTGGCAACTCAGGTGCAAACAGCGAATATGACCACGACGGAGACGGCAACTACGACCGCGGAGCACGCGGACGCTCCGCGTATCCGAGAGCAAGTAAGTAACATGATCAGCGGAAGGGTTTCTTGAGTCTTTGGCCCCAATCCACCACATCACTGACCTCAACAGGTGGAGTACTACTTCAGTGATGAGAACCTCCCCTCAGACCTGTTCCTTCTGCAATGCTGTGGTGGCCGCGAGAACCTTCCAGTCTCCGTCTCCCGCATCTGCGGCTTCAAGAAGATGCGCAGCTTCAAACCCCGCACCCTCGTTGTCGCCGCTCTCCGCAAATCCCCCTTCCTGGTTGTCTCCGACGATGGGAAGACCATTCAGCGGAAGCTACCCCTCCAAGGACCCTGCGCGCTCGATCCAGACTTCTACAACGACGACGAGATCGCCTACGATCCGCGAACCCGCAAGCCTGCCGTGTTTCCTGTTCCCTTGCTGCCACAGACAAAGGCCACGTATCCACCTGGTATGACCAAGAACATGATGAAGCCTACCGGCTTCGAGAGTAGCTATGTGGAGGCACCAATCACGCCGCAAGAAGCTGAAGTAGAGCAAGCCATGTACGACCCAGACAAGCCGTTTGTTGAGCGTATTGAGACCGCAATCCAGCGATTTAAGCAGAAACGTCGTATGCATCAGCAGTACGCCGCTATCTTCAACAAGTGGATGCGGTTCGGTGGCGTAGAAGAGGGACCGCGCATGTTTGGTGGCCTGTCGAAGCAGGATATGCGTGACATGGACGCCGAGGAGATTGCAAGAGCGATGGCAAATCACAGTGTTCCATGGGATAGGCAGGATGTGAAGCACTGGGTGGTCGACTTTGTTGGGGTTGGCGAAGCGTTTCTGTGAGTCTACCCAGATCGACCCTCAATGGTGCACACACTGATATTCCTATAGCGGATCCTTCCTTCCAGCTTTCTTTGGAACATCACCGCACAGTATCAAAACCGCCTGTCAAGTTCTCCGCTCCTTCTACAACTACTTGCTCTTTCACTCGGTCTGCGATGAATATCGGGACGAACTCGTTAAGGCCCGTAAGCTCTGCGATACCGCCGAATCCGAGCTCGAGACGACCTACACTGCTGGTCTCGCGCTCCCTGGTTTCTTCAATATTGCTGCTAGTACCATATTTGGGGGCTCCAAAACTGGTACCTATACAGGCGACAAGCAGTGGGCAATTGAGCTGAAGGACCAAGGAGTCAACCTGGGCGACGTAGGCCTAATGGATGAAGAGGCGCGCATCACGTTCAAAACGGCAGTCGCAATTCTAGGCACAGACGAGCAACAGAGCATGCTCGATATCAAGGCCGTACGAGTGCTCAAGGATGAGTCGTTCGGACTTGAAGTGCTTGCCATTCACCCTGCAGACAATGTCACAAAGGAGTTGTACGACATGGCCAACAATCAAACGAAGGGCAGGATCCACCTCCAGCCCCTTGGCAGGCTCGTCTGCCGCTCCTGGCAAATCGAAGACTTCCACCAGTACGACCTGCCCGTGGACAAATATCCGAACGGCTGTCTTCCCATAATTCAAGAAGGCAAGGAATATGAGTTCTGGGTGGAGGATCAAGTGCTGGGCGAGTGCTTCGCCGGTATGAAGATGGACGCACGCATCTTGACGCTTGAGGCCGGGATTACCATCTTGGACGATGTGCGTGAGACTATGTGTAGCTTCTACAAGTGGCTTCCGAACGAGCTGTGGATGCAGCGGCACCCAAAAGAGGTCGTTATTCGTGCTAAGGTGCTGCCTGGTGACGATGACGAGCAGGCAGTGCAAGTGGAGGCCAATGGGGAGGACAAGTTTGGCGAGGAGAAGTTTGCCGATGATGAGTCGGATGAAGATTGAGTAGGTGACCCTTCGATGGTTCCGTACTTCTTGCCTCCTATGCTGTGCGGAACATGGCAAGGTAAGGTACATGGATGGAAGACTCGATGCAATCTATGCACACTAATGGAGGCTTACGAGGCAAAGTTATACATGCGGCCGGGGATCAAGCGTACGCGTCTACGTTTGCAAAATCTTGAAATTGGCTTAGCTCAATTGAGGGGAATGCGTCCTATTTGGCCTCAGAGTATGACGCACCATTAGCGCCATGTGTATAATCAAAAGCTAGATTTCTTATCGAGTGTCGACCTTTGAAATCGAACATACGAAAAGAGACGCGACTTAATCTCACGAAGCTCTCACCCATTCTCTCAACACAGCTAGCTTCGTGACGAGAAGTCCGCCTAAAGCTCTCACCCATTCTCCCAACCTAGCTAGCTTCGCGACAGGAAGTCTGCCAACAGTTAAAGCCTTGACTAAGTTACTTTAGCAGTACCCTAAACAGGTGCTAAGATCATTGTCGGCCGAGTTGCAGACGCATCTCCGAAAGGGCGTGAAGTTACACGATCTTCTGCGCCCTCCGGATGACGTGCTCGGTGCGGGGACATTCCGCAACATGTTCGGAGTTAACGGACCCGACCTGGATTTATCATCCATTGACCGACTTCCTGTTTGCTTCCTTGAACACAATCAATCATCGCCTACCCTTTCATGTTCGCCGTAAACCAGATCTCGCGCGCAGCTCCACGGTTCACACGCTCCTCCATAACGGCTTCCCGACTCTCTGCATTGAGCCACCAATTCAGCCCGAGGTTTACGACCGTGCGATCAATGGCGTCTGTTCCGAAGACGATGAAGGGGGTGTGGATTGAGAAGACGGGGGGGACCGAGGTCTTGCAGTATAGGGAGGATGTTCCTGTGCCGGAGCCAAAGGAGGGCGAGGTGCTGGTGAAGAACGAGTTTATCGGGATCAACTATATTGACACGTGAGCTCTACTGCACCTGGTTGTTTGACGTGGAGAGATATAGTGGCTAACGTGTGATACAGTTATTTCCGCGCCGGCGTTTATCCTGTCCCGCAATTTCCGTATATCCTCGGTCGCGAGGGGAGTGGTAAGGAACCCGGCGGTGCAGATGACTGTCTCCTTCGCGAAGCAGTGCGGCTGCTCCGAGTTTGAGACTATGAATTATTTGATGAGCTCGGCTGACAATGCTCCAAGGTACCATCGCAGCTCTCGGCGCAAACACGCCTTCAGACCTCCAGGTAGGAACCAAGGTTGTTTACATGGGGCACGCTTCCTACGCCGAATACACCGCCGTGCCCTCCACGTACACTGCCCCCGTCCCCTCCAGCATCTCCACCGAAATCGCCGCAGCATCCCTGCTCCAAGGCCTCACCGCCGTCACCCTAATCCGGGAAGCCTACCCCGTGAAGAAGGGTGACTGGGTCCTCATAACGGCAGCGGCGGGAGGCGTAGGTCTCTGGCTCTGCCAGCTGCTCAAGGCGGTGGGCGCGAGGACCATTGCGACGGCGTCGTCGGCAGAGAAACGAGAGTTGGCGAAGCAGAATGGCGCGGAGGTACTCGTGGAGTACCACGAGGAAGATAGGGAGAAGTTTACGAAGGAGGTGTTGGAGATCACGGGGGGTGAGGGGGTGCATGTCGTCTTCGATTCCGTCGGTAAAGTGACGTTCGACAGTTCTCTTGCTACGGTGCGACGCAAGGGATCGATGATTTCGTTTGGCAATGCGTCTGGACCTGTTACTGGATTCGCTCTTGCGTAAGTAGCCCATATCTTGTGCCAATACTGGGTTGCTAACGCAGAGATTTAGTCGCCTCGGCGCAAAGAACATCAGGCTGCTCCGGCCTACGCTGTTCAACTACATCTACACACGGGACGAATTTCTGCATTACACCCAGGAAGTGTGGAACTTCATCGAGAAAGATGGGCTGAGTGTTAAGATCCACGATGTGTACCCGCTCAAGGATGTCGAGCGCGCGACGAAGGACATTGAGGGAAGAAAGACAACGGGGAAGTTGCTGTTGAAGGCGTAAGCAGGGTATATTGTGTCGGCGAGCAAGTATATTGAGTGTGGGGTAGAAGGACTGTTGAAAGGGATTGAAAACGTCCAAGGCCAGGCCGTTACCATCTATTCTACAGTTCATCTGGAGCTCACTCTTAACAAGGAAATTTGCCAAAGTGACATATACACACAACGTGGACTATATACAAGATGAGAATACATGAATATGGGTATAAGAAACAATACAATCCGAATCGAAGTAAAAGATAAGTCTCCAAACCCTCTTCTCTACCCCTCGTATTACCGCATCCTCCACTCCCAGCCAAGTCGATGTAATGCTCGCGTGAAGAAGACGATGTCGAGATAGTCGTCCTCATCTCCCTAGAAAAGGACCGCAACCCAGAACAGCCACTTGAAAACTTGTCTACACAGGCTATCCGCATCGCCTTTGCGAGGGGTCGATGTCGGGCTGGGCGCAACTGCAGAGTCCACAGAGACCGTAGGAGCATCTTACAGCACTGTTAGCATGGCAAAGGCGAGTGCAATGAAGAGGGTGTAGCCACTAGTAACTTTACTAGCAGCGGCCTTCTTCGTCTCGGTCGGCGCAGGAGGGGCTGTATCCCCGCCCGTCGTGCCGCTCGGGGTTGTCGTTTCGTTGCTCGGCGAATTCGTCTCATCGTTTGAGAGCAGCCTCAGCTCCAGACCCTCCACCTCCACACCGCTGCTTCCGTATACAGCCTGCGGTGCCTTGGTGTCCGTGACTTGAACGAGCTTGCCCTGCTTCGGGTTGTCGATGCCGTTCTTAATGAGGTCCTCGCACCCAGGGCAAACGGCGGGAATGGTGAAGTTCTGGTCAAAGATGCCGCTCGTAATGAGGTCTCCATCACACGCTGGGGCTTTGATCGAGGTCGATGATGGGTTGGTGGCTTGGATCTCGGCCATGTCGAGGGCGTTGAACTGCTCTTGGAGGCTGTCGTAATCGGCGCGAAGCGAAACGGTCTTGTTATCGTTGATGACGACCAATCCGTAGTCACTAGGTTCCTGGCTGTACTCGTAGACAAGGCCGCCGCTGATAGCCTTCATCTGGTTGCTGTACAGGGCTGCCACTTCTTCGAAGACGCGAGGCATGACTTTGTTGCATCCATACTCGGAGAAGAAGACGGGGACCGCGCTGTCTTTGAACATGTCGACGAGCGTGTTGTAGCCGGCAGATTCGAAACTTGCGTCACTACCACACCAAGAGTACGAGTTCAGACCGAAGAAGTCGGACGAAGACTGATCATCATCATCATGCGCGCATTGCATGTACGCCCACGTATCTTCCAGGATTTCGCGCACGTCGGCGGCGGAGTAGCCGACCGGAATCGTGCGGTTAGAGTTGTTCTTGATGTAGTTCTTGAGATCACGTTGGACAGCCTAGGCGTTGTCAGTACTTTGGCATGCTGCTGTGACGCGTTTGCAAACTCACCCGAATGTACTGCGGATTAACTTTACCCGTCGCCTGATCGTTCATAACCTCATTCGCCGAAAAGAAAGCCAGCGTATTCGGGTAGCCCTTGAAGTTCTCCACGACCCCAAAAATCCTCGTCAAGTACCCCTCATGATAACTCGTCCAGGGCTCGTCGCGATTGATAGACTCGCCCGAACCGGGCCCATTGACATCCAAGATCATGTAGATGCCTGCAGCGTTGAAGATGGAGGCGCAATCGTTGTGGTCGAAAGTCGGGTCGACGTTGTACACGCGTATGGTGTTCACGCCGAGACGCTGCAGCATGATAGCATCGCGAAGGCACACGTCTTTGTCGGTGAGCGGATCCTCGCCGGACTGCGGCTTGTAGCCGCCCTGGCCTCCCGGCTGGTAGTCGACGCCGATGATGGAGAAGCGTTTCTTAGTTACGGTGTCGACGAAGTCTTGGCCTTGGATCGACACTGGGTGGACGGCGAGAGCGGCGCTCACGAAGAGGGCGACAAGCGCGCCGAGGGAGTGGAATACCTGGGCACATCTTGTCAGTACGGTATTCGGAACAGAAGACGCTTGGAAGGTACATACCGTGCGCATGATGAGCGAGTGTATGCAATTGGCGCGCAATGCAGGAAATGACCGTATCAGGCTTGCTAGAGAGTCTTTGCCTTCGTCCTGTAGCAACGCGAAGATTGGAGTGAGAATGGAGTACGCAATGGACCAACAATCAGGTGCTGCGAGTCCGAGTGTATACCGCACAGCCAATGCGCCTAGTCCCTTCCACTTCCTAGCTAGCCTCACAACACGGCGTAGTAACAGGAGCGAGCGAGTGACAGCGAAGAGCAAACGCGCAACGAAACACAAACACACAAGGAGCGGGTGAAGCACGGTGAAGCACGGTGAAGCCGCGGACAATATCCAAGAAACGGCGGTTGATAACAAAAAGCGCCTACCGCGCAATATAGGCAAGCGGCAGCCGCCGGTGCGATGTCTACAGTCCCCATTGAGGAAGGCCCTTACCCAGCGCTAAGGAAACGTCTGCCGAGACCATGCGGGTCATTTCCCAGGAAGCTGACACTGGTGTGCCGGAGAAGAGGTCCACCAATCATGGAATGGCCCTAGTCGGGCTCCGAGCGTTTTCAACCCGACCTTCACCCTCCCAAGACGACCACCGTTGGAGTACAAACACATCAGCATCGGGTTCTGGTGGACGGAGCGACGCGCAACCATCGTAATGCTGACTTCTTCTTCTATCCTATCCAATGCCAACCATCTAGAGATGCATGTGCTGTACATCACGCCACCCTACTTTACATTACATGTGCCTGTGCCTGTGCCTACCCAAGTCCCACGAACGCCAGGCCCGTGCATCCCGGCCACTTAAGCTTCAGCTTCCGCTTCCACTTCCTTCTCTGATTTCTCCACCACAGCAGCCTCTCCCGCCTTGTCGTTCTCCTTGTCTCGGTCATCGCGCGATTTGCGTGGCGCCTTTGGCTTCTTCGCTTCCTCGGGGAAGAGTTCTGCGAAGAAGTTAGGCAGGAAACGATTGATGCGTTTCCACGTCTCGTTCCAGAGCTCTTCTTGTTCGGGGTTCTCGTCCGGTGGGGCGAGAACTTCGCTGTGCGACATGACGAGGAGCATGTTCTTGAGGTTTTCTGATACTGCTTCTTCCTGCTGGGTTGTTAGAAGACCATCAGGTAAGGAGAAAGTGGGAGACTTACGAGATTGTCGCCTTGGCCGCTGTTCATCAACCGGTCCATGATTGTGATGATCTTCAGCCAAAGATCTAGCAGTACGTCCGTCTCGGAGAGCATGGTGAGGTAGTGCAGGAACACTTTCGAAAGCAGAGTTGCGGCACGCACTCTCGTTTCGCTCATGCCTAGCGGGTCCGACTGGTACACCTCCGGCTTCAAAAGCTGCGTGATCAGAGGAAACAGCACCTCGGTAAAGATCGCTGTCCATTCCTTGTGCTCAGCAGAAGCAAGATCGTTCGACAAAAGCGTCCGCTGTAGTGATCCGAAAGCCTGTTGACGAATCTCACGGCACGGATTGAGGCATTGGTGTGTGAGAGTTTTCAGAATCGGCGACCAATATGCGGTCCAAGCTGCGAAATGTCAAAACCAAAGACGGAGACACAGAGATTTGTGACTTACCTTTAGTCGTCTCAAGGTGGGACTGGTCAATGAAGCTTGAGACCCTGCTAGACATCTGGAAGACGATCGTCATGGCTTTGCTACCACGGACGACGATCTCGTCGCTCCTTTACACTATTAGCTGGTGCGCATCCGATCAGTCAATGAGACTCACTCAGGCTTTTTGGTCTTTGGTGCTTTCACGCGTCGCGCAGCTTGATCGTGCAATTGCTCCTGCCGCGCTCCGACCTGAGCCGCTGTTGCGAATTCGTTCAATAGCGCAATCGCAGATTCATAGTTGTCTGCTGTGATGCCGGGCTGAGGCGAAGTGGTCAGGTCTTCAACGAGTTGGAACACTTCTCCGGCAGCTTCGGGCACGCGATGAAGCGCATTGAGAATCGACCAGAAGTCCGGCGAGCTGGCTAGCTCGATGCGAAGACCATTTGGTCCCTTACAGCAGTCGGACAGCCCCTTGAGCAGTGGACCAGCACACTGCTTGAGGAGATCCTCGCTAAAGGTGGAGAATGTGTGAAGTAATACTGGTGCACGGATAAAGTCATGGTCCTGAATGGGTTAGTAAAGCCGGAGCAATACCAGTTAGTTGACTCACATTGCTAGCCTTCAGCAAGCTCAGAAGGTAATACACAGATCTCGCAATCACCACAGGATGCAGCTTCGAGGCATCTCTGATGACGCTTGCCAGAGCGTCGGCAACGTCTTTAGCCAGCTCCTCTACCGTCTCTTCATCCCGCAACGCTAGCATCGTAGCCAGTTCGAGCACGAACACCAGGCTGGGATCGTACATGGGGCGGTTCAGCTTGGCCTTGTTCCCATTAGGTCGCGGGCTTGTTGCTGACGGTATTTCTGGCTTCACGACTATGACTCTTGGCGAACCGTCTTCAGGTATTTGCTCAAGCAGGGAAACGAGCAGCGAGCGTAGTGATTCTAGTGGGAGTTGGCTAATATTAGCCAGGATGTCTTCGAAATGACACTCTTTTACTGTGTCTACCGTGCACAGAGTGTATTCGATTTCCTGATCGGACGGCTCCGGGGGTTCATCGTTCGCGAAGCTGGAAACGTACGATGTAAGAGCCGAGAAGATGCCGGTGTCGGCTGGGCGCTCAGCACGATCGATAACCTGCGCTGGACTCTGGAGTGGTATCGGCGGCAACGCTAGGGTTTTCTGGAAGGAGAGGAAGTAGGGAGGGATCAGCGAATTCACGAAAAGATTGACCATGATATGGATGAGCTGCTACACTTAGTATTGGTACAAAGCACTTGCATGTAGAACTTACGTGATTCCATCCGTCCCGTATGGATGCTTCGTTGCCTTTGATGACCTGGAACAGAACGACGGTGGCGAGTTGTGCTCTGCCATCTCGTCCAAATCGGACGGCGGTCTCACTGACCATGACGCTCTTCTTCTCCACCTGGACCTCGGTGTTCAACGCTGTGCTTGGTGGGACGTCGGGCGCCAGGGTGCTTATGTACGACAAACATGAGATGATTCGATCCAGGGCATCGCTGAGCTTGTGTTTCGCCGCGATTTGAGCACATTGGTCAAACCCGGTGACCACTCGGGAGAACACCGCATCGTCGGTAGCAGACATGAACACGTACGACAAGGTCGCCACAATCGGCTTCCATGTCGCTGCGAAAAGGTCTGCGTCAAAGATGTTGGTATCGCAGATAATCAGATCAGATGTTGACTGGATCTTGATCAACAGCTCCTTCCAAGCGTGATCGTATGCATGTCGATCCGCGTGTTCCTCCGGAAGAATAATTTCTCGGGTCTTGATCGATGTGAAGATGGCTTGCATGAACTCGGGGTCGAAGTCCTTCCCGTCGTTGACACCGCGCAAGTTCTTTGCAAAATCTTCAACCGCCATACGTTTGGAACCTTTCAGATTGGGATTATGCTGATCAGTGTTGAGCATGATGATCGCATAGACGAGAACGTAGATGGCATCCTTGTTCGCAATATTCTCGGGCTGGGCTTGGTCAAAGTACTGTTCGGCGAACTCGGTGACAATTCTTTCAATGAGCTGAGATTCGCCCGGTAGTCGGAAAGCGTGAAGGAGCTGCCGGAGCGCCTCGTCCACACGCAAGCCTTTGAAGTCGAGCTGCCCTATGAAAGCTTGCAATATGCCTTCGTTTGATCTCTTCGATATAAATTCCCCAAGAACCTTTTTGTCTACTCGAGTAGTGCCTTTGATGAATTCTGCAATACTCTTCGGGTCGTCCGGATTCTCGATGATACCCTGCGAGGCCAGGTATGCTATGCCGCCTTTCGGACTCTCATTGAACTTGGTGGCGCCACGAATGATGATCTTCTTTCTCGCTCGCTGCTCGCGTAACGCTTCGGCGCTGGGGAACCCCTCGGTCACCGGCTCGTCCTCCAAGCGGTCCGCAATAGATTGGACGAAGCCCAGGAGTGCATCCAGACAAAGCGGAGGCACGTTGACCGTACTCCACGTGGCCGAGTCGGGAAAGGCATTTCGTGCCAGAAGGCCAACGATGTCCATGGAAATGTCATGTCGATCAATCTGACAATCATAGTTGACAAATAACTCTGCCATGAACGACGGTATTCGGACCAACGCACCCAGATTCTCGACCATGGCCTCTCGAGCATCTGGTTTTCTAGCTCCGCCCTCTAGGCCAAGCTTCTGTCGATCTTTCACCGGGACAGGCGTCGATCGACCGCTGGTGCTGCTCGGTTGCTGCATGGGTTTGATGAGACTGGGTGCTGGCGGAACCCCTTCGTACAATGAAGGTTCGATCCCAGGTTCCAGCGGGATCTCGACTCGAGGAAAGAGGCAGGCTATTAGGTAGGATAGATATAGCTCCTGCTGCAGCTTGAGGACGCTTCTGCAAGTTGCTAGCAGAGTCCCGGCGACGCGCAGCGATTCGTTCAAAACGGCCATGTTATCGGACCGAACAAGCTGGAAAAGGTGCCGGCAAAGTGTGTCTTTGGCGAGATTTGCTAAGCTTGGATGGCTTGCTATAGAGGGTCCCGCAACCTCGAGTGCAACGTCGACTATCCGCAGAGCCATGACCCGCATAGTGTCTGTATGTTGTCGGTCATGGGGATCTAGTAGGTCGACCAGCACCCTGAACAACTCGCGAATGGACGGAAGCGAGTACGGCTTGATTTCGGCCGGTGGCTGCTCGGATGGCTGCTCAAGTTCGATGGTGCCCGGCAGGTCCACAGTGCTTCCCGCTGGATTTGGGGCATTGCTGTCATTGTCTTCCTGGCCGCGCTCCGAGGTGCCGGACTGTTGAGGCTCCTCGACCTTTGCGGGACCGCCATCGCTCTGTCCGTTGGTCGTGGGGTCCATTTTCAAGCCGTCGGGCTTCTCATCGCGCTCCATTTCTTCGTCTAGCGCAACAAGTTCCTCGGGTGACTCGATTTCCAGCGCCTTCAGTCTCTTGAATATGACCTGGCACATAGACACCATGGCAATCTCGGCAGATCGGCGTAACAATTCAGACAGTCTAGCCTGGCAGCACATGCTCAGCCCTGTCTCCATCATCTCGCAGATGCTCTCGTCACCCAACACTTGGCCAGCAGAGCCGGACACCATGCCTTCCATGAGCTTGAGGATGCGCAGGAGAACGATCTCATCTGCGGGAGAATCGCTAGCTTCGAACCGACAATGTGTGATGGCGGAAGAGAGCTTCTGCATAGCTTCTGGGAGTCGCGGTGAATCGGGCCCAATGATGTTGTACGCTAGGAACTTTGTAATGGCGATGAGAGCGAGCGAGGTAATCGGCGCAGAGGTCGACGAGGAGCGGATGACCTGTAGGAAAGGGTGGAGCATCGAAGTGGTGTCGAACGTTCGTATGTCTACAACGACATTAGCACAGCTCCAGCTCCAGCTTCAATTGAGCCGGGGCACCCACCTTTGCAGCCTTTGAGCTCGCTCCTCAGCCGCGCAAAAGCAGACATCAGAGGATTGTCCTGCAGGCTCTTGCCCTTCTTTCCGCGCAAGCCCCATCTGCTTGGGACAGCTTCCTCCTGTTCCCCCGTTCCTCCTACGATGCCTTGTCCAGCTCTGTCGCGCTTCTGTATAGCCGGCGTCTTGCTCGAGGAGCCACCGAGGATAGCGGATACCGAAGAGTGCGCCCAGCGGGTATGCTTGCGCATCGCCGACGTGACGGTTATGCATTCTGTCACCACGAGCGCGATGGGATTGACCGCGACGGAGATGGGGCGGACATCTAAGCTCGCAACCGCATCGTGGGGAAGTCCTATGGTAGCGTCTTCAGGTCCGTTGGTCGCCATGATGAAAGAAAATCCTGTGCGAGGTAACGCGTGCCGCGAAGTGGTGTCAGGCGCCCTGGTCGCAGGATGCTGGCTGCGATGGGAACTCAAACGACTGCTCGTTCAGGTCAGCAAGTCAGGAAAAGAACTTCATGCTCCAGAAAAAGTTTGCCTAGGAAAGCAGCGTTTAAGAATAGAGCGAGCTCGGGGTGCATGTATCCTCATCAGAGGTGGAGCCGCGGTAGGCATCAACGATTTGGTACATCGACTGTGAGATGTTCAGATGCCAAGCCGTGTTCACAGCTCAAGCTAGAGGCCAGGGTGGCTGCCCGTGAAAGCAATGGAGTCCATCGTGGGCAGCGTCCACGAGAGCTTTCTTGCACAACTTTGTAACACGTCTTGGTCGTATTTATAAAGCAGATTTTAGAAGCTGTATCTCTTATATAGTTATGTCTCGATAATGTTACAAACGCAGCGCTCCATCTCCAAGTCGAGCACGCTCGAACGCCCCATAATGCAAGAATTGTCTAGTATATACAAACCCAACCGCCGACAGTCTGTCCCAAACTCCGACAACTGAAAGCCAAAACACCGGCTTCGAGACACGTCGACAACGGAGACCGGCTCAGCGAAGCCGCACTCGTCTCCGAAGCTCTAGAGGCCACGTACATGTTGGCTAGAAATCTCCACGGACGGTTGCCGTAATGATGCTTAGAATGAATATGCTGATGAGGCCACCTTCGCCTTTCCATCGTGTCGTCAATAGTCGTTGCTGCCTAATTGACTTTACAATGCAGCCTCTGGGTTCTCAGGCCTAGGGCAAAGGTTAGAACACAGCTACGTATGGTATTTGTAGTCGTCCACTCACTGTTTAGGCCCCACCTTCGCCTTCTCGTCAGACCCTCGAGCTTCGTGGATCTCATCGGGATCTTTGAAATCACTTCCTTGCTTGGCCGGCTCGCCAGCTGGTTTGACCTTCACTTTCGGGGTCTCCTCTTTCGTTTCAGCTTCTTTCTTTGCCACTTCTTTGACTTGTTTGGCCTCTTTAGCTTCTGCTACCTTGAGCTGTTTGGCCTCTTTCGCTTCTGCTTCCTTCTGCTTTTCCTCGTTCTTGGCCTTCTGTACTAGGTTCTGCACCTCCGCCTTTTCCTTTTCCCAATCGCTGGACTTGGTATCGAATTGGTCCTCGATCTTAGCCTGTCGTTCCTTCTTGGCAGCTTCCTCGGCTTCCTTCGCCTTGCGCTCTTTTTCCATTTCCTCCATGTGTCGGATGTCGTCAACGCTGGGCTCGTACAAATGCCAGATGGTGTAGTGCGGGAGACCGACGACGGAGAACTTCATGCGCTTGGCCATCTAAGGGAACTTTAGCGGATGTAATTTTATGTTGCACGTATAACATACCTTTCCAAAGCCTTCGGTTTCGGCGTGCTTCTCGAAACTGAAAGCTGGGAAGTGGGCACCCTGGCGGAAGACCTTTGCTTTTGCGAGGATACTGACACCACCAACACCATCAATTTCCATCTCCATATCTGGGTCGCCGTACGGGTCACGTAGGTAGGCCAAATGCGGTCGCCATGTAGCGTATTCGGCATATCCTTCGACGATGACAGCATCCTCGTCGAGAGTGTCTGCGAGCGCCAAGGCCGTCTCTGATTCCTGCCACGAATTAAGATCATACGGCTGCTCTCCACCTAGCCAGTCGGGGAGCGGACGCCAAACGTCTAATACATGTTAGCTGTAGAACAATATGCGCACAGAGGTAGCCCTACTAGGTACAATTACGTCTTTGTTGTGCCGCATCAGATCTTCCAGAATGGTGAATGGAGCCGTTTCAACGTCAACGTCCCTCCAGTAAACCCAGCTGTGTGTCGGGCGGAGGGCGGCACTCAACAGCCAGTTGCGGGCCTGGGCCATAGACTTTCGGCGGCCGGCTTGAGCGGCGAAACCGTGTCTGCTCTCAACGTCCTGGTTGACCTTTTGCCCGAAGTCCTTCTCCATGATGGAGATTTCGCCAAATTGCTGCTTAGGGTCTGGGTTCGCCTGCAGCTCCTCCAGCTTATCGTGCAATTTTGATAGGGTGTTGTCCTTTGAGTCTCCGACGAGGAACGCCAGATCGATCAGGTTGTGCGGATAGGTCAAGTTCCTTAGATGGCCGAAAAACATGTCCAGATGCGGAGAGGCGTCACGCAGGGGCGCGCAGAGCAGTATCCTTTCTTCCCGTTCCCACCCCCGTGCCGTGCCTTGAACATTGCTCAGGTCGTAGTATCGCACCGTCTCAAGCTGCGTGTCGTCGCTGGTGGTGAAATAACTGAGCGGGCCTGAGCCTAGGTTCGGACGCAAATCGGGGTAGAGGAAGAATAGCGCCGTGAAGAACACGCCGCCGACGAGTAGTATCCGCTGGATCAGCGTCCTCCGCCGCCGCAGGGCGCCGGGCTGTGATCGCGGTTGGAATCTGCAGCGACAATGATAGTTAGCATCGTGACGCCAGGAATGGCGATAGTGCAGCATGGTCGACCACGATGGCTGCAATGCAGCGCTGAACATGGCAGCGGCGAACGTACTTGTGGGGTTGGATGGAGAAGGTGCCGCTTCCGCCAGTCGACGGGTATGCGACCTGCCCATTGGAAAAGGCATGGCGATGCATCTTCGACTTCCCATGTAAGGGCAGCATCCAGGAGGCTTGCTTGGACTCGAGGCGTGGTGAGGAGTATCCCTTGAGCACCCCGGTCGCGGTCGACCCGTGTGTTTACGGGGCCACGGTGCAGCGCGCAGCGATCCGAGGACAGGCTGCGGCAAGTGCAGTCGGTCGGGCGATTCGAATTGGCGCCCCGGTGGCAGCGGACGATAATGGGAGGAGTGTCGGGGATGCTGCAGATGTCGATGGGGAGGTCGAGGTACGGACCTCCGTAAGACTTGGCCCTGGATTTATTTCGCTAAAGGCCACCGTTTTCGCAGACACACCCTGAAATCCCTGGCGGAACGAACCGAATCGGCAACGAGCGCGACAAGGGAGGCAAGGGAGCTGGCTGACTATGCAGTCGTGTGGGAGAGTAGTGGCAGAAAAGGGCTGAGGACTGGCGTGGGTCAGCTCGTGAACGTCGCGCCGCCAAGCGCTCCAATTTCAATGTTTCATCTGCAGAACTAAGCATTGCAGTACCGTAGATCCCGATTACCTTCGCTCGCGCCTGAGCCGCAGCTGCGAGGGAAAACGTCACGGCGAGTCTGCCCAGAGCGAATAGACGCACGGCAGTTATCCGTCCCAGAATAGATCGCTTGGTTATGGCATGATCATGAAGCATTCGTTTCAGGTTGTGTTCTTCCACATTGGGCACTTGGATGACGCCGGATGGCACGATCATTGGATCGGTCTGACTAGGCCATGCGGCAATATATTGAAACATTTGCATCGTATGGGCAGCTATTTCTTTACAAGTATAGACTCCCTTTCTATTGAACTATGGATGCGGGGCAAGAAACACCCCATCGGCGGGTTAGGACCTGAAGAAGCTATCCACCCGCCGAGGCTCAGATCATCGCAGGGAGCACAGCATCGCATGCGTGCACTCCACACTCGTTGCAGCATGTACGCCATACACTCGAGACGGGCTCCGGCACAAAATCTCCGGCGGCATCAGTTGGGACCCTGGGTGGTATTACGCAAACCTGAAGTGACACAGTCAGCACTTGTCGTAAAAGAGAAGTTAAACGTAGAGAACAAAGGCTTTGAGCTCAGAAGCCGTGTTAAATCATCCCCCGCCGCCGGCCTCAGATCGCAGCAGTCCAAGACGAACTACTACGCACCTCGACACTAGGACCACAATAACGCGCCGTAGGACAAGCCCACAGCGCAACTCCACAACTCGTCATCCCAGCCGAAGCCGGTAGAGTGCGAGAGGGTGACCCGGCGACAGATGTCATTGAATGGATAAGACTAAATTTTCTTCCTGGCGATGTGCGAAATGGAGGCAGAACGTACCTTTGTGGAACTAGCAGGAAGCCAAGTAAGTGTGCGTCAGAGGTCTATCTGGAGGCAGGTCAGTAAAGCTACATCCACAGGTTCTCAGAAAAATGCAAAGGTTGCAAGAGAGATATCAGACAAAGGTAAGATGGTAAAGGTTATCAACAATGTAGTTCAGAAGCAGAACTGTTTTAATTACACAATCATCATGAAAGGTGGTGGTGGCAGCAAAGAGATTTACGTACCAAGAAAAGATTGGCGAAGCCAGAGTAGCGCGCCGTCAGTCGAGACGGAACTTCGATGGACTACTCTGGTCTTCGCATGCTCGTGCAGAGCTTCATGCAGCTATGCCTGCCCGAACGGCCGCCTGTTGTGAGAGTCAGCCAGCGTCTCATTGTGCTTGAAGCAGAAATCCGAGTAGTGAGAAAGAGATCAGTTGGTGGTGCATGCTCAAGTGCTCATATGGTGATCGCCAGAACATCAGAAGTATCAATCATAGTAACGTGGATAGGGAGAGAGATGGGTGGCGTACGTACCGGGCGGGTTGGCACCTCGAAAGTGAGGTGTGGTAGAGGACGAGGTCTTGTCCGCGCGAAAGTTTTAATCAGTTTAATTTTCGAAATCTTGGCACTGCGCTAGTCCTCCTTCGGCTCATGGCCGCCGCGTCTGAGAAAGTCATGCCCGCGCAAACCCCGCCAAATCACCACACATCTTTACAATGGCAGCTACTTCAGATCGGAGGAGGATTAATGCTCCAAGCAGCGGCACATCAGCTCCGGTGTTCGCCAGAACGGTACAAGAGCCCGGCTATCTCCAATCCCTGCGACCGTCAAGGACCAGAGGGCCAAAGGAGCTTAGAAAAACATGTAAGTGGTCTCAGCAGTCAATGAGAGCTATACTTGGAGTTTCGCTATGCAGCACCGGTACTGGAGGATGCTTGGAAGCTTTGAAGCTTTTCGATCCATCAGAAGTCGATCATTGGGATTATCGTGAAGACTTAGCTAACGTTCTCACAAGTCCTGCAAACCGGAATTGTCCCCTCCGCGAGCGGCTCCGCATACCTCGAGATACCCAGCACGACCTCAAAGTCACCCTCCACCTTAATAGCACCCACGTCGAGCCTGAAAATCACCGCCAGCATCCAGGGTCCCAAGCCCCTCCCCCGTTCTGCGCCTTTCTCCCCCAACCTCCTCCTCACCACAACCGTTAAGTTTGCTCCATTTGCAACTCGCCACCGACGAGGCTACGTTCGAGATGCCGCCGAGCGCGATCTAGGCGTGCATCTCGAGACCGCGCTCCGAGGAGTTATTATTGGCGAGAGATGGCCAAAGAGCGGCGTGGAGGTGGTGATCACAGTCCTAGAGGGTGATGAAGATGGATGGTGGGGCGACGTCGGTCAAGAGAGTGCGAGTGGGGCGAATGGAGGTGGATGGGGCTTGTTGAATGTCCTGGCGGGCTGCATCACGGTTGCGAGCGCGGCGATTGTGGATGCGGGCATCGATGTGGTGGACACAGTCTCCGGAGGTGTCGCGGCCATTGTGCGGAATCCGTCTGCAAGAGATGGGAAAGACAGCCTGGTCACGTTGCTGGATCCCTGTCCGTCAGAGCATCAAGAGATCGTTGCGGCGTGCGCCGTGGGGTATCTGACGAACCGAGATGAGATCACGGAAATTTGGATGAAGGGCGATGTGGGGGCTGATCCGGATGCGCTCATTGAGGGCGCTACGCATGCGGCGGTTGGCAGTGTGGGTGTGGTGAAAGACGTGCTATTGGAGGCTATGGCAGCTAATCTCAAGAGTGAGGCCGCTACTTCCACGCAGGACAAGACGAAGAGGAAGCAACAAGACGTGGAGATGTCCGGTTGAGCGTCTTGGGGCGTTGACGTATTCGTCAAAGTCAAAGTCAAAGTTACAAAATGGGCTTGGGAAGGAGAATTACTCTGCAGCATAGCATCGGCGTTCTGGTCAAATGATTTACCCAAAGCAAAGGCAAGCGTGGGACGCTTCCGAATTCAAAGAGTTATGAGGACCAACGCCCAGTATCTCCAGATTCCCAACCAGAAGAGAGGGCGTACTGGTCCGCTTTGAAGCGCCATGTCGCGCTATCCAAATTCCAAAAAACACCATCACCCTTTCCCAAGAACTGTCGGAATTGCCGACTTTACATCCGAAGTGTCGAGCCAGATCACGTAGTATAGTCCATTGCCAATAGCCACGACCGACCATTATCACGGTCCGCAAACCGTCCTCTCCCCATTCCGACCAACCCATCCCGGACGCTAGATCTCCTCTGCCTCCTGGTGTTCCAACCACTCGTGAACCCCTACATCACCACACTGATTAGCCAACACGCCAGAAACCCAATTACTACGGCACTCGCAAAGCTTGCAACCTGAATCTTGCAACTCACTCTCTTGCGGGAAGGTCTCCTCATCTTCGCCCAGGACCTCGTTGGCATCGTAGAATTGTTCCCCGCCGTCATCCACGACAGCGTCGTACAACAGGCCTTGCATGCTGGTGTGAGGGTCATCTGGGTCCGTCTTGATCAGGGTAGTGGCCTCGGTCGGGTTCACGGAGCCAGAAAGCGTGGGCGTGGGGAGGTGCTTGCGAGCGTAGTAGCTGTCAGAGTGACCGTTGCCGCTGCCGTTGGAGTTGTGGATGAGGAAGCCAGCGGACTGATCGGGCTCTTCCTTGATGGCGGGAGTCTGCTTACCCTTCAGCTTCGGCTTGGGGATCGTACGGGGTTTTGAGGCGTTGACGCTCTTGGTACGCTTCGGCTTCTTCTCCGCGTATTCATCCTCGGCGTCCTCTTCAGTATCTGGCTGGAACTTCTCTTCATCACCAACAGCCTTCTTTTTGGATGTCGTAGCCGTAGCACGCTTACGCTTGGGAGTCGAAGTCGTACCGTTGGCAGATGAAGTGGTTCCATTTGACGCGTTCTTGGACTTGGACGGAGTAGCAGGTGCGGCGTCACCCCGATCGAAAGCTTGCTTCATGCGGGAGTAGCGTTTACTGGCGGCACCGGGGGTGGTTCCGCACTTTTTGGCGATATCGGCCCAATCCATTGCCTGTTGTTAGTCAGCTCACTGGACTCGTCATTCTGATCATACTCGGCCTTTCGTTCCCTCTCCTGGATGTAAAGTCTGGCACGAACACGAAGGGAAGTTAAACTTACCTTGTCCCTCGTATTATGTTTGACGCACAGCCAAAGGAACTCGTACGCAGTCGGACCCGGATTCTTTCCACCATCCATTGCCTGTCTAAGTCGAGACCAACGCTTGGAAACAGCACCCGTGGACAGGGTGAGGGTCTTGCTGATAGAGGCGAAGTCGATCTATCCACCATCAGTACAGTAGAGCTTGATCATCCCCGCGCTACACTTCGAACGTGAGCTTTAGTCAAAATACTTACAGTCGGTGCACCCCCTGCTGTTAGCACCAAGTACAGGTACTGCAAGTTCTCCTCTTCGGTCGGCATCTTGAGGGAGGACTTACGGTTGCTGCTTGTGGGTTAGGTGAAAAAGAGGTGGGTTGGAGACGACGTTACGAAGGTGTCAAGAAGAGGTCTAGCAGCAGCAGGGCTCTCTATATATATGATACTCCGCTCGCTCTATTCGGAGTAAAGGTGGCGCTGTCCCCTCGCGACGACTGCTCGTTTCTTGGCATTGCCTATAGAGGCGGTGACGAGGAAGGTGAGAGAAGATAGTGAAGGTCCAAAAATTGTCGCGGTGAAAACGGGAGCAGGTACGATAAGCATGTACGCAAGGAATAGCGTTTAATATAGATGTTGTGGTCTGTCGAATGGTATTCAAGAGTCAGAGAGAACATGCACCCTTGCTAGATACAAAATTCGCGACGACCTGTATGCGCTTCCAGTATCTTTCATCCCCCATTGACTGGAGTGCGAATACCAACGATGAAGAGCAGCACGAAATATGGGAAAGCGTAATCGTTGTGATGTATCTGGCTCGCTTGCACGCTCATATATATGCTCCAGATCAATGCCGTTTATCAAATCTCTCAATCGCTCCAGCAATGGATTTCAAATGACACCCAAGCCAATAACCCCTTGTTCTTTCTCCGGCGCCTTACCAACCAAGCCCTCAAAATCCAAGCCCACTTCTCTTAACATACTAGCATGGTGTCTTGCCTGCGCCATACAGTCCTCCCATGCACCCCCTCCCTCCTCGACACTGCTTAGCTGTCGAATCAACAACACATTGAAAGAGTCGACGTGCTCTTTCGCCCACTTCACACATGCAGACATGAGAATTTGAGGGAAGCACTTCTGGTAGATATCGACAGTATTCTTGATGATGGTGAAGTAGATGTAGGATATTTGGAAGATGTAGTCGGGAAGGTTGCCTTCGAAGATGCATTGCCTATGGCAGTGTTAGTAAAATGAGAGGAGGGCACGTGTAGGAGTGTGGGAGGCCTACCGGGAGCGCTTTCTGACGAGGTTCCCGCGAGCTTCGAGGTACGCTTCGCGAGCGCGGTCCTCAAAGCCTAAGCGGACGACCCAGGTGACGTGTTGTTTGACCGAAGATATCCAATTGTTGTTTTCGATGAGCTGTTTGATGAGCACGTTGGCTAATTTTGTCGCGCGCTCGTTCACTTTGAAGGTCACGATACCTTGCGCCATGGCGTTGCTTCGGATATTCTTAGCCAATGCTCTCAGTCGTTCAATTTTCTTGACTGCGCTCTCAAAGTGTTGTAACGCGATATCAATATCCAGTTCATCTAGCTGAGTTTCGACTGTGCGGATGCTCTGCTGCTTGCCGTCGATGTCCACGAACATACTTGCCCGATTGTTCAGAACGTCGTCCGACAAGCTCTCCATCAGTTCCGTCTTCTTCAAGATGTTGGGATCTCGCGTGGCGAAGTAGTTGTACGAGTCTTGTGTCCGGCCTCGCTCTGCTGTCTCCATTTCGTGACTCTTACGCAGATCTTCAGCGGCTTTGCGATATGTAGAAAGTAACTGAGCCTTTTCGGCATCTTCTCCAGGGTACACGGCATACGTGAAAGACTCGCTTCCAACACGTACATTGATCGCGTTGGCTGCGCTCGACTTGCCTTCGCCGCCAGGCTTAGACTTGGGCGACAGATCCGCTAGCTGTACATCCTGGAGAGGCCAACACCTTTGCGCAACCCATTCTGTTGCAGTCTTCCCCCCGCGTCCGCCCTGCGGAACGTCACGGTTTTGCTTCTTTTCAGAGGCGACCAGTAGATGATCGTTGAGAAGGATGATATGGACTCTACGCCGCGCTTTCCAGGTGGCAGCATTCAGCTCGTACCATTTCTTGGACTCCCATTGTACGTGTCGTCCAGGAATAGCCGGCAAGTACTTTTGCGAACCCTCGATGCGCTTCCAGAGCTGGTGCAACTGCGTGTTCCAGAGGGCCTCGAGGTTGGCCACTGAACTTCTATTCGCCGCCTTCCGAGCCGTTATTGCGTCTCCACTGGCAGTTGCAGCGGAAGTAGTCTGGCCCAGTGTCGTCGTCAGCTCCGACATGAGCTGCCGAAGCGCGCGCATTTCGCCCTTGAGTTTCTCCGCCTCTTTGCTGATCTTGATGAATTGCGTGCGGTTCTGGTAGACATTGGTCTGGAGCTCGGTCGAGGTGCGGTTCTTGTATTTACGGAGGGTCTCCTGGAAGCGGCGGATATCTTCTTCGGACGCGTCTGCCAACACCTGATTGACATCTTGCGGTAATGTCAGCTAAGCTCTTGAAACGTGTCGGTTGAACTCACATTGATCTGGCTTTAGGCCGGGGTCCTCCAGAGCTCGCTTGTCGACCTTGATGCCTCGCCCATCCGAGCTGCCTGGCGGTCGTCCGTCTCGGCTTGGCGGAGCTTCTTCTCTGAATTGGGTAGGAATCTGGGGCATGTCCGGCATAGGGGCACCATTTCCAAAGTCGCTCGGAAGCTGCGTGATCCTCTGCGAGTACCTCCTCTTGACCAGGTCGGCCGTCTTGTCTGCCCGCTGCGGCCTCTCCCGCGGCGCATCCAGCTTCTTCCCCGACCGGCTGGACTCATTAGAAGGGCGTCCAGAGCTTGACAAAGTCGCAGCGGCAAGGCCCGTGGGCATAGGCGCACTGATCTGGCGGGGAGCGCTGATTGTCGGGGCGCCGCCTTTGGGCCGCTTGTCGGTGCGCTTCTTGCGCAGCGATATGCCCTTGCCCCGATCGTCCGACATGATGCCCACAAGACAATAGCTACTAGTGGTTCGTCGAGGGGGTGTTTGCCGTGTTCAATTGTTCAGGTGTTGCCGGAGTGGTGATATGCGGCGCCGTGCTGCGGGTACGTTTCGCGTTCACAGCTGGGCCGGGAGCTCGGGCCCGTTTCCCAATCGCTCCTTCCCTGGCCGCCCAAAAAAGTTCGACCATTTCGTCAACACCATCCCATCCCTTCTCCCATTTCCCATTCCGGTCCTCTCTTTCAATCGTCTTTCAACGTCTTTTCGATCTTGCACGCCTCACATTTGGCGCGCTTCCCACAATGTCGTCATCACTCAGGCCGTCAACCATCGCCGCCATCAGCGTAGGCACCATCGTCACGGGCGCTCTCGCATATGCCGTGTACTTCGATCATCGGAGGCGCACCGACCCCGACTTCCGCAAGGCCCTGAAGCGCGACTCGAAGAAGCAGGCGCGCGCTGCGAAGGAGGAGGCTGAAGCGCACGGCAAGGAGCAGAAGAAGGCCATCCAGGATGCCGTTGCGCGTGCGAACGAGGAGGGCTTCCCCAAGGATCCCGAGGAGGTGGAGGCATACTTCATGCAGGAGGTCGCCCAGGGCGAGGGCATGTGCCAATCTGGTAGGCGGAGCCAATGCGACACTCATGTTGGCCGAGCGGATGCTGACAGCGTATAGGTGCGGATTCGATAGAGGCGGCCCTCTGCTTCTACCGCGCATTGAAGGTCTACCCGAACCCCAGAGAGCTCATCAACATCTATGACAAAACCGTGCCAAAGGTAGGTTCGACTGTCTAGCTCGACCATAAGTCGCTAACACGCTCCAGCCCGTCCTCGACATCCTCGCAGAGATGATCGCAGTTGACACCAGCATCCCCGTCGGCGGCAGCAAGACGGCATCCGAGTCTGGGTCAGCAGGAGATCTCGAGTAAACCAACGACACATGATCTCCTTTTGAAGGCTTGCCCCGGCAGCGCAGGAACCACCTCCCCGCACGGTCACACCTTTTTGTAATATTCTTGTGTACATGTAAAAGCATCAGTTGATCTTGGTCGGGTAGGGTCACGACCGGCGTTTCTGGGTTGGCATGATGCGGTATCGATGGGAGGCATAGACGGATCCCCAACCCAATGCATATTCTCTTCTCGAATTCAAGGCACCAATCCGGCACGATAAACGGCCGTGGGTGTTTGCGATGGCATCTCTGATATGCGATAAGTGCTTTGGTATACTACAAATTACAACTCGTAACCCTGCCAAAAAGCCGCGCATTGCATGCTCTGCCCCAAACGCCTTGCTCACAATGTCGGCCCTACAAGTAACCCCAAGTACATATAGCAAAAGTCTAAGCGGAAGAAAGGAATCGAGCCCGGTGCGTAGAGAAAGCTCTAACATGAGCACGAGCTTTGTTCCGTCGGTTGGCTCGGGTTGATGTTGACGTCAATCACTACACGCGGATATTAGTATATTACCCACCAACATTCTCCAATCGTGGCACATACTTTGGCTCTGTCCTTGCTGCCCCTCGCCCTCCATCCCTGGCAGTGCCTGTGCGATTCGCTTGAACAGGGTCTTGACGTTGTGTCCCACCTTCGCGCTGGTCTCAATGAACATGAGGTTGTTCTTCTTCGCCTCCTCCTCGCCCTGCTGCGTCGTGACCTCTCTCTTGTCATTCAAATCCGTCTTGTTGCCCACCAGCACGATGATGACGTCGTTTCCACGCTCGCCCCGCACGTCGTCAACCCATTTGCGCGTATTCTCAAACGTCTTCTTGTTCGTGATGTCGTAGACGACGACAGCTACCGAGGAGTCGCGAATGTACGAGGGAATCAGGGAGCGGAAGCGTTCCTGACCGGCGGTATCCCAGAGCTGCAGACGCACGGTGCGGTCTTCGAGGTACATTGTCTGGCGCGGGATTTAGTATGTTGAGGGTCTATGTAGCGTAGGCTCAAGGGACGGACCTTGGACAGAAAGTCTATGCCAATGGTGGCCTGGTATGTGTTGTCGAACGAGTCGTACATGAAGCGGGTTATCAAAGACGTCTTTCCCACTGTTGCAACCACATTAGCATTCGCGTCGCCTGTAATACCCCCGCCGCTCCCGGCGTCACCCACCACTTTGCTCTCCCAGAAACACAAGCCTGTATAACATTAGCGCTGCTCCGGCACGTGCCTACCACGCCGCATACTCACTTGAACTTCTTCAGCGGATTCGAATAGCCGGACTGCGCCATTGTGTGTAGTAAATGTAACCGAGATCCCTAGAGGAGAGGAGAAGCGAATCAATTTTATATTCCGGAAGAAAGTAGAAAGCGAGTTGTCTGTTCGGATGTGGAGGGGTGTGAATAGGAGAACAAGCAGTTGGATGCGCTTTGGAGCCTGGGTTGACACTGGATGACCCGTTAGCGGCCAGGGAACGCCCCCGGCCCTTACCTAAGATTGGCGCACGGGCCAGAACATTTTTTGAGTATTCCGAACTCTTGGACTTTCTTGGATCCACAAACTGAAAATCTACAACAGAATCACGCACCATGGCCACTACGGAAGCAGCACCGGCGCAGTACAAGCAGTCCAGCAGGAAGGGCAAGAAGGCATGGCGTAAGAATGTCGATGTAACGCAAATTTCGACTGGACTGGACGAAGTGCGGGACCAGATCATCCAAGGGTAAATTCACACCCACACGATTACTACGTCCAATTACTTACGTTTGTAGTGGCGTTATTGCAGAGAAGCCTTCAGAGGAACTCTTCGCCGTCGACACCACCGGCTCCACCGACATTCAAAAAGCCTACAACAAGCGCCACAAGCCGCTCAAGGCCGACGAGATCCTCGCGCAGCGCTCCGCCGTTCCCTCCGTGGCCTCGAAGAAGCGCCTCTCAGATTTCTCCGAGGAGAAGAGACGAAAGAAGGCGCGCATCTCGACCAAAGAGTACGACCGGCTCAGGCAAGTCGCATATGGAGGTGACCAGGTGGAGAAGGATATCGTTGCGTCAGGAGTAGTGGCAGACCACGACCCATGGGCGATACAGGAAGTCAAAGAAGAACCAGAATATTCGTTCTTGGAAAAGAGACTTAGGGAGTTCAAGAAGGTGGAACCTGATACGTTGAAACAAGCACCCGTCTCTCTACTCAAGTCCGGCAAAGCGATTGCCGCCATACCCAAACCCGCCAAAGGCAAGAGCTACAACCCCGATTTCAACGAGTGGCAAGACCTCGTCCAGCGCGAAGGCGACAAAGCCGTCGAAACGGAGAAGAAGCGCCTGCAAGAAGCCAAAGAAGATGCCGAGCGAATCGAACGCATCCTAGCAGCCCAAGACTCCGATTCCGATGGCAACGAGAGCACGTGGGAGAGCGAGTGGGAAGGATTCAGTGAGCACGAGGAGGATGGAGCGAAGAGCAAGAGACCTGAGAGGAAAACACCTTCGCAGCGAAATAGGATCAACCGAAGGAAGGCTGTCGAGAGCCAGGCAAAGCACGAGAAGAAGATGAATGTGAAGGCGAAGGAACAGCAGCTGCAGCGGATCAAGGAGCTTACCAAGTCGATCGCGGAGAAGGAGAAGGCGCAGGCGGAGTTGCGCGAGATGGTTCCTGTCCCGCAGGACGATTCATCCTCGGATGAAGAGGCAGATGAAGTCCTGCGTAAGAAGCGCTTTGGCAAGCATCCGTATGTTACACCGAATCCTTCTTTCACATGTTGCATACTAACAGTCGCAGCGTTCCCGAAGCAAACCTCGAAGTCGTCCTCCCAGACGAACTGCAAGACTCCCTCCGCCGTCTCAAACCAGAAGGCAACCTCCTCAAAGACCGCTTCCGCAGCATGATGATCCGCGGAAGGGTTGAAACGCGCAAGGGCATCTCCTTCGGAAAGAAGCCAAAGACCACCCTTACGGAGAAGTGGTCGTACAAAGACTGGAAACTATAGTGGAGAATTGTGTGATAGAACTTTTGGAATGGATGAATATGAACCTATCTCTTTCCGTCATGCTTGCACCGATTATCCGAGTACACTTGAACGCAACGGTGATGCTAAATACTTCGTAATCTATGAAGATGGTTTCGTACAACTTGGGCAGCACGGTGCTGCTTACAAACTAACTACTCAAACTGGACCAGCAGACGACATCGTATGCAGCGCACAAGGTGCAGCACGTAGGGAGTATACAACGAACTCGTGCCAATCCAACGCCACAATGAAACCAAAAAAATAGAAGCAGAAAACATCCTACGGTATGCAAATAACCCTGCCTGAACGCCATGAATGCACAATATGCCAACTTCGGTCGCGCAGCCTCGACTCATAACTGGAAATGGAAGGACTTTCGTAGGATCGGATTCGATACGTTGGTGAGCTCTTTGGTCGTGAAGCCTCTGCTCGTGACTGGGTAAGAAAGAATTCTATAGGCGCAGAATCATCCTGCATAGATCGAGGAGCTTTTTAATCTTGGAGCCTGTACTCGAAGGTGGGAAGAGAGTCCTTTCCATGAAGTCGCACCCGATAAATGCAAGTGTGGTCGGCACCCCAGTTGTTGGTAACGCGAACCATGACCTGGTCGACTGGTGTTTGACTCTCGGCGTCGAGGAGAAAGGTCTGGATATGGTTTGCGCCGCGGATATCGTATTGAGCCTTGCCGAGGCAGATCCAACCAGGTGGTCCGGCTTCGCAGCGTGTGTCGTCGAGACCGAAGCGCGGAATCGCTGGCTCGTGCGATTTGGCCCAGATCTCTAGCTTTCTGGGCGCGTTGCTAATGTTCTCCTGAGGTACCATGGCCATTGGGATATGTTCCACGGTGAACTGTGTGGGAAACATGGGCGTGCTGAGCTGAATGCCGAGCTGCGCTTTGCCCTTCTTACTGTCGTCAGGTGCAGAGCACCAGCAATCGCCAGGCTCCTCCCAGGCGTCCAGAGCCGCAGACGGCGGACGTCGCTCGGGGAGCAGCATGAGCCTCCGGCTTAGTCTAGCTAGGAAGGCGGGATTATCGACAAATGTTGCAGATGTGAGGCCGGAGACGATTCTCGCTCCTAGTCCCGGGGAGAAGTAGTTAACTTTCCGTAAGCGGAGTTCGATATTCGTGAGTAGGCCGGTAAGAGCGAGAGAGTGCAAGCGGCCTTCTTCGATGGTGACCTTTTTGGCTTCTTTTGCGGCGACCTTGCTAGCCTCCTTGACGAGAGACTGGGTCAGCTCGGCCACCTTTTTGTCGACGTCTGAAGAGAGATTGCTCCAACTAGAGTTCATGGCAGCGAATAGTTCATCTCGGAGAATGACAGTTCCTTGATTTTGTTGCCAGCTGATACCCTCTTCGTACATTTTCTGCACGTTGGCCTCATTCTTTCGCAGAAACGCCTCCCAATCCGGGCTAGGACCATGGGTTTGGAGCTTGCTGACCAAAGCTTCCCAGAAGCCGTCGTTCATTGACCACGACCCGTCTTGGTTCGGAGTGGCCACGAATTCGGCCGGCAGCTCTTTTCGCAAACTGTACAGGGCATCCTGTATATCCTTGAGGCCTAATGCTTGCTTGTTGACGAGGCCTCGCAGGCGTGCCTGATCCGCGTCAGAGGACGGAGGGGAAATCCACTCGCCAACGTTGATGAGTCCGGACGCAAGCTGGGTCTTGATGGCTGGGCCACCGGTGAGCAAGTAGAGTGCCATTATCGAGAAGATGGCGCCGAGACCATACATCAAGTATCGCTTCCAGTCGAACTTGGAATCGACGAAGTCCTCGTCAGCTGACCCCCGTCGAGGTGAGAGCTTTCGAGGGGCTACACGGGCCGGGGGAACAGCGGCCGGTTGCGGAAGTCGTGCACGCTGCAAAGCTGCTTGCTGACGAGGAATCGGGACCTGCTGACGTGGAATCGGCGGGAAGGTAGGTGTCTTAGCGGCGGCGGCGGTGCGTGGGAGACCAAGTGAAGGAGGAGGGCGCAGCATGCCGGCTTCGCGCATCATACCGAACGACTTTGACGTGTTCGCACCTGAATCATCTTCCTCCTCTTCATCACTGGGTGGGTCCTCGCTCTCATAGGATTGGTGAGAGGGGCTGGCAGCGTCTCCGTTCGAGGTGGGTGAGCTTTGGGCTGGTACACCGTTGAGGGCGCCGCTCATAAGGGGTTCATCGACACGTGATACGGCAGCGACACGCTGCGATTGGAATGCCTGGACGAAGCCAGTGACTGGGACAGTCAACTCTTCGGCTTCGCCAAGGCGGCCGCTGGCGCCATAGGCCGTAGATTGTCGCGCCTTGACTTTAGCCAAGGGGCCTCTACGGCGGCTAGGAGTAGCCGAAGCTCCTGGAGTTGCGGTTGCGACAGATTGTGAGCCAACAGACCGAGCAACGGAGGAAAGTCGAGTCGAGCGACGAGTGGGCCCGCCCTGAGCGCTTGCTGCTTGAGACATGATCTGCTGTGTGCTCGATGAATGGTTGTGGAGGCGATCTTTTGTGCAAAGCACAAGGTTGTTGAATCTTTTTTGTGTGAGTTGGACTGTGCGTACAGTGGTGAAGGTTGAGGTTGAGATTCGGGGTCAAAGGAAGTCTGGCGGAAGAAAGAAGAGCAGCAGCGACAGTGAGAAGTATGCTTGACGGAAGGTCGTGGTGGAGTCCGAGCTTGGAGTACAATAGGTAACAACAAACTGATTGTCGAGGAGAGATGCGCGTGGTGAAGGACATAATATAGCTGGGCGCGAAAAAGTGTGCGCAGTGGTGGTGAAAGTGAAGCCTCGCGATCGGTGCAAGGGTAGGTAGGGAATACCACAAAGAACGTACCTCTTGGACCGCCTAGCACAAGCTCTCAGGCGCGTCGATCCTTCAAAATCAAAACTTTTCAAATGGCGTCCTCCTCTTCTCTTCGGTCGTGCCTTGGATGGGACGCTGATTGCTCTCAATAGGATGCTGCAGCAAACTGCTAAACACGTGGAACAACAAAGACGCTGGGGGTAGACGCGTCGAAAGCCGACAGCCGGGGCTGCTAGGCGGGACCTGTGGAAGCTAGAACGGGCCTTCGATATCTGATGCGATCCGCGCGCATTTTCCCGCCGCAGGGTCTGACGCTGCTAACGCGTGATGACGGAGATGGTGAATGCAGTTCGGGTGGTGAACGCCTTGTCGCGTCTGTCGTCTTGGGTGAGGCCTATTGCAGGCACCTTAGCGAGGCGGCGGAGACTGGCAGAAAACAGACGCGTGCGGGTGGTTGGAGGTCAACGACGACGAGCAGAACAACCGCAATTTTAATGCTGGTGGTGGTGAATTCATTTTCCGGTTTGGCCGAGGTTTCAATATAGCTGCTGGACCCTTCGCAGCTGTTGTAGACTGTAGTCCTGCTCCGGCAGGGATAGTGCCACTGGACACGGCTTCTGCCATGCAGTGCTTGTCCCACGCGTTCGCGGTGCTACAGCGATACCTCTGCGAACATCGATCCCAAGCGTATGCGGCCAGATTCAGTTGAAAAGTCCTCCACTGCAAAGCGTATCCAAGGGGGTCTCAGCATGTGTCGTCTCATGCTGGATTCCCCAACTGTCTACCTTTTACGACGCACCTTATACCCCCAAGCTGGGACAGGTCACCCACTGGATCTCCCTCCCCTTGAGATGATTGTGTCTGGGTTGCATTCGCCCAAAGAAGCTTGCACGTGTTCCAGAGGTAGCATCAGGGGTGTCCTTGACTCAGGACACGTCTGCGAACCCCTCAAATCGGAGTGTGCCGCCCGGGTATACAATAATGAATCTGGCATGTCCAAGAGAGCAGACGTGGGTGATTCGTAGGATGCGCGTGGAAGGCGCTAGGTCCCAAACTAGCTCTCTACCCGCCTCACACCGCCCCGCAGAAAGTGGGCGCTGCAGTTGCACCATCCACGCCCGCGAACACATCTATAATAAGCCCCTGGACCGCGCAGCAACATCCCAATTGCACGCAGTCTTGCCGCGAAACCAAAGTCGAACTCTACATATCTCACTCGCTTCTTCGATTTACATAACCTCGCCCTCACAAGATGGTTGTCGGTTCAGTCCTCGTCGCGGGGTAAACAATCCCCTGCCCCTCCAAAGCTCTGCAATATATTGACCTCTGTCGCAGTGGTACGGGCTACATTGGCTCCTTCACGGCTCTCGCCCTGCTAGAAGCCGACTACAAGGTCGTCATCGTCGACAATCTCTACAACTCCTCCAAGGAAGTCCTCAACCGCATTGAGCTCATCTGCGGCAAGAAGCCCGAGTTCTACGAGGCCGACATCACAGACGAGGCTGCTCTCGACAAGGTGTTCGAGGCCCACCCTGACATTGACAATGTGATCCATTTCGCCGCGCTCAAGGTAAGCTTGCCGCTGCGTTCCTCGGTCACGGGACCTGCATATTAAGAGTCATGCCAGGCTGTCGGCGAATCTGGAGAAATCCCTCTCGAGTACTACCGCGTCAACGTAGGCGGTACCATCTCGCTCCTCAAGTCGATGACCAAGCACAATGTCACCAACATCGTCTTCTCCTCGTCCGCCACCGTCTACGGTGACGCGACCCGCTTCGAGAACATGATCCCCATCCCAGAGCACTGCCCCATCGGTCCTACCAACACATACGGCCGCACCAAGTCGACTGTGGAGGGTATGATTACCGACCTCATTGATGCCCAGCGCAACAATGCGAAGAAGAGGGGTGAGAGCGGTGGTGAGAAGTGGAACGCTGCGTTGTTGAGGTACTTCAACCCCTCAGGTGCTCATCCCAGCGGCATCATGGGCGAGAACCCGTTGGGCACGCCCTACAACCTCCTCCCGCTCCTCGCTCAAGTAGCCATTGGCAAGCGAGAGAAGCTCCTTGTCTTCGGCGACGGTAAGCCACCCCCATCATCTCCATAGACTACGTGCCTAACGAACCCCAGACTACGCCTCCAAGGACGGCACCGCCATCCGCGACTACATCCACGTCCTCGACCTCGCCAAGGGCCACCTCGTCGCCCTCAACTACCTACGCTCGCAACAGCCGGGTGTCAAAGCCTGGAACCTCGGCAGCGGCCGCGGCAGCACCGTCTTCGAGATGATCAACGCCTTTAGCGACGTCGTCGGCCGCAAACTGGCCTACGAGGTCGCTGAGCGTCGCCAGGGTGATGTCCTGGATCTAACGGCGAACCCTACCCTGGCCAACAAGGAGCTAGGCTGGAAGACGAACTTGACGCTTGAGGACGCTTGCAAGGATCTGTGGAAGTGGACGGAGAACAACCCCGAGGGGTATGAGCAGGCTCCTCCTAAGGAGTTTGTAGAGGCATTGAAGAAGAAGGCGTAGGTGGGAGTAATTACGATTGGGTTACCCTAAAAAGATTCCGACGATGTCGGTTTGGTTGCATACGAATATGGTCAGACTGCTACGTTCCTGCATTGAGCAAAATAAGCACTCGTGATTTACAAAATCGAATTACATTTCAAGCAGACGCAGAGAAACTGTGGTGAAAGTTGCAAGGGTTCAGAGATGCGGTCTGCCGTCTAATCAGTCATATCTAGCATGGTGACGACTCTAGCAACATGCTAAAGTGGAGGAGAGCGTTCATAGGTGCCGAACGACATGCTCCTGGTTCACATCTAGACCAAGGTTGACTTCCTGGTCTGCCTTCCTCCAACCCGAATTTTTAGATCCTTGTGCTCTGGTGTGATAGGTGCTTACCGCACAGTAGCTCCCTTAAGAGTGCTCACTGTACACAGACCCGCCGCAGTCTTCAGCTTGGCCACACCAGTCTTCTTGTCCGCACCCTCGCCCGACAACTGCGGCACACCCTCGACATCAAAGCCGACCTCTAACGACTCCGTTGTTGTGAACCCAGGCTGGATCATCTCCCAGACCTTCTTTTTGGGGTTGAGCACCGCCTCGGGCTCACCTTCCCAGCCCTCGAAGAACACCCTGTCGCCCGCTTTTGCGTCTGCTGGGGGGTTGACAAGCTCGACAGGACCTTTGTGACTGTCGTCTCCTTCGACTGCGCGTGGTGATGCGGCGAGGACCATAGCGCAGGACTTGATGCCACGCATCGTGACGGGCTTAAGGTTGCAGACAGTGACGATCTTGCGGTTTTGCATGTCCTCGAGTGGTATAAGGCCGTTGAGACCCGAGCACACTGTACGCACAACCTGGCCCTCGAATTCGGACGTGTTGTCTGTACCAGGCGCATCGCCCATGGCAATAGTGCTCACGTACAGCGAATCGGCGTTAGGGTGCCTCTCTGCTTTGAGGATGTGGCCGACTCGGAGATCGATGAGGCTCGGTGACAGGGGCTTCTCGACGGGTGCTCTATGATGGTGTCAGCATGCACAAAGTGCTTGAGAAAGAAGAGACGTACGCTTTTTGCGGCTTCGGTTGCTTCTCCTTCTTTTCCTTTTTCTTCGTAGGAGCTCCCTCAGGCGGGCCAGCCTTTCCAGCAACCGTTGAGGCCACAGCATCACCTGCTGCCTGGGCCATGTCCTTTGTCTTCTCTTTCTTGCTCTTCTTGCCCTCGCCAGCCTGGTCACCGGTGAGTGTCGTTTGAGTAGCAGTGCCTGATGCAGCAGCACCAGCAGCCGCAGCTTCCTTCTCCTTCTTCTTGCGCTCCTTCTCCGCCTTTGCATCCACCGGCTTGATCTTGAACAAGACATTATCCAGGTCCACGTTGACCTTGTCCTCCAGCTTGAGACCGAAGACGGGTGAGTTCTGGACGAAGTCGAGGTGTCGAACAACGTGGTGATATCCCTGCTCCCCTGTCCTCTCCTCGGGACTCCATTTCGAAACCACGGGTGCCAGCTTTTGGTACAGGGCGATATCAGCGACTGAGGGTTTGGCGCCGAGGACGGTGGTCCGGCTTGCAAGGTGCGTGTTCAACGAGGATAGCCTCTCGGATGTCTTCGCAGCATCCTCGCCGGAGGCAGCGAGGTGGGAGGCGGATGCGAGCCATTGTGTGATATCAGCCTTCTCGGCGTCGGTGTAGGTGGTGGAGGGAAACAGGGCCTGGGAGGCTTTGACGGCGTCGGTCTCGGAGGACGCGTTGTTCGGCGCGTGCGTCTTGAGGAAGGTGCTCAAGCTCTCGTCGAGGGTGGAGCTCGCCATGGTGGGCAGTGCGGGCCGAAAGAAGTCGACGAGCAGCGGCTGCAGTGGGGTAAAGAAGGCGGGGAGGAAGCTGTGTGGTGCCGATATGGTGCTTTGGTGTCGTAAACGGAGAGCAGGGACTCGGGGCGGGCGGGTAGGTTTGGGGTGGTGCAATTGGAGAAATCTGCTGCGAACTACAGGCAGAGCAGCGAAGGCGCGGTGGATGTGCATGGCCAACCAACGTGACTCAATGCGGGCCAAAATTCACTGAGGGGCAGGCAAGCAGGCAGCGCCACAGCAGCAGCAACAACAGCAGCCGCCACGAGCACAGGCCATGGCACGGCGGCATCTATGATCATATATGGTGGACAGTACGACGATCGACCACGGTGCTTGTTCCCTCGCCCTCACGGTCCTATTCTGCAATACGTCTGTCCTCCAAGGCGGTTCCGCGCGACACGTGCATCGTGTTAAAGGTGCAAATCGCAGTCTTGCCGCCATGCTGTCCTTCACCGCGGACGCGACTTCCGATAGTCTCCCCCACCACTGTGATGCTCTTCCCAAGACTTGCGTCTCCAGCGTCCGTGATGGCTGATGCCGTGCAAACGGACGCCGCATCCGTTTGGAGTTGGTGACGACGCTTGTTTGCTGCCTGCTGCCCCGCGTCGCGTAGGATATAAGAGCCTCAACCTCCCCACCACGCCTCGCCCCATCCTACATCAACACCTCACCATGGCCGAAGAGCAGTCGCCAGATGTCCCGCGCACGCGGAAGAGGTTCGTGCCTCTCGGTACGTCACTCGCTCGGCCGTAATGCTCCCGCTGACCTGGTTCGCAGAGAACAATCCCGAGGTCATGTCCGCGCTCGTGCATAACTTGGGGCTCTCCAAGAAGCTCGAGTTCCACGATGTCTTCAGCATTGACGACCCCGACCTGCTCTCCTTTGTCCCGCGCCCCGCCCACGCTCTGCTGCTCATCTTCCCTGTCAGCGACACTTACGAAAAGTTCCGCGTTCAGGAGGACAAAGACCGCCCAGTGTACGAAGGCCACGGTCCAGACGAGGAGGTGGTATGGTACAAGCAAACCATTGGTAACGCTTGCGGCCTGATCGGCGTGCTTCATGGCGTCTCAAACGGCACGGCACGCACCCATATTGGTCAGTGGAACCTGCCCAAAGGTCTTCGTCGGCGCTAATGCCCACGCAGAAGCCGACTCGAGCCTGGCTAAGCTGCTCAATGATGCCATCTCACTCAAACCCATGGAGCGAGCCGACTTGCTGTACGAGTCTCATGCTCTCGAGAGCGCACACCAGAGCGCGGCGGCTGGAGGCGACACTAGCGCGCCCTCCGCCGACGATGCTGTTGATCTGCACTACGTCTGCTTCGTCAAGTCGAAGACCGACCATTTGTGGGAGATGGATGGCAGGCGGAAAGGGCCTCTTGACCGCGGCCAGCTCTCTGCTGATGAAGATGTGCTCAGCCCAAAAGCTCTAGACCTCGGCGTTCGGAGCTTCCTCAAGCGTGAGGCAGAAGCCGGCGGCGGCGATCTCCGATTCTCTCTGATCGTGCTTGCCGAATCCTTGAATTGAGAGCAGTGATACACCCGGTGTACAGGCCCTTCCGGCGAGTTCCGGACGACCTGGGAGAAACCGCGTCAGAATCGGCGAGCGTCCGCGGTTGCGTCTGTCTATCGCGCGGCAAAGTCGTCATCTTGTCTCAGGGTACTCGTACAAGCGATGTGTTCATGGTGGAGTTATGCTGGTGGAAAGCGGGGAAGGCGTCTCGTCAACGTTCGGAGCAGGATGGAAACAGGGGCGAGTCGAGGGCTGAGTACTTCAGAAGCTCGTCATTCGCGCTCGGACGACTCCGTTGGCAGGGCATAAGAACGGACATAGTGATAGCCGCATCGCGCTTATGATAGCCTTGGATCATACCTTTGAGATGCCGAGTGGAGAGAACATCAGCGCGCGCCGCGCTGAGCATCGCTACCGAGTGGCTGAGAGTCATGCTTCGTACGCCAACCCTACGTCTGAGCTGTTTTCAGTCGCAGTTCAACATACATGCTGATCATCAGGACGGAGCATTCCACCCAGATCATCCGAAACACGCATAGTTACGCCCGCCATCCATCGTCAGATGTACCAAGGACACCACTTCAGTCTTCACGCAAATCGCCATGTCTGTCCCATATAACGTTCCAAAGCCCGCTGTTCATCCTGAGATCCATAGAAAAAGTTATTTGTAGATGCATACGCGATCTCTGAGGAACCAGCATGCCGAGTCTCAGGAGTAGCTTTCCACGAGACTGTCGTCCTTCATGCATAGTTACCTTCACACCACCTTCCGCCTTTCTCTTCCTCCTCGTTATCAACTCGCTCCTCTCTCGAGTTGCTTCTGCGCCGTTGGATCATGTCTCCCCTTCCAACCAGGGGACATCAACAACACTCTACGCCGTTCGCAAGACGTCCAATGTGAGGCTCGCCGCGGTGATTTGTGCATCCGCTTCTACATTATCCTCCTTTGTGGCATTCTATTGGTTCGCTCGGATGCAGAAGCGCTTTCGTCACAGGTACGTTCGTTCATGCCAAACACAGTACTTAAGAAGCTATCTAACTGTATCGTCTAAGGCTAATCATGATACTCATATTCGGCGACTTGGTGAGGTCATTCTTTCTGGTCCTCCACACCATTGTGTCCATCGCTGGAGACACTGTCACCACTGAAACGTCATATTGTCAAGCTAGTGGATACTTCGTGCATTACGGCACTGAGACAAGCGGTCAGTCCCTAAGCCCTTGCTGACACAGCCGAATGTGACCATTGCGCAGACTACGCCGTCCTTGCTATCGCTCTCCACAACGCTATTCAGGTATTCCGCCCATCTTTCCGGCATAATTCAGATGGGCTATACCCGTACCGTCACTATGTCTATGTCGGCGCGATCGTTATCCCCGCCACGATGGCTGCACTCGCCTTCATCAATCCGCATTGGGGATACATGTCTCAAGGTGCATTCTGCTCGCTTCCCCTCCGACCATTCTGGTACCGCCTCGCATTGGCTTGGATTCCTCGTTATGCAATTGCCATCGCCATCCTCGGCCTCGCGATCGCAATCTACGTCCATATCGGCTTCGAATTTCGCTTACTTTCGGTCACGACTGAGAACACTAAACAGGACCTCTCGACTACTGACGAAGCAGTAGAACCCACAGCATGTGCTGACGAACGACGCGTAAGCTCATTTCGCAGAGCGTCATCGATCATATCCATGATTAACAATCCGCGACGAACGTCTGCTGTCACATCGCTGGGCTCGTTGCCGGAACATGATGACAATGGGCCTATCAGATCGTACTCTACCCGCAGCATGGCCACTGGCAGTAGGCGCCCCAGTCCCCTCCTTTCCCGTCCAACCGCGACACCGAATCAACGCAAGGCTGGCGTAGCAGAGCTCCAAAACCCAAGCTACGATGCCTCCGATGGCACCCCTTTGCCAATGGTCCGTCGCCCAACCGCACGAGTCAACCACCAACCCACGCACCACAGATCTCGCCTCCACCGCCAGCTACGACTCTTGTTCATATACCCGATCGCGTACATTCTAATGTGGCTCATACCCTTCGTCTACCATTGCATGAATTACTTCGACTATTGGGCTGCACATCCGTTGTACTGGCTTTCGCTTTCCAGCGCCGTCAGCTTCGCACTTATGGGCACTGCTGACTGTCTCGTCTTCACGCTCCGCGAGCGTCCCTGGCGCCACATTGATGCCTCCGATGGCAGCTTTTTCGGCTCCTTTATCTGCTGGCGCACAGGTTCTGACAGTGCCAACGGTTCGCTCATCGGAGGGGACTCTGGACCTTCGCAAATGCAACAACGTACACCAACCGAGGCCAATCCGGAGACACCGCGCACCGAATCGGAAGGTGGATGGATCAGTAGTGTTGCTAGGGTTGGGCGAAGTGTGCGAACGGGGGGAAGCTCTGATATGACAATGGACCGGGCTGAGTTGGCGCGGACGAGGTTGGAGATGGAGAAGGAAGATCGTAGGGCTACGGGATTTTTGAATGTGGAGGATAGGAGGACGAGTCGAAATTTGGATATTATCGAGAGTGCGGAGGATAAGGTTGGCGAGGATTTCTTTTCGGCGGTTGCTCGTGGGGATTTGAAGGATCATGGGGTCGGATTAATGGGTAAAGGGAACGGTGCTAGCGGCCGGGCGAAATTGCCCGCAAAGAGGAGCGCGAGTGTTTGACGTTGGTTGCTAAGGCATGTTCATCGTTTTGACGGTGGCTTACGCATCAGGATCGGCATATCTGGCGTTGGACTCATCTCCTTCTCGAGGCCGGCTAGCTATCATCTAAATGTCTAATCATCTACACTTTCTTACCACCAGAACGACGATGGCCGACCCTAATACCCCACTACGTCAGGAACTCCACCCCCCTTCAACACGCTAAACACCTTCTCCCACAGCTCGCTCGCTTCGCCCAGCCCATACGTCAACTCCACATCCTGCATGCCCGCTTCAGGCCCTCCTTGCATCGATTCCAACTGCGAGATGATGTTCTCAAGACCAAGCGCCTTCCCCACAGCCTGCGTAGCCCCAGACTCCAGAGCCACATGTATAACATGAACATGAAAATGATGATACGTAGGTTGATAATGCACATAAAGCTTCACCTGATCCCTCTCCACCTCCGGATACAGCTTCACCGTCGCATCCAGAAACTTCTCACGCATATGCTTGAGCCACTCGACCTCGCTCTTCTTGAGATCTCGCACGCTCCATATATCGCGTCGTTCGACGAGTCCGAGGAGATGTAGGCTTGAGATTGTTTTCCGGTCCCAGTTTAGATCCGGGAGGAGGAGAAAGCCTTCTGGGCCTGCTTCGCGGTAGATGACGTCTTCTTGTTCTGTGCGGCCTTCGATTATGTTGATGATCCAGTTTAGCGTTCCTTTGTCGCGCTGGCGCTGGATCCAGGGCTTGACGTAGTCGGCGTAGATGGAGGGGGTTTCGGTGACTACGCGGGCTCCTTGAGCGGAGTACTTTTTGACATGTTTCTCCGTACACGGGTAGATCAGATTCAGCTTGAAGTCCGGGGGTACGTCCGGCTCGCCCTCCCCAGTCCCCTCTCCGCCTCCGCCGGAGTTTGCGAGAAACCAGGCGTATATGTCGTTGGCGCCCAGATTCTTTATCCGGGTGAGTGAGGTGGGGAAGGCGGCGAGATGGGCGTGGTCTGTGGCGAAGGCTGCGCGTTCGGCGATCAGGAGCGCGGGTTTGGTGTCGATGGTGCCGAGGAGGGAAATGCGGCGGCCGGCTTGGTCTTGGTTTAGGAGCCGGGTGAGTTTGAAGCGGGGGATGTAGGATTCGACTTTGGAGGCGATCTCGGGGGGTGTTTTTG
>Ga0247733_1000044_pt1 | contig 214096 bp, 272 predicted proteins | sample UWRJL043104R2_FD_180932 | JGI IMG/M metagenome (GOLD analysis project Ga0247733, IMG submission 180932) | Plant litter microbial communities from Arlington Agricultural Research Station in Wisconsin, United States - UWRJ-L043-104R-2 | ecosystem: Environmental > Terrestrial > Plant litter >... | reverse complement strand
AATCGATTAGCATGGCCCTCGCCCTAACCTGAACCTCACCGACATCCTTCATCTATCCATTGACCGCCTGCCAGCGCTTCACCGCCTGTTTGTTTCCACTCTGTAGCCCACCGTCGCCATGGTCTCGTTCTCCTGCGAGGTATGTTTACGCTTCCTCTCCCCCAGCTGCCCTCAGCTCCGCCATTGGACCCGCGCCCCTGGCCATGCACTGCACTACTGCCGTATAATGGCCACTGACTGCGAACTCCTGCGAGCAGAATTGTGGGGATGTCCTTACCAAGAAGAAGCTTGATGCCCATCGCAACCAGTGCTATGGCGCGTCCTATACCTGCTTGGACTGCATGGTCCACTTTGAGGGCGCCAGCTACAGAGCCCACACGGTACGTCGCCTCGAACATGGCTTGCTTGGGAACCCTCGACCATCACCGTCGTGCCTTCCAAGCTCGTCAACCTCCGCACGGGTTGGCCGCATGGCTAACGCTGGCTAGTCGTGCATTTCCGAAGACCAAAAGTACCAGGGCAAGCTGTACCGCGAGAAGAAGAAACCCCAGCACCAGAAGAAGGACAGCGCCCAGCAGAACTCGCAAGCTCTTGTCCCCCGCACTGCCTACGTCGAAGATGCGCCCGATGCAGAGAACGGCGCCGTCGCCCTCGTCGATGCCCCACCGCGCGCCCCTACCCCTCCGCCCGCCATGAACTCTCTGCGTTATGGAGAGACTGCCGCACTCCCACCCGTCAATGTCTTCGACTTCCTCGACGGTTCCGCGACACCGAACCCCTCGCGGACACACCTACCCGTGGAAGAGTCGCGCATGCTTGAGGACAGCCAGCCGCCGGCCTATGTGGAGAACCCCGAGACCGCACTGGCACACGTCGCGGATGTGATGAAGTTCATGGTACCGGATGAAGAGTTTGGCGAAAATGGCTTCACATACGGCGACGAGCCGGTGCGACCGACCAACGAGCGACACGATTCGTCTTACAACTTACGTGACCACGCCCCCGACTTCAACTTCACCACCCCGGCCCCTAAATCAAAGCACAGCCGGACCAAGTCCAAGGACGTCAACACGACGATCAAGAAGGAGGAGCGAAAGCGAAAGCGCAACTCGCCGGCGGAGCTCGACCTGACGCTCGTCCGTGCGCAACACCAGAAAGACTTGATCATGGCCGATACCCCGCCGGTTCTACACTCTGGACTGACTGGCGGACTCAATCGCTTGTTGGCTCGCCCTGAATTCCCCCCTTCGCCCGATTACTCTGGAGAGTACGTGGAAAACTCGCCGCTTAGCCCAATGAAGCGCGCGAAGCAAGGAGCGTCCAAAGCATTTATGCGTGCACAGAAGGACTTTGAGAGTCAACAAGACAAGGACCGCAAGGCTGAGGTGAAGGAGAAGAAAGAGCGAGGGCGTGATCGTGAGCGCAAGGAGCGCAAAGTCAGCACTGCTCTTGTCAAAATCAAGCCCAAGATCAAGAAAAGGGCAAGAGAAGACTCTGGTCGAGAAAGCCAGCGCACCCGGGATGGCGATCATCGTCGCCGTCGACAGTACTCTTCGTCGACCTCTCCAACACGTGAGCGGAAGAATGTGAAGGCTATCGAATATCACCCGTCCAAATCCCGGTCGCCAGCATCAAAGGGGGACGGGCAGCTGATTGTGCGTCCCAACGGTGACCTTGCTCCGGTGACGACAGAGGTCGACGCTCGTGCTGAACTGTTTATGTCCTTCATCAACAAGGGGCCCGATTCCGAGCGAGGCATGAGTGTCAACAAAGCGCTAAAGCGGTACCATCGGGAACGCTATGACCGCTGGGACCGCGAGGCCAGCAAAGCCGACGAGGAGAAGGAGCTTTGGAAGAACATGCGACTCAAGCGCAACGACAGGGGCGAGGTGGTGCTCTTCTTTGCCACAGAGTCCGCATGACTAGACCGCGATGTCGAGGACCTCGACATCATTATAAGGATGGAGAGCTGGAGCTGTGACGACCCTGCATTCGACGAGGCGCAGCGGTCGTCAGAGTGATGGAGGAAGGAGGGGACGGAGTATGTGGTGCAGCATACGGGACGGAGCATTTGGCGACGATACCCTACGATTCCTGGTTGATACCCGACAGTTTTGGTCAATTTCTCGTCCGGGTGGATTGGTGTTTGTGTTTTTGACGAGCGAGCGAGCATTTTTCTCCTTTCGTTGGTTTTTCTTTTGCATATTCATATCTGCATCATCGATATCACCGGGACGGCTACATCTCTCTACTCTCTACGCACACGCTTTCTTTTGTCAGACTTTTCTTCTCCCCCGTTGGGGAATGTCTGCGCAACCTTGCACCTAATGCTCCTGGGCTGGATTCCCCTCCTTCCTGTCCTTCGACGCTTTTCTCTTTGTATTGTTGTGGGTTTTGCGCGGTTTGTTTCTTGTGTATAGCTTTGGGATAGATGATTGGCTTCATTGCTGGGTTGCAGTAATAGTCGAATTACAACTCAAGTACGCTACGCTACTGTTTGTTCGAAGTGATCTAAGCAAGTTGGTCGACATATTGTGGTTAAATATCCCACAAAGCTAACATCATGTCGTCTGTCCATATGAAAATTCAGGTCCCCGTTTACCGTTGCCGTTCCCATATGCCCTTTTTCCTAGTCTACATCCATTCCATGATCCCCAAGAAACTTTCATAAGTTCGTGAATCGTCGTCCAAAGTCATAACCCAGAACCCGGTTTATCATCCATATGGCACCGCAGAAGCGAGGACTGTCGTCCCACCCAGTACATCCATACTCCAACACTCTCGGCCCCTTCTCCTTCCTCTCTATCCACATATCTTCATTTCCTACCCCGCATCACCGCCAAATCCTCCCAAAAACCCACACAGCCCCCATCCATCCCACCCACCCTACACCGACCAAGACTACCACCAGCGCCACCAGCACCCTCTCCCTCATCTCGAACGCATCGCTAATCTCCAGCTTGGCCACCTTTCGTATCTTCTTGTGCAGATGCCATGAGCGCTTCTTCTGCGGCTGGGATGGCGATTGCGCGGTGCGCGGCGATATCGCGTCGTGAGGCGAGACGTGCGTGACTGAATCGTCACGGGCCCACGTCGCGTTGGTGGAGTTTTGGTAGGGTTCCGGGTTCAGGCGGGCTAGGAGCGAGGGGGGCGTGGATGTGGATTTGGTGCGGCGGAGGCGGTCGGAGAGGTTGACGAGGAAGAGGGAGAGGAGGAAGGATGTGAAGATGAGGGGGATCCAGATGAACTGGGGGTGAGTGTTAGATTGGCTTTGTGGGGGGGTTTTTTTTTTGTAGTGGTGGGATTGGGTGGTGGGAGCTTACGCGTATGAGTATGTTCTCTTGCGGCTCGTCTGGCTGCTGTGTTGGCGATGATGGCGGCGAGGGCGTGAGAAGTTGGACTGAAGCTGGGTCGAGGGCTAGAAATGGGTCCTTGTCGCGATTCTTCTTGTGCCGTCTTCGCGCTGCGGGGGGCGAGGGTGGTGGGCTTGGTGGAAGAGTATTGCTGCTTTGGTGCTCGTGATGCTGCTGTGTCGAATCCATGGTGGTGGTCAGTTGCGCAAAAAATCACCGATGGTGTCGTGTGGAATAGCGATTGCGTGTATGAATGGAGGCTTGATGTAGACAGAGACAAAGCGCAGAGTCTATCATTGAAGAAGCGAAGGTAAGTAGGGTGTAGCAACGCGGTTTTCGCAAGCTTTGCGACACTGACCGCAACGCAGTCACCGCATCTGCGCCGTACAGCAGCCCTGGCTGGCCGCCGCAGCGGGACGCAGCGGAATGACGAAAGGAGCGACCCACATCCACAGCCTCGCACGCGAGCTATTTTGCGTAGGGCTGTGGGGGTTGGCGGCGCGTTTCGCTCTGCCGATCAAGTTTCGGCGCGCTTGGATGGATCGCTGGGAGCGATGCCATGGCCCGCATTGTCGAAGACAGGTCGAAGACAAGTCGAAGACATTGGGATGTTTTCGTCCATGTGGACTGGGAGCAGGCCCGAGTTCTGGCACATGTACTGGTGTGCTGCTGAGCGCAGGCCATGCGGAACCCGCGGACTATTGTACCAAGAGCCCTCGGGGCAATAACTCTCCATATGTCGGCGAGTCGGCGGGCCCGCCCGAAGGTGCGAAGGGCAATCTTCATGCCACCCAGTGCGGGCCCAACATGTCGGAGCCAAAAGTCTATGTTCCGATGCGAGAAGTGCCTCACCAACCGCAAGCGCGATGCTTGGCATGATCTGTTGCGGGGTTCGCTCGTTGACTCGGGCAGCCAAGGGGTCGCCCATTGGCCATCGGCCTCTCGTCCCTACTCTCCATTGGGAGAGTGACGCAGACAGCAGCTGCCTAGGTGTCCGTCAGATATATAGCGACCGTTCCTTCGTGCCTTGGATTACTACACCTTCGTGCTGAGGCCGCATCCCGCGCTAGCGCACTCAGCCCTTCCATCGTCGCGGCTGCTGAGTCAGAAGCGGACGAGACCGGCCGGACAAAGCTTTGTACGCAAATTCTTGAAGCCATCGATCCTTTCGAAAGCCACACTTGGAGCCTTTCTTTCTGACATTTTGTTCCTCTGCCTGACACTGGACACGCCAGACGTTGCGAGGAACGAGCTGATCATATATTGCTTGCGGAACGTTGCGGCTGGTGGTGCTCGTTCGGACGAAATCATCGTATTGAAGAGTTGGACCCTTACCTTCCGGAGCTCCGGGCGCCCTCGCAAGAGTCGTTTAGGAGAAGATGCCCAAGGACGAGTCGTCGGCGGCGGCGGCGCGCAAGAAGATGCGCAAGGGTACTCATAGTTGTTTTGAGTGTATGTCGGTTTGTTCTTGTTGATGTTTTTTCCCGTCGTTGTCCTGTCCGCGTCGTATAGCTTCCTCTTGACCACTACTGTCCTACGCTACCTTCCTTTCCTCGTCCACCCCCCTTATACTATCCTCATCGACCTCGTCTAACGCCACCCAGGCCGTCGCCGGAAAATCCGCTGCATCTACCCCAACGACAACCCAGATGTCTGTTCGGAATGCTTCGCCCGGGGCAGCCGCTGTATCGACCAGGAGCATGCCGACCCCGAGGTGGTCGTCGACCACAGGAAGAACCTGCGCGAGCGAGTCTCACGGCTAGAAGCTCTCGTCGACACCCTGCTTGAGGAGAAGACGGAAAGAAGTAGCTCTGACACCGCTTCACTAAAGACACCAAATACGGGCTCGTCAAAAACACCATTCAGCTATAGGGACGCGTTTCCTACCACGCCTCTTTCTTCCGAAGCTTCGTCAGCCGTGTTGCAGAATGTGCAGCGGGTGGCCGAGGATCGGGGACATCATGTTCCTATCTTGTCCGTTTTCGAGGATGCTGTAGGTCAAGTTGTTGACATGCCCAAGACCTCTACTGATACGTCTAGCTCAACGATGCAGAGGAGATCATCAAAGCACGCATGGAGCCCTTTCGTAAAGACTCCATCCCCACTCCCACCGCCAAAGGAGAACGCTTCACGATAAGCTACCGCAACCCCAGCGACATGATGGACGACTCTTCCCTCGCTCACAAAGCCAAAAAGGAGCGCACAAAACAAGCCCTCCTCGGTGTCCTGCCTCCCTTTGAAAGGCTAAACGCAATCATGAATAGTAACAGCGAGTGGTGGCAGACGTGGCGCCGAAAATGTAGCGGCACGTCGTCAAGCGATGAGACGCTACCTCAGTTCGCCTCAAAAGCCCTTGCTGAGGGTAACGTGGGAGCCTTGGGTACGGTTGTTCTTGCTGTGGGAATTTGCTCGGATGATGAGCACGAGGTGGAGCGGTATGTCGAAGCTATTGACCGTTGGGTGTTGGCGGACGATGAGTATGCTGCTACGCTCGAGGGTATGGAACTCTTGATCCTGAAGGCGAAATGGTATGCCGACGTCGGCCAACCGCGTCGAGCATGGCTTGCGTACCGGAAAGGCTTAATGTACACACAGCTCATGGTAATCGACTTCCCTTCCCTTCCTGCCCGACCATATACTAACGGCTCAGGGCCTCCACCGCAAACGCACCAACTCCGTCGCCCACGAATCCATATGGTGGTCCCTCTACCACGGCGACCGCTTCCTCTCCCTTCTCCTCGGCCTTCCTTATGGCATCTCAGATACACACTGCGACCTCACCCTACCAGACATCCCCTCAGGCCCCTATCTCGCCCCCCTCATCTTCCTCAACCGCCTCTCCATCCTCTCGGGCAAAGTCATCGACCGCAATCAAGGCATTGCTGAGCAATCCTTTGCCTGGGCCCTCCAGCTCGACCAAGAGCTCGAAGACCTCTGGAAACAGCTCGATCCCCAGTGGCTCGAGTACTCGGAGCTCTTCTCGGACGTCGAAGGCAATGCTGCCGAGCTCCGCGAAAAGATCATGGCGCAGATGATATATCATCAGATTCGTGTGTATCTTCATCTCCCCTTTATGTTGAAGTCGCAATCAAACAGCCGCTTCACATACTCCCGCACCGCCTGCCTCAACGGCTCCCGCGAAGTCCTGCGTCTCTACCAAGCCCTCCGCACTGGCGAAGTCCAACCCCTCTACGAATGCAAAGCCGTCGACTTCATCGGTTTCACCTCCGCCGTGCTCATCGTTCTGGGTCTCCTGAACTTTGGCCTTACCAACAGCGCCCTCACTGCAAAGGACAAGGAATCCGACATTCGTCTCGTGGAAATCAGCATCGACATCTTTCGCCGCGCGTCTTCCGAAAAAGGCGGGAAAGTTGCTCTCCAGAGCGCAGAAGTGCTCGAAAAAATGCTCAAGAAGCTGTCTCCTGGTCCTAATGGCGGCCCCGCTGAAGACTGCGGACCCACCGAGTTCGCCATCCCTTACTTCGGCACGATAACCATCAAACGCGGCGGTAAGGAAGTCCGTCCCGAAGACATGCCCGCCCACCGCCTCTGCCACGCCTCCAAATCCCAAGGCCCCACGCCCCTCCTAACCCCCTCCTCCGAAACAACCACAACCAGCAACCCCTTCTCCAACCCCTCCAACCCTCTCACAACCCCCACCTCTACAAACCCAAACACCACCTCGCCCGGCCTCAACTTCACAACCGACCCCTTCGTCAGCTACGAAGGCTTCTACAACTGGGGCAGTGCACTGGACACAGCGTCCACGGCTGAGACAGCGACAGGCGCACACATCAACGACGATTCGCTGAATAGCTATCCGCTGCCTACGAACAACTTCTCGTGGCAGAATATGCCCATGGATATTGATCAAGATTGGAGTTGGTTTTTGAACGATAGTGCGACGGGGACGGGTGCTGGTCCGGCGGCGGCGCAGGGTGGCGGCGCTGGGGGGCAAGGAGGACAGCTTGGGGATCAGTTTGCTCAACAGGGATTCGTTGGATTTGGGTAATGGATTGGAAAGGGGGAGTGTACTATTATGATGAGTCATGAGGGTTTCCTTTATTTTGGTTGCGGGTGGATTCATGTCTGTTTGTGATATCCGGGGATAGAATACTCTCCGCTTAGGATGCGTGAAGAAGGAATAAGAACTATCGTTGAAGAACTTCCCGGGGAGAACAACTTGCTCGTGATATGATTGCATCTAGTACAAGGCAGGCAGTTGCTCCAAGACTTGCAAGTCAGACTACGAGCACTGCTCTCCAGGCTGTGTCTGAATCTACAGCGTCCAAATCACAACCCGCCCATCCACACCACTCGTGCTAACCTTCTTGACCTGCCCACCACTCTCCTCAAAGCTGCGAACCGTACTGATAGTGTTCTGATGCACCGTCTTCAACTTGGTGTCATCCTTCGCGCTACCCTTCAGATCCATCTGCCTGAACATGTTCAAAGCGCTCTCCTCCCGTTGGTCCTGGATACCCGGACGACCCTTGCTCTCCAAGCTACCGGTGAGCTGCCAGCCCTGCTCAGAGCCCTGAAGACGGTATGCCTCGCAGTTGTAGCCCGCAGCGATGATCTCATCCTCTGAGGACCACACGAGGGACATGAAGGGCAACACCTGGGTGCTGATGCTGAGGACGGCTCGCGGCGGCTCGTCGGCGCCGGCGGGGTAGACAACAGTCATGGTGCTGTCGTGGGCGGCGAAGGCGAGGGCGTTGCCAGAGGGCGAGAAGGCGACGCTGTGGATCCAGCCAGCGGTATTGTTCAGGAACTCACCGCAGACGGTGTTGAAGGGTAGACGCTCGCCCCAAGGCGTGGGCTGCGGCTTCTCGTCTACGCCCTTGACGTAGGCAGAGAGGACGCGGGCATGGCCGTCGGTGGAACCAGCGGCAAGCAGCACCGAGTTGGGGTGCCATGCTATGGCCGTGATGGTCGAGCGAATAGGCTTCTTGATGTGCTTGCTGACCCACCAATTGTCCTCCTCCTCGAAGTAGCAGACGGGGATGAGGCGGGCACCCGATCCAACGGCGAACTTTGTCTCCGATGGGGCCCAGCGCACGCACGTAGCCGCCCTGTTGATACGCAGAAGCACAAGTGTAGGCTTCCAGCCCTCCGGCGAAGGCTCCCAGACATAAGCGTTACGATCTTGGGCGCAGGTCACGATCTTGCCCGAATTGGGAGCGATATCGACACCCGTGACGGTCTTGTCATGTCCAGTGAGCTCATCGTGCAGCGTGTATTTGGAGCCGGAGCGCTGGTAGAGGTCGACGCTGTTGTCGCGGGCTACGGCGAGCGTCTGGCGGTCGGCGGAGAAGGAGTGGTCCGCGATGGGGTGGTGGAAGAGGTGGTGGGCTTCGGAGGATGGCATCTTGGTGATTGGGTGCGTGCAATAGGAGACTCTCTACTATTGCTAGAGGGGTGTTTGGAGGCTTGTGGCTATCGAGTCCGCGGGTGTTGGCGGGGCTGTGATGTCGGCCTACCACTAGCACGGCCTTTCTTGGCACTTCCGAAAAGTTACTGGTGCTTTAGGTGGAAGCCGACGTCGACCAATTCCACATCAGCATCGACAAGTCGGCGCGTCCGGCATTGCAATCTGTACCAGTGTCTCCCGCCTCATCGAACAAGCCACCGAATCCAACACCACGTATCACCGCCATCATGATCATCCGGCGCCCCCTTCTCAACGCGACCTCCGCCGTCTCCGCATCCAAAATCTGCGTCCGCAACCTCCAGCACTCGATACCCATCCGACCCATCCCCAAGCCCATACCGTTCATCCCCGACCACACCGCCTTCCTGACAGCCATTGGCCGCGGCCTCTCCGAACACGCGCCCAAGATACCGTCCTGGGACGCGCTCTTCACGCTCTCCTCGCATCAACTCAAAGAGCTCGGCATTGAGAAGGCCAGAGCGAGAAAGTACATACTGCATTGGCGCGAGAAGTTCCGAAATGGGGAATACGGCATCGGGGGGGATTGCCAGCACGTCACGGACGGCATTGCCGAGTTGAAGCTTGTGGAGGCGCCCGTGGGGAACCATCCTATCCCTGGCATGGCTCCGCGGTCTGCTATGGCGACGGCGACGCGCGATCCTGGGACGAGGAAGATCGTGGTGAATGTGCCGGTGGGTGCGGAGGCGCCAGTTGAGCCGGTAGAGAAGGCCAAGCGCGTGCAAGGTGTGGTCGTCAAGGGCGCGAACACGATTAAAGGAGGCTATGTGGAGCCGGTGAAGGGTAGCGGCGGGCTCAAGGCACGGATACGCCTGCAAGAGGGGATATGGGAGGAGAGGCAGGGTCATAAGGTTGATGGTGGTGAGAGGAGGAAGGCTGAGGTTAGGGCGAAGGCGAGGGCGAAGGCGAATAAGGAGAAGAATAGTTAGTCGGGATTTATGGAGGAAGATGATGGGAAGGTGTTTGTGGTTGTACCATATAGCTGTTTGAGTAGGGACGTGTAGCATATCCATCATGTTTCCCAGCAGCAAGCAATTGATGATAGATTTAGTTATGCTAAGCTATCATGAGACTCGAAATGTTCCAACTAACGCGTAGAGATAGTCGCGATCAGAGGCGTCGTTGGGCTCAGCATACGATCTGTCCATTTTGCGTGCAGCAAGAGTGCTGCCAATTGTTGTTTCTCCACGTACTTGATTTATCCACGACAGCCGGCACTTGACCTGGGCTTCATTACATACTATCACTCTTACGTGCCACTCAGTGACCATTACGCCTTCACCGACGCCCATACGGAATACAAGAGCAGCGGCTGTATTTTAGGTCCGTATAGAAGCCCCACCATGGACTACTCGACTCTAAGACTCGATTACGGCCATCACGCAATGATTGACAAGTAGTTTTTTTTTATGATAAGCATACGGAGCACGAAGCGTGGACGGCTCTCGGGAGTCTGCGAAGCTTACCCAGAGGCTCTTCACATCGATCGCTTTTATTGGCTCGCAACTTGTTAAGCTCCCCAGAGATGCAATTAGGCTCCAGGTAAAGACAATACGGTACAAGCCATTCCAAGAATTACTCTACGCGACCACGTGGCTCATGGGTTACTACCGTGGAAAGCTTCATGGTGGGGTTAGCCTGAGATGAATGACTGCTTCCATCTGCCCGGACCACTTCGTTCTGTATTTACCACTTCCTGATTCGGATCGAGGGTAGAATTGAGAGGGCTCCCGCTTCTCGTCCGTTGCAATTCCTTCTACGAGAACTCAACCCGTCAACCACTCGTGGACACGAAGCAGGCTCTAACAATGGATCAATACCCGTGTTATCATCGCGAGCTCTTCGGCACTCGTTCAAGATGACCAACAGGTAGTCGCATCGACGAATTGACGGCCACACAGCCCTTCGTCTACACGCTGCCAAATAAATTGCTACAGACTGTCGTCGAGTTCTTGGCCCTCGAGTTCGAGTCCGATCTCACAGATCCCGATGTCGAATATCTACTATGTCACACTACATGTATCGACCTCGGGAATCTAGTGCGTAAGAGTAGACACTTCCAACCGATCGCCCACGGGCAGCTATTACGTAACCCCTTCCGCTACGATCATCTTCCAGGCACAAAGACGCGCACCTGTGAAGGAGGTTCTCTGATACGGATGAGGCGATGTGTACATGGTTGGAGCATGTATTACTCTACAAGCAGACGAGCTTCCTGGAGTTTGGAGAGGTTAGGATTGGTGTGACAGACGAGTGGGTTCAGGAGGATGTCAACTGATCTGCTGAAGGGAATAGCTTTGGGTACGAAGGTTATGACGACTATGTAGTACAAGTGGCATGCTAGTGACGAGTGTGTATTTGAACTACCTTCGAAGAGGTGCGTAGGGTCAGATGATGCTGAACAAGAGAATTTGTTCTAGCTCTTTGTGTATAAGTGGCGATAGCAACGGTTGGTATACATGGGATTAAACAGAAATTATTGGATAGATTGTTTCGAGCGACGCTTACTATCGCCATCCTCGTCCAAGCTGTTCATATTTATGTTCTTTCAAGCCATTTCTTCGTCTAGAACCTATCTTGGGTGGACATCCACGTGCAAGTAGGACAACTACCCTCTTGCGCTGCACTGATGAAGCTTTCCACCCCGATTGGAACCCGTGTTCCGTAGATCGGCTCCATACCCGACTGTATAGTGAAGTAGCTTGTGCAACCGGGTCAGTGACTTGCCGAAGATCGACTACAAGATCGCAGTCTGCCATCGTATCCAGAGGGGTGTCAATGCGCAACGTCTCGTATGCCGTTTTACACTAGGATATATACGATACATCTTCCCATTCTCAGCACATACGACCACAGGAACAGGAGAACTAGCTACCCCGTCTGATCTAGCATATATAAACCTGTTACCGGCGGATTAGTAGTCAAGTGGGTGACCATTGGCGAATACCCGCTGTTGTATGTTTTTGCCTTTTTGCTCGCTACTCGGTTTATGATTGACTGAATGATTAGGGAGAGTGGAGTGACGTGTTAGTTTGTTTTTGAAGGATGAAGTTGAATAGGGCTATACAGTGACAATGCAACAGCAAATTGATGCGGGTGAATACTTCATTTGTTAGACTAGTGCAGAACGATGAACACCAACTTCAGCCTCGCTCTTTCTGTTGCGACCCAAGGAGACAGCTGCCTTGTCTGTTAACAGCTTCTCCGTATTCGTTTGGCGACAAAAGGGAAAGAAGAACGCCAATCCTGTAGGAAGCACCTTTCATACTGTCTTGAAAGCCTGGCCCAAGCCAGTCTGATAGGCGTAGACGCCAGCTGTCATGATCTCGGGCATGGAAGACCGACTAGAAGCACAGGAGGCACAGCCCCGAGTGAGATTTATGGTTGTGTTGTGGTTGATGATACATTGTCGATACTGCGTACCGTACTTACAGCCACATCCCCAAGTGAACCTCTACCCACATTCACTGAGATGGCTAAGTATAGAAGCTCTCAGGTAATACGCCGTACAGGGCGATTGTGCGTCGTCATATGCCACGAAAGTGGGATTGCTCGCGAAAGGCTTCAACGGCAGTCCTTTTCAGCTCAGAGTTTACGAAGCCACGGGCTCCAACCGCTTCGTGTTGCTTCCTTTTTCTTCCTCAAATGTTAGCCAGATTGGAGGAGAAAAGGCGGGGTAAGCAAAGGCGGGAGATGGCTGCCGCATAGATGCTCAACAGGCGGGATCTTAGTCGTTATTGCCCCAGCTGACCACTTCGCCCTGGCATAAGCTTACTCTACACTTTGCGATCGATTCCTCGCAACCATGCCGAAGGGTAGTCTTGGTCTAGACCTCGTACTTCAATGCCCAAGAGAGAGCATTGGTGGCGCCCTTGCGTTTTGTGAAGCGAACTGAATACGATGTCTGAGGCAAGCGATCCGGAGGAGCGCAACACTTTCGCTTTCTGGACTCGGTTGCTCGGGCTCGAGCCTGGAAGCAAACATAGCGCCTCGCTGTCCATGTTCTTGACGCCTTGTTCCAAGGCGTTTGCATTCGGTCCGTGGCTGCGTAGTTGATGAACGTAAACCGAGTGTCAGGCCGAACGTGCCGTCGCCCATAAGGTGCTCTTTATGAGGCCGGCGTAGGGCTATATTGCGGGAGGTACAATGACGGTCGTCTGCGTCTGATATGGAATTATCGTGCACTTCCCCTTCAGGCAGTGACATGTCTGATTGGATCCCCATTATCGATATTCCGCAGCGTCAGTTCATGGAGCTTTGTCCCGCTCACCGTCTCCGCATCTGTCTCCGACACTCCGTCTCCTGCATGTCTAGCTCTTGCAACGTTACGCCCACCCTTTGGCCTTGAAGCACAATCTTTGTCTGGTGGTCCGCCTGACAGGCCGTTGCAGATCTAGACCGCTGCACGCACCATGAAACACGGTACAACCATGGGGTGGGCAGACGCCACAAAGCACTGATTCTTGAACGACGGCCGTGGAAGGAAGGAGTCTGTGCGGAACAGGGTACGGGATCAATATCGGCGTCGGTCCAGACCGTTGCCAAGATAAGGCTGACGACGATAACGTAGCGTTTCAATGTATGTCGGTGTCGTCATGGACTTCTGTCAGCCTCCGAGGACTGGGGCTATATTAGGAACGTATATGCGCTAAAACATCTAAGAGATATCTGGCAGTGGCTCGGTTGATCTGAAGTTGCATCTTTTGTGGCACACCCGCAACGGTAGAAGATCTAGACGGACTGTTGAAGGCCGTGTTGTGGTTTGATCTGAAACAAGTCTGTAGTCCAGGCATGGGTGGTAAGTGTTCGAGGTTGAGAATGATGCCGGAAATAGACTGCGAGACGGGGCGAGCGCGACCAAAAGTCACGCCACCTTGACACCATTAATGATCGCGTCTCCCTCGGCACAAGTTGCTAGCAAAGATGTTGAGTTGGTCCAAAGAAGGCGGTAGGGGAAGGATTTGAGAATGTCTGATTGGTGGAGCCCCCGCTGGCAGTGGTCTAGATGCCAAATGGACCACAACATCCATGTGCAGCATAGCTACCATGGGAAAGTGCGAATTCCATACAGGTTTGCATGGACTGCTCGCTAGGGTGGTTGTGCGATGTTCGGTGGGAGAAAATGGCGTCGGCGTGAGACGCAACGGTGCGAAGTTTGGTCGAGGTTGGGTTTTAGTTTAGGGTTGATAAAGGCAAGCGCTAGCTCCGGATTAGCCGGGTTCTGAGCAAAAGTCGCGATCGGTCGATCGCAACAAAGCATTGAAGGCTCGTTGTTTCGTAAAGGTACCAAGTGCACGGGAATAAGCAAGTGAATAGGTCTTATCTGACTATTGTCAAAGAAAAAGCATGCAGATAATATGCTCATGGCGTCCTAGTCTCTGCTAGGACGACCACGAAATACGTGAGAGGTCAAGATCAACATCACCACGCTGAAAACGGAGATTTAGCGCTCATCACTGCCTTTCAGAGCGGAGGAGCGTGCGGAATTCCGGTGCACCGGCAATGCAGAATGATATCTCCCAGATCCGGTCTCGCGCACCATTAATCGCGTGCTTGTGGATTTGATGGACCCTGTGAGCGTGATTGGCATGAACCAACGACGTCTGGATTCCCCTCAACAAGCGCGGAGTCATGTCCAGTCCATTGCATTGAATCCGGACCAGCAGGCGCCATGTAACGTTGAGCGTTACTCGTGCCCACAAGTTCAGGGATTCTCTGACATGTTCGATGCCCCGTGGAGCCGAACTGCTGTAGCGTTCAGACGGGATGTGCCATCGCGGGAGCAGGGATGGCGTGGGGACGCGATTTGCTAGCCAAGCACCACCACTTCTGGAGTGCTGGTGTGCTGGTCTGCTCCATGGGCGGCGGTGACGCTGGCACCGAGATCTAGTCTAGGGACAGGAGAGAAGACGCAGTCAGCGGCTGCTGTCACTCTGGGACCACGGAGGAGTAGCGGGGAAGTCGGTGAGAAAAGTGCAGTTCATTCAGGAGCGGTCTGGAGTGGTCTTCACGGCAGCATGTACCCGACCACAGCACCACCCAAGCGCTGGCCACAGGACAGGAAGTGGAAGCGAAGCAAACATCAAAAGGTGTACAAGGCGAACCAAGGCATGGCTCGCTCGGACGGATCACGCTGGTTCCGTCTCCGACCTGGGGCGTATGGGCGTACATGTGCTGGGCATGGCGGAGGCGGATAGGCTCCGCCCTGTTGTCCGGGGCACACTGTCTCTTGGAGCGGAGTGGGATCTCGTCGACGGGTGAACGAAGGACATGGCATGGTGAGAGTTGGTTGACGTGGGCCAAGGTTGCGACAGCGCTTGCGGCTCTGGACGGTGAATACCCCGAGCGTCGCCGTTGCGGTGGTGTCGTCTGCGTGCTTTGTCCAGCGGGCCCGCGCAGGCAGGCAGAGGTTGGCTTAAGGGGCAGGCTAGCGCTGCAAATCGGACAGGGGGTGGGATTCTAGACTGGCCCGCATGAGGACGCCAGATGCACCCAGATGCCTGCCTGCCTGCCTGCCGTGTGCTTGTAGGCGGAGCCAGGGTCTGCCGAGACTAGCCCCCGGCCGCCTGCTGTTCAGACAGACACGACATGCAGTCGGTTGTTCGTTCGTCGTTTGTCGTTCGCCGTTCATTCGTGCGTTCGTGCGATGATCCAGTGCCGAGTATGCGCGCCATGCCACCACCGGCCAGGCTGAGGCTGAGGCGGTGGGCACACGTCGGCCGAGCAGGTCGTCTTTGCATGCGCGCGGTCGGAGCGGAGCTGCGAGGACACTCAGCATCGGGACGTTCTAGATCGCCTGGCGGCGCTTTCATGTACAACCCTAGCAGTCGGCCTTCGCGCAGCCAACCTGAACGCCGCGTACGCCAGTGTGCGCCTCTCCTCCCTTCCCTTCTCTCCAGCCTGCGCTGCGAGCCTCCGACTGCATTCCTCCCCACCCGTCATTCCACGGATGCACCACCGCTCACGCTCACGCGCCTTAGTCATCCCATCTGTGCCTCTCTTGTCCTGGGCTGCGCCGTTATCGTCTGACGGCCCCTCGCCCACGCAGTCGACTCGTTTGGTTAATCCCGCCTCGACCCCAATCAGCCCCACGGCCCCTGCAGAGGCCTGGGTCCGCATGTGCATCTGACAATGGGCGATAATGTAATGGACCCAAGTCTTGTCCCGCCCGACGTGCTCGAACGCCAGTCGCTCTGTTTCTCCCGTCCGATGCCCGGCATGGTCGTCCACAGCGGCGACGCCGGCTTCAAAGACGATCTGCTACGACTCTACAGCCCTGCCGAAAGTAACGCTGCCGAACAGCTCGTCAAGCTCAAAGAAGCCCTCCGCCACGCCGACTCGGAAGCCTTCTGGCACCTGCTCACCGAAGGACTCGCCAACCTCGTCGACGCCCAGTATGCATTCGTCTCCAAGAGGATCCTCAAGGACGACAAAGATGTTGCCGTCGAGATGCCGCCGATTGGGGAGCCTGGTGCCTGCCTCATGGGCGCTGCTTTTTACATCAACGACGGCCATGGTTTCAACACCCACATGAGCAACTTCAAATATCACGCCTATTCGTGTCCTTGCGCCTATATGAGACACGACAAGATCTTCATCATCCCGGAGAAGCTCAACGACTTCATAGTGAACAATCCGAACGAGCTGGTCGTCCCCGGAGAGGCCTACCTTGGAATTCCACTCTTTGCCGAGGGGAAATGTTTTGCCCATTTCGGCGTCATGTGGAGCGCCGAGGGAGCTGCACGCCGTCAGCTGGGCTGGGGCTATCTCGAGATGCTGCTTCACGGTCTGGAAGATCTCGTGCTGGAGCGGGTTCTGCAAGGACAGCACTTTGCCAAATCGGCACAGGAGGTGCAGCAACTGCCCAAGATCGTCCCACACCAGGCCATCTCCATGGCCCAGTCTTTGAAACCATATGCAAGAAGCTTATCGCATGAGCTGAGGACACCCATGCAAGGCGTTGTGGGCATGCTGGATGTGATGATGGCCAACATCAAGGAAGCCGCCGAGGACACGCATAGCAATCCTCAAATACGGACCCTTCTCAGCACATTGAAGGGAAATATCGAGGCAGTTCAAGGTCAGTGGTTCTCGTCCAACGGTGGCACCGGTCGACCTCTCGTCAATACCAAAGCGCGACGTTTTCATGTCTGCTATGCTATGCTATCCATGGGTGACCAAGTTTTGTGGACGGAGAGCTGACATTTGTACAGATAGCTCAAGACGTGCAGTCGAAGCGGCAGACAATGTTGTACATGCCTATGACATGAACATGGGCTTACCAGAAACTCCCATCACATCTCTAGGCAGTGATGCGCTATACCCCAGGACCGAAATACCTGTTACCGGCAATTCCTTGCTTTTCAACCAGTATCGAGGCACCAAAAGACGGAGAGAAGAGGTAGCGACGTGGTCGAAAAAGGTCAGAGTGGCAAGGAATGCTCGGCAGCGATCTCGACATTCCGTATCAGAGGAACCGCCGAAGTCTAGACCGTCGTTTGCCGTCTCGGAACGAAGCAACACGGATCTCGATATCCTCGAGCATACCCATTCCCACGGAGCTTCGGCGACACAGTGCGACGGTGACTTGTCCGTCTCGCCCTTGTTCGCCTCGGAGCATTCCACCGTTCCTGGTCTTCGCCATGCAAATGTCCGCGATGTGCTCCAATACGTCATCAACGATGCGCTAAAGGTGGGAGGACGACCGGACTCGGCGATTGCTGAAGAGACGGACCTGGGCGAGAAAATCGAAGTGAAGACGCGCAGTCCGAGCGGCCAAAGTCAGACGAAAATAATCGAATGGCTAGTGTCTCCCGATGTCCCCGAGACCATATTGATCGACGAAAAGGATTTGGCCAAGATGATCTCTTGTGTCGCCTTGAACGCCATCAAGTTCACAGCCGACGGGACCATCACTTTGACAGCTAGTCTTAGCGCCAGGGCTCAGTACATCGTTGTCAACGTCAAAGACTCTGGGTCGGGTATACCTGCTGCGTTCTTACCAAATCTGTTCAAGCCCTTTTCACGAGAGGATGATTCGACTACGAGGCAGAGCGAAGGTCTTGGTCTCGGCCTTATGGTCGCAAAGGGGTTGGCACGGAAACTCGGCGGTGATCTCTTTTGCGTTGAATCATGTGTCGACGGGCCCGAGCAGGGCTCCGAGTTCGAGATTCGCATCCCACTCACTCCGGGATACGTGTGTAGCCGCCCTGCTTCACCCTTTGGATCACCAACGCCATCGGTGAAATCTGGCCGGTCTCGCGATCTGGATGCACCACCACCACTTAGTATTGCACAACAGCCTACAACCCCACCGCTTTCGGGTGAGCCTCTCAAGGTCGATTACAGCGCCTCGCACCACCTGGCGTCGTTGAAGGCTGCGCCCACACTCCACCATCTTGGGCTACCGTCCCCGCGTTCCGCATCTCCCGTTCGGCCCCGCGGCCGATCTAAGACTCGGTCCATTTCGGACTTTGACAGGAAGCTGGCAACAAGCCACCCGCTAAACATCCTTATCGTCGACGACAATCGTATTAACCGTCATGTTCTGCGCCACATGCTGAAGAATCTTGGCTACACGAACATATCTGAAGCCTACGACGGCAACGATGCGGTGCAAAAGATCTGCAAGAACGCTGAGGGTCCAGCCGAAGAGCTTATCAACATCGTTCTCATGGATATCTGGATGCCCTTACTCGATGGATACGAAGCGACCGAAGCTATTTTGAACATGGATCACCTTGTCCAGAAGCCCACTATTCTCGCCGTGAGCGCGGATGTCACCGATACTGCGATTGCGCGAGCCGGAGAGGTTGGCATGAAAGGCTTCCTTACGAAGCCATTCGTTATCAGACACGTGGAAAAGCTCATTCAACAACACTACCCGACGATCAAGGCTTATTGATCATACTGGCTTTTATGTGCAAACATAGCAGCAGTCGTGGTTGCACATATGTCGTTTCCGGTAGGGCATATGGATATGCCTCCACATCTTTCCTTTTCAAGGTCTTTATAGGTCGGGTGACGACTGCATAGCATCTGGGCGTTCAATCTTTTATGGGACGGTTTGCAAGGCTTAGTGATACCCCCGGCATTTCATTCGGGAACAAAGTTATGGTAATGGTTCAACGAACTTAGTACATCTAATACAACCTACAACGACCAAGGCTCAAAGCATGTCGGCTATTGATATCTCCATCTTGGTACCAGACTTACTGGCACTATCCCCATGTCGTGAGGCTCACTAAGCTAATCATAATCGACGGTTGACAGCAAGCGCGCTACGAAAACGAGCCGCGTGGCCCTAATCCGGGTACCGGAGGTCGAAACAGAGTTGATTTCGAGTAATGAACCCTGCATTGCGGCTCTTACGGAACATGCTGGTATCTGCAGACACTCGCTGACGCCAAATCGCACATTGCATTTCTGTGAGAGGTGGAGTCTGAAGCGCGGGGCAGGCCGTCTGGCCCGGCTTTCCGAAAACGGCGAGACGGTTCGGAACACTTTCCCACCGACAATGAACGATGTTTTCGAGCAGAGAGTGAACAAGAAGAGACAAGACAGCGAAACACTGGAATGGAGACAGGGTAGACAGAAGCAGTGCGGACCAGTCGTCTTTGCATGCAGTCCGAGGACGAGTGCGGCTGGCGCTGGCGTGGCTGGAAAGTCACAGTCTCGGCTAGCGTCATCGTCTTCCGAAGTGGGTCCAAGCTCTGAGGACAGATTTCTGAGCTTCAAAGTGCCAGAAGCCGAGCCGTCTCGAACATTCGCTCGTCGCCGCCGTATATAACCGCCCGGTCTGTGTCCTGCCCCAGACTTTGTCAATCTCCATATACTACTCGAACGTTGCCCCCTGCTGCATCTGTCTTGTTGTGCATCCCCGCGCACACGCATTGAGATAGCGAGGCATTCGACAAGCGAAGAACGCCAATAGGAAGAGTGGCACCAGCATGGAAAATGCCTTCACAAAGACGCCTGGCGAGGCGCTGAAGCAGTTTGCGGTCACGGAAGAGAAGGGCCTGTCGGCGCAACAGGTGCAGAGTCTGAGGCAGAAGCACGGCCGGAATGGTACGTCAGAGGAAGCACGGCAGTGCATTTGCGCATACTAATGCAAGGGAACAGCGCTGCCAGAGGACCCCCCGACGCCCATATGGGAATTGATACTCGAGCAGTTCAAGGACCAACTGGTCATCATCCTCCTAGGAAGCGCGGCGGTATCGTTTGTACTGGCCCTCTTTGAGGAGGGCGAAGGCTGGACGGCATTTGTGGATCCGGCTGTCGTAAGTTTTGAACTTGAACATGAGGTGGCTTTAGCGATGCATTGGCTGACTTCTGCTGCGATAGATTCTCACCATCCTCATATTAAACGCCGTCGTGGGTGTGTCGCAAGAAACCAGCGCCGAGAAGGCCATCGCCGCGCTCCAAGAATACTCCGCCAACGAGGCGAAAGTCGTCCGCGACGGCCACATCACGCGCATAAAAGCCGAAGAACTGGTGCCCGGAGATGTCGTCTCGGTCTCGGTCGGCGACAGGATACCCGCAGACTGCAGGCTTTTGTCTGTCACGACCAATGTCTTCAGCGTCGACCAGTCGATTCTGACTGGCGAGAGTGAGAGCGTTTCAAAAGACACCAAAGTGGTCAAGGATGAGAGCGCTGTCAAGCAGGATCAGATCAACATGCTGTTCTCGGGCACAACCGTCGTAACGGGACACGCGAATGCGCTGGTCGTTCTGACCGGGCCGAACACCGCCATCGGAGACATTCACGAGAGCATCACGTCGCAGATCTCACAGCCCACACCTCTGAAGAACAAGCTCAACGACTTCGGAGACCAATTGGCGAAGGTTATCACGGCAATCTGCATTCTGGTCTGGGCAATCAACTACCGCAACTTCAGCGATCCATCGCACGGAGGCTTCACCAAAGGCGCCATCTACTACCTCAAGATCGCGGTCTCCCTGGGTGTGGCTGCTATTCCCGAGGGTCTTGCCGTTGTCATTACAACTTGCCTCGCTCTTGGAACGCGCAAGATGGCCGCGAGGAACGCAGTTGTCCGAAGTCTGCCATCTGTCGAGACTCTAGGAAGCTGCAGCGTTATCTGCTCCGACAAGACTGGAACTTTGACCACCAACCAGATGAGCGTGAACAAGATTGTTTTCATCACTGAGGACGGTAATGGCTTGGAGGAGTTCGATGTGGAAGGAACCAGCTTCGCCCCTGAAGGCCAAGTCTCTTTCCAAGGCAAGGCGAGGACCAACCTTGCGGCATCTTCGGCCACTGTGCAGAAAATTTGCGAGGTCACGGCGCTCTGCAACGACTCTTCTTTGGCTTACGATACCAAGAACGGAACGCACAGCCTAGTCGGTGAGCCCACCGAGGGCGCCCTCCGTGTCTTGGTCGAGAAGGTCGGCACTCCTGACAGCAACTTCAACGCGCAACGCAGCTCCATCTCCCCTGCTGAGCGTATCCACCGTGCCAGCAAATACTACGAAGATCGATGCCCTCGCCTGGCCACGTACGAGTTCTCGCGTGATCGCAAGAGCATGTCGGTTTTGGTTCAGGACTCGAATTCCCAGAAGCTTTTGGTCAAGGGTGCTCCAGAATCTATCCTCGATCGATGCTCAAATGTTATCGTTGGAGAGAACGGAAAGAAGGTCGAGCTCAACAAGCGTATGGCAGGCCTCATCAACAAGGAAGTGATCGACTATGGAAACCGTGGTCTGCGTGTTCTTGCATTGGCCTCAGTCGAGAATGCCGGTTCAAATCCTCTGTTCAAATCCGCCAAGTCTCCGAAAGACTACGCGAAACTCGAGCAAAACATGACTTTGATCGGTCTTGTCGCCATGTTGGATCCTCCCCGGCCCGAAGTACGAGCTTCTATCGCCAACTGCCGCTCTGCAGGTATTCGGGTCATCGTTATCACCGGTGACAACCAAAACACCGCTGAGACCATCTGTCGCCAGATCGGTGTCTTTGGACAGAACGAGGACGTCACTGGCAAGAGTTATACTGGGCGCGAGTTCGACAGTCTGAGCGAATCCGAAAAGATGGAGGCTGCCAAGAGAGCTTCACTGTTCTCTCGCGTGGAACCAACACACAAGTCCAAGCTCGTCGATCTCCTTCAACAAGCCGGCGAAGTCGTTGCCATGACTGGCGACGGTGTCAACGATGCTCCCGCTCTCAAGAAGGCTGACATTGGTGTCGCCATGGGCTCCGGTACTGACGTCGCCAAATTGGCCGCCGACATGATTCTCGTCGATGACAACTTTGCCACTATCGAAGGCGCTGTCGAAGAGGGCCGTTCCATCTACAACAACACCCAGCAGTTCATCCGTTACCTCATCTCCTCGAACATCGGTGAGGTCGTCTCTATCTTCCTCACGGCCGCAATGGGCATGCCCGAAGCGCTCATTCCTGTTCAGCTCCTCTGGGTCAACCTTGTTACCGATGGTCTTCCCGCAACCGCTCTTTCATTCAACCCGGCTGATCACGACGTTATGAAACGCCAACCCCGCAAGCGTGACGAAGCGCTCATCAGCGGCTGGCTCTTCTTCCGCTACATGGTCATCGGTACATATGTCGGTGCCGCCACCGTCGGCGGTTACGCATGGTGGTTCATGTTCAACAGCGCCGGTCCTCAAATCTCCTTCCACCAGCTCTCGCACTTTCACAGCTGCTCCGCCCAATTCCCGGAGATTGGCTGCGAAATCTTTGCCAATGAAGCTGCTCAGGCCGCGTCTACAGTATCGCTCAGCATCTTGGTTGTTATCGAGATGCTCAACGCTATGAACGCGCTCTCGTCGTCAGAGTCACTGCTTACGCTGCCACTGTGGAAGAACATGATGTTGGTGTATGCTATCTGCTTGTCGATGGCGCTCCACTTTGCTCTACTCTACATTCCCTTCCTCCAGGGTTTGTTCAGTGTGGTACCGCTGAACTCGAGCGAGTGGCAGGCTGTTATGTTGATCAGTGCACCAATCATGTGAGTAACCCCTTTCCCTCATAACCCCAACATTCACTAATAGACCTCGCAGTATCATCGACGAAGGCCTCAAGTTCCTCGAGCGCCAATTCTTTATGCAGAAGTCCGCCATGAACGCCGAGTTTGAGCAAAACGGAAAGTCTATCAGGCCGAAGAAGGAGTAAGCAATGGGGTGGACGTGACGAGCATCAATATTGGAGTTGAACGAGTCAACGCTGTACCATATTGGGTCATAGAACTTGGGGACGCATTTGCAGGTGCATCATAGAAGCGCATAGTGAGGTTGTCGCTCGCGTGGGGTTTTGTAGGTGGAAGAAGGGTTTAGGGAGGAGGGACTCGCTGAGAGTCATCCCCTGAATGCATTTGAAAGGTGGTTGGGTCGGGTGGTGATGATGTGGTATAGATGCAGTGTAGATATGTCAGTATATTATTGGTTTTTCAAAAGGATAGGTGTGTTTTGCCCTGTGTACACAGCGCGATATCGTGTTGAGGCGAGTGGTCTGGAGCTGAGATTGGTGACACTGCAGAGGGGACTAGCATGCCTGCATATTGACCGGGGCAGGAGCGAGACTGACCACGAGCCATCGACAACACAGAAACTTCAGCCTTCCCCCTCTTTCATCGCCACCCTCACTACTTCGGATACGCCATCCTTCCATCCAAGCCTCCTGTTCTCTTCGTCGCAGGCAAAATATACACATGCGACTCTTTCTATCGTTTTTGACTACGGATACCGCGGACTTCAGCCTCGTTGCTTTTACAGCCTGGTGGTTCCTTCAGCCTAGCTATCGCGACGCGTATCTGCATGTGCAGCGACCATCATAACATTGAGCACTATTCACGGTAGTCTTTGAGGCTACTCCGATCCTGAGACTTGCAACGCCATCTCCTCTCTGGGATATTCCGATAACGTCTCGTTGCATTGCCATGGCGGATCCCATCAGTATCGCGTCCAGCCTGGTTTCTACAGCCCACACCGCGACGAAGCTGCGAGCCACTTTAGGACAGACTATTAAATCCAGTGCGCTCAAGCAAGAACGCGCACTTCTCGTGATAATTCGGAATCGGCTCGCCATTTTTGGGTCTCTTTTGGACTCCCTAGTTAGTGCTATCGCGAGCGACCACAGTATTATGCCGGCACATCTGTTTTCAGACTTACAAGACATTCTAGAGGCTTCCTCAAGAGTGCTACAAAAGCTTGTCAAAGAGATTTACCCGGATGGGGAATCTCAGGTCTCCCGGAAGTTTATGATATTGAGAAAGAGGCCAGAGGTGGAAGCGTGTGACAAACTGCTGCAAGATCATGTGGCTGCGTTGCAGCTTATGCTGCGATTAATTTCTATGGCAAAGACGCAACAGGTGGGACGTGTGAGGTAAGTCCACTAGGTCTCTGAGGCGCGATGGTTTTCATGGCTAATGCAAGCGTGAAGAGTGTCGGCTATTGACGATACTGAGCAAGCGGACACAGAACGCTCTTCTTCCCCAGTCTCAATACACCCTCCCGGGGCTGGACGCACCAGCAATGAGAACCAATTTCCTAGGCTCGATAGCACGTTGGCCACAGAGCAACATTCAGTGAACGACTACATCAAGCGAGTAGGCTACAAGCACGGACGATACTTTGGGAAGCTCAATTTTGAGGAGCAACCAGTGTATCACATTTGCATTCAGGAGGACAATCAGATATCTGTCGATATTCCAAAGATTGAGCCCTTTGATATCGGGCTTCTGCAATCCACTAGTCCCCACGTCGATATGCCGCCACGGTCCGATCCACTCCAGGACTCTAATAAGATGACACTGATACTTTGCGAGGCCACCACCGCGGTAGCAAGCTCTGTACCATTTAAAAAACAGGTATTTGTCATGCTCATGAAAAGGCTAGGTATCCCACCAGGGCTCTTCCAAGCACTCTTCACGGGCACGCCCAAGTCCGTGTATTATGGCGCAGGCGACAACAACCCACGAGCAGGCTTTGTGCTGCGGGCACCCATGTCAAGATCGGAGGACTGGACACTTGCCTTGTCATGGGCGCCTGACTTCCGTGCCTTGAAAGGCATAGTCCACGGGATGCAAAGGCACGAAATGTCTCGGCTCGCAATGTACATTGGCGACACAAGAGCAGAAACTGCTCACCCGATGAACATCCCAGTCATTTTGTGTGAGATGTTGATTGAAAGTGATTCAAATGGCGTCAAGGGTCACGCTTTGGAGCTGTATCAGGTGGAGTTGAGCACCACTTATCACGGATACCCAGGAAACGAATCGGCGGATCCTGACAATCTTACAACATCACCGAAGCAAAACTTCGAAGAGATGACACGGAGCTTGAATACCATCATTTCTCGGCTCGCTTTCCACGAGATGAGGATCCATGCCAACGGGGTCTTTGCCGACCAGATCATGGAGCGCATCCGCCTCATAAACGAATCGATGAGGTCTCGAGACCCAGATCAGCGCGGGAGCTGGTTACCTCGGCTCCGGTCGATGTCGGAACGCGTCCTGGAGCGTCTCTACCAACTCAAAATCGAACAGCGCGCGCTCCTCCTCGAAATCTCATGCAACCAAAAGATTGCGCAAAGTCAACTCGAAATCGTCTACAATCTTGTCGCTCAACGTGACAACAAAGATAATCTGAACATGGCGACCATATCTACCGATATCGCTAAGACGACTAAGGATGATAGCTCCGCCATGCGCACTATCGCAGTGATGAGCATTGCGTTCCTTCCCGGGACGTTCGTGTCGTCTTTCTTCTCCATGGACATGTTTGATTGGCAGGCTCCCAAGGGCGCATCTGTACTTTCATTCCGTTTCTGGATTTACTGGGCCGTCACTGCCCCGTTGACGCTCGTGGTTTTCTGCATCTGGTTCTTTTGGCTACGAGTACATCGTGAGCATGATGACCAAGGAGGGCAAATTGGCACCGTGCCGCGCACGCATTATATACGAGCTTTTAGAGAGCAATCCTCCACTTGGACGAAGTGGGCAAAAATTCCGCGCAAAGACGAGGAAAAACAGGCTGTGGAGGATGAGCAAGTGACAAATCCTTCGATCGTGGCGGTACCGCCTGAATCAGTAGTTAGAAGTAGAGCTCTGACATCGCAGGTTGCGAGGGCAGATACGGTACTTCAAGGACCAAGAAGATGATTCGTGCTATGGCGGCGACGCCCACGATCATACCGTTACAGCTTCATTCTCAACATGACCCTGCAATACAGACTGCGTGTGATAAATTATGAGCTGCCTGTGCTCTCAAGCATTAGGCACTGAGACCTCTAGCGAAACATTGCAGACCTTGTAGGCCGGTCTTGGGCCAATCCTCAACCGCAAGCAACGGTACAATCTCACCGCCTACTCCTCCGCATGCAACCACTCCCTCATCCATGCTACCTGCGCCCTCTTCGCCCTCAACATACTCCTCCTTTCGCCCTCCTCCTCCAACTTCCCCCGTGTAGCGAACGCGTGCCCAACGCCTGGGAAGTGCTGGTAGTCAAACGGCACGTTCTTCGTCGGGATGGTCTCTCTGGCATAAGTCTTGAGTTCGTGCGTGAACACTGGATCTAGTTGTAAGACGAGGAGTCAGTAAAGGGCAAGACACTTTGACAGTGGGTGCGCAAAGGGGGCAGAAATGGTGCTCAGTACCATGTTCAGGTGCAATAATTTGCACAGGCACTCCAATAGCAGCGATTTCCTCTTTGGTGAGGTACGTCGGGTGGGCGGTCGATATACCTGCGGCACATCAGTGGCGGTCAAACAGCAACGTGGGGGAGGGATGGACATACAATCTACAAGCCGTGGCGTGAATTCTTCCGATCCAAGGCGAAACCCAGACCAGCCGCCATAACAATACCCAATCACACCTACTTTCTTATACTTCTTTTTCAGCGCCTCGGCACACTCCTTAATCTCATGCCATCGATTCTCCTTTGAATTGCGCTCAGACCAGGCTTTGAGGTCGATCTCACCCCAGCGCGTAACATCTCCTACAATTGTGGGATCGATGACTTGGCCTCCGAAGCTGTTTATATTGTTAGGACAATCCCAGTCACACCGAAGTGATATTGGCGATGCCGAAATGTGTAGTCGAATGGCTTACAAATCCGGCATATACACCGTAGCCCCCACCTCGGCGGCGTAATGATCGCAAAGCAGTCTCTCGTTGATGAAGGTCCAGCCAAACAAGTCGGCGATGACTAGAACAGCGACGTCAGAGTTGTCGCCTGCGACGTAGGCTTTGTTATTGGCAATTGCGTCTTCCGCTCCCGTAGGCGTGCCGTCCCATTGGAAGCCGGAAAGACAACATGAAGCTTGTGCTGCCATTGCAAAGGATGCGTGCGTTACTGTGGTATGTGGATATACGTTATGAGCGAGTATATATGTTGTAATGGTGCGGGGTTAAGGACCTAAATTCCACCGAACCTTCGGGCGTCGGCCTCTACGCTCATCGTCCGGCCGCAATGCTAAGACGAGAGTAATAATCGTCTCTCAATTAGGAATATGCGACAGCGGAGTAATGCATAGAACATCATACTGTACGAGCCATGGGCGGAAGTCTCACAGCTCGGTGAGGTGTGTCAGCTCGGAGAAATGTGATAAAAAGTGGTTCATTGCATTCGTCCCAAACGTTTTCCACTTCAAACAAGCGATTAGCCCTGAAGCCCTCCAAATCATATGGCCCATACCAAAACGCCAATACCACCTCATATAAATAATGCACAACGAGAAGTATGAGTGTCCTTGCCTAGCTTCCAACACTGAGGTCCGCCGTAAAGTCTCTGCGAATAGTGAGCTCCTCAAAGCCCTCTTGATTGTTGATGATTAGACCCTTCTCGTTGGCCAAATGCAGCAAGCATATGAAGCAGTATGATGTCGAGATGTCCGACATGGCTTGCTTGGGGTACACGCCTTGCAGACCGTTCATGACAGAAGTGAACTTCAAGGTGTCGTCGACGGTCTTGAAGGTGGTATCCTCGCTTACTTCTGCGGGTGGAGATGGGTCGATCTGCCGTTTGTTAGCAACAGACTCCTTGTCTTCAACATATATGCAAGTACTTACGTCTTGGAATCCTATTCCTTTCCACAATTCATCCTTCAGTCGCTTGACATCCACCTTCTTGGCCACTCGCGCATATTGCACGTACTCGGGGCGGAACCTCCGACTCTGGGTAACGAGCTGTGTCCCAAATGCGCCTTCGCCAGTGCCCACAACCGCGTCATCCATAGACGGCACCGGTATAGGGCCGTCCTCTGCAGGCGGCGAGAAGTGATCGCGGGCATCCGCAAAGGTTTCACCATCGTCAACAGGTACACCAGCCATTGGCAAGCCATCATCTTGAAAGAAGTCTGCGTCATAGTTGCCCTGCATTCCGTCATCTTCCGGTAAGGCGTTGACCTCATTCTCTCTCGATGCCCAATATGCCTCATCGACTTCACCGCTGGGTATGTCGCTGGGTAGCTTCTGTGGGGGCTCGCCTCGCTTGCCCGCTCTTCGCGACTCCATCCGAGCCTTTGGCTTTAGGAAAAGCCTCAGAAGCTGTTTCGAGTTGAAATGCTTATCGTCCGGCAGAAGGTTTCGTGTCTTCGATTTCCATTGTGCCCTGGGTAAAGAGATGGTGGAATTTGACGTAGCGGGGGTGTAAAGCACATCCGCGAGCGACTGGCTCATCGGCGCAGCAAAGTCGATCTTGAATGGCTCCTTTTCTTTTCGCTTAGTTGTGGGTGGAGCTTTGCCAGCTTCTTTGACGCGCCGGATGCGCCAGTGTTCAGGCCCTGCCCAATTCTTCTTCAAAGCTTGGTCAAAATAGCTGAGGATGTTCTCTTGCTCTTCGCTGCGGCCATGGGTCAAGGACAACCCATACTGTCGCTCCTCTGTGCCAAGCGCTCCGTCCTCGCCCGCTTCTTCGTCTCCTTCTCCCATGCCAATAGTATGGACTCTTGCCTGTGGATCACGGGCAGCTTCTCTAGCCCATACTTCTCCTCCTTCACCAAAGCCGGTCTCAAGTGGCAGGTCAAAGCCACCCATGTTAATATCGTCGTCATCATCAAAGCCTAAGGCATTGTCGTCATCGAGAAACAAGCCGGAGCGGTTGCCAGCATCTTCCTCTTGTTCATTATCTCTATTCTCATCCTGTCGATAGTCTTCAGGCGCTTTGAGAAAAGGCAAGTCCATGGATCCTTCTGCATTGCCTAGCTCGAAAGTCTTCATCGACGGGCATATGTCCTGTTCGTCCAATCGTGCCAAATTGGAGAAGTATTTGGATGCGAGTCCGGTAATATCGATCTCAACGTCATCGGATGTCTCTACTTCCTCGCTGTCCTGCTCGTCCGTCCGATCCTCAGGCGCAGGTGTGGCCCTAGAGTCTGCAGGTGTCGCGTCGTTGGCGTCATCGCTGCTATCGAACACTATCCTGCCTTTTGAGTCGATCGCAAGATGGTTTAGCAAGAGGCCTTTGGCGCCGCCCTCATCAAAATCCGCGGAGGCTTTCTTGAATAATGGGTCCACTGAGAGTTCTAGCTCCATCTTTTTGTTCTGCAGTTGTGCAAACGATGTTGCCAGCGTCGCCTCGGCCGATCGCGCAGCGCGCTTCTTTCGCTTCTTCTGACCATCCTCGCCGTCTTCACCGTCTTCGTCTTCTCCATCCTCGCCCTCGGCATCTTCTCCACGACGTTTCTTGTTTCCACTTTCTGCGAGACCGCTGAGCAGCTTCCCCGTGTCCGTGGCCACACTGTCGACTCGGCTCGTATAGATTTTGACGCAGCCGTCGAGCGTACAGCTGGCTTTCTGGAAGTTGACACCATCGCCTTCCTTCAGCAGTGACATGTCGTGAAAGTAGTCAATCAGAGCGAAGTTCCACGAATTGGTCGCATTGATTTTCTGTTCATTGTCAGCACGCGCCTCTGCCCTGTGTATAAAATTTTGCGCACGTTATCTGTCGCCATCTTCATCCATTCTTCAAAGTTTGCCAGCAGAGGCATGACCCGTTTCATTGGCGTCACGGCGGTTCCGGTAACATCGGGCATGGGATCTTGGTTGTTCGACGGTGTGTGTGGGCTGTTCTGCGCTGCAAGCGATATGCGTCGGCGGTTCGGTGTTGCAGATGCTCTCATGGAGTCTCTCTGGGCATCGTGGAGGGCTTGACGACGCTTCGCCTTTTCTTGTTTGTCATCGTTCAAAGGCACTCTGCTTGTGTGTTAGTCCACAGCGCTGAATATGCGCATCGCAGAATCTTACTTCATAGGCGACTTGTGCGGTGTCGCTGCGATATTGTATTTTGTGCTGGAGCGCGGCATCGTTGCTGTCAGTGGGCACCTCGTTGACGCTGGGGGTTGTTTGTTGACGATGCGCGTCTGGAGTGGCAGCCACACAACATCGCCAGGGCACGTGCGCACGATAAATATACGCACGGACCCTAGTGTGGCTGGTAGAGGGCTGCACTTCTGGCTGTGAGAGAGATTTCAATGTAGCGCTTCTGACCATGCTATGGGGCCTGAGCTTCTGGGAGTCTCCACTACTTGTGGTCACCCATGCAAATCGTGTAAACCAGATCGGAAGCATAAACAATTTTGTGATGCGGTTTCGATGAACCGGTCAAGTTTCGGAATGTGTGGGGAACGTTCAAAATGAGCATCAAGCCATGTCAGATGCTCTGAGAACCGCACAACCAAGCACAACGCGATAGAAACTGTAGGGTTTAGAACTTTATTTGAAGTAAACTTCATGTGAGACATTTTTGACAAGAGGCGCATCGCTCGCAATCCTACGAAGGAGATCGATATCAGAGCTGAAGCATGTTGCATTTTTTGCCTCTAGCAGATGAAATGCGACATGACCGACTATGCCGCAAGCCCTTCCCTTGACGCCAAGTTCCTGGAGACCCCTCACATGACCACACCAGAGTTGCTGAATTCTGTTAGCACGGCCAAATTTCAAAGGTTCTGCCCGCACTCACCTGGCAATACGCGGCCACAGCTCAGCAGCCTCCTTTCCGACAGGTCCGGTGATAGCAGAGCCCTTCATCTCGCCCTTGGGGTTCACGATGACACCTGCGTTGTCCTCGAAGTAGAGGAACGTGCCATCAGCCCTCCTCCACGGCTTGCTCTGGCGTGTGATGACGGCCGGCATGACCTTCTTGCGTAGCTCAGGCTTTCCCTTCTTGACCGTGGCCATGACCATGTCGCCTAAACAGTATAAGCGTTGAGCGCAGTCCTCGAGTCGGTCCACATACCAACACCAGCGGCGGGGAGACGGTTGAGGCGGGCACCGATGCCCTTGACGGAGATGATGTATATTGAGCGGGCGCCGGAGTTGTCGCAGCAATTGATAGTCGCACCGCTACATGGCGTTAGCAGAGGGATCGTTCGAAGTTCGAGGCGGTCGTGCGTACACTGGGAGACCCAGGGTCATCTTCAACTTGTTACCAGACGCCGCACCACGACTGCAATTGTTAGCGGAATCGCGACAGTTCCTGATGCAACATACCCGCGTTTCGACATGTTTGCGTTTTGTCGAGAGGTTGATTATGGGAGAGGTATATGACGAAGTTGGTGGTCTTGGGCTCTGCGAGTGTCGAAATGTGTGTGGGATCGGAGATAATTTGTTCCGACTGACCACGTGATTCTAGGCCGCGGTAGTCCGCCACTGCATCGCCACAGCCAGCTGCGCCACAGCTACGTTGCGTCCTTGACGCAGCTCAAGCAAGCTTTCATGGGGTCATTTAAGAGTACGCGCTGGCACCCGTCGGTTGGTACCCGTTCGCACCCTGTTCGCTTTCCTGACGCCTTCGTATTCTTATCTCCAACGCGATCTTGGATCTCACCCAGAGCACTCACTCGAGCTTGATACCTGTTTGCGCCCGCGACGTGCGCACCACCGGTCTCCTCACGCATCAGAGCCCCACGGACGTTTCAAGCGCGAGGCGGGCACTTGCGAGCAACTGGACTGTTTGGCGACGACTTTCTGCGCCCTCCCCCCACGCCGCGACCAATATGACCTGAATGATGAGTCTACACTCTATTGCAACACCACCGGGGATGCGCCGGCGGCAACGGTACTCTGCGCGCCCCTTCGCGCTTACGGTCTTGGTCGTCTCAGTCATTGCTCTACTTGCGTGGGCGAAAAGCGGATATGGACAACGATATGGAACCGCCCCGGACAACAACTTCTCGAAAAGAGACATCATCGTAGAAGATGCAGCGGTACAGATACCCTCTAGCGCTTCGCAACTGCGACTAACTCGGAATGCTGCAGTGCCGACTCGTCCACCATGCTACCGATAAATGCGCTTTCGTGCGAGCCAACTGCCCCGATGAAGAAGCCGGCGTGTTCTCCTACCTCTCGCTCTACTACTGTCGCCTACCCCACGCGAAACCGGTCGCGTTCACCATACTGGTCCTTTGGCTCGCTCTTTTGTTCAGCACGATTGGAATTGCGGCCAGCGACTTCTTCTGTGTCAACCTGAGCACAATCGCGAGCTCGCTTGGAATGAGCGAGAGCATGGCTGGCGTCACATTCCTGGCACTCGGCAATGGCAGTCCTGACGTCTTCTCAACTTTCGCTGCCTTTAACACGAATTCGGCCAGTCTTGCGATTGGAGAGCTGATAGGCGCAGCATGCTTCATCTCTGCCGTTGTAGCAGGCTCCATGGCGCTCGTGCGACCGTTCAAGGTGGCACGCCGGAGCTTTGTTCGGGATGTGGGCTTCTTCATCGTAGCAGCGAGCTTCAGCATGGTGTTCCTTTGGGACGGGAAGCTCTCGCTGTGGGAATCTGCTACCATGGTGGGCTTCTATATCTTCTACGTGTGCTTCGTGATGGTCTGGCACTGGTGGCTCGGTCGGCGCAAAGCTCGCCGAGTGCGAGCTGCCACGATGCGAAGTCACTTTATTGTGCCAGGTGGAGAAGAGGAGGAATTGCCTCAAGAGTATCATGATGACGACGATGCACCGCCGAATGAACGTCGTCCAAGCCTAATGCGAGGCATTTCTGCAGACGACTTCTCCGCTCTTGAACGCGCAGGTGGCGATGAGCCGTTAGAAGCAGATGATAATGAAGAGATGCGAGAGAGGTGGCTAGGGGAACTGAACGACAACATGCGCCTTAGCCGGCCGCCACTTGGAGCCCGTCGAAATACCCATACGCCCATTCGTCCGAGTCTTGTCGGTGCTCTGGAGTTCCGCGCTGTCCTCTCTTCGCTGCAAAAGTCCAGGAACATCCAGTCCATGCCTATTAGCTTGAGGAGGTACTCGGACGACCCGACATTCACAACAGCCCAGCAGCAAGACCTCATATCGACAAGCTCCGATCCCGCTCCTCGTCCACCATACGAAGTCGTACCCGATTCTTCCGGGAACACTCCCGTGATGACTAGACCTACTGCCGACATTCAAGATCGGTTGACGACTCGAGCGCGAGCAGTGTCGACCAACGACATGGAGAATACGCGCCTCGATCCCAACACATGGCATCAAGGGGCAGTGCCCACTATCGACTTTGGCCCGGCGTCGCCTGAAGAGTATCGGGACAATCTACCTATATCCTCGCAAGCCCCACCTTCACCGAGCATCTCTGTTTCTCCTCCACCATCTGAGCATCCCTCAAGGGCGACTAGTCCAGCACCAACTCTAATCAATACGTCTTCTAACCGACTTGCTCCACCTAACTTGGACGGACATGGTGCCCCTGTACGCCAAGGGACGACGAGTCCAAGTCCGCTGTCGTCTCCCATTATCAGGCCTGAGGCTCGTTCTGGGCCCCGTCCCCAACCTACAGTGATAATACCCAGTGAACCATCGTCTCCGATACCCTTTCCAGCTTATACCGACTATCCAACCTCGGCTCACTCGTCAAGAGCACCGAGCTTTCGCTTGCCACCGCCTAGTGCTTCTCCCGAATCGGTTTACCACGGGGATCACCTGCTAGAGATTAGTGATCGTACAAAGGTGCCGCGCTGGTGGCCCAGCAGACTTCTACCTCGGCCTGATATTCTGGTAGCTACGCTCTTCCCGACCATGGCCAATTGGACGGACAAGAACATTGGTGAGAAGATGCTGGGCATTGTGGCTGCGCCGAGTGTCTTCCTACTCACCATCACACTCCCCGTTGTCGAGAGCCAGAAAGATGACGATGAAGTCGATACAACATCTCCGAGTTTTAGCCTACCTCCTCCGCTAACGCCCATCAACGGAAGCCTAGGCCAGCACCAGCGTAGTGTGGTCTCGACTGTGCTGGAACCCGAAAGTCCATCGTCGGATACTTCGAAGCTTAGAACAGCAAAACACGGAGCCGACCCTAGGAACAGCAGTGCCTCCATAAGTATTGTCGCAGCTTCCGAAAACCGAGCGCATAATGTGGCTATTACCAATGGCGACTCTTTGATGCAATCCCCCGAGCAGCTGCCCGCTGCTTCGACGCAACCAGAAGCAAAAAGCTGGAATCGCTGGCTTATCATCCTCCAGTCGTTCACGGCTCCATTTTTCATTGTGTTTATTGTGTGGGCCAATACCGAGATTGAGTCTCCTCGCGCTCTTCTTAAGCCAACGATGTATTCGTTACTCTTCTCGCTGTGCATGCTGGCACTGGTCCTTACCACGACAACCCCGAGCCGACCGCCGCGCTGGCGCACCTTGTTGTGCTTCATGGGATTTGCGGTCAGCATCGCTTGGATAAGCTCGATTGCCAACGAAGTGGTAGGGGTACTGAAGACCCTCGGAGTCATATTAAACATGAGCGACGCTATTCTTGGGCTGACCATTTTCGCGGTCGGAAACTCGTTGGGAGACTTCGTGGCGGATATTACCGTGGCGAGGCTGGGTTTCCCTGTCATGGCTCTATCCGCATGTTTTGGAGGCCCAATGCTCAACATCCTCCTTGGTATTGGCATCAGCGGGTGCTACATAATCATGAAGGGCGGCCAGCATCGCCACGAAAAGCACCCAGACCGACCGATCCAGTTCAGGCCGTACCATATTGAGGTCAGCACCACGTTGGTCATTTCTGGCGCTACGTTGCTCGTCACGCTGGTTGGCCTGCTGGTAGCTGTGCCCATGAGGAGATGGAAGATGGACAAGGCGATTGGGTGGGGCTTGGTGGCGCTCTGGACCTTGAGCACAATTGCGAATGTCGTTGTCGAGGTAGTAGGGCTCAGCAGCAACGTAAGTTGAGACACGTCCTCTCAGCGCAGTTTCATTTTTGGATAGATTCAATACACAAACCACTTACAGGTTACTACTGCATAGCCTGAACCGGTGAGCGTGCTGCCAACCCACCAAGGCGGGCGGCTTCAGAGCGGGAAGAATCGGAGAGAGGCACTGGTAGGCCAGAAGCAGCGTCTGGTGTCGTCGTGTGAAATGACGGCCTCTACACGTGGCCGCACCGCAATAGCCCGCGCACATCGGGTTGCCATGTTGGGCCGCATGGCGGATCCGTCGAGGCTCTGTTGCTGCGAGGGCGGCACTCATGCAGCCATTTTGGGCTGAAGTGTGTTGGGCCCAGCGGTAACGCGCGTGCTGAAGTGGGTTCGCTCGAGCAATGAAGAGGCTCCACGTCGACAGCGAGCAGTCGTGCCTGCGTGGAGACGGACGCCAACAGCCTCTTCCTGCGGCCACGGATGACTCTTCTGTCGTGGGTTTCCGGTGTGCAGCAATAAATAAGAGGAGAAATCGGGCAAGCGCAGCGCTCGCTCTTGCATTCCGCATACTCGCTCCGCCTGCTGCCTCGCTGCACCGCTCTGCCCAGCTCTCGACCGAGTGCTCCCCACTGTGCTTCCAGCCCGCCGCGTCCACACAGACTCCATGTTCCACTCAGCATCGCATACTACGCATCGCTACCTGATTCGCAGAGTGCGGCGCCGGCTGTGTTCCTGAACAGCCCGCATTCCATCCCACATATTTTATCCTCCGCACTAGACCATCAACACCACGGCAACGCCCCCAATCGCACAAAACCCCCGGCCGCCGCCAAAAGCAACAAGCATCCGCCACCGTCATCGAGCATTGATAGTGCGCCGCCCCTGCTCGCTGTCGTTGGCCAGACATTCTGCACGTCTCGCGTCTTGTTTGTGTGTGCGACCACCCCCGCTGCTCGGCTCCAGGGTTCAGCCGTCCACTTGACAGCCTGCCATCCCATCCCATACTCGATCGCCCGCCCCAGCATCGCAGCAGAGCGTCATCCTGCTTCGAGGCATCCCCGTTTCGACCCGCCTGCCCGTCGCTCGCAGCATCCCACCATACGCCCCGCTGTTTGGCCGCCGCTTTCTTATCGATTGCCTCGCACCGACCCGCAGCCCATCAGCAGCTACGCCCGTCGCGGCCTAGGCCCCCCTCTCCCAAACACTCTCTCGTCGTCTTCTGACGCGCAGACGAGCGGCAGCAAGGGAGCCTGGACCAGGATCTGCCCAGTTCTTGCTTCAGCCGACTACTTGCGACGAATTTTAGCCCAGCGTCGAATCACGCACGCCCTCAGCCTTACCGCACTCTCGCCGTGCCTCACCCATCTCACCCCTCCCCCTTCGCCCCCGACTGCACCCTTCAAATAGCCCGCGTCCGCCTCCGGCTGTGCCCGTTGCATCTGCAGCTGCTGCACCGAACCAGGCCGCTGCCGTTTGTTGACCAACAACACCTACCTCCCGACACCCCGCAGTTGCCGCGTCGCCCAGTCGCAACCCCGCCGTCAGCGTCGGGCGCATTCGGTCTTCTGGCCTCAAGGACACAGGTCCGTCTTTACACCTTACCGCGAAGTTACCGCACTCACGCCCTCTCTGGCAGAACGGGCGCGAGTACGGTGACGACTTCAATCCAGCCTCATGCCGTTAGTCATAGCCCTTCCTCATCGTCGCGCTGCCTCGTCCCAGCGGTCGCTTTCGCGCCGTCCTGTCCGCCGTCGAGCTCCTTCTTCCTCGTCCCGTGTCTCTCGTTCCACCGCTCCCTCCAGTGTTTCGATATCTCCTGCAATGGGTAGTCCACGCGCAACTAACGTCGACATTTCTTTTAGGAGAAACATCACCATCAATCATTCGACTGGTTCGGAAAACCTCGTTTACACCGACGAAGAGGACGGCGTGCAGATCTCGTCCGGCAGCCAGGAGGACGAATACTCCGACGAAGACGAAGACGAGGAAGACTGGGACTACATTGACGAGATCCAGCCCTCGGACTCTGCATCCCGCCCCGCGCGAGTCAAGCATCACGGTGTGCCCCCGCCAGCGCCCGCTCCCAGCCACCGACCGCAACAGACGCGCCGCAAAACTTCGCACCATCCACCCGTCCACGACCCCCCATCGCGCCACAGATCTCGAAGCAGACACACGCTGGACCCCGGGCCCAGGCCGCGTCGGCGAAGGCCCCAATCCGATCACTCTGACAGTCTGGACGGCCACGACGACTGGCCGGGCTATGCGCCCCGGCCGGGTCAGCCTCCTCACCACCCAAGTGCTCAGTGGTCCCACATTCCCCATCAAGCCCCACCTAATGGATATGCTCCTAGCATAATGTCTGATCCACGGTACAATCCCTTCCAAGGCGGCCCACAGCCGGCAACCAACCAACTGGTACCCTTCGGAAACCCTGAACCCTACGGGTACAACCAAAACCCATTTGCGTCTGCAGGTCCCAACCCATTTGCCTCCCCAGCCGCAGGCGGTGGTCCCAATGGCTATTTCGACGGACACGGGGGGCATGGCGGGCATGGCGGGCATGGAGGGCATGCGGCGCATGGAGGGCATGGTCACCGCGGCGGCGGTCGAAACCATCGCAATTCTATGCCTCCAGTTCCGAGTGGCGACATGATGCCATATATGAATGGCGGAGGCTACTATCCGCCGCCGTATGGCATGCCTCCCTACGGAATGCAAGGCATGCCACCACAGATGTACCCTCCGTACCAGGGCGGGATGCCACACTCGACACCTCCACCTCAGCATCACCAGCATCAGCATCCTCCCTCCAAGGGGCCTACTCCGGCCCCTCAAATGGACCATGGGGCGCATATGCCCCCGCCCCCTCCACCTCCACCTCCGCCACCATCCGCTGGTCCCAGGGATTACATGCCCCCACCCATGCCTCCACCTCCACCTCCGCCGCCACCACCACCACCACCAGATATGCACAAGGAGGATGGCATGCTCACCAAGCTAGAGAAACTTTTGTTAGGAAAGCAAGAGATGGAAGAGAAAAAAGCAGAAGATATCAAGTTCTCTCGTCTCGAACAATTACTGATTGAGCAACAAAAAGCGAGAATTGATAAGGACGCTCAGAAGAGGAAAGCTGCCGAGGAAGCTGCTATCTTGGCCGCCGAGACGAAGAAGAAGGGCGACGAGGACAAGCTCGAAAAACTCGAGAAGCTTATCCTTGCCCAAAAGGACGAGCAGCTCAAGCGCGAAGAGCATCTGGCCGCTCAACGTGCGGCAGAGAGGGCTGAAGCCGATGCCAAAGTAGCGAAAGAGGCGGCGGAAAAAAAGGCGGCGGCAGAGGGCGCTAAGAAGTTGCTTGATGCAGCAAAAGCGGCCCGCGAAGAAGCCGAGAAAAAAGCGGCGAAGGAAGCAGAAGAAACGAAGACTGCCCACGAGAAGGCAATGGCCGAGGCCAAGACCGCCGCTGAAGAGTTGGAAAAGGCAAAGAAGGCGGCAGAAGAAGAGGCCGCCAAGTTGAAGCCTTCAGACGCCCCGAAGGCCCCTATCAAGTTCAAAGACGCGGTTGGGCGCAAATTCAGTTTCCCCTGGCATTTGTGTAAGAGCTGGAAGGTATGTGTCGCTAGCTAGCCCTCTGATGATTCGAGACTAATATGAAATCAGGGAATGGAAGAGTTGATCAAGCAGGCCTTCCTCCACGTCGATGTAATTGGTCCGCATGTGCACGAGGGCCACTACGATCTGGTTGGTCCGGATGGCGAGATCATTCTGCCACAAGTTTGGGAAACTATGGTGCAGCCGGATTGGACCATCACGATGCACATGTGGCCGATGCCTGAGCCTCTACCACCTCCACCGCCGCCATCGAAGGAGTCCATGCCACCGTCACATATGGAACCGAAAATGAGGGGCAAGAACAAGGGCAAGAAGCGTGAGTCTCAGCACATGGTGGTCCCTCCTCACCTAGCCGCGCCTTCACCGATGCCTCCGCCCCCACCTCACGCCATGCCAATGCCTATGCCAGCAGACCTCCCCATGCCGCCGGGAGTTGTGAATGTAACACACAGTGCTCCATCGCAAACTTCTCGGCCGCGACAGCAGAAAGTGTCTGCCAACCCTTTCATGAGGTGGGCGGCTGGAACGACCACCAGTCGAACGCAGTCCGTGAAGAAGCCGAAAAAGACGGGAGGGGCTGCATAGTCTCGCCTCTGCAACTAACACCAACGCAGAAACAGAGTGTCTTGTTATGTGAATATCTTGCTGACATCTGATGCAGTGCTCAACGTCGAGTGGGACCAAGCCGAAAACGAGAACGTACGCTACATCCGAAGATACCAATATCGTAGATCCAACTGGTAATCGGTTGGGTCTGAGATAGGCAGACTGTCGATCCTTTCGAATGCCGCGTCGCGATGCGATTTTTCGTTCGATGGATTGTTTTCGTATCGTTACGTTTTTGGTTTGACCTCTATGAAGCGTTGGGTATCTAAGTCTATTGCGGCGAGGTATTGCATCATCGAGTCCGTCTCTTGTGTTGATGCAGCGACTATTTTTTGTTCATGGGCGATAATTCCGAAGCTTTTCTTTTCGTTTCCTGTTATACATACCCTTCCTTCCGTTCTTCTTCGCTCACCGCAGGTTTCTTGGACTGCATTCTGTACGAGATGGGGCGTGTTCGCAAAGGTTCATTAGGCATTCTTACTCTTTCCTGGGGTTAAGTGTCTAGTTTCTGACCGGATGCATGGAAAGCGGTTGGAATGGAGAGGTAAAAGTTCAGATACCATTGTCATTTGAGCGCCTCATTGTTATTCGGCATATATTTTATGAAGGAGTAGCGTGGGAGTTGGGATCTGGATTCTGATTTTCTCTTTGGGATTCTTGGCTGTGGATAGAAGTGAAGAGGAGAATGAAGTTACGTGGCTGGCCTGGAGACTGGATGAGGGGCCGACGAGTTGATGAGTAATGATGTTGTGGTTAGCGCTCGAGTTGTTGCCGCGTTGAGCTTGTGTTTCATTTCCTTTCCTTGCTTCTTGGATATCTGATCAGTTTCGCGAAGTCTACATCAATCAACTCCTACTCAAAACATCCTTTCCTCACGTAACGTGTCTTTCGAGCCTTTTAGTAGTTGTTTGATCAAGTATGGCGAGTCAAGCTCGCGAAGTTGGCTACACACGTGACGCACCACGTCACAGATTAGCGCCCGCTCTGCACCTCGGCCTAACGACAAAGAAGGGGTTGGGCGTTAGGTGATGGTTGTTTCTGCATGGGTGAAACAAGATTTCGGGGCCTTGGCTTTGTTCATCTTGTTGTGAGATTGCGACTGCGAGGATATATGGTTATGAACCCTTTTGTCGACTCGCTTTCTAGTCTTCGAATTGTAAGCTGTGTGTTAGCTGTACAACGATCACATCACGCTTCCACACTTCCCACCGACTGCCTTCCATGACACGGAGTAAATAAGTAAACATCCCGGTCACCTCTACGCATCGTTCAAAGGAACAAGGAATGCATGGCTTCAATATGCGATTCTTACAACGATTTCTCCCATCCAACCTTCTCATAGCCTTCCTTCTCGTTTGCTCTTTACACACCCAACTAGCCTCAGCAGAAGACGAACAACAAGTTTCAACAGATTACACAGACGACAATGAATTCAAAGACGCAGTGCTAAATGTCACGAACACGTACCGGAAACAGCACAATGCAACAGCGCTGAGGTGGAACGAGAGTCTCGCCGACGGGGCAGGGACATGGAGCGAGAGATGTGTTTTCGAACATTCGGTACGCGCCTCTCCCCCAGACGACCTTCCATCCCGAAGCTAACAGAAACACAGGGCGGTCCAAGCGGCGAAAATCTTTCCTCAGGCTACCGCAACGCATCCGCGTCCGTCGTCGTATGGGGCGATGAAAGAACCATGTACGACTTCCAAAAGGGCGAGTTCTCCCACGAGACGGGCCACTTTACGCAGCTGGTGTGGAAAGCGACGACGTCCGTGGGCTGTGGCCGTGCAGAGTGTAATGGCGAGGGCGGCGATGATGCACCTGGGTGGTTTGTCGTGTGCAATTACTATCCGCCCGGGAATGTCATTGGTAGTTTTACGCAGAATGTGCTGGAGAGAGTCGAGGAGGAGGAGGAGGAGGAGGAGGAGGAGGAGGAGCCTGAGAGCCCGAGTGAGCCTGAGGTGCCTGATGATGAGGGTGAGAAGGAGTGTCCGCAGGGTGGGGTTTGTAGCGCGGCGGGGAGTGTGACATGTGGTGGAGTGTGGAAGGTTGCGGTTGCGGTTTTAGTGGGCTTGCTGGGGGTGTGGGTGTTTTAGGGGATAACGCGAATATATCCAGTCGATTGATGCCTCTCAGAACGGACAGTCCACGCGTATAATAGCGTGAACAATTCTCAGGGCATACATAAGACCTCTTACTGGTCGAACGTAGAGTTTCGACACGGCATATATTGAAAAACATGTCAACCAAGCCGCTTACGCGTGAATCATTTCCAAAGAGTGGAGCCCAGACTTACAGAGGAGAATTTTTTTTATCACTCTGCTATACGTCGTCATAGTAAACGGTATATTGTTTCTGAGTATGCAAAGGTTGATAGACCATGGCACCGATCTGGAGCACATTCTGCCAACAGCAATGTTTTATAACACTAAGATGGCTATGAGAAAATATCTTTAAGGCGAGCTCTCTTTGTAGCAGTATAATATAAAGCTATTTGAGCTATAAGTTAGAGCCTTTTCTCGATTATAGACATAGAATGTGACAGATCGATTCCCCGAATCCTTCGCCTGGCCTAGATTAGCCTAACTTAGAGCCTACGTTAATCGCATTAGCTTTCGCTAGTTATATTAGTATCTATAGAGGCTACATTAGCATAGATGAGGCACCCTTAGGCGGCATCACTTAACAAAAGCATCAACACTGTTCGAATTGTCTGTATAGGCTATTGCTAAGAGCTCTAGATCCTCGCATTGTTTGGATCGATTCGATCGATCGACGGATAGGATGAACGCATCGGATATCGATCTTGGCCGACCACTGAAGGCAACAACCTGAAGTAGGAAAGGGTTTGGCAACGGAGGAACCAGAGGTTCGCGCTTATGAGACCCAGGAATAGTATTGACTGCGAACAATATGTCTTCAAAAGCCATTCTCCGCCGGTTGGTTCAGAGCCATGGATACTGATTGATCAAAATCCTTTTTCTTTTTTACAACGGATGCAAAAGCACACGATTAGACTTCGTCGGTAGGTACCGGTGCTCAAGTATCTCGTCGAAGATATATAGAATGCGTAAATTTCCAGAAAGGGCTTGCTCTCTGTAATGACTGAGTACAGCATACAAAAGCTGAAAGACCAACCAAGTAACTAAAAAGCAAGTCGCGAATCTGACTCCGACTCAATGCTAACAGCTATCGAGAGCCAAGATCTCTCGCAATCTGATCGTCCGAAAGCCCCTCGCGCACAGTATTAAGATACTTGTCAAACTTGTTCGCCACATGAATGACATGTTTCAAATGCTCATAGTTCATAGTCGTCTTCTTGAACTTAGCCAGCTGTCTCGCCGTCGTGATCACATTCCTGATCTGGCGCCCATTCAACTCCACCTCCGCCAGCGCGTCCCAATAGCATTCTATATCCTCGAAATCAATATCTATGGAGTCTACAGGCTTCGCGTCGCGTCGCCCTGATTCAGTAGTTGTCGTTGTTGTCGTCGTTGCTGCGATGCCTGTATCCAGCGTTTTGAGCCGTTTGATGAAGTTCTTCCAGATCTTGCAGCGCTGGCCTTTGTTCAGGTTCTCGTAGTGGAGCGAAAGCTGGATGCGGGATTTGAAGGCTTCGTCGAAGGTTCCAACGCGGTTTGAGGTGAGAATGAGGATGCCTTCGTAGTACTCGAGAACTCGTAAGAAGACAGAGACTAGGGCGTTGCGCTCAAGATCGGTTAGTGTGCGTTGCTCGAGGAAGACGTCGGCTTCGTCGAGTAGGACTACACAGCCCCAGCTTTTGCTCAGGTGGAGCACGGACTCGAGGTATTTTTCGACTCGGTCGGGTTTAGTGCCGATGTCACCACAGGTCACCTATGGTTCGGTCAGCAGACGGTGTGCGCAAGTGAATTTATGTTGGCTGCGCACGCGGAAGAGCGGTTTCTCGGCTAGCTCTGCAACACTCTCTGCTGTGAAAGTCTTTCCCGTACCTGTGTGCGACACGTCAGTAAAGATTGCGTTGTGGGTGGGGTTGCCATTTCTCTAACCTGGCCCTCCGTGCAAGAGAATAATCAGACCATTCCCTTTGTTCTCGATGATGTCGGTGCTTTGCTCCCGCGAGATCTGGTTCATAATGAGAGCTTTGATGAGTTCTCCCGTCTCCCCGTCAATGACGAGGTGCTCGAAAGACTGCTTGTTCCAAGTAACGTCTTGGATCTGATCCACTTCGAGGTCAACTGCGCTCGGTCAGAGAGGTCTCAAGGGAGCATTATCAAAAAATGAAAATTGCATACTCCACTTCTTTGTACGTAGGTTATAGCCGATGATGGTTTCAGGGAGCACATATAATCCAGGGGCAGGCGGAGGCTCCTCGGCTTCCATGACGCTCTCGCTCATTCTTTTCACGCCGATGATATCTTCATCGTCGTATTGCGTTTTGAACGCCAATGAATTGCCATGTAGTTGCTTGTACGTGTGAAAGTCGACCATGAAACGTTCCGCATTCTAGACCAAAATCAGCATGAGAACTGTCTATCAGCAGTGAAAGAGCGTACACTGAAACGGCCATCCTTGTCTTCGTACGATACCAGCCGCTGGTTTCTACAGCTCCAGAATACCCTGCCTCTGCGTTCCAGAATCGCTGCGTCTATTTGCTTGCATACTGGAAGGGGTACACGTTGAGCTCTTGGATTTTGGCCTCTTCGTTCAGATCGTCGACTCCCATTTCGATAACGATATTCTTTTTCCGTTCGTAGAGCGAGCCGTCATACCTATACCTCCAACACTCTAGCTTCCATTTCCACTCGTACTTCTTCTTATCGTCTTCAGACTTTCTTGACCATAGTTGATCTGAAACTTCGTGGTGAAGCTGTTTCGGTGTCATACTTGTGGGCCAAGAGGTCGCCACGTACGCGTTCAGTTGCCCCAGTCCATCCTTTTTGTCATTCAAATCAACGACATCACCCGGTTTAATGAAGAATTCAACAGCTTCGTATGAAACCACCTCTCTTTTCAATTGCTCGTCCTCTGGTCAAGATAAGAAGTGTTGCGTAGCGATCGGGAAATTCATCATTCCAATGCCCACAGCAATATTAGGCTAGGCCCCATATCTGACCCTCGAATCTACGCCCACAACGCTCCCTCCCTCATACAGCATGCCCATTGCACTTTTATGGTCCCCTCCCTTAAAACCTTCAACTACCTCAACCACGAATCCGCCACCTCAGTTTCTCCTAAATCCACCTCGCTTACCCACTCAAGGAGCAATCGCCTTCAGTATGATGCTCCCAGCTTCACATCGCAGTCCTAATCAATGTCTCGGAGGGTAAACAGCCGGCTAAGCCCGTCTAGTTACAGCGGTGTTGGTGGCGCAGGGAAGAATTTGGATTGGAGTATCTAAGAGTGCCCCGTCACCAGGACCCTTTTCGATAAAGTCATAGTCTACTACAGTTGTGTCTACAGTTCCCATGGTAGCATGTGAAGACTGTGCTTTAATGTGGCATAGTGTGTACTCGAGATCAGCATGTGTGATATTTTACTAGAACTCTATGTGCCAGGAGCTCAACAACAGTTCAGTCTCGTTAACACGTGGTATAACTCAGTATTGTAGACGCACATCCCCCACCACACACCGATGGTCGCTCAGAAACACGCCATCCTCGAACACATTCGGCAAACCCGCGTACCCATCGACAATCGAAGAACAGTTCTTCGAATTGGCGTCTTGCGAACCACTGCAGACACTGTCCTTAGGCCCCAGCCAGATGAAATCGATTCTCCCCTGCTCGTCCTTGTTCTTCTCTGGCTCGAAGCTCGTGTATGTGTTTTCCTCTCCATACCTGCTCTTAGGCTCAACAAAATCGTACGAATCGTACATGTAGTCGCTAGCCGCCATGCGCAGGTAAGCCTCCTGGTCCGGGGGGGAGTTGAAGTCTCCTGCCAGGACGATGGGCAGGACATCGTCGATCGCCCACTCGTTGTGCACCCTCTTGAGGGTATCTAGTATAAGGCCAACGCTGTTGTTGCGACTGACAACCCCTGAATTGTCGAGATGGGTCGCTGACGCTAGCACACGTTGCCCGGTTGACTTGTACTCGAGGACAGCGACGGTCAAGATGCGAATACTGCTCGCATCCCATCCTAAGCCGGGCGTGTCTGGCGTCGGGCTCATCCAAACAGTCTCAGAATGCACCAGGCGAAAGATGTTGACGGGGTAGATGACAGGACTATATTCGCCTTTGGTCTTTCCGTCATCCCGGCCTACGCCCACATGTGCCCAAATCGGACCATCTGCGGGGGTTTTGCTGCTGTTGCTGGACGACGGGAGTTTGTTCAGTCCGTTCATTATGTCGACGAGCTGGGCGTGCAAAACTTCCTGAAGACATAGGATCGCAGCTGCCGGACGTGCGTCTGCAGCTGTGCCGTCTAAGAAACGAGTTTCGTGGTGTAGTTGGGTGAGAACAAGGGGATAGCGTTCAGCCCATGGCTTTTCATTCGTGAAGGGGCTGGTAGCTGCGTAGCGGATGTTGAAAGAGAGAACGCGAAGCTGCATCGCCGGGTTGGGAGTTGTTGTATAGGCGGAGGCGGAGGGGAATTGGAAGGCCGAGGCCAGCGCCAAGAACGACCAGAAGTTCATACTGAAAGTTGGTTGCCGATTGTGAGGAAAAGACCGCGGTGGTGTTTTCTGTTATAAGATTCCTTTTTCCTGCTACTACATCTCTTTTAACCTCAAGGTTGTGGATATTATTGCTGTTCTCCCGAGGTTAGGCTCAGGTTACGCTAGACAGGCAAGGAGGCACAACCGACGAATGAGAAGCGACGTGCGGTACCACGTTCTTCGTCCGATGAGTACATCGCGAAGTCGTCACCAATCCGCCAGCCACATGATGAGCGCAAATCATGATAGACAAGTCAGTCCCACAGATATGATATCCACACTGTTATCAACCCATGCAATGCGCCCTAAGCTATCAGCAACGTACGAGCGAAGTCCTTTCACCAACGTCTTCAGTACAATCCAAGCTTGTTCCAAGCAAGGCCGCATTTAATGTCTAGATTGGTGCATTGGCGGAGGGCAACCTCGCCGCATAGCCGCTACAACTGAAGTTATGTTTAAAGCCCTGAGTAACATGTACATGTCTCTTTTTGAAGAAATAAATGGGAGGTATTACATCGTGTAGTGTTACGCTAGGTTTGTGAGATTGTAAGTATAACAAGAATTGGGGGGGTGGAGGAGCGGGAAGGGGGGAGAGGAAATGGTAGAAGTGGAGACTATTTAGCTGGTGTTCAAACGCGTAGTAGTGTAGACGAGGCGACAAGCTAGAGGAAAAGCATTCAGGCAATGTTGAACCACACGAAGATGCTAGTGAGTAGAGTTAAAAGGCTCGAAGTTCCAATGGACGGAAACCTGGAGGACTTCAATCCAGAATAAAGTCTCTAGAAGCACTCTTGAAACTGGTGGATGTGCAATTGACTAAGCTTGGCGTTTTATACAAAATTCCCCCAGGCTTGATCTGCGTTTTCTCCATCACCGCACGGACATTTCTGAAATATCTCAGGCCTATGTGAACTGCGTGAAGAAATCCCACGAGTTTTGCGGCGCAAACGGTACTTTAGAACCCGAGTTTACCTGCGACGGGTTGTGGTCGCCGTTGTGAATGACCCACGTCAGAGGGTATCCATCCTTGCACCCGGTGTACTTCGTCAGGACCGAGTTGCTGCCACTGGGCGCAGGCTCAGACGCAGGCTTCTTGCAGCCGTTGGCGGCAACAAACTTGTCGCGGATCTGGCGGCCCATGGAGATGTTGAGGACAGAGTCGCTGGTGCCGTGCTGTCCGTAGTAGGCGACCGACTTGGTTCCACCGGAGCAACCGCTCAACTCTGCGCCAGAGATGACGGCTACGGCACGGATCATGTCGGGGCGGGAGCATGCGAGAGAGTACGACATAGCACCGCCGTAGCTGAAGCCCGTGGAGAAGCGAAGGGCGGTGTTGACGCAGAGGTCCGCCTCAACAGTCTTGACCATCTGGTCAAAGAAGGTGACATCCTCGCCACCCGAGTTGGCCCAGCCCTGGTTGAGCCCATCCGGAACAACGAAGATGGCCGAGTTGTTGGCAATAGCCTTGAGGCCGTAGTAAGGCAGAGCACCGCCCTTGGTGATATCCTCGCCGTTGACAATCTTTTGCGCACTAGCCCCACGCTGGTGCCATGTGAAGACGAGACGGTACGGCCTGTTCTGGTCGTAGTTGTCCGGGATGTTGAGGATGTAGTTGCGGTTCTTGCCGTTGACCTGCATCGAGTATTGCTTGTTCGTGAGCGTTTTGGCCTTGCCGCAGCCTGCCGAGTTGGCCGCGAAGATGGTTGGCACCGAGGCCAGGAGGAGGCACACTGAAGTGAAGAGACCACGCATTTTGGCTTAAGATGATGTGTTCTTGATGTTGTTAGCGATTGACAACTGGGTGAACATAAAGAGGATAATTCTTGCTATATAAACCAGTCTACCACCACCTACGATGTGTTCTTGTCGCCTAACTGCCGCTCTTACCTCAGATTCGTGTTGAAATCTTCCGATATCCAAAGCACAGCAACTTAGCACATGGCTGAATGTTCTTGGCATCTAGTTGTATGCCTAGCATCATTGGAGGTTTGTGTTGTTGCGTTCATATCGGATCGGGAGAATTACAAGCAGCGGCAGTACTCATTAGCCGCACACTAAACTTAGCGATCCTAAAACGTGGGAGTAGATTAGAGATGCGCATGTGTCGGGAACTTGAGCTCTGAAGTTTCAAGATCGACAGAAACCGTCGGAATGATGTCGGATTGATGACGCCGCGCCAGTACTGTTACCGCGATCGAACCGAGACAGATTCGAACTCTTGCGCGGAGACTCCATTGTTCGATTCAGTCTAGAAGAATATGTTCTATCGCAAACCCGAGTTGCTGCAACGAAGTGCCAGCCAATGGATTCAGTGGTCCAAATTCGGCAGTGAGATACGGCAGTGAGTGGCTATAAAAGAAGTGGCAGCTCGCAATGGCCTTTCAAACCTAAACGAAGTCCAGCGAGGGCTCAGGGTGAGATCATGCACGTCGCCAATGGCCACGCGACCAACAAGCGTTCTGGTGAAGCTGCCGTTGGTGGATGTTTCGATGAGCCTTTCAAGCGTGAGAGCAGCCGTGATAAATTGCAGCTGGTGTTTTACCCACTACAATGCGCTCGTTACAGATGGACTGAGCGAGTATACCGGGTCAGATCGCCATTACGCTTCAAGCCTCGACTCTATGCGTTTCCGTCCGATATCTCGAAGAGTTGGAAGTTCGAGACAAGACCAGTGAGCGAAGGATGGAGCGAGCTACCATAAGACGGAGACGCGATTACCCAATCACACTTACCCGGTACGGTCCACCGTAGACTTATCCCCACCGCGTCGCGGTGTCTTTGGGTCGACTACTATTGGATCACGAGCTGCTGGGGGAGGTTCACGAGGTTGTCGTGATTGTAAGCACTTGGATCGCACGATTGCTCCAACAATCTAATTCTTATACCGCCTCGAAACCCAATTCTTCTTTTCTTTTTGAAACGACGCGGTCTACCATGTGCATGCAAGGTCGCCGCATCAGCCAGCATCTCTCGGCTCTACTTTTCCACCGCGGACATTCTTTGGTAGATGTACGCACTCTTAGCCAATCAAAGATATCGCAGCTACTTGCACCATCCCGGCTCCCTATCTTTCCTTCTAACCTCACTAAGCACCCTCTCTCTTACCTCTTCGCTGCCTAACCAGCGGTGTGCCATCCCACCAGCCCGCATACCTTCAGACCAGGCCATCCCAGCCCACACCAACGGTCTTACTCAGGCCGGTGTCTCATACCCGTCCGACTGCGCCTCAGCATGCTCGGATCACGTTCCTAATTTCTTTGTCAAGGTTAATACTCAGGCCCATGATTCAAACAAGCGCGCTTTGTTTGATCAATAATCCTAATCCGCATCCCCTCTAGCGAAATGGCCATGTTGCGCAAGTGCGCACCGCAGAGGGATCGCCGAAAGCAATACCAACTAGCCTTATCACTCGTGATCATTCATCACAGGACAATACATTGGGAATGCATGTCACACAATACGTATGTAGGTTGTCGCCTTGTATTCAATACCATCGTGCATAAGCAGCTTGCATGCCTTCCTCATTTGCAGCATCCACAGCGCAAAAGTACCTTCTACACCCGGCCAGCCCACCACTACACCCAGCCAACGTGTACAAAGTACCTACTGCGTATGCGTGACAAGCGCCCGGGGACCCGCAGCAATAGCGCTACGGCACTTGATTCGACAGGAGGTTTTATCACTATATGCACGTGATGGGATAGGCTGCATGTTGCACAGCGGCTTCTTACCGGTTCGGGAACACCTGCATACGTCTCGCTGGGTACTTCCGCACCCTTTTTGCGCAGTACCTTACTGTACTCCGCCCCGTCTTGTTGGCGCATTGCGCTCATCCCATCAGCACTGCACTCCACGATAACAACTTCACCTCTTCGCATCTTAACATCCATCTCCAACGGTGAATAGCACTTCGCAATCGCCAAACCCTCAATCCCAAGCGCCCCCATCAATCCCAAAACCCACGGGCGCTTAACCATAGGCCCGGGCCCACCCCGCCATATCAGCCCGCATCCCTGTCCGCCTACCAGTTTTGTCAGCTGATTCGCCAGACTAAGGGCGGGAAGGTTACAGCGTGTTGGGATGGCGCCTTGATTTTCTCGGGGAGGTTCCCAGGATTTGTTTGACCGGTGAGGGGTCGCCTGTTTGGTAAGCAACGGAAATTGGGAGAGGCAACGCGGTGGTTGGCTGCAGGCGATACGCTGAACGGGTCGCTGATGATCGTGCAATGGGGCGGGTGTGCGAGGCGATTGTGGTTATTGGTTCAAAGGGGTACGAGGAGGTGGTTAAGGGAGAGCGGAGATTGGATACCGGTTGTTTGACTGATGCGGGTGGCGATCGTCTCAACGCGTGGCAGACAAGGAGCTGGTCGCTGTGCTATACCATCTCGCCATATTGTTACGTACCTCTTGTATGCCCTACCACAGCTATAGCTCCAAATCTCGGTGTCTCCGAAGGGCGGCTGACGATTGTGGGATCGGTGGGTCGATGGACGCTGGTACTATGCGCCGGGGCACCATAAGTTTCCAGAAAGCAGTTCGTTCATGCGCAACCCCTATAGCAGAAGAAGAAGTAGTAGTGCATATGAAAGTTGTGAATATAGAATTGGATATCATTGTATCGCACTCATGAGCATCTACCCAGTCGTCTCTCATCTCGCATGGACAACATGAGCCAATGGACCCGATCTCAACCTCCTCGCTTGCCGCCGACTGCGACCACGTCGGCAAGCCAGCCCATGCCTACCCAGCACAACTCCAAACTCCCCAACCACCCGCAGTCAAAGCGGAAGCGTAGTGATCCAGCCCTAGAACGCCGCCCAGTGAAGTCCTGTAGCGCCGGCGCACCCAAAGAGGTATCCGCGTAGAAATGATCCAAACCAACAAAGCCCCGAGATTTTCCGCACCGAGAAAAACAATGGTATTTCGTGAGAGAACATGACCTCGTCTCTCTGGTAAATGAACATAAGGAAATAGTAAAGGGTCATGTGAGGGTGCAATGATGTGACCAAGTTGCCCAATGTACGTCGAAGTGAACAGGGAACGTAAGTCGTCAAAAGAGTGACTGCGATCGAGTCGCCTGGACCCGAAAGATTAAAAGCCAGGTCGGGTAGAGTACCGGCATCCGGGTTGACGTGACGGCTGTCCGATAGGGTACGTGCAAAGTACTCGAGATTGGCAAGATATAGGCGCTGTATATTAGGCGCCGAATAGAGTCAATTCAAGTGTCGTGATGGTGAAGTAGTACAAGAGTACCACGCGGGCGCTGCGTAACCGCCCGAGCTCGAGGATTGTGTCGCGCGCCGCCTATTTGTTTACTCGATTTTCCTCCTCTTGCCGCGGGGCGCGGGGTCGATTTGAGGGAAGTTTGGCGCTTTCGCGTCCACGGGCGTGCTGCTGTAGGTCACTGTGCGAGTGACGACTTCCCGCACGCTTACGCGCCGCGTTCGGCCAGTTTTCTTTTCCAGATCCCCCGTTTTTGGAGATATGGCGGAATATGGAGAATTGACCGAGGTTGCGCCTGCAGAGGTCGCGCTTGCTGGTGACCGTACTGTCGCGGGAGAGTAGGGCGACTGCGGGATGTATAGGCGGGGTACGCGGGCCGATTGTGGGCCACCGAAAGGCGACGGCGGCGGAATAGTGACACTCCCCGAACGATCCTTGGGAAGCGGGGCGGTCTGTGGAGGCTCCTGTTTCGCGCCGTCGCAGTTGCAGCAGCTGCTTGATCTTGAAGTAGCAGGCGATGAAGTCGTAGTCTTTGCTGCAGGGCCGGAGGTAGACGTGAAGGAAGCGCTGGACGCCGACGACGTCACCGAAGCCATGGAGGTCGGTCGGTTCCCCTCAAAGACGAACTTGGAGCTCGTTCCAGTAGACATGGGGCTCATCAGGACGGGCGACAGTGTCTTGAGAAAATCCAGGTAGGCCGTGGGCGGGGTGATGGGCGTCTTGAGCGAATCCTCCTTCTTGATGGTCGCAAAGGTGGGTGTCAGAGCGGAACGCGCCGAGTGAACCATGGGCGACCTCAGTTCGGACGGGTAGGTGGCCGACACAGGCGTCTTGAGGGACGACAAGACGGGCTTCGCATCCGTCGTAGCCATGGTGGTGGTGGTGAGGTAAGCCGTGCCTAACGAAAGAGTGACGGGGGAGACGGCGAGGACGGAGGGCTGCGCGGTGCCTGCTTCCACGGTGGTGGAGGTAGAGAAGGCAGGGCAAGAGACGAGAGGTACTTGGGCCGGGGTGGCGGCGTGTTTATTGTCTACTGCTGGCGGCGACGCGGGTTTGTTGGTGGCCGCAGTGCAGGTCTCGGTGGATGCTCTAAAAAAAGGCGGGCGCGTAGACGACAGGGCTAGCGTCAGTGCGGCGGGGGCCTCTTGTTGGCCTGATGCAAAACAGCCGCCGTGCTGGGGCGTGGCAAATCAGCACCGTCTCGAAGCGCCGGGACAGGAGCCTTGGCGAACAGCTTCAACACCACGCGTATTGGCTGCGAGGCAATGAAACGACGAGTGTGATTTGCTTGCAGCCCTTGCAGTGCTGCTGGGCTGTCTGATTGGGCCGTCGCTGGCCGGATGTTCGGCGGCGGCGTCGTGTGCGGGAGAGAAGCGTACCAGCTGGCCGTGGCAGACGTCGCCGGCCGGTCAGATCGTCAATCTGGGACGTGTAGGACGAGGATCTGAGACCGGGCTGATGAAGATGAGACGGGGCGTTGCGAAGGGCGGGAGGAAGAGCGAGCGAACGAGTGCGGAACGGGTGCAGAAGCGCAGCTGGAAAAGAGGCCAAAGGACGCTGTGCCAGCAATCAGAAGACACCCCTCCCGGGAGCATACCCTCATTTTATGTTGCTCGCACGCGCTGTGTATTCTCTAGACGAGTCGCGCGCTTCCAGCAGTATACTTCTCCCCGCCGCCTGCCCGCCGTCGGGCCACCCGTTGGGAGCCTTCTCCAGCTTTCTGTGGTTCGTCCCGTGAGCGCGCGCCATTCCGGAGCGCTTCACCCCTGCTCCAACGGAGGCAGTGCCGGAGACGGCTGCTGGGACCATCTTCACAGGTCGAATGCGAACTGATCGCGCCTCCGTTGAAACCTCCCAGATTGCAGCGCTACCACCTGGCCCTCCGCACCCAAGCCCACCCTACTTTGCCTCGACTAGATGAGGCGTCGTGCTCCTCAACCTATGCCCATGCCGTAACTCGCCTCTGCTGTACTTGTCGTGCCGCGGCCTAGTGGGCCACTTGGGGCCAATGGCTGCACGCTGATGCATGCCATCTGAAGCCACGCGGCGGAGATTTTTCTCGCAGTAAGCAAGAGGCACAGCAACTCGTCGCTACCAAAGTAGCACGAACCTATGTTTAGCCAATCGCGACAGGAGATTACCACTTGGAACTGGGAAGCGTAAACGCTTGCTAGGTGGCTAGAGCTTTCAGAACCTCGTCGCCGCTCACGTCGCCTTCCAGATAGGGTCGAACAGGGTCACCGACCATGATTGTGGGAGATTGTACGAGCGGTGATGATACGTCTTCCATGGGTAAATGGCACGTGTGTTCACCAAAGTACACTCTGCCGTCAAACCGTCTCGTCTTGGAAAGCGTGATAAACGGTTCTTGGTCGCGCTGAGAAGTTTGCTGGTCCACGCACACCATCTGGCACCGACGGCATGGTCCCAGCATCTCGAAGTACTGTTGGCCGACTCGAAGGAAGCGCCAATCATCCTCCGCATATGGCTGTTCCGCCCCGGGCGGGTAGTGTGGGTTCTCAGCCACCACGATGTTGGCTCTGAAGACTTCAGCTTGCGCCGCCTTGCCGCCCTCGGCTTTGATTAGCTCGTTGAGACGGTTGAGGCTTGACCTCGAGATAGTGAGGATCGGACTCTCATTCGACAAAAGTATAGGTTTCGAAACCGCAATGCCCGAAATAAACGCCGTTGTTTCTGGGAAAGCGCCGGGTACGTGCATGTTGCCGGGTTTTTGATTCTTCTTTAGTAGATGTGGTTTGGAATGTCGAGACGATGCTGCTGAGCCGCTACCGACAGCTGGGAAGCGGGCGAGGTGGCAAGCCACTCCGAGTGCTTGGGTAAAGAACGCTGACAGTTGTGCTGACGTATACGTTCTCGCTTGCACAACGTCTCCACAGACTTTAGCATTTGTTTTCCGGTATGCGGTGTCGCTCGAGAACAATCGAGGATCGGCCGAGAGCGGCACAGTGACCTCGTTGGTGAATGAGGAGTTCCACAACGAGCCCGTTAACCGTACACGTAAAACGCCCTCCTCCAGCTCAAGACTTGGGCGAATGAGCGCCATCTTGGGGTAGCGCTTCTGGCTCAAAGCTGCCCCAGTCCCTTGGTGGACCAAACACCACTCCCCTGTAATTTGTCAGTGCTGTATAATGCTCCAAGCGGCCCTTGAGTGAGTTGTATGCATGTTGCGAATGCCCTCTCAACAGCCAGTCAGGACAGTTACTTACGATCCCACGCAAGTCCTTCCCGACGCACCTCCCATGCTTCGCCGGGCGGCACGCTGAACGCCGCACAACTCTTTATAGGGTAGACTGCAAGGCTTTCTACGTATAGGCGGCTTGGTGTTGGTGGCTCGATATCTAACAACGTAACTGGCGGCGTAATCGCAGGAGGGGCATCTTGTACAAAGAACTCGCGCACAAACTCGACGAATGAGGTCACGTCTTCCAGTGTACTCATTGGGCCGAGGCTGACTCTGATCATGCCCGTGGGCTTCGCGCGAATAATATCGTTGTCGTTTCCGCACCGCTGTCCAGCCGAAAAGTTCTCTTTCATCTCCCATGGCGCCAAACCTAGGGCGGATGCCACACCACCAGGATTGCAAAGGCCACCCGTCCGCAGTTGGAAGTTCTTGACAGCAGCAAGCTTCTCAACCTCTGCGTTGCTAACCCACCCACCACACTGGGTACGTAAGTTGAATGCGACCACGGGACCTTGTGTGCTCGAATCACCGTATGTCGCAGCAGGATCTTTGTACACCTGGCAGACACTTTCACCGTTCGCGTGTTGCAGGGTTGTCAAGCCTTCGTACAGCTTCGCCGCAAGGAAAGCAGTGTGCTTCGCTACCTCATCGAGTGAGCTATACAGCTCTCTGTGGACGCTAATTGCGGCGTCTAAAGCCATAATGCTGTGGATTGGCAAGGTCCCGTCTTCTAGTCTCTCGTGAAGATTGTCGGTTTTCTTCACGTGCCACTGCTCCCGGAGGCACACGACCATCTCCACAGTCCCTCCGCCAAAGTACCGGCGCTTATCGAATATAGAGCTCGCGGCTTTCCGAACAATCAGTGCACCAAGGTCCGGGAATCCGAACATCTTGTATAGGCTTAGTACGGTAAAGTCAGGGGCGCTCTCTGAGTCTCCAAGGTCAAGCGGCGAAGTCGATACCAGAGCAGCGGCGTCCAACAATGTATAGACTGAGCCTTGCTTTTTGTTGCGAATGCGGCGTGACCAGTCCAGAGGCAAGCGGCGCCCATTCATATTGGATTGCGCCGGATACGCGAAGAGTGCGGGCCTTGCGTCTTGACTACAGCCCTCTTCTATCCATCCCTCGACTTCGGCGTCTGACTCATAGCAGCGGTGGTACGTGGCAGATTCGCGCACTCCAATCAGGCTCGTATGCGAATCTCGATGGTAGCCATACCAGAATCCCACTTCCTGGTCTCGGAACGCATCCATGACTAGCTTGATGCCGGCGGTAGCGTTGGCCACAAAAACCACGTCGAACTCCGCAGGGTCTGCCTTGAACAGCCCCAACAGTCTGAGCCTTATGTCTTCAATGCGCCGCGTCGTCAATTGCGAGGAGTTCGAGGCGGAGTGCGGATTGCCGTATAGGTTGCCCACCATATCGGCGGAGAAGCGTTCGATAAGCGATTTGGCATAGAGTGTGGTACCGGCATGGTCAAGGTAGATTGTGCCTGGACAAAGGTCAGAATTGTAGCTGTGCAGAGTGTGTAGCGACGCACCTTGAAGCATGGGGTACTCTCGAAGGCGAAGCTCCCCGACGGCTTTGTCATAATTCATGCGCTCGTTTTCTGCCATGACTGAATACATGGAATACAATTAGTCTATCCTAGGTCTCTGAAAGAACAGGAAAACAGCTGAGGATAAGATCCCATTTGGAAAGGTACTGGTGTCAGCGATAGTGGGGGATGGCAAATCGGCGGAGGGTCGCGTTGATACGCGGTGAGCTCCGATCGCCGAGGCCTTTGACGTTGGGCAAGCCGATCCGAATATTGCCCGACAGAAGCAAGCATGGACGCGACCCGCACACGCATCGTTGAAGCTCAATGGAGCATTGGGGTTTGCGTAAAGGTAGGACATAGCACGATGAAGGATGTAGTTCGTGTCTGCTTGTTCCTCGTGGTGATCAAATGTGATGGAAGCTGGGACCAATCAGAACTTAGCAGCTGAATCTCCACACGGAGCCTTCGTGTCGCAATATGTGCGAAAATCGGGAGCTTCGTACCATCGCTTCTCTTCGGGCGATAGAAGGGAAGGCATGAGCAGGATCCTGACACCAGTCTTCAGTAGATCATATCAGGGTTTCAATTGTAAGCTGGTATTGAAAGCTACAGCCTTGCGCTAAGGACATCTCAAAGATCCTAGGGATGCAGGGGGTATGTTGAAGGCCACTGCCAACTGGTAGTGATGTGCAAGAAATCTAAGCAGTCTAGCCGCTATTGCCACGATCCGATGCTTCGCATCTGCGTCCCATTAACCTACTCCCACCCATATATCCGCACGTCAAATGTATACATGAGACGCAATGCATGCTGCCGTCCTGACCCATCCCGAACGCCGTCTGCCGAGGAAATGCTGATGACTTCGTTACTCGGTGAACTCCACCATCACACTAGCGCCCTTCAAACCAGCCTCCTCGATGGTGGCGTCCAAAGAGTCCATGAGGTTCTTGCCCATGAAGGACAGGTCGAACTCGGCGCCTTCCTTGCCTTCATAAGGATGGTCGGCCTTGATCCATTCGTAGATGCGTCGGACTGGGTCAGAAAGGTTGAAGCGTCGAACAATGGGTCGGCCGGGGCCACCTCGAAACTGGATGCGCGTTGTGACTTTGGGATCTGTGGCAGTTGGTTCCGTGTGGGAGTTTGTGGAAGAAATCTGCGCAAAGGGAGATGTGCCGTTGGACGATGGCTCCGCCGCTTCCTCTTCATCAGCCTTTCCCTTACCCTTGTCCATAGCGTCTTGCTTCGTCAAAGAGTCCGGATCCTCGTCCTTGGCACCTTGTCCGCCATTGTCTAGGCTGGCTTGAAGGGCCATCTCCAACATTTCCTCTTCCGTCATGCGGCCGACATCCGGCTTCTTGCGGTCCGGCTTTCGCATGGCCACAGGATTCTTCGCCTTCGCATTCAGGCTGTAGCGATCGAGGAACTCGTGGAGCTGAGCGTGGAACTCGACGGGCTCAGGAATGGGTGGGCCTGTCCAGGTCTTCACTTGCTCGCCAGTCCGAGGATCCACGATGGCGATGTGTGGATAAGAGTCTGGGTCGTCGCGAGCATGGAAATAATAGTTGACGTACTCCTGTCCGCGCGGGTCGTCCTTGGCATACTGCATGAAGATGAAGTTCTCTCGAACAGTAGCTTGAATGTCGTCGTTCTTCCAAATATCCCTGTTGAGGCGCTGGCAATCAAAGATGGCCGGGTCCTGAATGTTGACGATGATCCACTTCTCTTGCTCCTTGCCCATGTCGCGAGCCTTCTCCCACGACTGCTGGAACATCAGTTCGAAGGGTGGTCGGAACAGATTTGCGAGCATGTTCATCTTGGAAGACTGTTCGGAAGCACCACCCGTGGCCGTTGCTAGCTCACGGCGTCGCGTGCTGGAGTCGCTGGCGTCATCCCACACCGAAGTCTGGTTTGTGCGCTGGTTGAAGATGCCAGGACGGCCTGCTGCGGCTCGCCGGCGAGCAAGCTGCTCCCGGACCAGTGTGTTTACGTCCTCGTCTGGGTCGTCCCCGGGGCCCCAATCTGCACCAGGGCCAACTAGAGTCTCAGTACGTCGCTCCAAGGGCGCGCGAACTTCGTCCGGGGCTAGACCGCCGGCACCGCCGGCACCGGAAGCACCGTACATCTCCTCCTGCAGGCGACGGGCCATTGCCTCGTCGTCCTCGAGGTTCGCTTGGAGCCCAGGCGGGGTATTCGATTGTAGGCCTGCATCGAAATCGGACATGTCCTCATCCGAGTCTATCGCGATAGGATTCTGGACGGATGCAGCATTCGTAGCGGGGGGTGGCGCTGCAGGTGTGCCGCCAAAGTCGAGGCTTGGGCTGTCGAAGAAGAGCTGTATGGCCTGCTCAAGATTGTTGTCCGTCAGGCGCAGGTACGAGGCCGCCCGGTCGGGCTCGCACGAGGTGATGGCCACGAAGTTGGAGATGTTCTCGTCCATGATTGTGGGCGTTCGGTTTTAGGACTGCGCTTGCACGCGGGGAAGTTGTGTGTGGCGGTCGGTGGTGGAGGCGAAGTGTAGGTCGGTGGGGTAAAGGCTACGTGCCCACGAGGGCGCGTGGGCGCGGGCTACTGAAGGCGTGAGCGCTCCTATTGTGTCCTGTCGCCCCAAAGAGCCTGAAAAGGAGTCGTGGAAAATCGATCGGATCCGGGCTGTGTGGTGGTGCTCGTCGTCCGTGGTTGCACAATACCGCGTCGCAGCTCGTGGACGGCGGGTTTCTGGAATGGGAGCTCGGAAAGTGAGACGAGAGCTCTAGGGCGGACAGCGTGTAAATGTAGGATTACAAGTCTAGCTGAGGGTTTGCAGGCAGCAAGCGGGCGACGCGAAGAGAAGAGAAAGCTGGCCGACTGTTTGCCCCAAGGCAGATGAGGGCTGCGTCACTGCGTCGCGCTTTCTCCGGTGCCGACAGGGACGCACTGGCCATGCCCGGATCCCTGCCCAGATCCGTGAGCCAGTGAATGTGACAGCGTGATGTGGCGACGACGGAAGGCAGAAGAAGCCTGACAAATTTACCAGCCATTCGCGTCTGTCTGAGCTCTGCTTCCGAGACAAACGCGCCACGCCATCGCCGGCTGCCTGTGGCGCAAGTTTGTTCATATACATTCGCTCCGGGCACGCGAGCCAACCCGCAACCTCCAGCACTGCTCCCACAGCGTCAACATGGCGTCGACGCAGAGTGCCGAGGCTCGAGAGCTCGCTTTGGTCGGGAAGGTGGAGATGCGCATAGCTCTGGCGGAAACAGACAAGAAGCTGGAAGATCTGCTGAAGCTCTATCTCACTCCCCTTCTACTCAAGCTCGGCTCCGACAGTGTAGCCGTGAGAAACAAGGTCAGAAACCACGTGGCTATCATTGCCATGTCCTTGTGACTTTCCTTCTTCGAACACCACTAACGGTGGTTCTCTCCAGGTCATTTCCATTTGCCAGCACGTCAATACACGCATCAAACTACCGTACGCATCCGTTCGCTGTTACGTACTGTCACTGCTGGAATGTCTAACAAGTCTGCAGGGAGATCAAACTTCCCGTCGCAGCTCTTTTGAAGCAGTTCAAAGAGAACGCCGACGTACCTTTGATCCGCCATTTTGACATCCTGTACATCCAGCAGGGTATCTCACGCCTACCTGTCGCTGACCGACTCGAGCTCTTACCCATCCTCATCAAAGGCATCGCTGCCGACTACGCCAAGTCGCCACAGCATGCCTCTCAGCTGTTCCATTTGATACTACGGCTATTGACCCACTTCAAACTTCCCTTGAGAGGTAGCAAAGAAGATGACGAACTAAGGTCTACGCTAGAGGTTGCTGATGAAGATGCCGGCTTCTTATCTAATTGGTTTGGCAAGCTTCTTCTACTCACCATCGTTCGCCAAAGCGGTCCTGACTCAGCATCTTCAACTCGGTGTCCGGGTCTCTCGGTGGAAGAGTATAAATTCCTCACACTGCAGGGAAAGCCAGATGCTTGGGATCCCAGTGCCGATGCTGGTCTCAACCTGACCGAGGCCAAAGCCCTGGTCACACGGTTTCTCGCTAGTGGCATGTTCTCCGAGGAGGAGAAGTTTTTGCCTGCGCTATACGCCTCCGCCGATACGAACTCTCGAATATCCGAGGTCGGCGAGGATGTCTTGAAACGTGTAATACAAGCAAAAGATGTGGAAGACCGAGACCTAGTGCAGAAGTTGTTCGGCCTCTATTTTGGATCAGTCACGTCCGAAGGAGCGCTACCAGTGAAGATTCCGCTTCGGATAAAAATTATTGGGGTTCTATCCAAGTCCGTGGTTTGCACGACTTTCCCAAAAGAGATCGCTACCATGGTTGAGGAAGGTCTCTTATCGCCTGAACTCAATCCGACAAGCAAGACCACTGCAGGTAGGGAAGCCTCCAAGTTCCGGTCAGCTATATTCTCGCTAGTCAACTTCGTCGCTCGACGAGGGTCGGCTTCAGACCTTTCTACAGTCGCCGAAGGCCTTGTTGGAAACTTGAGGGCATTCTTACAGGATCAGGGATGGCCGACACCAGACCGAGACCAAGACATGGAGCTCCGGGGTTACGGGTACGAGACCATCGGATTGTTAGCAAAAGCTGCACCGGAGAAAATACTTTTGGAGCCAACACTAGATCTACTTGAATGGTTATTTCGCTCGCTGCGAGGAGACGGTTCTGGCAAAGACGTGGCAGTCAGCATAGAAGAAGCACTCTCTTCTGTGTTGGGTGCATTTTCCAAGCCGTTTGACGACTCTATCCGTCCGAAGTTCCGACAATTATTACTCAAGTACGCCACTACAGAACAGTCTACTGTTGCTGATGGCTTTTCGCGAAGTACCCGATACGTGGCGACTAGATTCGCCAACAGGTGTTTACCTTTCGACGACGTGCTCGCACGGTGGATAGACATTCTTGCCGTAAGCGGTGGAAGCAATGAGCGACATGAGGTAGTGGAGGAAGGAAAGAAAGGCTTGGATCCCTATTGGTTCAAGATGTCGAATTCGCTCCCTGGCCTGGACGATACTCGCGGCGACTTTTCTTTCCCGGATTTCGACGAGCTTGTTAAGTTCATATTTGTCCAGCAAGGTGAAGATGACGATGATATGGATATAGATGATGAGGGCGATATTGTACAGCGAGCACAGCGTCTACAATCACGCTTTCCGGAGGCCGTGTCTACGGTCATCACCTTCAGCTCCGAGGTTGCAATGCACTCGGCGCTTGTCGACCATGACATCCGAGAGGAGTTGTCAGAAGACTGGGGCCGAAAGCTGCAGACACTTCTATCTACGGATCTCCGCGCACGGCAAGCATTTCGATCATTCGCCGCGAGCAGTACCCATTCAACCTCGCTTGCCACACTGTTGAGGGCAAGCTTCGACCAGCTCACCAAAGACGAGCTAGCGGATGTCGGAGAGATTGGGAGTAGCTTCGTCCGGCTTTTGTCCCTCTGTCCAGACAGGATTTGGAGCCAAGCCTCCCTTCTTCGCGAACTTCGCGCTTTGCAGCCCTCAATATTGTCGAACAACGCAAATCGTAGACAGGCTGCGGCTCAAGCATACGGTCTGCTAGCGTCCCACGAAGATTCCGAACAGGTTGTCGTTGAAAAGGCTCATACACTATTCTTCGAAAAGATTAAGAATTGGAAGAATGCCGTAGGAGGCGAGCTGAATCAGACGAGCGGTGCCATCGCTGCGCTAGGCTACTACTACAGTCGGCTGCACTGGAGAAAAACCATCGCGCTCTCTGATGATCACCCAGTATATCAGCTGCTTGAGACTCTGGTTGAGATACTCAAGGACTCCAAAGACGCCACACTAAAGAGTGCAGTTTTTGTGTGTCTCGACCAATTAAGTTTGTTCTATGTGATAAACCCCTCGAGTATCGCACGATACGCAAAGTTCCAGGACATCGCCCAGCACGTGTACGACTCAGCAAAGGCGGGAACCACCAGTGCTATCTTAGCACTGGGACATTTGTCTATGATCGCGGATGAGGATGTTGAATCAGAGGAGACGACTGATTACAGCTTTGTCGCCGCCAAGCTGTATGAGTTACACGAAGTGCGTCAACCGGAAGTCCAGTTCTCAGTTGGTGAAGCACTGAGCTGCTTCGCCTCTGGATGGGATTCAAAGGCATTGACAGCAGAGCTCGACATCGAACACACTGACCAAAAGCACGACACTTGGGACGCCCCTTTGATCACCCCTTCCGGTCCCAAACGCGAGACGACTCTAGCTACCATCCTGGACAAGACACTCAAGGGCTGTCGCCAGTCCAAGCCAGCCTTGAAGAAGGCTTCAGCAATATGGCTACTTTGTCTCCTACAGTACTGCGGTCATAAGCCAGAGATACAGGACTACCTCCCCCAATCGCAGGTCGCCTTCAAGCACTGCCTGTCAGATCGTGATGAAGTAGTGCAGGAAGCAGCATCGCGAGGTCTAGGCTTGGTATACGAAAAGGGCGACCGCCAGCTCAAGGATGACTTGGTCCGTGATCTTGTCGGCTCATTCTCGTCAGACAAGGCAAAGATGTCTGGCACCGTGTCGGAGGATACTCAGTTGTTCGAACCTGGTGCTCTTCCTACCGGCGATGGCTCCATCACGACTTACAAGGATATCTTGAGCCTTGCTTCCGAGGTTGGAGATTCTAGTCTTGTTTACCGCTTCATGTCACTTGCGTCTAATAACTCCATCTGGTCGAGCAGAGCCGCTTTTGGACGCTTCGGGCTCAGCAACATTTTCTCCGACTCTAGCATTGATGGTTATCTTTCGGAGAATCCTAAGCTGTATCCGAAACTTTACCGCTACAGGTATGTCTACTAACTATCTGGGTTGATCTATTGCTGATGCATTTACAGATTTGATCCCAATCCGAACGTACAGCGGTCAATGAACGACATTTGGAACGCCCTGGTCAAAGACTCATCAGCCACGATTGACAAGCACTTCGATGCCATCATGGATGACCTTTTGACAAGCATTCTCACCAAAGAGTGGCGTGTACGTCAAGCGTCTTGCGCAGCTGTTTCTGATCTCGTCCAAGGACGCAACATCGACAAGGTACGTTGTGCACTCCCGCATTGACAGTTTAGATCTCTTTCCTAATAACGGCAGTACGAGAAGTATCTCGGCGACATCTGGGACAAATGCTTTAAAGTCCTCGATGACATCAAGGAGAGTGTCCGCGTCGCCGCGCAGTCCCTCGCCCGCGTCCTTACCGGCATTTTGACCCGCTCCCTCGAAGCCGGCGACTCTTCACAGAAGAATGCAAACGCCATGCTCACCCGCGTTCTTCCGTTCCTCTTCTCCGGCTCCGGCCTCGAATCCAGCGCTGAAGAAGTTCGTACGTTCGCTGTCGTAACCGTCCTCAAGATTGTCAAGAAGAGCAATGCTAAAACGCTAAATATGCACGTTCCGGAGCTCGTTGAGCGCCTTCTCGGCCTGCTTAGCTCGCTTGAACCGGAGGCGGTCAACTACATACATCTCAACGCTTCCAAGTACAACTTGACCGAGCAGAAACTCGATGATATGCGTCTTCAGAGCGTGCGGTCTTCACCGCTTACCGAATCTATCGAACGCTGTCTTGATCTCGCCGATGCCGATACCATGAAAGCGCTCGTTCCTCGCATCGAGGCCGCTATGAAGGCCGCAGTCGGTCTACCATCGAAAGTGGGATGTTCACGCATTCTGGTTACGCTTAGCACACGGCACAACTTTCTCTTCAAACCGTATGCAGACAGCTTCCTTAAGCTCGTACAGAAGTATGTACACGATCGCAACGATACAGTATCATCTTCATACGCTGCTGCTGCGGGTTACGTCGCCCGTCTAGCTTCCGACAAGCAACTCCTCGCCACCGTCGCGTTCTGCCAGAAACTCTACTTCGAGTCCGACGAAGATAAGAGCAGGCTTTCAGCCGGCGACATCATCTTCTCCATCTCGAAGAACGCGACGGATCGCTTCACAGAGTTTGCGTCGGATATGCTGCCGTTCATTTTCCTGGCTAAACACGACACCAACGAGCAGGTCAAGAAGCTCTTCGAAGATACGTGGTCGGACAATGTAGCAGGGAGTCGTGCTGTACTTCTCTACCTCAAAGAGATTGTCACACTTGCGGAGAAATACCTCGAGAGTCCGAAATGGGTGCTCAAGCATACGGCTGCGAAGACGATCGCGGATGCAGTTATGGCCATCACCACTGGTTCCGAATCAATTGCTAAACCTAACGCGCAGACGCTCTTCCCGGCTCTGGACAAGGCGATGGGAGGCAAAACGTGGGATGGCAAGGAAGTCGTGCTGGAAGCCTACGTTCGTTTTGTCGAGCGTGGCGATAGCTTATGGAAAGAAGACAGCAAGGTGGCTCAGCAGATCGAGAAAGTAGCGGTCCGAGAGGCGAAGCGACAGAACAAGCCCTTTCGTCCCTTCGCGCTAGAGGCACTCGGTAAAATCTGTCTCGCACGCACTGATCTCGAACTCTCTAGCACGGTCATAGAGGTTGTGGAAGCGGTCCTTGATGAGGTACTTGGTGCGGAAGAGGAGGAAGGAGGTGAGAAGATGGATGTCGACAGCGGAGAACCCTTGAAAGCCGCCCAAGTGTACGTCCTCACCCACCCCTTGACCCCCAATATCTCAGACTGACCGCCCGCAGCCAAGAAAAAACCCTCTCAGCGTGCATGACCGCCCTCCTTACCTCCCCTAACCCCTCCCTGCTCTCCCCCACCGCCCTCTCCACGCAGCTCACTACCATGTTCCCCCTCGTCCAACGCGCAAATGCCGTCCACGTCAAGACAGTGCATCTCACAGCCTTCACCTCGCTACACGCTCTTTTCAAGCGCCTTCCCGCCGATCTACCGCTCACGGACGCAAAGGCGAAGGATGCGTTGGGGAAGTTGCTGTTTGAGCCTACGTATGAGGGATTGCCCGAGGCCATGCGCATGAAGCGCGCAGAAGCGCTTGTCGTGATCGCGAATGTGCAGAGCTGTAGGTGGGTGGTTGAGAGGCTGGGGGCTGAGGTTGAGGGTGGGGAGAGGAGTCCGGTTGTTAGGGGGGTGTTGACGAAAGTGGGGAAAGAATAGGGAGAGCTTGTGAGGTTTGAAGGTGGGTTTTTGGTTTGGTAGATGGGTATGAGCTAGAGAATAGATTTGCTGTACTTGTTTGGCCTGACTTCTTCTCTGCTTAATGTGATAACACTCTTGCGTTGGGCCGTCATCTGGTTGACTTTCGTGCTTAGAAGAGACCGAACGATTTTCGTCTTCTGCATTGTGCAGATGAGATGATTCCATGGCACCAAAACTTGTGAAAGGAGACTAGTATAGGCTGACGTTCAAGTCCCTCGAATCAATATCGCTAGCTTAGGCGTAAGGCAATCAAGCATGGCACCTTCACAGTTGATTCATCACATCTGCCAGTCGTCAGGGCGTGTTCAAGTTTTTGGACGAAGGTCTCCTGGGGTTTGTATTCGGTTGATGCTACGACTTCCCATGAAAACCTGCACGAGAGAATCTACGCTTTCTGAGCTTATGATGTCAGCCGCCAGTTGCCAACAAATAATCACGGAATCCGAGTGTAGCATAGTCCTAAGATCATAATTGGGGGGTCTGGCCTATCCCGGCAACCTGCCCAGAACATGACTACTCATAGATGCTATTGTACACTTGTCGCCAAGCTACCAAAACGCCCACATGCCATCATTCCGCGAACCTGCGGACATGTGCTCAAGGCACAGACACGTTCGCATCATCCTCATAGTCCACCTCCCGTATGCCATCCTTTGTTATCACCTTGACCAACATGCCCTTGAAGTCGATCGGAAGACGGCGCTTGAGCTCCTGGGAGCACATGCGGAGGAGCTTCATGCCCTGCTCGTAATCGATGTCGGGGTGGTGGTGCTTGTCTAGGATGGAGAGGCAGTAGTACCTAGAAAGCATCCAGTTAGCAATGCTATAGTGGCTAGGCACGGATAGGAACTTACTGTGCGTAGCCATGCGCGGCATACGGCACGGGTGCCAGACTCGCCAGGTAGTCGATCCAGTATAACGTCGGCTTGTCCTCAATCTGGTCGTAGCCTCCCAGCAGCAAATTCACGGTATAGGGCCGCCTTGATCGCAGCGCTCGGGCTAGCTCGCCTCGCACAAAGTTGCCAGTCGCGGCCGGTGAAAGCTCCATGTTGTTGCGCATCGAATATAGCTGGACGTTGGCTTGGATGTATTCGGCGAATTGCACTAGCAAACCACGAGTTAGTCTGGCTTTACTAGAAAGGGTATGAGGCCGCTCGGAGAGTGTGGTGCGCACCCGTATCACCCGCTTCGCCCGAGAATGCCATCAGCGTGTGCGAGTTGAGGCTCCGGGTCTTGTCGTCGGAGGCTTTGAGAACGGTGGCACCTCGCATGGCGGCTTTGGAGGCGGCGATGATGGTGAAGTCCTTGCCCGTGATTCCCAGTAGCACCTCCCTGGAAACATGAATTAGGATACGCCTCGATCCAGAAGCTCGCTGGAGCTCTTACATGATGGCTGGTGTTTGGTGTGGTGGAGGCGGTGGACTTGGACAGGGACGGTAGACGGGGTTGTGGGTAGCTCGGCGGAGGGGGTCCGAGGGAAGGGTTGGGGGGGTGGAGAAGGCGGGCAGAGAAAAGCACTGTTCGGTGAAGTTGCACTGCTGTCGATGATGAACGCGACGCCAATAGCTGCCTCAAGAGCTCGGGCCTCACATTCGGAGCGCGAATCACGTGATCTTTTGGGCCTGCAAAAGGCCAATCGCCGGCCGGGAACAGGCAGCGCTATCTGGCCAATCACAGACGAGAGGGCTAGCAATAGAATCGCGTCCGGAGTCTTGAGCTTCGTCTTCTTCGATTCTCGAAACTGCAAAGGCGCCAGTACTCTGATGGCCTGCTGGCGTGTCGGCCTGCTGGCGAGACCTCAGAGTTGCTGCACCTCCACGCCCACGAAAATGCGTCGGCCAATGAGTGCGAAGGAGGGACGCACTCGAGGGCGGGCGCTGAAGCATCATGGCGCCCCACCAAAGCAGTGCCCCTCCAAGCTCTCTCAACCATCCTCTAGCCTCACCCCATCGAAACACCACAACACACCTCCGTACTCCAATTGACCAAATACACAACAGCAAACACCACGTAAGTCCATCGCCATTCTATTGTCTCATCCGCGGCCGAAGCCCGTCATCCCCCACGAGTACCCACCACGCTCCAGCCCGGCCATTTTTGACCCTGCGTTTTTACTTGTCTTATCGACTAGGCGCTGCTTTTTCCGTTGACTGTTTTGATCTCCTGTCATTTGATCTCGCCGGATCCACTCACCTCTATATATACACGGCACCAGGCACTTTCTTCGTCGGCTCCTCTTCCCTTTGCACCTACTTGTCCACACTCAGCTGAGCTTACATTCCTCCACACAGCCAACATGACCATCACCAAGATCCACGCCCGCACCGTCTACGACTCGCGCGGTAACCCCACCGTCGAAGTCGACCTCGTCAGCGAGACCGGCCTCCACCGTGCCATTGTGCCCTCCGGCGCATCCACCGGCTCCCACGAGGCTTGCGAGCTCCGCGATGGAGACAAGTCCAAGTGGGGCGGCAAGGGTGTCACCAAGGCCGTCTCCAACGTGAACGACATTATCGCCCCTGCTCTCATCAAGGAGGGCATCGACGTCAAGGACCAGTCCGCCGTGGACAACTTCCTCAACAAGCTCGACGGAACGTGAGTGACTCCGCAACGCTCATGACATTGGGGACAGACGAGCTGACAGCATACCAGGACCAACAAGACCAAGCTCGGTGCCAATGCCATCCTCGGTGTCAGCATGGCTGTCGCAAAGGCCGCCGCTGCCGAGAAGGTATGCTCACACGACTGCACGCATGGAACCTATGCTAACTAAGTGGTAGGGTGTGCCGCTGTACGCTCACATCTCTGACCTCGCCGGTACCAAGAAGCCCTACGTCCTGCCCGTGCCCTTCCAGAACGTGCTGAACGGCGGATCCCACGCCGGTGGCCGTCTCGCTTTCCAAGAGTTCATGATCGTGCCCTCCCAAGCCCCGACTTTCTCCGAGGCCATGCGCCAGGGTTCTGAAGTCTACCAGAAGCTCAAGAGCCTCGCCAAGAAGACCTACGGACAATCCGCTGGTAACGTCGGTGACGAGGGTGGTGTCGCTCCCGATATTCAGACCCCCGAGGAGGCTCTAGACCTCATCATGAAGGCCATCGACGAGGCTGGCTACACTGGCCAGATCAAGATCGCCATGGACGTCGCCTCAAGCGAGTTCTACAAGACCGAGGAGAAGAAGTACGACCTGGACTTCAAGAACCCCGACAGCGACAAGTCCAAGTGGCTCACATACGAGCAACTCGCCGACCTCTACAAGTCCCTGGCTGAGAAGTACCCCATTGTCAGCATCGAAGACCCCTTCGCCGAGGACGACTGGGAGGCTTGGAGCTACTTCTACAAGACCTCTGACTTCCAGATTGTCGGGTACGTATTTCGCTTCCCTTTAGCGAAGCCTTGCTCACCATTGACAGTGACGACTTGACCGTCACCAACCCCGAATTCATCAAGAAGGCCATCGAGCTCAAGTCTTGCAACGCCTTGTTGCTCAAGGTCAACCAGATCGGTACCATCTCCGAGTCCATCCAGGCCGCCAAGGACGCCTTTGCCGCTGTAAGTCGCCCTCAACAAGCTCTTTTGCATATCGTCTAACATACTTGTAGGGTTGGGGCGTGATGGTTTCTCACCGATCTGGTGAGACCGAAGATGTGACCATTGCCGACATTGTAGTCGGTCTACGAAGCGGACAGATCAAGACTGGCGCGCCCGCCCGATCAGAGCGCCTCGCTAAGCTCAACCAGATCCTCCGCATTGAGGAAGAGGTACGCATATACATTCCATGTGCACGAACTTACACTGACAACGTTGTAACAGCTCGGCGACAACGCCATCTACGCCGGAAAGAACTTCCGTACCGCTGTCAACCTATAAAGAATTGGCGAGTGTCTAGCAGATCCAGAGTGGATATCGAGTACTCAAATCACGTCACAACGTACATGCAATGCGGCGAAGGAGCAAAAGTTTGTAGAGTAACGGATATAGTCATGAATGTATGCCTCACGAGGTAAAACGCCCTGTATATGGAGGCCCTGATCTTGTTCTTGCGCATGACATGAAACAGTAAAGCCCATATGACCGGCAGCAAAAGCTTCTCGGACAGCCGGAAGAGGTCTTACAGTCCATACTACCTGGAAGCCTTTGTTACTCATGCAACGAACGCTCCGCTCCGCTATGTGTTGGGGCTGAGACAGACCTCGGATGCCGTGCGCATGCATTGGAATTCCGCAACTGGATCATCACATCGACGGAAACTATCAACAGTAACAACAACACTACGTAGGAGAAACCGCCCACGGGGTAGTTGAAAACCCATAGGAGCGCCTTCTGTATACTGGGGGACGGCAGCATACTGTTCACCACGGCGGCTGCTCAACACTCCTCTTTATGATCTGTCCGTTATGTATCAGACATGTCTCACTCTTGTCCTAAATTGCATGCCATACTTCTTCAGGGACATTACCATGACTTTGATGCAACCGCCTATAGAAGGGCCATCGTCGACAATTTTGCGGCCGTCTTCTCACGCCTTCTCACTCTGTCAAACACCCGAGATATACCCAGTTCGAGATATATAACGCGCTACAATCGCCTTTCAATACGAAAATCCTCACGAAGATGACGAAACTCTGCATTCTACTTTCACTCCTCTACACTGCTTCCCTGGTCCAGCTCGCCTTCGCAGATGGATCCAGACACTTCCACGCCGTCCGTGATGTCCCGAACCCGAACGCTGCAGCTGTCACAGCCTCGTATGGGACCGCCGCCATTTGCACCTGTGCGAAGGCCGACGTCCCAATGACACAAACGACCACGTCTATGAGCATGGCCTCAGTGCTATCAGTAATAGATAGTACGACTTGCACCTCTTCACCGACTCCCGCTAGTATCTCGACATCTCCAACTAGTCAGTCAGCCTTGGTAGTCGTTCCTAAGCTAGACACTACTTCGTGTACTAGTACCAGCATGATTTCGATGCTATCAACTGCAGAGAGCACGACTTGCACCTCCGAGCCGACTCCAACTAGTATCTCAACATCTGCCACTAGTCAGTCTGCAATGGAAGTCGTCAGTACGCTGGATACCGCATCAAGTACCAGTACCAGCATGATCTCGATAGTCTCTGTTGCAGATAGCACGACTTGCACCTCCGGACCGACTCCCACTAGTCTATCAATCTCGAAAGTCGTCACTGAACTAGACACCACACTATGTACCAGTACCAGCATAATTTCGCTGCTATCACTTGCAGATAGCACGTCTTGCACCTCCGGACCGACTCCCACTAGTCAGTCAACCTTGAAAGTCGTTAGCAAGCTGGATACCGCATCAAGTACCAGTAACAGCATGATCTCAATGCTATCATATGCAGATAGCACGACTTACACCTCCAAACCGACTTCCACTAGTCTGTCAACCTTGAAAGTCGTCACTGAACTGGACACCACATTATGTACCAGTACCAGCACGATTTCGCTGCTATCACTTGCAGATAGCACGACTTGCACCTCTGAATCGACTCACACTAGTATCACAACATCTTCAAATAATCAGTCAGCCCCGGAAGTCATCAGTAAATTGTACACCTCGTGTACGAGTACTATCCCTCGAATTGCCACTGCATCCTTCAAGCCTAAAACATCAACTTCATCCGGTCCGGAGGCATTCACAAACCAGACTGCTCGGTCGGAAGAGCCGACAGCGGCACCTACGAGCACAGTAACACATTGTGACCACTGCCATATTACCACCATGGTGGCAAGCAAGTCCCCGTGTAGGACCTCGAACCCTCACAACCATTCCTCCATTGTCAGCTTCGCATATTCAACGACTTTACCCGAAACGAATTACAACTCAAAGGCTTTGGGATTGAAGGACATCGGCCGGTCAATGTTGGGATTCGCTTTGTTCGGAACTATAGCTTGGCTTACAGTCACGCTTTGAAATGAGTCGACGATGGAGGGATCACGGTCTGGCACTTCCTTGTAACACCATCACACCTTCACTTCCTTAATCGAAGTTTCGCGCCAGATATGCACTTGCTGTTTTCGGGTTCTTCTTAAATGTCCTTCTTCGTATCTAAACGACATCGCTTCTGTTCAACATTGTGTACCGCAAGACTTCTCTGCACTGCCGCATGTGTCCAACAATAGTACAAAGAGCACTTTTTGCTCTATTGTAGCTTCTCTCCCACCACAGTCCCCTTCCTCTTTTTCCAGCGTCTTTGTCTGCTCGAACCCATAGTTTCAATGAATCAATAAAATACCTGTCACTTATACTACATGGCTCCAGAGTATATACAAGCATTAACATTGCGTTCTTCGCGACAGCGCAGCATTAGCATTCATCAAGCACATACCACCCAATATCCGATACCCAACATTCACGTGGACGTGGAGTCATACATCATCCGCGCATCTTCACATACATCACTGCGAATTCTCCTCTAAAGATATCAGAACCTGAACCGCGATCAAGTCGCGGTATGCATATTCAGAAGGCAGATTGCCATCAGCCATTCTTTACACTACATCTATAGTCGGTACGAACAACTCCATTTAGGATTGCACGGCCTCGAATACGTAGAATCACACTATCCCAGCATCGCACATCCATGACTGCTAATAACCTCGCAGTCGCAAACGCTTTCACACGCAAAACCTCCCGCATGCGCCGTAATACGCGTAACAGCAAATGGGTCACATCGAACGGATCCATTGAGAAACTGCGCGCAGCACCAGGTCGACGTGTAGAATTCACACACCAGCCGTCCGTTGCTAGAAGCTGCGCAGCCTCGCTCGACGAAAGCCTACCGTCTGGTCCAATGAACAGTGATACGAGGAACAAGAAGGAGACTAATGCTTCCGTCTACTCCGTCATCTACGACGCTAGCGAGATCCCGGATCCTAATATCTACTCCACCAGCGCCTTAAGTTCAACCTTTGATAGGGTTGGTCTGTACAGAGACGAGTGCGAGGTCTGGACACGAACACGCGCTCCTCTCGGCTCGCCAAAGATGCACGAGAGAACGGTTCGAAGATCGATGTCTTGTCCTAATACACCGTTCGTGCTTCCTGAGACGGCACGAGTGAGTCCGTTGCCAGTGGATCTGCCTTATGGGATGGATAGTCCGGTGTCGGAGATTGTAGATTTGGGGTGGGAGCAGTTTAGGGATAAAATTGAGGATGAGAGGGAGCCGCAGGCGTGGAAGGATAGTAGAGATACTGTTTTTCCGAGGTCTAGTTATGCGATACCTGTTTCCCCACGGAAAATAGGCAAGGGGAATGGCAAAGAAACACAGAACATGATTCCGGCGAGTATAGGACCGCTCAGCCCATACACTCCACCAAGCCAAACATCACAACTAAATTCAACTCCCACCAACGCAGCCGGAACAAAGAAAAAGACGAGCATCACCGATATCTACCGCAGTGCCAAGAAGATCTACACTTTGGGTCCTCAAGGCGAGGGCCAGAAGGCTTGGAGGGATATCCAGACGCTGCGCGAGCAGAAACGACTACTCAAACGAAAGGAGAAGGAGGAACAGGAGCAGGAGCAGTGGCGCATCGAAAACGAAAAGAAGAAACAGGGGCTGGAAATGCTGTTGGGAAAGGTGCGTGCAGCCGCGGCTGCATACGAACCAGGACCTCGCGGTCTAAGTCCAGTACAGCCGTCAAAATCGCCGCCGCCTATGAGGCCGCCGCCCATGGAGCCGTTAAGAGTAAGCCGTCGGGTAACTCCGCCACATGGAATGGCCGGCTCAAGGGCTTTTAGCAAGGGTGAGAAGAAGGAAAACGGAGGTAGGAATTACAAGGCCAGAAAAGGCAGTGACGCTTCCTCCGACTCATGCCTATCTGTCCCGGTAGCTGCATCAGCCAGCGTGCACTACGATGCCATGGAAGTAGTCGTTGATCTCTCGAAGCCGGAACCGAGCATCCCCATACTAGATCCCGCGCCACGATTCCGTGGCCGGGTAGATGTTGGGACTGCAAGTAAGAAACGGGGGCTTCCGCCGCCTCCTGTGGGTATCAGTTCGGTAAGAGCAGAGACGGTAAGAGAGGGGAGTAAAACCACGGCACCGGCACTGGCACCGGGAAAGAAGAAGCTGGGTCTTCCACCTCCACCTGTACTACCCTCTCATAGCCCTATGAATCCGGTAGGTCCAGTCCTATACTCACCCGACACCGAAGCCAAACTTCGATGGTTCGCCGGTCTAGATGACCGGCAAGCCTCGCGGTCGCACAAAAAGAAGAAGGACAGAAAGAAGTTCTTGGACGTCGAAGTCCCCGCTGACCCGTCTTCTCACAAAACGCATGCTGACCGCACCGCAACGCGTCAGCAGGAACAGCTTAAAGCATCCATTTCCCACCCGTACGCGACGAGCTGTCCAGGCGGCTCGACAGCAAACTTCGCGGAGGAGAGTGGAGGCGTTGGCGGACCTAATGCTGCGATTTCGCTTCCGCCTGGTGTTGTGCGTAAGTCACAGCTACAAAAGTACTATGATAGTAGAGCGGGGAAAGGAAGGGAGGTGAAGAGACACACGCCTCTTCCTCCAGCGCCGACCCTTCCACCCGCAGCGTCTCACACGCCAGAGCCGAGTAGCACAGGTGCTGATGCGAAGGCGAAGAAGGAGCACATGCGTGGTTGGCTTGATTGGCTCCCTACATATGAGGGTAGTGGTAAGTCCTTTTACAGTGGGTTCCGCAAGTCGGATCAATCGCTTGGTCGTGAACGCAAACGCCCAGATTCTGACCTTTCTTTTACGTGTCAAGGTATCGACGCAATTGAGAAACGAGACTTTGCGTACAGCAACGCCCATGAAACAGCTCCTTACCTAGCAGACCCGAACGAACAGCAGCGCCCACGCGTGTCACACGCTACACGCTACCAAGACCCAGGACCCTCGCGCCAGACCGGTCCGAAGATCTATGTCTCAGATGAAGACGCGGCCTTGGTTCCGGAGCCACTGTTTACCGGTGGTTTGAAGTCTGGTGCGGCGAGGGGGGACGCAAGGGAGGTGTCTAGGCTGAATGTCAGGGATACGACGTTTTATGCCTTGTACGACGATGTTTTGAGCGAGTATGGTTAGGCTGCTGAGTTGTACAGAATGCTTGTAGGTTGGTTGAGCGTGCGATCTGACGTCGGTAATAGGGATAGGACGGGAATAGTGTTGTGATTTGAGTTTCGAGGTGAGATTTGGGGTGAGATCTGAGTGGGGGAGGGAGGGGAGGCTAGGATTAGACTGTGGCACTGCTGGAGGACGGGTCTGAGGTTGACGACGGGGAGGGGCGGTGATGGTGTGAGATGGGGCCGAATATGTGCTCGTGAGGCGTCCTTGCGGAGTGAAGGTTATTGGCGCAGAAGGATGGGATGCGTACGTACACCTCTACCTCCTCCAGGCCACCATCACTTCGTGAGTATTCTTTTCTTGTACCTGCATCCTACAGCTCGAAGCGAGCATTCCTTCGAGGTTTCTCTTCACATAGTTGGCATCCAGATCATAGACCATGAAAAACCATAATCCTAATATCGAAAGCACCTAAATTTACGACCGTGTAACCCAAACCGGTGCGGACCAGTGTGCAGAAGATCCCGATGCGTCTCCCCAAGGCTGAAAATCTGCAGTAGCAATATATCCTCGACCAGGGAGCAGCGTGAGCATCGTCCAAGCGAGCGGTCTATGGTCCCAAAATGGGTTAATTTGTTTCGAAACGGATCGACCGGGGAAGGCAGGGCGTGTGCGTGATCAGCGCACGTTGGAAGAGGACGAACGACTGGCCCGGGTTTTGGGAAGGCAACGAGGGCGGGGATTATACGAGCGACGAGGCAAAAATAAACGTGAGGTGTGGGCATGGAAGGTATGGAAGGTCCCCGTTGTAGGGAACAGTTGCTCGAGCTGGTGCTGGTATTGAGACACAGCAGCAGCAGCACGCTTGGGCCAGAGCCTTGCCTACCATGCCCCACAATTGCGTAAAGAGGTCGACCCTACAACAATAAGGTCGTGAGGCACAGTGTCTCGGCGCACTCAAATACTTCCATGCGACCTGCATCTGCTTACACCGTTCGCCTCGTTCGCCACGGGAAGGAACGGCTCTTCCCTCTGCGGCGTGAAAGCTGGCCTTTTGCGGCGTGCGATGCGGGCCGCACGCCTTCCTTCCCGCGCAAATTATCATCGCGTGAGCAGTACCTGCGCCAGGTGGACGCGGACGTCGCAAGAGGGTGGTGAAGACGATGCCAGCGCGAAAGCCCATGCCGTAGTGTGCAGCAGTCGGTGCGGTCGGTGGTGCTTGGCGAGACCAATGCTGCATGGAGTGGGAAAAGGCCCCAAAAATAGCCGTGCGCTCTACCGTCCGGTCCAAAACGAAACAGATCTTGCCCGATAGGGAGATCTAAACGCTGTTAATTGTGATTGAAGGGGTGATATTGCAGAATTGCCTTCCGCTAATGGTCCGTATGCAGTGATTTAATGTAGTTGGCAGCGCGGAGCGTTGTGGGGACCAGGGTCCGCTGCTTGTCGTCCGATCATGCCTTGGACGCATGGACCGCCGCTGTTCCAGCCTACCGCAGTGACCAAGTGTGCTGACAGCGCAAGCAGACGCAGTTAATCTATGTACCTATGCTGAGAGGCGATGGTGCGCGCCGGGCAGAGGGAGACTTTTTGCGACGATGAAGAGCGCGCGACGCAGGCCACAGCGGGCAGTGTCGCTCGTAGCTTGGGAGGTACACATGTGCATGATCCAACGGGCGGCGACTCGAGCACGGCACGCGGACTCGAGGACACCACAGCTGGGCGGGGTCTTCCCTGATGGCCCGCAAGCTCGCGGGCGGATGTGCGTGCGCGATTGGCTTTGTCGTTCCCCACCACGGCGTCTGCGGGAGCTTGTTTCGATGCTGTCGTTTATGCGGCCCCTGCCATCTGGAACCACTCACGATGCACAACGCCCTTGTCCCCGCTCGCCTGGCGCGAAACAGCTGCTGTCAATTGGACCACCGCGAATATGGCCCTGGCTCCTTCGATAGCCCATAGAGCTGGGCGTCTTCTCTGCTCCCGAGTGGCACGCCCCAGCAGCAAGCAGCAAGATGGGCAATCTCTGTCTTTGTCCTCATACACCTCGCCGGCCCAGAAGCGCAGTGCCCAACAAACGACTTCACGAACTGACGACCGCCGCGACGACGACGACGACTGAAAGAAACTTGTTCTTCAGGCTGACCGCCGAGAATTGGCAATCAGCACCGCTGTCAGCACCATCAACACCAACCACGCTGTTCTCTGCAGCAGCGCGCGGTCTGGAAGCGCACACTTCCTAATCGTCTATTGAATTCTCCCGGGCGTCTATTTCTGGGCATCCACTCCCCTCGCTCGTCGGCGCGCCATTGCCTCCCTCCTCGTCTCCCCCAGTCGACCTATCAGGCGCCTATACGACGTGGTGCAGCAGACACCGTTGGCGCCATACATTTAGAGCTTGTGTAAGTACCCGCCAGCCTTTCCATTCCGACTCTCTCCACCATCACCCGTGCTCCCCACCTGCTCAGACCCACCCTTTCATCGCGCCACGCCTTGAAGCGCCCCGAGACAAAAGGCCAGCGCTTCCTCCCTCGTCCTTGCTTCTCTTCCTCTCTTTCCTGCCAGCAGGTCTCTTATTGTAATATTCGTGCGTTCATCGCTTCCACCGTCTCTTTTCTCCACACTACACTGTGCGCTTGCGACTTGTCGAAAGCTGGACTGGATCCAAGTTGTCATCCCTTCCCATAGACACATCCTTATCACCATTTCCAATCTGCTGTTGTCCGTTCCATGAGACTTTCACGTCCTCGACCCGTCTCGTGAACTGGAAGAAAGTCATAGAATGGCCACCAACGATAAGAAGTCTGCTACAGTTACTATCCTCGAGAAACGGAACTCCAAAGACTCGCTCTCGCCCGAAGTCAAGACACCACGCATAGCACGCTTCGCCGAAGCAACATCAGTGTACTCGCCCATCGACCCCCCACGATCACCACTTGGCTACCCTACGAATCACTACAGGCCGCAACCCCAAGTTTCCGACGTAGGCGACGTAGGCTTCGGCTACGTACAACCCGTCGAGATGGAGGAGACTGACCGGAAATACCTCCCGCCGCCAACACCCAAGACTCCCCTCAGGAGCGCATTGAAGTCACCTGGCGCACCGCCCCGGACCACAGAAACCATGATTCTGAGTCCGACCTTCAGGCAAGAGCAGGTGCTAGAGAAGCATGAGGAGATGACTGAGAAGGAGCAGCAGAAAGATTTGGTATGTCTCACCCTACAAGAGCCCAGATCGCAACACTAACAGCCAGCAGAAAGTTAAGGTACGGGTACGGATTGCGAAGATCTTCCTCCGAGGCATCAACTTTGCCTGCAGTCTCATCGTCATTTCTATGCTGGCAACCGCCTTCGCCATCTTCAACGCAACCAAGGCACTCGCTCCCAGGAACAACCGCCCGGCATGGGCCGAAAACACTAAGATCTGGCCGCAAGTGCTGCTTCTCTCTATCGCCTGCCTCTCGCTCGTCATGTGTATTGTCGTCCTGATCGCGTACTCAAGAGGAGGTCATCGCAGAGCAGAAAAGGTAGCCGCCTACTACACCGTCTTCGCCGTGGGATTCTTCGTCTTCAGCATCATCATGTGGGCTGTCGGCGCTGCTGTCTTGAACCAGAGTAAAGCCCAAGGATCCGGCAAAGACATGTGGGGCTGGTCCTGCATAGACAACACTCGACGACACCTGTTCGAGGACGATGTGTCGTACGCTCTCGTCTGCCGCCTCCAGGTAAGCGCTATCCTTATCCCCATCCTGACCCCCTTCTAACAACATAAACAGAACTGGGCCCTCGTCTGCTGCATCATCGAAGTCGTCATTGAGATGCTCTGCATCGTCATCTACGCCATCGTCTTCTACCGCTTCTGGTCCAAGCGCAAGCTCCGCAAGTCCATGGCCGTCCGCGACAAGGCACGTTCAGACCTCTATCTTGCCCAGCTTCGATCTCAATCCGCCCCCAACACCCCCGGCTTTGGACCCCTCTCTCCGCGCTCCGGCGGCTGGAAGCCTCCACCAGGCCACCCGCAATACGTCGACCCGCAATCCGCGGCCGAGAACGGCGAAGCCGATAGCGTGCAGTACGCTCGTGAGATCGTGCAGCCGCAGCCATTCTCCCTCAAGGCACCGCCGATCAAGATCCAAGGCGCTACCCCTAAACTCGAAGCTGACGGCTTCTACGCTCCAACAAGAACACAGACCGCGTCGCCGCCCACCTCTCCAGGCTTCCAAGAGCGACAAAACGACCACGTCGGCGCCGCGCCGGGCGAGCAGCAATACGCTTCCGTCCCGATCCCGGGCGCTTACCAACCGCTTGCAAGCCCCTCACACGCACCGCAACCCACACCGACAACCCCAGGTTTCGACTTTGGGCCGGGCGTGACGAGCCAGAAGTGAGCATGGCCGAGCCAGCGTCGTCGTTTGCGTGTGTGTATGTGTTTTAAGTTTTATACCAGCTCCAGCTGCATAGCGTAGCATCCTTTCCCTCTTCCTTTCTTAGCCTCTTTTCCCCTCTGGACCAGCCTCTCAGTCATCTGTGCACAAATGGCTAAGCGATCTCCAACGGCGAAAACTTGTACATTTTTCTTTCTTACTATTTGTCTGTCTATCGTTGCTGATAATCCTCTCAAATCGGTGTTTTGAGGACGGGCTTTTTTCCTTCGCTGGACTGTTGGATACCTTGAGAGCTGGGAACATTTGGATTGATGACTTTCCTACTCAATGTCATGATTGGGATGGGGAAGTCGACGTTCGTCGGGGACACTTGTACAGAAATCAATGCAAAAGACACCGTTGACCCTAAAAGCAAGTTGCCTTGACTGTTCGTTTCGTGACAACCTTATCAAATCATCCACAAACCTGCAAACTCACACAAGAAGCTTTCATAGCAAATTTGGCATCTAAGCTATCTTCCATTCCCCCCAACTCAACACCTAGATTCTATTTCCGATCTACCCACCACATTGTCCACCTCCCATACGCGTCATTATCGCCACAGCGTCTCGCCAAACCCCCAATCCACCGTACCCAAACCCACCTCTCGCCCATCGGGCCTCCCTTCCCGACCCTCCTATGCGGCCACGCCTGCAGCCGCCGACCCAAGCCATCGACGTAATCCCAACCAGGCAGCTAGCCGCCCGGCAATCGTCCCTGGGTTCACGCGGCGTGGCGGAGCCGTCGTGCGACGGGCGGACGCGCAATGGTTACAGGTTCGGTGGCGGTGAGGGCATGCAAAGAGAGGCTAGATGGGATGGGTATGGTTGGGTGGGGTGGGGTATGATTTGTGTTACGTTGGTGTGAGGACCCGGGGGAAGGAAACAAGTGCTGGATTGAGCGGGGTTTGATTGTAAAAGTGAGGTCGGATAGGTCTGGGATTGGTGGGCTATGGTGGAATTTGAGCGGTACACGATTGAAGTTATAGATTGTGGTTTCTTTTGGGGTCTATGACCAATTCCTAAAACCAGATCATACTGGGGCAGTACAGCTGTGTCTTCCTCATAACTGATGGAAAAAGAACGCGAGAGCCTGTCGATTGCAAAGTACGAGGATGTCATGAGTTGCGGTCAGTACTTCCGACGTATCAGTCGTCCGCATTTGTCAAGCCACCCCATTCGCTCTTTGTTACCCCGTCTCCTGGCTGTGTGTAAAGTACCTGCCCGGTTGATGAAGAGACCTCGAAGTGCTTGCTATGTGACATCGTAATGGAAGCACCGTCCACTGTCTTTGTATTTTTTCATTTTGCCTTCTTAAATCCGGACGTGTACAGTGACGGAGTCGCAATCGCTGCCGGAAACAGAGTCAGATTATTGCACAGCATATGTTAAGTGGTTACGTGGATGTGACATGTATTATCTGGATGTCGCACAATGGTTACCGGCAAGTCCATGTGTGAGCGCAGGGATATGGGAATGAACGAATTGAAGAGTGGTCAGTAACAGCATTGATCTCACAGGTGCATCAGACAGTCAGGAGTGGGTGTGCTGACAAGTGCTGGTATACGACATCGACCTGGCGGAAAGGCGCAATCATCACTATTGCCGCATTTTGATTAGCAATATCAAGCAAGAGCATGCAAGATGCGGGACATCACAGGGCATCCGTCTTGCGACGAAAGAGGATCACCAACGGTTGTACGGCATATCACCCAAGTGAAGCCTCCATTGTGGTGTGATCAATGACACACGCTTGACGCGAGGTCTGCTCCATTGATGGGCCGCAAGTCGAAGCTTGCTGTTTTGTTAATTACACACCGGGACTCCGTGGGACCGACCCGCCGAGACCGAATATGCTGCATATCGTTCCGAACCACCAAATCCTTCCTTCATCTGCCATCAACGTCCACGCTTATCGGACAATTCCCTCGAATCGGTTCTTGTACCACTTGACGGTCTCGGCCTGGTTGACACGGTGGGAGGCGCCGATCTTGTTCTTGCATCGCCTGCGCTTGGCAACGCGCTCGCCGGGGCGGGTCATGCACACGTAGAAGTCCATGCCGTAGATACTGTCCTGTGTCAGCCAAGCACCATGCCGTATGAATGTAGGTAGCTTACCCAATGCTCGGGTCGTACTTGATGCCCAAATCGATGTGCTCGCTGATTCCGAATCCGAAGTTGCCAGACTCGCTGAAGTTGCGCTTGCGGAGCTCGTACTCCTTGACCTTGAGGCCACGCTCGAGAATCTCCTCAGCCTTGGGGCCGCGGATGGTGACGTGGACGGAGATCCTGTCAAAATTGTCAACCTCCTATGTCCTTCCCGCGGTGGGTTGTATAACATACTTCTCGTTCCTCCGGATACCGAAGGTACGGACGGTGTAGCGGGCCTTGCTGTAGACAGGAGTCTGACCGCTCAGCTGCTCGAGCACCTTGGCCGCACGGGTGAGACGATCACCAGACTCGCCGACGGAGATGTTGAGGACGAGCTTCTGGATGCGAAGCTCCCGCATGGGGTTGGAGGCTTTGGAGTCGGCCTGCGCGATGAATTAGCCTGCGCATAGCATTTATTCTTCGATGTCGGTTGCGTACCATTGTGAGTGCTGCAGAGGTTAGTGGGTGGTGGGTGGTCGAGTTGGCGCTGGGGATGAAGTTACAAAAACTATCGTCGAGTGGTGTGGGAGCTTGCCAAGATTTTCGGTTAGGGCGCTCGGACCACGAGGCTAACATTTCGGTCGCAAAGCTTCAACGACCTCGTCGACAGCTCCGCATCCCCCCCACTACGCCAATCCGAGGGGCCCTTTCTGCAAGTCGACTGCACCCTACCCAACCGCTATTCGAAGTCGTCCTCGGACGCACCACCTTCAGCATGTCTGCTGCCGCAAACCGCCAGGGGAAGATGGTATGTACCGCTGCCTGTTAGCTCGAGTCCTTGACCTGAGAGAAGAATCGCGCATAGAACTGACTGACTGACGTTGGAATGTAGCAAAATCTGGTATGTCCTTCTACCTTGTCCGCACAGTTTCACGAAACTCACGAACTCTAGATCAATTATCGCATGAAAGTTACGCTTCAAGATGGGAGGCAGATGGCGGGACAAATGCTCGCTTTCGACAAGGTGCGCCGCTTTCCAGTGCCGCATACACTTCCACTGACTCTTTCAACAGCACATGAATCTAGTCTTGGCCGACACTGAGGAGTTTCGACGGACGCGACGAAAGGGCAAGGCCGCGCCGGGCGCTACGCAACAGATCACCGAGACCGAGGAGCGACGCGCAATCGGACTGACCATCATTCGCGGCGCAACTGTCATCTCGGTTTCCGTTGACGGACCACCTCCGGCAGACCCAGCGGCGCGACTGGGAGCAACTGGCGGTCCCTCGACGGCCGCGACACTTGCTTCAGGGCCCGGTGTTGCTCGGCCCGCTGGACGCGGCATGCCAGTTGGTCTCACTGGACCCGCTGCAGGTGTCGGAGGCCCCGGACCCGGATTTGGAGCCCCAGGAGGATTTGGGCCTCCCGGCAACTTTGGGCCTCCTGGCGGATTTCCTGGACGTGGAGGACCTCCCGGAGGACCACGTAAGTGTTTATCCTCGGATTCCCTCGGAGAATTTTAACTGACTGCATTGTAGCGATGGGTTTCCCTCCAGGCGGCGGCCCTCCTCCAGGTTTCGGTGGTCCCCCGCCATTCGGTGGTCCGCCTCCGTTCGGCGGACGTGGTGGACCTCCAGGCTTTGGTGGACGGTAGAAGGATCACGGAGGAGACAAAGAATATGCGTCGAGCAACACTCAGACCCTCACGTTGGAGGATCCCGCAGCATTGGGACGGCGGTAAGCTCAGAGCATGGCAACGCACGCAGAGGAGTGCAACTAAATCTGCTCTTTCGAAGAGTATTGTGTTTGGTCCTTTCATGTTTCTTCGCGGAAAATAAAGTGATAGGAATTGAAGTAAGCTTGGAAAGCTTGAGGAGGGCTATGTATATGCAGACATGCATTGGAGAATGAAGAAACGAAACAAAACATGGACACCGCCTTACTCTACCTGAATACTCACATGCACGTACCCAGGTATCACTCTGCATGATGTCCTCGGCTCACCACTCTTTCCTAGGCTTGAGTCCTTTACGAGCTGGGACATCACCATTAATCGTTACAGAGCGCCTAGGAAAGGACTGAATCGAGCATTTCCATATCGCCCAGGTAGACGCTGCACGTGACCCGCTTCCCTATCCGACGCTGCGGCTCCGACATCCGCCCCGAATTATTCTTGGCGAACACCTCCCAATCCAGGATCTCAATCGCACCCACGACACCCGACCGACCATTCTAGCTCCCTCAATCACAATGGCGGCCGCGATCAAGGCCCTCAATGCGAAGATCCGCGCAAACAAGTATGCCGACTACTTCTGCTCGACCCGTACGTACTGCGCTCTGTTTTTCCTGCGATGGCCGGAGCTCCGACGAACGGCATCATCCCCGGCTTACTGCGACATGTTGTGAAGAACGGAATGGAGACTGCGATAAGGGAATGGAGATGCTGGCGATGCTAATGCGAGGCAGATTTCTGGGGCCCCGCAAGTAACTTTGGTATCCCGCTGGCTGCCATCGCGGACATGAGCAAGGATCCCGAGATGTACGTTCCCTCCGTATCCTATACACACACGCCTCGCGATCTTGACCCGCTTCGCACTCCCACACCAACTGGCCCGCCCCGCTGACACGCATCTAGCATCTCCGGCCGCATGACCGCCTCCCTCTCCCTCTACTCGGCAACCTTCATGCGTTACTCGCTCGCCGTCTCGCCCGCAAACTACCTCCTCTTCGGCTGCCACGCCATCAACTTTACCTCGCAGATTGTGCAAGGGTATCGGTACCTGAACTACTGGAACTACGGCGGGAGGGAGCTTGCAGTGAAGGCGAGGGAAGCGGCGGTGGAGACAGCAGGGGATGCGCAGGAGACAGCGGCACAGGTGGCGGAGAAGGTCAAGTCTGCTGTGAAATAGACGGTTACTTGAGGGATTGATGGAGAAGAGCGTGGGCAGTGGAGAGGAGGCAAGTCTTTGCTTGGGCTTCTCAACATGTATCACAATATCTTGGGTTTCTGGGTTCTGCCTTTAGAGAACTAAACGGGATTTCACATTGGCACTATCACATACTACTTGCAATTCGCACGCGATTTTGAAATATGTTCGGTTTTGATATGGCTTCTTCGCTGACTCAACATCGCAGCGGCGAAGAGCGACGTCGAAACACTCCAAATGGTCCATCACAACCCGGTTGAATGACTGTCAGTCCATTTTATACAATGCCGCCTAGTTACCGAGTTCTCGTACAGTGTAATTTTTTAGGTTTAATACCCCAGCTTTCTCAGCTGCGAGAGGAAGAACACCCGGATACAATGCCGCCTTCGCCCTATGCACATCATCACGAAACTCGATTCGCGGCATAGCCATATTGCATGCTATTTGCACTGCACATTTTGCTTCATGCTTCCTCAACGGAGCAATCTCCCGTTGACGATTCAGGTCTAGGCATACTACCATTACACCATGTTGATTATTCGTCCCCCATGGCTACTTCACGACTCAAACACCTTTGTTGTACTAACATTGATCCTACTCCCGATTAGCCTCGATCCGTCGAAACCACTGTCTCGAGAAAGGGATCACTCACCGACTCCACCGCGTCCCCGTAACGACGTAATACAGAAACTTCAACGGCCAATACACATGATACAACACCAAGAACGGCATCGGATCATGCACCGCAAACGTCCCATCTCTCCACCTCAACACATGTTCTCCCAGCTCAGCGACGCTTCCCTGCACCTCGTCCAATGTTGCTTTGCCCCACAACAGATCGAGTAAAGGGACGACAAGCAGCGTGAGAAGGTCATGGCCGATCCAGTAGTAGCTATGCGTTGGCGATGTGGGGACGACAATGTCCCTATCTGCGAGGGCGGAGGGCTTTGAGAAGGCGGAGAGGTATGCGCCTGCCATTTGGGGGGTATTGGCGAAGAGGATGACGGCGGTGTGGGCCCGGGGATTGCATTCGATGGGGTATAGCTTTACATCCTTTCCCTCGCCTTCGACGAGAAAGTCGAAGGAAAGATGGCCTGTGAAGGAATCCCCACCGTCCTTTGCCACGCGCTGAGTGAACGCCAGCATTTTTTGTGAGAGATGACTGTTCTCTGGGAGTGCTTCGTAGTACATGAGGAGTTCCGAACTGGGGCAAGCCACGAAGGCGGTCACGTGGCCGCGGATGATGAGTGCGTGGGTACAGTATTCGTCGCCTGCAATGTACTGCTGTAACTGGAACGGGTTTGAAGGAGAAACTTCGAGGTTCTTGATGTACTCGCGAGTTTTCAGGGGTGAGGCGAAGGGCAGGAGTGTCATCATGTTGTTCCGGGCTTTGTCGTCTACACCGATTGGTTTCATGATCCATTTCTTCCTTCTCTTGGTCTCTCTTACGTCGGGTTGAGGAGATGATGGGATAAGGACATCCAGGGCCTGCGTCGCATCTGTACACCGATGGCTCTCGGGAACCAACAGATCCAAGGAACGGATATACTCGACGAATTTGTCCTTCTCATGTAGCCTCTCCACAACATCCTCCCGAAACTGCACAGCCATGAACCCCTCTCCCATAGCTTTCTCCGCTAGTCTCACAACCTGTCCATCTTCCACAGCTGCTACAACGCTGGAGCAACTAATCCACAGATCGACCTTCTCCGTTTTGATAACATGGAGTAATGAGTCGATATACGGCTCTGCATCTTTGCCATCCGGCGGCGTGAGTTTATAATATGCGAAGAAAGCGCGGGAAAAGCGACCTGGGGAGACGGCGGAAGTGTCTGCGCCGATAATGCGGTGGGGTGTGTGTTCTGCGAGAAGACGAGCGATTGCGAGACCTTTGGTCATGGAGATTCCGGTTACAAGGATTGTTTTCTTTTCGGCGGCGCCATTTCGTGGTTGGAGGGGTTTGGGACGCGGTCGCAGGATGGCCCATATCAGACTTGGAATTACCACGCTCGCCGACAATGGCAATGTAACGAAGCTCAAGAGTATCAGCAGCGCATTCTTGACCACGTGATGGTAGTAAAATGGCGTTGTAGTATTGGCGGGGGACGGAAGCCGTGGCCGAGACATGGCGCCGAAACGTGACAACGCGTGTGGATCGCGCAATAGAGGGGTAGCTAGGGGAGTACAATCTGTAAGGGCGAAGCTTTCATGTAATACGTCCGTAGTGCGGGTGGAATGAGTGGTAGATATGGGGGTTGTGCTCGGGAATGGAGACAGAGACCGGGCTGATGTTAAGTCTAGACGTCATTGTTACCGTATGACCCACGTAAAACCCGCACTTGCAGTAGAAATTTGTACGTTCGAGAATGCTTGAAGGTGGGGGATTCTGTTGTTGTTGGCAGTGCTTTGACGTGTTGATTGTTTGAGTTTCGTTCAGTGGGGGGAGTGCTGGCATTGAGAGAGATATGCTGTTTAATGTAGAGGGTATTCATTTCATAACAATTCATTTGCATTTATGTCTTATGTGTGAATTGATTACACGTGGCCCTTTGATTGAGGCTTTGTGTCCGGTTCAAAGCGCGTTGTCCTACTTCTCCTCGCCAACACATCGCGTTATCTCGACACCGTCCTGGAAGAAAAGTCAGCTCAAAGTCCCATCTCAAAATCAGAAGACTTACTGGTACACCCGTAGGCTCATAGCTATTCACTAACCGACTCTCGTACACCAAATTCGGGTTCCCGGCACTCTGACTAAATTTCTCCGTCTCATGTCTCTTCGCATACTGCTTCACATTCCGCTCCGCAAAGCCCTCCACACTCCCCCCCGTACCCCCTTCCTGCGCCTTCTTCCTCTTCTCCTGCACGTTACTCCTCACGTACTCCAGATAGGGTGGGTTCCCTGGCTTGATAACATTGTCCGCTGCAAGTACTGAACCGGGGGTGACGAGTTTGAGCTCTTCGCAGAGCTTCAGGTCGGTCGTGTAGGCGGGTTTGTAGTGATCGAGGAACATGAGATCAATGTGGCTAAGCGCGCCTGAGGAGTGAAGTCGAGCAATGGATTCGTCGCTGGATCCTACTATGACTTTGACTAGGTCGGAGAGGCCAGCGATGTCGACGAGAGAGGAGATGACCGCCGCGAATTCGGGGTTGCGTTCTAAGCTGAAGTAGCGCTCGCCGCCTGCTTTGCGGACTGCGTCGCCGAAGAGGATGCAGGAGTAGCCTACGTAGCCTCCTAGTTCGACCTACAGACATGAATTAGCGAGCTTGAACGAGAGGTTGAGAGGAGCAATACCATAGTTTTTGGCTTCACTTCAGCAATCAAATCGCTGACAATCTTCCCCTTATCCTCGCCAACGTTCATAAGGTACTTCTTCGTCCTCCCAAACTCGTCAATGGCAGCGAGCACCTCCTTGGGCGAGCCACGAATGCTCTCAAGCTTAGGATGCGAATACACAAAGTGCAGCAGCTCGATCTCGCGGCCATCATCGAAGAAGGTCTCCTCTTGCGGCGCATACGCCTTGGTCTGGTCGAAGCTGCCCATGTTGATGCCAAATATTTTCCTTAGAGAAGAGCTAGATGCGACGCGTCTGCAAAGTGTGTACGCTCACTCAACGCGTGAGCAGTTAGCGCGGCTTGACAAAGAGAATGACGAAAGCGTTTCGAAAGAAGCTCTTGGCCGCATATACCCCACGGAATGTCGACGTCAATTTTTAGGCAAATGAATCAGGTAGTAGTCGTTCCACATCTCTCCGTCCAAGAATGCATCGGAGGCGCCAGACGCGGTCCAGATCCCAGGATGTATGCACTTGAGCAAGATGTACAGGTTACTTCACCATGTGCGTCAACATGCTTCTTCTCATGCCGGATCCGGGCCTATCGTGATCATGGCGTTATGCTACACAATCCACTCGGAACGGCATGTGGGCCGATCGATTGGTCAATGGCTGGAGAGCGTCCCGAGTGTTGACGTGAAGTGGAGGGGCTCGTCGTCAACGACTATCCAAGCCGTGCTTCGCTTACCGGTCACGGCACGTCGTACCCACAAAGAACATTGAAATAAAGTTGCAGTAACTGTAATAACTAACCAGTTTAAGCAGCCTGCACCAGTAATCCCTGCCCGATGCGGGAGCTAAGATCGTGCAGCACGTCACCTTTGCTGTGCCGTTCCTAGCTTGTGAAAGAGAGACATCTGCTGAGACTGAGGCCCGGTGCCGCTGATCTGGAAATTCCGAACCACAGAGACGAGATGGCGAGTTGCCGAATACTCACCAGTGATAAGCCAAGAGAGGGGCAGAAGCTTAAAGGGCGGCATGAAAGAACCGCGAGGTCATGATAAATGTGATGTGCGCGGAGCTTGCCCCGCAATAGGACCTCAACAGCACAAGATCGCTCGGAACCACAGATCGCCCTAGTACACTAGCGCCAGATGCCACCCCCAATCCTGTTCCTGACCAGATGCAATTGCAACATCCATCTCATGGTCAATGCAGGATGCTAAAGCGCTAAACATGCATGCAGACCCATGAAGTCCATATCGCCGGACATGGACTAAGACGCAATGAACCGGTTCCGGTGGCCCAACCCTTCTATTCTTGACGAGTCGTTTCATCATGTCGTTGCTTTAGGAGCTTAGTTCGACTTGCCATGTGAAGTCGTTCGACATTCGCGGAGAAGGAGAGTCTGTGACGCGAGGTGATGAGCGAATTGCCGCTAAACGCTTCTTGCTGGGGCCTCGGAGGTGCCTAACCGACCATGACCACCATGAAAGAATGATGCACTGTGGGAGTACCTCGGGAACGGTCTGTTTATATAGTCGGGACCTTGCCATGTTTCCTTTGTAGCAACAGATATCAACTATCCTGTTCCTACTCTTCCATACTATCTTACCATCATGTCGGACATGAAAGCATCGGTCGTTGAGACCAAGAACGGCTTCCACGTTGAGGGTTACGAGAAGATCGAATACGACTTCACCTTCCTCGATGGCATTTTCAACCCCCAGAACGCCCAATTAGCGGACTGCTACAAGCGATGGGGTCGCGCCCTTGCCGTGATGGATCTGAACATCTACAACCTATACGGCGATGAGATGCAGAAGTACTTCGACCACCACGGCCTCGAGCTGAAGATCCACAAGACAATGATTGGCGAGAAGGCCAAGTCAATGGACACGCTCTTGAGCATCGTGGATTCCATGACCGACTTTGGCATCATCCGGAAGGAGCCAGTCCTGGTTGTGGTATGTTGCTATGCCGCCGTATCTTGTTGTGTCGCTAACCCGTCATAAGGGTGGAGGTCTCGTAACCGACGTCGCTGGGTAAAGCCTTACCACTGGTCCATCGCCCGAGATTTTCTCTAAGGCACTCTGACCTCAAAACCGTGTCGAGCTATTTACTAACACTTCAACGCAGATTTGCTTGTGCGGCGTACCGAAGAAACACAAACTTCATCCGGATCCCGACCACGGTCATCGGTCTGATCGATGCTAGCGTCAGCATTAAGGTCGCCGTTAACTACGGCAACTACAAAAACCGCCTAGGAGCGTACCATGCGCCCATGCACACATTCCTGGACTTCCAGTTCTTACGCACTTTGCCCGAGGGACAGGTCCGCAATGGTTTCGCAGAGTTGATCAAGATTTCAAGCTGTGCTCATCTGAGGACATTCGACTTGCTTGACCAGTTCTGCGAGAAGCTAATTACGACGCGATTCGGCCGCTCCGATGACGCGACTGAGACGTCCGCAAGGCCGCGGATGAAATAAACCGCTCTGGCATCTACGAGATGTTGAAGCTGGAGACGCCTAACCTCCACGAGATCGGCTTGGACCGTGTCATTGCATATGGGCACACCTGGAGCCCTCTTCACGAGGTAAGTAGCTACGCCCATCTGGTTAGCAAAAGCTTACAAGTGCCTAGCTTACTCCCGACGTTCCGCTACGCCACGGCCATGCCATCTCCATCGACATGGCATACTCAGCAACATTAGCCAACACGCGCGGACTCCTCAGCGATGAAGAGCACAAGCGCATCTTGAACCTGTTCTCGAGAGCAGGTCTGTCCATGGACCATGAGCTTTTCAACGAAGAGATTCTGGACAAGGCCACCAAGGCTATTCTCAAGACGCGAGATGGCAAGCTTCGCGCTGCTGTTCCCCATCCGCTGGGCAGCTGTGTATTCTTGAACGATCTGACGGCGGAAGACATGAACGCAGCGCTACGGAAGCACAAGGAGATTATGAAGCAATATCCTCGTAACGGCGAAGGCATTGATGCCTTTGTCGACGCGAGCGATACTGGCTACACAGTGAACGATGCTCCGGTCGAAAAGGTTATGAATGGAAAGAAGGCTAATGGCGTTGTGAACGGGCAGACGAATGGCCACACTAACGGCAAGACAAATGGCCTGCCCGCCGGCATGGAAGAGGCGTTGGCGAATGGTTACGCCAACGGATACAAGAACTAAACAACGGCCGTCGGTAGGTCCGACTAGGCGCGACGTCATTGTATAGTTTGTCCGCAGATGAGGAAGGAACAAAAGTTTCGGTTTCGTTCCACCACATGATAGATAAATCCCAATAAGATTTCATCAACACGTTCAGCATTCGTTTCCACCATGTGAACAATTTCGCGAGCAAACTCTTCACACAACCACAAGATATGTTCTCCCAAATAAATCGACACCGCCGCCCCATCGCCCTCACTTAAGAAGACCCACGAGGCGCCAGCTTCCTACAGGAGTGTTTGCTCTCCGGAGCCACGCCCCCCGTAAGGGACTGGCAACCAAAAGCCAAGGTATAGCTAATGGTCGTGGCTGGCTCCGTTGCTTTTTTGATAAAGGAAGAAAAGCGGGAGGGTGAGGGTTCTGCGAAGATTTTGTAGGTCCGCGATGCCAAGGCGCTAGCCCCAAGCGAGGGTATCAGGCACGTGATATCGTCAAATTCGTGAACCATTCCAAAGCTGTAGAGATCGTGACTCTTGATAATTGCGTAGAGTTGTGTATTATCATCGAGACTTCTCTGTACTTTATTTTCTTTATGTTCTGGAATGTTCTGGAATATCTGTATACGTGCGATCCTTGGTTCTGTGAGCCGTGCGTAGATGCTCAAATCTGGTGGACTGTCATCGATGTGTAGAACATCAATATGCCTTTCTGTACATATGGGTATCGGGTGAAAGTAGACGGTAGGTGGGGAAATAGTTGTAGAATTTTCGTTGGTTCTGGATGTCGGCAAGGCTCGTCTACATGAAGCGATGGAGATGATTCAATCAATGAAACGGCATTGCCTTTATATTTGCACAAAGTGCTTTGGTATCCCAGCTGACTCGCAGCCCCACGCAGAGCCTCCACCCCAAAAACGAGGTGGGCCTGCAGTAGCTTTCGCGCTACGTGATCCTTCCTCCGCTGATCCAAACACCCCCAAGCCCCATTTTCAAAGAAGATAATCGAGAACAAGCTCGCTCGTGTATGAAATGTACACCCCGCCAAAAAATGCTTCCATGAAAAACCACCAGCGACCCAGTAGCGAATGAATGGGTAATTTGTGGGGTATCATCTCCGGAAAACTCATGTCTTCCTCCGAGATGCCCACCGAATCTCGTCGCTATCACAGATCCCAACTCAAGGACCTAGCTCACCAAACAATCGCCTTCCAGTCAAAATCCCCATCAACATTCACCCAATTCTTCTGCGTAACCGCACTATCCCACCCCATCATAACAGTCAAAAGCCTGCATCCAATGCTCGACACGGTGCACACAACCGTATCCGCCTTCCCCAGCACCGCCAGATCCATCAGATAAGCGCGTCCAACCAGCTCGCGCAGCTTCATCGCGTCTTCGGGCACGTTGTCGTTGTCGAGCTTGTTCATATCATTCGCGTTGCCAACGGGGCGGCCAAGACTGAAGAATACGTCCTTGTAGAAGCCACCTTCCCAGCCGGTGATTTCGTCGATCCAAGGGTTCTTCTTGCCGTGCGCGGCTTCGAGCGCGGCTTTGGTGGCGAGCATGATGCGGTCTTGGGCGCGGATCGAGTTGGGGCCTAGTTCGCTCGATTCGTATACGACGGGGTCGTCGGAGGCGAGGACGAGTTTGGAGGGGGTGTGGCGGGCGAAGAGGTTATCAGCGAGATTGGTCTCTTCAACGCTGCGGGTTTTCTTGGACTTGACGTTGGCGTTCTCGATGCGGTCGATGTAGAGGTCGCGAGCAGTGTCCATATACCGGCTCAACGGGATGTAATCTTTCTGGTATTGAAACTCTAGGGGGTGTTTGTCGCCGCGACGGACATGAATGCCGATGCTCAAGCCGCCTGCTGCGGTGACCGGGCCATAGAGGGAGTCGGCACGGTCCTGGACGTATTCGGCATCGTCTGTACGGAGCTTGAAGAGAGCTTCGTAGCCCGTACGTACGAGAGCGAAGATCTTGTGTTGGCGTTGCATGTATTGCTTTGTGGGGTCTTCCCACTCATCTGTGAACTGGTGGCCAAAGGTTGATGAGACGGTTGCGCCAGTGACGGCGATATGGCGAGCGTTGTGAGGGCAAGGAACGATGTGGGACTTCGGAGGCGGGAGACATCCTGCAGATGGAGGAGGCGTGAAGTAGTTTGAGTACTTGCCGTAGGGCCTGCTAATAGTTAGAATCTGATATAGCGGATAGAGATGTGTGAGCCAGGTAAAATATATTGAGGTGACATACCATCGGGTGTCGTCCACGAAGAAAGTCCGGTTCTCTGCCATTGCCAACCCGTACGACATCCACATGCGCATCAACGTATTACCGAAGCCTGCGTCCTCCGTCTCCATAACATACGTAAGTGTGCTATCGCACACTTTCAGTCCACCTGTATACTCTCCCTTTGCAATCGCAACATCATCCACGAAATTCTTCGGTCTGCCTGATTGTCTCGCTGGCGGCAACAATGCCTGCTCCTCCGCGTCCTGTACGTCGATGAAATATTGATCCTTCTGATTGTAGCCGAGCATTCGCCTAGCGATGCCACTGTTCGCGTGAGCGTCATCGCGCAGCTGCTTCGATAATTCCATCGATTGGTGACATATCTCGCGGTACGCCGCCGGTCTCAGCGGAAAGTCGTAGCTTGACGGTATGGAGATGGTCCACTTGGACTTCCCCTTCGCATCTTGCACGACGACCGCTGACGGCTCCTCTGGGAGAAGACTGCCCCCTACCATCACCCAATCGCCTTCCTCGTCTTCATAATCCGTTGATTGTGATAGCTGCTGAGCATATATCTGTCGGATTACAAGCCATAGGAGGATAGCGACACCACAGCATCCAAACAGTAATTGCTTGACCAAGCGGGTGTGGCTCGGCGGTGACGGCTTCTTCCCGCCATGTCGGGGGATCAGTGACGGTAGGCTGGGGGATGGTGGCGGCGATGGCGAAAGTAGTCCGCGGCGGGACGCGACTGTGGGCGAGAGGAACGTAGCCGATGTTATCGAGGGACTGAGCTTTGAGTAGCTCGTCGAGGTGATGTTGGTCAGATTGGGATTCCGTCTTGCGTGCATCTTCTCCATCTTCTGGGTCGCGTGGTTGAGCATGTCGTGAGGCCCAATATAGTGGCTCCTGTGTGCTACTGAGAGAAACGTCGACCTAGTCGAGAGTTGGCAGCTGAATGACGAATGTACTTCCGGATCGAAGTTCGAGTGGTCACCTGGACTTGCCGGTGCCGAGTGGTTGAACAAAGGGCGGAGCGAGGCAGCGTCGAGATGCCTCTACTCAAGGAGTGTAAGAAACGAACAAGAAAAGATGAACCAAGAAGGAACAAAGGAATGTGGAGAAATGGTCTGCCTAAGATGTCATCTGCAAGTTGGAACCTGTCGCTCGCTGTTCCTGAACACGTCGGTAGATAGTGGAAGGCGGGCGAGAGACCAGAAGAAGCAGAGGTTCAATGCGGCAAACACAACATGTCCATCAAGGAGCAAGCCAGTCGGTATAGAGAAGAGAAGCGGATAACCTTCCGGAGGATCTGCTGCGCAACGTTGTAAATGAGAGGGGTCGGAAGCATGAACCTTCTCTGCCAGACTCTCACGGGCGTTTGAAGGACACAGACGCGGGCGGGCCGATCTATGAAGGAGGAAGGAGGGTGACGGGAATGAAGCAGAGCGGAAATTCGACTTTGGGCTTTCCCACCACACGCGCGGCGCAATGCCAGACCATGTCACAGAGTGGTCCGGCACGCTGTTTCAGAGGCAAGCGCGCAGATCTGACTTGCGCAGGCATGCACGCTTCTGCGCATCCAGAAGCACCTAGCACTGCATCACGCACTCGCACTATATACAGTATCACGCGCCTCACCCATCCTATAGTTTGAACACACGGCACGCCCTTCATCAACAACGCCCTATCCTGCCCGACACGAATCTCTCGTGCGTGCCTGCGGGGTTCCGGTTCGGAACTTGAAACATGTGCAACGTTTGATGTTGGCCTTCGTCCCAATCCAGGATCGCGCCAGCCAGCCGCTCGGGACTAGCGGTTGATCTGGTTTCGTGGCGCGAGGCTCACACGACGGCTGGGGAATGAATGGCTTCGACTACCGTGTGCTGTGCGGTGGGCTTACTCGCTGCTGCTATAGGCTGGAGCTGTCTCTATACTAAACGGCCAAGTATAGCAACACGCAGTGGCTTCATGTAGAGTGCTATCCATTAATACGTTTCATGCACGTGGCCAAAACCAGATCTGACAGAGGCAAAGCAGTCTTGAGATTGCAGACTACAAATACAGTACCATGGTATCAAAAGCTAGTCTTACAAGACTCGTCTTGGACAGAGTCAGCGAGAGAAGAAAGCAGAAGGAGAAAAACGGGGTATCAAAAGCGCCCTCGCACACTCGCCTGCTCGAGACAGTCCGACAACCAACACCATGCGCCTGCATCTAACAATCCTTGGTCGGGTGGAAAGAAAACGGAAAGTAAACGTGTGCCACTCCAGGCACTCCTTCGTGTCCGTAGCACCCGCCCGAAACACCAACAAACGCCCACGCATCCGAACCCGCTAGTCCTACAGCTCCCTCAAACAACCCCGCCCAACGTCAGCTTGTTGCTCATTAGTTGTACCCATTAGATATGACCCATCATGTGTTCCTTCTTGCGCAATCGTGTCGCTTCACTCATGCGTTGCGATATGAGCCGGTCGTTCAGTTCATGCGAGACTCTTCCTTGCATGCCGCTGACCATGCGTCGTACTCAGCTAGCCTCCCGCGCCAGCCCTTCGGTGACCGGTCGAAGACTAGTTCGTCGAGTGCTATCGTGGGGTAGGCTGCTGCGCCGTACTCCGCTCAAGCTGTTGGCGCGAACCGAGTCCACTTGTTTCGATATCATCTCGTCGAGCATTCTCGTCACATCTTCAATGTTCCTCTCCGGCTTGATTTCCAGCGCTACTGGTTTCGGGCCGATCGATGACGGCGACCCCTTTGCGAAACTGCTGTTGCTGCCCTCGCTACGCTGGTGCGAGGTTCTCCTGCTTCCTGGTGAACCCTCACTTGCGAGCTCTTGTGCTGCCTCACTCTTCTTACGCGACGAGGTCAGTGCGGCAATCATCCGCTCTTTGTCCTCGAGTTGCGCGCGCAGATTGGAAATTTCTGCATCTTTTTCTGCGATCGTCGCAACTAAGCCTCCATCTTCGCTGCCTGTCACCTTATGCGTGAGCGACATTGATACGCGGGAGTGACTTGATCTTCGAGCCTGCAGCAGTCGCTTCTCTAGGGTCGCAATGTACCGGTTCTTGTCCACTAGGTCGGTTTGCAGAGACTGAATCTGTACCGTCTGTGTAGCTGTACCATCCCCATTTTCTCCAAGCGAGTCTTCCTCTTCCGATCCGTCCAGGGGAAGTGGGGAGATTTGGCTTTGCGAGCCGCGTGCTCCAGGCACTTCCAATGTGGCGTGACTTCCTGACGACCGTATAGAACTTGGCCGAATGTCGCCAATATTGCTCATGACAGAGCCGCGCGCTAGACTCATCGATGAGAATGACCGGTTGTTGTTGACGCCGAGTGATTTCGAGCTCAGGATGAGACGGTTCAGGTGCTCAATGCGCTCCTTGAGCGCAGTCCTGGCGAGTTGCATCTCGAGCATTTGCTCTTCATGCCGTTGCTTGTCCTCTAGCTCGCGCACCTTCTCCTCCTCCTCATCCTTCTCGCGATCCTCATCTACCTTCTTGCCCTCTTTGGCCTTGTTTTGCTCTTCAAGCTGCTTTCTGAGCTCTTGTATCTCAATGCGATACCGGTCCAACAAAGCTCGGCTTCCGGGGTCGCCGGCGGCGCCCACAGACTCTTCCGCTTTCTTGGCATGACTGACGATATTGTTCTTTGCGCGAGATGCGAACTTTAGTGTGTTCAGGGTCTCACCCGTGTGGCTGTTGGCTGCAGCAATACTACCGCTAGCACCAATCTGAATGGTACACAGGATACTGACCAAGGAGTTTCCGGAAAGAGCAGGTTGTAGTAACCGAGTGAGTTTACTGTCTCGATAAGGCAAGTGCTTCTCCTTGCTTGCCTTATCTTTTTCCGACGTCGCCTTGTCTTTGTCGCTTGACAGCCGACCGATAACGGTTCCTAGGGTGAGCAAGCTCTTGTTGATGTGGGATCCTTCCGTCCGTCTTTCTTTATTCTCGGCGGCCTTTTCAGAGCCAGCCAAATCAATAAGACTGAGTGTGGAAACCCGTACACCGCCAGGTGCAATAGCAGATCGCTTGCTGTCTTTCAAGCTGCCGCTTGCGCCGCGTTCGCGGCTTTCGACGACGATTTGGACGACAGCATGACTTCGCGAACTTCGCGCATTGAACTGCGTCCCTGCTACCCGACGGGCATTGTCACCGCGGGCGATTACTCGCAACAGCTGGGTCGGACTCTGGACGATCTCCTCGTTTAGTGGAGTGGCATGCACACCCCGCTTGCTGTCTTCTCGGAGCTTGATCTCCTCTTGGGCGCCAGGCTGCCCGTTCATGCCGACAATCGGCCCCGCAAGAAGGTCGTGGATCTTCTCGTTGTAGATCTCTAGGTAGCTGACTCGGAGGAGGAACTCCCGATGTGGTGTCTCTCGAATGTACGAGAAGATGTCGGTGATGGCCAATGGAATCACACCGGGGTTCGTTGCAGTGCCTTGCATGGAGAACGTCTTACCGGTTCCGGTCATGCCATAGGCGAACACGGTGCCGTGGTAACCCTCCATGACGCGACGAACCAGTCGCTTGGCCGCCCCATCATAGACCCGGGCATTATTGTCTTGGGTGTCGAATACATTGTCTACGCAATCTCAAGTCAGCCGCCGCCCCAACTTCATGCGCTATGCTGTGTAACATACCGTAAATGTACTCCCCGCCCTCTCCACCCTTATAAGCAATGGAGGACCGTTTGTTGTTCACGTCCCACTCCTGCTCCTGCTTGCTGTCTTTGGCTCCAACGTCTGGGCGTACTCGCACGCTGACCAAAACGTTTCCCTTGCCATCTTTGAGTATGGATTGCCTGTCTCCGTTTTGGTTGTCAGACCGGCCGCGTGCTTCGTCGTCGCCAATGTCCTCGAAGGTCGTTGCGCTCGTCGCATAGGATCCCTGGGCGGAAGAATTCCTGCTTCCTGGAGGTGAGGGCAGGCTCAAGTGACCCGTCTCCACCGCCGCCGACTCGCCGCTGCCATTCAGGAAGCTTGGAGGCGATAATGGCGACTTGCCCAGGAGGCCCCTGCCTCCCACATTGGAAACTCGGGGCTTCTTCAGGCTCCCAGCTCTTGAAGGGGTCTTGGGCGCTGACGACAGCCTCTGGTTCATCGAGTCGCTGTATGGTGTCGAGCTGGCCGACAGCGGGCTGGGAGGATGGCTCGAGGTCCTGCCCGTTGGGGGTTGTGGGAAGGCACCAATGCTGACAGTTTTGCGCAGGCCCTTCCCCGCCGGTAGGGGCCCCGCCGGCGAAGGGCTCGCTCTCAGCGTCGGCACGGTAGACGACGAGTATGTGTGGTGGTTCGGCGAGGGCCGCTGTGGCAGCGCCGAGGAAGACACAGCGCGACTAGCCATGCCAGCGCCGGGCAGCAGCGAGGCGCGCGAGGCGGGCGTGACGCTGGAGACTCGAGATTTTGCGACGGGCAGCGAGGGCAGCGGGCCCGTGGGCGGGGCGATGGAGGGCCGCGAGGGCCGGGGGAGCGAGTGGCTCGTCATGATGTTGGTGTTGTCGCGACGCAATTCGGCGAGGGTCGGTAGAAGTCAGACCCTTATGTTTGGTCCCCTACGCGGCCGCATCCATGAACAAGTGCGTGTCGCGGCGCGCAATGCGATGCGGATAGTGTACAGGCAGCGAGCCACAAGTCGTGGGAACGGAGACGCCTGAGGTGCCAGACAGCCGTTCGCCGTGTCAGTCGGGCGGGGGAGATCCCGGACGCGCGCCGCAGCGATTCGGTGTGCGTTGGTGGGCAGCACGGGAGCTTGCAGTAGCGTTTGAGCTCGGTTGGCGGTCGCGGTTCCGTGGTCGTGAGGGCAATGGCGATGGCGAAGGCGAGGACGAGGACGATGGCGCCGGGTGGTGCGCACTCGAAGCTGCGAGGTGTAACCGTCACGGTCCCGTCGGCAGAAGAAATATGGACCGTTGGACTGGCACAAGGAAAAGGAGCTCGAGCGATTGACAGTGACCAGGAGGCCCGGCGGATTGCCCAACGCGTGGACAGGGGGAGACTCGGCCGGCCACGCCACTAGCCCGTTTCTCGACGAACGATGCTCGATGCGGAGGCGACGTGGAAGGGGCTGCATGGGCTCTGGCATCCATTTGATGGCCTGCGGAGCCGGCAGTCTCCCACGACGGGCCACAAAAGCAAACCACCTCCCGCGAAAAGGGGTTCACGACGGGGGTTCACGACGGGGGTTCACGACGCGCGGGGTCGGGTCGTGAGTGGGCTTCGCACGCCGGCCTCACCACCCAACCAGCCCGTCGTCGCCTCGACGCACGCAGCCGTTCGTGCAGCTTGCAGATCGCCTACTCCAATCACCCGGTAGCGACCGGCTATGTACAGCTGCAGGCCACCGAAGCAGGCCTGCCCGCCGTCATCTATCTGCAGAATGGGCCTCGTATACTCCTCATCAACCCGGAAACCGACGCCGTACAATGCGATGGCGGCGATAGCACCCCAGCTGCTGGCTGCAGAAGACTTCGGAACAGGCACATTCTCCGCCCTCCGCGAAGCTTCTCCCACAACTGTCATCAGTCGCAGACCGTCCCGACTGCCCACGGCCTGCAACGCGCACGTCACAATGGCAAATGCCCTGCTCTATAATTTCCGACGCATAGGCACTCATGTCCACGGATGTGAAAGGCCCAGTGCGCGGGCCCAATCAAGACGGGATGGGCTGCGCGCCAAGGCCGTGTGGAACACCACGCTCCCCCATCACCGTGTCAATCATGGCGCCACTTCCCACGTTGTCTGCATGCCATCACAAATCCACGGGATGCCACTGACGGGTGCTGAAGCAGCAATAGTTTGGACTCGCACTCCGTCGACAAGACGGCCGAGTATTTTTGGGATCATCATGTGCTATAATGTGAGCCCGATATCGAAACACCCGGATCATGAGTCCGGATCCGCAGTCAGTGCAGAAGCCAGTTCGGTACATTATGTGACCATTGCGACCATTGCCAGCCTCCGCCGGCAGGGCGCCAGCAGCCTGTGCATCGTTGGAGTTGGGACCCTCCGTTTGGCCGTATTGGGCCTCGTCTCTCCTACCGTGGTCTCTCTCTCTCTCTCCCTCTATATATATATCTCTCTCGTCCTTGCCGCTACGCGAGACGCATTCTATCAATGTGTGACCACGAACCGCGGTGCCGGTCATATCCGGGCAATTTCCATCCAGATAAGGACCCATTGACCCCGCAGGACTGGGTCAAGGAGGTGCAGACGCAAGAGATGCGCATGACAGGTCGGACGGACTTGTTCTCGTCCCTTCAGATCGGGCAAGTTGTCCTTCACAGCGTACCCCAACCAAAGGAACTGGCGCCTGTGTATGCCACAGTGAGATATTGAGCACCCCACAGGCCAAGGTCGATGGCAAGCTCAAGCGCTCCGCAAAGTGCAATGCGTGACACCTGCACTCCGATCGACGACCAAGTGAGGTCGCCCATAGCAGGAAAGGGCTCATGCACACGACGAGGTCCCACATAGCCATGACGCCCAGTGATAAAATGTGATGCGACCAAACGAAGAGTAACAAGCTTTAGAGGTAATGTCGCCCAACTCACTATTTGGGCTTTCACGATTGCCCCAATCATGTGAGCTGGTTCCGCGGAAAGCTGAGTGACACGGTGGTATGGCTGTGTTCCTAGTGGACGGCCAGGAATTGACGCTTCGGCGTCGTGACGGGGTGTTGATGTACCCGATCCGGCCAATTCTGTGTGAGAGGAAAGTACAAGTGGCGGTAAACGAACCTCCATCTCCACGATCCCTTCTCGAGAGGTGATCCGTATCCTGGGATCATTATCGTCTCGACTTGTTTGTGAAGCTGTAGGCGACGGCGGTGGGGGCGATGAGCGGGCTGGTGGTGGTAGTACGTTGCTCAACGGAGCCACTGGTATGACAACCCCAGCTCCCTCTTGGTGTACGTGCGCCTCCCGATGCGCCAACGGCAACTCTAGTCTAGCGAGGTCGATTACTTGGGCGTGATCGTCCCCAGTGGTCCCGTCCCCTTGCCAACGAGTAGCCTGCTCTTGGGTCGCGTCTTTCAACGGATCATTATTAGACTCCCGCCAGCCGAGGAACGTCAGCAAGGTGTTGATCACATCTCGGACCAATGGAGGCGATCGTATCCGTAAGCCAAGAATGGCAGTCTTCCGAGCTTTCGTACCATCGTCGGGGCTGGGTATGTCCGGATTGGTGGGCTGAATGATCGCCGTTTCGATCGCTTCGTTGATAGCACTATAAACCCACCGCTCATAGATGTGCTCGATACAGATGAACACAAATGGTGATGTCAATGCAGCCTTGAGTAAGTGGAATGTGGAGACAGACGCATCGTAGTGTGTAGAAAATGGTAGCAATGGCGAAGCGCTCGAAAAGGGCACGAAGGTCTTCGCTGGAGGAAGCAGCGGCCTTGCTGGAATCAACCCAAGGCGTTGCAGGTAGGAATGGTAAGCCAAGGGGTAGAATAGCAGTTCAAGCGAGAGGCGGAGACTACCTGGCGTTAGTCCGTCATGTCAGGCCTAATGACAAAACCCTTACCAAATCTTGGTCACATCCCTCCACCGCCGATAGGATCGCTTTGTTCCCGGACTCGTCTGGCGATAGAGAAGGAGACGATCGAGGGGTCGGAGTATGAAAGTCGCATAGACAATAGCTTGGATGCCCAGGGTGTGCAGCAGCCGAGCAGTGAAGCCACTGTTCAGAAGTGACTTGCCGGAGAGTGCACGCTCCGAAGCAACGATGCGAGAGAAGGGCAGAGAGTCGTCAAAGCGGAAGGTCTTGGGCATATGTCAGATGGATGCATCCAGTTGGTCGGTCCCTCTTACGTAGATGCGCTCTCTGAGCGATCCAATCCACCATGTGCAAACGTTCTCAGACAAGGTGGAAACAAGAGCTATCGCATTGCCCGCCGTGTCTTCATCGTCGAGCAGCTGCAAACGCTCCTTGTACGAGCCCGGAAGATCCTGCGACGGCGAACGACGTCTCTCGACGACGCCTATCGAAGCTAGGACATCATTTTGTGCTTCCCGAAGCCTGCGCCCGTGGTCGTGCGCGCGGGGGTTGATGGGATTGCCTCGCTCGTCGTACAGCTGAATGTACCGGTTGACACTCGAGTCGCGTGCTTCCGGCGGCACCTCTCGCTGGGACGATGCAAGCTGTATGTATTCCGACGTCTGCGTCACCGTCTGGCTCGGTTCAAAGGCGGATCGACCCTGGTGCTGTTAGATAGGCCACGCTAACTGGGAGTCCTGGGAGTCTGCTGTACCAATGCGATCTTGGTCAGGAATGCTTGCCGGCCCATGAGCACTTATTTCCAGTCCTCAACCGAGAGCGGCGCGTAAACTAGACACGGAGCAGCAGTCCATCGAGCTTCCAACCTAGTACATGTGAACAACGCGGTGCTTGTCGATGATGCAGTCTAGCTCGACGTCAAACGCGCGCGCAATCGATAAGCTTTTGGAAAAATATCGCGCCGCCAAGAGTTCGAATTCACACCTCAACCACTACGCTGCACGATGCGCCGATAGCCACAGTCCGCACACTACGACACAATGGCCCAGCGAGCAGCTGTAAAGACGACCTACGCGGTAGGCCGCACTCTGCAGCCCATCTACTCAGGCGGAGGCCTTGCGCTGAGCGAGGATGGCCGCATACTCGCGGCCAGCTTGGGGGAAGATGTGCTGCTCACGGATCTCACGAACGGCAAAGAGTTGGGGAGGATAGAAGGCGATGGAGAGCCTGTAACGGCTTTGACTCGTGAGCTCGTTTGGCTACCTGCAAATCCAGCCTGCTAACCATCGCAGTAACACCTTCCGCATCCCACCTCATCGTATGCTCACGCTCCATGTCCATGCGCATATACTCGATACTTCCCTCCGACACCGAAGACGAACCGCTACAGCTCGAGCTCCTAAGATCGCTCCGGCCACATAGCTCGCCCGTAGTTACATTAGCAGTGGATAGAACCGGTACGCTTCTCGCTACAGGTGGCGCGGACGGCATCGTCAAGATCTGGGATATCGTGGCTGGATATACGACACACACCTTCCACGGTCATGGCGGAGTTGTTTCTGCGCTGCACTTCTTCCAGGTGGAAGTCACGGCCAAGAACGATGCAAGCGGAAACAACAAGAAGAGAAAAAGAAGGAAAGCGAGGGAAGAAGATGCTAGTGCAGACGAGGATGAGGGCGAGACGAGCCTGGAGTACAGGCTCGCATCAGGTGCCGAAGATGGCAAAATCCGCGTCTGGGATCTACACAAGCGAAAGAGCGCTGCAGTGCTTGACTCGCACGTTTCCGTCGTACGGTCGCTCGAGTTTTCCTCGGCACAAAACACACTTCTATCCGGAAGTAGGGACAAGACACTGATACTCTGGGACGCCCACAATTGGAAACCCAAACGTACCATTGCCGCACTCGAAGGCGTTGAGAGTGCAGGCTTCGTTGCGGATGGACAACTCGTCTATTCCGGTGGTGAGAATGGTCGCTTACGACTTTGGAATTCGACCAACGGACACGAAGTCACCCGCGAGCAAGAACCCGGTACCGAAATGGACGCCATCGTCGACATTCTCCACTATCCATCACTACCTCACGTCATCTCGGTTCACGCTGACCAGGTGCTCAACTTCCACTCGCTAGCACCCGTGTCACAGTCTTTCGTGGAAGACACCATCGATCCTTTGCATATCTTCAGAAGGGTTTCTGGCACTCACGACGAGGTGATTGACCTAGCCTATGTCGGCTCAGACAAGTCACTCCTAGCACTGAACACCAACTCCGAAGACGTTCGGATAGTTACTTTGAACGCCTCAAAAGATGCTGCCGAGGGCAGATATTTTGGCGCAGATGTTGCCTTGTTAAAGGGCCACGACGACCTGATCATCTCATTGGATGTCGATTGGTCAGGACACTGGCTTGCAACAGGTTCAAAAGATAACACAGCTCGACTTTGGCGTCTAGATCCAGCAAACGACTCTTATGTCTGCGCGGCCGTACTGACAGGCCATGCGGAATCGCTAGGCGCGATCGCATTACCACATGCACCTCCGCAAACATCATCTGCAGCATATACCGACCCACTTTCACACCCTCCCGCATACATAGTGACTGGATCACAAGATCGCACGGTGAAGCGCTGGGACACCAGTAAAGATATGAAACAAAAACTCCGCGCAAAGTACACCCGAAAAGCTCACGACAAGGACATCAATGCCGTCGATATTGATCCTTCGAGTACCCTCTTCGCTTCCGCGTCGCAAGATCGCACTGTCAAGATTTACTCCGCTGCAGATGGAGAGGCCATAGGTGTGCTCAGGGGTCATCGCCGAGGTGTTTGGACGGTCAAATTCCAACCAAAAGAGGCACAAATTCCAAACTCTGGTGCCAAAGGCGTAATAGCAACGGGCAGTGCAGACAAGACAGTCAAGATATGGAGCTTAGCAGATTATAGCTGTCTGCTGACCCTTGAGGGACATTCCAACAGTGTTCTCAAGCTGGCATGGCTGCCCTACCGCCCCGTCGACGCAAGAGACAAACGCGGCCCGCAAGTCGTATCCGCAGCGGGTGACGGCTTAGTCAAGATTTGGGATTCTGCAACTGGCGATGTCATGTCTACACTCGACAACCACACCGACCGGGTTTGGGCCCTGACCACGAACTCGACGACGGGCACTCTCATATCTGGCGGTGCCGACAGCATCATTTCTTTCTGGGAAGATACGACGAGTGCGACGCTCGAAGCAGTTACCACAGCGGAAACAGAGCGTGTAGAGCTGGACCAGAAACTACAAAACTATGCTTACGCCGGGAATTACCGCGAGGCTATTACGCTGGCCCTGCAAATGGACCAACCAGGCCGCCTTTTCACCCTGCTCAAAACTGTCACCGAAACAGAAGTACCGGACGAAGGTAGTCTCACTGGTCTGAATGCCGTCGACGACGTCCTCGCCACCCTCGCAGACGAACAGCTCTACAAGCTCTTACTGCGTCTCCGCGATTGGAACACGAATGTCCGCTCCGCACCAGTTGCCCAAAAGATTCTTTGGGCAGTAGTGAAATCGTATCCTGCGGCTAGACTGGCGAGTATCAAGCCGGCGGGCAGGGTGGGCGCGAAGGGTAGTCTCAAGGATGTGATTGATGCTATTAGGGCGTACAGTGAGAGGCACTATAAGAGGGTAGAGGAGCTGGTGGACGAGAGCTATTTGCTAGATTTCACTTTGAGGGAGATGGACGAGGTGGGGGCTATCACGAAGGAGGCGGGGCAATTGGCACTTGGGGGTGATGTTGTGATGGTTTAGTGAACGGTAGGGGTGAAAATACCCGTTTCTTGAGAGCAATTAGATCAATTGGTCATGTTGACCCTTTATGTCATCGAAGTTTGCTCAGCATTGCCATGCGATATCTATAGAGTCTCCTTATTTGACACAGTATCTTCCTCATCTCCAACCAAAGTAAAGCTTATTCGGCGCAGAAAACTGAACAGAAGAAGCGGTAACGTGGGTGACCTTTCCAGCGGCAGGGTGGAAGTGCGGCGTTGTCCGGGGTGTTGGACGAGGTATCGGCAGCGCATCGAGAGTGCGAAGACGGGGCGACTCGAGGCTCGGATCGTAGGGTTTGGTTTCAGATGTTAGACTGCAGTCTGCCGTTTCGGACGCAGTACGGAAGGCAGTTGGACGTTCGGTGTTCAAGGCACTTTCGTTCTTGGGGGTACTTGGCTTCGTTGAACGAGGTGAGGACGGGCCGCGGTCGTGCGGTGTATCTCGCTCAGCGCCGTGTGGAGCGAGAATGCAGTTTCGATGCAGGCCCATGGGCTGCTTACATGGATCACCGTGCGAGGAATGGCAAGGAGGTGAAGAGTCGCGGAGAGAGGGCGACATATCGCGATGTAGGCGTTGCAGGTGGATAGCAGAGCGTGAGACGAGATGTTGAGTGTTACGTCCAAACTAAAGACATATAGTCGTCTGCGGCGTTCATAAAGGTAAGGGTCATGTCTGCGGGCCGTCTAGTGTTGGGAAGTAATAGGCTTTCGGGACGGGGAATGCACAGTGCAGGGGGGTATTAGCTGCATATTGACAAAGAACGAGAGGTGGGGAAAAGTCTTCGACCTATGGTTTGAAGAAGGCCGACGGTTAAGATTGTGGTGTTGTTGGTCTAGGCGGCGCTTGGATATATGAGAACAATAGTACCGGGACAATGGTAAAGAAGCCTAGTGTGATGTATAAGCCACATGAAGGCACCCTGGGAGAACACGACCAAGGCGCCAGAGCCTAGAGGAGATCTGAAAGGACTCTGCAGCACAAGCTAACTTGGAGAAAAAGTTCGAAATAAGTGGGTTGCTGATTTCAGTTCCCATGGCTATGTAGTACATTGGGTGATCCTCCAAACCTTAACGTGGATGCGTATTTTCTAGTAAATAAGATTCATGTATGTAAAGAAGTACGTAGGCTACTTTCGAAGAATAAGAAATTCATATTTATCATATCTATATAAGCACTTTTATTAAGAATAATTCTATTCATTGTAAGGCCGAGAACTTTTATCACGGAGCTGTCAGGCCGGAGGCCTAACATCTAATAAACGAAAGATAGCCTCTATTAGAACTTCTATTTACTCTATTAAGTAAATAATATGATCTAGTGACATACAGCGCTAGACCTAAGATATAATCAGTGCGCAGCCCACTCATTCCACTCATGTCACTCCACTCATTTCACGTCACGCATTTCACTTCACTCACTTCACTCCACGCATTCCATTTCATCTCACTCATATCTCCGCGCAGGGATGAGGGAGAAGGCGTTGGCGATGTTAGTCTTCAGGGGTCGACAATGGGTGTCTAGCTTCTGTAATGCATTTCAGCTACGATACGTAAGACGGCATTCGCTTCCCCTTCCTCCTCAGGGTGCTAGCAACGAATGGTACACAGTATGCAATGAAATCATTCGTTCTAATATCGATATTCCCGTTATTGCAGAGAGGCGTAGACTGAACGCGCTCTCATTCGACGGCGCTACTGCACAGGGTAAGCAGATGCAGGCAATCTGCGGGAGACCGAACTAGCGGTGCAGCAACGTCCGGTGAACTGGTAGTGTCGAAAGCGAGGTAGCGTCTTGCTGCACTCCTAGTTAAGTTTTCCCTGCGCTACTTTGATTGGTGCTCTCCAGCAGCTGCAGCGAGGCGAGAATGGTCTTGGTCGCAGCTACGCGCCCACGCGCGGGGCATGACAGGCGGCAGGACAGGCGGCAGGACAGGCGGCAGGACAGGCGGCAGGACAGGCGGCAGGACAGGCGGCAGCGGAATGGTTGGTGTCATGAATATGATTGGAGCCCATCAGAGCCAAATACCCTCTCCTTTCCTCAGCTCCCTAGCAAGGACAGACTTCGACTTGTCTTGCAACCGAATTATCACTCTACTCATGGCCAATACCGATATGCAGACCCCTCTGGCGATATTTCCGACGCCTCCGCATGTGCTCCTTGAACCCACTGTCACCTACTTCAGGCCTGAAGAAGTCGACCTATGTTACCAGGCTGCATGTCGAGGAGATCTCGACGAAGTAAAAAAGCAAGCCCACCAGCTCTTGCACGAAGCTCGGCCCTTATCTGAGCCGGAGAAGCCCCATCCAGCGTGGTTGTACAGCTCGCTTTCTACATCTATCGAGAAGCAGAACGTTGAGATCGTGCGTTTCTTGCTCGACGAGAACGTTGTGGGCGAAGACTTTCCTGCTGATGTCGCCGTGTACGCGCGAGCGTTCTCTGTGTTGAACTTATTCCTGCAGTATGGATGGGACATCAACCAGCCAAGAGGTCGGAACGAGACCCCTTTGTTGAGGTAAAGACCCTTTCTCACAGTGATAACTCTATTTTTTCATAACTTTTTCCCTGTCCTGCGTCCGCGTTTACATTGACTGTGTTCCTTAATCTAACAAGTCCCCTTCATAGCATCCCCCTGTCCACTGGAGACAAAGAAATGGTCACCTGGTTCCTCGACCACGGCGCTGACCCCAACGCCCGATGCGCGTGGGACTTCACGCCAACATCTCAAGCTGTATTTGAGGCTCCTTTCTCTCTTATTACCTACATCTTCTCCCGCGGCGCTGACGCGCAACGCGGTCAACTCCTGCAGCACGCCATCCACCGGAACGACCCTAACGCGCTCACTATAGTCCAACTACTCGTAGAGCGCGGCGCACCAATCAACGAAGTCAAATACGAAAACGAACCAAACGTGTATTGGGAGCGTGAGCCGTTTGGTTTAGGGACACCGCTCCATCGGGCCGCTGAGCTAGGGAAAGGGGATGTTGTTGAGTATTTGTTAGAACAGGGAGCTGATCCGCTGAAGTTGGATAGTCGGGGGGAGAGGCCGCGGTTTTGGGCGGAGAAGAGGGGGTTTATAGATATTGCTAGGGTGCTTCTTGAAGCGGAGCTTACTCCGTCTACTATCAGACCTTGTTTGTAGGCGAGACTGACAGATAAGAGCAGTTGATTGCATGCCAAGAGGGCGGCCGTATCTAGTAATAGGACGTTTCAACATGTGACCAGTGGGTGCGGACGCAGGGTACTCAATGGACTCGTGCAAGGTGGTGGATCGAGCCAATGCCTGGTGCCCGACTCTGTATTTGTCTGAATCGAGCCTCCATGCGCTACCACGGTGGTAAGACTGGTAGTAACACATGTTAATTCTTTAGTTTTTTAAAACTTAAGGCTACAGCGTGACTTGAAGTAAAGATACAGTCTACATAGCGATGCTTGCGTTACGCGCATCCGACCCCAGAGCCACCCTCAAGTGTAGCCGCAGCTTCTCAATAGATCGCCACACGCTATCTGAGGAAGAACATCTCAGTAGTCATTCTCCGAGACCGCTCGAATCGAGGACACCCTCGTGGAGGCACGAATCGTAGACGAAGCCTCGGTAGACGTATTGCGCGAATCGATCGTGATGACTGAAGGTTGGCTGGCAATCGTACTGGGCCTCTCCCCATACATGTCGTCGTCAACGACGCTATGAACCCTCATCTCCTCATCCTCATCTTCATTCTCATCTTCATCTTCCTCCTCTGCATCGCTCGAGCTGCTCGCTCGTTCCGCCTCGGCATCAATAACAGTCATACGGTTCACGAACTCCTTCTGCAATTCTTTCAGCCACGAAGCTAGCAACTCACCTTGCAGAACACCGTTATGTGCCTGTACAAGATGTTCTTTGAGATCGAGGATGAGTTTGCGACGCCGCTCCTGGATGACGTTCTTAGAAGTCTTCTTCTTCTGCTGAAGGCGTCGCTCGAGTTTGTGCGCAAAACGGGTGGCATCGGACAGCACCTGCGGCGGGAGTGGAACGACCCCGGCGAGTGTGAGGCCGTAGTGGGACTCCTGGACTGTCCCTTCCATGGCTCTGTAGAGCATTGTCATCGTATCACTGTTGCTGATCTAATAATCGTTAGAACATATGAGAAAATGATAGTTGAAGTTTACCTCGACAGCGAGATGCAGACAGACTACGCCATTTCGCTCTGCCAAGTCCTTGAAGTGAGTGGCAAACCAAACAAGTGCCTGTCAAACGTTAGTCATGGTTTCGTTAGTAACGTACAACATACTCTGCTATCAACGAGTGCTTCTGCAATCGCGATGGCAATAGCCAGTCCGTCTCGCGTACTAGTACCCCTTCCGAGTTCGTCGATGATGGCCCTGATTTGGTCAGAACATGCACAATACTGCACAACCTCGAAACTTACATGCTGCGCCTGTCGATATTCCGCAGAATGAATGCAATCTCTCGCATTTCAACTGCGAAGGTCGACACATTGCTTTCAACATTGTCGTCCACGCCCACTCTCGCAAATAGATGGTACAAGATTGGAAAAGAAGCTGCTCGTGCCGGGACACTGCCTTGTTTGTCAATTATTTCAATCTCGGTGTTCACAAAAGAAAAGGACCACCCACAAGCTTCCAATCTGGGCCATGATCGAGAGGAGCGCAATAGTACGTATGAAAGTGCTCTTGCCACTCATGTTGCAGCCGGTAATAATCTGGAATCGCGATTGCTGAGTAGAATAGACATCGTTCGGGACAAATTTTGTCTTCATGATATTCTCACAGATAGGATGACGAGCGTCTTTGAGACCCAAAGTGTCACTGATCCGAGGTCGAACTGCGCCCTATTAGAGGTATACTTCAGAATACATCGGACCGTACCATAATCATGAATCGTCACGAGGTGTGCAAACGCAGAGAGCTAAACACATTTAGCACCACTGCAATGCTTGTTGGGGCGATATTATCAAACCATGTCCAGCATCGCTATGGCTTCGCAAACCTTGAACAGGATCGACATATGCCCGCGGACCTCCTGGATCAGATCTTGAACAGCCTGATCGCCTGATCTGATCAGTATGTGTCGACTTCTTGATGCTCATGACACTTACTCATCAAGACGACTTCTTGATGTGAAATGGTGATCTAATTCACAAGTTAGTCAAGATCAAAATCACCGTAACGCGCTGGGTACCTTCTGGTTCCGTTTCATCAACTCCACAGTCTGACATTCGATGGAATTCTTCTTGCGGATGACATTAGTAAAGACCGGAGGCAGCGCCCTAGTCTCAAGTTCTGCTGCCGATATGCGGATATAGAAGTGGCGCGTAGCTTCATACTTGAGATCGAGGACAATGTCGTACTCCTCTATAGATTGTCAGTCCATTAGCTGTAAAAACGACGAAATTCCCTTACGGTTCAACTCGGTGGCGTGTAGGTACGCGTCTTCCATTGCTTCCTTATACGTCATGCGAGCGACATCAAGTAGGCCGTTGACTCCAGACTTGACTGCATAAGTGCGTTGGTTCCTGAGCTCGAGTGGCTGTTTGGCGTAAGCTGTGTCTTCATTGATAACGCTGTCGATCAGCTCCTGGATTGGTCTGATGTTCTCCGGTGCGCAGAGCTGAGTGAACGTCAGCGTTGCGATGTCTTGACACTAGGGACTTCCGAACCTCGCGAATGTTGTTAAGCATCCAGCTCCTGGCACCTGTCAGACCCTCGTAGATTGAATTTACTGAGGTCACAAAATGCTTCAGCATGATGACGTTGTTGATACTCTGTTCAGTAGTCTGAATGCTGGGCTTAGTCGGGATGATGATCAACTGTACATTGATCAGCAAGGATGTTCCGTCAGCCATGGAACACACCGTACAGCTGTCAGAATTCTGTCGACATCGAGAAAATTCTTCAAGGCTGTTCGGGTGGCATAGAACATGTCCTCTTTGATCTGCAGCTCATCCACGGCATCATATCGTGTATTGAGAACGTCCGTTTCAGTTATCGGCTGGAGGACGTTGCTACGCAAGAGTCTGGCTCCCATGGGCGTCTGTGTCTTGTTCAGTAGACCGAACAAGCAGTCTTTGGACTTCGGGTTCTGGAGATTCTGCACCAGCTCGAGTGAATATATGGTGGAAACGTCGATCATCATCGACCCTTCAGACGGCTCATACTTCATCCTGACTGAATGGAAGGGGAACTTGACGCCTAAGCCGAGCTCGATGTACTTCAGTACCTTTGCTACTGTTAGTTGCAAACACTCCGCATTGGAGCAAGCACGTACCGCTGCGATGCAGCACACGGCATAGTAGCTGCCAGACACGGAGAGCTTGATAGCTTCAACATCTTCGGCAAAAGCTAGGGTCGAGATGTACTCAAAGCCCGTGCTTTCGGCCCAGTACCTGCGGTCGAGAAGCGTCATCTCGCTCTCCATGATCTCAAGATTTTCCTCGATGATAGAATAGAGCTTTGACTTCGGGCTAGCTGCAGTGGCCACAATGAGGATCTCCGAAGGTCCATATACACGAAGCTTATGCATTGTCTTCACGTACGTCTGGCTGTCGCATATTTGGCACAGTACCGCTTCTCCTGTATCGAGATTGACGAAGGCTAGTCCGACCATAGGCGAGATGCCGCGGGACTCGGTGATGGCGCAAACGACTTGCTGAGCTTCTACACGAGCAATGGTCGACGCGCCAGTCCTTGGACGAGCAGTGCCAGGTCTTGCAGTGCTTCGATGAGTCCTCGGCCGAGACGTCATCGGCCGTGAAATCGTGGTTCCATAGGTGTAAGAGGGGTACGAAGACCCTCCGGACGTGCTGTACGAAGGTGAGACATGCGGTGGCTGAGCCATGGTGGTCAGTTCAGTTACGCGGTTTATCGAGATCAAATCCGTCTTCAATTCCTCTCCACTCTTGAGGGATGAAAAGCCCGCAGTGGGTGATTAACCAGTGACGCGTGAGGAGTGACAGTATAGGAAAGTCCCTCGCTTCGCGCGTTATCCCTACTAGCGCGTTCTCTGTTATCGATTAGCCCAAAAATTTCGGGGATCTCACATTTCTACAGCCCACTATATCCTAACGTTTACAAAGTCGCACTCTGTACAGCTCATCCACAGGGCTGTGAGCACGCAATTTCTCGTACCGTTAACTCTCTTGATTTTCCGACGCACCTATGGCGACCCAAATCCCGCCCCCCTCGAAGCGCCAAAAGCGCGAAGCGATCGCGAAGTCCAGCGAACAGGCTGTAAGTAACTCGCGGGCACACACAATGCGTCGTAAATCCCAAAGATAGCGCCGACCCCAGTCTAATACTATGGGCACCGAAATCCCTGTGGATGAGCTTTGCTGACTTCGTACCCCGATTTCAGGACCTTACCTCAACCATCCCCGATGGAAGTATCCGCATCCGCTTCGTCGACCAAACGACCGGCTCTTCAGACACGCTCCCCGTCCTCACAGTGCCCCTCTCACAAGCTACCACGGTCAATCTCAATATCCTACTCAATGAGCTTAAAGACCAAGCCGACGACCGCCTCCCGTATCGCTTCTACCACTCCTCCACTACCGAAGCCCTCGGCGACAAAGAAGACGTATACACTACGCTCGTACTGCCAGGAAAAGTCTCAAGTGAAGAGGAGGTAGTGCTGCAGTATGCTCCGCAGGCCGTGTTCCGCGTAAAGGCGGTCAGTAGGTGTGCAGCGGCAGTATCCGGACATGGAGACAATATCCTCGCGGTACAATTTTCGCCCAAAAATTCAAGTCGCATGGCGAGTGGCAGTGGAGACAAGACTGTACGCGTATGGGACTGCGATACAGGAACACCGGTGCATACCATGAAAGGTCACACGAGATGGGTGCTGGCAGTCAGCTACTCCCCAGACGGGTCATTGCTCGCATCTGGCGGATACGACAACGAGGTCCGCATTTGGGATCCGGAAACAGGAAAACAAGTTGGCTCAGCATTGAAAGGGCACACAAACTATATCACGAGCCTCTGCTGGGAACCCTACCATCTGCAACAACCTGGCCGACCACGAGTAGCATCCTCTTCCAAAGACGGCACGGTGCGAGTGTGGGATCCGATCGGCAGTAAGATGGATTTCTCCCTGAGTGGACACAAGAGCAACGTCACCTGCGTGAAATGGGGCGGCACGGGCAGAATATACACTTCATCTCACGACAAGCTGATCAAGGTATGGGATGCTGCCAAAGAAACCCTCGTACACACGCTCTCAGGCCACGCCCATTGGGTAAACCACCTCGCTCTATCAACAGACTTTGTGCTACGAACCTCGTATTTCGACCACACTGGCAAAGTACCCGCTACCGATGAAGAGAAACTCGCAAAAGCAAAAGCACGTTTCGAAAAAGCCGCAACCATAAACGGCGAAATTGTCGAACGCCTAGCAACCGCGTCAGAAGACTGCACCCTCATTCTCTGGAAGCCCCTATCCTCGCCCAACCCCGTCACCCGCATGGTTGGTCACCAGAAGCAGATCAATCATGTCACCTTTTCGCCTGACGGCACGTTAGTCGCCTCAGCCGCCTGGGACAACCACGTTAAACTTTGGTCCGCGCAAGATGGCAAATTTCTCTTTACACTGAGAGCGCATGTCGGACCTGTGTACATTTCGTGTTTCTCGGCTGATAGCAGGTTGTTGGCGAGCGCTAGTAAGGACACGACTTTGAAGGTGTGGGATATGCGAACAGGGAAAATGAAGGAGGATCTACCGGGGCATAAAGATCAGGTGTTTGCCTTGGACTGGAGCCCAGATGGCGAGAGATTGGGAAGTGGTGGAGCTGATAAGCAAGTCCGGATCTGGAGGAATTGAGGGAGCTTTGTCCTTGGTTTGGCGGTGAAGTGCCAAGCAGAAACGTCTGGAGTCAGATAGATAGACTTTTGATACCCTCTTTGTGGCTGGGAACTTTTGGAATTCTAGAGCCGCAAGCAAAAACCCGTTCACTTTTAAAATTGCGGAATTGGTGGCCAGAAAAGCAAAGCTAATCATAAGAGAACGGTCCTGACGGAAGCGAGGATGCTGGGAGGAGTCTAATGCAAATTACAACAACCACATACGCTACTGGAGAGCTTCGATGCACATTTGACCTTTGTAGCTTGTAAGATGTACAAGATCGATGAGTGAGACCTTGGTAATATGATACCTTGGACATACCGATTGCGGAGCAATGATATTCGAATAAGAAAAGCAGGCTTGTACCACTGAGCTGTGAGTCTCAAAGAATAATCTAAAGCATTACTAGCCAGCTTTCGAAACTTCCAGACATGGCTTGACATCCAGAAATGCATGCGCAGCATGGGAAAGGACAAAACCCTCCAGACCCCCAGCACACAAAGAAAATACCGATGGTATGACGCGGATGGTGGTGGCAGCTGTACTTGTCGCTGAACGAGCCCATCCATGCTCGGCGAAAGTAATCCTAAGGTCAATACCCAGACATCCCCACCCGCTCGCTCAATACTTGTTTCGTTTTCATCAACGCCCCCAACGCATCGTGTGAACTCTTGTATGCAGAGATGATAGTGTTCAGCGTGGCCATAACATCTCATTCCTCCAAGGTATGCGGCTCGCCCCAGGTTCCAAAGCCAGCGCGAGAGCCAGCGCGTGAAGTAGCCTTAGCCTCAACCTCCGCCTGCTCCTTGATCTCCAAATAACGAACCTTGGCTCTCGCAATCTTGAGCTCCACCTCCGCCGCCTCGATCTCGGCCTGGATTTTCTGGACCGCCAACGGCACATCGGAGTTGTCGATCTCGCGTGTCACGGAAGAGGGAAACCGCTCGGACGTTGTTGAAGCAGAGAATTCGGCTGCAAAGGGCGAATTATACGATCGCAGACTCACAGAATCGGGCGAGCCGCCACGGCCGCTGACGATGCGGCTTGCACCAGAGTGGCGTCCTTTGGTGGTATGCTTGGACTTCTCGGGCCGAGCCCAGCCGCTGCTGTTGGAACGGCGGAGGCCTGTTTTGCTGTTAGTATGAAAGACGGTAACGATACGGTGGAACTCTTACGCTTGCGGTGCTTAGCCTGAGAACGAGCCTCATACAACTCAACGTTTCTCGGTTTCCGTCCCCGCTTCATCCCCTTAGGAACCTCCGGTTCAACCAACTCCTCCAAATATGAATCCTCCCCCGAGCTCCCAACCTCCTCAAACTCATCCTGTGAGCGATCAACCTCACTCTCCAAATCCGGATTCTGCAACTTCGCCTTGATCTCCTTGATATCGGCCAGTCTGCACCACGGATGCTTAGCCCTATGCTTGTCGACCTTGGTTAGTAGCAGCTCTTGGAAGGCGGCTAGGTCGCCACCGTTGAGACGCGCGATGGCTTGGAGGTCCTTAAGGAATTGCACGCCCCAGTTGCGGGGGTCGTCTTCGGTTTGATCTTTGATGTGGTCGCGGCGCTCGCAGTCCCAGGCACGCATGCGGATGTCCTCCGGGATGATATCTTTGACTTCGGAGATCTTGAAGGATCGGGCGATTGCGGGGAGGATGGCGTCGACGACGTCCTTGGTGTCGGCGTTGAGTGTGGCGTATCGGCCCATGATGGATGCTGGCATCCAATCTTCTTAGTGAAACCTGTGCTTGTCAGCTTTCACTCCAGCAGTAATGAATATTTATCAGCCTAACAGAGCAAGACCAATCTTCTCGCGCTTTGTCGCGGCGAGTTCTTGACCGCATATAAGCAGTCGAGAGGACTCTGAGATCTGCATTGCTGTCAACTGAAAACTTGGGAGGATTCACTTACCTTTCCAAGTAGAGGAGACCAGTCTGCCCTGTTTCAAAGCAAGTCGTACTCCTCGATGCGGCGGGTCGAGAGTAGGGCGAAGTTGTTTTTGTGAGCAGCAAAACTGCAATAGCTCTTGCTTTATTATGTGCGAACAAGCCAAGAGAATTTGTAATCGACGTGAAGGCTGGAAGAAAGCTCTAGCGAGGATGTATTGCAGCCTTGAATAAGTTGACGCGTAGCATTCACGAGTGAAGCTGGCAGTTTGGGCTGTTCAAGCAATGCCGTCGCGCAGAGCGTATGACCGTTAAAGCTGGTTAAGTAAAGATTGTTACTCTCTTGAAGTCGCGAAGAATAGGAATGAGCAGATCGTCAAGGTATGAAAATTGTGGGATGGGTGAAGAGAGTATTAATGTAACGTGAGGGCTTGAAAGACGAAGCTTAAGTGAGAGACGGAGGCAGCAGTTGCCATCTGTGGAACATTGTACGGGAATGACACGGCATATCACATTGGTGCTCGTAATACCATACTATATGGTGTTCAAACCAAACTTGAACAGCAGCGGTGTCGTTGTCCTGCTGAGCATGTTCTTGACCGTAGGCCAAACGAAGGGGCAGTTCTGAAAGGCCAGTGCGATTATGGATATAGATAGTGTTGCACGCTGGGCGGCAAAAGGATGAGTATTGATGTTCAAGCAACGCAATATATTACGAGAAGTGAGCTGTGAAAAAGATTGGAAAAGAAGTCTGAGCAGGCGAGGAGATCTGAAGTGAGTCCGGCAAAACCTCCCCCAAACTGGACTGCACGGACCAATTTCGCTTCGACATGCTTCCGACCCAACATCAGCTCTCTAATCCGAACTCAACTACCTGCACCATTCCACCAGGAACGAAACATGGCCCTCAAACGGGAGCGATCCGTCTCGCCCAAACCCTCTCTGGGAATATACCGTTCCGACAAGATTGTGGAGCAAACTTCATCCTTCAAAGCTGCTTTCTCACCAACACTGTCGGTCAAAGCGCTTCAGAACCTCCCAGAGTTCAGCACAGCGACACATCGCATGGCCGCATGGCGAACGCGATCACGGCAGAAGTCTCTGATACCAGACAAGAAAATCTTGTACGACTTGGGCTATGATGACGATGGCGAAAAATGGGCGGGGAGTAGGCTGCAACACGTGCTCAATGACACGGGTGCGGAAGGCGTTGTAGTTGTTGCGAGATGGTACGGCGGACAGAACATCGGACCGATCCGATTTACGCATATTGAAGATTCGGCGAAGCAAGCGATTTGGAATTGGAAGGTCGAAAGCGAAGCAGTGATGAAAGAGGCGTCGATCAAGAAGCAGAAACTGGAAGACGAGACGACGCGAAAGGAGCTGGTGAAGAATCTAAGGGAAAGAGATCTCAACATTTTTGTCTTGCGGAAACTACTTGCCGATAAGAATGCGAAGATGAATGATCAGGAACCTGCGCCTCCGACACCGCAAAAGGCGCCGCCGAATTATGAGACCATGTCGATGGAGGCGTTGAAGAGGATAGATAAAGCGAGGGATGCGAGTATCGCGTTCATTTTGAAAGAGATTGATAGGGTGGAAGAGAAGTTGAAGATTGCGGATGCTTTGGAGGACGCGACGCAGGATTCGTGGAAGGACTTGGAAGAGGGGCAAGAGTCTGTGGAAAGAGCATCGCGGTCACCAGTCAAGCAGGGCGATGAGAGCTAAACCTGAGTGGAAGAACTGGAGCTTCATACGGCGTGTGGATTAGCAAGATGTTCCAAGTTCGCTTTTTGTTGGTGTTCTGTAATACGCAAGCCGATGTCCTCCGTTTTCCAATGTCGGCAATTACGGCAATTCACGCCAACTTCCTAGATCGCAAAGAGATTGCCCATCCAAAGGTGCCGTACATCGACGTTGAGCCAATGCGTCTACGACGCCGTAGCACGAGTGGTACTCCCCTATTTGCCCGAGACCACGGCATCAACATTATCGGCCGCACTCTTCACCGCATCACCAAGATCGACACCCTGTCCAGGCGCCTCCCCAAACATCATCGCCGACATACCAGACGTATCCGTAATCATCGAATGAAGCCTATCCACCATCAGCACCCTTCTTCCCTCTTACAGCTACCCCGAATACTCACATAACACATCGTCCCACCGCGTCACCGACCAACTCCTTCCTCTGTCCTTCGCTCATACTGGCCGGCGACACATTCGGCACACTGTCCCTCGTAGCCGGCGTGTCCGGCGGCGGGGTGTTTTGTAAGATAGACTCGAACATGGCGTTCGTGCGGGAGGCGAAGTCCCACATGAAGAAGATTTTGCCGCCGCGTTGAGTGGATTGGGAGGGGTAGGCGGGGTGGGCTTCGAAGGCGCGGACTAGGGCCAGGTTGGCGTCGCGAATGGCTGGGAGTCGCTGGACGGTTGCGGATTCGACAGGGAGAGACATGGTCGTAGAGTGGGTCAATGTGGGCAGTGATGTGTGTTTGTGTTTGTGGAGTGTTGTTGAAGGTGCGGCGGGCGGAAAGCCGGGATTGCGCTTTAGTGTCCGTGCGATGATGGTATGCAGTTCCCTCGCACGAATTTGGCTCGCAGAGTCTTGACTTCTTATATTCGACGTCTTCTCAAACTGCACCGGATGACGCAAAGACTCATGACTGCAAGACTGGAGCTACTATTGGTGCGATGCAGGATCTATTGAGCCTTTGATAACAGCAAATAGTCCTAGCCGGGACACGCTAAAACGCGTTATCACGTGGAGTGATAACCACCTCTCCCACTCATCCTTACTGCCAGATGTTGGCGATAGAAGAGGTTGGGATGAAAGAGAGTATAAGAGGACATACTAATGATGTGGGCTTTCATATTGAGGTATAGCGAGATTCGATTCGCCGTTTGACAGTCAATGTACAGTAGTATACATATCGCTCTAGAGAGCACTCCATCCACCATACTCCTTTGCAAGCACCATTTCATAGAAGACTTCGAGCCCAGACCATTTTGAAAGCGGGATAGCCTTCCTTGTGTTCAACGTCCTCCTGACCATTCTATGCACCCGCCGCAAAATCATACAAATCGCCTCTGCTGTCCCGTACAACCGCATCCTCGAGTCTAGCCCACACTCAATGGCTCAAATTCCACCTCCCCTTCTTCAACCTTCTCATCAACAGCTTCCTGCCCTTCTTCGTCCTAATCCTGCTTAGGAAACCGTGCCTTCTCTTCCTCACCAGCTGGCTCGGGTTGTATGTATCACGGGGACCGCATCGGATCTGCATTGAGCCCAACGCAGGATGAGCTGAAATTTTGGACGCGAGATCGAGGGCTCCTGCTGATGGAATGGCGGGTGCGGTGGTCGAGCCGGGGGAGGGTATCGTGGAGGCATAAGAGGACAATGGGAGCATCGGTCGCCGGGGCGCGAGGAGGGATATGGAGCGCGCTGAGTAAACAGGTGACCTAAAAAATGTCAGTTGAAGTGCTAAACTATCTGGAGCTGCACGTACCGTTGCGCTGGTGCTGTGCACACTGTAGGTCTTAGGAGGGTGGTGCGCATCGTGGCGGGCCGCGCGACCACCCTCAGACACTGGAATGCAGTCATGGCAGTTTAGGTGAAGCAATTGCTTCCTTCGTGAGCAGTTTAGTCGACTCGGGATGGGGATGGTGATGGATGCTCCACGCGGGAGTCGGAGGTGCTGCCAGTTCGACTCGCCGACGACAGAAAACGACTATACGGGCCGTGCGCAAAAAAGTGCGGCTTCCCGGGTTGAGCAACTTTTCTCCACGACGACAGATTCTCTTCTCACACAACCCGCTCACTTCCGATACCCTCACGAGCACCACGGTCGCTTGAATTTGATTTTCAATTACCTGGTCTCACACTCAACATGACTCCCGAAACCCTCCCGCCGTACCGGCACATCTCGTCGCGGCCCATCTCACTCGCAGACGCCTCAAAGCTGCTCGACAAATACATCACAAATTCGGAACGCTACCCTCACCTACAACCCGATGCAATCATCACACCCAGCGGCGTCACGTTCAGCTCTAACGGCGGTCCTATGGGCGGCGTAGTCATGCACAACCTTCGTCGAGTAGCCGCAGGCCTGCGCGGCGAATACCTCGAGCCCGAAGCTACGCCAGAGCCCGAGGAGCTAGAGCCAGATTTTGGGACAACGAGCTTGAAGGGAGACGGTAAGAGGGGGAAGCAGGGTGGACTTGGTGCGAATGAGCAGAGTGAATGGCAGGATATGTCTGAGTTTGAGAGGGAGGAGGGGCAGATCGAGGTGGGGGACCTTGGGGCGACGACGAATGTTTTGGCGGAAGGCGGGGAGGTGCCCCAGGTGGAGGTTGTGACTGGTGCGGAGCAGGGTGGAGCTAAGAGAACGCAGGACGTTGAGGATGCCGGTATGGATAAGGAGGCCAGGAAAAAGGCCAAGAAAGCAAGGAATATGGAAAGGCTAAGAAAGAAGGAGGAGGAGAGAGCAGGCAAGTTGAAATGAGGAGAGATGTGCACGTCAACGAACATTACGACTTGTGTTGGGGCTCATGGGTATCTCAAGTGTTGAGGTATGGCAGGATAGTGCAGCTCCAAGTCCGCTCTACGAAAAGCCTTCTGGTCGAGTTCCAGTCTCGATTCTACACGCTCGCCTACGCGCCGGGCCACCGAAGGTTGCATCAGAGCTGAGCACAAAATAACATGGACTACCCACTTTCGAGCTCTTCCAGCTCATCCAGCTCATCCAACTCATCCAGCTCATCCAACTCATCCAGCTCATCCAACTCATCCAACTCATCCAGCTCATCCAGCTCATCCAACTCATCCAGCTCATCCAGCTCATCCAGCTTTCAAAGTTGTCCCGTCTATCTTACTTTGTCCATCCAGCGGGGTTCTTTTGTGTGCCATGTACGCTGCGTTCACCTGCTTGGTGGACGAGTTCCCCTTGCAAACATTACGATCAGCTGTGACGGAGTCCTGGAGCTTGCGTGCACTGCTCGCCAGATACTCGAATGCATCACAGCTGCAGCGCCTTGCTTGTGCTCCATTGCAGCAATCGGTGTCTAATCTGACCGCAGTCTGGAGGAAAAGATGACACGGAGAGACAAATGGTCATCCATGGCTGAAGCACTCGCCCGACAGAGATGCCCGAACACCAAACAAAGTTGCCTTTTATTAGTAGAAACGTCACAGCGCAACAGAAGTACATCTATTGGCTACTTCTTCATCCCTTGGTTGTAGAGAAAAGCTCTCTCTCTCTCTCTCTCTTTCTCTCTCTATAGTTCCCTATTTTGGCACGAGACACTGATATGTTGTTGCGGTACGGTGTAGGGTTAAAGTAAGAAGATATTTGGTGTTATCACGATGGGTACGGCCGGTCCTATCGGCCGAGTGTAAGCTCGCTCAGCTTGTACGCGACTCAGCCGACGCCACACCCTCGTCGGGCTGCCCGAGGCTGAATAGATGGTAAACGTGGCAGCCGACGCAAGCCATGCACCACCGATGCCGCATATTGGGTGGCACCGGTGCGGTTTTCTCGGTAACCTGATAACCTGGCAACCGTTGCAGACCGCCGGGATGGGTCGCGCCCACCAATCAACGCAGCGACCTGGCTTACTATTGCCGGACCTGACGAGTCCTATGATATCACCACACTGCGCATCTGCATCGTCCGATGAACGATGGGAGAGACGAAGTCGATGTCGCGACAGGACGTTGGGCCGGGCTGAATTCTTGGTAACAGGAAGAAGCCCATAGGGCGCTTCTAGAAACCGGGATGCTGGGTGTTCCTGCAGGTGGGCGGGGGAGCAATGGAGGCGATCCAAGCCACTATTACGCGCTAGCCCCGAGCCTTTTCGGAAAGCAACGAGGCGGCCTTCAAGCATCATTTCAGCGGGCGAGAGACGCCCCTTGGAACCTCACACACCCGGATCGCCGCTTACACACTTTCCGCAGCGTCACCAGCCAGCCCCACGCACCCCGTCCTCTGCTGAACCTTCATAATGCTGTCGAGCGCCGGCTCGCGTAAACAAGGATTGAAGGCGCCCGGTATGCCTGCACGTCCGAGCACTCACTCGGGGGGCTTAAACTAACCGTACCCCATAGACTCTCTCAAACCGCGCAGCACGTCGTCGCACTCCACCCAAACGCCAGAACACTCTCCCATTGACTCCATGCCCGCGCAATTGCTCTCCGCCATGCCGGCGAACGGCGCCCCCGGGCTGTTGCGGAAGCAGTCGTCGCCCATGATGCCCCCCTTCATGGTCTCTGCGCCTGGCAAAGTCATAGTCTACGGGGAGCACGCTGTGGTACATGGCAAGGTATGGCGTGAACAGGACCGCATTCTTGCCTCGCTCTAACAAGTCCCAGCCCGCCATCGCCGCCGCCATCGCCCTACGCTCCTACCTGCACGTCTCCTTCCTCTCAAAATCACATCGAACCGTGACGGTCCGCTTCCCCGATATCGAACTACAACACACATGGAACATCGACGAGCTCCCCTGGGACGCTTTCTCCGCGCCAGGGAAGAAGAAGTACTATTACGACATGGTGTCAACCCTCGACCCGGACCTCTTAGCGGCCCTACAACCCCATATCGAGGCAGTCTCGCCCAAGGTGCCAGAGGCGTTACGAAAGGTGCACCACTCGTCCTCCTGCTGTTTCCTATACCTGTTCCTCTCCTTGGCCTCGCGGAAGACAAATCCATGCGTGTACACGATGCGCTCGACAATTCCTTTAAGAGCCGGTCTGGGCAGCAGCGCGAGTATCTCCGTCTGCTTGAGTGCTGCGCTGCTGCTTCAGATCCGAGCGCTGAGCGGGCCGCATCATGATCAACCAGCGCAAGAGTGCGAATTACAGATCGAAAGAATCAACCGATGGGCGTTTGTGGGCGAAATGTGCATACACGGCAACCCCTCCGGTATCGATAACACAGTAGCTGCAGGCGGTAAAGCAGTTCTCTATCAGCGGACAGGTCCCGGCCTCCCCCCTCGAATTGTCCCACTACACAGCTTTCCTGAGCTACCCCTCCTTCTAGTAAACACACGCCAGTCCCGCAGCACAGCCGTTGAAGTCGCCAAGGTTGCGACTCTGAGGACAAATCATCCCGCCCTCACCGAGAACATTCTCAATTCCATCGGTCTTATCACAGAGTCTGCACACAAGCTCCTCACAACACCCGGCTTCGACCCAACATCTATCGAATCGCTCAAGTATCTAGGTGACCTCGTCACCATCAACCACGGCCTCCTAGTGGCTTTAGGTGTATCACATCCCAAGCTTGAGCGCATTCGCGAAATCATCGACCACACGGGCATTGGCTGGACGAAACTCACTGGTGCCGGAGGAGGAGGCTGCGCAATCACAATCATCAAGCCGCAGCCCCTGACTAATGGTCACGCAAACGGTACTCACCACTCCTCCGACTCCTCGTCATCAGACTCTGAACCAGACTCTCCCATCACCGCCAGCGCTTCCATCATCTCCTCCGGCACAAAACTCAAGCACGCCATTCTCGACAACCTAGAGATCAAGCTTGAAAACGAAGGTTTCGAGAAGTTCGAGACGACTTTGGCTGGTGATGGTGTGGGTGTGCTTTGGCCCGCTGTGTTGCACAATGTGAATGAAGAAGAAGGCGGCGAGGAGATTGACCAGGAGAAGTTTTTGAAAGCGGAGGGCACGGATGGGATAGAGAGGCTGGTAGGTGTAGTTAGTGGGCGCGGGAGAAATGTTGAACGAGAGGTTAGAGAGGGATGGAGGTTTTGGAGACCGTGGGCGAGCGAGTAATACGGTATGGTGTGATGTAGTTGTGTTTTCTGTTGCGGGAGCTTGAGTTGGTTTCAGCTTGGTTTATTCGCTTTTACTTTTAAGGTGTACCATATTGCATGTCTCGTTCCCACGCGAGCTGCGGCGTGTGTTTTGAGTAAAAGGCTGGGATAGGGATCGTTGGTCTGATCTAGCTTCGTTGGTACGTTGTAAGTAGAATTCTTCGTTGGTACGTTGTAAGTAGAATTGAAATGGAGGCGGATGTTTAGATGGTAGAACGGAGGCTCATAGGGGCTATTGAACTATATGCTCTGCACCACTTCGTCTTCAGGTGTGTTAATATGTAACTGTTCAAGTACTTCAGTCTGCATAGAAGCAACTCTTGTTGTATACAAGTATTATACGCATATAATAAACTGTGTGGAGCAGTAAGTACTGTAACGAAATGTGTGTTAGGTCGCGTTGATCCACTGCACGATGAATGGCTCAATGATACTATCACTTTAATTCTTTGCGTGGGCTGTACTTGATGGACTGTAGGCTTTTGAGCGTGCACATTGGTCAGCGGAACGTGCTCTGCGGTGAAAGGTGATTGGCTTAAGTTGATGACGCTCTTGTCGACCGAGAGACCTTTCCCAGCCCCCAAATCATCACCAACACTTCTGCGCAATCCGCACTAATCAGCTTCGTGTCCACGTCCTGATCGCTCGCTAAACAACTACTGTACTTCCACTCATCGTGCTTCTCTAATTGGTCGAACCTATGAGCCGTTCCACCTCCTACAAACAGCTGGAGGTCGGCCCGTTAGAAGGTGGCGAGATCTTGCTGGAGTGATACCGGGCTGTGGGGGCGAGTGCAACCGGGTGTGGGCACATCCTGGCGCATCCTCTCCTCCCCATTGATGCGATTAGATCTCGAACGGCACAGATGCAGCTGCTTTGACGCTGGGTGCCCGAGAATCAGTCTCTCGTATATGCAAGCCATCATCTGTTCGACCAACCGCATGAGCTTGTGGAAGGAACAGCCGTCCTCCCGCCCGCCACAATCTTTGAGATGCGATGTCCTGCCTTGATAAGCAATATGCACTATCTCCATCTGTTCCTTCTCTGTCTGATCGTTCTTCGTGCATGCTTGTTGTGGGGTTGACTTAACCGAACATGCACCATGACAGCCTCTACCACCTAGCATCGGAATGACAGCGCCCTGCGCGAATTTTACCTCGCCATCCTCGCTCACAGATTTCCCCACCGTCAATACTGTCACCAACCCGATGATGCCCTTACGATCACTTACTGCATTCTACAATTATCTATACGCTTGCACGGACCAAGAGCTACTTTCTTTCTTCGGAGAGGCTCTAGAGGCACTCGACTACAACAGGCCTCATATTAACCTTCTTGAAGGTGTCGACCCTTTTGACTCGCTGTATACTGCGTGTCAGCCCTGTACTAAAAGCTTTTACTAGAGTCCTGGAGTATGCTCCAGCGGGCACAAAAACGCAGCCGTCACGAATTGTGTGAGGACTGCTGTCGCACTAGTATCTAGGCGCAGGATACATACGATTCCAAAGCGCGAAGGATGCACATCGGTTGACGGGCCTTTCGCTCTATTCTCTCATTCATGACAAATGCAATCGGACCAAGCCACTCATTTACCACGAGTCCAGCTTGCAGTCATACACTTTTTGAGGGTCAGACTGGGTCCAAGAAAGGGGTCCAAGAAAGTGATTGTATGAACATTACTTCTAATTTGTATTCTACATTTGCTTTTCACAAGTTGAAATCCTCGCCCGGGTTCGCACCGTTGATATGGTTAGGATTCACCTTGTCCGGGCGAAAATATTTGTACCACATATCCGCCTCAGGTAGCTGCTTTACGTCGTGTGGTTTTTCTAAAGATCAAGTCAGTATGGTTCTCGCGCCACTACATGAGGAGATAACGGACCTATGACGGCATATTTTTCTATGTCCACTTGATGTTCCTTCCGCCATCCGGTTAAGTAGTCGAAATCGGCAACACACTGCTTATTTATGCTCATGTCCGGAAATGGATTGGACTCTTCGTGGACCCAATGCATGGTGATCAAGTTCAGGTTCCCAGTGCATTGAATCGTTTGCATCAACATGTCGACGCAGTGACCCATGTGGATGTAATACATGGCTTCAGACTCTTTGGCGTGTGGGAACTGATTGCGGGCGTGTGGGTAATAGTCCGGGTAGACGAGTTTTCGCAGCATGTTCAGGCAATGTAGCTGGTGGTATACGTCAAACGTGGAAGCATAGGCATCGTCCCCGAGACCAAAAACTTTATCCTGGAAGAATCAGCACATAAACTGAAGCAGAATACCGTCCAGCTTACTTCTAGCTTGGCAACCGTCGAAGGGTCTTTCCCCATGGCACGGATCTGGGCTGCTGTGATGGCATAGACGCGTGTGATTTCCCACTCTTCCCAGATCTTGTCCACCTCTGGGCTAGGCGGGCCGCGTGCAACTGAGGGATGTTTCGAAGGATATAGCGTCCCGTTCACTGTTTTTACTTCTAGTGGTAGATCGAGCACATCGAGAAGAGGGGCTGCGTGTGTGAGTGACAGGATATAAAGTAGACGAAATGTGAGTGGACTTACAATATGACGAATATTGCCGGAGCTTTGGATTCAATTTGGCAGACTGTTGGGCCCATGATGAGGCGTACAGTGCCAGCGAGGCCACAAAGAACACAATGTTACAGATAGTGAGAAGTTGAATTGATCTTGAGGACAAGATACGTTTATTGGAGCTGCTCTTGTATTTCTCTGCGTCGAGGAAGGTTACGCGCTCTTCCTCAGAGTCGGTATACGACGACATGGTCCTTGTGAAACTTAACGGAAGATCATAAAGTTTGAGAAAAAGGACGATGCAAGTTGCGCATTCTCGCTAATAGAGCGTTGTTCGCAACGTCCAAATCGATTACGATACGTCGCACGAGAAAGATAACTACCCTTGGTGCCTTCCAAAGTAGGACTAACAAGCGAGAATCCTTCCGTACGGGTACTGACCATTCAAACAACGCCTCCCCCCACACACATCCGCACTGCTATCGATGTTCATTCGAGGAAGTATTAAGAGAATCTTGCATAGGGTTGGCATTCACACAACCTTCCTCATTCGATTAGAGTACGCTATGTTGCGACATCACGCTAAATCCTACTAAATCCTTCTCCTACATCAACTCGACAGCGCAGGACAAGCTGGCAAGCCACCGAGGTATTTTCACCAGACTAGTGTTCGAACAACTCCCGCATTCTCGCATGACTTGCCTAGTCAGTGACGGTGGGGGAGGTCTAGTCAACGACTTCGCCAAGAGATTTGGCCCAGTCAGCACTAGGGTTTATTACTCGTTGACTAGAGATGTTATCTTGGTCTTGGTCTTCACGGTCTGGAGCTCCTTTGCATGGAAGCTATCTCGATTGGTCCCGGCGCTAGATAATACCAAGCTTTAGATTTAAGTAGTTTCAACGCTTTTCTCGCGTGAGCGGGACCCCCACAATGCTTAAACATAGTATGGGTAGTGTAGGTACAAGGTAGTGTGAGAAAGGAGAGGTGGAAGTGCCAGTGATAGTGTGGGATCGTTCCAGAAAATAGTCGTGGTATCTACCCTGATCTCGGAGGCTCCTTTTCTCTAGTCATCGACTAAGGCTTCTTACCCCTAAACGTTGACTAAAAAGCACATCCGTAGTGGTAGACAGGTAGAACTTGATCAGCCTGGAGATGTGAAATCAATGTTTCCATGTCCTGTCCTGGTAAGATCTAATCCTGAATACGAGTCACGCTACTGTGACGCCAGAGTTTTGCGGACCAAGTGGCGACAGAATTGTGGGAAGCCACCAACCTGCGTATGCACTGTATTGGTTTTTCAACCATCTTCAACAGCTAGCTCAAGCCCAGAGTACAGTGACCTTCCATATGCGGATTCTCATCCCGCTGCTTGCTCTCATGTCCTATGCGATTAGCTGACGACATGCAGAGCGTTATCGTCCTCGAGTTTTGCCCTCGTGCTACCATTCTGCTTGCATGCTCTTGGTACTAGGAGCGGCTCGTACCACAGTGGTATAAGAGAAGCATCGACCGACACCAAATCATCGCAACCGCTCCAGCTTATCCTTAGAGACCTTCAACACACGAGACTCAAAGTCAAAATGAAGCTTACTTTGTCAACCCTCGCAGCTACCCTGGCCGGGTTTTCTGCCGTAGCCTCAGCTCTCCCGACTCCGGTAAGTCATCCCTCATCCAAGACACACAACGCCATACTCTTCGGCTAGTCTTTTATGACACGACAATTGACCATGAAAGGCCGAGAGCACCGCGGAAGCAGTAGAAGCTGCATCCTACCCTCCCCTCCGCTACGTAGGAGGACTAAAGCAGAGGGAGGCTGATGCGGAGGCAGAGGCTGCATCCTACCCTCCTCTCCGCTATGTGGGAGGACTGAAGCAGAGGGAGGCAGATGCGGAGGCAGAAGCTGCATCCTACCCTCCCCTCCGCTACGTAGGAGGACTGAAGAACAGAGAGGCAGATGCGGAGGCAGAAGCTGCGTCCTACCCTCCTCTCCGCTATGTGGGAGGACTAAAGCAGAGGGAGGCAGATGCGGAGGCAGAAGCTGCATCCTACCCTCCTCTCCGCTATGTGGGAGGACTGAAGAACAGGGAGGCTGATGCGGAGGCAGAGGCTGCATCCTACCCTCCTCTCCGCTACGTAGGAGGACTGAAGAACAGGGAGGCTGATGCGGAGGCAGAGGCTGCATCCTACCCTCCTCTCCGCTATGTGGGAGGATTGAAGAACTAAGGCTGGAAAATCAATGGTCACGAGTGGCGATCTCGTCAATAATCGCGAAGCTGGCGGTACCTCCACTGAGCCCCTCGTTTACCTCCTTGGAGACGGTTCTGGTAATCGGTTTCGGGTTGCCATTAACTCGGGAGACATCGTAGTGATTATCAATTCATCTGTTATGAGCCTTAGCAATCAGTAGCATGCCTCCCGGTCACTTGGTCCTTGCTTAATCTCATGTATCTCTGGCTTACTCTGCGTTACTGAATGTGATTGGCTTCGTTCGTTCGTTCGGTCTAACTGCCTTTCATGATGAAGGGGCCCAAAGGCATTTTGCGTGAGAGGGTATCTGTCGAGAGCATTGGCCGTATGATTTTGATAAGAAGCATAATCCAATCGTTCTATGAGGTTGGCCTATGTCGACATGAGGTATTGCGCGAAGCAGCAACGAAAATTCCGAAAACAAAATAAGCAAAGGTATCCCAAACGCCGCGCTATGCCATGCCCAATATAACCCAATATGATCCTATGCGGGCGTCTTGATCATAAAGATCTATCGTTCGTTAGCATGCGAGTCAATAAGTTAACGATTTGGGCCGACATACCTCCTTCAACGCTTGAGGATCCATAAGAGCCATCCTCTTCTGTCGGATATACCGTTGTCGCACTGCATGTCGTCCACCGGCACTGAACGTCAGGCCCGCTACCGAGCTTGGAGTCGATGTGCCAGTCGTGGCCACGGAAACGACAGGCGTACTGTCCGAATCTTCTTCGCTTTCCGAACTTGAATCGTTGGCTGTAGGGTTCGACCGTGCGGCTGTCTTGGCCGCCTTCTTGAGCGCTTTCTTGAGCTGCTTTTCTTCTTTGCGGGCGCGTTTCTCGGCTTTCCGGCGGGATTTATCGGTGAGGGGTTCTGTCGAGGCTAGATCAGGTGAGTCGGTAGCGGACGATGACTTCTTCCCTTTCTTGTCTCTCCTCTCTTTCTTGTCCTTCTTGTTCTTGGCAACATGCTCGCCAGTTTCCGTATCCTTCGCAGCCTCTTCCCGGAGATCCATGCTCTTCTTCTTCCGCTTAAGCTTCTGTGCCTCCTCAACTGGCGGCTCCTCGCCCGACCGCTTCCGCTTTTTCGACTTCTTCTCTATGACCCCACCATCCGAGCTCTCCGGCTCAGACTTGATTTCCACCTTTACTAGCGCCTCCTGCTTGATTCGCGCCTCCTGCGCCTCTTTTACATCCCTTGTGATCTTATCGCCCACCAAGTAACCCCCACTGACAAAATTCATGAAGCCAAACTTCTGGTACACATACGCCTTCTGCTCAATCTTTACCTGCCTCTCCTCCTCCTTCTTCACCTCCTCCTCATTCCCATTTAATCGGCCGAGGATACTAGCGAGCCCTGCAAGCCCAAAGTTTGCCGCCTTTTCGCTCCCACGCTTTGCGCCGAGCCCGAGATTGTCGTCTTTAAGTAGCACGCGGATGTGCGAGTGCGACGCGGCGGTGTAGTGTTCGGCATGTGCAGCATCTGCGCCGAGGGAGGAGCCGGGAGTCCAGCCTTGGGACGTGAGCATGCGGTGGCCAAACCGGGAGGTGTTGTTGGCCCAGGTGGTATTCTGGGGATCATTGGAGATGCGAGTGCGGCTTGGAACCATATTAGCTGTGTTCGAGCATGTGAGGATTGAAAGTAGGGAGCGTACTTCTTCGGCGCGGCGAGACCCATTGTGAAGCCTGTGAACTTGGTGTGAACGTTGTTGGAGCAAAGTACGAAAGTCTAAGATCTTACGAAAGTCTAGATCTTGAAATTTTGGTGGCATGCGCACTGGCCACCGAACTCTTGGCACTGGTGTGGGGAAGGAACGCCTTTCACCGCATCCAACCTCGAACTCTTCACCTCACAGATCGCTACTCAAAACCTAGAGAGCGATCAATTGATCCAAACGGTTCATCCGACTAATCCTCAGCACTGACTATACTCCAACTCCGCGCTCAAGCTACGATGGCACCGCACACTACCAAGAAGACAACCACCACCGCGCCGCAGTCCACGTCCCGAAGCGCCGACCACCACCACCGAAAGCGCGTCGTCGAGCTAGTCGACGAGCATGTCGACGAGGAAGTTGTGTCTATTGATGAAGAGGGTATCGAAGCAATGGATGTGGATGAGGCAGACGCGCTCGAGAGTTCGCAGCACGCGCATAGCGGTGAATTACATAAACTAGTGGCTAATATGGTTGATGATGTATGTTGAGAAAGATGCAGCACAAGTAGCACAAGCAGCACAAGCAGCAGATGAAAGATGCGGAACCGAAAGAGGTGAAAGGCACTGACGCACAGTAGCAACGCAAGCGTCACCATTTCCGCAAGCAAAGCGTCCACACCGCATACGCCAATACCCACGCCGAAACTCAGGAGTCCATTACTTCTCTGTTTGATGAGCATGAGGCGGAAGCGTGAGTTCAAGAGGTTCAAGATATTGTGATGATAATACTGACAACTGACACTGTATACAGATTCGAAGCCCACAATGCTCAGCTTCATCGCCTGGAGGACCTGATCAAAAAGAAAGGGGAGATCGAGAAGGCGATGGCAACAAAGGTCGCTGCTCTACGTGCAAGCTACAACGTTAACTCGGACTCGTTGAGGAAAGTCATCGAGCGCCGCCTAGGGGAGCTCCACTAAGCTGCGATGGAGCCTGTGCTGGAAGGACGTGGATGATGAAGTGTACAGTTCTTGTATCTGCTCTAAGGGTTTACGGGTAACACGGTTTGCTGAAGCTTTGGCGTACGGCGACATATGGTAGGCATCGGAACGCTCTAGCAGGCGAGAAGTAGGCAATTCATAGGTACTGAATGTCCTGACCAACCCAAAACAATACATTCGTGGTCATCCCGCGCATGCGGTTCACAATCCAAACAGCTCTCTTGCATTCTCGCTAAAGATGCCCTGTTTCTCCTCGTCATCCAAGAACGTCGCGTTCACAATGGCCTGCGTGCTCGCAATATAGGCGGCGTTGTTAGGAACGGGTATGTAGGGGTAATCTGTCCCGTAGACGATTTGCGACGGCCGGATTCCGTAGCCAAGAAGGCCTTGGATTTGGAAAGGGAATGTGGGCCCAGCACTATCATATCCGTTAGTTAGTACTATCTCTATGCGCACTCCCGTCTGTTCGTCCCACCCGTGACCATCATCCCATTACAGATCACCAAGACTCAAAGAAGGAGAGGAGAGAAACTTACGTATCCCACCACAATCTGCTCCTATAAATCTCCAAATTCGCATTCCGCACCTCCTGACTCGCAGTCGTCAGGAACCGCGACATGATACTCGGAAACGAACCCCCGGCGTGCGGGACAATCCAGTTCAACTGTGTGAAGTTGACGAGCGTTCGAGTAAGACTAAGATCCATGAAGGTGCGTGCGGTCTCAAAGTAGAATTCTACCGTGCCGGGCGGATACAGGGTCGGGTTTGCGGATATAAGGGTGCCGTCTGTGGATTGGAGGCAGGGTGCGTTGGGGTGGACGAATATGATGGGTTTGGCGGATGAAGTGTTGGTGGTAGCTAGTTGGTTGAGGTAGGTAAAGAAGGGCGTTAGCTGCGCATTGCCGAGATACAGGCCTTCGAAATTGCTAAACAGGCCGATGGCAGAAGCGTGCAGAGTAGTAAGCGCATATGTAACTTCCGTAATTGCAGCTTCCACGTACGGAAGTGGTGTTGTTGCATAGAAGGAAATGTGCTCTGGATACACTTGTGTTAGGGCTGCGAGATATTCGTTCAGTAAGCGGGCAAGCGCAATGGATCTTGCTGCGTCGCCGGCGAAGACGGTGGTCCCGGGTGTGGAGATTAAGACTATGCTGTGCCGGATGCTTTGGCTGGCCATGAGTGCGAAGTGGGACTCGATAGTCCAGTCTGGTGTTGGCAAGCCGGCGGTTAGAGGGACAATGGTGCGGTACCATGGCGGAACGACGTGTGCTGCAATCTGTCTGAGTAACCACACATTCCATTCCATAACGACCTGATTCTATCCTCTCGTGCTCCACTTACAGTGAACGTCAATCCGGGTGGCATTATGAAGCGCTGCCGGGACCACTACAGGCGTATATAACGCTTCGATTGAGTCGAGAGCAGCTGATGCAATGGGGAGAATGTCAAAGTCAATGCCATCTAGGGTAGTCAGGATACCTGATGAAAGTAGTGCTTCATAAGGCACTCTACCTGCTTCAGCTGCAGAGATGATTGCATCTCTATCAAAGCGAGAGGTCGCCGCGAGAACAGAGATTGAGAAGAGAAAAACGAGGGACGCTTTGATCATGTTGATTCAGTTCAGTTACACCTGGTAGTATTAACATTAAGAAGGCGAAAAAAAACTGACAAGGTTATCTCTATATAGCCTATGAGTATTCGTAAATGTCTTTAGCCGTGCCGTGTTGTGGCTTTCTTGTGCGACCGAATTGATCTACGAGGCTGAAGACTTGCCGCTTTAGTGGAGTGGTAGGATTACTCAGCGTCAGTCATAGATCAGATTTGGCTTTCGCGTAGTACCTTGCGATCGTAGGTGATGAGAACTATGTTTGGGACTTGGCGAGGTGCGACATGCTGAGCCGAGTGAGGTGTGACATGCATGGTGATCGCAGTGCGTGGAGCACTTTCTAGATTCGGCCATGCAGACCATGTCGGGACCTTGGCGTTAGGTATACCACCATTCATTCTGGCTAGCCGTACGGAAGTAGTTGATAGACTCCAGGGGAATGCAAGCAGAAGTGGAAGTCTGTGCAAGAATCTCTTGACCCCAGTGCGGTATCTAGGTAAATGAAGCGGGTATGCGAGCAACACAGGAAGAGGCCTCATTCAATATGTTGCCGTCCACTTTAGTAGCACTATTCTTCTCCTAAAGATATCTCATCTAATACATTCGTCGCGGAGCATAAATTAAGTAAAAACGTAAACTCTAAACATCGTCATATCCAAATGAAATTTCAGAAGCCTGTACGCTACCTCTGGTACTCCGGCAGCTCTTCCCCAGCGTCATGTTCGCCCGACTGTCTACTTTGGACACGACGCACTGCGTCAACGAGTCCTTCATCTTCGTCATCTAGAATAGGTGCTGACGGTGCTAATGCAAGGTTCTGCATATTTCGTAATGGTGGCGCTGACGGCGCTTGTAACGAGGGACCATCCTCGGGGCTGTCCGTTGGTGGCGCGCTTGTCTCCAGCTCCAGTCTTCTCCGTTGCAGCTCTTGCTTGTCGTCTGTATATTGGACGTGTGATGATGAAGAGGGCAAGTAGTTGGGTGTAGGAGCGGGTGATGGTGGTGGTAATGCTGGAAGTGGTTTAGAAGGGTGTTGGTCGTCACCCGAGTGAGGAGAGGATTGCCGAGGATTCGCGTTGATGGTAAGCGAAGAGCCTGTCGTGTTCGTTCCACTATCGTCATCTGTCGTACGCCGTTGCATAGCAGGTACCACTGGTGGATATGATGCAGGTAGGGTGGCCGAGAAAGGGGGCGGAGGATGTGATGAGGGTGTAGGTGCGGATGCAGATGCAGACAGGCCGGGCGTGAAATGTGCTGGATATAGCTCGTCGTCCTCTGGCAGCACTGGCGCGGAAGGTGGTATGCCGCGCTGAGTTTCGGGTGGCGAGGATGACCCGCCATCGCCGGGAGGTTGTGATGGCAGAAGACGTGCCTCTGCTCTTCGTATCTGTTCCTTTTCCGACAGCTCTTGTCCGTTCCCAGAATCTGATGGCTGGTTGCGTAGAGGATGATGAGTGCCAGGATCGAGATAGTTTGGAGCCTCATCATAGGCGCCTTCGTAGCCATATTCATCATAGTACTGGCCTTGTTCATTGTAACCATAGTATTCTGGGTCTTGCCCATCGAAGGCGTACTGCCCATCGTTTGGAGAGTCGTGTGTGTTCGGTTGCGACCCAGACTTCACTTCTTGTGTCTTTTGTCTTTGCTTGCCATTCCTCTCGCTATCTTTTGTGCCGATGATAACCTCGAATAGGCACGACACCACACTCTTTTCGCGGCGGATCGCATCGGTATCGGCAAAGTTGCCACCCCAAGTGGAAAACATGGATCCTGCGGGATCCTCGACCCGTCTCAAGGTCGGATTGTTTCCGTAATCGGTCGGAACGTTGACGAGTCCGGCATTGGGAAGCATGCGATCAAGGCTAGACAATTTGCCTTGAATGTCGACGACGATCTCGACGAAGTACCTGAAGCTGATCATCGCTCCTGGGACGTTCGATATTGTCGGAAACGCCTCATCGGGAACACGTACTGCACATTTCACATCCGCTGTGAGTGTTCTTGGGTCGACAAAAAGTGGCGCAAAGGACTGTGACAAGTCCTTCCGAAAGAGGTGACTCGATCCGGCCGAAGACAGAGATAGACCACCGAGACCTGTTCGAGACTTCGGGTAGTAATCTTCAGACTTGGTCTTGTCACCTTTACTGTTGGGTGCTACAGGCAATGCGGGATGCATGTCCACCCTAGCCTGTCTGTAGAGCGTAATGATGATTCCCTTCAGGCTTCTCACATGCTTTGTATGATTGACTGAGATTTTGATCGGTATCTGATCACCACGAAGGAATCCGCCTTTTTGTACTTCGATGGTGGCCGTGATGGTCTTGCTTTTCAAGAGTTGCTTACTGCCGCCTGTTGAAGTGCTGTCCAAGGCGGTATGCACCGATCGGATGCCGTATTCAGTTCCTGAGTTGCCGCTGCTGACACGGCTCCCAAAACTGGTATCACTAGGGGCGGGACTTTCTGGAGTGTCCCCTTCTCCGGCAACACTGTTCAATTCCGAAACTCTCCCACTCTTTGTTGACTCCGCGCTATCAGGTGCTTTTTGTCCAGTGTCCTGGGCAGGTGATCGTTTCCGAGATGGCTTCGTGCGCGCTCTCCGCGAGATCGGCTCCAACGATATCACTCTAGGTTTTGGCACAGGTATCGGGGCTACATCGACAATCTCCATCAGTGAGACATTAGTTTCGGTTGACGATGTAGGCGACATTGTGGTCGGCCGCGTCAGCGTAGCCGTTAGCATATACGAGATTGTTCCACGTTCAAACTGCGCCCGTCAGCTATGAATGGTCCACGTGAAAGTCCACACAGTACTCACATCTATGCTGCTGGGTAGCCCTTTGGACGGAAATTCCAGCTCGAAGTTGAAGTGATATACACCCTCGCCTAACCTTCCCTCGCCACAAAGCACGGCCTCATCCTCGAAGAGCGAAACAAAGCCATTGCCAAAATAGCTCCCGGCTTTCTTGCCTTTTCCAGATCCTACTGTCGAACAGTAATTCTTGTAGGCGTCGCCGGGTGAATTTGGATTTTTGAAGACTTGGGCATATCCATGCAGTGAAATAACTAAATGGGTTATGCGCAATGGCTTAATCACCTTGACGATGACACTACCGCTAATGAGATCCCCAGGCGCATACTGGCGATGTGGATCGTCCGGCTGTATGTGGAAATCGGTGAAGTAGCGCGTCTTCGACTGGAGCGGTGCGCGAAGTCTGGACAGTAGCGACCTGCCTGACAGCAAGGGCGATGGGTTGGCGGTAGTGCGTGACGGACTGGAAGTCATACTCTATGTACCGCACACATCATGCGGCTACCAGTATCTGTTCTACCAAGCTACCCGCGCGCGTCGACCGATGCAACGAGTATGGAGGCGGTTGTCGCAGTTGTCAGGAGGGGTTTGAGCCAATTCAGATTGTGCCGTGTGCTGTGCGCCGTGCGCCGTGGGTCGGTACGAGGTCGACGCGATGCGGTTCGGCGCGAGCGGAAAGGGAGCAACGGTTGCCGCGCGGCCTGCGATACGGACGAACGCGTGATGGGTGCGGGTTCGGAGAAAGCGTGGCAGGTTGGGCAGCTGTTATCGCATGCCCGAGGGGTGGTATAAGGTTGAATGGCCCGGGTTTTGGTGTTGATGTCGGGCACGAGCGTGTTGTTTCGCGGGCAGCGAGGGGTGCTGGAGGGCGAAGGTGACGCGCAACTGTCTCAGGATTGGTCGGCTCGGGGCCTGCGCCGAAGGCGAAGGGGAGCAGCGACAGGTATTTGAATCTTGCAGAGACGCAGTCAGCATTGCGATGTGCTGCAGTGGCAATCAAGGTCCTGTAGCGGCCTCGATACGGGGGTGCAGTGCGGTAGAGACCCGGGGGGGCTGTGCTGGCGAGGCGTGGGTGTCGAGCGTCAGACTGTGATCTGCATGGTGCGCAACACCCTTACGGTGAAGCAAGAGGGATGCTATGTACGCCTCGCGCTGCGGGCAGGACGATGTCAACGAAAAGAGCGCAGAAACGTACAGGTTGACGTTGAGAGTAGAGTGATGCTGCCCAGCGTTCGTTCTTGGCTGCCAAGTCGTGGACGCGGGTCGCGACGTCCTATGGGCTGGGCTTAAGTGCCGAGAATATGGTCAGGTCACAGAGCGAGGAGTATTTTACTGATGGTAAGTAATGGACGTTGTGGCCATGTAGGCGCTCTTGCGGTGAATAAGAGTGCAGAAGCGGACGGAAGTGCTGCAGGCAGTGCCGGAAAGTGATACGGGATGAAAGCAGGAAACTCGAACACGATCGCAGGTGCGCAAGCCCGCAGTATGCCAGAGAGTGGGTCTGCAGCATCGCGTGGAATCAGCGCAGCGCTTAATGCATCCGGGGTGCTGACTCTGCCTGCAATGCCTGGAGCCAAGGGTGGTTGGGGACGGCCACAACAAGAATACAATCGTCGTAAAGCGCTCTCTGTCCATGACGCGCTCAGTCACGCTGGTCTGACAGCTCCAGGGCCAGCATCACTCCCGACCCAGCACCGTGAGGCAGAGGTCGCTGTGTGCTGTGCGGTTGTGTGGGCAAACGCCCACGCGGTGGCTTCGACGGGGACAAGTGGTCTCGACCGGCCCATTGCGAACGTTGCCGTGAGGATCAGGTTTGCGCCATGCTTTGATGCAAGGCCCGCAGTCAAGCATTCGCCAAGCGCCCTTTGAGGCTTGTCTTCTTTCTCGTCCGGTTGGCTGGGATCAAAACCGTCGTCGTACTGCAGGTGGGTAGGAATGCACGAACGGCCGAACTAGGCAGCACAGACGCAATCACGGGGATAGGCCATGAGTCTAATGTTTTGTCACCCGTACTCTTAGCCGCTCCTCCAGTTCGCCGTGGTGCCCGCCTTGCAAGTATACCTTGTCGAGCGCTACGAGCATGGTTGCAATTATGTTCAACAGCCATCGACGCGTTCGCTATATAGGCTTTCGTCTTAGAGCAAACACATATGCATCGCCCTGTCAAGTTGGTTAGGCGAGAGAAATGAAAGCACGTCGCGTCAAACGCGCTGGAAAACGGCCTCTGGGATTTTTCTGAGTATACACGCGTTTAGTCCTACATACGGTAATGCTTTCGTCTTCTTCGCGAACACCATCCACTCTTAACCCGCCATAGACACCAAGGCTCTCAAGCACTCTCATCACTGTGGTGGTCCGGGAACATTCGGCGGTATATTTCTTCGGCGTCCTCCATCGTTACCTCGATCACGCTATCGCTCCTCTTCTCTGCTGTCGGTGCACAAACGTCGTCCGCGTGCCCCAATTCTTCCTTGAGGACTTTCTCCAACCCTGTTAGGAGTTCTCCAACCTTGCACGGAACCTTCACTGTGTGCTCATATCTGGCCCAATTGACGAGATGGTGCCACTTGCGAGCAGACACGTCTTTTCCGCGCCGCGCAATTCGCTGTATCTGTAAAGGTACAGTGGCAGCGTGATTTGGCCACAGCCATGCGGTTGTCGTGAGGTCCGGAATGTACGTTGGGTCACCACGGCTGCTGGTTTTCGCATGGGGATCTTGCGCTTGCACAGTGTACGGATCGTCGCCCATATCATCTTCGTTGTGAATGTCTCCTTCAAGAACCAAGGAGTCACAGTAGACTAGCCCTTGGCTGATCGACTTGTTGATCACTCTGCGTACTATCTCGAATGAAGCATTGTCGGTGGGGTTTCGTATCTGCTTCTTGATGGAGCAACGATCCAAGAACGCCTTGTCCATCGTCGAAAGAAGGTTGGTTGTCGTAATGAAGACAATGTTCGGACGTCCACGCAAGCGATCAAGACCGGTGAGGAGTTGGTTCGTTGACTATCATCGTTAACGGGTGATCGAGCGAGGCTTAGTCTAGTCGTGACCGATGGGTAATCGTCATGACAGAGCTTTGGGAATTACTAACACGCATAGAGTCGGCGACCTCGCTGGTCTGGTTTCCGCGCTCACGAGAGCTCGCCAACGTTTCGGCTTCGTCAAAAATGATGACCACAAGCCGTCTCTCGTCAGATGACATTTTAAGCACTTCGTCGAATAGCTTGCCAACATTCTTAGCGCTTTCACCAAAGAAGCGACTGAAAAGTACATGAGAGTTGATGTGGAGCAGCTTCGTACTGTCGTACAGATGAGACAAACGTATGGACACTGGAGGTGCAGGTAGAATTAGCACGGAATTTGATATAGATGCCGCAGGGTTACTCACGTTTCTGTGCCAATGCTTGGGCCAAGGTCGTCTTGCCAGAGCCTACCTTCAGTTGTTAGCTAACGCCTGTCTCACTGTAAAGTCTTCGGTGCACAGCATGCGAAGAACTCCATGATGGTGGTTGTTACGTACTGCACGGATGTTAGTGTTTTCCAGAAGGTTGTATCGGCACGGATACGAACGAACCCTTGGGGGCCATGAAGGATGACGTTGTTCTGCCAATCTGGTAGAACGTGTTTTAAGGTTGTATCGTTGCGTTCCGAAATTGCTCGCATTAAAGCACGTAGAGTGGTCTCTCTAATTGGCTCTTCGAAGACAAGTGAGTCCCACTTGTCGTCCAAGCATTGATGCGGTAGGTTGAATGAGTTGAACGGCTGGTCTTGTCTGTCTGCAGTAGACACATCGTCTTCGTCATCGCTGTCCGCATGAAGCGTGTAGAAGTAGAACTCGAGGTTGTTGTCCTGGAGAAAGTGGAGCGTATCGTCTGGAAGCTTTTGAGCTTCTGAGTGACTGACTACATCAAGTCTGCAAATCTCGGTGCAGTTCAGGTTACCTATAAAACGTGAGTGCGGGTGAAGCGTGGATTGTTAACGATGTTGTATGCCAGGTTAAAGGCACGCACTGAGATCCTCGATGCGCTGCCCCACGACCAGGTGAGCGAAATACTTTCTGAGCCATGTGGCCGTGAGTGATGTAGCCTTCTCAGTGATCACCTTGTCACACGCCCGTTGTACTTCAATAAAGAGCTTGGGTTTCTTGTTAGTCGAGGTCTCAGTTCCTAAGGCAGACATGCTGCTCGGGACGTTGCGCTGCGCCATGCTGAGGGGCTGGTGTCAGTCCTATTGACTTACGACGAACTCCGCTGAAGAAAGTCGCGGATATGAGGTGAGATGAACATGTAGAGGGTCGGATGTTGCTGCCTGAGGCAGCACGCCGTGATAGGCTAGTGTCATTACATAAGCACTGGCGACGCGTGATGACATCGGCGCCAGGAGACAGCGCATTCGCGAAGTGTCGCCGCATTCTGCAAATTCATGTGAGGGTTACACGTTATATCTGCTACCTCTGCCTCCCACACACGCCTGCGACCAGCGATGAACAATGGGAACGACACCTGCAAAACAGGGCAGGACGACCTCTGGGGCAAATCGAACCCCAGGGACACGCGCATCCAGATCTACATTTCGATAGCACTCGGCGCAGCAGCGTTCCTGACCTTCTGTGTCAGTTCTCCTGCATCCAAAGCCCACATAGTCGGCTGACAACCTGTGCAGTTTCTTCGGCCACGATGGAAGGGCCTGTACGCCGCGCGCAAGAAACAGAGCAGTCAAGCGACAGCGCTCCCTGACCTCCCCGATGGTTTCCTGGCGTGGATGCTCCCGCTGTGGCGGATAACGGACGAGCAAGTGCTGGCCTCGGCTGGCCTGGATGCCTATGTATACCTCGCCTTCTACAAACTGGCCATCAAGTTCCTCGTTGTCGCCCTGTTCTTCGCCCTCGCCGTCATTAAACCCGTGCACGACACACATAAGGAGAAGACAATACCAGACGACGACAACAAGGACCGGAACGAGCGTGGAGAGGCCTCCACTAGCTGGGTTGCGATGGCGACCGACTACGAATACTATTCCGACTATCTTTGGATGTATCTGGTCTTTGCCTATCTATTCACTGGCTGGTTGCTATACCTGATCGTGTCGACGACGAGGAAGATCATCGAGATTCGACAGGAATACCTAGGCAGTCAGACCACCATCACAGACCGCACGATCCGACTGTCGGGCATACCGGTGGAGTTGAGATCCGAAGAGAGGATCAAAGCGTTTATTGAAGATCTTGGTATTGGCCAAGTGGACAGCGTCACTCTGTGTAAGGACTGGAAAGATCTGGATAGTCGCGTTACGCAGAGAGAGGTCATATTAAGAAAACTCGAAGAAGCCTGGACTGTCTATCTTGGGAACAGAAGAGTGGAGCGGAGTCTTGAGACTCTGCCCGTAGTACAGCCCCGGCCACCCGCTCCAGAAATACGCCACGAAGACGCCGAGGAAGGAGAATCTAGCCTACTTCTCAACGATACTGAGCGAGATCCCGACTACACCATTCCATATGCGCGCCAACGTCCGATGGCAAAGATCTGGTACGGCCGCTTCAAGCTGCGGTTTAAGAATGTTGATGCTATCAACTATTACGAGGAGAAATTACGCGGGCTAGACAACGACATTAGGAGCCTGCGCAAGAGAGACTTCGCACCTACCCCCCTAGCTTTTGTCACCATGGACAGCGTTGCAACCGCCCAGATGGCTATTCAGGCGGTCCTGGACCCTTCACCACTGCAGCTGCTCGCAAACAGCAGCCCAGCTCCGTCCGATGTCGTTTGGACCAACACATATCTCCCGCGCGGGAAACGGATGCTATGGGCTTGGTCCATCACTGCTTTCATTGGTATTCTTACCATTTTCTGGACTATCATCCTGGTTCCAGTCGCCGGAGCTTTGAACACTTGCGCTATAAATGATGTGTTTCCCAGGCTGGCGAAGGCTTTGGATTCCCATGAAAATCTGCGGTCCTTGGTGAACACTCAGCTGCCGACATTGCTGGTCACACTACTCAACGTTCTAGTGCCATTCCTATACGACTGTAAGTATGCCGACCTTGGTGTTGCAACTCATCAACTAACAGACACCCAGGGTTGGCGAATCAACAAGGCATGATATCCCAAGGTGATGTAGAGCTCTCGGTCATATCCAAGAACTTCTTCTTTACGTTCTTCAACTTCTTCGTTGTCTTTACGATCCTGGGAACAGCGTCTGGGCTCTTAGACATGCTTGAGCAATTCGGGAAACAGTTCAACGATGCTTCGCTAATAGCTTACACGCTTGCGAAGTCGTTGGCCAAGCTCTTGGGCTTTTACACCAACTACATCATTCTGCAGGGCTTTGGCCTCTTCCCGTTACGACTGATGGAGTTCGGCGCGCTCTCCCTTTACCCGATCAACTTGATGGGAGCCAAAACGCCTCGAGGTGAGTCAGCCCACAAACGTTATTTTGGCCTCAACTAATAGACGGGACAGACTACGCCGAATTGGTCCAGCCCCCGGTCTTTAGCTATGGCTTCTTCCTACCACAGACCATGCTCATATTCATTATCTGCCTCGTCTACAGCGTTCTTCGAGACTCATGGCAAGTCCTTCTCGCCGGACTGGCCTATTTCATGATCGGTCACTTTGTCCACAAATACCAACTGCTGTATGCTATGGAGCATCGCCAGCACTCTACTGGAAAAGGGTGGATGATGATGTGCGATCGCGTCATCGTAGGAGCTGTGCTTTTCCAGCTAACTCTGGCTGGCCAGCTGGCTCTAAGGAAGGCTTTCAAACGAGCTGTTCTCATAGCTCCTCTCGTTATTGGCACGCTATGGTTCGCCTACATCTATAGCCGCAGCTACCGACCGTTGATGAAGTTCATCGCTTTGAAGAGCCTTCGGCGCGCTGAGCATTCAGACCTTGGGCGCGACGTTCAAGAAGAGGGGATCTCATCAGGAGCACGGAACGGGAACATAAGTGTAGGTCGGCAAACGTTGGACGAAGCACGAGAGAAAGGGCTGCGCTTCGAGCATCCGAGTCTTGTCATGCCGTAAGTCTAAACCTCATCATCTTTCTAGAAGTGACTAACACCATTGTTACAGTCTAAACGACGTTTGGATTGTCGATAAGCACGCCAGGTCGGGGATCGGCTCAGCGTCTCATAGCGATAATGACGACTGAGAAAGCTTGGGCCTTCCTTCCCTTTTCTGTAGCGACTTCTTTTTGTACAAAGTACCTTCTTGTATAAACTTCCCTGTCAAGCAGTAGCTTCTTTCGCTACCGTGTAGCACTTGCCTTGTCATATCATGTTTGATACCCTCTAGCACAATCAAATGTATTCTTAGACTTTGACACTACCACAATTCGGGTTGCGTCAGCCCATCCTCTCTTTTTCGCAGCTATTCATCGAACATCCTTCGCCCATAGTAGTAGTGTACCTTTCCTACATCCTATACCTTAACCCCTCCCTTACGACTCGCTACACGTCAGGATCATTTTCACACTCTGGCGCAATTTCCCATTCAACACTACTCCCAGCGACCTGAACTACGGCCAGTCCACCTCCGACCGGGGGTGATACACAACGTCTTCCCAGATATATCTCTCGCGGGGGGTTGCCGGTACACAGTCGGCGCCAGCGCTTCCGCTCCTTGAACACAAGCCCTTTGAGGTTGCTTCGTATTTCGAGTCACCGTACCAACATACATTACACCTAAGTCCACCTGCCACACGATCGCATACGAGGATGTCGTATTCTTCCGAGCCGCCCACTCATGCACCGAGAATTTCACAGGAGCACAATCATGCGCCTGTGACTGCCGAGGCTGTGTTGCCAGACATTGGTACACCACCGAGCGATCCGGTCGAAACTAATACGCCACCAACCAAACGATCCGACGTCCTCCGTCATGTATTTCCGCATCCACGCACTACATCTGTTACGCAGACTTCTGCTGCTCGTGTTACGAAGCCCGAATATCGCAAGAATCCACCGTCGTCAAACAGACATTCCAAACGCCGAGTAGCAATTCACAAGGTGTTCACTTCATTTTTCCACAATACTTCCGCAACAGTCCTACCACGACCGATAAACCTGCCAACCGGTTCAAGCACCTCTAGTACCCGATCACGAGCTGGCTCCGGGTCCAACTTTGGCTCCATGCTCAGCATAGATTTCATATCTCCAGGAGCGTTCTTATTCAGCGGTCCAAGCCTAAGGTCATACTCCGGTTCATTCAGTAACTCCACGTCCAGGTTACCAAGCTTAACGGGAAATGGCAGCGACTGGCCCTCCCTTCGTCGCGTACGCTCAGATACACTCTCGGTGGAGGAGGTCGGCATTTTTGAAGACCGCATACTGGAGCCTTATGCCGATCTTGGCGTCATCCGCAGTATGTCCGACGTTCTTTTAGGTGTGCAGGAGCCGTTTGATGAGTTGGCTATTCCTATACTCGAGGACGTCGCAGAGGATGTCCAGTTGTTACCAGAAGATATGGACCTTCGGACACCACCCGAGGTGTACTATCTCGATGTTTCTCTTGCAGACCTTTTGCTGCCATGCTTGAGCCTCGCCTCTAGAAAAGCATTAAGAGGTACATGTCAAGCTTGGCATGCAGCCATTGATCGCATCGCACCCCTAACGTTTTTCCCTTCGTACCGTGCTCCGAACGAGATGATCCAGCACATTTACAGCTACCTCGGCCCCAAAGACTTCAACGCCGCCCGCCATACCTGTCGAACCTGGATGCGAGCGAGTCTAGACAAGAATGTGTTGGCCACGATGCTGCAGCGAGGGGGCTGGTCGAGCAGCACAGAGGCAAATCTACAAAAGAGGAGCCACGTCGCGAGTCGTAACGGTTCGATAAACCCTACAAGTGAAGTGTGGGATCTCAGTCGTCTCTTGTCACGAGAGTGTGCCCTAAGTGCCGAGTGGACGGGTAATGGACTGGATTCTGCGAGAGGGACCAAAGTCGTTGTGGAAGTCTCTAACACCGACTTCACTGACCTCACTAATGGCCATCCTGGCCCCGAAAGCCGAAAAAGCGGAGGACTACTGTTTACGACAAGCATTTGCGGCCAGTTCCTGCTTGTGGCAAGAGACACCTTGATATACGTTTACGAGATTAGAGGTGCTTCGCTGGTTCCCGTTACCAGCATTGTCTGTCCCAGGAGGGTCTTGTCGATGAGCATGGATGTTTCTTCGGGGAGGAACGCTGTGGCCGCGCTCCTTGAATGCCGGATGGGCATGGTGTGTGAGCTCCACTACGGCTCCAGCGTCGAAAACCAGAACCCGGTAGATGTTCACGGCGAGACTCAAGGACACCCTTATCGAACAGCTGCGAAGACTCCGATGACAGCATGTGGCAGAAGCAGTTGTAAAGCCAGGGTTGATACCGCTGAGCAAAATTCGTTCTCAAATCATCGTGGCCAACAACACTCTGAAGCACAGACCCGAACGCCCTTCGATGCCGTTGATGTGCAGTCAAATTACGAGGCTGTTTCGCTACAGGGTATCAACGACCACAACACGTACGTTCGAAACCATGTCAATCAGACCTGGAACTTGCAGCTCCGAGGAGCACCATCGCATACCGCCTCAGTGGACTCTTTGGAGCGCAACAGAGCATGCGCCCATTCCATTCCCATTGAGAATGGCACTTCTACCTTTTATCGACATCTATGCTCTGAGGACGATCCGCCACGCAGCGTTTCCATCTGCCCTCAACGGCGCTGCGTAGCATTTGGTTGCTCTGCCGGCATTGAGTTACATTGGATAGATGCGCTCACTGGTCAAAGTCTAAGCCGCTGGTTCCCACTTACAGCACCGTCCGACTACTTGTATTTCCTAGCTCCCCGGCCAGGCTTTGAGTCAGCAAAGAAACTCCGTCTCATCTCCAGCGCAGCCCATCCAGATGACCGCCCCGCTATATGCCGGAAGTTCTTTCTAGGCCGTCCCACAGTGAGCTCCTTCTGGGGCTCCTTCGGCTTCGAAAGCAATCCTCAACGTACTGGCTCCCCAAACTGCGATCACTATCACGCTATTCCTCTCAGTGATGGTCATCACGTTCTCTTCATCGATCCGCAAACCTCGAAGCTGTTCATGGGCTGCGATGCGCCACTCGGTGGACCTACCAAGCTACTTCGCAAAGTCATGTTTATTCCACCACTATCAATGCGTCAATCTACACCGCGCCTCTACACTGCCGCCTTCGACATGTGCTGGGGCGCCCGCATCGTTGTTGCTTTTGGCGACACTGTCGTCTTCTACAGCGTCCCACCCGACATCTGCAACCTCTCACGCGCCGAGCAAAAGGCCGAAAGCTGGGACGTCTACAATGCTCCGCCCTTTAACAACCAGGGCCGTACCGCGAACCACTGGCTCAACTGGTGGAACGAATCGTACCCGTCGAATCGCTGGGGCGATAATCCCATCTGGCCCATCTCTATCCAGGGAACAGAGATTGGGACGTTGAGGAGTGTGTGTGAGCTCACTGTTTCTACGACGCCGGACATCACGATTTGGGGGTTCACGTTGGATGCGCAGTGTAAGGCATGGCAGTTGAGAAACTTTGCTGATGCTGTGGTGAGGGAGCGGAGGTATGTGTGTCGCGGTGGGATGGTGCATGAAGCGTATGCCGTCGATGAAGCTAGGGATGTTATCATGACAGACACTACGTCTCTTGCTCGTTCCCCGTCTCCATCTTCACCTCCACCTTGCAGCCCTGCGCTCAGCGAAAGCGAGACTGAGCGCTCCGTAGGTTTCGACGGGTGCGCGTCGCAGATCCTCAACCAGCACGAGAAAGGTTGGCATGGTTTGATTGTGGAAAGCGAGGAGGGGAGTGGATTGAAGAGGTGGCCTGCGGCGCTGAGTGTAGAGAATGATGAGTGGGTTGATTTTTTGGATGTGAGGGGGTGCGAGGCGTGGTACGAGGGGAATGGGGATGTGGTTGTTGTGCCGTGGTTTGGGGAGGCTTGGGGGACGGCGTGGGAGGGGGAGATGGGTGAGGTCGGGGTGTGAGTCGTATATGGGCGAGTGCTGTTGGGTACCCACGTTCTTGTTCGCGCGTCGCACCTAGTTTTGTTTAGCCGACTCTTTGACCTGGAAGAAACTGTATTCATATCAATCATCCTGTGTCTGAAACACCTCGAATTTCTCTCGTCGCTTTGTGCATGTCCTCTCATCTCAAGTGCATCTAGTATTGGAGGAGAAGAACTCACCCGGCTGCGCTCGAGATTATACTGTGATACAAGGAGGTGCACACAAGCAACCACCACCTCAAAGTACAAAACGTTGAACAATACTAGCATTATTATCACTATCACCCTCCCACTTCCCCAGGCCTAACGCCCCCTCACGCAACCCACTATATACACACGAACACCCTCTCTCCTTCTCTCTCTCACCCCAATCCATCCACACACCGTCTGCAAAAACCTACTGAACACAATGCGTCCGCAAACCCATGCGTCAACACCAGGAACGCCTCCCATGAGTCAAAGAAAAAAACGTTAGCCAAGTAGGATAGAATATAAAAAACCGAACTTCGACAAAGAAGAGGAGAAACTTCCCAACACACCCGTCGGTCCCCCACAGCGACCGACAATAGCGTGCAAGCGTGGTGCTACAACATCAACAATCGCTGCAGGAACTCCCGACGAACAACGCAAGGTGGGCGTGCAACCGCACTCCCAGTCACCCGGAGATGCAAGATAACAAGATGAAACAAGCTTGCAACCATGCAGTGGGTAGGAATAAAGACGACACAGACCCCCGTGCAGAAATATGCAGCAAGACTTTCTTTCTTCTCTCGCACGCGCGCTGGCGACGCTTTCCAAAATGCATGTTCAGACCCATAACACCGAGCCCGATTTACTCCGACCAAGCAGACAGGCGATACTTCGCACCCGTGTCTGCACCTGGGGCTGATATACCGGAGGGTAGTCCTTCTAAAACCTTTCCTTGGGGCCGTTACCGTGGTTCTCGAAGAGGTCTTCCAAGTACGTGCTCGGTGCGCGTCCACCAGGTACATCCGTTCCACCAGGTACATTGAGCGACAATTGACTCGGGTTGCCCTGTGAGCCATATGGATTCCCTCTGCTAGCTGGTGTGCCGAGTGTAGCCACGCTATTCCGGTTGTACAATGAGGGGCCATCTCGAGAAGGCGATGCGCGGTCGTACCCACGCGAAGGAGGAAGAGAAGGAGAGCCTGGAGGGGATACGCCAGATCGGTGGCTGAAGCGATTGCCGGGTGTTTGTAGAGAGTAGGTGGAGAGGTGTGCGCCATGGGCTCCACCTACATGTGTCGTGGGTGCGCCCGCAGCAGGCTGTGCGTTACCAGCAGCGTAGTACCCAGCAGGCAGGTAAGTTGACGAGCGGTTGACCATGGAATCTCGCAGGCCGGTGCTGCCGCCTGCAGTAGGTGAGAAGAAGAGATTCGATGTCGACTTTGGAGGAGTGCCGCCAGGAGTCGCAGCGAATGGTTTGGGTGGTCTCGAGGTTCCGGTAGGTGCGGCAGCAAGGTGGTCGAGTGACATGTTGGAACTCGCGCCAACGACGTTGTACATGCCACGCTTCTTTCCTGGCACAGCTGACATTGCCTTGATGTCTGCTAGGTTCTGAGCCATCGCAGCGCGCTTAACGGAGCGATGCAGCGCCCACGCCACGAGGCCTCGCCAGGCAAGTACCGCCGCTCCCAGGAAGGCAAGGAAGGCGCCCACACAAATGAAGACGGTGCCATCGGGCAGATCCGACTTCTGCATGAAGGCTGCACCGGCAGTATCGGGAATCTGAGGGTTTGGGGTACCAACACCGGCGAGCGTCGCGAGTCCAGTCAGCGTGACGACGCCGTTTGCTGATGATGCGCCAGTCTCTTCGGAGGAACTGGATTCTTCGGAGGAGGAGGAGGATGAGGAGCTCGACTCGGACGTCGAGCCGCTAGTGAAGGTCATGGCCGGTGCAGTTCCGTCCGTCTTCGGGGCTTCAGTCGGCTGCGCATCTTCGGTCTTAGATGTCTCCTCGGCCTCGTCGTCCTCGTCATTCGTCCTGGTCTCTTGTGGTGCTGGGGGAGCGGTCGTCGCTCCGTTTCCTGTAGTCTGAGCATTGGTCGGAGCATTGGTCGGGGCCGGAGCCGGAGCCGGTTGGTTGTCGGGCACATCCTGTGCCAGAACAGTCGGCGCGACGAGCAGGACGAGGCCCAGGAGGCCTATGGAGGGTCGCATAGCGAAGGATTAGTCTGCGAAAGCAATGTCGGGAGCGAAGTCGGTCGATATGCGCGTCGCCCGCGGTCGGCGGCAACTTTAGGGGCGGTGATAGCGGCTAAACGACGTCTCGCGGTATTGTCGACGTGTCTCGGCCTGGTGGTGGCTAATAGGGCTCGGGTAAGGAATGCGGGCCCTTGGGCAGACGACGGCGAGGGGGGGTGGGAGGGGATGAAACGAGTGACAGAGTGACAGAGTAACAAGAATGTGGAGGTGGAGAAGGTCCTGTTGCAAACGGGTGGTTGAAGGGGCTCTGGAGGGAAAATGGGGCCCAAGTGAACCGCAGGGGGCGCAGGAGGATCTGCGGGACGGGCTAGGGGCTGCGCGTCTGCCCCCCGTCGAGGTTTGCTCGCTATAGGCGACTGGGCAGTGAGCGGAATGCGCCTCTGAGCGACTGAGAACCGATCATAGGACGCGCGAATCGAATTAACGTGCAGCGAGTGCGGCTGTCCAGAGAACAGAGAGGTTGCACATGCGATGAAGCCGCCGCTGTGGGTGCGTCCAGCTGTACACGACCTGGTGAACCACGGCGCTGTCTTCCTGCAGGGCTGCGCGTGCCCGATGACAGCCAAGACCCACCGTCCCTGCGTGACTGCCGCTGCGCCGTCCCAGAATAGAAGAGACGACACGGCGCCCGGGCCGACTGTTTCGCCGCTCGAAATCTTGGCACCTTGTCTTCGGGCTCCACCAAAAAGTTATCGCGACGAAGCGTCCGCGACCGCAACACGGAGCCGCAATCATGGGTGTCGCTAAGAAGACGCGCAAGTTTGGCCAGGTGAAGCGCGTCATTGGTGAGAAGACTGACAGCCTCTATTCGTACATGCGCTGACGCTCCCAGGCCAACGAGATGCACGACTGTACGCCGCCGCACCCCGCAGACCTCCATCGTGTCTAACAGTCGTCTAGGCAGAAGAACCAAATGGCCGGCGAGATCGAAGCCCAAAAGAAGACCGCAGCCGAACAAGCAAAGCGAGTAATGTACGCCTCCACCAGACCAGACCAACCCCCCTCTCCACATCCACCAACTTCTTCAACCCAACTAACACCAACCCGCCAGCCCCCAAGCCCCGAGCTCCATGTTCTTCATGGCCAACGAAGCCCTCGGCCCTCCCTACCGCGTCCTCATAGACACCAATTTCCTCTCGCACACAGTCCACGCAAAACTCGACCTGCAAACCGCTCTCATGGACCTCCTCTACGCCAAAACGACGCCCATCATAACCTCGTGCGTAATGGCTGAGTTGGAAAAGCTTGGCCCCAAGTACCGCATTGCGCTGCGCATAGCAAGGGACGAGCGCTGGGAACGCATAACGTGCGATCACAAGGGCACGTATGCCGATGATTGTTTGGTGGAGAATGTGACCAAGCATCGCATTTATCTGGTGGGCACGAATGATAGGGATCTGAAGAGGAGGATTAGGAAGATTCCCGGTGTGCCGATTGTGAGTGTCGCAAAGGGGAAATATGTCATTGAGAGGCTACCGGACGCGCCTGATAGTCGATGATTGGGAAGATGGCTGGGCTGGCTTTGTCGATGCATAGCGAGGGCGTTCAGGGCTTGCTTGGGAAAGTAGAATTCTTAGAACAACGTAGGACGGGACATTGGCGTTCCGGCAAAAGCATCATCATATTTCGATTTTATTTAAAACCCGGAGTCTCAATCCAACCATGTCATATCCACTAACCCCCTCAAACGGGTTTTCCGTCAAAAGCACTCTACCTTTCATAATTCGTATACTTCGTAAAAACCACATAACAATCACAACTCCGTCACCAGTCATCTCCGTACTCTTTTCAACCCCCCTCAAACTCCCACCAATCCATCCAAAAGCGCAGTCAACCCCGCCACCCCCATCAGCGCCTTCGTCGCCCCACTATGCTCGTGCCCCTTCTTCTTCGTCCGACTGTCTGATGGCCGTCGACTCCTACTCCTCTGCTTCCTTTCTCTGTCCCGATCAACACTATCCGACTCCGAGGTACTCGAGTAGTTGTCCTGTCGATGACGCGAGGACTGCGCCTGCCACTGTCGATGAACATTGGGCTGCAGCAGGCGAGGATCAATGGGTTGTGCTTGCGATTGGTAAAGAGGAGGCGGTGGTGGTGGTGGAAAGAAGGTTTGCGGGGGGTAGCCTGATGCGCGGGGGGAGTACGGCGCGGCCTGTGGGAAGTACGATGTCGTTTGAGACGGACTCGCGGGCTGCGGCAGTGGGAGTTGGAGATTTGTTCCTCGAGGGTTGGCTGGGTAGGTGGGAATCTGGCCTGGCATCGACATCGTGCGGTCTAGTGGTGGCGGTGGTGGAACTTGGAACGCCGTGATGGATCGATCGAGAGGCGGAGGCTGACCCTTGTTGGCAAGCGGTGTTCTATCGCGATCTACTTTAGGCACAGGTCGTTTTTCTAACGATTCGCGGCGCGTCCTTTCGCGAGGCGGTGGCGACGGTGCATGTTTCTCTCTGTACATCTCCACCGTCCGCTCCACAAGATGACGCACTTGGTCAAACGTCAAACCCTTCTCGATGCGGAAGCATGTGTCGAACTTTGTTCGTCTGCCATCTCGACGTTCCTTTTGCATCTGTGTGCACTGATAGCCTGCTTCTTTGATAGCTTCCTTGCATACCCAAGACGCTAAGATTTCCGTCCAGCTCTGGCGGTCCGACAACGCTTCGGATGAGGATACGTCGGTGTTCGTATCTTGGACCTTTCCGTCGATGTACTTCCAGTAACGGCGACGACTGTACAGCGTCCATGGAATCCCCAAGTCGACATCGTCGTCCTTCTCTTTTGCATCCACCGCTGCTGTTGCTTCAACGGGCAAAGACCCTATACTCGTTCGCGGAGAGGTCGGGGCCAAACTAGGTGACATTGGTACGCTATGTCTCGATGACCTTGGCGATACCCCGTATGATGATGTAGGCGTCAAGGGTACCGACGGCCCAGACTTGCTCGGAACGGGAATCGGCAATGTCGCGTTTTCCGTGAACAAGGGCTGAACACTTCCTGGCTGGCGAGGCAATGGCGCAAACAGTCTCGGAACAGCATCATCTTCGCTATCCGACTCAACGAAAGGCTGCTGCGTTTCTCTCTTCTGAGCACGCTCTTTGTGCTCGGCATCATCAATGTCCTCTTGGAACTTGCGTAGCCGACTCCATCGATCCAGCAAGCGATCCACCTGCGTTCTCGAGTTTCCGCATACGGTTGGTAACCATTGCTCTTCGTTCGAGTTGTGGGTGTCTAGGCTTGCGATGAACTTGTCCTGATACTTGAACAAGTGCGCCGGCTGTGGCGGGCCACGGTCGGTTGCGATTAGACTCTGGGAGCTATCGTCCTCCATGAGGAGTCGTGCGTCAGGTCTTGCCGGCTCGTACAGTTTCGATGCAAGCAGTATCGACATCTGCTGTTCGATGACCAACGTTTCGAGTTGGTGTTTCTCATTGGCCACAGCGGTAGCGACTTGTTTTGGCGATATGGTAGGCCGGACTCTGCGAAATGTCAGTCCACAGCAAATGTTGCAAGATGCAAAAGGCATGCTTACTTCGCCCAGATAATGCTCTGAGCTGTATTGAGTGTTTGTAGCATCACCGAGAGTGTTGACTTTAGGGAGTCGAGATGAGCCACAAGATAATGTAGCCTTGCCACAATCGCGGAACCAAGTTGGGGGCTCCATCTGGTATCTTGATGCTGGCCACTGCGCCTCGCAGTCTTGCTGTCCCTGTGTTGTGAAATGATAGACTCGATCTCACTCAAGATAGCCGTGCATTGTTCGACAATGTCGTCGAGTGTTTCGATAGCCTAATGAATAAGCCGTCAGCCTAAAGCACAAAACCAGAGTCCCAGAACATACTTCAGCCGACAGTAACCGATCATCTTCTTTGATGATGGTTCCGACCTGCTTGACGATAAGGGCGAGGTTGTTGATCGACTTGGCGGTCCTTATAAGGTCTTTTGTCGTGTCTGGTTCAGCAGCGGCGAAGCGGTACAGCTCAAGAGCAAGCGTAGAACTTCGAGAGACGAGTGGGAGGATAGCTGCAAGAACTGCCATGAATCCGATGTTCTGTAGGTTCCCAAGCTGGGCGCGTCAAAAGGACTTGCAAAGAGAGCCGTGTGTAGTGGCTTTTGAGATATACCCGGCAGCTAAAAAGTGTAGTGTGTCCACAGGTGGATGGTGGCCGTTGGCGTGACGTATCTGCTGCAGCGCCTCATGTACGGAACGGTGACCGGGTGGACCGATGATTGGCCGCCGAACCGAAAATGCATCGAATTGCTAAGGCCGGGATCTGCGGGCTCGGCGAATTCTCTTGCCAACCGTTCTCTCCTCCGGAATACGTAAAGGAATCTTAGCAGACAAAGGCGCATAGAGACACTACTTAAGCTATGCACATGACTCCATGAGAAGTACATGCACGACATAATGATCGCACCTGACCGGAGCCAGTGAGGCTGAGGACTAAGCGGGCGCACAAATATAGCGCATCGCAAACCGCTCAGCTTTACATCTCTCCCTCGATAGCCTGGTTGTTGGAACACGTTCCGGTGAACAAAAATATGGGGCGCAAGCGACACTGCGCCCATCGCTTGCATCGCTTGGGACTCGACTTGACTCAAAATGGCGATAATACACGACAACTCTTTCCACTGCTGCTGCCTGAAGTGAGCACTCACCGGATGTAGCGACAAAGATTGACATGGCATAGCCGCGATTTCGATCGCCTTGAGATGCGAACAAGATCACCGGCCGTGGTCGGCACCCATCCCAGACACCTGACACCAAACATCGCAATACACCAATGCACCGCCACACACGCGCGATCTGTACACGAAGCAGTCGAGGTATATTAGAACCACCGTCTCTATAGCACACCTCGCGAATCGCCCCTAGCAAGTAGATACGGATATTCGAACGGTATCCAAAGACCACAGGAGAAACAGACTAGCCCAAAAGCACACTCCTTTTATAGCCACCTTGCCGAACATCCCACTGCCATCCGTCAACGACGGTCCCAAAACGCCGCCCAGACCCTGGGAAAAGGATACAGAAAAGCAAAACAAACAACGATAGGATGCGACTCCGGCACGCCGTTACTGTAAAGAGAAAGGGATGCCACCTTCCCACAGCAACTTTGAGGGAGAATGGAAAGCCTGACATCAATTTACTAGTCATCAGCATCGTACTCGGCCTGATTTGCGACCTTTGGACCATCTTTTCTTATGGGGATCTTGATCCCTTGGCTTGCAAAGGCTTTGCTCAGCGGCGTGCTTTCTATGACGCCGGGGAACTTCTTCGCTGAGTAGACTTGGAAGGACTCGGAGAAGCAGTTCGCAAGAACGGGGGCGCGACCGGTGTTCAGGCTGTTGTTAGCTTGTCCGCTGCCGACGTCGACGAAGTTCATCTTCAACCTGGGTCTATTAACGGTTTGCGAGAAACAATTGAGGCGCTGAAACATACCGGAAAGAGCCTTCGGTTCGTACGGACAGATCCTGAAGAACGAACCAGAAGCCAACTTTGCCTTCCGTGTCGGTGAGTTTGAAGGCGTTAACCGTGAGGCTTCCGATGAGGTTGCGCGTGAACATGCCTGTAGCCGAAGTCGGTGGGGGGGCTACAGCCATGGGCATTGCCACAGGGGTCTGAGCATAAGGGTGCTGGCCACCATAAGGATATCCCGGCGCGGCGCCTTGTGGCGCATAGTAGTTGGGCGCAGCAGCATAGGCAGGTTGAGGCATGGGGCGGCCGTAAGCATCGTATTGTGTGGGCACCATGGCCGCGTACATGGCGGACATTTGCGGGCGGTCAGGAGGAGGGGGATATGAAGTCGTCGTGCTACTGCTGATGCTAACGGTCGGAGCTCCACTAGAGTGCCGAACGAGATTGACTTCGCGAGTGCCTTCGGAATCCCATAGATCGACGGTGAGAACGAAGAAAGTACTGTCCACCTCGTTCGCGTCTATCTCTTGTCCCGTAACGGCATCGCTCACAATCAGTCGGATGCATGGTGGCGGCGTGATAGGCCGACGATCCTGTTGTTGGTCACATGTCTCAGCATCTACATTGCATTCGAGCGCGTGCATGTAGCCTCACCTTGTCTCCGAAACCACACATACGCGCGCGGACCGGCTGCTGCTCGACTACAAGCCTGCACGAGGGTTAGCCAACATGGTGGGTCTAGGGGGCGCATACGAACCTGTAGGACCGCCCGTACTTGGGCGCTGACATGGCGACGGCGCGGGGTCGACGACGACGGCGGTATGGCACGCGTTGATGTTTTGCGAGAGCGACGCGACTGGGAGCTGCGGCTTGCGATGAAGTTAAAGAGACGAGAGACGTGATACAGAAGTCGCGATCCAGACGCACGGACCAGCAATCGGCCCACTTATGACGGAACGAACCGCGGGGAACGGTGGTGGGAGAACGGGAGAGATGAGGTCGAAGACGGTGCGGACGCCGGTTCTACTGCTGCTCTCCAGGCAGCAGGTCACGTTGCTCGCTCGCCGTGGTTGACGCTCTGATATCTCAGGGCTCGGGCGGCGATGCAATGGCTATGCGGGGTGGCTAGGGCCACTAATCGGGCGTAGTGTGTGGCTGGTACGAGGCACTGCGGTTGCCATCTACGGGCCGCGCTAAGGGTCATCCGGTGTTGGACAGAATGGGCCAAGGTTGAGATGGTTGACGCCCAATCGAGGGCGCAACAAAACGCGCCACGTGATGCCGTCTGGTCAATGTTGTGAGTTGTTGAAAGACGGTACCATGGCAGCGTGCGAACATGGGCGGCAAAATCAAGACAAAGAGGGGCACAGTGCGGGACAATGCCTAAAGGTACGTGCTGCGACCCCCCTTCCGAACAAGCGTTTTGGAAGTATCGACAACGAATTGCAGCTCGCCGATGGGTACCGACCTTGTCCGCCCATTGGGATTTGGGCCAGCACAATGAGAACCCATTGCGCTTTGGAATTGGATCATGGCCGCGAACGGCGAGGACAACGCGTTCGCATGGCCTCGCGCACGCCAACCCCCTCCAAGCCGCAACCGTGGGTAATCGGCACAACGTGGCTGGGGACAAAGAAACCTCCGGGGCCCACGAGGCTAAAGAGCGGAATTATTCATCTTGTGTCATGCGGGAGTGACCATTTGAGCGGACATTTGGGCGCGGACTTGCCTAGATGCGCTGATGTAGAGTCCGAAGATCCATGCGCTCGGACCGCAGTTACCTCGCGCGGTAGGCCAACGCGTGCGCCAGCCCCAAGGGCCTCGATCATAGCGATTAGGTTGTGCTCGAAATAGGAGGATTCAGATGACGGGGGATAGGAGATCCTTCTTGAGGAGAATTCGGGTCCAGCCGTTGTGGACAGTCCGGCGTAGGGTTTCACGTAAAACCCAAGCTCGAACAGCTGGTTCGCAGAACACGATTAGGGCAAGTAGAGAGTCGTGAGATTGACCCAACGCGTCTGTCCCTTTCGCGATAACTAACGGCTTTAGGTCTGGCATACGCGGGCTGAGAACTGAACGTTGCCGATTCGGACGGTCGTGGGCTATGAGGGCCAAACTCGTCGTCACAACTGTCGGTGACGCATGCACTCCTCGACAAGTTTTCCTCCCATGTACAAACTGTTAGTGGGCACACGGGCTCGGCTCGGTTCGTTTCGCGCAATAGCCGTTGCAAATGGGTCTGAACTCTCCCTCCAAGCGTCCTTAAAAGAGCATCTACCGCGACGATGATGGCGCCCAGATGCCCCGCCAAGCATCTCAACCGGAGCTGCAAGCGACGCCTCAGTTGCCACGGAAATTGAATCCAGGCGTCTCGTGGCTGATGCAGGAACAAGAGACTGTGGAGCTCCGTTTCCTCTGGCCGCCGTCAACACCTCAAAGGGGGGAAAGTGAGACGGACTGCATGTTTGACAGTTCCGCAAGGCTCACGGAGTTTTAGGCCAAGCCTTCACACTTGCAGGGATATCTGCCGGTCTTCCTGGCCCTCTCATTGGCCCGACGTCCACTCCGCCATGACAAGAGACACAACTAAAGTCCATGGACGCCTCCAAGTAGCCTCCAAGTAGCCTCCAAGTGCGTCATTTATCTGTCGCTTGCTCCCACGCTTTCTCTTGCTTCTCTCCATTCGGTCTCTACTTAGCTCATCCCACTGTCGCTTTCGCTATCGACTTGGTTGCATTCCCTTGCTCCGTCCAATCCTGCTGCCTTTGCTACCCACGCGCAACACCCATTCGTCGCTACCATCAACCTTTTGTACCCACCAACCTGCGGATTGCAGACGTTGAGCGTCACGAGCGATCCGCGTGTACTTGATTATGTCTGCTCGCTCCCGTGCTCGCACCGGTCTGCAGGGCAAGACCTCCGCCGTCATGTTGAAAGATGAAGAGAAGACTGCGGTGCGGCCGACCCGCGGTTATGGTACTTTTGCGAAGGGACCACGTCATTCGCGGCAGCATTCGCGACAACATACTATACCAACGCGCCACCCTCTCCCACGCCTCGATTCAGACAACTTTCGCGCGGTATGTTTCTATGAACTTTTAACATTGCTCATACAGCTAATTGATCCCACAGCTCGGAAGTTTCCTGTCAGATCTCAACCACAGGCTAGACTTCATCGAATCCTACGGCAACTTCAAAATCGACACCGGCGTCGAATACGCCTACTCAACTCTCCAAGCAGTTCGCGACTCTTGCTTTAACCTCTCCGATGGCGCGCTCGAAGTCGGACGCCGCCAGGCGTCCACCTTTGTCGAAACGCTGGAAAGCCGCTATCTCGAAGCCCTCGAGACGAAAGAAACCCTCGCTGAAAAGGTCCTCGAAGGCATCCTCGTCATGGAAGATTGGGTCTCCGACCTAGAAACCCGCGCCTACGCTATCCGCGACGCAGGTCTCGACACCATGAACCACGTCCTCGAGCGCCCAAAGGAAGTCGTAGAATCCAGCTTCGTGAAAGCCCATCGCGTGCGCCAATCCATTGAGATGAAGTTCGAGTCCACCGTCGATCTCGACTTGAAAATCGACCTCAAGATCGAAACCGCACTCGCTCGCGCAAAGGAACACGGCCTCATCCGCTTCCAAGACCTCCCAGAACCCTGGCAAGTGAACCCGAACATCCACAAGGGTTACCGCTTCTGCGACGGCCACTGGGAATGCATACGCTCCATCGTGCACATCCACAATGAAACCTGCAACATCTGGTCGCATCTCCTGGGTATCTTCCTCGTGCTCGGCGTCGCATTCCACTTCTACCCTCAAACCATCAGCTTCGCCGCGTCCTCCCCGGCCGACCTCTTCATCGCATCGCTCTTCTTCTTCGCCGCTATCAAATGCCTCGTCTGCTCCTGCACCATGCACACGATGAACAGCATTTCCCACCGCGGCCTGCTCGCCCGCTACGCCTGCGTCGACTACACGGGTATCTCGCTGCTCGTCGGTGCCTCCATCATGACGGTCGAATACACAGCGCTCTACTGCGAGCCCATCTCGCAAATGTCCTACATGGCTTTTACCGCCATCCTCAGCGTCGGCGGCGTCTATCTCCCCTGGAACCCGACCTTCAACCGCAAAGACCTCGCCTGGGTGCGCGTCCTGTTCTACGTGACCCTCGCCATGACATGCTTCCTGCCCGCGGGCCAACTCATCTGGAAGCACGGCCTCGAGTGGACGGCGAACTTCTACGGACCCGTCGCGAAGAGTATGCTTGTGTATCTTGCGGGTGCTGTCATTTACGCGAGTAAGGTCCCCGAGCGCTGGATGCCAGGACGCTTCGACTACTTTGGCACAAGCCACAACATCTGGCATATTGCTGTGCTGGGGGGAATTATCACCCACTACTTCGCCATGCAGGAGATGTTTTTGCAGGCGCATAACAGGGCTGCTGCGCAGTGCCCTGTGGTGCTTTGAGTACAGACTTCCTCCTTCATTCTTTCGTTTCCTCTTTATGCTTCTCTTCACTTCAGCTAGATAGTTCTTCACATACTTCCTTTTTTGATTCACACTTATTCTTTCCTTTGTCACTCAGCGACGCACTAGAGCATTGCTTCTTTATTTTGTGGTACTCGGTGCACGGGGCGGCGTTTGCATTGCATCTAGATCTGCATTAGGACTTACGCGGGGCAAGCGTTGATGGGCCACGGTCTTGTTGTTATGCCATGACATTTTCCTACTTAGATACCTTGGCATATCCAATCCAGATATTTCGTAAATTTCTGTCCGAAAGTCCTTTCCAAAACGCGAGACGTCGTCGCAAGTGATCAATCGACGTGTTGCGCCAGTAGAAAGCCCTCCGCAACCATATCCATACATGCGAATTCTCGATGTACAGAGGGGTAGATACAATGGTATACAACAGAAGCGAGAAGGGAAAAAAGATATGAAAATCATCAATCGTGGACCAACCGTATCGATCGTGAGTCCTCATCAGTGATATGGAAATCGTAAGACGTCCGTGATCATAACGAGTGGTAGAACAAGAAACGGCACCATAGAGGGGGCAAGTCTGTTCCCAAAGCACAAAGTAACCAGAACGCCAGAGTGCGAAACGCCATCCCGAATGTGCATTAGATTGAGACCGTAGGGAAAATTGGGGTGCAACGATGCCCCGGCGGTTCCGAAAGATGTAGAAAGTTGCAAAACCGGCATTACCTAACGTCAAGGTGGAAGGCTCCTCGTCTCACGCCTTCAAAACTAGCAGACGTGCAGCCAACCGGTCAAAGAAGAACCCCATATCATCATCAACTCTCTCTGCAGACGATTTGCTCTCAAGATAGCCGTTGGGGGTAGCCCTGCTAACCGCATCGCGTACGCTCTGGACAAACTTGTCCTCGGGTGTAATACCGAGGATACCTTCACCCTGCCAGTCCGAATTGAGCCTATTATGGCTTCCCTGGAAGCAGGCCAAGTAAAAGTTGAGCAGCGACTTGACTCCTTCGTCGTCGATCTTGTTATCATTCTCTTGCTTCGAGTGGGGAACTCCGCTGTCATACGAGTTGTGATACGGGAGCTTCGCCGCGTGGTATTGGATCGACTCGACAGTCATGAGCACGACGAGGAGAGTAGCGAGACCGACTGGCCACTCGTGGCATTCCCGATTTAGAAAGAGCAGTTCCAAAGAGGAGAGGACTTCTTTCATCAGACTCAGTGCGAGCGATGGCATGACTGAACCAAACTGCGAGCGGATGAAGCACGGTGTTGGCGTGTTAGGCTCGGAGAGGGACATTGTGTCGTTGACCAATTGCTCCAAGACGGGATCGCTGGAGGGTGGAGGAAGCGTGAGATCGCCACCGACGTGTACGAGGACCATCAGCTTCAATGCTTGCTCTAAAAGTCGCGAATTGGGGGTGCCCGTCGGTAGTGTGCGGTAGAAGACGTAAGCGTCCCTAAGTATGTATAGTGGGGAGCAGTAAAGCGGGAATGAGCGGAAGTACTGTCGAACCAAAAGAGACAAGTGGTCGTCCAATGTGTCCTGGAGTGTAAATCTTGCTTCGGAAGTCAAAACAGCGGGAAGGACAGCATGTGTGTGTACTTCTTTAGAAGATGTGCTCGGCGGCCAGGCGTACACGACATGCTCGTGAAACAATGCATCGTTGGTCTGAATGGGGTTGACTGGTAGGTGGAGGGCGGGTCCAAATCCGAAGTGTAGCGGTATGAGATAAGTAAATGTAGCGACATGATAGCTATCCGACGGGAGGAAAGAGCCGATCGCGCGAGCAGTCGGATGCCAGCCTAAACGTTCAGAGAGGAATGTACTAGACAGATCTGACAGCAAACGATCGCGGCATGGGTGGTTGACAAGATCGCCCTTGTAGTGTTCCAGACAGGACCTGCATGGAACCCCAGTGTCACACTTTTCTTTGCGCTTCTTGCAATTGGAGCAAGAAACGAAACGTCTCATCAGTGCGGCGTGCCTTCGTTGCTCGGCGCTAAGAGCTCCCGTCCGACCCTTTTGACGTCGACCACGGCTACCTTCAGCCCCGAATGGAACTAGACGATTCGTCTGTACGTTTGGTTGATATGAGACCCAGCCAAATTCCCTCGAAGTGGGCGACACCGTCGAAAGCTTGTTCCTGCTGCGGCGAGGATCACTCTTTGATATGTTCGACATGCTTCGCGCGAGGGGAGCACTGCGGGGGAGGCGCTTGGTCTCTGGCGATACGGATAAGCGCGATGGCATTCGCTGAGCCCATTGAGACTGAATAGCGTTTTGGGCGTGATCAGTATGAGGTATGGTGATTGCCCTGGCGCGAGTTTGTTGCTGTGGAAGACCTCCACCCCAAGGATGAGGCGAGAAGGTGTTACTGAAGACTTGGGTCCCACTCTGAGGTATCGGGATTGGCATTGCTCCGCCATGATGGAACTCTGGAATAGGCTCGATGGTCGGCTCTGCCCATCCACCAACGTTGGCAAAGGCTTGTGAAGCAGAGACATCGAGGCCGTTGAAGGCATGCGGAGAGGTTGCGAGGTGTGGATTGAATATCGATGCCGAGGCGGTGTGGTACGAGCTGGATGAGCCGAAGCTCTGTGCATCAAGAAATGGTGACACAGTAGACGTCCGTAGCTGTGACAAACGATCCCCATAACCATCGAATGAGCCTTTTCCAAAGGAGCCATCGAAACCGGATCCATGACGACCGACTAGAGGCGAAGTAGTTGTTGTGGTATAAGACGGGGAGCTACTGAGCCACGGATGACTTTGACCAAACGAAGAAGGGCCCTCAATAATCGACTGTGGCGCCGAGGTTGCGTAGTCGGACGAAGGACCGTCAATGGTGGACGCAGCAGCTACAGTGTCATATAGCTGTTCCGGCGCAACGCCTTCTAGTGGATGCGGATTCGACGTGTGTGCTGGGCCGGGCTCGATTGTGCCACTCGTGAAGTCGAGGTCGCCTTGAAAGAACGGGTCGTATAAATCGCCGTCGTAGTTGATGAGGTTTTCCCATTCATCATTGGAAGCCAGCCCTTGGCTGAGGGCTGACAAATTCGTTGCATTGAAGGCCATTGGCCTAGCTTGTGCAGGCAATCGAGAAGGCGACTTGGGGTACGATGGGCTCAAAGCTGAAGGCTGCTGCGGAAAGTCGGGTGCTCACCACCTCGTCGGCGGTAGCATCGAACAGAAACGTGAAATCGAATAGGAAAACAAACCAAAGGACCACCGGTGACCCAAGGAAAAAGAATCCAGGAAGGCTGAAGTACGACGAGGTGGCCCACATGCCGAAATAGCGTAGAAGATATATATTCACCTGCTCCGCAACGGGCTTGCTAGGATAGAGGCGGCTGAAGGCCAATGTGTAGCTGCCTTGCCGAAGACCTTGGATGGTGCATCCAGTCGCCTCTCGCGGGCTTATCACGTTGTGTCTGTTCTCGAAAGGATGACTGAATGCAATCTGGTAACGCGAGTAGGCTGTGGGCGCCGGCAAGTGGGCGTGGGCGCGGATGCTGTCGACGGTGCAATGTACCAGGTCAGGCGGCAGGCGCTCGCCTCCGAATTCATCTCACCGGCGTGCGGCTCTCGGGATCCAGCTTACGGGACCAGGGGTGTAGCGGTGCGCTGTCACACCAACGAGAGCGTCGTGGGCGGGGAGATGGCATGACAATGGCTCTGCGGCTGGAGAATGGTGCTGCTGCAGTGCGGCTGGAGAATGGTGCTGCTGCAGTGCGGCATTTTGTACGTTATGTCTCGAGTCGTGCATATCGTGCAGAGAGCTTCGAGAAGGAAGAGCGCCCTGCGCCCCGCTGCTGCTGCTGCGGCGGTGCAACGCCCGTTCGCTCCTCCGACCTTGCACTACCCACCACCCACCACCTCGGACTCTCAAACAACGGCGATCTCTATGTATGGATCGGGAATCGTGCATTCATTCATTTGTATTTGCACCATGCTGAAGCTATCCTCCTGCCATCTCCTCCCTCTATGTCTGTTCAAGAGAAATGCTCTCTTGCATCTACGGGCACGCTTCCCGTCGCATCACATGTACCTCGGACAACTACGAGCCCCATTCCCACGATGCCTTAGCTGGCTTCCCACACTTGTTCTGAGCCAGCGGGGCAAACGAATGGATAGGGCTGATGACGGGCGAACTACCCCCCGCGAGTCGGCTAACGGGATCCGCTACGCCCTGTGACGACACAGCCTTGTGCTGTTGCTGTTGCTGCTGCTGCGCACTGCCTTGCAGCCTCATGTTTTCGAGTAGCGGCATCATCTCCTCGTATGCCGTAGGGATTCCCGCAGGAAATCCCTCATAAGCACCAACGGTTGCCCCGGCTTGGGAGCTGCACTCGGCAATCGTCTCGCTACCCATGTCGTCGCGTAGAACCTTGACCTGCGCCTTGAAAACGCGCCAGAGCTCGTACTTGTTGAGCGGGTCGTCTTCCTCCTCGTCATCGTAGCTATCCTCGTCGTCGTCATCGTCGTGGTTTCTCGCCAGCTCGAGCAGCGTTGCCACGAAGGCTTCTTTCAGGTATGCAAAGGAAAATTCGTCCGTTATGTCCGCCATGGCATCGCATAGCTTGCCCGGGAATTCGATGCTCTGCTTGTTCTTCAGCTTGTTGCGCCAGTATTGCGCTATGTCACTCGTCAGCCTCATTCTCAAAGGCTCCTTGGCGAGCATGAGCACCTACCGTATTGAGATCGCTCTCCCTTGTTCGGCAGGGGGAACAGGTACTTCCGGTCAAATCTCGACGGGCGTTTGGAGAGACCCGGGTCTAGCTCATCCAAGTGGTTGGTCGTGGCAATCATCAAAATCCCGTCATTGTTCTCTAATCCGTCAACCTCGTTGAAAAAGTAGCTCCGGGTGTTGCGAGTGACGATGGTGTCAATGTCTTCCAGGACAAGCATGCAAGGTGTCATTGCGCGAGCCATTTGAAAGACAGCCCTAATGTTGTAGGCGCTCGCAGCGGACTTGACGTATAGCGTGACAACTGGTTTGTTGCGCTCCTGGAGCGTGTGCATCAGCGCCTTGAGGGAGATGGTCTTGCCATTTCCTACATGCAGCGTCAGTCATCGAAAATACCGTGGGACTCGCACGCGATCAGACTTACCAACGGGTCCATGGAATATGAGTCCTCGCTTCCACGGAACTCCGTATTCCTTGTAGATGTCCTCGTTGTCGAAGAACTTGTTAGCCACCTCGGTCACAGCCTTCTTCATCTTGGGATCCAGAATCACATCCTCCCATTTGGCCTTCTCGACCTCCTTCCAGAGCTTCGTGCTACGGGTCCAATACCCGTCGTACACATAGATAGCCGGCTCCTCCTTGATCAACCAGGCGCCAATTGTGGCCAAAAGTCGATCGACGGCCGAAGAATGCGACGTGGTGGTCTCGCCCTCCTTCGGCTCCTTTAGGATGTACTGCATAAACAACATGCCCACCAGCGCCGTGTACAAGACGTAATTCTCGCCATTCCAGGTGTAGTTGTATCGGGCAAAGAAGGTGCTATCCGCAAGCGACCCAGACCCACCGCGATGAGCAGGACCCACGAAGCCCCGCCAGCGAAGCACAGGCTCGGTGTCATCGTCGAGCACGGCTTGAGCATAGCCTGCGGCAGCGAACTGGAGCAGGTTGATGTTGCTTGCCGGGACAGACGTCACGATCAACTCGGGATGCTTCGCTCGCAGGGATGAGACCATCTGGACATCGGGGTCTGCGATCTTGGCCGAGGTCAACTGCTGGTAGTCCGGGAAGAGCTGCGGCGGGCCACGGTGGCCTTCATCCTCGATGAAGGTAAAGTCGTCTCCCGAAGCCATGGTGCAAAAGGTGGAAATCCGAGAGGAACGGAGTAGGATGATAGCAATGTCAAAGGTCGAGAAGCAGCAACGCAGTAACGCAGCAAGCGTAGTCTTAGCAGGGAGCTCTTTGGTCTATATAGCAATGCCAATCGCTCACCACAGCTCCTCGGTGATCCAAAGATAGTACAATGATTGGCTTGCGCATGCAAAGGATGCGCCGACGGAGGATTCGGTTGCGATTATGACGTTTGGTGTTTCACATGGGAGCAGCGCGGGAGGCCGTTCGATGGCTGCCTGGAGCAAGCAACGCAGCACCAGTGGGAGCCGGCAGAGGAACTATGGCGAGCAAAGGGCCAGTTGTTCGGTGGTAGGACGGGTGGCTGCGGGTCGAAGAGGCGGGGAAGCATGTGTGTTGCTCGATGTCTCCCCACGGCAGCTTGCCATGCGGGGAAGCAATATCGCGGGCGTTGCGGGCGCCTGCGCGATCGGCGGCGCAGCTTACCCAGGTGGCACCTGCAGATTCTGACGGTGGCCTGGGGAGCATAGCCTTTGGGATCATGGATTATGGACTATGGACTATGGAATGGATCATGGGGTAACAGTACACTGGCTGGTACCGTGGGCTTCATAGCTACGCCAGCGCGCCGGCCAACTACACACGATGCGCACTGACTCGTCCAAACGAGACTTGACCGTTTCATGCTACAAATAGCACGCTCGACCGCCGATCCACTCGATCTCCCGTGTATCAAAGCAAGTCGCGCGTTCGTTGTGAAGAGCGGGGCTGGGAGACGTGGGTGGGTCCTAGAGCCGCCTCTAATGGCTTTCACATGTGAATGCCATTCGCAGAGGCATGTGGCACAACGTCAGCGGAACCATGTCCACCTCGCCGGCAAAGTCATATATCGGCCCTTGACTCCCTGTCGCGCGCCATTCATTTCGTCTCAATCTACCGCCACCACTCGACACACGAGGTATGCGTCGAGCATTCCATCCAATCGAGCTGCCCAGACCCCGGTTCACAACTTTGGTGTCCACGTGCGCTAACAAGCTGATGCAGTCTTGCGAAAACCATTCCTCTGCACCACCCTGCAACAATTGACGGCGGGGCCTCACCCATCTCTCGCCCTCGCACTCTCTCCTCACTCATTCTTTCCGCCCGCATGTTTTGCAATTGGGGAGCTTGAGACACACATACACCTTGTCTCTAGTCATGGCCGAGGACCCTTTCGTCACAAGCCCGACAACGTCGCAACCACCCAACATCATACGTCCGATACCACGCCGGAACTTCACCGCATATACCGACTCCTCCGACTCGCCCACGCACCCCTTAGCGCCAACTACGCCTCCCCTGGCATACGAATCGCAGAACCGCTCGTCCGACTTTCTCTCACAGCTAAACGCCCGGTTGCTGCGGACATACAACGCTGGGAATGCAAACATCAACGACAACAGTGGAGCCGAAGGGAGTGGCCAGCTGCCTCCGCGGAACCAGTCTTTCTTGAACTTGACCAAGAGCACATTGTTCGGTATCTACGACGAGGATGGTGGCACGACGGCCGAAAGAAGTGTGACCGAGACACCGTGGGGGACTGGCGCAGAGACTCCGGGACAGAAGTCGCCAGATGCGCGCAAATGGGCAAACGGGCTGGGCAGTCTTGACGAAGGCATGGCAATGAAGCCCCGCGCGCGGCCGGGTACCATCAACGGCCGCGGGACGTCGTCACCTTCGTTCAGACCACCACCCAACCCGCGGCGGCGAGGGCTTTGGAAATACACCGTCATCGCAGCCAAGTTGGCGGCCTTGTTTGCGTTCGGGGTGGCGTACGGAGTCATTGTGAGCCATCTGCACGATACTCGCGAATTAGCGGCTGTGAGAGTTGAGGGCATGGATCGGGAGAGCTGGATCTATCCTGTAAGCTGGGGGCTGGCCGGCGTTGCGCTGGGCTGCTCTCTGCCATACGTGGAGCTTGCGTGGGGAGGCGGGACGCCTGAAGATGAGGATGCAGAGAAAGAGAACGAGCCGAGTTTTGGCGAGCAATGGAATGACATTGTCAGGAGCGTGGGCGCTTTTGTTGGAATCGCATTTGCCATCGTAAGTCATACCCTCGTTCCTTGTCTTGGTGGAGGACTCGTGCTAATAATACGCCCAGCGCCGTCTCCCCTGGCAATCCACCCTCCAACTAACCCTCACGCTCGCCCTCGTCAACCCCGCGCTGTGGTACATCCTCGACCGAAGCAAACCCGGCCTCTCCTTCTCACTCATCATAACATCCGTCGTAACCTCTTTCATCTTCCTCTCGAACCCGGACGTCCTGCCTTCACCATCCCTCCCCGCCACTACAAACGGCACCCGCACACCCACTCCAGCGCCCATAAGAGTAGATGAAGAGCTCTTCGCCGGCATGGTGAGCTACGAGAATCTCGCCGCCGTGACTTGGGTCGGCAGCGTGCTCTTCTGCAGCTGTGTCTGTTTTGGCAGTATCGGGCGGCGGCTGGCAGTCTTGGACGGATGGAGTCACAAACGATGATAAAATGGGCCGATGGCATTTTACGGTTCGGGGGCTACGTGTTGGAACAAGGAGCGATACCCAAGCGCTTATGAGCGCCTGAAAATTCTCATACTTGAGTACTTTGGATTAGAGGGGGAAAATGGATTCCTTTAGCAGTGGGATATCCTGTTAAGACTGCTATATTGCAGCAATTTTAATGCACGAGCGAGTCGCTCATTTCCACTTTACAATCGTTGCCCCCTGTCGCCCAGACACCGTGCAAGCGACTCCTTCAGATGTCTTACTGGCCATCCTGTATTGTTATGACGATGGACTTTGGCTGCATTGCCGCAATATCGGAACAATTTGCTCTGAAGCTTGGTCTCTCAGATCTGAGTTCTCTCTTCAAGATCTCGCCTCTCGACAAGATCTTGGGCTTGTTCGTCTCGCCTCTCGAAAAGATGTTGGGACTACCGGTCTCTTGCAATGTGGTCTTTGACACACCAGGCGGAACCCCAGACGATAAGCTCATTGCGACTTTTCAGGTTAGGAGCTACGACACAAAGGCAGTCTCGCTGCAAAACTTTACCTTCCCGAATTCCGGTATATGGAGCGTCGTGAACGAAGTGTTCGTGAGCACTCGAGTTGAGGGAAGTCTAGCAGATAAGCTTGAACAGGTTTATCTCCTCGTCGACCACGTCAAACACAGTGTACTCACACCACGCCCCCGAAGACGAACGAAGGATGAGTAAGTGCAGCCTCATAAGCTGTTAGACTCACAGATGATAACAAGCAATGTAGGGCCAAGATCACAGTCATTAGTAGGTGAACTCAACCCTTGTTGGAACTGGCTGCGGTGTGATTGCACGTATACATTATCATGTCCTGCCTACCAAGTTGCGCATGTGTCGGCAGCTCTTTTTGCCTGTCGTCACAATCTCTTTCCCCCGACCCGTCTTTTGTAGTTCAAAATGCAAGGAAGTTCTACATCAGGAGCCGCAAGACTTCTTCGCTCTATGATTGTTATAGAAACAACTTACTATTCACTAGCTCAGAGATATTCATTTCTCCGGGAAAGATACTCGCTTCTCAATCCTAATTACATAATAGACATGATACAGAAATATCACATGATCATTAAATTCCCATACATGGGCCCTATAGTAAAGGTTGTTTGCCACTATGCTCTTTGTGCGACCAGCGGTGCTACAAGTCCACTCAACCCTACACACAAACAAATCATCCTCACGTTTCACACATACACCCGCAACGTCAATCTCTGTAACGCATCCCAGTCACCTTGTTTTTGATAGTATATCTATCCAAATCCCAAGAAAAACCGCCAGGAAAGTAGCCACACAAAGGAATACGTGCTTCATTCGCAGCCTGCTTGCAGGCCTGCGGACCCTTTCCTTTTTGCCGCTTTTTGCATGATTGTATCGTGCTTATGCTCGGAGATGGAAGTGTAAGGAAGGTTGGTGGTTCAATTCGTACGCACTGCTAGTACATGAAGCATCTTTTCTGCATCAAGCTGCGACCTGTGCTTTTCGCCATATAGAGAAGTTAGACGGAATTCTTCTGTCTTGCAAGATACGTATGTTAATTGCAAGATGTGCATATTACCTTGCCGTGCCCCTTCCGCGCGCAATGACCAAGTGTGTCAACCTGTACCTACCATATTCGTCACACAAACGCGCAGAACACACACGCAGCAGACACCGTCAACCTGCAATGGTCTATTTTTGTACACCAGTATATGTATTTTACACCCGTTAAAATATGTCAGGAAAGTAGCAATGATCAAAACCATCATTCAGCCGCTCGCCTCTTCGGAGGTGAGCCCTTTCCTTTTGCCATTTTAGGAGTGTGGTGCTAGGGAGGTTGGTGTTCGAATTGCGCAGTCTCCTTTCTTGATATTTAATTTTATGCGTATAGCAGAGTGGCGACAGCACAGTGCGGTCTTAAAACAGGACGATCTTGGGAACAGTCGCAGAGCTCACGATATACGATAGCATTGACTTTAGTCTACTTTGTTTGTGTCGGTCGCGAAGTTACGAAAATCTTCAGGGTTCTACGGTACTCTGAGATGGTTTATAGGAACAGCTGCAAGACACTAGTGTTTTCGTTTTTGTGGCTGTCGAAAAGCGGGTACCAGCCGAAAGACGACATTAAGTATAACACCCGTTAGGCATGCTGGATGAAGAGTCAGTGAGGCATCTCCATTCTCAGGGAAATCTGTTTGTACAGTACTACTGCTAAGTCCTGCTCCATAGCTACCTCGCCATTATACGTAGCATGGACGAAAGACTATACCATGACACTAAACATACTCGGGAACCTTGTTTAAAAGCGCGTGCGAAGTTGTATATTTCTATCTAAGGGAAGACACAAAGTACATAGACCGACGGGTAACGACAGGATCAAGGAACAGACAAGAAAGAATTCGCAAGCTGCTGAGGATTATATAGGGAAAGTTAGCGCCGCATAATTCATACAGACCGCAGCGTTGTGTGTGACTACGTCGTGTGTGACTACGTCTCAGTGTGGCCGCATATGATATCCTGCCACACGGGATAACGAGCGAAGGATGGCCAGAGACTCAGGATAGTGCGGCGGTGTTGACGAACTTCTTCAGGAACGAAGGAACATTTCTCCAGGATGAGACGACTCTGCCAGTACATGAGGTCCTCGCGGTCGTAGGAGAAGCCAGTCCTTCCGTGAAAGTGGACCTCCATGAAGTGGCAATAAAACTCGTAGTGGGTTTGGAACTCAGCTACGTCTGCGCAGACTGGGCAAGTTACATGGACAGTCGCGGCACGATAACCTCTGGCTAAGATGAGATCCGAGTAGTTGGCTCGTCCTTTCGCGTCGTGTTTGGCTCGGAGATGGTTTTGCAGCTTGTCCAAAGCGAGCGCCATCGTGAAAGTGTTGACCCGGAAAGAACACTTTGGAATTGGGCAACCACGAAAATCGTTCAACGAGCGCAGGTGCTTAACATGCAGGTAATCTCTTTCCAAGTGTACTGCCATGATGTCCCTTGGAACCAACACCTTCCATGACTTTGTAGTCGCTGAAGGACATTCGAAAAGCGTGTTATCGTCATGGCCGGCAATCATGTGATCCTTGAGGTTATCACCACGGTAGAAAGCCCTCACTCCAATGCGATTGCAGTCTAAAGCTGTACATGGATACGATCGCCGGTCGGTCCTGTGTTTCAATTCATGCCGTCGTAGCTCGGCGTGACGTTTGAAAGGCTTCGCATTGCAGCCTCTCGTGGAACAGGTAAGAAGCAAGTCGGGTGTAGGAGCCACATCTAGTTTAGGTGTTGAGCCACAGTCGGGCTCATCGGCTTGTTGCGATATAGCTGAAGCACTTGAGCTCAATCCATGGGTGAAGTCCGCGCTCGCTGATGCGTCCGGAATCGGTGTGCTAAGCACTGGTGACACCATGACTGCATGCCTGTTGCGAGTACCCGTTAGCGCGTTATTTTTTTTTTAAACTCACCGATCTCCAGGCAGCGCCCCAGCGCCCTGGTCCAACATCCCGCATCCAGTCCAATCATAGTCGTCGAATCGGAACCAAGGCTCCTGCAGGATCTCCTCTTGCAGTGCGGGCCAACCACTCAAGTCCACATGCTCCTCGAAAAGGGCAAGTTGCATATCGTTGTTGACGAAGTCAGACATGGCAGCTACAGGCTGAGACTTGGCGAAATGGGCAACAACGGCGAGGCTGAGGATCTCGAGCTGGTATTGGCTGAGCTGGCGAGAAGGGCGGAAGGCTGGTCGAGTGGGTGAGACGGAAGCGGAAAGCGGAGACGAGAATTGGCTTGCTGGCGGGCGATATTGAGTGCGAAGTCGAAGAGAAACTGGTGAAGAAGGGAGCGGGGGATGCCTTACCTTTATGCTCTGCCCCTGTCGGTCGTCCACCCAGTCTAGTGAAGGGGCACTCCGACAATGCCGCAGCGCAGCGCCCGCCACCTCATGACAACGATGCCACGCGTTTATTGTCTGCCTGTATCACCTGAAGTCTCGAAGTCCCATCAGACGTGCCGTTGGGGTGCCCGCACCGCTGCTGCCCCCGTGCAAACAACATCAACAGGAATGTAGGCCTGTCAGTCAATACTTTTCAGCCTTGCCCATGGTAGAAGTATGACGAGTGTCCGTTATAGATGGTGGAGTAAGAGAAGAAAACTGGAAGCGCAGTTGACGACATCTAAGCAAAGAGAATAGCAAAGCACGTTCCTTCCCCGTAAGTGTTCCCGTGAATGAGCCTAGCAAGGAATAATCCTCTCCTGGCGGGTATCTGCAGTGGAAGTTTGATGCTGAAGCACACGTCAGATCAGTCGCATACTCCAACCATCAAGTCAAATATGTGCCGTCTATTGTCATGCTCAAGATACCGTAACGATTTTTACCAACCGCCTCCACCTCAAAACGTAGGTCTCGTTCTCTCCCCCTGCCAGAATCCCATAACCTCACCCGTCTCTCCAACCCAATTCCTAACCCCATTGACCATCGTCTTCGCCATGCCAGCATTCGTGCCACTTCTTTGTCTCCTCCTCCCACCACCAACTCCAACTCCAACTCCTGCACCACCACCAACCCCACTCCCAAAACCACTCGCCGGGTCCTTCCCAGCACTAATAAAGCTACTCCCCTCGCCCGTCGCATATTCCGAGCCCATCGAAGGCAACACGTTTTCCCCAGCGGAGAGCGATACGAAGAGTGCGAAGGGAACGAGCCAGACGCAGAGACCGAAGTAGGATGCGATTTCGGTGAAGGTGGGAATAGAGGGGTCGCGGGAGTAGTTGTACGAGGAGGAGTGGTTTTGCGGTGGGGCGCTGAAGTGGCGGAACCAGAGGTAGTGGTTTAGGATGACGAGGGCTGATATTGTCAGCTTAAAGTACCAATCTTGGGGTCTCCACACCAAAGGTGGGTAGGTTGGGGAGGCACCTACCGCAAGAGATCAAAAACAACGGATCCGTCAACTTGACGATAGGAAACCTTCGCAAGTTCTGTGCATATATGACATGCGACCCCACACTCAACGCGCTCAGCGCAAGCGGAAATCCATCCACTGCCAGGAGCAGCACTTGTATAGCCACCACACCATAGATAAGTTGCATAAGCAACTTTTTCGCGAGAACCGTGTGTTCTTCGACGAGCTCGGAGAGATAGTATAGACCGGAAGCTACGGGTTCAAAATTAACTTTCCCTTCACTGACCCGAGTACCAAATAGCTGGTAATGGAATGTAGCTAGGGAACTCACCTATAGCTAGCGTCAAGAATGCAAAGCCTAGTACAAGCCCTACATATCCTATCAACGGTAATATCCACATGGCGAACGAGGAGGTGTGCGATTTGCGTGCTTGAGAGTTGGCGATGAGGTCACACGTCGAAAGGTGGCTCCAAGGTTCGGGGCAAAGGTTGCGCCGTTCCGGGCGTGGGAAGTGTGGGGCAAGCGTGCAGTCGCAACACCAAAAAGTTCGTGGTAGAGCGAGATCTTGGCATAGACGGTGAACGACTTCTTCGCGCCAGGAAAACGCAGCACCCTCCCAAGAACACCTTTGTGACCCCGAAAATATTGCCGACCTCACGATACTCAAACCCTGGGAACCACCATCATGTCTCGCCCCGAAGATACCCTGTACGTCCCTCTTCGTCACCTAATAGCCACTCCATATTGCACTCACTAATGTCCCTCAAGCCCCCCAGACCTCTTCTACAATGACACCGAGTCCCGCAAATATACCACCTCCTCGCGAATTCAACGAATTCAAGCCGAGATGACCCACCGTGCCCTCTCCCTCCTCTCCCTCACCGCGCCCTCCCTCATCCTAGACGTTGGTTGCGGCTCCGGCCTCTCCGGTGAAATCCTCTCTCAGCCCGCCTCCGAAGGCACCCCTGGTGGCCCGCACATCTGGATCGGCTCCGACATATCCAGCTCCATGCTCGGTGTGGCCATCGAAAAGGAAGTCGAAGGTGACCTATTACTTGCGGATGCAGGACAAGGTGTACCCTTCCGCCCAGGAACGTTCGATGCAGCGATAAGCATCAGCGCGATACAATGGTTGTGTAATGCGGAGAGTAGTGAGGAGACAGCAGCTGGGAGATTGAGCAGATTTTTTGGGGGATTATATTCAAGTTTGCGGAGGGGAGGGAGGGCGGTGTGTCAGTTTTATCCGAAGAATGAGGAGCAGAAGAAGATGGTGAGTCAGGCGGCTATCAAGGCGGGTTTCGGGGCGGGTTTGCTCGAGGATGACCCCGGCACGAAGAGTGCGAAGACGTATCTCGTTTTGACTGTGGGCGGTGGGGAGTTGGATGGCGATATTACAGGCGTGGTGCGGGGGATGGACGGTGTGGATGTCATGGATGCGCGGCGGAGAGCCAAGGGCATGAAGAGGGGCGAGGAGAAGAAAGGAGGCAAGGCGTGGATCATGCGGAAGAAGGAGCAAATGGAGCGGCAAGGCAAGGTGGTAAAGTCGAGCTCAAAGTACACGGGACGGAAGCGGAGAGTCCAGTTCTAGTATGTCCACCTCACGACTTCGCGAGCATTGCATTAGCACGGTGTTTGGGGGATATCAAATGAATTCGGGCGTCTAGCTATATACCACTAAAAGTACAGCACTATTCACACCAGCTGCCTACTTGTACACGTGCCGCATCCAATCGTGAGATATCAATAAGTAGATTTCAGATCCAATCGCGGGTACTAGAGAACATAACAGCTAAATGCAGATGGCCATGCTAAGCTTATTGCTTCTCCATCTGGGCCAAAATAGCGTTGGTGAATTCGTGGGTGGTCGAGTTGCCGCCCATGTCGGGTGTTCGTACTTTGCTACGAGGAATTAGTCGGGTTCAAAATAGTAGTTCTCTGGTGGACACTTACCCATCCTCAATGACCTTGTATATCGACTGCGAGATGCGGTTGGCGTGGTCATCGAGACCGAGGTGTCGCAGCATCATAGCGGCGGAAAGGATCAGCGCAGAAGGATTGGCTTGGTCCTTGCCCTTGATATCGAGACCGACGTGACGGCACCCAGGCTCGAAAACAGCCGTGTTGCGGCCCATGTTGCATCCCGGGACAATTCCCGGTCCGCCAACGAGACCAGCGCCAATGTTGGACAAAATGCCTCCGTACAAGTTGGGCATCACCAGGACGTCGAACTGTTGTGGCCGGGACACACACTGCATAGACGCGTTGTCGACAATCATGTCGTTGTACTCGACGGTCGGGTAGTCCTCGGAGACCTTCTTGCACGTGTTGCGGAACAGGCCGTCGGCCAGCTTCATGATGTTGGCCTTGTGGATGCAAGTGACCTTCTTCCTGTTGTTGGCCAAGGCGAAGGCAAAGGCGAACTTGGCGATGCGCTCCGACTTTGTGCGCGTGATGATCTTGAGCGACTCGACGACGCCATCCACCGACTGGTGCTCCAACCCAGAGTACTCGCCCTCGGTGTTCTCACGGATGATGCACAGGTCGATGTCCTTGTGGCGCGTGTTGTAGCCGGGGATGTTCTTGATGAGGCAGATGGAGGCGTAGATGTCGAGCTCCTGGCGGAGGGCGACGTTGAACGACTGGTGGCCGGAGCGTGCGATGGGCGTGTGCAGGATGCCCTTGAGACCGAGCTTGTTGCGCTTGAGCGAGGCAATGGCTTCGCGGAAGAGCTCCTCGGAGTGCTTGTCGCCCGTCTCGACACCGGACACGTTGACCTGCTCCCACTCAATGGGCACATTGTCGGCCTTGAAGATCTCCTTGACCGACTCGGACACTTCGGCACCGATGCCGTCACCTGGACATGGTTAATACCAGCTCGGCATTGGGGCGGGTATCGCGCGTACCAGGAATGAGGGTGACGGTGTATTTGCCGCCGAACTTGGTGGGCTTGAAGATGTCCTGGTTGACCGTGGCCATAGCTGTCACCTGTCAGTCTACCGTCCTTGTCTGAGGCGTACGGGCGCGCGCATACTTCGGGTGGCCATCGAGGGTCCGGTCCATCGGGCAGCAGGCCTTGCGCCCCGCAGGAGCGTCTATGTCGCTGTTAGCCTGCGCGTTCCGCTTCTCGTGGCCCAATTGGTGTATTGTAGCATGGCGCGTACCTGGGCCGTCTTTTGGGAGCTTCTCGACAGCATGTTCGGTGGTTGAGTCGGGGTATGGAGGAGATAACGAGGGCTTGATGAGGGATTTGCAAAAGCAAGCTGTAGCTCCGGCCGCCGAACGCAACGCCTTGGCGTAGCAACAGGCCCAAGCCAATCTCGTCAATGCCGCGGCCGTGAAGCACTCAATGAGCGCAGATTTTTTCGGGCGGACCGCCTCGCCTTGGACTCTCGCCTCCGTGCCAGTAGACTCCTTATGCTCTGCTTGTCGATCTACACCGTGACTGCATTCTTCGTGGCTCTAGGTGCAGCTTCCGAACATTCTCACGATGCGTCTTCGCAACAGCCAAGCTCGCACGTGAAAGGCACGTGCCTGCAGCAACAAATTCAGCCCTCAAGATCAGGTCGTGCTACTTCAAGACTCACGAGATGTATGTACGCTGGCCAGACTATCGAAGGGAGCGGTTGTGGAATTGGCGACCACTACACTACACTACAAACAAACCTTACACTGCCAAGTTTGCTTCTAGGCGTCTCCCTGACCATGCATACACTGCGGACGAAGATATGTACTGTTTCTCGGAGTCAATCAGGGTCTACTGTACAATCCGCGGCTTGTGCATATCGCATCAGGTACATGTATCAGAAATCCTGATATACTCAACACGCCGTCGCAATGTCTTTTGTCGCAGCCAGTTCGGTCGTATTCGTTTTCTCAAATATGTTCTTTAACGAACCGTGTTTTCGATCATTGTCTGGGGAACACCCCATCACCTCGTACCGGCAAATAGCTATGTTGTGGGGTAACGCGGAACGATCTCCGCATCAACATATCTCCATCGCATGGTGCTTGCCTCTTTCCTCCACCGGTCCACCCACTCTCAGAATTTCAAGCCACCCTTCTCACCATTATGGAAGAGGCAACCGTCGGCTACATCGGCCTGGGCAACGCTGGCTACCCTATGGCTGCCTGTCTAGCGAAGAAAGGCTACCGCCTTCTCGTTCGCGACGCGGATCCTGCGCGAGGTATCCGATTCGTAGCAGACTACCCGAAATGCAGAGTCGCTACATCTGATCCCAACTCCTTCCAAGATTGCAACATCATATTCACCATGTTGCCGAATGGAGCAATTGTGAAAGATGTGCTGCTTGGGGAGCAGGGAATCGCGCCGCATTTGAAGCCAGGTATGCGATGACGTCCGCTGCCCATGTCGTTACTCATGGTGACCAGGCTCAATTGTAATCGATACTAGTTCGTCATCTCCATTCGACACCCGCGAGCTAGGTCTGGAGCTAAGCAGGCTTCGGGTGGATCTCGTGGACTCGCCCATTACCCAGGAACAGCTACATGCCATCGACATTGGAGGCGCGACACTGATGGTGGGTACGGATAAGCCCGAAGTGCTTGAGAAAGTACTGCCGCTGCTCAAAGACATGAGTACACACGTGTTCCCCATGGGCGGTCTCGGAGCCGGCCACACCATGAAGACTCTCAACAACTATGTTAGCGTAGGCAGTATTATCGCGCTGTGCGATGCTTTGGTAGGAACTCGTTTAACGTACCCGATTGCCTAATACTGACAGCTCCAGGTGACTGGCCAGAAGCTCGGCCTTGATCCCCAAACCATGATCGATGTTATGAACGTCGGCACTGGCGTCAATTTCTCCACAAAGTACTCGATGAAGAATCTCAAATCGTACGACTCCGGCTACCAGCTCGAGCTACTCATCAAGGACGTGAAGATCGCGAAAGATGTCATTGACGGTTCAGGCTTCCAGAGCGAACTGCCAGGTTTAGCTCTGAAGTACCTGGAGGAGTCTGCACAGATTGTTGAGAGAGGAGCCGATCACTCAGAGTGCCTGAAGAGTTGGGAAAGAAGGGCAAACGTGGAGATTACGAAGACGATTCAAAAGGAGAAGAGCATTGAACTTTAGTATGTGCCGCACGAAGAGTTGTTCTACATCCGCAACATCAGACACTCCGCTGCGACTAAGTTCCATTTTGCTTTTTATTCGTGAAACGAAGAGCTATGTGGGGAGATCGCGAGTCGAACCTGTTCTCGCCCAGGGTAGTCCGGGAAAAGGCTGTTCTGGTTCGAAACATTCAAATGTATGGTCTGCACCACGACATCTTTTGCCCGCTTTCTATGAAACGGAGTCTCAGGAATTGCTCCTATCGTCCAGTTTCGACGGTCTTGTAGTTTTTCCGAAGACCGTCATTGCACAACCAAACGGCCGCGAAATGCACCTCGGATAATGTTTGTTGGGAGGAATTGGAGAAATTCTGAACCACGGGCGAGCTTGAGTAAGCTCGAATATGCATGGGCTCGACCTAGCACAATTGAAGCATGCTTCAGCGACCCGTTCAAACTACCGCTACTGTCAGATTACATATGAACGTGCGTGGTCTCTGAGTGTCACTTTTTGTGCCTGATCACGATCCGGGCCATCAGGTACCAATTCAATGTTGATGTCTACATACCTCTTCCTTCTAAATTCCCTATATCCCACTACTCTTCCATCTCTCGACCACCGGTGGAGCTGCGGGTGGTCATCCCTACCCATGTAGCACCTACGCCACGGCGCAATCTCGACAGCAAGACTGCGAACAATATTCACTTACCTTCGACCGAAGCACACTTTTCGAATTGAAGTCTTCACGACAAGAGGTGCAGGGGTCTGACGACTCTCAAACCTCACTTCACCTTCGATTCTCCGTCAGCCCTCTTCTCTCACCTTGTATCCTACATATATAGCACGCACCTCACGACTTATGCCTTCCTCCTAACACCCCTCTCTTCTCCACGGCAGATAAATCCAATTCGACCACCTCGACTAAGCCAAATAACCTTCGAACATCGTTAGTGCATTTAACTTCCCTTCACCTCTACCCTTCCGGACAACTCTCGCATTCGCTCTCAAGTGCGTATATAGAGGTCACGGCAAGCAAATTGGGTCTATCACGCAATTGCAATAGCTGACCTTGACATAGCTGCTCCACAACCTACTTGATCTCGAGCGAGTATCTTACATCATCGTTCTCGGATAACACCAACTGCTCCAGCACTATGAGGGTCGAGGAGAAATCAACCGATCGCAAAGCTGAAGTACACCTGCGCGCAGTTGGCATCGTCAATGAGCTCAAAGAATACGACCAATACGTTGATGAAGTCGACGGTGCTATATGCTGTTATGTCGGCATGGAAGAGGGGATGTCGATCAACATTGTTGGCAAGTTCATTGGCACGGTAGGTGGTCTACCCGGACGATGTCACGCTTTCTTACTTACATCTACAGACTTTGGCTATTGCCTGGGATGGCTTGGTGGACGGAGTACTACGAGGGGCCAATAACTGGTATGGCAAAGCCGTTTCTCGCCAAACGTGCAGGAAGTTCGGTTTCGATAGGTTTCTATACGAAGTCGACGGTGACGTCCTGGAAACGGTCATGAAGGCCGACCCAGCATCAGGCATGAAGACCTCCCAGGAAGACACGCCGGAGACTTTGGGCACGATCGAATTGCGACTATACGTGCTCCGCAAGTTCGGGGAAGAGCATGCGATCGACAATGTCCGGGTATACCACAGCCAGAAGAACGCGGACGATCAGAACGGCCAAGAGAAAGTAACATTGTTCAAAACCATCGCACCGGATCTAAAGATGGTGTTCGAGGAAGACTGCGCTGCCCTCGAGGTGAAAGAAGCAAATCGACACAAGGCCAAGTTGGAAAAACTGCGACCGGGAAAAGAACCGTGGGCCATTTTTCGTTTTCATTATCGCACAAAAGGTCATTATTGCATTCTGCTCCCATTCTCCAATTAGCACTGACGGATTACAGAAGCGATAGAGGCGCGGGATATGAAGCTCACGTTCGAAGCGAAGACTAGGTCAATTGAAACATATGAGTTACAGCTTGAGCCGGCACCTGCGTTACTTTTAGGCGCAAAGCCTTCAAAGGGAGACGATGCCGACAGCTCCACTGTTGCATCGTCCATCCCTGACACGCCTATCAAGAGTGCTGAAGTGTTCACCCTTTCTGTAAGTGAAGACCTACTCTCTACACATAACCACTTCGCCTCCGACTTAGAATAATCGCTAAACATCTAAAGCCCGCTCCTCGCCGCAAGAAGCAGCCACCGAAATTCCCTGTTTCTTTCTCGGGGAAGGACGACCACCCGTTCACCCCTAATTGCTCCCCGAGCCCAGATCATCGCCGCCAAATCGAAGATGACGACAAGCAAAAGCCAGAAAAGACCCCTGGAAAACAGCCCAGTGACAACAAGGCTGGTTCTGCAACGTCGAAAGCTACCGTCGCTGCTCGTGAAGACGAGAAGCCCCAGGAGCAGTCTATCGTCAACGGCACCACCTCCGCGGACATGTTCAAAGAGAATGGCGAGGCCGTTACAGAGGATCAGGCACCGAGGACCCCTCTGATCACCAATATCGAGAACGAAGTCATCGACAGTGGCAAGGCTACGACGCCTACGCAGGCCCGCGAGGAGGCCCAAGAGCCTGCTGAACCCACGACTCCGCCTTCTGAGAAGGCTACCGACGCCTCTGGTCCAGCTACTAAGTCTACTGGGACCGCATCAACGGCAAATATGTTACCAGCAAAGCGTTCTGCACCAGCTCAACTCCCCGGCCCTCCGGAAACAAAGCGCAACAAGCCAGCCCCAATCACTCCACCTGTGCGCACCGCAACGGCTACTCCGACCGTCTCTACCACACTTAAACTGCCTACGCTTGCGGAGAAGCGTAAGCAACTTGAGACGGCCCGCAAGAAGCGTGAGACGCTGGCCGAAAAGCGAGCCCAGGTGGCAGAAAAGTTTGCTCCTTATAAGCAGCAGATGGAGGATAAAATGCGTCGTGTCAACGAAGAGCTAGAAGAAGAAACCCGCGCGTATAACGAGGAGCTTAGGGAGTTCAGGGACGAGGTGGCCATGTTTAACGAATTCAAGAAGGCTGAGGGGGGCAACTAGGTGCGATCAGGGGCAATTCCGGGGGTTGCAAGCGGGTTGGTCTGGTAATTGTATACTATCGGCGGTCGGAAATTGGCGTTAGGCGGACGGGTTCATTCTTTGGAAAACGGATCCTGTCGTTCCTCGGAGGGCTTTACGTCTCCGGACAGCTTTCAAAATCCGAATTTATGACGGATCGGCCGCCCGGGAGACTGAGGGTCGGCATCTGATATTTGCTCTCTACTCGCGAGGGCTTGATTTTGGAGCGCGTGGCTGGGCATTTCGGTGCTGTACTGCCTGTCTTGCTACCTTGATTCGGGATTTGAGTCACATTGGGCTGGGGGCTTAGGTGTATCCGGATCAGTTATACCTCGTGCGCTGCGGCGAGAAATTGCTTTTTGTAACGGCCCGCTTGGTGTGTGCAATGATTAGTATGTGAGATTTTAGGCAGGCAAGGGGTGTTTAATAAGGAGAAATTGTTCTTCGTGTTACGTGATACAAGGTGACTGCTGCGTCTGCAATTGTTACAGGTTAGGTGCTTACGAAATAGGGTATCATTCTGTTCCGTATCCAAGGCGTCATGGATATTCTCCGCCCCACCGTCTCCCTATAATAGACATGGATATACACTGCTTTCACATCTTGTTTTTCAGGCAGACTGCTTCCAGTCCGTTTCTCCAGCCCGGATCAAGTCCGCGGGATCCTGAGATTGGCCTTGATGCGCTCCACGAGCTCAGCAGTAGTAGCTAGAGGTGAGGGGTGTAAATTGCGCTAGTACAGTGATTAGATTCTGGATGCAGCAAACAATAGAAATGGATGGAAGTGGAGGAGAATGGGAAATATGTGATGGTCGAGTAGAATTGGGATGGAAGGGTGGAGACATACCTTCCTCATCCACGTAACGCATTGTTCGTGTGTCCAAGTCTCAGGCTCTGGGAAGAATAGGGTCAGCAGACCGCTTCAAGAGAGATTTGAAACCCGTATTATGTAAGGCCATGTCGGCCGATGTCAAAGCCCCCAGAGAACCACAGTCAAGATAAGTGACACCAGAAGGCCAGCCACGCCAAATCCAATCATTGTTTTCAATCCTCCATCAACTCCTAGTAAAGCCCAAATTGCCACACCCATAGGTACTAGCAAGAGTAGGGCCCTGCTAACGGGAAACATGACACAAAGACACGTGCCGATGCAGAGAAAGAGGAGCAGCATACCGCCGGTAGGATCCGAGTTGGGGAAGATATCCTGGCCCCATATACTCCATGCTGCGACGCCGGTTACGATGGCAGCAAAGGCGAGAAAAGGGCCGCGTTGGTTTGTTGCGCGGTCGAGGGCTGTTGGCATAGTGGCGAGTGTGTGGTTGGGTAAATGCTATTGAAGGTGGGCCGGGACTGGGTTTGGTGATTTGGAGTAGGCGGTAGAGAACTCTAAGTAGTGTTGTCCAGAGCAAGAGACGGTGGTCGTAGGCAGCCGTCAAAGAAAGAAGCGTCGTGGTCTGTTCCTCGAAACAAGTCCCGGGCCCAGCGCCACACACGTCGACACCCGCAAACGCCCCACCATGCCTTTCACAGCCTAGCGCAGAAACGCCCCTCGGCGACCCGTGCATCGCACAAGCGAGTCGGCCTCCACAACAATTCTGCATTCGCATACCGAACTTCACGACGACAAACCCACGCCGACAATCCTCCCACACAACCCGCCACCATGCCGTCCGAGGTTTCCGATATCAAGCAGTTCATTGAGATCTGCAGGCGCAAGGATGCCAAGTGTACGTTTTGTGATTCCGTTCTCGTGGCCGCTGCGGGGCTCGGTGTTGCAGTCGCAGTCGAGGGCTGCTATTGAAGAGGAGGGATTGCTGGATGCGGAAATGGGACTTGAAGAGAGGATGTCGAAGGAGGGCATAGATAATTGCATTGGGCAATACTGACTTTGCTCCAGCTGCGCGCATAAAGAAGAACACCAAGACCAACAACATCAAGTTCAAGGTCCGATGCCAGCGCTTCGTCTACACGCTCGTCCTCAAGGACACCGACAAGGCCGAGAAGCTTAAGCAGAGCCTGCCGCCAGGTACGCTACCCTACCCTCGCACCCTTCCGAGGACTATGCAGCACTGCGAGTGCGGAAGATGGACATTGTGGCTAACATGTGTTCAACAGGGCTCACCATCTCCGACGTCGGCAAGAAGAACCCCAAGGGCAAGCGATCGTAAACGTGTCGAGAATAGGGAGTTGAATGATGGGCTAGGAGTGGGGAGGATGACGCGCGATACTGCATGAGGCACGATGGGAATGGCGGACGGCGTCTCTTCGGAAAGCATACTTTCAAGGCATACCGGGACCCTTTACCCGTAGGGATCCATCTGGAATGAAAAACGTCAACAATTTCACAAACGACTTGCTCAACTGCATGGATATTCTGACACGGTGGCTGACACGGTGGATGGACACCACGATGTGATCAAAGCTAATGTCGCTAGAGAGATTATTCTATCACCTCAGCCGATCCCAGCTCGTGGCGCACGTTGAATTCGAATTGGTCCTTGCGATCCAGATACACGACCTTGTCACTCAAACCCGCCTCACTCACGGCCTTTTTGAAGTCAGACAGCGGCGACATGAAGACGTCGTAGTCATCGTAGTGGATCGGAATCGTTACACCCGGATTGAGTAGCTGCATCAACTGCACACCCTGTATTGCATCCATCGTAACCATCAGCAGCGGCATGTTCGGTCCCGGGATCGTGGTTCCACCCAGGTGGATCAGCATTAGGTCAATGTTCTGATCCTTGTACCGCTCGGGAATTTCCTTCAATTCGTCAACCATGAGGGTATCGCCTGAAATGTAAATGCGGTATCCGCAGTTGAAGTACTCCTCGTCTCCACTCACACCATACCCGAGCTCGACCATCCAGCCATTTGTGGGTGGCACGGCACCGAGGATGTTGTTTGCAACGTTGAGAGGGCCTGGCGGTACGTGCTTGCCCGGCATACCCGTGATCTTGATGCTAGGTTCCTGACTGCTCTGTATATTCCTGGTCTTGACATCTAATATCATCGACTCGAAGGTATCGAGCGCATGCACGGCAGTGAATGACTCGTCTCCTTTGGCTGTCAAGCAGTCTTTCGCATGCGGTGTCGTTATAATGGGTAGTGAGCGCTTCAGCTTGTCCTCCACGAGCTTGTCAAAGTGGTCCTCATGGTAGTGAGATAGCAGGACGGCGTCTATGCGCGGTAACTCTTCCAGATCGATGGCTGGATTCGTCTGTCGTGTTGCGTTGACGCCGGGACCGAGGTGCACATGGTCGCCTGCATGAAGAAAGTTTGGGTCGGTGAGGATGCGCGTACCCTCCCACTCCAAGATAGTTGTTGCAGTACCGATAAAGAAGAGCTTTGCGTTTGTTTCTTTCTGTTGGCCTACTACATTAGTGGGATGCACTTTTGCTGTGATCGGTTCGGGCATTTCCTTGGGGACGAAGGCGTGGTCTTTCATTGGCGGACCAGAGGTCTGGAGGTCAATTTGGAGATGCTTCATGACTGTTGCTCTGCAGTTGTCTCCAGCGTTTGCGCTTCGATGTCTGCCAGTGGCTTGGGTAAAGGTCCTTGGGAGCCGCGAGTAGTAGTCAGGGCTTTGCGAGACTTGCGGGATGTGATGCAATAGTAGAGTAGACCGGGTATACAATTGAAAAGTGCACAGAAGAGGAAGATGAGCTCGTCTTTGGTATAAAAATGCATGACGATGTTGTGTGGTAATAGTGATTATGGGGACGAATAGTGAGCGGGGTTGCAGGGTTGTTGATCGAGGACTTGAAGAAAGGAGGAGGCGGCGAGACGATTGTTGTATTGATCAAGCTGCTACGATGCATGGCTGAAGGCATTCGTCACTTCCGCGATCACTACGTGGTGATTATGGCTGTGCCTTCGATGTGGGTCGGACGAGGAGACAAGCCACCACAGAACCATGTGGCTGACAGCCACGCCAGGAGCTAATCCCTGTTGAAAATCGTACCCAATCAGGGCAAAAGCTCGCCGGAAGATGGGAACACCTGGCACTTTGCGACGCGACCCTTACGCGCATTGTACTCATGATATTAGTTGGAGAGGAGGAACGAACAGTTCTGAGGTAGGAAGGTCATCCATCTCCACTTTTAGCATTGCATCGCCGCCCGCCGCGGGCCGGTAATGAACTCGCGCGACCCCTTCAACCTCCGCAAAGCACCTCCGTCCGCGTTCCGCTTACTCCAAACGACCGCCGCGAAGACCGTCTCGACGACCGCCGCCGCCGTCCAAAAAACGAAAGACACGCTCCAGGACGCAGATATGTCCTTTCGCCTCCCCTCCCGCGTGCCCAATTTCGACAACGCGCAGCGTCGCTTCGAAGATAATGTGTGGAACAAGTTCACAGGGAAGGAGAACGGACTACCTATGTACAAAGATAAGCCTGCGGGATATGGAGTGCAGAAGCAAACACGGAGATGGTGTGGGGGCAAGAGGAGGATAGGGATGGTAGCGTTAGTGGTGTTGGGGGTGTTTTATTGGATTGGGTGGTTAGGGGGTGGTGAGAAGGGAGATGGAGTTGAGACAGGAAGGAGGGAGTGGAACATAATTCCTGGGGCTCTGACGGGCAAGAAGGGGAAGGTGGATTGGGAGAAGAGGAGAGAGAGTGTTAGGGATGCGTTTTTGCTGAGCTGGAAGGGGTATGAGGAGCATGGTTGGGGTATGTTGGACACTTCCTCTGGAGTACCACTCTTCAGTCTTCGCAAATGTGAATGTGGGCATTGCTGACTTGAACAGGATACGACGAATACCACCCAATTGCGCGCACCGGACGGTACATGGCCGAACCGAATGGCATGGGCTGGATCATCGTTGACGCATTGGACACACTCATGCTGATGAATCTCACAAAAGAGTTGAACCACGCGCGAGAATGGGTTTCTACAACGCTGAGTTACGAGAAGGATCAGGACGTGAATACGTTCGAGACGACGATTCGCATGCTTGGTGGACTGCTGTCTGCACATTACCTCCAGGAGGCGCTTCCCGGGATGAAACCTGAGAACCCAAATGATGAGGATCTGTTCCTGGAGAAGGCGACCGATCTTGCGGATAAGCTGATGGGCGCGTTTGAGTCGCCGTCGGGGGTTCCGTGGGCGAGTGTAGTGCTGAGTACCGGAAATGGCAAGGCGTCGCATGCGGATGGTGGTGCTTCGTCTACAGCTGAGGCGGCGACACTACAGCTGGAGTTGAAGTACCTTGCTTTCTTGACCGGCGAGGCGCATTATTGGGAGAAGGCGGAGAGGGTCATGCAAGTTCTCGACAACAACGGCGCGAAAGATGGTCTGGTGCCCATCTTCGTCTACGCAGACAAGGGCACGTTCCGCGGCAATGAGATCCGCCTTGGAAGCCGTGGCGACTCATACTACGAATACCTCATCAAGCAGTACTTCCAGACACAGAAACAGGAACCGGTGTATCTCGACATGTGGAATGAAGCCCTCGCAGGCGTCAAGAAACATCTCCTCACGTACTCCAAGGATAACTATTTCACCATCCTCGCCGAGCGACCGTCCGGCCTGGAAGGTGAACTCAAACCGAAAATGGACCACCTCGTCTGCTTCATGCCCGGCACCATCGCCCTCGCAGTGACCGGGGGCCTCACGCTAGCCGATGCGCGCAAACAACCCTCTTGGAGCAAACAACAGGAAGAAGACATGATCCTCGCTCGCGAACTCACAAAAACATGTATGGGCATGTACCGCAGCACCGCCACGGGTCTCGCCCCTGAAATCGCACATTTTGAACTTGCAGACCCGCCGAAGATGTACCACAAAGAGGTTCTGCCGTCGCGGTCGCAGATGGAGAAGACGGAGGGTGCGGAGTGGAAAAAGGACTTCATCATCAAGGGCGCGGATGCGCACAATCTACAACGACCCGAGGCGGTGGAAAGCCTGTTCTATCTGTGGAGAATCACGGGCGATGAGATTTATAGGGAGTGGGGTTGGGAGATGTTTGATGCGTTTGTCAAGTATACGATGGTGGAGAACGGTGGCGGGTTTACGAGTGTGAGTGATGTTACAGTTGTGCCGCCGCCGATGAGGGACAACATGGAGAGTTTTTGGTTGGTAAGTTCGCCCTTCTCAACGTCCTCGCCTATCGAAAAGATAGGTTGGGAAATGAAGACGAGACAAGTGCTAACGACACGATTAGGCCGAAACACTGAAGTACTTCTATCTTCTCTTTTCGCCTGTCGATCTCCTCCCGCTCGACCAGGTCGTGCTGAATACTGAGGCGCATCCGTTCCCAAGGTTTGATGCGAGTAAGAAGAGGTTTAAAACGGGGTGGGAGAGGCTGCCGAGGGATAAAGACGGGAACATCGTTCATGCGAAGAAGGAAGAGAAGACTGATGAGAAGGCGAAGGTGGCGGAGGGGGAGAAGATGGTGGAGGAGAAGAAGGTGGAGGAAAAGAAGGAGGTGGTGGGTGAGGAAAAGGGCGAGCAGGTGAAGATGGGAGATAGGGTGGCGATGAGATGATGGAATTCCGGTTAGATGGGGAATGAGGTGCAGAGGGGGGAGCGCGAGGAACGGAGACGCGGAAACTAACATTCATGTTAATAATTTGGTGGAGTTGCATTGAGGGCGTTCTTTTGGGAGACGCAAAGTGTAGGATATGCACTGTTCGTAGTACAAAGCGTTGTAACCGAAACATTGAGACTGCGACGCGCAATCCGGCCCACTCATGTGTTCATACAATTGCATCACCACGTGTCACGCATGCAGAGCTTAGTCATCCGCCCCGATCGGAGCCTCGGCCTCCGACTGGTTCGCTCCCACCAGCACAGCCCCGCGTGGAACTTCCTTACCCCTCCACCCCCACCATATTTATGCTCCGCAACACCCTCCGCACATTCACCACCACAACTCGCATCATGGGCGTTACCAAGACCACCATCTCCGAGGGCAATGGCCCGTCTCCCCAGAAAGGCGACAAAGTCTCGATGGAATACACCGGCTGGCTGAAATCTCCCGGCCAGCCTGAGGATAAGGGCAAGGTGTTTGATTCTACCAACAAGCCTGGTCGTGGAGTATTTCAGACGCCAATTGGCGTGGGCAGGGTCATCAAGGGTACGTTGATATACTCCGATATGGGTAAAGGGAGGCTGACGATGTGTGGATAGGCTGGGACGAGGGCGTCGTGCAGATGAAGCTTGGCGAGAAGGCGAGGCTGGATATTACTAGCGACTTTGCCTATGGCGATCAGTAAGTGCCCTGATGTGAGGAGAGCGGGTGTTGATGCTTGAGTTGATGGCTGACTTTTCGCAGGGAGTTCCCCGGTCTTATCCCTCCCTACTCTGACCTCATCTTGTAAGTCTTCTGCAACTAGCACTCAATGTGTGCCACCTCCACCTGCTGACAATGTCATAGCGAAGTTGAGCTCAAGAAGATCAACTAGATTGGCCGTGGGCCTTGAGCCTGACGGGTTCCATTCTATGGATGTGAAACATGCAATGCGGAGCTCTCAAGAGCGGTAATGAGCAGCATAACCCATGCGGTGAAAAGTCTACTGTACCATCTAGAGAATAGAAGATCTCCCACTCGCTCAACACTCCTTGTGAAGAACTTTGCAGTATTGCTACACTTTCAACCCCTCTCCTTGCAAACCCAGTGCTTTCTCCCATGGACTGCAGCACAATCAAAACTTCCGAGCCAAGATTGCAATGCATGAAGCGCACGATGGGCTACGGTATAAGTACCGTAAAGGAGCAATTGTGGATTGTTCAATTCAGTCAACTAAGGTTGATATGCGATGATGTCACCTCTTCTCGGCTATTGCGAACTAGCAGTGTGAGACTAGGCTACAGATCCCATTCCAAACAATCAACCACGCCCACCAATCCGACATTCCGCTCGAAACTCGACCTGTATGTTGCCAGATGCAGTATGCTGCTCCAACTTCACTGCCGATGTGGTTGCCAAGTTTCCGGTCAGACCGAATTGGCCGGCTTTCATCGTTACGAGCCTTGGCGAATTGCCGACACGGAGACGTGGTCATATGGTGGCGGAAGCGATGTCGTTGAAGCTATCGTAGCTACAGACAGATATATTGGAAAACATTGACTAAGTGCTATCTGCGGACACCCGGACGCTAATTTCCGGATCTCCTCGACTCTCAAATTTCTTGACGCCCACAGCATGTGTACGAAGTCTGCGATTATCGCTGATAGGCTCGATGATACAAGAGACCAGCTCTGCCACTGGTGTCGAGGACTTACGACATACAAGGGACTTCAGGACCTCATCCAGACGGGATCATTTCAACATCTTCGGTTTGAAGACGTTTGCCTGAACGCGGAGGCAGAGAGGCCTTGCTCGGTGTGCGTAGTGATTGCAAAGAAATGGATGCAGCGCCATTTGTGTCAAGGCAGACATATTTGGCCCCGCTGGGACGCTACGGTCAAATTGCGTCTGGAAGACAAAACGGGCAGTGACTTGACGCTAGGGTTTATGGCATACGTAGGCGGAAAAGCCATCAAGCACACCTTCTACCTCCTAGCAAATGAGGGTAAGTTACTGCAGCTGGATTGCCTACTCTGTTGGCATATCAGAAGCTTTTGTCATCGATGTTGACCGCTTATTCCCCCTATTAGAAGATCCTGCAGCGTCGTTGACCCGTCGTCAACCGCCACTGACGGAGGTCGCCAGTGATCAAGTTTTCGAGCTGGCACGAGCATGGCTAAATGATTGCGAAGAGAATCACACCAAGTGTTCTAGGAGCAACTTCATTCCAAAACTACCGACTTATGTTGTCGACGTGTCTCCCCCATCGTCTAGTGGAATCGCAAGATTGTACAAGCCAGCGGAGGGCGAGCGAGCGAAATATCTCTGCCTCAGCTATTGCTGGGGCACTACAGGCCAAGCCACAACTACGCAAACGACCCTAAAGGCATTCCTGCAAGAGCTACCTATCTCCAGGCTCGGCTTGACTATTCAAGACGCTATCGAAACCACTCGTCGTCTTGGCTTCCAATACCTATGGGTCGACGCACTTTGTATTGTGCAAGATGATTCTACGCAGAAACACGTCGAGATCAAAGCGATGTCGCACACCTACAAGAATGCAACGGCAGTGATTTGTGCAGCAGCAGCGTCAGCATCCTCCGATGGTTTCCTCCGAATGGATCGCGGTATATATAAACCTAGTCCCCCATTGCCGTTCGAATTCCAAGTCGACCTTCCTGGAGACGTCACGGGGAACTTGACCCTGGTCCAAGCAGAAAAATTCGATCAAGTGGATCCACTGGACAAAAGGGCTTGGGCGTTGCAAGAAACCCTACTCTCTGCTCGCAAATTCGTCTTCTCGTCCGCGGAGTTGCTTGTTGAATGTCGAGAGCACAACCGCCGCGCGTTCCGCGAGAGCTACATTAATTACGCTGCTCACGTGTACAATTCTGTACCCGCAATTTCAACATGGAACTGGAACACTGTCGATTGCACGAATCGATGGTTCAAACTCCTCGTGGAATATTCGCAACGAAGCTTGACTGATCGCAATGACCGACTCGACGCCTTCCAGGGGATCGCCGATGAGATTCAGGAGCTTAGCGGTAAACCAGTGCGTTATGGAATCCCTGAATTCGCAAGTGCAACACCCGCTTGGAGAACGACGATGCCCGCATTGACTCGCTCTGACAGGGCGCCAAGCTGGTCATGGGGTTGTCTCGACAGTCACGTTCAATTTACCGATCATGCGTACTACAAAAGTAAAGCAACTATACGGTTTCCAAGTGACGATGAGTCTAAAATGGGTCTCACTGCATGTATGATCAGCGGTGCTGACTGGACGAGAAGTCTCGATCGCGACACGACTTGGTGGCCAGACCTTACCGTAGGGCTTCCCAGACCCTTATCTCGATTTTATTTGCTTCTTGGCTACTGGAATGGAAATGGTGACTCGAACGCCGATGATGGACTCGTTCTTGAGAGTGTTGGCGACGGGGTGTACCGCAGGACTGGGGCTTTCATGACTAAAGCTTTTCAAGGTAGCTGGCCTGCGCAGCCCCAAGAAATAACTTTGGTTTGAGGTTTGAGTCTTCACTGTAGAATATCGAATGTTTATTACCTCGAAGATGATTTCTATTTGCCCCACCTCAATGCAAATATTCTACATTATAGGCACTCTGCGGCAAATTCTATGGATAGAGGAAACACACTCTGTGATGCACGTATAAGAATCATACTAGCAAGACTACGCATACGCTTAGTACGCTAGGTGCTAAACCAGCAACACGATCCAATGTAATCTTCGCAAGATTTGGCTACATTGTTGTTAAAGCTTTTCAAGCCATTTAGGCTGCAGATTGTTCCAAGATTTGCCACTCATGGAAACTTACCATCATCCAGCCACAGCGTGAAAGATGCCTGAACGAGTATGAGCCATGGATTCTACCTTCAGACAACGCCGTGTTTGAGACTTATAGCAAAGATGTGAAGGGGGAGGTAGTGAGAGTACACACTGAAAGCCTGGGGGGAGCTCGACAACGGCTTGCAGGCCACCGGCGAAGAGCAAGCCGTCGAGTCGGAGAGCAAAGTACTCCGAGTAGCTGGCGCAAGATGTTTCCCATAGAGCTTCACCGGTGATTGCGTTCGGGTGGAGGTAGTGCTCATGGATCGGAATGGTGAGGTTGATCCGGTTTGAAACGAGATGGGCGGAGAAACCAACAGCGACGCATAGCCAGGGGAGAGGGACCAGCAGAAATTATACGAGCTATCGGTCGTGCAGTCCCTTCTTGCATATGTACGTGACATCGAGATCATCGAGCCAGAATTTTGAGCCTCATGAGTCCGCGTGTATCAGACTGTACTTATGCATGCATACTAGCGGTGCGAAACATGAGCTTGCTACAATCACTTGCTTTGTCATGTACTTGCCCTTGGCTGGAATTGCATCGAAGATATCTTATCAAGTCTTCAACCTATCTAGTGTTCCGATGGCGAAGCAGGCATGAACGTAGATGCGAGAGTAGGAATCGATGAGGTACGCTTCCTCAGCTCGCGATACGAAGTCTGTAAAGCTGATCTAGATGAGGGTCAATGCCTAACGTACGAGATACCAAGCTGCCCCTCGTCAGATCACGACACAGTTCGTGCCCGGGAGTTATAGGGTACTTGGGTGGTGTCGCGCGGAAGTCTCGTCTTTGTTGTTCTACCGAAATATTCCTATGACTATACACATAGGTCTAGATTCCGGAAGCGAATGCCGGCTTTCTGCCACATGTTCGTCTATGCACACAAGCCCTGCTCAGCAAGCCATCTCCTACTCCTTAGCAGTTTCGCACACCTTCTTGTGCACCTTCCAGCTTTTCTTCTGGCACTCAGCTCCACAGTATCTCCTCTGCTTGCACCTGGAGCACTGCATCAGGACGTTTCCACCCAGGCCGTCCTTCGCACCGCAGCCTCCACAAGCGTCAGGGTTGTTGTGTTGATCGCGGAGCTCCTTGATAATGATCGAGGTCGTAGAGTCACCCATGCCGGTGTTGAAGAAGCCACCAGGACCGATCACGTTCATCATAGAGAAGCCTGATGTGTTTGGCTCTGGCTTCCCCATAGAAGTCGCTGTCTCTAGCAGATCCTTGGTCTCGAAATCGTACGGGACACCGTTCTGGAAGCCATTCGGACCAAACAGCGCCTTTCGCATCTGCTTGAGCGCGTCCGGCATCAGACCGCCTTCGGTGTAGACCTTCTTGATCATGGTGAGGTATGAGTCAGGGAGTTGGCAGCCGAGTGTCATGGCGCAGGCACCGAGCAGGACGTAGGCGTAACACGGATCATAGAAAGCATACTTCTCGGGCTTGCTGAGGAGCTTGGCCTTCTTCTCCTTGATGACGTATGTCAGAGCGCCGTTATCGAGGTGCTGACGGACGAGCTGAACATCCGAGCACATGGGCGCGTAGATGGAGTAGTGAATGCGATCCTCGGCTTTTCCATCGCCCTCGTCTTTGGCTTTGGCCTGGTGCTGCTCTTCCATTTGGTAGAGACCGAATTCGCCAGTCATGTCGCCAATGAGATCGAAGTCATGATCGGACTGAAAGAGGCCTGCCAGTGTATTAGCCGACGTCACTTACTCAAAACGGACCTCGAGGCTTACCGTATCCCCAGGCTCCCATTTCCGTGGCTGCTGATGTTTCGAGCGTTGTCTTCGCGGCTATCGTGGTCAGTGAATGGAGCAGAGGCTGTCGCGGAAGCCATACATAGTGAGTGAGCTGATCTGAGAAGCAACACTTTGCACAGCACACGGGTTTCTTCGAGAGCGGAGGATTGGTGAGGCGGATGCCTAGCACAAGATACGCGCTCTCTGTCCACGAGGAAGCTGCGGTAACGCGCGCTCACGTGAGTCTTGGACGGTTACTCTCCCAGGTTCGGGGCGCGGCTTCCCTTCCGAGTATCGCCATCTCGGCGATCGAACAAGTCAAATTTCAAGAGAAATGGCTGCGCAAATTTCACTGACCAAAAGGGTTCGATAGGTAAGCCACAGGCCCCGACTCCCAGTCAAAGAATTGCAGAAAGACGCTCCACCCTTTGTGGCCAACGGAAGAGACACTTATGCAGCTTCGCTGCCTAAAGCCATTCAGGATCCGATTTGCGAGACTTGCATGACGCGGGTGCGATCAAGGTCGAACAGCATCGTGCACCGACACTCCCGTCGAAGCTCCAGACCCAATCGGATATCATCAACATCACGTACTGATGGCAATATACTTCACTGACGCGACCCGTGCTATCTCGCGGCATGCTGTCCTCGAAAGAAGGTGCGCGGAAGAAGCACTCATCGAAAGCGTCTAGTATGTATTCCATGGTGGCTCGAAGGACCGCAGCCACGTCAGGACAAGGGAGCGCATTCTCTTGTATAGACTATGAGAGTATAGTAGTAAAATTAGTCCTCCGAGAACTTAAGTACGTTCAAATTCTCTTGCGAAGGGCCGTGGCGTTAAATGTGTAAGATTGGTCGACGTGGTTAGGGCGGGACGCACGAATGTTATTAGGCGCGGCTAATAGGACGTCGAGTGGAATAGCATCGGTCCTTGAAGTCGCTCCGAATGCGCAATACAAAGAAACCCTGCTGTGTTCAACGGCTTGCACGAGGCGAGATCTGGCCATGAGGTGCGCAAATCGTTTTGAGACCGCCGTCACTAGCCAGCATGCTACACTACCAGGCACCTCGGGACCCCAGCGCATTATCTTCAGCGCTTTCGTCACTTCGTTACAAACGTTGTTCCGTTTGGCGTTAGGTACTCCAAAGATGATGGATGCAAGGCACAATCGAATCAAACCCTCTTCGCCGTGCAGCCGTGAGGGTGCAGCTAGGGCAATAGTTTGTCAAAGCTATTGCATATGCTGCTTACTGTTTGAGTAACAGTACCTTTGTCGAGACTGTTCTGTGGGAAGGGTCTGCACATGTAGTACAAACGCATCGCGGCTAAATCGCTTGTACCCGGCCACGAAGCGGACTAGCACCAATTGCCGGAGATTGTTCGATAGAACAGGTCCGAGGACGACCCGATCTGTCCATCTCAGCTGCACCTGTCGATATTTTTGGTCTGAATCTAATCTGGCAGAACGGAATCGGCCACCGAGATGACCCATAGAATCGGCTGGTGGGATTCGCAAGGGAGTTCATTGGGGCTAGGCCAAAAATAACACGAGACATACGAACTGATCCTTCCTAGGCGGCATAGGCCCGATTTCAGGATTCTCTAATGAATAAAGTCCACCTGTTCGCTCGATGTTGGGGCCGTCAGACAAAGTCATATCAGTTCAATGTCACCGTTCCTTGCAATCTTGATAGCGACGCTCTTCAGCATCACTAGTCTGGCCATACCGGCTCCTGCTGCGACTCCAGTACGACCGCCTCCAGGGATCCCTAAGATCAGCAAAATAGGCGTGGACAACCCCGACGTCGATACCGAGGGAAGCGGCTGCAGAGCTGGAACCGTAGGCGTTGCGTTCGCGTCCGACAGTTCAGCGATGACTCTCATCTTCGACGACTTCGCCGCCGGTGTCGGACCAAATGTCGGCACGCTAAGAAAACGCGCCTTTTGCCGGGTCAATGTGACCATGAGCTCGCCTGGCTGGGCGTTCGATGTCAGCTCGGTGGACTTTCGGTCGTATGTGAATATCGCGAAAGGGGTGGAAGCAAGTCTTGTGAGCCGGTGGAAGTGGATCGATAGTAAAGGCGTAGACATGAAAGGCAAGGTGAATTGTTCACCACCTTACACTTTGAAGGCGACGCTGATGACGTGTAGGGAAATGTGAAAAAGGTCGTGAACGGGCCGTACGAGGAAGACTTCCTCCTTCACAAAGACGGCGAACTCTCAGACAGCGACCAGTCTGTGTGCACAAAGGCATCAGCCATGTTCCAACTCAGCATATCAATCACACTGTCTCCGAGCAATTCGAAGGTGACGGGGGTGGTTAAGGGAGACGCGTCCGATGTTGGGTTTGGCGAGGTGTTGAACTTGTTATGGAGAAAGTGTTGAAGGCCGACCAGAACTTGTGATGCAACCAGTGCGGCGCACGGAGGTCCAAGGTGTAATTGAGGAATGCTCCCTAACGTTGAAGATGATGCCGGCTGACGTGAAGGTTGTGGAATATAATCGTAGAACCTTGTGATCGACCGGTCGGTGCGACCTTAATTCGAGATCTAGCCTCTTTAAAAAGGGGAACCTAAGCTGCACATACTCGAGAAGGAATCGAGGGTTTAACTCGGGTGCATCCGAAGCATAGAGCTCGACATAGCGCAATGTGAGATGTCGGAGAGTCGTAAGAGAACACGCTCCGCATGCTGAATCCTCTGGACCAATGAAAAGAGTGTGCCAGTCGATCGACAAGTATTCCAAGTTCGAAGTTTGGATTTTGTAAATTGCAGACTCATCGTTGGAGTGGATCGAGTTGACAAAGGTCGGATAGCAGGTGTCGATTTGCCCATCTACGATCGCGAGTCGTCGTAGTGTTAGTTCGAGCTGTGGTGTGAATACTGCAGTCAAATAACGCATCTCCCAAGGATCGAGAACAGTGCCGTGGTGTTCGATTCGAAGGCATTCCAGACACGGCAGGCTACGAGAGAGGGCCTGAAGTGTATTCGATATTAAGCTTTCCCGTCCCATACCTGTTCGAGAGCTCAAACGAAGCACTAGCTCTTTAATGGATTGCGAAGACCAGCCCCAATCGTTTGGCAGCACCCTATCTTCATCGAGAAGATTCAGGATCTTGGTGGAGTGCATCACTACCCGTCTCAGCTGTGGAAGACGCAAAATGAAGTGGTATTTGAAGACGTAGTAGTCTGCAAAGAGCTCCAATGATTGCAGATTGCTCAGATCCGTGGGTATGCTCATGTGGTACCCACTCCCTGGTTTGTAAAGAACCGACTCAACTAGCTTGGTAGTGCAGACGCGATGGTTGCTTCTTAATATACGGAGACCTTTTAGCGTAGGAAACACATCCTCTAGGAATTGCCGGATTCGGTACCCCAGCTCTGTAGGGGTTGGGCCGTCAGTCGCCGCGCATTCCAGAAACAACTCTTTAATGGCGGTGGCAAGCTCAGGCCGCGTCTTGAGCGTTGCCAAGAGTAGCTGTGGCTGATCAGACCGTACATCGATCTCAATTGATCTGTACAAAAGCGGTTGCGCAATGTGGCACAACCGCCGCGATGCTAAACATATGTTGGAGAGTGTCACAGCATCTTGCCGATCGTCTGAACCGCCGGAAGCGACAAAGTGAGCGAAGGTGGCATCCAGCAGCTCGTTGGGGAGAGAATTCATCGTAGACTGTTACTGGTGGTCCGGTGGTGAATCATCCGAGATGGTATACGATCGTTGACGTGTTGACCAAAGGAGGAACGGAACAAGCACGAAGCGGGGACAGTGGTGCGCTAGTCCGTACACGGAGTAGCATCGCGCCCCAATTGACGGCTCTAGATGTCGGTGCTTTTGGGCGATTCATCGTCATTGTAGCTCGCCCCAACGATCATTGACATGGCTGCTTCGCCGAAAGTTCAATCTCCCTACTTGAAGTACGCCCCGCCACGAGACGTTACGGCCTGAAGGTTGACCAGCACCTCACCGATTTGTGGTGCGTTCATTCCTTACCACCACACAGAACGACTGTGTTACATATCGGCGAAGCTACAAGTTTAAGAGGATTCATTTGGTCCTCGAGACCGGGCCAGTGGAAAGGGTTTTAACGATCGGGGTCGGAAACGCCGTTGTAGCACGTAGATTGTTTGAAAGAGGCCAGCAATAAGGCACCTTGGAAGAATCAATCGCGCCTCAAAGGAATTGCCAAAGTCAGTAAACCCCAGCTGTAGATTGTCCGTACCTTTTGCACTACGCCGTACATCGCACTGAACCGTTCGATTCCTCCGACACTCTCCACTTTCGGGTGCAACAATGCGATCAGCGGTAGAAGAAACGATTGCGGACTTCTAGAAATTTCATGCCGGCAGAGCTTTTACACAATCGGACTTGACCGGAGTATGCCTATGGTAGATGCTAAGGTGGCACATGGCTGTGTACGGCTTCTCAGCCCCAGCCATGCGCACGGCCAGACCCAAGATCCTGGTTTTCCAACCAAAGTAAAGTCTTGGCTCCAGCCCTCGTCTCCAAGAATTTCGAGAACGAAGCCATTTGCTTCGAATCCTTGCTACGCGTACAAACAACTCGGCGTGAACGTCGCTGCAGACCCACACGGTGCGTACTACGCATACCACGGCACCATGACAACGACTACTGGCACGGGTATTCCGACCCTCATTCTCAACGAGCTGATACCGGAATTCTCACCATTTCGGGTTTCGCCGGCAGCTGTGGCTTCGTCGTCCCTGTTTGCAGCACAACGGCAGCCCAATGCAACGTTAGGATGACAGCGTATGACGTTGGAGACACTGCGGTTGGAAACGAGACCTATACTTTCCCGCTTTTTCCAGGTTTGCAACAGGGGCTTATTGATAAGTCTATGGGTCTTGATTAGTTCAAGTCGAAGTCGTGGACATGTCACTTTCAAGGCGGCGTAAGTAGTCAAAAATTCGCTGCCCAACGACCTCATTCCTAGCCCGGCTGCGATTCTGGGAATTAACGTAGAGCTGTTCACACTTTCAGACAACTTTCAGTTGACGGTTCTGCTAAAGGTTTGCGCAAATTGTCTTACGTGAAGCGGCGTGTGGGACATGATGGCCGAAGTGATAGGCCTGAACAGTATTCGCACGTTCGTCGCAAAATGGAACTTGCACACTCGTTAAATTGATGAGATGTTTCATTGAAAAAAAATAGAACAACCGTTCATATACATTTCGCTCAGCCATTGGGTATAAAGATCGTCCTACAGTAGACTCCGACGCAGCTGACTAGGGATTCCAACGAGTGACTGCGCTATGTATCCGGAATCGGCAACTCGCCCTGCGTCCATTGACCACCCTTGATATCCCTTATGAAAACACTCAAGTCATCCCCCCTGGTCTGATAGAAGACGTAGAGGCTCGTGCCCCCACTTTGATCCTCCACCGCCGTCACACTCATATGCGTACCTTTCAGTCCCGGAACCATGCCCCTCGAACCTCCGACGGTAAACTTGTTCGCCTCGATGCTTGTCGTGTTTTCCGCATCCCAGTTGATGTCGTGGCCCATTATCGATCCGTCCTGCATTTGCGCGTACAGATATTCGGTGAAGCCAAGTGAAGTGCTGGGGTGTACGTTCGGAATAGCGTACTCGGTCGCGTTCTCCCATGTGTTGATTGGATGAGCAGAGGTTGACGACGCGTTGCTGTTGGTGTCCTTCCACCATATCGTAGCAGTGTCCTCCGTATCTACCATCATGGCGTATGTAGTACTTCCAGGGCCCCAGCTGAAACAACCCACGCCGGCATGAGCATTCATGCCAGTCCAAGTATGCTGCTCCAACCACTGGTCTTGACCGTCGTACCAGCCATACTGCTTGAAGGTCTTCTCATCGGTAGGATACCACAGGTGCATACCGTGCGTGGTTGCGTTGAATTCGATGGTATTGTTATTCCCATCGCGGGTCGGAAAATTGGACGCATCCGTATCGCCGTAGTAGTTTCCGTACCAGCAAGCTTGTAGTCCGACGTTGGGAGCATCGTATACTGTTAGGTTGAGATCGTTGAGTGGTCCCTCTTCCCATACGTTGGTAGCGTTGCTGTTCTGCTTTTGCCTCACTAGGCCGTCTTTGGAGATGTAGAAGAGGTGCCACTACAGGATTAACGCATTAGCATTTGCTGGAGCTAGAGTTTCATCAGGATGGATTACCATCGAAGTTCCTCCCAACGAATACGACACCGCCGATATTGGAGTGGCGTTCTTCGCATCACTAATAATGACCTCGGATTTACCGCCGCCGATCCATTCGCCCTTGGGTGTGAGCTGGATCGCGCGAATCTCGCCGGTGAAATGTTGGAAGTAGACGGTCATGATCTTTCTTTCCTCGCGGTTCCAGAATTCAGTCGCTAGCGCGATGCCAGAGCCATTGAAGGTGCCGTTGCTGCTGTAGTATGTGGAGCCGAGCGAGCCACCGATACAGTAGTCCGGGTGCTCCGCGCAATAAGGATCCACAAGACCTGGTCCGTCACTCGTAACCGGTTAGTCTCGTTCACATCAAGTCATGGTCGTGAGCACTTACGTGGTGTCGTGGCTCTTCTTCTTCATGCCGAGTCCCAGCCCCAAGCCAAGCCCCAAAGCGACGAACACTACAAACACCAGGATGATGACGCCGAAGAGATATTTTCGTGGTATCCCGCACGTCTTTGGCGCCTTCTCTTCCGGTAGTTCCGACACACGTCGTGGCACCGGCTCACCTTTCTCGTCAAACTCCAGCGGCTGGAAGCCCGACACGACAGTCGAGTCATCCATCGAGTATGGCGAGCCAGGTCTTTGTGTAGCCAGCCATGGGCCGACTACTTCGGGCGCATCGTGTATGACTTCTTTTGAAGACGCCGGCCTTTTTCATAGTCAGCCAAGGGCTTTTCTCAGAAGGCTGCACTCACTCAGGAGCGTCGGGAAAGAGTTTCTCGGGTGCCTGCACGCTAGGCGAGTCGTCTTGGGGGGGAGTTTTCACATCGGACGGGTCGTCTATCTTGTAAGTCGTGTCAACTTTGTTCAGTGGAGCGTCCATGGCGGGTGTCACGTTCCATCGAAGACGACTGTCCACCAGCGCGACAGCTCGCGGGTCAGCTGGGCACCCTGATATATTATCTGTAGTGTCTGCATCTCATCCTATGCCCTACCGCCATTCTAAGCAGGACCCACGTACACGGGTCAACATCAGCGAATCTGGAGGCGTCTTGACGACCCTGGACCCAAAGCGGTGAGAATGTGTGTAGTGAGCGCTGGCCATGCTGGTTGTGCTACCGGATGTGGCTAAAGTACCTTGTAAGGCGGAGCGAGAAGATGCTGATCGATACCAGGGATACCGCTCAAGCTGCAGCTGCTAACCACTCACAGCTCGGAGAGGGTGCGGTCAGCCCATCAGCAATTCTGCAGGTGTTCCTCGCGGCCGCGATAGGCTTTGATTGAGCAAGGCTTGCACGAACAGACACCTGGAGTCCCCCCAGAGTCCCCCCCCCGTTCGACTGCGCACGAGCGTGATACCGCAGCAGGCATCCGCCTCGCGATGGTGGGATGAACATTGCTGGGACACGGAGAGTCTTTGGGATGGAGAGCGTGGCAGCCGACCTCTCCGCGCGGGCGCAAGGCTGGTCTCGTCGCCGGACTTGTATGGAGGATCGGCACTGATGTGCGCGATACTATCGCATGTATGTTGGTAGCATAAGCAAGCCGTGGCTGTTGGACAGGCGAGAGCAGGTTTCATTATGCAGGATGCGGGGTTAATCGGCGACCTGGCAGCTCACGGCTGTCCAGCACACACTACACCGAGCGGTGCGCCGAGGCTATCGAGATCAAAGGAAAAGCAAGCTGTCGGTCCAGGTGCTGTGGGATGGGTCTGGCGAAACTTGGTGGCAGCGTTGCCAAAGGGGAGGCGTCGTCTGAGAGTCCATGGCTCCATTACTTTGTCCGCGCTAGAGTCGAAGGAGCAATGCTAGCCTCGTCTTTCCGGCCCCTCCTGTCATGTCCTCAACGCCTATCTTCGACTGTTCATAACCGAGTGCTCCACGCAGCTTGACCTTGCCCTCCATCTCGTCGCGCCCAATCTTTTCTGTCAAGCCCTGCGGCGCCTCGCAGCATCTCGTCGCACCAAATACCAGGCCTGCGGGGGAGCGACTTCGCGAGGGCTCCTCCATGGGAGTCTCGCCTTTGCGGGTGGCACTCCCTTCTCCCAACCGAAGCACACCATCTCGAGCTTTGACGGGCCGCCTGCGCTGGATCTGGTGCGAGCTGGCGATACTGCATATGTCCTGTGATCATTGATTCAATGTTACGTACAACGGAGCATCCAGACGGAACCGACCCGAGTCGAGATGGTTGATGGCAGATTTGACAGCACAGGAACAAGTCATAAGTGTGGCAAGGCAGATTCCAAGTGGCATACTCCAAGACTCTTTTTCATACGCCGCCCGCTCAGCCTCCGCGGACCATCTAGTATCTACATAGCGTACTCATACAACATCTCCTCTTGCACACTATGACTAGCAGCACTGGTCCGCGTCGCCCCCTCCGCAGCTACCATTAGCGCAGCAAGCAGGACCCGAGCACGAAGACTCGTTGCAGCACTGCGTTCACACTGGGTTAGCCTCGTAGCTCTTTACGGAAAAGGTACCACGGTAATACATACGCAGATGCACCGCTTGTCGAGGGCCTGGGCTTCAAATAGCTGGGCTCCCAGGTCGCGAGTCGCGATGCGAGATACTGAGGCGCTGGCCATGGTGACGAAGAAGACAGCGATGAAGGTGGAGACGCGCATGTTGAATGATTTGAGGATCTAGACGGTGGTAGTATTGATTGTGCGGCGAATTGAACGACTTCGATAGTGAATCAAGAGTGGAGTTATCAACCCTCAGTAAGCGGAAGGGGAGAATGGAAAGGTAGGCTTGTTGATTTACACGACTGCAGAAACACAAGACTCTTATACTACTCGAAGACTACCTCTCTCTGCTACGAAACGTCCTGATCGATCAACGGTCAGTGCAGTTGCCTACGACCAAGATGGCATGAAGTAGCGAGTATTCACCAATCGAGGAAAAGGTGAGTACGATTTCCTACGACGAGGATGGGTCCTGCGACAAGATGTTCGTTGAACTAGTAATGGGAGACAGAACTTGTTTCAGCAAAACGTTTTCGAGCATCGTATAGGAGATTTTGGGCTATGATGGACGTTTTGCAGGGAGCCGCATCCTTCGCTTCATAGAAAGGTCGATCACTCGACCTCGAAACTTTCCGAAGCGCCCTCTCGAAACACCCAATGTCCGATCATCGGCATTGGGAGACCTCCGTCAAAGTAATTAGTCTTCAGATATTAGCACTCGGTCTTCAGTGTAGGCAAAACCCAATTGCCTATTCTGTCTTCCTCCGCATCCCACTCGGGCCATGCCTTCTCCCCCACTTCCTCACCTTCCCGTCCATCTCCCACCTGACGAACACCATGACAACCAGCGTCACCCATCCCAATAACGTATTCATCAACCCCTTCCAAAACCCTCCTCGTATACTGCCACCCATCACACTCGTCATCACAAGCCTGATGATGGTACTCGTCGGCACAAGTTCTTCTCCCGCCTCCAGCCCGGCAATAGCTCGCTGCGCACACTCATCCGGCTGCAGTATCTGATCGCCTTCCTCTAAGCTCTTCGACAGGTCCGACTTTACACTATCCTCGTCGATGAGAGATTGTGTGGGCATTGTTGCCGGGAACACGGTGTGTACGCGTACGCGGGGCATTGTCGGATGCGCTGCGGCGTACAGATTCATTTCCTGCGACAAGGCATCTGAGAGAGCGCGAATCGCAGCCTTCGATGGACTGTATGGCGCATATCCTGCGAAGCTGTAGAAGGAGACAAAAGAGCCTGTGAAGATGATGTGACGTGCAGGCCGTTTGCCAGTTGGGGCGGTGACGGGGTGAGACGGCGATCCTTCGAGCGGCACAGCATCACCCGTCGTGGTGGGAGGTCGCAGCCACGCGTTCAACACGGCATGCGCCATGTAAACGCATGAGAAATAGTTGCTATCCATCATGGCTTGGAACTGGTCAAGCGGAGTGTCAATGAATAGGGTGGGATGAGCGCTGCCGCTACAGCACCATACGATGTCCGGTGGAAGGCCGTTGTTCCACGCCACGGTCTCTGTGACGACGCGAGCACATTCCGGCGCTGTCGTTACGTCGGCGCGAATGGCATGGAAGCGCTGGGTTTCTGGTGAGCGAGCATTTTTCGAGATGGATGTGAGAGCTTCTGCTAGACTCTCTCCACCGCGCGCAACGATGATAATGCTTGCTCCTTTTGCGGCTAGCTGGCGGGCTGCTCCGAGACCAAGGCCCTTCGAACCTCCCGTTATCAGAATGGTCTACGGGAAGGTTAGTGGGTGAGGGGTTCTGGTGGTGCGACGAGATTGAAATACTTACACGTCCGTCTACGGGGAGTTCGTTGGTGGAGAGAAATGAACCCATTTCTCTTCGCACAATGGCTTAAAAATGTACCAAATACAAAATCTTTTAGGTCGATGGGAGGAGCTGGGGGGCTAAATGTGGCATACTGTTAGTAAGGTCCCCAAGTCCGAAGAGCGTAAGCGCTTAGCTACATCGATTACACGTTGCGCTAGCCAGCCATATCGAGACACCGGGGTCGCCACCGAATACCAGTGAAGAGCGAGTTCCTGGCAAACTATACCCCAGGGAGTACTTGTGTCCCACGTGAGAAAGAGACATGAAGTCATGTTAATCTCCTGAAGTTAGAGGCCTTCGCGGTGGATTTTGGTCCAGGGGATTGGTGTCTCGTCCCATTACACTTTTTACACATAGATCACACATGCAAGCGTTCATAAAAGAGCAAATCTTGCGATGTATGTATCTCATCTAACTTTTATCCACCCTCTTCTCTTAAACCTTACTTCGTGCTCACAACCGTATCCTCACCACACACGATCTTCAATGTTTTCAACGGACTCAGCTTCAAACCCCTTGGACACTTCATGTACCCCGCATACAGCGTCGCATTAAAGAAATTGCACATGTCAGTGACAATGGGCTGTGCGACGCCGAGTTCAGCGAGGGTGCAGCCATCGCTGCGGCCGCCGAGTTCGGGCGGGAAGACGCAGGGTTCGACGATCTGGATGTCGCATCAGTGCGGAGTTTTCGAGCGAAACGGCACAGACGAAAGCAGTGGAGAGTGAGTTACGGTGAGGCCTATGGATACAAACAACTCACATCGGAGTACTTTTGGTAATTGATACAGTGACACGCGAAGTCATCGTACGCACAGCCATCTTTCTTGTTCGCTTCGACGGTGCATTGGCGGAGGCACTTTGGTACGTTGGGAATCCAGCGCTCAGTTGTCCTTCAATCAAGTCATTAGCGGATGGATTGACCAAGGTCGGCAACCTCGCCTCCGCGCAAAGGGAGACAATTGTAGATATTGGTGCAAACCTACAGGCAGCTGTATTTTTCCCACTGGCCCTTTGCAAGCGCGGATGTGATGTTGAAGGTTCTGTCCGCTGAGGCCAAGGAGAAGACTGAGAAGAGGGCAAGGGTGGTGAATTTCATGGTGGTTGATGTCTTGGTCGTGTGCAGGTGTGCAGGTGTGATGCTGTGAATATGAATGGATCTGGATGCGATGAGATGAATTGAGGGAAGAGATTGCGCGACATGCTACTTCTTCTCCATATTTATGTCTCCTCACAAAATGCAGGGTCAAGTCGTCAATGATTGCCGCAGTAATGTTTCCGCCTCTCCCAAATCGCTCCATTGTCAATACGCGAGACTCTTTCTACCTCTCCTACCTCATCACGACAGGGCAATGACCTAATCCTGCATTTCTTAGTCTAATCTCCACTATACCGTCCCTTTCCCCTCAAGTCGATTACTCATTGCCCACATCACCAAGCTAGCACTTACTCATCTCTCCACTTGCTTCCAACGCTCCAGATCGCCAAAATGTGGGGTAAGCGGTCCCGCCGCCGTGAATTCGACCACTTAAAAAATGCTTCTCTGAAAGCGGTAGTGTCGCTGGGATCAAAAGTTTGGTTCGCGGTCGATGGAGGGGAGCCGAGGCGTCTGGCAGGACAAGCGGCGCCAGTAGACCATTTGACGGCAACGACGCTGTGGAGGTTGGTTTTAGGTAACTGTGAAATATTTTGTGGGTGATATGGATATCCGAGGAAGGGGAAGCAGTCGTCTACGATGTCAGAGGTATAGTTGTTAACGCTTGATTTTCGGGATGTACTGCCTCGGTGCAGACATTGCGACCTGTCCATTCGACGTCGATTTGAGTTTCATGGCCGTGGTGTTACAGCCTAGAATCTGACTGCCAGGATTTTAGGAGATTGGTTGGAATGTATAGGACAGTGCGATAAGTGATGCTGGATGAGCAATGGAGAAAATGAGAGCCGTTGCCGAGACATCGAAGTCTGGAGTGGAAAGCAGTTTTGTTGTGCTGCTGTCGGGATCGGCGATCGCGACTTGTGACATCACGCGCAAGAACCGTGTAACTTGACTCGACAGTCGACATGGACTCCTACCGACATTTTTCCTTCGAGGTTGGGTCATTTGGGACCGGATCAGTGCAAAAGAAAAGAAGAACAAAACATTGAAGAATGACATAGCGATATTTTGAATTGAGCCAAGGTAACAGAGTGAATGAATAGATTATACAATATACACGAGGTATATCACCTCCCAACGAACATACAAAATCCGGTCCACAGCTGACCACAGCGCGAACGCTTAGAAGATCTTGGCGAGCACACGTCTCCACGCAGGCCAGGTTGCCATCTCGGCGCGCTCCGCGTTGATGAGGTCCCAGTCAAGCTCTCTCCTGCCAGTGTCGACGTCCATCTGGGCGGTGCGGAGCCAACCCTTGCGCTTCCACAGGTACCCGATGATCCAGAAGACAACGACAACGAAGAAGGCAAGGTAGACGTAGAAGAAGTCTTCGGCAGTACCAACCTTCTTGCCTGGCTTCACATCGAGGGGTGAAACGGCCGTGTAGAACTGTGTAGTGTTAACAAAAGTTCCTGGAAAAGACGCAAAGTGCACTTACTTGGGCAATGAGGACAATGATGATGATTATGAGTCCCAACCAAGAGCCGTAGACACCACCGATGGCTTTGAACGGTATCTCGTCGAGGGTGTGTCCGTGGTAGGCCCAGGCCTTGCGGAAACGGATATGGGACAAGCAGATGGAACCCCAGGTGAAGAGGGCGGCCATACCAGAAAGCTGAACCAGCCAACCGAAGACAACCTCACCATCAGCAGCCAAGTTCATGTATGCAAGAGCACCCATAGACAAGAGTGCGATCACGGACGCCAGCGGGCGGCCAGAGCGATCCATATAGGTAAAGATCTTGGGCGCATAGCCCTGCTCACCGAGAGCGGTGAGAGTACGAGAACCACCATAGACACCAGACACGCCGATGGAGACGACCGAAACAAGAATGACGACATTCATGAAGCTGTCAAAGCCCTTGAGACCGGCATACTCGCCAACGAGCACGAAGGGCGAAGCCTTGACATCGATGTAGCCGGAGCCGAGCAGACGCGTGTCGTTGCAGTCGATGAGCAGGCAGACGAACATGAGACCGAGAATGTAGAACCTGTCACAGACGTCAGCGGCGGCCATATGTAGTGCTTGATGTGTCAAGCCATTCACGCAAGACTTACAAGGTAATTCGCCAGAAGACCTGTCGGATCGCACCCGGGAGGGACTTGAGCGGGTTCTTCGTCTCGGCAGCGGCCAAACCCACAAGTTCGGTACCGGAGAAGGCGAAAGCAGCGGTCACGAAGACGGAGCAGAAACCCTTGAAGCCGTTTTTGAAGGCGCCGGGGTTGTAGAAATAACGCGCGCCCCAGTACTCGGTGTACCGGCCGTTGTCGGGACCACCTCCGAGAACGCAGACGAGAGCAATGATCATGAAGATGATGGTGGCGGAGAGTTTGAGGCAAGACGACCAGAATTCCTCTTCAGCGTACCCGAGCGTACCCCAGGCATTGATAATGATGATGAAGAGCCAGAAGACGGTGATCCACACGCCAAGCGGGACGCCGGCCTCCCAGTATTCGACAGTAAGACCGGCAACCGTCAGTTCGAGCGGAAGCACAGCGGCCCATTGAAAGACGTAGTTCCATCCCATGGCAAATCCCCAGGATGGATCGATGAAGCGGGTCGAATAGGTGTAGAAACCACCGGAAATGGGGTACATGACAGCAAGTTCACCAAGGGCGTAGACTGCAGCATGGTCAGTTTCCATGACACAGAACAGGGGCACGCAAGCACCACGTACCGACGTTGAAGATCATGACACCCATGATGGAGAAATCGAGCAGAACCGAGCCGGGACCCTGTAGAGAATGAGCTTCTGCGTGGCAAGAATGGACATGGGGGTAGACGTACACCATTGGCAAGAGCACCACCGGAGCCGACGAAGAAACCAGCACCGATGGAGCCACCGATGGCAATCATGTGCAGATGGCGGGTCTTCATGGACTTGTCGAGCTCCAGGACGCCGGGGCCCTGGGGACGGCGAGTGAAGGACTTGAAGTTCAGGCCATTGCGGGTCATGAAGTCATCCTGGCCGCCCTGTTCGACACCAAATTCATGGCTTGGGGCGGGCGAGACGGGCGCGACGCCCTTCTCTTCGGTCACGAAGTCTTTGCTGGCCATGGTGGTGATGGCTGCGAGGGGCGAGGACTGACTGCAAGAAGGGCAGCCCGGGGGACGGGCTCACTTTATTTAATGCACATCGGGTTCGGCGGGGAGGGACCAATCTGCTGCTGCTAGTCTGATTAGAGCCGGACGCGCCGAAGAGGCCATCACACGTCCTGGGGGGGCTCTCACACAGGACCTGTCTTGGCGGATTGATATGATGCGCCAAGGAAGCGGCCCCGTAGATTGGAGCGGATATGGTCATTGGTCGACGAGCAGGAGAGCGGGCGACTGGAGTGGGCCGCTTCTCCTGTCCAGTTGCCACTAGGCGGGTTCGTCGTTGTTAGCGGTGCTGGGCAGGTCTTTTCCGGGGAGGTGCAAGAGCATTGGCATCGCGGCGGGGGCACTTGGCAGCATCCTCCATGATTGTCGGTCGCGCGACGCGGCGCAGTTGGTTGAGATGGAGTGCGCTTGGTTGGAGGAGCTGATAAGACGTCGTTTAATCGTGTTTCTAGAACCGTAGAACGCCCGCCGTGCACTCTTGAAGCTCGTCTTGGCCCGCCGCCCGCCTCTTGGAAGGCAGAACAACCGCTCAGGCGGCGCCGACCTGCCTGAACGGGGAATTGGCACCATGTGTGTCGGCTTATGTGCATGCGCGCGAAGCTTGAACGGCACGCATGCTGCGCTCGACTGCTGCGCTGGACGGTGGTGTGGGTGGCTTCTGCCGTGGGCCATGGGCCAGAGGCAGGCGAGCGGCAAGTCGTCGTGGTCACTACACACGCGCAGTGGCCGTCCGGGGGTGGCGCGCATCACGTGCAGCACGTGCAGCACGTGCAGCACGTGCAGGCTGTTCTTGGCGACCCCCCCGCGGTCGGCACCTTCCGCTTCTGTCCAAGCGCCGGCGACGGCGCGGAGCCTCTACCGGTCGCTTTCCCAGTCCCAGTGCCTTGCCCCCCAGTGCCACCCTCCCACACGCCTCCCCCCAACGCCGTTTCTTGGCCGCCACATAGGGCTCGCGATGCGACGGATGCCTCGGTTCCGCAAGCAGCTCGCGCTGATTGCTACCATATCGTTGATTGCGCCGCGCCCGCCTTGATTGGGCCCCCGAGCCCATGCCCCTGTTCAGGTGTTTCCGCCAATGGCTCCTAATAAGCCGGTTGCGACACAGTGCGACATGATATGCCCGTCGAGAGGATGCATGCGCTCGCGACGTGGACCACCGAGACGGCCTTCCCATGTTTCCGGCCTGCCACTTGGGCCTCCTCTCTCGCCATGTCCGCCGTCCTGCCGTTTCCAGACGCGCGCTGTGAACGGGGGGCCGGGCACCTTGTCACGAGCAGCAACGACCGTCTCGACCGTCTTCACGTCCCCTAGCGGCTTCATTCGCGCGCAATCTTACCAGCTACCGGGGCAGACACATTGCCCTCCAGGGTCCGCGCACTAGTGGTACGACTCCTGATGTGCACGTCGTCCAGCCCCGGATTGCTGGGCTCAATCGGCTTCAGCATCATGCGATTGCCCTTGAATAACAACCAGACTCGACGACGCTAGTCGAACTAGTTGAACTAGTTGAACTATTGGAACCCTGCCCAGTGCACACGACCAGGGACCCCGAGACACCCGCACTTGCGCATACTTCCAGAAAAGTCCTGCATCTCGGCCAGCTCCCAACCGCCTATCTATCCGCACGTCCCGCTTCTAGACTGCTTTCCATCACCTGCATTCGAGTCCGCGGCCGTGGAATCCTTGAACCCCAAGACCTGTCAGCAGCGCTACAAAACGTGACGATGGATTGGCAGCTCAGGTATGCCCCAGACGTGGTCCCGCGAACGCTTCTCTGGAAATCGGTGCATGCATGCGGCGTGCTTGATCCTCAACCCACACCTGGGTTCGACCACCCCATTTCCAGAAACCTGGCACTCTCCTACCCTCGGGTGCTGACGCTATCGCACGTGCAGCAAAGGCTATTTCGACGTCTTGAGATCCACCGCGACGCGTTATCTGTTGTAAGATTGACAAACTACAATCCCACAAACGACCCACCCGCCAAGCAGATAAAGAAAAGATAATGACAACAACGAATCACAACACTAACGTCTGTGCAACAACGCTACGACGGCCTTCACTATATCATTTCAAGCACCACTTTGAGACCCTTCCACTTTCGTAACATCCTCTTTTCCTTCTGCTGCATGTCGGACTTCACGCGAAATCTCATTCCTCCGCGCTTTCCGGTCTCCACCGTCTCTACATCTTGCTTCTTCACGTCCATCTCGGCAATGTCCCTGTCTCGGATCACTTCCAACGTGCCATGCACCTCTACGTAATGCGCCCTTTCCAGCTCGCTGAATGAAACGGACCAATTGGTGGAATGGCGTCTTGCCATCGACATCTCTGTCCGACCCGGCAGAGGCAAAGGCGGCGTACGAGGGAACAGGAAGGTTGGTGTCATCGGCGACAACATTCGGTCGAATAGGGAGAGCGGAGAAGCTGGCAAGATCGGCGAGGCCATGGGGAACAGCGCTCTCAGGCTAGGTGGCGGGGGTGGAGGGAGGAAGGGGTTGCGCGGTGGCGCCGGCGACAATGGTGATGTGAGCGCTTCCGGTGTGTCAGGCTCCCAGTACGAGAGAGGTGGAACCGGCGGAGCATCTGGGTCGATAACGCTAGCTTTCGTTGTGGACACTGTTCCTGCCTGAGGGTAGGTCGTGTGACGAGGTGTGGGCGGGCGCGGAGCATGCCATTGTTGAGCATTGGTAACGGGGATGTAGAGGGAGTTGGCGCAGGAGCGCCTAACTGGCATCGTGATCGGTGCGACTACTAACGACTGTGGTGATGTTACTAGGAAAGCTCGAAGATGCGAACTAGGGAATGGGTCTGACGACTCATCCATATCGCCATCGGGGCTTCTGATATACCTTTCAACATCTTGTGTGACCGCAACTGCATCGCGCAGCACGGAGACATAGACTCGCCTTCAAAGGGCTGCAGGGGCTGCATATGGATCATATCGCAGATGCGCTCGGCTGCTCTTTGCCGTCGGAATCTTTGTCGACGAGACAACCAACTGTAGTCATTTGCGTACGCCTCAGACATGACCAGCATGAAGAACTTCACCGTCTCGATTGCGGAACGGCATTGCAACAAGCATGGACGCGTGGAGAGGCAATGTCGACCACTCGCTGCTCGTACCAGATGCAGCACTCATGAGCATGTTTTCGATTTTTGACAGTGCTCAGGCACCAGTTGAGGATGGTCATTCATCTTCCACGTGGACGCTTGAGGTCCGCATGGTGGTCGCGTGGTGACAGTTCCGTGGCTACCACGCAAGACAGGGGTGACCCCAATGCCATCGTAGGGACAATGCTCAAGACGAGATTTACTCTCTGTCTCTGTGACGCACCAAGACCTGAGGGCAAGACATGCGAGGAGGGCAGCCTGCGGCTCGACTACTAGACTGACGTTCGCATCTAAAGTGGAACGATAGTCTTTCGAGCGGACATCCAGACCTTCCTAGCTCAGTACCCGGGGCTTCACTGGAACAACGCCGAATCTACCACAAGTACATTTCGACGCTACGCGTGCTCTTGATGAGCCGATGCAAGCCGTGGGAACCCTGTCGACGGTGGGCATTGCTGCCAATCACATTAACTTCTACGAAATCGCATCAGACGGCTTCGGGAGCCAGCTTTTGAGTCTCCGCTTCCCCACACACCAAGATCCCGGACATCTTGCAGAAACAACTTCTGTTCCTATACCCAAGTCTTCCATCTTTTGTTAGTGGGCAGTCGGCTGTGCGTGTCGTAGCGGCCGCCAAGAATGCTTCAGCCATGGTTTCGCTTCGCACAAACGTGGCGTAAGCCCGATGCAGGCGGCGCAAACACGTCCGTCCCTCAAAAGCCTCTTCGCTCAGTGGCTTGAAAAACTCTTTGCTCGCGTGAGGGACTAGAGCCTGTCTGTCTCAGCGGCGAAGCTTCCCCTAAGACGAACGATCATCGCAGCGAAAAGCTTCGCAGATGCGAGATCAGCATCACTGCTGCACCTGCTCTTCCTGAGATGGAGTGGCGATGGGGTAAGAGAAATGGAGTTGTGTGGGGAAAATGAGTCGGGGGGTCGCGCGCTAAACCTATCTAAGGAACTTCGATGGCGATGCACGACTTAATTACTGCTTTGAGGGCATCGGCCGAAATAAGCGGGTCTACGAGCTTCCCCAGACCCCGCCTCGCGCTGGCTACGCGATGGAACCTCGCATGCAGTTGTCTCTTACGTACAGAACGTTCATGGGGCGTGTTGGTGGAGTTTTGGTCTGCTAATGTACATCTGGGGGCCGGTCCGACAATATTGTACCGCTCTTTGACGATAAACGGAATACGCAATCCACGGACTAATTCGTCACCATGGCTGATCCATCGGACGCGCCTACATGTTGTATAGTCTCTGTGTAGCCCCTCCAGTGGTGCTAGTTCCTTCGGTATTGCGGTGGAAACAGGCGGGTGCAAGCAGCAACCCTCGAAAGCGCGACGCCGGGCTGTCTCAATTTGGTACGAAGAATTAAGGCCTACTTCCCAGTCATCAACAACCACAAAGCCATCGTACATCGCCCAGCCGTCATCCACGTCAGTAGGCACGCGTTTTGGCCTAAGACGCTCGTCGTTCCCATTGCCCTCTGTTGCCGTCTCTTGCCCTCCCGCATTCACGATTCCCGTCATTTGTCTCCCCGTATTCACAACATCCTTTTCCCGCTCTCCTGTATCCATGTCTGAGGGGGTGCGGCATTAATGTAAAGCCTCGGGAGGATTGTAAGTCTTTTTCAAGTCTATCTGCAAAGAAATTAGATGCTCTGTGCGTATAGCGTAAGATTGATGGGTGGTCGATGGTCATGTGACCATGATTGGGACGAAAGGAGCCCTTGACGGACGGGGGAGCATGTTTTCTGCATAGGTGTGAGCATTTCAAACATGTCCGCCACACTCGCTTGGGTAGTATTCACGTCTTCACACCATATCATACCGGGTGGGACAACGTAGCATGGCATACTAGTTGTCACATCCGCACCCTATCATCGTATCTGCGTCATAGTTGGCTTGGCTTTCGTCTTCCTCCCCATCACTATGTCTTACTCGTCCAAGTCCTGGACATGTGAAAACCTCACACCCTCTTCAAATCTTTCACAGCTGTAGTAGAAGTTGGCGGCATGTACGCACACAAATATTGCAACAAAAAGTAGCATAGTGACATTCGCCTTGCATCCCCATCGTCCGCATTGCAGTGTATACTGAAGGAACGATGCAAGTGGATGACACAGAGAACCAAAAAGCCAGTAAGGGTACACATTCGTCGTTCTTGAGGGCATTAATTAACTTCTACTCATAAAGATCTTACAACCCAAGCTTATCCACGCCACACACTTATGGTCTCGGCCCGGCCCTCGGTGGTGGCGGCGGTGGAGGCGCATGCGGGACACCATCCGGCCCCAACAAAGTCCCCAAATCGCCCCAGTTCCAGTCCTGAATGTTGTTCACGGTAAAATCCATGAACGACATCTGCGTATGCCGGTCAAAGCGGGTATTCGAGTAAGGCGCACCAGCAACAAATTCGGCCTCTTGATAATACCGCCCAGGAAGGTTATCTGCAAACATGTAGGCGCCGCTGTTTGTTTGTGACTGCACGGGTTCAAAGTACGCAGGTTGATGTTGTTGCTGCTGAGGCTGAGACTGAGACTGAGACCGAGGTTGAGACTGAGACTGAGGTTGAGACTGAGACTGAGGCTGAGGCTGAGGCTGAGGTTGAGACTGAGACTGAGGTTGAGACCGAGACAGGGCCTGGGCCTGGGCCTGGGATTGCGAGATGGGTGCTGGTGGGCCAGGTTCGGGTCCTGCCGTGGCCTGTCTTTTTGAAGGTTTTTGAATGGAAGTGGCCATGGCGTGAAGTTCTGGGATGATGGAGGCAAATTTCTCGATGGTGCCGGGTATGTGAGGGTTTCGCAGGTGCCGCTGGGCAAGGTCTGCGAGCTGCGACAAGAGAATGCGCGAGTGGGAGACTTCACTGGTCCGAAAGTTCGTACTCTCGCATACCATGTCAAGCACGAGAGCTGAGCCCGCTGCTAACGCATACCAAGTGTCCCACCAGGTGATAGGATCGAACTTGCCCATGGCTTCTAGCCGGAGCAGTATTCGGCTGAGAGCCTGGCCTGAGTCAGCGCAGGTATCTGCCATGGCGATGAGCGCTGTGTTGGCAGAGTCTTTTCCTTCTCGTGACAACGAGGTCGCCCGCGCAAGCAATGCGGCTCGACACAGCACTATGACGGTATAGTGATACAAGGCGTGGAGAAGCAGCAGAGGTCGGTGGAAAGCAGGCGGTGACGTCTCCAGAGCCTCTATGCGCAGATGCTGAGAGAGTCCATTTACCCATCTTTCCAGATCTCGAAATACTCCTGCGGCTGGCGAAAGGGGCCCGACGTAGGCCTCCTCGCCCGAGGCCGATCTCGTGTTCTTAGGTGCGCGGCTTGCCGAGCCCAGGTGTAGTATCAAGCGATTGAACCACTTGCAGTAATCTGGTGGTGATTGGGTCGCCATACCGATGGTGCGATCGTTAGGACAGCCGATCTTGGAGCCTGCGCTCTCAATAGCGCTTGGCCGGTCGTACGACGAGACTTGCATTTGTTCAAAGGCATACAAAGTCCACCACAGACGTTTCCGTACTTCTCGAGCCAGCGGCGTTTGCGTCGTCTTGACTTTGTCCTGATGGAGTCCAATGGCGAAGGCGATGCGCACGGCGGTCCCGGTCAGATTCCAGCAGGCATCTCGGTGGTTCGTGTTGTGAAGGTGGATAGCCGCTAGCATCAAGGCTTGTACAGCCATGACGCTGGACGTGAATATCACCACTGGGAGAAGAGTTTGAACGCGGCGCCACCACATGCGCTCCTGCTCTTCCGGAAACGTGACACTTGCAACGCGCCGCGAAAGCAGCAACACGCAGAGAAAGGAGCAGAGCCATGCGGGATCGGCCTTGGAGGGCTCGACCACCCAGGCCTCGTAAGCTTCACGGAACGACACTTCATGCAGCACGGGGAAGTCTGGGTTGATGTGGTCAAAGAAGGCACTGATCAAGGACACCAAAGTCGGCGATTCTACGCCCGGGGTGCGGTGGTCGCCGGGCGAATGGTGGTCGACGTTGGGAGTGGCGCCTGGTGTCGAGAGCGTGTGCGGGTCGTTGTCGCCTTGGAGGAGGTCCTGGTCGGCGGCCGCGTTCCTCCCGAACAAGACGGATTGGCGGGGGGCGCCCTGGCCGCAGAGGGTGCGCAGCTTGACGTGGAAGGAGAAGGAGCTCGAGGGGCCGATGTACTGCACCTGTCCTTGCTGGTCGGGCAGCAGTGACAGCGACTCGTCGCCCTCGGTGCCGCTCCCGCTCAGCTGGTCGCCATCGTTTCCCTCGGGGTTGGCCGAGTCGGGGAGCGGGATGCCGAGCGAGATTCCCAGCTGTCGCATCTCATCCAGGCTCGACACGTCGGCCTCCGGGAGCAGCCCCTTGACCAGCGACTCGAGCAGAGCCATGCGGCTGCTGAGGCCCTCGACGCTGCCGTAGAGCCTCTTCTTGCGCGGCTGGGTCGTCTGGCACTCGATGTCGTGGGCGAGGCAGTAGCGGCACGACTCGTGGCCGGCCTCTTTTCTGCATTTCTGCTTGCGCGACTTGCACTTGTCGCAGCTCGTCTCGGTGCGCTTCCGCTTGTCGAGCGGGACCCGGCGGGAGTGCGTGTTGGTGGGCGTGTTGGTGGGCGCGGGCGCGGGCGCAGGCGCAGGCGTGGTCATGGGCGCGCTCGTCATGGCGGCGCGGTCGGCGGGATGTCAGGGAGGGTTGGGGCGACAGCGGCTCGTCATACCGCACACTTCATGGCGGCGGCAAGTGCTCAAGAGCATTGGGAGCGATGCGGGTGCGCAGCGCAACGGCGACGGGTCTCGAAGCCCACGTCTCGACGGCGCTTGCAAGGCTAGCACCGAATTTCCCAGGCGACGGGACGACATGTGCCAAGCGACGCGCATTGCAGTGCAGTACAAGTACAGTGTGAGACTGCCCCTAGTGTGCGCTAGGGAAATTCCCCGAGGGCTCCGCG